>Ga0207655_1000094_pt1 | contig 196748 bp, 223 predicted proteins | sample KBSM44metaG_FD_184398 | JGI IMG/M metagenome (GOLD analysis project Ga0207655, IMG submission 184398) | Miscanthus rhizosphere microbial communities from Kellogg Biological Station, Michigan, USA - KBS M4-4 metaG (SPAdes) (version 2) | ecosystem: Host-associated > Plants > Roots > Rhizosphere...
CGACTCACCACACCGAAAGCTGTCACATACCCAATTTGCTGAAGCGCGGCCAACGGCCTCGATTCGGTACCCGAATTTCTTGACGACCATAGAGCATTGGAACCACCTGATCCCATCCCGAACTCAGCAGTGAAACGATGCATCGCCGATGGTAGTGTGGGGTTTCCCCATGTGAGAGTAGGTCATCGTCAAGATTAAATTCCGAAACCCCAATTGCGAAAGCAGTTGGGGTTTTGTTTTTGGGGCGTTGAAAAGTCCGGTGTAGGGCTTGGCTGGATTCAGCAAATGATCAGCCGCGAAGGTGCAGACCTGCACATTGGCTTCAACCTGCACAGCACCCTGACGCAGGCTGGGTTAAGTGTTGAGTCCGTGCGGGCAGAATGCCTCGTGCAAACACCCAGTGCGCCTTATGGTCTTGCTAACATCGTGAAGGCCTGTTTACCGCGCGTCATCGCGCTCGGAGTCGCCACAGCCGTTTACAAAAAAACCACCTCGGCAGGTGGTTTTTTTATGTCCGGGATTCACTCCCCGCGATAGATGCACCCGCTGGTGCAGGTCTCATGAATCCGGATCGCCGAAAGCTCCGGCAGCAGTGGCTTCAATTCCTCCCAGATCCACTTAGCCAGATTCTCGCTGGTGGGGTTTTCCAGCCCGGGAATGTCGTTCAGATAGTTGTGGTCCAGGCGCTCGTACAGCGGTTTGAAGATCGCCTTGATCTCGGAGAAGTCCCGAATCCAGCCGGTATGCTGGTCAATCTCGCCGCTCAGGTGGATTGCCACCTTGAACGAGTGACCGTGCAGGCGACCACACTTGTGCCCATCAGGCACGTGGGGCAGGCGATGGGCGGATTCGAAGGTAAATTCTTTAAAGATTTCCACGGTATTGTTCAGCTCTGAAGGATGCATGCAGCTCGACAGTTTAACAGTTCCGCTGCGGGATAACCGGCTCAAAGCGCCAGCAGGCGCTCCCCCAGTCGACCGTTATCGGCCAGTTCGAGGAATTCGTCACCCAGTCGTCGGCTCTCGGCCATTGCCTTGCGCCAGTAGGCCTGGCGACCCTTGTCGTCACCCATGTAGCGCTTGAAGTCATTGCGGTCTGGCAGTTTGCCGTGAGGCAGTCGGGCCAGGTATTCCCGCGAAGGCGCAAGCAGCAGCACATCCTGCAGCCGATCAGGGTTGCCACGTCGCCAGGGCAAGGTCTTGTCGAACCAGCCGGGAATGACCCTGTCGGTAAAATGCGGATACAACACCACATCGTCACCGTCATAGGGCAGGTCCAGGTGATAGTCGAGCAGCCCGCCGTCACGATAGGTACCGTTCCCGACGCCGATGATGTCACGGACACCTTCCATGACCATCGGAATCGAGCCGGAGGCCAGCAGGCCCTGGCGCAGGTTGTCCGCCGCCAGCGGCAGCAGGCGTGAGGGAAAGTCCTTCAGGGGGAGCAGAGGCGGGGAGAGGCGTGGGTCATGGAGAATCACCCGCTCGAAATGACGGGCCAGACGCGCGCGTCCCAGCAGGTTGTCGGCGATGACCGACGACAGCCCCAGTCCCAGGCGGCCACGATGATCGTCCGCCAGCAGGCCGTGACTTTTGACGATGACCACATTCAAGCGATAGTACTCGTTGCTCAATATCGAGGCATCCCGACCCTCGAGCAGGTCATGCAGCATGCGTTCGCAACTGCGGCTGACCTCGGCCATGGTCACGCCCTTGGCAAAACTCTGTTCGTTGTAGAGTTGTCCCAGGCGCTCGATCCCTTGTGCGGCATCCGGCAGGCAGGCACTGGCAAACCGCCAGGCACCAATCGACGCGCCGATCAGTGAGCGTTCCCGTGGGCTGGCTGGCAGCCATTGACCAAACAGCGCCAGGTCCAGCCCCTGGATGCCCAAGGCCTTCGGTCCGCCTGCGGCACCGGGCAGGGTACCGACATCGGCGGCTTTCAGCCCACCTTCGCGGATGCGTCGATAGCTTCGCTTGCCGGCCTTGAGCGTGAGTGCGGGAAATTTGATATGGATCGCAGTCATACAGCTCTCGTTTTCTGGATAGCCGGATTATAGGGAAGGTTGTCGCGAGCCGCTGCGGCTATCCGGGCAATCCACACACCGCATCTGCACGTGGACAGGCAATGGCCGGGGAAATTCAGCTTTATTTAAGTTGAAGTGGCTACCTTGGAGCAGGTAACTGGCCAATTGCCACGGAATCCTCTGATGAAAGCCCTGGGCATTGCTTTGGTCTTTTTTACGCTCTGGACGGCGACCTCCGAGGTATCGGGTCGTGATATTGCCGCTGATGAGGCGGCGAAACTGCAAGCGGCAGGTACAATCCTGTCTCTTGATCGATTGGCCACGATCGCCCTGGCCAGACATCCCGGCGCGTCGCCTGACGAGACCGGGCTGGAGCGGCGATACGGTCACTATATTTATCGAATAGAACTGCGCGATGCTCAGGGAATTGAGTGGGAAATCGAATTGGACGCCAGTAGCGGTCAGGTTCTCAAGGACCATCAGGACAGGTAATGATCTTCAATTTACGCGCCTGCAGTCTGTTGATGCTGGCAACCCTCTGTTTCCAGGCATCGGCCAGGGACCTGGATCAGGACGAGGCCCTGCGCCTGCGTCAGCAGGGGATAATTCTGCCTCTGGAAACCCTCCTGCAGAGGGCCATGGGACATTATCCCGGGGCGAAGTTGCTGGAGGCCGAGTTGGAAACCAAGCACGGCCATTATCTCTATGAAGTCGAGTTGCTGACCCAGGCCGGGGTGGTCCGCGAACTCAAGCTCGATGCCAGCAATGGTGATCTGCTCAAAGACGAGGAGGACGACTGATGCGCCTGTTGTTGGTGGAAGACAACGTGCCCCTGGCGGATGAGCTGCAAGCGGGCCTGGTGCGCCAGGGGTACGCCGTCGATTGGCTGGCTGATGGGCGCGATGCGGCCTACCAGGGAGCTGTCGAGCCGTATGATCTGGTCATTCTCGATCTCGGCCTTCCGGGCTTGCCGGGGCTTGAGGTCCTGCGGCAATGGCGGGCGGGTGGATTGGCGATCCCGGTGCTGATCCTCACAGCGCGCGACTCCTGGGCCGAACGTATCGAAGGTCTCAAGGCCGGCGCCGACGACTATCTGACCAAACCGTTTCATCCTGAAGAACTGCAACTGCGGGTTCAGTCGCTGCTGCGTCGTGCCCACGGCCAGCCGAACCAGCCAACCCTGAACGCCGCGGGCCTGCATCTGGATGAGGGCCGTCAATGCGTCATTCGCGATGGCGCGGAGATTCAACTGACGGCGGCCGAATTTCGTCTATTGCGCTATTTCATGCTGCACCCGGAGCAGATCCTTTCCAAGAGCCACCTGGCCGAACACCTCTATAACGGCGAGACCGAACGGGATTCGAACGTGCTGGAAGTGCACGTCAATCACCTGCGCCGCAAGCTGGGACGCACGGTGATCGAGACTCGTCGCGGCCAGGGTTATCTGTTTGGCGGAGCCAGCGGGTGAGGTCGATCCAGCGTCGCCTGAGCCTGGGTCTGGTCAGCGTGCTGCTGATCGTCGGCCTGATCGTTGCGCAAACCAGCCTCTGGCTGTTCGAGTTGGGCCTGCAACGTTATCTGGAAGACGGTCTGCACGCCGACAGCGAGAACCTGCTGGTGGCCCTGGTGCGGGGCCCCGACGGCCTGCAACTGGATGAGCGGCGGTTGTCCGCCGCCTATCAGCGACCGTTCTCCGGGCACTATTTCCGTATCGATTTCGCCGACCATCACTGGCGCTCCCGTTCGCTCTGGGACCAGCAACTGCCGGTGCCGGAACAGCCGGGCCTGCACGCCAACCTGCAATTGGGCCCGGAGGGGCAGATGCTGTTGGTGCTGCGCTCGGATTACCGGCGTCTTGGACAGTCGATCAGCATCAGCGTGGCCCAGGACTACACGCCGGTACGGGAAAGTTTCCAACTGATGCAGCGCATCGGCCTGGGGATCGGCCTGGCGGCGCTGATCGTGATACTGCTGTTGCAACGGGTGACGGTGCGTCGTGCCCTGCGGCCACTGGAAAACGCCCGTAAACAGATCGCGCAATTGCAGCAGGGCAAGCGCTCTCAACTGGAGACCCAGGTGCCGCAGGAGCTGGAGCCGCTGGTGGCACAGATCAACCACTTGCTGGCCCATACCGAAGACAGCCTCAAGCGCTCGCGCAACGCCCTGGGCAACCTGGGGCACGCACTGAAAACTCCGCTGGCGGTGCTGTTGAGCCTGGCATCCGATGCGCGGCTGGATGACCATCCGCAACTGCGCAAGGTCTTGCGCGAACAACTGGAGCAGATCGAACAGCGCCTGAGTCGCGAATTGAACCGGGCGCGCCTCGCCGGTGATGCGCTGCCCGGTGTTCTGTTCGACTGCGATACGGAATTGCCAAGCCTGCTCGCGACGCTGGGGATGATTCATGGCGATCACTTGTCGCTGAGCCACACGGCACCGCCAGGTCTGCAATTGCCCTGGGATCGCGAGGACCTGCTCGAGCTGTTGGGCAACCTGCTGGACAACGCCTGCAAGTGGGCGGATGCCGAGATTCGTCTGGAGATCGTCGAAACGGCGGGCGGTTATCGCTTGAGTATCGAAGATGATGGTCCGGGCATTCCCGAACAGCGCCGGGACGAGGTCTTCAGCCGTGGTGCGCGTCTCGATGAGCAGACCACCGGGCATGGTCTCGGCCTGGGCATCGTGCGCGATATCGTCGAGGCCTGGGGCGCGCAGATGCGCTTGCTGAGCAGCCCGTTGGGCGGGCTGCTGGTGATGATCGATCTACCTCGCAGAAGCTGAAACCGCGCACGTCATGGTTCAGGTCCGAAACGTCGACAATACGTCAGGAGCGGTCGATAGACCGTCGGAAAAAAACAGCCTGCTTACCCTTCCGTAAGCCGGTACGACAGTCTCTTCCGTTCAACTTTTCAGGTGCCGGGCCGTTAACCGTTCAACAGCCCAATAATAAGAGAGCACCGCCATGCGCCTGAGCCTCAAGGCCAAAGTTCTGTCCCTCGCCGTCTTGCCGGTCCTGTTGTTCGCGGTAGTGATCAGCGTGACCACCGTACTGATTCTGCAGAACCAGGCGCGTACCGAGGTCGAGGAAACCCGCCTGCGCTTGATCAGCAACGCACGGGCCACCCTGCAGAGTTATGTCGCCGTGGCGATGACCGCGATCAAGCCGCTCTACGATGCTGCTGCGCCGGGTGATCAGGCGTCCCGGGACCAGGCCATCAAGTTGCTGTCGAGCATCAAGTACAGCAAGGACGGCTACTTCTTCGGCTACGACTCGCAGGTCGTCCGGCTATTCAAGAGCGACAGTCCCGAGGGCCTGGGCAAAAGCTTCAAGGACACCCGTGACCCCAATGGCGTGTATGTGAACCGCGGTCTTGTGGAGGTGGCGAAGAACGGCACTCACTACCTGGAGTACAGTTCGCCGCTGCCGGGCAACGAATCGGTTCTGGTCCCCAAGTTGGGTTACACCGAATACCTGGCCAAGTGGGATATGGCCGTCGGCTCCTCCGTCAACCTCGATGGTATCGAAGCCCAGGTCGAGGTGGTTCGGGTCAAGGTCAACGAGCGAATGGAAGGCGTGGTGCTGAGCATTGTCGGTATCGCCGTGCTGGTGCTGCTCTTGATTGCGGTGGTCGGGATGGTCGTGGCCAACACCATCCTGCGGCCGTTGCTGCTCATGAAAGCCAATCTGGACGATATCGCTGCCGGGGAAGGTGATCTCACCCATCGTCTGACCATCACCAGCCAGGACGAGCTGGGGCAGTTGGCCGGTTCGTTCAACCGTTTTGTCGAGAAGATCCACGGCCTGGTGCGGCAGATCACCGAGATGACGGGTCAGTTGACCGGGTTGGTCAGCCAGGTTTCAGATCAGGCGAACCGTTCGGAAGAGGCCATGGAGCGCCAGCGTCACGAAACCGACCAGGTTGCCACGGCCATCAACCAGATGTCCTCGGCGGCCCAGGAGGTGGCGCGTAGCGCTCAGGGCGCGGCGGTTGCCGCCCAGCAGACCGACGCCGAAGGCCAGGCCGCCAAGCGTGTGGTCGATGGCAGCATCCAGCAGATTCATGCACTGGTGAAGGATATCCGCAGCAGTGGCGTGTCGCTGGACAGCCTGCAGCAGGACGTGACCTCGATCGTCAGTGTGCTCGGCGTGATCCGCTCGATCGCCGAGCAGACCAACCTGCTGGCCCTCAACGCGGCCATTGAGGCGGCCCGCGCCGGTGAGGCCGGACGTGGTTTCGCGGTGGTGGCTGACGAAGTGCGGGCTTTGGCCAGCCGGACTCAGCAGAGTACCCAGGAGATTCAGGGCATGATCGATCGCCTGCAGTCGGGAACGCAGTTGGCGGTGGAGGCGATGCGGCGTTCCAGCGAGGCGGGTGACGGCACCTCGGACAAGGCCAACGAAGCGGGTGCATCGCTGGATACCATTGCGCAACTGATTGGTACCATCAACGCGATGAACGCGCAGATCGCCAGCGCCGCCGAGGAACAGACGGCGGTGGCCGAGGAAATCAATCGTAGCGTGCACCAGATCGCGGTGGCGGTGGACAACGTCGCGGATCAGACCCAGCAGGGCGCACAGACTTCCCGCAGCCTGGCGGACCTGGGCCAGCGCCTGGGCAAATTGGTGGGGCAGTTCCGGATCTGAGGCGGATGCTGTCATCGCTCTTCGCGGATTCATCCGCGAAGAGGCCCTTCAGCCCTGAAGATTTACGGATGGACCGGGATATCGCGCATCAACAGGCCGAACGCCAGCTCGACCTGGTCGGGAATCGGCAGGTACACCGTATGCCCATCCCCCGGCGCGACCTCGATCGCTTCGCCATTGCCGTTGCGCAATTCGCCCAGGTCGAAATGAAAGTTGCCCTTGGGCGTCATCAGTTCCAGGTGATCGCCCAGCTCGAAGCGGTTCTTCACCTTGACCTCTGCCAGCCGTTGGCGGCGCACGCCGGTCAGTTCGCCGACAAACTGCTGGCGTTCGGACACCGAACTGCCGTTCTGGTAGTTCTGGTATTCGTCATGCACGTGCCGGCGCAGGAAGCCTTCGGTGTAACCACGTTGGGCCAGTGATTCGAGGTTGGTCATCAGGCTGCGGTCGAACTCGCGACCGGCCACCGCATCGTCGATGGCCTGGCGATAGACCTGGGTGGTCCGCGCGCAGTAGAAGTGCGATTTGGTCCGGCCTTCGATCTTCAGCGAGTGCACGCCCATGCGCGCCAGGCGCTCAACGTGTTGCACCGCACGCAGGTCCTTGGCGTTCATGATGTAGGTGCCATGCTCGTCCTCGAAGGCCGGCATCGACTCTTCCGGGCGATTGGCCTCTTGCAGCAGGAACAGCTGGTCGGTCGGTGCCCCCAGGCCGAGGGTCGGCTCGGGCTCGAAGGCCTTGACGATCTCGCCGGTGAGGTTTTCCTCGGCCGGCTGTGCGCTGTATTTCCAGCGGCAGGCGTTGGTGCAGGTGCCCTGGTTGGCGTCGCGCCGGTTCATGTAGCCAGACAACAGGCAACGCCCGGAGTAGGCCATGCACAGGGCCCCGTGGACGAACACCTCAAGCTCCATGTCCGGCACCTGCTGGCGGATTTCCTCGATTTCTTCCAGGGACAGCTCCCGGGACAGGATGATCCGCGTCAGACCCAACTGCTGCCAGAACTGTACGCTGGCCCAGTTCACCGTGTTGGCTTGCACCGAGAGGTGGATCGGCATCTGCGGGAAGTGCTGGCGCACCAGCATGATCAACCCCGGGTCGGACATGATCAGCGCGTCCGGTGCCATGTCGATCACCGGTGCCAGGTCCTTGAGGAAGGTCTTGAGCTTGGCATTGTGCGGGGCAATGTTCACCACCACGTAGAAGCGCTTGCCCTGGGCCTGGGCTTCACGAATGCCGAGCGCCAGGTTGGCGTGGTCGAACTCGTTGTTGCGCACCCGCAGGCTGTAGCGCGGCTGGCCGGCATAGACGGCGTCGGCGCCATAGGCGAAGGCATAACGCATGTTCTTGAGGGTGCCAGCCGGAGCCAGCAATTCGGGGGCGGGAAAGGACATGGGGCGGACCGTTCGCAAAAAAGCCGCGAGATTAAATCGTCCAGGCTCGGGTTTTATTGATCTGGATCCAGATTTTGTGAACGAATCGCCGCGCCAGGCTGCCTAACGCGTCGAGAGCCTGTGTGACCCTGCGTATTCCCGAAATGGACCGGACATGAGCGAAGCTTCCCTGCACAACAAATCCCTGCTGCTCCTGCTGGTGCTGGTGACCGTCGCCTTCCTGTGGATACTCCAACCGTTTTATGGGGCGGTGTTCTGGGCGGTCATTCTCGGGATCGTCTTCGCGCCGCTGCAGCGCCGGCTGTTGTTACGCCTGAAGAGCCGACGCAATCTGGCATCGCTGTGCACCCTGGGTGCCTGTCTGGTGATCGCGGTGTTGCCGGTGATCGTCATCGGCGTGCTGCTGGTGCAGGAAGGCACGGCGTTGTACAAGAACATCGAAAGCGGTCGCCTGGACATCGCCGGGCAAGTGGCGCAGTTCAAGCACCTGTTACCGGGCTCTTTCCAGCGGTTGCTCGATCGCTTCGGCCTGGGCGATCTCGATGGCCTGCAGGCCAAGGTGGTCGATGGGGTCACCCAGGGCAGCCAGTTCCTGGCCAGTCAGGCGGTCAGCGTCGGGCAGGGCACCTTCGAGTTCGTGGTGAGTTTTTTCATCATGCTTTACCTGCTGTTTTTCTTCCTGCGTGATGGCCCGGAGCTGGTGCGGCGGATCCGCGCGGCGGTGCCCCTGGCCGAACAGCAGAAGCGTCGGCTGCAACTGAAGTTCAACCGTGTGGTGCGCGCGACAGTAAAGGGCAACCTGGTCGTGGCCGTGACCCAGGGGGGCCTCGGTGGGTTGATCTTCTGGTTGCTGGATATCCCCAGTGCCCTGCTCTGGGCGGTGGTCATGGGGTTTCTCTCGCTATTGCCGGCGGTCGGGGCGGGGATCGTCTGGGCGCCGGTGGCGGTGTACTTCCTGCTCAGCGGGGCGATCTGGCAAGGGGTGGTGCTGGCGCTGTTCGGCGTGTTCGTGATCGGGCTGGTGGACAACCTGCTGCGGCCGATTCTGGTGGGCAAGGACACGCGTATGCCCGATTACCTGATCCTGATCAGCACCTTGGGCGGGTTGTCGGTATTCGGCTTGAACGGTTTTGTCATCGGGCCGTTGATCGCCGCGCTGTTCCTCTCCAGCTGGGATATCTTCACCGAGAACAAGAAACGCGTGAGATTGCCCTCCTGAGCGCGCACTGCCTCCTGTAGGCGCTGGGCTTGCCCGCGAAGGGCCCTCACTCCGCACACATCACCTGAAACTGTAGGAAACCCCGGCGTACACCCCCATCCCTTCGCCTGGCACCGAACGCGCGGCATCGGCACCCTTGTCGTCGTAGCCAGGCACCACCAGCGCGGCGTAGTGCTGGTTGGTCAGGTTGCGCAGGTCCAGCCAGGTCTGCCAGTCCTGCTTGGGCGAGGCGTAGCCCAGGGTGGCGCCGAACAAGGCATAGGACGACGCATAACGGGAGTTGGCGTAGTCCACGGCCATGCGTGAGGCCACCTGAGTATTCAGGCCGACATAAACGCCGGTGGGATGGTCGTAGCGGATCTCTGCCTGATAGTAATGCTGTGGGATTCCTGGCAGGCGATTGTCGCCGAGGGCCTGGTCATCGCGGTAATGGAAGTCGCTGAAGGTGTAGGCCTGGCGCAGGCTGACCTTGCCCAGGGTCGGTCGCTCCCACAGCAGGCTGTCGAGGCCGGCTTCGATACCCTGGTGCACGGTGGGGCTGGCATTCACTTCACCGGTGATCTGGTTCTGATTCTGCGTGGCGGCCTGCATCTCCACGGTCAGCAATTCGTGACGTACCGCCGAGTAGTACCAGGCCAGGTCCCACTTGCCGAGCCACGACTCGCCGCGACTGCCCAGCTCAAGGGTGGTGGCGGTCTGGTTATGCAGTTTGATCGGTGTGCTTTGCAGGCCGGTAGAAGCACCATTGCCTGGACCGAAACGGGTCCCCGAACTCCAGATCAACGACCACGGATGTGGCGGCTCGACCGAGCGGCTGATATTGCCGTAAACCTGCAACTGCGGACTGAACTCATAACGCAGGCCCACGCGCGGCGCATAGTCCCAGTCATGCTGGCTGACCTTGCCGCCGCTGGCCGGGTAAGTCACCTCGCTTTCACGACGGGTATGGATCATCGCCAGGCCGCTGGTCAGCCAGAGATCAGGCACCAGCTCCAGATCATTGCTGGCGTGCAGCACATTGTCCGAGCCCTGGTAGGTGAAATCTCGAGTCTTGGTTCCGACCGGATAGCCGACGGTTGTCGGTGTGGGCGTGCGCACATATTCCGAGGCGCCACTGTTGGGCAGGTGCTGGGTGCTGCGCCAGCCCAGGGTGGTCTTGCTCTCCAGGCCGAACAGCGTGTCGCGGCGGAGGTAGTTCAGAGTACCGCTGACATCGGTGTAGGCCACCTTGAGGCGGTTGGGGCCTTCGCGCAGGTCCATCGGGTAGTCGTGATAGACCAGCCCCACCTCAAGCTTCGAGTCGTCGTCCAGGTACATCGTGGTCTTGCTGCCCAACCAGGTGCTGCCCGGTTGCGGACGGCTTGCGTCGCGGCTGACATAGAGCGGGTTGGCCGAGCGCGGATGGTGCTTGATCTGGTCCTGGGTCACCCGCCCGGCCAGTTCGTTGTCGGTCTCGCGATAGCGCAGGTAGAGACGCGTCTCCAGTTCCGGGCTGAAACGATAGCCGACATTCGCCGCGATGCCCTTGCTGCTGCCTTGAGTGTGGTCCTGATAGCCGTCGTAGTCCGAGTCGGTCAGCGACACGTAGTAATCCAGGTCGCCCAGCACCTGGCCGGAACTGATCTGGCGCTTGCGGTAGCCGTAGCTGCCGGTCTCATAGCGTACCTGCAAGGGCGCGGCATCCCGCCCGGTATGAGTGATGTAGTCGATGGCGCCCCCCAGGGCCAGCGAGCCGCGGTCGAAACCGTTGGCCCCGCGCAGCACTTCGGCACGGCTCAGCCACAGCGGTTCGAACAGTTCGTAGGGCGTGCCGCCGGGACCGGTCAGGGGCAGGCCGTCGAACATCGTGTAGACACCCGAGCCGTGGGCGCCAGGTGCGCGGTTGATGCCGGAGCCGCGAATCGACACCTTGGTGCCGTCATTGCCGGCCGACTGGGCATAGACTCCCGGCTGGTAGGCGAGCACATCCTGGTTGCTGGCGACACGACCATTCTCCACCTGGGTCAGATCGATCAGGTTGCTGGCACCGGGAACTTCATTCAAGCGCTCGCGGGCGTCCTCGATCTCGCTGACTTCTTCACCGCGCACTTGCATTTCACCCAACTCCAAGGCGGCAGCGGCGGCTTGCAAGGGGGTGGCGCACAACAGGGCGAGGGGAAGCAGCGAGGGGAGGGCGGTACGCATCGACAGGGGCTCGGCGGAACAGGGCGGGCCAGCCTATAGAAGTCGAGAATGGTTCACAACGGATTCGAGGGGCGCTGAAAACAAAACACCCCGCCAGAGTTGCCTCGGGCGGGGTGTCGGGTACGGCTGGCCGTTTGCTTAGCTGGCCAGTACCGCGTGTTGCACCAGCTCCAGCAGCGGTTGTGGGTACACGCCGAGGAAGAAGGCCAGGATCGCGATTGCCAGCAGCATCACGCCGCCCGCACGTTGTTCCCAGTGCAGTTGGGCATCGTGACGACGCAGGTTCGGCTCCATCAGGTACAGGGTGACCATCACGCGCAGGTAGTAGAAGACGCCGATGGCGCTACCGATCACCAGGGAACCGATCAGCCACCAGTGCTGAGACTCGACACCGGTCGCGATGATGTAGAACTTGCCGATGAAGCCGGCGGTCAGCGGGATACCGGCCAGGGACAGCATCATCACGGTCAGCACGGCGGTCAGGTACGGACGACGCCAGAACAGGCCGCGGTACTCGTACAGGGCATCCATGTCGCGGCCGTTGTATGGCGAGGACATCAGAGTGATCACACCGAAGGCACCGAGGCTGGTGACCACGTAGGTGACCAGGTACACGCCCATGGCTTCCAGCGCCAGGCCCTTGCTCGCCACCAGGGCGATCAGCAGGTAACCGAAGTGGGCGATGGACGAGTAACCGAGCAGACGCTTGAGGTTGCTCTGGGTCAGCGCCAGCAGGTTACCAACCAGGATCGATGCCACGGCGATGACCGCCAGGATGTTGCTCAGTACACCACTGCTGGCGACCGGCGAGATCTGGAACAGGCGAATCATCACGGCAAACACCGCCACCTTGCTGGCGGTTGCCAGGAAGGCCGCTACCGGTGCCGGAGCCCCTTCGTAGACGTCCGGGGTCCAGAGGTGGAACGGTACCAGCGACAGCTTGAACCCCAGGCCGACCAGCATCATGCCCAGGCCCAACTGGGCGACCGGGCTTGGCAGGCCGGTGGCCGCCAATGCGTGGCCGATCCCGCTGAAGCTCAGGGTACCGGCTTCGGCGTACAGCAGGGCCATGCCGAACAACAGGAACGCGGAACCGGCGGCCGACAACACCATGTACTTGATGCCGGCTTCCAGCGAACGCTTGTTGAAGAAGGCATAGGCCACCAGGCCGTAGACCGGTACCGACAGCAGCTCCAGGCCGATGAACAGGCTGGCCAGGTGTTGCGCGCTGACCAGTACCAGGCCGCCGGCGGCGGCCATCAGGATCAGCAGGTACAGTTCTTCACGGTTGCCCGGGTAGCCGCTGCCGCCTTCGCCGAGGTAGGCGTGGGCGAGGGTGACGCAGGCCAGGGTCGCGACCAGGATCAGCGCCATGTACAGGCAGGCGAAATCGTCGATCTGGATCAGCGGGGTGACCGCCAGCGGAGCGACTTTCAGCACCGGGAAGATCGACAGCAGCGCCAGGTTGAGGCCGGCACAGGACAGCAGGAAAGTCTGTGAGTGGTTACGGCGCCAGGCGATCGCCAGCATCACCACGATAATGGTGAGGCTGGTGATCAACAGCGGCGCCAGCGCGATAAAGTGTTGAATCGTGAATTCCATAGCGCTCTTACCGGGCCGAAGCGAGTTGAGTGAAGGCGGTGCCGAGCCACTGCTGCACGCCATGCATGGTGGCGGCAGAGGTGTCGAGGAACGGTTGCGGGTACACGCCGAGGTAGATCAGCAGTGCCGCAAGGCCGAGCACCATGGTCAGTTCGCGACCGTCCATGCCGTGCAGCACTTCATCGGACTTGGCCGGGCCGAAGTAGGCACGGTGGATCATGATCAGCGAGTAGACCGAGCCGAACACCAGGCCGGAAGTGGCAATGGCGGTGATCCACGGTGCGCTGACGAAGGTGCCGATCAGGATCAGGAACTCGCCGACGAAGTTGCCGGTCCCCGGCAGCCCCAGGGAGGCGGCGGCAAAGAACAGGCTGATGGCCGGCAGGTAGGCGATCTTCGACCACAGGCCACCCATTTCACGCATGTCGCGGGTGTGGGTGCGCTCGTACAACTGGCCGCTGAGGATAAACAGGGCTGCTGCCGAGACGCCGTGGGCCAGCATCTGGATCACCGCGCCTTGCAGGGCCTGCTGGCTGCCGGAGTAGATGCCGATCAGCACGAAGCCCATGTGCGAGACGCTGGAGAAGGCGATCAGGCGCTTGATGTCGGTCTGTGCGAAGGCCAGGAAGGCACCGTAGAAAATCCCGATCAGACCCAGGGTCATGGCGATCGGCGCGAACTCGGCCGAGGCATTCGGGAACAGTGGCAGGGCGAAACGCAGCAGGCCGTAGGCAGCGGTCTTCAGCAGGATACCGGCGAGGTCGACGGAACCGGCGGTTGGCGCCTGGGCGTGGGCATCCGGCAGCCAGGAGTGGAACGGCACCACCGGCAGTTTCACCGCGAAGGCGATGAAGAAGCCGAGCATCAGCAGGTACTCGACGCCGTGCGACATCTTGGTCTTCAGCAGGTCGGCGTAGTTGAAGGTGATCACGCCGGTGTTGTTGAAGTTCACCAGTACCAGGCCGAGGATCGCCACCAGCATGATCAGGCCGGAAGCCTGGGTGAAGATGAAGAACTTGGTCGCCGCGTAGATCCGGGTCTTCTTGCCATCGGAGGAGCTGTGACCCCAGAGCGCGATGAGGAAATACATCGGCACCAGCATCATTTCCCAGAAGAAGAAGAACATGAACAGGTCGAGGGCGAGGAACACGCCGACGACACCGCCCAGGATCCACATCAGGTTCAGGTGGAAGAAGCCCACGTGGCGCTGGATCTCTTTCCACGAGCAGAGTACCGAGAGGATACCCAGCAGGCCGGTCAGCAGGATCATCAGCAGCGACAGGCCGTCGAGGGCCAGGTGCACGTTGATGCCGAAGCGCTGGATCCAGACGTGCTTGAACTCGATGGCCCAGGTCGGATCGGCGCCAGGCGCCGGTGCCAGGTGGTAGTCCCCGTGCGCCCACAGCCAGAGGCCGAGAGCGAGTTCGAGGGTCATGGTCAGCAGCGCAATCCAGCGGGGGAGGGTGGCGCTGGTACGCTCACCCAGCCAGCACAGCAGGCCGCCGATGAAGGGGATCAGGATTAGCCAAGGCAGAATCATGACGGGCTCAATTCCTTTCGCAATGTCGCAAGGTTCATAGTCAGACCGCTACCAGTACAATGGCGCCGAGCACCACGACTGCACCAGCGGCGATCGACGCGGCATACCAACGCAGTTGACCGGTCTCGCTGCGGCTCAGGGCGGTGTGACCGCCTTTGGCCATACGCGGGATCAGGCCGATGGTCTGGTCGAGCGGGTCTTTGCGCAGCACATGGCTGATCGCCAGGTAAGGCTTGACGAACAGTTTGTCGTAGATCCAGTCGAAGCCCCAGGCGGCGAACCACCAGGCCGAAAGGATGCGTCCGATGCCGCTGTTGGCGACGGCCGTCACGAAGCGACGCTTGCCGAGGAACAGCAGGGCAGCCAGCAGGATACCGGCCAGGGCGATGGCGCCCGAGGCGATTTCCAGGCTGTGCTTGGCTTCGCCGCCGGCATGCCCGGCACTTTCCGGCAGCACGCCGGCCAGTGGTGGATGAATCCAGGCACCGACGAAGGTCGACAGCACGATCAGCACGCCCAGCGGCAGCCAGTGGGAAATCCCGTGGCCGGCATGGGCTTCGGTCTTGGCTTCGCCGTGGAAGGCGATGAAGATCAGGCGGAAGGTGTAAAGCGAGGTCATGAACGCACCGACCAGACCGGCGTACAGCAGGCCATGGTTACCGCTGGCGAACGCTTCCCAGAGGATCTCGTCCTTGGAGTAGAAACCGGCGGTGACGATCGGCAGGGCGGACAGGGCGGCACCACCGACGATGAAGCTGGCATAGGCCAACGGCAGTTTCTTCCACAGGCCACCCATCTTGAAGATGTTCTGCTCGTGGTGGCAGGCAACGATCACCGCACCGGACGCGAGGAACAGCAGGGCCTTGAAGAAGGCGTGGGTCATCAGGTGGAAGATCGCGCCTTCCCAGGCACCAACGCCCAGAGCCAGGAACATGTAGCCGATCTGGCTCATGGTCGAGTAGGCGAGGATCCGCTTGATGTCGGTCTGCACGAGTGCCGCGAAGCCTGCGAGAACCAGGGTCACGCCACCGACGATACCCACGAGATGCAGGATATCCGGCGCCAGGGCGAACAGGCCGTGGGTACGGGCGATCAGGTAGACACCGGCGGTCACCATGGTCGCGGCGTGGATCAGTGCCGAAACCGGAGTAGGACCGGCCATCGCGTCAGCCAACCAGGTCTGTAGCGGCAGCTGGGCCGATTTACCGACCGCACCGCCCAACAGCAGCAGGGTGGCCAGCACGATCCAGAAGTCACCGACCTTGAAGTGCTCAGGTGCCTTGACCAGCAGTTCCTGGATGTTCAGCGTGCCCAACTGTTGGAACAGGATGAACAGGCCGATGGCCATGAACACGTCGCCGATCCGGGTGACGATGAAGGCCTTGAGTGCTGCGTTACCGTTGTTGCGGTTGCTGTAGTAGAAACCGATCAACAGGTAGGAGCACAGGCCCACGCCTTCCCAACCGAAGTACAGGAACAGCAGGTTATCGCCGAGCACCAGGAACAGCATGCTGGCGATGAACAGGTTGGTGTAGGAGAAGAAACGCGAGTAGCCGTCTTCACCGCGCATGTACCAGGACGCGAACAGGTGGATCAGGAAACCCACCCCGACCACCACGCCGAGCATGGTCACCGACAGGCCGTCGATGTACAGGGCGAAGTTGGGGGCAAAGCCATCCACCGACATCCACTGCCACAACACCAGGGTGTAGTGACCGCCTTCCGGCGGCGCGACGTTGAACTGCCAGATCACGTAGGCGGCGACGATCGCCGACAGGCCGATGGAGCCGACGCCGATCAGGGCCGAGAGGTTTTCCGAGAAGCGTCCACGGGAGAACGACAGCAGCAGGAAACCGATCAGGGGAAATACGAAAGTCAGAAAGATCATGTTCATCCGCGCATCTCACTGGCAGCGTCGATATCGAGCGTGTGGAAGCGGCGATACAGCTGCAGCAGGATCGCCAGGCCGATACTGGCCTCGGCGGCTGCGAGGCTGATCACCAGGATGAACATGATCTGTCCATCCGGCTGCGCCCAGCGAGCGCCCGCGACGACGAACGCCAGAGCGGCGGCGTTCATCATCACTTCCAGGCTCATCAGCACGAAGAGAATGTTGCGGCGGACCATCAGGCCGACCAGGCCGAGGCAGAACAGGATGCCGGCGACGGCCAGACCATGCTCAAGAGGGATAGCAGGCATCGTATTACTCCTTCGCCTCGTTGCGGCCCAGGTGGAAAGCCGTGATGGCTGCAGCGAGCAGCAGCATCGAGGCCAGTTCGACAACCAGCAGGTACGGACCGAACAGGCTGATGCCCACGGCCTTGGCACCCACGGTGGTTTGACCGATGCCCACACCGCTGCTGTGGCTGAACAGCACGTAGAGCAGTTCGGCCAGCAGCAGGGCGGCGAGAATCACCGGCCCGATCCAGATGCCTGGCTTGAGCCAGTCGCGCTCCTGGCGCACCGAAGCCGGTCCCAGGTTGAGCATCATCACCACGAAGACGAACAGCACCATGATGGCACCAGCGTAGGCGATCACTTCCAGGGCACCGGCGAACGGTGCGCCGAGGCTGAAGAAGGTCATCGCCACGGCAATCAGCGAAATGATCAGGTAGAGCAGGGCGTGCACGGGGTTGGTGTTGGTGATCACGCGAAGCGTGGACACAACCGCGATACCCGATGCGAAATAGAAAGCGAATTCCATCGTTCTTCCTTAAGGCAGCAAGCTCTTCACGTTGATCGGCTCGGCTTCGTTCTGGGCGGCGCCTTTCGGCTTCCCGGCGACGGCCATACCGGCAACACGATAGAAGTTGTAGTCAGGGTTCTTGCCGGGGCCGGAGATCAGCAGATCTTCTTTCTCGTACACCAGGTCCTGACGTTTGAACTCGGCCATTTCGAAATCCGGTGTCAGCTGGATCGCGGTGGTCGGGCAGGCTTCCTCGCAGAGACCGCAGAAAATGCAGCGCGAGAAGTTGATGCGGAAGAACTCCGGGTACCAACGACCGTCGTCGGTTTCGGCCTTCTGCAGCGAGATGCACCCGACCGGGCAGGCCACGGCACACAGGTTGCACGCCACGCAGCGCTCTTCGCCATCGGGATCGCGGGTCAGAACGATACGGCCGCGGTAGCGCGGCGGCAGGTAGACCTGCTCCTCCGGGTATTGCAGGGTGTCACGCTTGCGAAAGCCATGGCCGAAAACCATCACCAGGCTTCGCAGCTGGGTACCGGTACCCTTAACGATGTCGCCAATATATTTGAACATGGGTCAAATCCTCACTGAACCGCGCCGGCAGGCGTGTTCAACAACACGACCGCAGCGGTCACCAGCATATTGATCAGGGTCAGTGGCAGGCAGAACTTCCAGCTGAAGTCCATCACCTGGTCATACCGTGGGCGCGGAATAGAAGCGCGCAACAGGATGAACAGCATGATGAAGAACGCGGTCTTCAGAGCGAACCAGACGAACGACAGTTGCGGCAGGATGCCGAACGGACCGTGCCAGCCGCCGAAGAACAGGGTGACCAGCAGTGCCGAGATCAGGATGATGCCGATGTACTCGCCAACGAAGAACATGCCCCATTTCATGCCCGCATATTCAATGTGGTAACCGTCGGCCAGTTCCTGTTCCGCTTCCGGCTGGTCGAAGGGGTGACGGTGAGTCACGGCCACGCCAGCGATGAAGAAGGTCAGGAAACCGAAGATCTGCGGGATGATGAACCACAGGTGTTGAGCCTGGTAGTCGACGATGTCGCGCATGTTGAACGAGCCGACCTGGATCACGATGCCCATCAGCGACAGGCCCATGAACACTTCGTACGACACGGTCTGAGCCGACGCCCGCAGGCTGCCGAGCAGAGCGTACTTGTTGCTGCTCGACCAGCCGGCGAACAGCACCGCGTACACCGACAGACCGGCCATGGCGAAGAAAAACAGCAGGCCGATGTTCAGGTCCGCGACACCCCAGGTCGGGGTGATCGGGATGATCGCGAAGGCGATCAGCAGGGCGCTCATGGCCACGACCGGTGCCAGGGTGAAGATCACCTTGTCGGCAAACGGAGGCGTCCAGTCTTCCTTGAAGAACATCTTCAGCATGTCCGCAGCGATCTGGAACATGCCGAACGGGCCGACGCGGTTCGGACCGTAGCGGTCCTGCCACCAGCCCAGCAGACGACGTTCGACGAAGCTCAGCAGTGCGCCGCAGACCACCACGGCCAGCAGGATCACGATGGCCTTGATGACCGTGAGGATCACGTCAATCACTTCAGGTGTGAACCAGGTCATTGAGCCGCCTCCTGCAGACCGTCAACGGATTTGCCGAAAATCGCCGGCGGGATACCGGCCAGGCCAGCTGGCAAGGCCACCAGGCCAGCGCCCAGTTGTTCATTGATCCGCAGCGGCAGACGCAGGGTGGTGCCGGCCACGTTGAGGCTCAGCAGGGCACCGTCGTTGACGCCCAGGCGGTCCGCTTCGGACTTGGCCAGCGCCACATAGGCGGCCGGGATACGTTCCTGCACCGGGGCGGCTTTCGACGAGTTTTCCTCGCTGCCGAACAGATGATAGAACGGTACCGCCTGCCAGGTGCCACGCGATGGCGAGAACGCCGCCGGTACGCTGGCGAACCAGCCCAGATTGTCGCCACGGCTTTCGATCAGGCGCACGCCCGGGTCACCGGCACGGATATGCCCGCCGACTTCGTCCTGGAACTTGTTCCAGGCCTGTGGCGAGTTCCAGCCCGGCGACCAGGCGAACGGCACCTGCTGGCGCGGTTCGGCGGAGCCCGAGTAACCTTCCATGGAGAAGGCGAACGCGGTGTCCTGGTCTTGCGGGGTCCGTGGCTCGTGCACGCTGATGTTGGCGCGCATGGCGGTCCGGCCGGAGTAGCGCAGCGGTTCGCGCGCCAGTTTCAGGCCCTTGATGCGGAACGCGGCCGATGGCGCGGCATCGACGATGCTGGCCAGTTGCGGCGCACTGGCGGCGCAGGCTGCGGTGACGTGGTCCAGTTGGGTCCAGTCGACCGGCTTGTTCAGCAGGGTCGCGCGCAGGGCATGCAGCCAGCGCCAGCCTTCGTGAACCAGGATGCTGGCGTCCATGTATTGCGGGTCGAAGACCTGGAAGAAGCGCTGGGCGCGGCCTTCCTGGCTGACCAGGGTACCGTCGCCTTCGGCGAAGCTCGCCGCCGGCAGCACCAGGTGGGCGCGGTCGGTGGTGGCGGTCTTCTGGTGGTCGGCAACGATCACCACCTTGGCAGCCTTGAGGGCGGCGTCGACCTTGGCGGCATCGGTACGGGTGAACAGATCGTTTTCCAGTACGACGATGGCGTCGGCACGGCCAGCGATCACCGCGTCCAGCGCGGCATCGACGGAATCGCCACCGAACATGGCCAGGCCGAGGCTGTTGGCCTCAGGCACGACCAGGCTGATGGAACCGTCCTTCTCGCGCAGCTTGAGGGCCTTGGCGATGTTCGCTGCAGCCTCGATCAGCGCCTTGGAACCCAGGGAGGTGCCGGCGATGATCAGTGGGCGCTTGGCCGCGAGCAGGGCATCGGCGATGCGCTGAGCCAGTTCGCGGGCTTCGTTGTCCAGGCCTTCGACCGCTGGCGCGCTGGCGTCCAGGGCGTGGGCCACGGCGAAACCGATACGAGCCAGGTCATCGGGAGCGGCGTGCACGCATTCTTCGGCAACGTCGTCGAGCTTGGTTTCGGCGAGGCTGGCGATGAACAGCGGGTTCAGCGCGTTCTGGCCGATGTTTTTCACTGCGGCGTTGAGCCATGGCTGTACGCGCATCGCGTCGGCCATTTCCTCGGCCTTGCCCTTGACCGACTGGCGCAGGGCCAGGGCCAGGCGGGCGGCGGTCTGGGTCAGGTCTTCACCGAGGACGAACACGGCGTCGTGGTCTTCGATGTCGCGCAGGTTCGGCACGGGCAGCGGGCTGTCCTTGAGAACTTGCAGTACCAGGCGGATACGCTCCAGCTCGGTGGCTTCGATCCCGGAGTAGAAGTGCTCGGCACCGACCAGTTCCTGCAACGCGTAGTTGCTTTCCAGGCTGGCTCGGGGCGAACCGATACCGACGATGTTGCGACCGCGCAGCAGGTCGGCGGCCTTGTCCAGGGCGCTGTCCAGGCTCAGCTTGGTGCCGTCGGCCAGCAGCGGCTGGCGTGGACGGTCGGCGCGGTTGACGTAGCCGTAGCCGAAACGGCCACGGTCGCACAGGAAGTACTGGTTCACCGAACCGTTGAAACGGTTTTCGATACGACGCAGTTCGCCGTAGCGTTCACCCGGGCTGATGTTGCAACCGCTGGAGCAGCCATGACAGATGCTCGGGGCGAACTGCATGTCCCATTTGCGGTTGTAGCGCTCGGAGTGGGTCTTGTCGGTGAACACGCCGGTCGGGCAGACCTCGGTGAGGTTGCCGGAGAACTCGCTTTCGAGCACGCCGTCTTCAACGCGACCGAAGTACACGTTGTCGTGGGCACCGAATACGCCCAGGTCGGTACCGCCGGCGTAGTCCTTGTAGAAACGCACACAGCGATAGCAGGCGATGCAGCGGTTCATCTCGTGGGAAATGAACGGGCCGAGGTCCTGGTTCTGGTGGGTACGCTTGGTGAAGCGATAACGGCGCTCGTTGTGGCCGGTCATCACGGTCATGTCTTGCAGGTGGCAGTGACCGCCTTCCTCACAGACCGGGCAGTCGTGTGGGTGGTTGGTCATCAGCCATTCGACGACGCTGGCGCGGAACGCCTTGGATTCGTCATCGTCGATGGAGATCCAGGTGTTGTCGGTGGCGGGCGTCATGCAGGACATGACGATACGACCGCGGGTGTCGTTCTCGTCGTTGTACTGCTTGACCGCGCACTGGCGACAGGCACCGACGCTGCCAAGAGCGGGGTGCCAGCAGAAATAAGGAATGTCGAGGCCTAGCGACAGACATGCCTGTAACAGGTTGTCTGCACCGTTGACTTCGAGCGCCTTGCCGTCTACGTGGATAGTGGCCATGGTTCAAAGTTCTTCGTTGGCCCGCGTCTGCGGGCGTGGCTAATGGAATCCTGTTCTCGCCTGGCGCATCAACGTGCGGCTGCAGACGAGGAAGAGGGCGGCACGGACCGCCCCCCTTCGATACGTGTTATGCGCCGACTACGATCGGCCGTGCCAAAGGCGGGACGGCAGCACCTGCGGGGGCGATGCCGGCCTCGAACTCCGGACGGAAATATTTGATTGCGCTGCCCAATGGCTCCACGGCGCCCGGTGCGTGAGCACAGAAGGTCTTGCCCGGGCCGAGGAAACCGACCAGACCCAGCAGGGTCTCGATGTCGCCGGCCTGGCCTTCGCCTTTCTCGAGGGCGCGCAGGAGCTTGACGCTCCACGGCAGGCCATCGCGGCAAGGGGTGCAGAAACCGCACGACTCACGGGCGAAGAACTCTTCCATGTTGCGCAGCAGCGAAACCATGTTGATGCTGTCGTCGACCGCCATGGCCAGGCCGGTACCCATCCGGGTGCCGACCTTGGCGATGCCGCCGGCGTACATCTGCGCATCCAGGTGCTCGGGCAGCAGGAAACCGGTACCGGCGCCGCCAGGCTGCCAGCACTTGAGCTTGAAGCCGTCGCGCATGCCACCGGCGTAGTCTTCGAACAGCTCGCGGGCGGTCACGCCGAACGGCAGTTCCCACAGGCCAGGGTTCTTCACCTTGCCGGAAAAGCCCATCAGCTTGGTGCCGTGGTCTTCGCTGCCTTCGCGGGCGAGGGACTTGTACCAGTCGACACCGTTGCCGATGATCGCCGGCACGTTGCACAGGGTCTCGACGTTGTTCACGCAAGTCGGCTTGCCCCACACGCCCACGGCGGCAGGGAAGGGCGGCTTGGAGCGCGGGTTGGCGCGGCGGCCTTCGAGGGAGTTGATCAGCGCGGTTTCTTCACCGCAGATGTAGCGCCCGGCACCGGTGTGGACGAACAGCTCGAAGTCGAAGCCGCTGCCGAGGATGTTCTTGCCCAACAGGCCGGCGGCCTTGGCTTCTTCCACGGCACGGTTGAGGTGCCTGGCGGCGGTCACGTACTCGCCGCGCAGGAAGATGTAGCCCCGGTAGGTCTTCAGCGCACGGGCGCTGATCAGCATGCCTTCGATCAGTTGATGGGGCAGTTGCTCCATCAGCATGCGGTCTTTCCAGGTGTTGGGCTCCATTTCATCCGCATTGCACAGCAGGTAGCGGATGTTCATGGATTCGTCTTTGGGCATCAGGCCCCACTTGACCCCGGTGGGGAAGCCCGCACCGCCACGACCCTTGAGGCCGGAATCCTTCACGGTCTGGACGATATCGTCGGCAGCCATGTCGGCGAAGGCCTTGCGGGCGGCGGCATAGCCGTTCTTCGCCTGGTACTCGTCGAGCCACACGGGCTCGGCGTCGTCACGCAGACGCCAGGTCAACGGGTGGGTTTCTGCCGTGCGCGCGATGCGGTTGGCAGGGCCGAAGGAAGTCAGGGTCATACGTAGCCCTCCAGCAGTTTGTCGACGCCGGCGGCGGTCACATCGCCGAAGGTGTCGTCGTCGATCATCAGGGCCGGGGCCTTGTCGCAGTTGCCCAGGCAGCACACCGGCAGCAGGGTGAAGCGGCCGTCGGCAGTGGTCTGACCCAGGCCGATGCCCAGCTTGTTCTGGATTTCGCTGACCACCGATTCGTGGCCACCGATGTAGCAGACCATGCTGTCGCAGACGCGAATGATGTGGCGACCGACCGGCTGGCGGAAGATCTGGCTGTAGAAGGTGGCCACGCCTTCGACGTCGCTGGCCGGGATGCCGAGGATCTCGCCGATGGCGTAGAGCGCGCCATCAGGCACCCAGCCACGTTCCTTCTGGACGATCTTCAGGGCTTCGATGGACGCCGCGCGCGGGTCCTCGTAATGGTGCAACTCGTGCTCGATGGCCGAGCGCTCGGTTTCGCTGAGAACGAAACGGTCTGTCTGGATGAGCGTGCTGTTCATGCTTAGCGGTCCACGTCGGCCATAACGAAGTCGATACTACCCAGGTACGCGATCAAGTCCGCGACCATGCTGCCGCGGATCACCGAAGGGATCTGCTGCAGGTGCGGGTAGCTTGGGGTACGAATCCGGGTGCGGTAGCTCATGGTGCCGCCATCGCTCGTCAGGTAATAACTGTTGATGCCCTTGGTCGCTTCGATCATCTGGAAGGATTCGTTGGCCGGCATGACCGGGCCCCACGAAACCTGCAGGAAGTGCGTGATCAGGGTTTCGATGTGCTGCAGCGTGCGCTCTTTGGGCGGCGGCGTGGTCAGCGGGTGATCCGCCTTGTACGGGCCTTCCGGCATGTTGCGCAGGCACTGGTCGATGATCCTGATGCTCTGGCGCATCTCTTCGACGCGGACCATGCAGCGGTCATAGGCATCGCCATTGGCGGCCAGCGGTACTTCGAACTCGAAGTTCTCGTAGCCGGAGTACGGACGCGCCTTGCGCAGGTCGAAGTCGCAACCGGTGGAGCGCAGGCCGGCACCGGTGACGCCCCATTCCAGGGCTTCCTTGGTGTTGTAGGCGGCGACGCCGATGGTCCGACCCTTGAGGATACTGTTCTGCAGGGCAGCCTTGGTGTATTCGTCCAGGCGCTTGGGCAGCCAGTCGACGAATTCCTTGACCAGCTTGTCCCAGCCCCGTGGCAGGTCGTGGGCGACACCACCGATGCGGTACCAGGCCGGATGCAGGCGGAAACCGGTGATGGCTTCGATCACCTTGTAGGCACGCTGGCGGTCGGTGAAGGTGAAGAACACCGGGGTCATGGCGCCGACGTCCTGGATGTAGGTACCCAGGAACAGCAGGTGGCTGGTGATCCGGAAGAACTCGGCCATCATGATGCGGATGGTGTCGACCCGGTCCGGCACCTTGATGCCGGCCAGTTTTTCCACCGAGAGCACGTACGGCAGGTTGTTCATCACCCCGCCGAGGTAGTCGATACGGTCGGTGTAGGGGATGAAGCTGTGCCAGGACTGACGCTCGGCCATCTTCTCGGCACCACGGTGGTGGTAGCCGATGTCCGGAACGCAGTCGACGATCTCTTCACCGTCCAGTTGCAGGACGATACGGAACGCACCGTGGGCCGAAGGGTGGTTCGGACCGAGGTTGAGGAACATGTAGTCCTCGTTGGCACCGGAGCGTTTCATGCCCCAGTCTTCCGGATTGAAGCGCGCGGCTTCTTCTTCCAGTTGCTGCTTGGCCAGGGTCAGGCTGTAGGGATCGAACTCGGTGGCGCGGGCAGGGTAGTCCTTGCGCAGCGGGTGGCCTTCCCAGGTCGGCGGCATCATGATGCGCGACAGGTGCGGGTGGCCTTTGAAGTCGATGCCGAACATGTCCCAGACTTCGCGCTCGTTCCAGTTGGCGTTCGGCCAGATGCTGGTGACGCTTGGCAAGCTGAGGTCGCTTTCGGACAAGGCGACCTTGATCATCACGTCACTATTACGCTCGATCGAGAGCAGGTGATAGAAGACGCTGAAATCGGCCGCCGGCAGGCCCTGACGCTTGGTGCGCAGACGCTCGTCCACGCCGTGCAGGTCATAGAGCATGACGTACGGCTTGGGCAGGTTGCGCAGGAAGCTCAGGACTTCGACGAGTTGGGCGCGGCTCACCCACAGTACCGGCATGCCGGTACGGGTGGCCTGGGCGGTGAACGCCTCGGCGCCAAAACGGTTGTTCAGTTCGACGACCACATCCTGGTCGTCAGCCTTGTAGGGCGGGATGTACAGAGCACTGCCTGTAGTCATGGTTTTTTATCGCTTTCGGTCAACGTAAAGAATGAAGCCAGGTACACGTTTCTTTGGAAGAAGCAGAACTGGATCAGACTTCGTCGGGGCTGCGCAGGTTGGTGACCTGGATACGCTGTTCGCGGCGCTGTTCCTTTTGCGACGGCATCTCGGCACGGTAAATGCCTTGATCACCGACGACCCAGGAAAGTGGGCGACGCTCCTGGCCAATCGACTCTTGCAAGAGCATCAAGCCCTGCAGGAAAGCCTCGGGGCGGGGCGGGCAGCCTGGCACGTAGACGTCCACGGGCAGGAACTTGTCCACCCCCTGAACGACGGAGTAGATGTCGTACATGCCACCGGAGTTGGCGCACGAACCCATGGAAATCACCCACTTCGGTTCGAGCATCTGCTCGTACAGGCGCTGGATGATCGGCGCCATCTTGACGAAGCAGGTGCCGGCAATAACCATGAAGTCGGCCTGGCGCGGTGACGCCCGGATAACTTCAGCGCCGAAGCGTGCGATGTCGTGAGGTGCGGTGAAGGCGGTGGTCATCTCCACGTAGCAGCAGGACAGACCAAAGTTGTACGGCCACAGGGAGTTCTTGCGCCCCCAGTTGACCGCGCCACTCAGCACGTCTTCCAGCTTGCCCATGAAAATGTTCTTGTGGACTTGATCCTCTAACGGATCGGCAACGGTTTCCCGTTGGCCAATCGGATATTGCTCGTTAGGAGCGTCCGGGTCGATTCTGGTGAGATTGTATTGCATTGCCAAAGCCTCATTGTTTCAGCTTCGCTTGCCTCTTCTGACGAGCTTGCGGAGCCCAATCAAGCGCTCCCACTCGGTAAAGGTAGACAAGACCTGCCAACAGAATTGCTATGAAAACGAGAGCTTCGACGAATCCGGTCCAGCCGCTTTCGCGGACGGACACAGACCAGGCAAAGAGAAAGAGGGCTTCGATATCGAAGATCACGAACAGCATCGCGACCAGATAGAATTTGGCGGAGAGCCGCAGACGGGCGCTGCCGGTGGGCAGCATGCCGGATTCGAACGGTTCGTTCTTGCTGCGTCCCCAGGCTTTTGACCCGAGAAGGCTGGAAAGACCGAGCATGAAGGCACACAGGCCGACGACGCCGAGCAGGAAAATGGCAAAGCCCCAGTTGTGGGCCATGAGTCCGGTCGCTTCGGTCATGCGGGTAATCCTTAACAGAGAGCAAGGTTCTCTGAGCTTGAAAAAAGTAACAAGGCAGTGACGATATGTCGCAGAGCCATCAATCTGGTGATTTTATGGGTAAACACCAGGCAAGTAAATTTTCTATAGCGAAATTATTTAATGGAATAAGGACATAAGGACCTCTGGAGGGCCCGCAGGCCATGTACTGCGGGCATTAGCCGGGTTTCTGTTAATTATGTTTTATCCGGGCTGTAACGAATAAAGCTTTTTCTAAATGATAATCAATATTGTTTGTCTTTGGCTGTAACAGCTCTCGTCAGGGTGGCTGTTCTAGTTGCGATACAGGGAGGTTAGTTGAAAGTTGGAGGAAGGGGAGACGTTTTAACGGATTTGTCGTGAGCGGACGCTGCGCTGGGTCAATGTTTGGGCGTTGTGCCGGTCATTCCAGCCCCTTCGCGGGCAAGCCCGGCACCGCCATCCAGGCAAAAAAATGCCCCGAACCAGTCGGGGCATCAGTGTGTCAGGCATTCCAGTTAGGTCTTACACGGTCTGGAATGGCCGCTTGCTCGGGTGACTCAGTGGAACTGCTCTTCTTCGGTCGAACCGGTCAGTGCGGTCACCGAGGAGGCGCCGCCCTGGATCACGGTGGTCATGTCATCGAAGTAGCCGGTGCCCACTTCCTGCTGGTGCGCAACGAAGGTGTAGCCCTTGGCGGCGTCGGCGAACTCCTGCTCCTGCAGCTTCACGTAGGCGGTCATGTCGTTGCGGGCGTAGTCGTGCGCCAGGTTGAACATGCTGTGCCACATGTTGTGAATGCCGGCCAGGGTGATGAACTGGTGCTTGTAGCCCATTGCCGACAGCTCGCGCTGGAACTTGGCGATAGTCGCGTCGTCCAGGTTTTTCTTCCAGTTGAAGGAAGGCGAGCAGTTGTAGGACAGCAGTTGGTCCGGGTATTCCTTCTTGATCGCTTCGGCAAAGCGGCGCGCTTCGTCCAGGTCCGGCTTGGCGGTTTCGCACCAGATCAGGTCGGCATATGGCGCGTAGGCCAGGCCACGGGCGATAGCCTGGTCGAGGCCGGCGCGAACCTTGTAGAAGCCTTCCGGGGTACGGGTGCCGGTGACGAACGGCTGGTCGTACGGGTCGCAGTCAGAGGTCAACAGGTCGGCAGCGTTGGCGTCGGTACGGGCCAGGATGATGGTCGGTACACCGGCGACGTCGGCGGCCAGGCGGGCAGCGACCAGCTTCTGGACGGCTTCCTGGGTGGGAACCAGTACCTTGCCGCCCATGTGGCCGCATTTTTTCACCGAGGCCAGCTGGTCTTCGAAGTGCACGCCGGCAGCGCCCGCTTCGATCATGTTTTTCATCAGTTCGTAGGCGTTCAAGACGCCGCCAAAACCGGCTTCGGCATCGGCCACGATGGGTGCGAAATAGTCGATGTAGCCGTCATCGCCCGGGTTCTTGCCGGATTTCCACTGGATCTGGTCGGCACGACGGAACGAGTTGTTGATGCGCTTGACCACGGTCGGCACGGAGTCGACCGGGTACAGCGACTGGTCGGGGTACATGGACTCTGCGGAGTTGTTGTCCGCAGCCACTTGCCAGCCCGACAGGTAGATCGCCTGGATACCGGCCTTGACCTGTTGCACGGCCTGACCGCCCGTCAGAGCGCCCATGCAGTTGACGAAATCTTTATCCGGACGGAAGGACGGCTTGGCACCCTGGGTGACCAGCTTCCAGAGCTTCTCGGCACCCAGGCGGGCCAGGGTGTGCTCAGGCTGGACCGAACCACGCAGACGAACCACGTCAGCGGCGGTGTAGGTGCGAGTCACGCCTTTCCAGCGCGGGTTCTCAGCCCAGTCTTTTTCAAGGGCTGCAATTTGCTGTTCGCGTGTCAGTGCCATGGACATAAACCTCGTCGCGTCTTTATCAAAAGTCGATCTTGGGTGGAAAGTTCCGTGCTCCACTGCATGCCGGGGCCTGGAGGGGCTTGGGCAGAGGCTGCTCGCTGACCAGAAGCTCAGGTATGCGAGTCGGGTCTGACGGGAAATGCGACGGGTGAACGATGGGCTCGACGGAGGAAGTGAGCTAGGCGAGGGCGATCCTTGGGCTCAGCGGGGCGTCGTGGGCCTCATGCTGGCGTCGGGGTGTTGCCGTTCTACCTGATTACGCTTCCGTCCCTCGGGACAACTTCGTTCCAGTCGCAATCTCGTCAAACACGCCTTGTGGGCGGTACAGACACGAATCGGCTCAGGTGGGTGAGTTAGAGCGGCGATCCGAAGGCCCTTGCCAGGGTCCCTGATTAGCGGGAGCGAGGCCATCATGCCTTCGGTTTTTGAGCGCGTCAAACGTTTTGTAGTGCTTTTTTAAAGGCACTACATCTTTGGTCTAATACGACTGATCAGTCAATTTTTGGTGGTTCAGTCCAGGCTGTCGACTTTCACCCGCAACGTCATGTCATTGCGGCTGGAGGTAGAGTAGCTGCGGGTTAGCGCCTGGCGGTCGGCTTGGCTCTGGCCATTGACACCGGCCAGGGTGATCCATTCGCCGAGTGGTCCGCTGACGGTTGTGTCGGTACTTTGTACGTTCACTACATCCTGACGCTCCTGGCTCATCCGGTCACGATTGGTACTGATAGCCAGGTGAACGATGTTGCCGGTGACGCTGGCAGTGACGTAGAAACCCTGGGTGACGTTACGATATTGCGTTTGGGTTTGCGGGCGGCCGTAGGCATCGAGCTGGCCGGTGCTGCTGGTCAGCGGCACGCTTTGGCCGACCTGGATCAGCGCCGGCGTGCCTTCGCTGGCCTGCACTTGCTGGATGCCGCCATCACGGCTGTCGGTGCTGCGGCTGATGATGCGGGTCTGGCCCTGGCCGTTGATCGAATAGCCCTGGGCGCCCTGGTCGTTGTTTTCGCTGGTGTCGACGCTGATCAGCAGGCGCCGTGCCGGTTTGTCCAATTGCCCGATGAATTCCCGCAGTTCGCCGATCTTGCGCGGTTCGGCATTGACGATCAGCTGGTTCTGGTAGGCGCTGACCTTGCCGTCCTGGCCAAGAAAGTTCTGTGCAACCGGCAGCAGGTCGTTGCTGGTGCGGTAGTTCAGGGGAATGATCTCGGTGGCCGCCTGGGCACTGAAGGCGCAGGTCAGCAGCAGGCCGGCAAAGAGGGTGCGTAGGGACATGTCCGTTATCTCCGCGTATGACTGGGCAATGCACTTGAGTGTGATGCATTGAGTTTGACAGTTTCTCGGCGGCGGGGGAGGCAAATTGAATGGCAGACAGCAAAACGCCCCGTCATCGGGGCGTTTTGTGGGTGGAGCAATGCAGGGGACGCTATTGGCCTGGTGGCTGGAGGGCGACTCTCTGTGGCGCGCGGGCAGGCTCGCTCACCACAAAAGCCGATCACCACAGGTCCGTCGGCCCATTTCAGGCTGCGCCGCGGACCATGTCGACGTGGGGAATCCCAGCCTCGAGAAACTCCTCGCTGACGATGCTGAAGCCATGCCGTTCATAGAACGCCGTGGCCTGCACCTGGGCGCTGAGCATCTGTTGCTGCAGGCCGCGTTTCTCCGCTTCGTCGATCACCGCTTGCAGCAGTGCGTCGCCGACTTTCAAACCGCGCCAGTCACGCAACACCGAAACCCGGCCGATCTGCCCGTCCGGCAGCAGGCGGGCGGTACCGATCGGGAAGTCGCTTTCGTACGCCAGGAAATGCACGGCTCCGTCGTCCTCCGAATCCCACTCAAGCTCCGGAGGTACAGCTTGTTCGGCAATGAACACCGACTCACGAATGCGCCGAATCTCGGCGTTGTCCTTTCGCCAGTCCGCGACACGTACGTGAATTCTATTCATCGGCAAATCCCACACTTCCTTGTTTGACCAGCTCGCACAGCAGGCCGCGTCCGTCTTCGTCCTCGAGCCATGGGCCGAGGTTGTCGATGTGCAGGGCTTCGGCCGCGCAGATCATTTTCAGCAGCTCGCGCAACTTGCCCGGCAGGTAACGGCTCTGGCCGCTTGCGAACAGCAGCAGGTCGTCATCGACTTCAGACCAGGCCAGGCGTGCGCTCGGGTTACGAATCAGTATGGCACCGTGTTGCAGACCAGCGAGCAGGTCTTCTTCTTCCAGTTCCGGGCCGACCACCAGTTCCGGGTAGCGGGGTTCGGTCATGAACTGGCCGAACCAGGTCAGTAGCAGGCGTTCGTCGCTCATGTGCTCGGCCAGCAGGCTCTTGAGGCGATCGAGGGCGTCGTGCTGGATCTGGTGCGGGTCGGTCACCGGTTGAGCGTCGGCGTCGGTGTAGCGATCCTCGTCCGGCAGGAACTGGCTGAGGAAATCGGTGAAGTGGGTCAGCACTTCAGCCGCGCTCGGCGCCCGGAAACCCACCGAGTAGGTCATGCAGTCATCCAGGGCGACGCCGCAGTGGGCCAGACGTGGCGGCAGGTACAGCATGTCGCCCGGTTCCAGGACCCAGCCTTCGCTTTCCTCGAAGTCGGCGAGGATGCGCAGGTCGGCGTGCTCCAGCAGGGCGCTGTCGGAATCGCACATCTGGCCGATCTTCCAGTGGCGCTTGCCCTTGCCTTGCAGCAGGAATACGTCGTAGTTGTCGAAGTGCGGGCCGACGCTGCCACCCGGAGCGGCAAAGCTGATCATCACATCGTCGATCCGCCAGCTTGGCAGGAAGCGGAAGTGCTCCAGCAGCTCGGCGACTTCCGGGACGAACTGGTCGACCGCCTGCACCAGCAGGGTCCACTCACGCTCCGGCAGTTGGCTGAAGGAGTCTTCGGAGAAGGGGCCGCGACGCAGCTCCCATGGGCGCTCGCCGTGTTCGATGATCACCCGCGATTCGACTTCTTCTTCCAGCGCGAGACCGGCCAGTTCGTCGGCGTCGATCGGGCTTTCGAAGTCCGGAATCGCCTGACGGATCAGCAGCGGTTTCTTTTGCCAGTAGTCGCGCAGGAATTCCCGAGCGGTCAGCCCGCCCAGAAGTTGCAGAGGAGTATCAGGATTCATGTGTAACCTATTGAAAAAACGTATTTTTCAGACTGGAATAAAAACGCCCGGCTCAGCCGGGCGTTCAGAGCGGGTGCCGTACGATCAGATACGCTGGGCCTGGGCCACGGCGTTGCCGATGTAGTTGGCCGGGGTCAGCTGTTTCAGCTCGGCCTTGGCTTCTGCAGGCATGTCGAGTCCGTCGATGAAAGTCTGCAGTGCTTGAGGGCTGATGCCCTTGCCGCGGGTCAGTTCTTTCAGTTTTTCGTACGGGTTTTCGATGTTGTAGCGACGCATGACGGTCTGGATCGGCTCGGCCAGGACTTCCCAGCAGGCGTCCAGGTCGGCAGCGATTTTCTGCTCGTTGATCTCCAGCTTGCCGATGCCCTTGAGGCTGGCTTCATAGGCGATCACGCTGTGGGCGAAGCCGACACCGAGGTTGCGCAGTACGGTGGAGTCGGTCAGGTCGCGCTGCCAGCGGGAGATCGGCAGTTTGCTGGCCAGGTGCTGGAACAGCGCGTTGGCGATACCCAGGTTGCCTTCGGAATTTTCGAAGTCGATCGGGTTGACCTTGTGCGGCATGGTCGAGGAGCCGATTTCGCCAGCGACAGTCTTCTGCTTGAAGTAGCCCAGGGAGATGTAGCCCCAGACGTCGCGGTCGAAGTCGATCAGGATGGTGTTGAAGCGAGCGATTGCATCGAACAGCTCGGCGATGTAGTCGTGCGGCTCGATCTGGGTGGTGTAGGGGTTGAACACCAGGCCCAGTTCGTCTTCGATGAAGGCGCGGGCGTTGGCTTCCCAGTCGACTTGCGAGTAGGCCGACAGGTGGGCGTTGTAGTTACCGACAGCGCCGTTGATTTTGCCCAGCAGCGGCACGGCGGCCACTTGGGCGATCTGGCGTTCCAGTCGGTAGACGACGTTCGCCAGTTCCTTGCCCAGGGTGGTCGGCGACGCCGGCTGGCCGTGGGTGCGCGAGAGCATCGGTACGGCGGCGAAGCGGTGGGCCAGTTCACGGATCGATTCGGCGATCTGGCGCATCAGTGGCAGCAGCACGTCGTCGCGGCCTTCGCGCAGCATCAGGGCGTGGGACAGGTTGTTGATGTCTTCGCTGGTGCAGGCGAAGTGGATGAATTCGCTGACGGCGGCCAGTTCAGGCAACTTGGCGGCCTGCTCCTTGAGCAGGTACTCGATGGCCTTGACGTCGTGGTTGGTGGTGCGCTCGATCTCTTTGACGCGCTCGGCGTGCTCCAGGGCGAAGTTCTCGGCCAGGGTGTTGAGCACCGCGTTGGCTTCGGCGGAAAACGCCGGGACTTCGGTGATTGCCGGGTGAGCGGCCAGGCGCTGGAGCCAGCGGACTTCCACCAGGGCGCGGGCACGGATCAGGCCGTATTCGCTGAAAATCGGGCGCAGGGCCTGGGTTTTGCCGGCGTAGCGGCCGTCAACAGGGGAAACCGCAGTGAGCGAAGAGAGCTGCATGGGGCGTTCTCGGACAGTCAGGCAACGAAATGGGGCGCGTATCATACATGAAAAAATCCGCCGGTCCGTTGCGAACTGACCGGCGTATCGCGCTTTTAAAGCTCCGTCGATGGCCTCAGGCGCTACGCATCAACGGATAGAGTTCCTTGAGCAGCTTGCGGCGGCTGATCACCAACTGCCAGCGATGGCCGCCCAGCTGGCGCCACAGGCGTGCCGAGCGGATGCCGGCCAGCAGCAGGGCGCGGATCTTCGAGGCATTGCTCGGTTGCTGCAGGTTGCGCATGTCGCCGTGCACCTGGATGCGTTGGCGCAGGGTACTGAGGGTGTCCTGGTACAGTGCACCGCAGGCGGCCACGACGTTTTCGTGGGCCGGGCCGAAGTGCTCGACCTGCGACTGGATCTGCGGCAGGCGTTTGCCGATGGTTTCCAGCATGTCCTCGCGTTTGGCCAGTTGGCGCTCCAGGCCGAGCATCGACAGGGCGTAGCGCAGCGGCTCGCGTTGCAGGGCGCTGGGGTCGCGCTCGAGCGCGGCGATCAGCGCGCGATAACCGTCGCGCAGGTTGATGTCGTCACCGCCGTAGACTTCCAGGGTGTCCTTGGGGTCGCGGACCAGCAGGCTGCCGAGCATGCAACTGACCCCGGCTTCGCTGGACTGGCCGGTCTTGGCGATCCGATCCACCAGCACCGCGGCCAGAAATACGCCGCCCAGTGCGGTCAACTGTTCCTGAGTCGGGCTCATGGGCGTGCTCCGCCAATCGAGGGTTCGGCGACTTCGATGACGCCGCCGCCCAGGCAGACTTCGCCATCGTAGAACACCACGGACTGGCCGGGTGTGACCGCGCGCTGAGGTTCATCGAACACTGCGCGGTAGCCGTCGACGGTCTTTTCCAGGGTGCAGTGCTGGTCGCCCTGGCGGTAGCGGACTTTTGCCGTCAACTGGCGCGGGCTGCTCAGGTCGATCGGGTTGACCCAGTAGATGTCCGAGGCGAGCAGGGCGCCGGAGAACAGCCAGGGGTGTTCGTTACCCTGGCCGACGATCAGTTCGTTATGCTCCAGGTCCTTGCGCAGCACGTACCACGGCTCGTCACCGGCGTCCTTCAGGCCGCCGATGCCCAGGCCCTGGCGCTGGCCGATAGTGTGGTACATCAAACCGTGGTGGCGACCGATGACTTCGCCGTCCGTGGTCTTGATCTCACCGGGCTGGGCCGGCAGGTATTGCTTGAGGAAGTCGCTGAAGCGCCGCTCGCCGATGAAGCAGATGCCGGTGGAATCCTTTTTCTTCGCGGTGGCCAGGTCGTGTTTCTCGGCAATGGCACGGACTTGCGGCTTTTCCAGCTCGCCGACCGGGAACAGGGTCTTGGCGATCTGTTCGCCGCCCACTGCGTGCAGGAAGTAGCTCTGGTCCTTGTTCGGGTCCAGGCCCTTGAGCAGCTCGGTGCGGCCGTCGATATCGCGGCGGCGCACGTAGTGGCCGGTGGCAATCAGGTCGGCGCCCAGGCTCAGGGCGTAGTCGAGGAACGCCTTGAACTTGATTTCGCGGTTGCAGAGGATGTCCGGATTCGGCGTGCGTCCGGCCTTGTACTCGGCCAGGAAGTGCTCGAACACGTTATCCCAGTATTCGGCGGCGAAGTTGGCGGTGTGCAGCTTGATGCCGATCTTGTCGCACACGGCCTGGGCGTCCGCCAGGTCGTCCATGGCGGTGCAGTACTCCGTTCCGTCGTCTTCCTCCCAGTTCTTCATGAACAAGCCTTCCACCTGATAGCCCTGCTCCATGAGCAGGACAGCGGAAACGGAAGAGTCCACGCCGCCGGACATGCCGACGATGACGCGCAGGTTTTCTGGGGCGGTGGCAGCTGGATCACGCATAGGGATTCAATGAGTGTCTTCGAAAAAGGACGCGATTCTAACAGGCCCTGGCCTTCAAGGCTAAAGGGAAGGGCGGATCAGTTCGAGGCTGTGTAGCGGACCGGCCAGAAAATCGTCCAGGCAGCGGATGATCAGCTCGCTGCGCCATTGCGGGCGCAAGGCCAGCAATTCGTCGCGAGTCAGCCAGCGCGGGCCGATGATGCCGTGGTCCAGCGAGTAGTCGGGCCGCTGGCGCAACGGTTTGCCAGCGAAACACACGCGCTGGTAGGTCACGCCATTGCTCGGGGCAGTGTACAGGTAGATGCCGATCACGCCGGTCAGTTCGACATCCCAGCCGGTCTCTTCCAAGGTTTCGCGCAGGGCGGCTTCGATCAGGCTTTCGTTCGGGTCGAGGTGACCGGCGGGTTGGTTGAAGACGACCTGGCCGTCCTGCAGTTCCTCGACGAACAGGAAGCGGCCCTGGTCCTCGATGACGGTGGCGACGGTAATGTGGGGTTGCCATTCCATAGAGTGAGCTTCTCCTCGAGTGTGGAAACGCCGCCCCTGTAGGTGCCGGGCTCGCCCGCGAAGCTTTTGGCGGTCTTGAGATCGCTTTCGCGGCGATTCGGCGCCCCGACGAGCCCGGCTCCTGCAGGGAACGGCGTATTTTGCTTTTGTGCAAACACAAACCCCGGCACGGGGCCGGGGCTTGTGGTACTGCCGGAGAGCTTACACCAACGCAGCGATAGCCGCGTTCAGGGTAGCGCTCGGACGCATGGCCTGGCTGATCAGCTCGGCGCTGGCGTGGTAGTAGCCACCGATGTCGACTGGCTTGCCCTGTACGGCGTTGAGTTCGGCAACGATTTTTGCCTCGTTCTCGCTCAGGGTTTTTGCCAGAGGTGCGAACTGCGCCTGCAGGGCAGTGTCCTCGGTCTGGGCAGCCAGGGCCTGAGCCCAGTACAGCGCCAGGTAGAAGTGGCTGCCGCGGTTGTCGATGTTGCCGACTTTACGCGATGGCGACTTGTTGTTGTCGAGGAACTGGCCGGTGGCCTGGTCCAGGGTCTTGGCCAGTACCAGCGCTTTCGGGTTGTTGTAGTTCACGCCCAAGTGCTCCAGGGAAGCGGCCAGGGCCAGGAACTCACCCAGGGAGTCCCAACGCAGGAAGTTTTCTTCCAGCAGTTGCTGAACGTGCTTGGGTGCCGAACCGCCAGCGCCGGTTTCGAACAGGCCGCCGCCATTCATCAGCGGGACGATCGACAGCATCTTGGCGCTGGTGCCCAGTTCCATGATCGGGAACAGGTCGGTCAGGTAGTCGCGCAGCACGTTACCGGTCACCGAAATGGTGTCCTTGCCGGCGCGGGTACGAGCCAGGGTGGTCTTCATCGCGTCGACCGGCGACATGATCTGGATGTCCAGGCCATTGGTGTCGTGGTCTTTCAAGTAGGTCTGAACCTTCTCGATCACCACGCCGTCGTGGGCGCGCTGTGGGTCGAGCCAGAAAATGGCTGGCGTGCTGCTGGCGCGGGCGCGGTTGACGGCGAGTTTGACCCAATCCTGGATCGGCGCGTCCTTGGTCTGGCACATGCGGAAGATGTCGCCGGCTTCGACGTTCTGTTCCAGCAGGGTACGGCCGTTGCTGTCGCTCACGCGGACCACGCCGTTGGCCTTGATCTGGAAGGTCTTGTCGTGGGAACCGTACTCTTCGGCTTTCTTCGCCATCAGGCCAACGTTTGGCACGCTGCCCATGGTGGTTGGGTCGAAGGCGCCATTGGCCTTGCAGTCTTCGATCACTGCCTGGTAGATGGTGGCGTAGCAACGATCCGGGATCACTGCCTTGGTGTCGTGCAGTTGACCGTCGGTGCCCCACATCTTGCCGGAGTCACGGATCATGGCGGGCATCGAGGCGTCGACGATGACGTCGCTCGGCACGTGCAGGTTGGTGATGCCCTTGTCGGAGTTGACCATGGCCAGTGCCGGGCGAACGGCGTAGACCGCCTGGATGTCCGCTTCGATCTGTGCCTGCTGCTCGGCCGGCAGGGTCTTGATACGGGCGTACAGGTCGCCGATACCGTTGTTCAGGTTGAAGCCGATCTGCTCCAGCACCTGGGCATGCTTGGCCAGCGCGTCCTTGTAGTACTCGGCAACGATCTGGCCGAACATGATCGGGTCGGAAACCTTCATCATGGTCGCTTTCAGGTGAACCGACAGCAGCACGCCTTCTTTCTTGGCGGCTTCGATTTCAGCGGCGATGAAGCTGCGCAAGGCGTTCTTGCTCAGCACGGCGCAGTCGAGGATCTCGCCGGCCTGGACGCTGGTCTTCTCTTTCAGGACGCTGGTGCTGCCGTCCTGGGCGATCAGTTCGATCTTGACGCTGCCAGCAGCTTCGATCAGGGCAGCTTTTTCGCTGCCGTAGAAGTCGCCGTTGCTCATGTGGGCAACGTGGGACTTGGAGTCGGCAGCCCAGGCGCCCATCTTGTGCGGGTGCTTGCGTGCATAGTTCTTGACCGACAGTGGCGCGCGGCGGTCGGAGTTGCCTTCGCGCAGAACCGGGTTCACGGCACTGCCCTTGATCTTGTCGTAACGGGCGCGAGCATCTTTCTCGGCGTCGTTGGTGACGGTTTCCGGGTAGTCCGGAATGTTGAAGCCCTGCGCTTGCAGTTCCTTGATCGCGGCCTGCAGCTGAGGTACCGAGGCGCTGATGTTCGGGAGCTTGATGATGTTGGCTTCGGGGGTGATGGCCAGTTCGCCCAGTTCGGCGAGGTGGTCCGGCACTGCTTTGGCGCCCAGCTGCTCGGGGAAGCTGGCGAGAATGCGTCCGGCCAGCGAGATATCGCGGGTTTCCACGGCGATATCAGCCGAAGCGGTGAAGGCCTCTACGATAGGCAACAGTGAATAGGTGGCGAGGGCAGGCGCTTCGTCGGTGAAGGTGTAGATGATCTTCGAGCGGGTGGGCATATTCGGATTAACTCTCTTCTTTGCTAAAGCATGCGCAGAAACTCGAGGTGCGCCGGATAAGCGCGTTCGTTCAAAGTTGTCCATGAGCCGAAAATCGAAGTTTCTTCGCGGTGATGTTGGGTGCATCAGTCGAGCGTCAAGCGGTCGGGCTACGGTGGCAGCCCGGCTCTGGGCGGTCGTTCCTGGCTGCATTTCGTGTAACAGAGGAGTCGGCCAGCGTGACCCTATGGTCAGCGGCGCGAGTATACATAGGTTGCTGGCAAAACGCCGAGGGTTCATGGGCAACTCTTTTCGTCCATTGGTCTAAAGGTCGCACCCGAAACGGCGGCGTTGCGTCGCATCCAATGCTGGAGATTGGCGCTTTTACCTTTGTTTTCAGGCTTGTACGCTGCGAATTGGTTGCTTTTCACGACAGGTGGGTGGGCGCGAGGTTTCCGTCTACATTTAACTGGGGTACGCTCGAACGCAGCCAGATGTTCAATCCATAGATGGAGTACAACATGGGATACAAGAAGATTCAGGTTCCAGCTGTCGGAGACAAAATCACCGTCAATGCAGACCACTCTCTCAATGTTCCTGATCACCCGATCATCCCTTTCATCGAAGGTGACGGGATTGGCATCGACATCAGCCCGGTGATGATCAAGGTCGTCGATGCTGCTGTCGAAAAGGCTTACGGCGGCAAGCGCAAGATCTCATGGATGGAGGTTTATGCCGGCGAAAAGGCGACTCAAGTGTATGACCAGGACACCTGGCTGCCCCAGGAAACCCTGGATGCGGTCAAGGATTACGTGGTGTCCATCAAGGGCCCGCTGACCACGCCGGTGGGTGGCGGTATCCGCTCCCTCAACGTGGCCCTGCGCCAACAGCTCGACCTGTATGTCTGCCTGCGCCCGGTGCGCTGGTTCGAAGGCGTGCCGAGCCCGGTGAAAAAGCCTGGCGACGTCGACATGACGATCTTCCGTGAGAACTCCGAAGACATCTATGCCGGGATCGAGTGGAAGGCCGGTTCGCCGGAAGCGAACAAGGTCATCAAGTTCCTCAAGGAAGAAATGGGTGTGACCAAGATCCGTTTCGACCAGGACTGCGGTATCGGCGTCAAGCCGGTGTCGAAGGAAGGCACCAAGCGCCTGGCGCGCAAGGCCCTGCAGTATGTGGTCGACAACGATCGCAAGTCGCTGACCATCGTCCACAAGGGCAACATCATGAAGTTCACCGAAGGTGCCTTCAAGGAGTGGGCCTATGAGGTGGCGGCCGAGGAGTTCGGCGCGACCCTGCTCGACGGCGGCCCCTGGATGCAGTTCAAAAATCCCCGGACCGGCCGCAATGTGGTGGTCAAGGACGCCATTGCCGATGCCATGCTCCAGCAGATCCTCCTGCGTCCGGCCGAGTATGACGTGATCGCCACGCTTAACCTCAATGGTGACTACCTGTCCGATGCCCTGGCGGCCGAGGTGGGTGGTATCGGTATCGCACCGGGCGCCAACCTGTCCGACACCGTTGCCATGTTCGAGGCGACCCACGGCACCGCGCCCAAGTATGCCGGCAAGGACCAGGTCAACCCCGGTTCGTTGATCCTGTCCGCAGAAATGATGCTGCGCCATCTGGGGTGGACCGAGGCGGCCGACCTGATCATCAAGGGCACCAACGGCGCCATCGGTGCCAAGACCGTGACCTATGACTTCGAGCGCCTGATGGACGGCGCCAAACTGGTGTCGTCATCCGGGTTCGGCGATGCGCTGATCGCGCATATGTAGAGAGAGGGCTGGCAAGAAAAACGCCCGGTTCAGCTCACTGAATCGGGCGTTTTTTATACCTGGATGTTTCTGCGAGTTGATTCAGGCGCCGACGTTGCTTGCCTTACTCTTGGAAACCACTGCTTTCTCATCGGTTGGGGTCACGACGGCAGCGCTCTGGATATTGACCGCATGCAGACCTTTGGGGCCCTGGATGATCTCAAAGCTGACTGCCTGACCAGCCTTGAGGGTTTTGTAGCCGTCCATCTGGATGGCTGAATAGTGGGCAAACAAGTCTTCATCCTTGCCTTCTTCCAGGACGAAACCATAGCCCTTGGCGTTGTTGAACCACTTGACCTTACCGCTCGGCATGCTCATATCCCTCTGCAAACGACCCCATCACTGGAGTATCATCCAGTTCATCCTTCACTGCGTGAACCAGAAAAATGGTTGACGATATGGACCTTTATTACCCAATCTGGTCTCTATTGGTTGTAACACCGATTTGCCGATAGTCAAGGTGGCCGTCAGGTCAGTATTGAAATGTGCCGAATCGTCCCCATCACTGTAACTGCTCAACTGACGAACCTTTCTTTCCATGCATGCAATCAGCCAGATTCGACTAACATTCAATCAGGATCGCCCGGATTTCCACGACGACGACTCCTCGGGCGTTGCCATGCAGGAGGCGAAGCCTGCGTTGCAGGCGCCGCCGATGTACAAGGTGGTTTTGTTCAATGATGACTACACGCCGATGGATTTCGTCGTCGAAGTGCTTGAAGTGTTTTTTAATTTGAATCGCGAGTTGGCCACGAAGGTCATGCTGGCGGTTCACACGGAAGGACGGGCAGTATGCGGAGTGTTTACCCGCGACATCGCCGAGACCAAGGCCATGCAGGTCAACCAGTACGCCAGGGAAAGCCAGCATCCGCTACTCTGTGAAATCGAGAAGGACGGTTAACGCCGACCAGTTGGGTATGAGGTGAACCATGTTAAACCGCGAGCTCGAAGTCACCCTCAATCTTGCCTTCAAGGAGGCCCGTTCGAAGCGTCATGAGTTCATGACGGTCGAGCATCTCTTGCTGGCCCTTTTGGATAACGAAGCCGCTGCGACCGTTTTACGGGCCTGCGGTGCGAACCTCGACAAACTCAAACACGACCTGCAGGAGTTCATCGACTCCACCACGCCGTTGATTCCCGTGCATGACGAAGATCGTGAAACCCAGCCGACTCTGGGCTTCCAGCGTGTCCTGCAGCGGGCCGTGTTCCATGTGCAGAGCTCCGGTAAACGCGAGGTGACGGGTGCCAACGTGCTCGTCGCGATCTTCAGTGAGCAGGAAAGCCAGGCGGTATTCCTGCTCAAGCAGCAAAGTGTTGCGCGTATCGATGTCGTCAACTACATCGCCCATGGTATTTCCAAGGTGCCCGGGCATGGCGATCACTCTGAAGGCGAGCAGGATATGCAGGACGAAGAGGGCGGTGAGTCTTCATCTTCAGGCAACCCACTGGATGCGTATGCCAGCAATCTCAACGAGCTGGCGCGTCAGGGGCGTATCGATCCGCTGGTCGGGCGTGAGCAGGAGGTCGAGCGCGTTGCGCAGATCCTCGCCCGCCGCCGCAAGAACAACCCGTTGCTGGTGGGTGAGGCCGGTGTCGGCAAGACCGCCATCGCCGAAGGCCTGGCCAAGCGCATCGTCGATAACCAGGTGCCGGACCTGCTGTCCAACAGTGTGGTCTACTCCCTCGACCTGGGTGCCTTGCTGGCCGGTACCAAATACCGCGGCGACTTCGAGAAGCGTTTCAAGGCGCTGCTCGGCGAGCTGAAAAAACGCCCGCAGGCGATCCTGTTCATCGACGAAATCCACACCATCATTGGTGCCGGTGCCGCTTCCGGCGGCGTCATGGATGCCTCGAACCTGCTCAAGCCGCTGCTTTCCTCGGGTGATATCCGTTGTATCGGCTCGACCACCTTCCAGGAATTTCGCGGCATCTTCGAGAAAGATCGGGCCCTGGCTCGACGCTTCCAGAAAGTCGATGTGTCCGAGCCTTCGGTCGAGGACACCATCGGTATCCTGCGTGGCCTGAAAGGGCGCTTCGAGCAGCACCACAATATCGAGTACAGCGATGAGGCGCTGCGTGCGGCTGCCGAGCTGGCGTCGCGTTACATCAATGACCGGCATATGCCGGACAAGGCCATCGATGTCATCGACGAGGCTGGTGCGTTCCAGCGCCTGCAGCCGGCCGACAAGCGCGTCAAGCGCATCGAAGTGCCGCAGGTCGAGGACATCGTTGCGAAAATCGCCCGGATTCCGCCGAAACATGTCACCAGTTCCGACAAGGAATTGCTGCGTAATCTTGAGCGCGACCTCAAGCTGACGGTGTTTGGTCAAGATGCGGCGATCGATTCGCTGTCGACCGCCATCAAGCTGTCCCGTGCCGGGCTGAAGTCCCCCGACAAACCGGTCGGTTCGTTCCTGTTCGCAGGTCCTACCGGCGTCGGCAAGACCGAGGCGGCGCGGCAGTTGGCCAAGGCCATGGGCATCGAGCTGGTGCGTTTCGACATGTCCGAGTACATGGAGCGCCACACGGTTTCGCGCCTGATCGGTGCGCCTCCGGGTTATGTCGGTTTCGACCAGGGTGGCCTGCTGACCGAGGCCATTACCAAGCAGCCGCATTGCGTGCTGTTGCTCGATGAGATCGAGAAGGCCCACCCGGAAGTCTTCAACCTGCTGCTGCAGGTCATGGACCACGGTACCCTGACCGACAACAACGGGCGCAAGGCTGACTTCCGCAATGTGATCCTGATCATGACCACCAACGCCGGTGCCGAAACCGCGTCGCGGGCGTCGATTGGGTTTACCCATCAGGACCACTCGTCCGATGCCATGGAAGTGATCAAGAAGAGCTTCACGCCGGAGTTCCGCAACCGCCTGGACACCATCATCCAGTTTGGTCGCCTCAGTCACGAGGTGATCAAGAGCGTGGTGGACAAGTTCCTCACCGAGCTGCAGGCGCAACTGGAAGACAAACGCGTACAGCTGGAAGTCACCGACGCGGCCCGCAGCTGGCTGGCCGAGGGCGGTTACGATTCGGCCATGGGCGCACGCCCGATGGCGCGCCTGATCCAGGACAAGATCAAGCGTCCGTTGGCGGAGGAGATCCTGTTTGGCGAGTTGTCCGAACATGGCGGTGTGGTACACATCGACATCAAGGATGGCGAGCTGACCTTCGAGTTCGAGACCACGGCCGAAATGGCTTGATGTAAGCCTGTCATGCAAAAACGCCCGGTTTAGCCGGGCGTTTTTGTTTGTGGGCGGGGTGACCCGTCTGTGGGTTTGGTGTTGTATTCAATGGCCACTTCGCGGGCAAGCCGCGCTCCTGCAGTTTATCGCCGTGCACGCCATCGCGTGCGACGCATATCCCCGTAGGAGCGCGGCTTTCCCGCGAAGGGGCTATCAAGACAATTCCCGAAAAGCGCACAAACAAAAACGCCCGGCAGTGCCGGGCGTCTTGTATCGACCTGATTAGCGAGCGCGGTAGGTGATGCGCCCTTTGCTCAAGTCGTAGGGCGTCAGTTCGACGCGCACTTTGTCACCGGTAAGAATACGAATGTAGTTCTTGCGCATCTTGCCGGAGATATGCGCGGTTACGACGTGCCCATTTTCCAATTCCACGCGAAACATGGTGTTTGGCAGGGTGTCGACGACAGTGCCTTCCATTTCGAAGCTGTCTTCTTTCGACATGCAGTAAAGCCCTCGGTGTCCAGTGAATGGCCCGGTGCAACTGCGCCAGGCAAAAGCGGCGTGCATTGTGCCCGAAAAAGCACCTTCACGCCAAGTGGTTAGTGCCTTTGGACGAAAATAACTGTCTGATTCCAGCGTGCTTTGCCGCTGCAATGGAGGTGTTTCAGGCTGGGGAAATGCTCAGTTGAGAGTGACCCAGCGCTGATTGATCAGCAGTTCGATCGGTCGATACTGGGTCTTGTAGTTCATCTTCTTGCAGTTCTTGATCCAGTACCCCAGGTAGAGCGCATCCAGGCCCAGGCGCAGGCTTTCGCTGATCTGCCAGAGAATGGCGTGACGCCCCAGGCTGCGACGTTCTTCTTGCGGCTCGTAGAAAGTGTACACCGCTGACAGGCCGTTTGGCAGCAGGTCCGTAACCGCCACGGCCAGCAGGCGGCCCTGCAGGCGAAATTCGTAGAAGCGCGAGAAGGGCAGGTCACGTACCAGGAAAGTCGAGAACTGGTCCCGGCTGGGCGGGTACATGTCGCCATCGGCATGACGCTGCTCGATGTAGCGCTGGTACAGGTCGAAATATTCCTCGCTGAATTGGGGTTTGGCGGCGCGGACCTCCAGGTCCATGTTGCGCTTGAGAATACGTTTTTGCTGGCGATTGGGCATGAATTGCGCCGCCGGGATGCGCGCGGGCACGCAGGCATTGCAGTTCTGGCAATGGGGCCGGTAGAGATGGTCGCCGCTACGACGAAAACCCATCTCCGACAGGTCTGCGTAGACATGCACGTCCATGGGCTGGCTAGGGTCGAGGAACAACGTGGTGGCCTGTTCCTCGGGCAGATAGCTGCAAGAGTGGGGTTGAGTGGCATAAAACTTCAAACGCGCCAGCTCGGTCATGATCAACCCTCGGGATAAACTTTGAATTGCTTGGGATCAAGTGTAAGCCAGCCTGGGAAAAGACGCCTGGGCGCTGTACGAAGGTTACTTGATCATGGTGTGATTTTCCGGCTTGCCGCTGCTACAGCGGCGTCTGCCACGCCGCATTGCTGGGCTGGTCCAGGTGCTCGTGCAGGTAGCGGGCAAATTCGCTGCGAGGAATCGCCCGGGCACCCAGGCTGTGCAAGTGCTCGGTGGGCATCTGGCAGTCGATCAGCACGAAGCCTGCGTTCTTCAGATGGCGGACCAGCGTCGCGAAACCGACTTTCGAGGCATTGTCGGCGCGGCTGAACATCGATTCGCCAAAGAACAACTGACCCATCGCCAGGCCATAGAGGCCGCCGACCAGTTGCTCCTGGTCCCAGACTTCGACCGAATGGGCAAAACCGCGCTCATGCAGTTGCAGATAGGCGTTCTGCATCGCCTCGGTGATCCAGGTGCCGTCGGCATAGGCACGTGGCGCTGCGCAGGCACGGATCACGGCGGCGAAATCGCGATCGAAGGTGACCTGATAGCGCTGCTGGCGCAGCAGCTTGGCCAAGCTGCGGGAAACGTGCAGTTCATCGGGAAACAGTACGGTGCGTGGGTCCGGCGACCACCAGAGGATTGGCTGGCCTTCGGAAAACCATGGGAAACAGCCGTGGCGGTAAGCCTGGACCAAACGCTCGGCGCTGAGGTCGCCGCCAGCGGCCAGCAGGCCATTGGGTTCGCGCATGGCCTTGGCCAGGGGTGGAAAGCTCAGGTTGTCGCGTTGTAACCAGGTCAGCATGGCATTCTTGGCTTGAAGGGAAGAGGGAGGGGCAGTGTATAGGCATTGCCTGCTGGCGAGAGCCGTCCTGGCCGTTTGGCCATCAGGCATGGGTCAGTGAAACCCGTTCCTGCAAGCAAGCCTCAGCTCATCTTGAGGATATGCAGCCCCAGGCGTTGTCCGCCATCCTGGTCGCGTACCCAGACCACCTCGGTCTCGGCCTCCAGCCCTTTCAATGACGGATGGTCGGAATCGATGCGTACCAGCAACTGGTCGCCCGCCTCAAAGGCGCGAGGCGCGGCGACCTGCATGCCGCTGCTGGACAGGTCCAGGCACACCGCCGAAATCTCCAGCCCGGCATGGATCAGAGTCACGTCGGCATCGACACGCATCCGGATGTAATCACGCTTTTCGGTGTAGTCACGATCGGTTTGGCTCATGGACTCTGTCCTTCGATTCCGTTGTGGTTTTCACGCTTCTTATAACTCCCGGCGATTTGAGGTGTAAAGACCTCAAGCGACCATCGGCATGAGCTTGAAACGCCCGGCGGATGGGAGTACCGTCTGCGCCTTAGAAGGGCACCTCTGATACCGATGCACCGGACCTGATCGTTTGGCTGCGAAAACCAGAGAGGCTAGAAAGCGAATCCAGTAGTACGAGCAGGGCCCAGGCCCAGCTGTCTACGCCAACCTAATTCTGGCGCCGTTTGCCCACATGCAGAAAACCAGTGCCACGCTGCTGATAATAGATGACGACGAAGTAGTGCGCGCAAGCCTTGCAGCCTATTTGGAAGACAGCGGATTCAGCATCCTGCAAGCCAGCAACGGCCAGCAGGGACTTCAGGTATTCGAGCAAGCACAGCCTGACTTGGTGATTTGCGACCTGCGCATGCCTCAAATGGGCGGCCTGGAGTTGATCCGCCAGGTTTCCGAGCTGTCTTCGCAGACGCCGGTGATCGTGGTTTCGGGCGCCGGAGTCATGAACGATGCTGTCGAGGCCCTGCGCCTGGGCGCGGCGGACTACCTGATCAAGCCCCTCGAAGACCTCGCCGTGCTGGAGCACTCCGTGCGCCGGGCCCTGGATCGGGCGCGTCTGCTGCAGGAAAACCAGCGCTACCGCGACAAGCTCGAAGCGGCCAATCGCGAGCTGGAAGCCAGCCTTCATCTGTTGCAGGAAGACCAGAACGCCGGGCGCCAGGTGCAGATGAACATGCTGCCGGTCAGTCCGTGGCGCATCGATGACTTCCATTTCGCCCACCAGATCATTCCCTCGCTCTACCTGTCCGGTGACTTCGTTGACTATTTCCGGGTCGACGAGCGGCGGGTGGCGTTTTATCTGGCGGATGTTTCCGGCCATGGCGCCTCGTCGGCCTTTGTCACCGTCCTGCTGAAATTCATGACCACGCGTCTGCTTTTCGAATCCAAGCGCAATGGCACCCTGCCGGAGTTCAAGCCGTCGCAGGTGCTCGGTCATATCAACCGTGGGTTGATCAACTGCAAGCTGGGCAAGCACGTGACCATGGTGGGTGGTGTGATCGACGAAGACACCGGGCTGTTGACCTACAGCATTGGCGGTCATCTGCCGTTGCCGGTGCTGTATACCCCGGACAGCGTGCGTTACCTGGAAGGGCGTGGTCTGCCGGTGGGCCTGTTCAACGAGGCCACCTACGAAGACCATATTCTGGAGCTGCCGCCGACATTCAGTCTTACACTTATGTCCGATGGCATTCTGGATCTTTTGCAACAAGATACACTCAAAGAGAAAGAGGCTGCCTTACCTGAACGGGTGAAAGCAGCCGGGGGCAGCCTGGATGGCTTGCGCCAGGTTTTTGGATTGGCCACGCTAGGGGAGATGCCGGATGATATCGCCCTGTTAGTGTTGAGCAGGAACCTTTGATGAGTACCGGTAGAATCCAATTCGCCGAGCAGGATGGCACCTTCGTTCTGAAGTTCGTGGGTGAAGTGCGCCTGACCCTCTGTTCAGCGTTGGATGCCACGATCGAGAAGATCTTCACGGCACTGAACTTCACGGCGATCGTGATCGACCTGACCGAAACCCGCAGTATCGACAGCACCACGCTGGGCTTGCTGGCCAAGCTCTCGATCCTGTCGCGGCAGAAAGTCGGCCTGTTGCCGACGGTGGTGACCGTCCACGACGACATCACCCGCCTGCTGCAGTCCATGGGCTTCGACCAGGTGTTCAACATCGTCAATCGCCCGATTCCGTGCCCGGAATGCCTGACCGACCTGCCATCGCAGGACCAGTCGGAAGAAGTGGTGCGGGTCAAGGTGCTGGAAGCGCACAAGATCCTCATGGGCTTGAACGAGTCCAACCGCGAAGCGTTTCACGACCTGGTGAACGCGCTGGAACGCAGTTGAACCACTGACGCCCCGGGGCGTACAAAAAAGGGCGACACCTTGCCGGGTGCCGCCCTTTTTGCGCTGGCGCTCTCAGCGCTCAGTCATGGTTTCCTGCGCAACGGTGATCTCTGGTGGAAGCGGGCTGGCTGGCGATGAACGATAACACCGCCCCAGCTGACTCCAGACCCAACAATCACCGCCCCTCCAGCAACTCCCCGGCCTGATCCAGCAGCGCCAGCGGGTCCTGCGCCTTGTGAATATCCACCGACAGCAACTGCCGGAACCGCCGCGCTCCCGGAAACCCGGTACCCAGCCCCAGCACATGGCGGGTCACATGATGCATCGCTCCGCCACTGGCAATATGCTCGGCCACATAAGGCCGTAGGAGCGCCAGCGCCTCGGCCCGGGAAATCACCGGGGCCGTGCTGCCGAACAACTGCTGGTCGACTTGCGCCAGCAGATACGGGTTGTGGTAAGCCTCGCGCCCCAGCATCACCCCGTCGAAGGTCTGCAGGTGCTCCTGGCATTGTTCCAGCGTCTTGATGCCGCCGTTGAGGACGATCTCCAGTTCCGGGAAGTCCTGCTTCAAGCGCGCCGCCACGTCATAACGCAGCGGTGGAATCTCGCGGTTCTCCTTGGGCGACAAGCCTTCCAGAATCGCGATCCGCGCATGCACGGTGAAGCTGCCGCAACCGGCCTCACGCACCTGGCCGACGAAGTCACAGAGTGCTTCGTAGCTGTCCCGGCCATTGATGCCGATGCGGTGCTTGACCGTCACCGGAATCGACACCGCATCGCGCATCGCCTTCACACAGTCGGCGACCACTTGCGGATGGCCCATGAGGCAGGCGCCGATCATGTTGTTCTGCACCCGATCGCTGGGGCAGCCGACATTGAGGTTCACCTCGTCATACCCGGCGTCCTCGGCCAGACGCGCGCAAGCCGCCAGGTCGGCCGGCACGCTGCCGCCCAATTGCAGCGCCAGCGGATGCTCGGAGGCGTTGTAGCGCAGGAACCGCTCACGGTCACCATGGAGAATGGCACCGGTGGTGACCATCTCGGTGTAAAGCAGGGTGTGCTTGGAGAGCAGGCGCAGGAAGTACCGACAATGGCGATCGGTCCAATCCATCATCGGCGCAACGCTGAAGCGGCGAGAGGGCTCGGAGCGGGAAGGGGTAACGTCGTTCAAGGGCATGGAAAATCGGTCGCTATGGGCGCAGCCGGCGCGAATGGGGCAGGGCGCGGGCTTGATGGGCGTGGGGCTGAATGGGTGGAGTTTATCAGGAAATGGATTTGGCTGGCGGGGGGGGCGAGAGGGCTGGTCTCTGAAGTACAAAACGCCCGATGCGGTGCATCGGGCGCTGTGATGGCAGATTCAGTTAGCCAATCTGGATAATTGGCCCATCAGCCTTATCCGTAGTATTTGAAGGAAGAGGTCCGTAGATGAGTGAGACAAGGTTCAGGGTATTCGTGAAGGTTTCCTGAGCGCGGCCACTCGACACCGAGGTAGCCCACCGGACTTGGGAGTATCCACTGGAAGCGGGGGTGCACTTGCCTGTTTCATTGGGCTGAATCGCTTCAACATTGAACTCCATGGTCTGTTCCCCATTGAAAATACTGGGGTTCCACCACCGCACGTTCGCGATCACGTTGCTCGATGCATCGCGAACGTCATCGAGGTGGATGGTGAACTTCGCCGATTTAATGGGAAAGATCGTACTGTTGTGCAGTACTGGAGCGGAAGTGTAGAGCTCTTGCCTGTTCTGGTTGATCTGCAATGCACTAGGCAGATCCAGAGTGATCTTGATGCCGTTCTGGTCGAAAAGGGTGAAGGTTTTAGCTGGGGTTTGGTCTTTGTTTGAGATAGCGTCAGACATTTTTTATTCCCTTTATCCGTATATGCTGAAATTCTGAAAAGAATTTTTTCCTTTTACGCGATTCCTAACCTTGGATTCGCGCTTTTATTCTTAGTTGGGGAGATTCTCTCTGTCAATGTTTGTATTCGGGGTCTGTGTGAAAATATTTTCAAGGCATCAGCCGCATAAATTTTTGGTTTCAGTATAGTCTGTGGCCATTAAAAGGCAGGAGCCTGTATTTGGGAAGCGGGGAAAAAAGGGGGCAGACAAAAAGGGGGGGGATTTAATTTTTAAATGGGACAGATTTAATTTTTAAATGAAAGACAAAAAGGGGCGCAAAAAGGGGACGGATTTAATTTTTGAGGAAAAGAGGGCAGATCTTTTTCGACTTGCTACGCTGATATCTCCACGGAAGGAGGTTTCATGCCAAGAATTGGACGTGTTGTCTTGCCAAACTGCCCGCATCACATTGTTCAGCGAGGGCACAATCGTCAGGTTGTTTTTGCAGAAATTGGTGATTTTCAGCGTTATTTGTATTGTTTACGTGAGCTGAAAGCCGTATACGGGGTCAAGGTCTATGCGTACTGCCTTATGGATAACCATGTGCATCTGCTGCTCGCTCCCGGTGAATCGGTTGCTGGTCTCGGGCAGTTGATGAAGGCTTTGGCCGCACGAATGACTCGCTATCGGAATAAGCTTGAAGGTCGTTCTGGAACCTTGTGGGAGGGGCGTTATAAATCAAGTCTCGTGCAATCAGATAGCTATTTACTCGCATGCAGTCGCTATATTGAGCTAAATCCAGTTCGAGCAAGAATGGTTTCTCGGCCAGAGGATTATATCTGGTCAAGTTATCTGTTACGTTCTAGTGAGCATGCCTACGATAATTGGCTTGATACGGATCCTTGCTTTGAGACCCTGGGCCACACTCTGGAGGATCGAAAGGCTAAATATCGGAATTTTGTAAATCAGGAAATTTCATCTGAAGAATTGACATTGATTCGAGAATCGTTACAGCGGGGGCAGTTGACTGGAAATACTCGTTTTGTTGATGAGATTGAGGCGGTCATGGGCTTGCGGATAGAGCGACGCGGGCAGGGGAGGCCAGCCAAGCGTATATAAATAAATCTGTCCCCTTTGCTGTGGGCATTGGCAAGGGCGGTGGGGGATTTCTGGTACTGCAGAGGAGTGGCTTGTCTCGACGTTTTGAAGCATCAAGAGTTGGCCTGCCTTTTTTATTGTTATTGCCCATCAGCGCAAACTCCGAAGGAGAGTGAGCAGCTTAAATGTCTATCATAGACACAACTTGCCACCCATCTATATTCTGAGGGCGGCAGCGCTGTGATTGTTGGCAGTCGTCCTGAGAAGACCGAAGATGCCCGCAATGAACTCTCGGCATTGGGTCATGTGGTGGCTCTGGTCGCGGACCTCACCAGCGATGAAGGCCTACATACCTTGGTTGCAACCATCGGCAAACAGCATGCTGACATCGACCTGCTGGTCAACGCGGCTGGCGTGTTTTTCCCCAAGCCGTTCCTGGAGCATCAGGAGTCTGACTACGATCAATACATGATGCTGAACAAGGCGACTTTCTTTATCACTCAAAAAGTCGCTGCGAACCTGGTTACTAGTGGTCGCGGTGGGGCCATCGTCAACATCGGCTCGATGTGGGCCAGACAAGCCATTGCCGCCACCCCATTTTCTGCCTATTCCATGGCCAAGGCTGGCCTACACTCCCTCACCCAGCATCTGGCAATGGAGCTGGCTGCCAACAACATTCGCGTAAATGCTGTGTCGCCGGCGGTGGTGCAAACCCCGATCTACGAAGGGTTCATCCCCAATGCAGAAGTCCACAGTGCCTTGCAAGGCTTCAACAGTTTTCATCCCATTGGTCGTGTGGGTACACCGGAGGATGTCGCCGGGGTAGTGGCTTTCCTGCTTTCCGAGCAGGCCAGCTGGGTGACTGGTGCTATCTGGGATGTCGACGGCGGCGTCATGGCTGGCCGCAACTGAAAGCTGACCCATCCCAGGTGGTGAGGAAGCTGTCGGGCACGTTCTCTGAGGGAAATGAGCATTACCCGGAAGTGTGTCGCCAAGGTGGGACGTGCGATCGTTGTAATCATTGGGTCCCTGGTTCGAGTCCCGGTCGTGCAGCCAGATAGGCAAAAGCTTGCAGCGATGCAGGCTTTTTTTGCGCTGGATTAAAATAAATTTTTCCTCGTTTTTGTCCCTTGCCCGACGGTTAAGGATGCACCATGCCTTCCTGAGACTGGACACCGAGCTTGATCGGCTTTATCAAGCTTTCTGCCGGAATCCCAAACATATCATGCAGCTTCCAGATCATCGGTAGTGTCAGGGCTCGTTTTCCATTCAGCACTTCATAAACCCGATTCGCTCTGCCAATAGCTGGCACCAAGTCCGCTACCGACAACCCGGATTGCTCCATCCGGAAGCGGATGACATCAATCGGGTTTGGCAGGTCGACCGGGAAGTGCTTCGACTCGTAGGCTTCGATCAGCGTGATCATGACGTCGAGGTAATCGCCTTCTGGAGTGCCAGGCTCTGGTTTGTTGTCACGCCGCGGAGAGACTGCTTTAAGGGCGTTCTGGTAGTCCTGGTCCGTGTGAATCGGGTGAATGTTCATGGTGGTTACTCCATTTCTACCGTATCGGCGTCTATTGCGTCGTACTGCTTATGAGTGCCGACGAACTTGATATAGAGGGCGCCGTAGCGATAAGCCACAGCGACCACGAGCCGGTAATCGTTACCCTTGATGTTGAACACGACCCTGTGGCTCTTGAGAATATTGGCGTTTCGAAACTGTGCCTTGATGTCGGCAGGACTCGCCCAGCCAGCTTTCCTGGTCTCATCGATCCAAGCGAGGAAAGATTGCTCGGAGTCCGGGTATTTTTCCCAAAAGGCTTTCAGCTGGCTGATGGCGACAATTCTCATGGATTTATCGTAGTCCCAGGGTGGGACTTTTGCAGGCTGACGATAGCGTCTTGAGGGTGTGACTTGTTAGTAAAAATGTCGGAAAGGGAAGTAGATCGATGTGTGGAAGCCCGGTTGCTTGAAATTTGCTAAATCGGTCACGTCGCTTAGGTGTAAGTCTTTGTTTTATAAGGTTTACAGGAGGCCGTCGGCGCAATCCATCATCGGCGCAACGCTGAAGCGGTGCGAGTGCTCGGAGCGGGTGGGGGGGGGGACGTCGTTCAAGGGCATGAAAAATCGGTTGCTGTGGGTGCAACCAGCTTGAATGGGGCAGGGCGCGTGGTTGAGTGGCGTGGGGCTGAATGGGGGGGTACTAAGGGGATTGATCACTGTATTGGTTGTGGCTCGAAATCAAGGTCCATTGACGCTTGTCGGTTGTAATCTGGACATTGTCATAGCGCGTCAAGCTCGGCGTATACACGGTAATGGGCATCGAAGAATAACGATCTGGCAGGTTTTTCGTTATCTGAATCAGGGCAACTTTCCAGACAACCGTCCTGCTCTTAGGTAGTCCAAACGAGCCTCACCTATGACGATCAAACAAGTAAGGCCCGTTTTTTGCATTGAAAAAATCTGTTGTGCTGCTCCGCCTTTAATTTGACGGCAGGATTGCTCTTGTTCCTGCAACCGAGTCTAAGGCTTAGGGTATTGCTCCCTCGGCCGACAAGCTCAGCATCATCGTTGGTGGTGGACACAAACATAAGGCGAGGTAGTTATGCGGCGTGGCGTGAACAGGAAGATGAGATGCTTGATCTTTGGAACCGGCGCTGGGGGCCTCAGCTTTTATAAAGCATGCCGAGATAGTTACACTATCATTGGTTTTCTTGATAACAATCAAGAAAAACAGGGGTTCCGTTTCTTGGGGAAAAATATCTATGCCCCCCAGCAGCTTTCTGGTTTGTGTTTTGATAAAATTATTATTGCCAGTGACTACCACGTCGAAATCGAAAAACAACTGATTGATGAGTTTGCTATAGGTAAACATCAAATTATGGTGGCTTCGATGGATCAGGTGCGTCTTGTCCGCGTATCGAGATTGCAATTTTTGAGAGCTCGAATAGCGTCATTTAGTTATGAACAGACCTTTCCCCGGAATGGGTTGGTTTGTGATCAGGCCGTACAATCGTGGATCAAGCAAATTGCTAGGCCTGTAATCAATTCGGCGGCGTCTGAGCCCACCCGCTTTCGCATGCGTAGGCCCACAAACACTGTTGTGGCGCGGTTACGCACTTTGCGAGATTGGGCGGCGCAGGTTGGCTTGACGCTGCTGGAGTTATATGAAATAGAATATATCCCCTTCAAAGCGCCTAGTGTATGGGGGCAGCCTGAAGTCACTGAAATAGCCGTCGCGCCGTCAAACAAACCCTACGTTGCAGACATTGCGGATGCCCGCATCTTTGCTAACTCAAGCATTATTTTGACACGCGACGGCACTGCCATTAGCGATACGGGAGGGCACCCTCAGTTTGGGCGCTTCGTCAGTTTTATTTATGAGCCCGTGGTGGTTAGCCAGCGACCTGACAAGGTCATGCTGAGTTTCGGGCAATTTCAGACAAGAGAAATCGAAGGCGGAATTTTTTTATCGGGCCTGTTTTCGAACGCGTACGGTCACTGGCTACCTGAATTTTTACCGAAATTGCAGTTTCTAAAACAGCATCCCGATTTTGATAACCTACCACTTATCGTCGATGCCCATATGCCGAAGAGTCATTTCGAGCATCTGCGCCGACTGTCCAGCAGGCCCTTGATCCGACTGCAGGCCAATGAGTCTCTGATCTGTAAGCGATTGCTTGTCGCACCGTCTCCTACTTTTCTGCCCGCAGAGTTGTTTCCCAACGATCTGCCGGTATCTGAAATGCCGGGACTATCGCTCAGGGCAATGCGCTTTATCAGGGGATATCATTCAGTTGACGCTACCATGCGCTGCAACAGACGCTTTTTTTTGGCTCGAAGAAATATGAAGTGGCGCCGATTGCTTAACGAAGATGAAATTGAACATGCCTTATCTAATTTAGGCTTTGAAACGGTGTTCACTGAGGAAATGACTCTCGATGAGCAGATCGATATATTTCAGCGGGCTGACTGCATTGTCGCACCTAACGGGTCTGCGCTCCTTAATCTGATTTTTGCCGACCCCAGAGTAAAACTGCTCGTGCTTTCGCAGCCCAATTTACACAATTGGGGAACTTTTCAAGGGCCGATGGAGAGCTTGGGATATTCTCCACTGTGGGTATCGGGAGACTGGGCAAACGCCCAAGATCAAAAACACTCGGACTATCATGTTCCCGTGGAGCGTATAGTTGATGCGCTTGCTTTTCTAGGTGTGGTTGAAAATTCATCGAAGTGTTCACTATGAAAAAGAATATATATGTTAATCAGCCGTCGCTTCCGCCCCTGGATGAGTTCATTCCTTATTTGCGGGAAATATGGCACACCAAACAGCTTACTAATTGTGGTCCTTTTCACAAACAATTTGAAAAGGCGCTCTGTGAGTACTTGGGCGTAGAGTATATTTGCCTATTCAACAATGGTACGATAGCGCTAGTGACTGCCTTGCAGGCATTACGCGTCGCTGGCGAGGTTATCACCACCCCCTACTCATTCGTGGCAACCTCTCACTCGTTGCTATGGAATGGTATCAAGCCTGTTTTCGTCGACATTAACCCCCATACCTTAAACCTTGATCCGACGAAGATTGAGGCCGCTATTACGCCACAAACCACTGCGATCATGCCGGTACATTGTTATGGGCATCCATGTGATGTTGATGCTATCCAGAAAATTGCTGACACCTACAATCTGAAAGTCATATACGACGCCGCTCACGCATTTGGCGTGCAATACAAAGGTGGCAGCGTCCTCAATTTCGGTGACGTGTCAGTATTGAGTTTTCATGCCACTAAAGTCTTTAATACGTTCGAAGGCGGCGCCATCATTTGCCCCGATGCTAAGACCAAAGAACGCATTGATCACCTGAAGAACTTTGGCCATGCAGGGGAAGTCACTGTGGTAGCACCTGGCATCAATGGGAAAATGAGCGAATTCAATGCAGCACTAGGCCTGTTGCAGCTGAAATACATCGATCAGGCCATTGAACGGCGCAAGGTTATCGACAGTGTGTACCGCGAACGGTTGAAGGACGTGAAAGGTATTCACTGCCTGAAAGATGCCAACGAGGACGTCGCTAATTACGCCTATTTCCCTATTCTGGTCCAAGCTGATTACCCAATACCGCGCGACGATCTATACCAAAGACTCAAAAATAGAGGCATACACCCCAGACGCTATTTTTATCCGCTGATTTCGGATTTCCCCATGTATCGTAGTCTGCATTCTGCACGCATGGAAAACCTGCCCGTGGCCAATGAAGCTGCACTGCAAGTTCTGTGTTTACCGATTTATCCTGACCTTGAAATGTCGGTCGTTGAGGATATTTCTCGTTTCATTGCGGAGCCCTACACGTGAGTGCGCGCGAATCTAGCGGATTACTAAGGGTGAACCTATGAAGCTTGCCATCATGCAGCCGTACTTCTTTCCTTATGTTGGCTATTTTCAACTAATCGCAGCGGTGGATCGATTTATCGTGTACGACAATGTCAAGTATACAAAGAAGGGGTGGATCAACCGAAACCGGATACTGCAGAACGGCAACGAATCGCTCTTCTCCTTGCCGCTGAAAAGCGATTCGGATGCATTGGACATTCGTGAGCGAAGTCTGGCTGAAAATTTCGACCGCGACAAACTTTTGAATCGCATCCATGGCGCCTACAAGCGTGCTGCCTATTTCGAGCTGACTTTTCCTTTGGTCGAAAAAGTCGTGCGGTATGAAGAAACCAATTTGTTCCACTATTTACATCACTCTATTACCAGTGTTTGCGCGCATTTGGCGTTGAACACGGAAATCCGCATTTCGTCAGAGGTCGAGATCGATCACAAGCTGAGAGGCCAGGACAAAGTGTTGGCCCTGTGCCAGGCACTGGGAGCACAGACCTATATCAACGCCTTTGGCGGCGTGGAATTGTATGATCGCGACGCTTTCCGGGCGCGTGGTGTAACGCTCAATTTTATCCGGCCTAAGCCAATCAAATACCCACAGTTTGACGCCCCGTTTGTACCCTGGTTATCAATGATGGATGTGATGATGTTCAATGCGCCCGAGCAAGTCCGCGCCATCACGAACGCTCAATATGAACTGGTGTGAGGGGACACGATGAGCCATACGCTGGATAAACACCTCACCGCCTATCAGGGTGACAATCTGTACGATTTCGACAACGAAATCCTGATGTCTTGGTACCCGCAGCGCGTGCTGCATCATACCGGCGCGGCGTGTTCCCTCCTGGAACTGGGTGTGGGCCACGGCTATACTACCGACATATTCTCGCGTCGCTTCGAGCGCCATGTGGTGTTGGAAGGCTCCCCTGCGATCATTGCCAATTTTCGCAGCAAATACCCCGACTGCACGGCGCAGATCATCGAGACCTGGTTCGAGACGTTCAGCACCGAGGAGCGCTTCGACTTGATCGTGATGGGCTTTATCCTGGAACACGTGGGCGACCCGCTACTGATCTTGCGACGGTTTCGCCAGTTCTTGGCGCCCGGCGGCAGGATGTTCTTGGCTGTCCCCAATGCAGAGGTTTTAAACCGCAGACTGGGACAGTTGGCCGGGTTGCTGGATGACGTAACCACCCTGTCCGAAAACGACCACATGCTCGGTCATCAGCGCTATTATAGCGTGTCGACCTTGAGCGCTGACGTGACTCAGGCGGGCTTTGTAGTCGACCGGCTGGAAGGTATCTACCTCAAGCCTTTCACCACCTCGCAGATCGTTTCCCTGCAGCTGGACCGCAGCCTCATCGACGCGTTGTGTAGCGTCGGCATCGACTACCCTGAACTGAGTTGCGGGTTGTTAGCCGAGATTTCTGCCCGATGAAGATCCTGATCGTGGGTGGCCATTGCGCGCTTGCGCAAATATTAAGCCTAGTGCTGGCGTCGCTTGGCGAAGCACTGACAGCGGGGCGCAGCGGCTGCGATGAAACTTTGGCGCTTTGCCATGCCACGATCGAGTCTGGCATACGGCATTTTGTGAACATCTCCAGTATTAATGCCTATCTGGATAGTGACTCAGCCTTTTACGGCGCCTATTCCCTTTCCAAGCGACATGGGGATGAGCTCGTTCAATTGTATTGCTCACGTGCGGGCCTACCCTGCGCCATATTGCAACCCTCTCAGCTTTATGGCGAGCCGGATAGTTTCCGACGCAACCAGCCATTCGTGTACGACACCCTGGATAAGACATTACTCGACGAGGCTATCGTCATCTATAGAAGCCGGGATGCGCAAAGAAACTACCTTCATGCGCAGGACTTCTGCAGGATCAGTTCCCGCGTCGTGGGCCTCTACGCCTCTACGACTGCCCAAGACTCCAGCTTACTCGCGGTGAGCAGTACAATCGTCAAGACGGCGGGCTCTGCGGGCAAAGTGGTATTCAATAGAGCGATGAACGATATTGCCGATAGCGTCTTTCCCTACGATGACACGCTGTACCGAAGTATTGGCACTTATCCTGAGATCGATTTGAATGACGGGATGGGTCGGCTGGTCGCCAACAGGCTGATAATGTCGTGAAAAGAATTCTGGTTTCCGGCGCTAGCGGCATTGTTGGCTATGGTGTTCTGCAATCTCTTCGCCAGTCGGGAGAGGCATGCTTTCTGATCGGTACATCGATCTACACCGATTCGGTCGCGCCCGCCTTCTGTGATGTGTTCGAACAGGCGCCGCCGACCAGCGCGCCGGAGTATCTGGACTGGCTACTCGCAATACTGCGCAAGCACCGTATTGACCTGCTGATCCCCGGTATTGAGATCGACCTCTACCACTGGGTTGAGCATGTGCCGCAGATCCTGGCGACCGGCGCACTGCCGCTGTTGAATGAGCCGACGTTGATTGCCGCATGCAAGGACAAATGGTGTTTTTACCAGAGGCTAGTAGCTGCCGGACTGAGCTGCGCCATTGAAAGCTCACTGGAGCAGAATTTTGGCAATCTGGTGGCTAAGTTTGGCCTACCATTCCTTCTAAAACCTCGCCAGGGCTTCGGTTCCAAGGGGATCGTACGAGTCACCTGCGAAGCCGTTTTCATGATGCATCGCGATGTTATTGGCACGCTGCTGATGGCGCAGCCCATTGAGGGAAATGACGAAGAGGAGTTCACCTGCGCGGCATTTTGCGACGGCCGCGGCGGTTACTTTGCCAGCATGACGTTGCAGCGCACGCTCTCGCGTGATGGCTTCACCGACAAGGCAGAAGTGGTGGATTCGACTGAGTTTCATCCGGCAATCGACGAATTATGCCGTTTGTTTCGCCCAGTGGGACCGACCAATTTCCAATTCCGCCGGTGCGCACAAGGGCCTAAACTGCTGGAAATCAACCCGCGGATCTCTTCCTCTACTTCCATCCGGGCCGCATTCGGTTACAACGAAAGCGCCATGTCGCTGGATTACTTTCTGGATCAGCGCGACCCGACTATGCCGATCATTCGCCGTGGTCGCGCCATCCGCTACACCGACGAAAAAATATTCTATGAAGACGGCGTTTATCTCTGACATACACGGTAACTACGAAGCGCTCTCGGCGGTGCTGGGTGAAATTGACCGGCTAGGCGTGACCAGCATTTACTGCGCTGGTGATGTCGTGGGTTATTACGCGCAGATCAACGAAGTTTGTCATGCACTGCGTCAGCGCGAGATTCCCTGTGTAATGGGCAACCACGACTGGTACATGGCAGGGGGGGGCTTTTGTTCGCGCTCGCGCAGCGTGAACGACTGTCTTGCCTATCAGCGGAGCATTATTGAACCTGACCACTTGGACTGGCTACGAACTTTTCCAGTACAGCGCAATGTCGGCGAAGTCAGGATGGTGCACGGTGGTTGGACCGACCCGATTGACGAATACCTGAAGCCTTCTGCCGAGTATTTTGAGCGCGTGCAAGGGCGAGTGTTTGTTTCCGGTCACACCCACATGCAAACAGTGCAGCGCTTCGGCGACAAACTCTACTGCAACCCAGGATCCGTGGGCCAGCCTAGGGATGGCGATCCGCGTGCTGCATTTGCCGTTTACGAGTCAGGCGAATTCACCCTGCACCGTGTCGAATACGACATGCAGAAGGTGTTTGATCTCATGGAGGCAGCGGGCTTCAACGACTATTACTACGGTGGCCTGAAAACTGGCGCACGCAATTTGCGTCGTCTTGCAGACTGAAGCGGGTTTGGAAAATTACATGTTCAGATGGAAAAAACTCGGCAAGGTGTTTGATCCCCAGGATCTGACTCACGCCAATTGGATGCATAGCTTTGCGCAGTCGCCTTCGGTGCTGATATCTGATACCTGCGTAAGGGTATATTTCTGTTCGCGTCCCGCGCCCTCCTCAGAGGGGCAATACCTGAGTTACATCGCTTACATTGACCTTGACCGCACGAACCTGCTCCACATTCTGCGGGTCTGCGAACAACCCGTACTAGGCCTCGGGAAACACGGCACCTTCGACGAATTCGGTACCTACCCGGTATCCGTGATACGCGAGGGTGATGAGATTCGTGCCTATTACGCAGGTTGGACGCGCTGTGAATCGGTACCGTTCAATGCCGCTATCGGCGTGGCCATCAGCCGCGACAACGGCGAGACGTTTCAACGGCTGGGTGACGGCCCCGTACTGCCTTATAGCCCAGACGAACCCTTTCTACTCGGTAGCCCACGCATACGTAAATTCAATGACCGCTGGCAGCTCTGGTATGTCGCAGGCAAGGAATGGCGGGTGACCGACGGCAAGCCCGAACCAATCTATAAGATTCGTATGGCCACCTCGGACAATGGCATCGACTGGGTCAAATTGGGCAAAGACCTGATCACCGACAAGTTGGGCGATCATGAATGCCAAGCTTGTCCTGACGTTACGTTTTGCAACGGGCGGTACCACATGTTCTTTTCCTACCGCGACATTCGCAATTACAAAGAGCAAGAAGGTGGCTACCGCATTGGTTACGCCTCGTCGCCTGATATGTACAACTGGCACCGCAATGATGAGTTGGTAGACATCCCGCTCTCAGACTCCGGATGGGACTCGGAAATGGTCAATTACCCGCATGTTTTTGAACTCGATAGTGCGCTATACATGCTCTATCAGGGTAACGGCATGGGGCTCTCGGGGTTCGGGCTGGCCGTTTTGGAAGCTGGACACGAATGGAGCCTGCCATGAGGTGGCAGAAACTGGGGAAGCTGTTTGACCCGACCGAGTTCACGCTGCCCAACCGCTGCCAGGAGTTCGCCCAGTCACCGCAGGCACTGGTGCTCGACGATAGAGTGCGGGTGTATTTCTCCACGCGCGAGCGAGACAGCTCCGGCAAGTACCTGAGCCATGTTGCTTACGCCGACTATGCACACGATATGAGCCGCCTGCTGGCCGTTTCCACGCAAACGGTGATACCTCTGGGCAGTCTCGGATGTTTCGACGAGCATGGCATCTTCCCGATCAACGTACTCCAGGATGGCGACCAGATACTGGCTTACACCACAGGCTGGAACCGTAAGGTATCCGTGTCGACCGATGCAGCCATCGGGTTAGCGATTAGCCATGATTCAGGCTTGACGTTCCAAAAGCATGGCTCTGGCCCGGTTATGGCGGCATCGCTGCATGAGCCTTTTCTAGTCGGGGATGCGTTCGTACGACGTTACGGTAACGTTTTTCACATGTGGTACATTTTTGGCACCCAGTGGCGGCAGTTTAACGAAAAAGAACCCTTTGACCGGGTTTACAAGATTGCCCATGCCACCTCGCTGGACGGGATCAATTGGCAGCGAGACGGGCGACAGATCATTAGCGACCGACTGAATGCTGACGAGTGCCAGGCACTGCCGACTGTTATCCAAATCAATGGCGTCTATCACATGTACTTCTGCTACCGTCAGGCGTATGGCTTTCGGCTGGATAGCAGTCGTGGTTACCGACTTGGATACGCCCGATCAACCGATCTACAGAATTGGGTGCGCGACGACAGTTTGGTCGGCATTGATGTGTCTGCCACGGGTTGGGATTCACAAATGCAGTGCTACCCGCATCTATTCGAGAGCGACGGCAAGATCTACCTGCTGTACAACGGCAACGAGTTCGGTCGTCACGGCTTCGGTCTGGCGGTACTGGAAAATGATTGATATTCGATGAGGATCACTGTGGAAAAGCCAAGAGACTTTAACCAGGAGTTCAAGGATAGCGATATCAAAGACAGCGGTCGCCAATATGCTTACTCGTTTGATTACGATGTGATGCACCCCTACATGATTCGCTCATTCCAGCCTTTTTTTCGTCCGGGAAGCCTGCTCGAACTCGGTAGCTTTCAAGGTGAATTTACTCGGCGCTTCCTCGAGCATTTCGACGATATCACCTGCGTAGAGGCTTCCGACGATGCGTTAAGGAAGGCCCAGTCCAAATTGGGCTCCCGAGTGAAGTACATCAATGCCCTGTTCGAGGACGTAAAGCTGCCGCGTCGCTACGAAAATATCGTGCTAACGCATGTTTTAGAGCATCTTGACGACCCGATACGTGTGCTGCGTCGCATCAATGACGAATGGTTGGCTGAGGGAGGACGTCTGTTTCTGGTATGCCCTAACGCTAACGCCCCCTCACGTCAGATTGCTGTAAAGATGGGGCTGATCTCTCACAATACGGCTGTGACGCCTGCCGAGGCAGAACATGGTCACCGTTGCACCTACACGATGGACATGCTTGAGCGCGAGGCCGTTGCCGCTGGCCTGAGCGTCGTCCATCGTTCCGGTATCTTTTTCAAGGCGCTGGCCAACTTCCAATGGGATCAATTGATGCAAACGGACATCATTTCCAACGAGTATTTAGACGGCTGCTACAAGCTAGGGCAACAATACCCGGATCTGTGCGCCAGCCTTTTCCTGATGTGCGAGAAAGGAGCCTCCGGTGCCTGACACCGTATTGATTTTTCCGGCAGGTATGCCGCGCTCATTGGCTTATCTCGAACGCGCCCTGAGCGAAGGGAAAAGCGTAGTCGGGTCATCTTCGCTGGGCCACGATCTGGCCCGCGAGCATTATCCAAACTGGGTACATTTGCCTTACCTCACAGACCCGAATTTCGACGAAGAGCTGCGCCAGGTCATTATTGATTATGACATCGGGCGCATCTCGGCGAATCGCGAAGACGCCGGAATATGTGCGCTCTCGTCACGAACTTAAGACGGTAGAAATGCTGAGAGACTCCTTTCGGGTGCTTTAAAGAGTGCTTGAAATAGCATTCTTCTCAGAAAAACGCTCCCGCTGTGCAGAATAGGGGGCGCTCAGAGGGTGGGGGCAAGAGAGCATGATTGCGATCAAAGCGCTCTCAGCAGTCCTTCCAACACCTTGTGCTCCCAGGTGCTGAGCAGGGCAACTGGATCAGTCCCGTATCGATCTCCAGGGGCGAGCTGCCACACCCTCTCATCCGGGCATTCACACTGCTCGCAGTAGTCGAGCTCATCACCATCGTTGCAAATCGTGATTCGCCACCCCTCGACGTCGACCGCAAAGTGGCCGGCGTAGTCTTGTTTTCCGGTTTGTCTGTCGGCTTTCATCATCGTCCGTCGTCCAAGAACGACGTCTCGCAGCACCTGGCAGACCTCCCGTGTCGTGAGCGCGCCAGCGGGTACCCCATCGCGATTGCCAGCGATGATAGAAGAGTTCATTACAGATCATCTCCTGCGTACACTTTCAGAGCGCGGAATAGCATATCCCATGGAACATGGGAAAAGACTTACTTTTACACCTGCCGTATTGATAAAAAATAAATCCATCCCAATTTCCCTGTTGGTTCTGGGGAAGGTAGGTCGGGATTAGGTCAAGGTATACGTCTGGCAGTGTGCCAAGCTATCGTGGTCTGATCTTTACGCCCCTATAATGGAAAATAGCGATGGCTCTGGATTCCGTAGCACCTTACGCGTTCAACCCCAACGAACTTTTGACGCTTGGAATTGCTGCCTATGCAGCCGTGGTTTCTACCTTCGTTCTAGGCTGGGACGCTTACAAATGGCTAGCTTCTGGAGCAAAGATCGATTTGTCCGCTTCGACTGGAATGAAGATCGTAGGTGGCTCAATTGAAGATCCGAAAATATACGTTTCTATAACAGCGTGGAATGTTGGAGATCAACCAACCACCATCACAAATTTGGGGGGGATGTATTTTGATTCTTGGTGGCGGGCATACGTCACCCGGAGGGGGCCGTCCGAGGTTTTCATCGTCACTCAGCCATCGCAAACTCAACGTATCCCATATCGCTTTGAAGTCGGAGATCAATGGTTGGGCTTAGCTGATCAGACCGAAGACATCATGCAGCAGGCAAAGGAAGGGTATCTATTTCTTATCCTCTACACGGCAAAAGGCGGCCGTGGGCGTAGAGTTCGTGTGACATATCGAGAGAAAGAGGTCACTGAGTAATAAGGGGCGTCGTGTTGTGGTCAACTAATCCCGGACACCTCGATAGGTAATTTCAGCACCATCGCCCGCTCGTAAGCTGTAGTAGTCAACAATTCCCGGACACAGAATTGAGTTTTTCTTCCGCAACAGCCGGCGGTACTAAACCGTTGTGCTGATACGGCCTTATCCAGTTGTACCGCTGCATGAGATAGCGGCCGATGTCCTGCTCGGCCAATGCTGTCGTCATGTAACCCACCGTCGGTACCCACTCCGTTTTCAGGCTACGAAACAGCCGCTCCATGGGCGCATTGTCGTAACAATTTCCCCGTCGGCTCATGCTTTGGATCATTCGATAGCGCCATAGCCGCTGGCGGAAACTACGGCTGCCATATGGGCTGCCTTGGTCGCTGTGAAACAGCACGCCCCGTGGTCTGCCACGCATCTCGTAAGCCCTGTCTAGCGCCTTGATGACCCGCTCGGCATCAGGCTTGGCGGACATCGCCCAGCCCACCACCCTGCGGCTGTACAAGTCCAGGACGACAGCCCGGTAACTCCATCGACCCTGTGCCCAGATATAGGTAATGTCACCGCACCAGACCGTGTTCGGCGCGGCCACGGTGAACTGCCGATCAAGGACATTGGGAATGTCGGGGCGCTCAACCGTGGCCTTCTTGTACACATGAAAACCAGGCTGCTTGCTGATCAAACCCTGTTCCTTTATCAATCTTCTGACTTTGAAGCGTCCGATCTCGACGCCTTCGTCCCTGAGTAGGACAACGATACTGCGGCTACCGGCTGAGTTACGGATTTGACTGAACAGCTCGTTGACTCGACTGCGCAGACTCGCTCGGCGCACATCGATACGACGCCGCCGGGTTAGATGAGCGTAGTAACAAGATCGGGGCAACTCGAAGACCAAGCACAACAGTTGAACAGGGTAGTGTTTTGCCAACTGCCGAATCGACCTCAACGTTTGCGCCCGTGTTCCTCGGCCATCAAGAGCGCAGTGGCCTCCTTTAAGATTTTCTTCTCAAGCTCCAGCCGGTTGATGCGGGCCTGAAGCTCCTGGATGGTCTGCTGCTCCGGCGTGAGCGCCTTGGCAGTTGGCGTAACGCCTCCGCGCTCCAGTTGCAACTGGGCAACCCAGCGGCGCAATAAGCTCTCACCCACGTCGAGGGATCTGGCGGCCTCGGGGCAGCTGTAGCCTTGGTCAAGCACGAGGCTGGCAGCCTCGCGCTTGAAGGTCGGGGTGAAAGTACGTCGTTGTCTGCTCATCGAACACCTCTGTATGGCGATCATTCTCGCCTAAAAAGGTGTCCGGGGTTAGTAGACCACTACAGTGGAGCAGGGCGTCAGCATGCGTGGTGTGTTGGGGTCCAATGATCAGAATAAAACTAGCCCTGTTACCCAGAGTACTGCGTCGCATCGGTGCCAGTCAGTGCTGGCACCTTGCGGCTGTGGGCACTGGGCATCAGCCCCGTACGCATGGCCCACCCCGTGAAGTCGAACGCAGCCGCCGCTCGCCCATCAAGGTGCGCAGTTCGATCCACAGCGTCATGGGGATCGGGTGGCAGTCCTGCTCCCATTCCTTGTAGAGGGCGGTCGGCACCCGAATCAGTTCGGCGCAGGCCTGTGGGGTCAGGTCGTGACGGCGGCGGAAGGCTTTCAGTTCAGGTCCGGCCGGGGGCTTGGGGGCCATGCCGAGTACTTCGGGAAACCAGGTCGCCAGCAAGGAGCGGGCACGTGCGTCAAAGCCGAGCTGCGAGGCACCCACGCCGCGCTGTTGCAGTTGCACCATCAGTTGAAACACCTGGGACATGTCGGCGCCCACGCGTGGGGAGACTTTCCAGCCCACCAGCGACAGGTCGATGCCGCCGACCTCGCCAGGGTAGAACCAGCCCAGCAGAAATACCGCACAGCGCGAGGCTTCGAGGGTCAGGCCGTGCGCCACCGTAAATAGACGATCCAGTGCTTCCAGTTGCTCCCCCCAGTGTCTGCCGGCCTCGATCGTGGCCAGGTTCACCGGTGTTCTGCTCAACTGTTCTGCGCTCACTTCAAGCATGGAAACCTCTGCGATATCTGGCATTTCACGCGGAAAACTCCCTGTTTCCTGTTCAGGTGCAAGCGCTCGGGACGCTGTGACGGAGCCCACTATCGAGGTTGTTTCCTGACACAACAAGTAACAGTTCTCTGCCTTTTATGCTTAACTGTTCTCCTGATAAACCCGAACAGTGGATGTTTCAGTGAAAGACTTCATGGTGAGCAAGGACGATGACCTTTCCCTGACGCAGCAACTGGTCAATGGTCTCTGTCAGTGGATCGAGTCGCAGCGGATTCGTCCCGGCACGCGCTTGCCGTCGATCCGGCAGTTGGCCCGGGAGAAACAGGTCAGTCATTCGCGGGTCATCGAAGCCTATGATCGACTGGTGTCGATGGGGATTCTGGAGTCCCGCCAGGGCAAGGGTTTTTTCCTGGCCGAACAGGTCGCCGCAGAGGTGGCCAGTCAGCCAGATGCGCAGGAGATCAACGATGCGCAGTGGCAGCCGTTGACCCAGTTCTGCAAGACTCGGCTGAACCTGTGCTGTGGCTGGGTGCCCGAGGACTGGCGGGAGACACAGGCCATCGGCTTTGCCATTCGCCAGGTGACCCGCACCGATCCCGACAGCCTGTTCAGCTATGGGACGCCGCTGGGTTCGCCGCTCCTGCGCCAGCAGATTCACAAGCGCCTTGAGCGAATGGATGTCCGGGTCGATCATCAGCAGATCCTGACCACCCAGGGGGTGAGCCATGCCATGGACCTGCTGGTCAGGAGCCTGTTGAAGCCGGGCGACTGCGTCGTGGTCGAGTCCCCGGGCTACCCCAATCTGTTCAATCTGCTGCAAGCCAGTGGCATCCGCATGCTGAGCGTACCCAGGGAGCAGGACGGACCAGATATCCGCAAACTGGAAGCCTTGCTGCAAGACCATCGGCCGCAATGCCTTTTCATCAACAGCATGTACCACAATCCCACCGGTACCTCGCTGCGCCCGGCGATCGCGCACCGGCTGTTGCAGTTGGCCGAGATCCATGATTTCCAGATCGTCGAGGACGACACCTACGCCGACTTGTACAACGGCTCCGGGACACGCCTGGCCAGTCTGGATTCGCAGAACCGGGTCATCTACGTCGCCAGCTTTTCCAAGACCTTGAGCGGATCGTTACGGGTCGGCTACCTGGTCTCCAGCGCCGAAAGGGTACGTGGTCTGGCCCAGCTCAAGTCGGTGACGAGCATGGGCACTTCGCGGTTCGTCGAGAGCGTGGTTGCCACGCTGCTCGGCAACGGTGCCTATCGCAAGCTGGTGCAACGCTTGCGTGATCGTCTGGACAAGGCCATGGCCCAGACCCTCAAGCGCCTGGAGGACTATGGCTGGGAAACCTTCGCCGAACCGGTCGGTGGCATGTTCGTCTGGGCGCGTTGCGCGCCGTTCGATTTTGCCCAGCTCAATGCCGTTGCCGCGGCCTGTGACGTCATGCTGTCCAGTGGCGATGCCTATTACCTGGACGGCCAGCGTAGTGACTGGATACGCATCAATGTCGCCTACGCTGGCGATCCGCGTGCAACGGAGTTTTTCAAGCGCCTGGCTGCCGCACGCGCTCGGCATCGGGGCGATGTACCCGGGGAATCAGCGAGCGATAGGCTTCTTCGATGATCTGCAGGCCGTGCCGGATCTGCGCGGGCGACAGGTAACTGAAGCACAGGCGCACATAGCGTCGCGACTGCGGGCCATTGTGGAGGCCGTTGGACAGGCGCACGTTGCCCAGTTCCCGGGCCTTGTCGATGAGCGCCGCCGGCTCGACCCCGTCGGCGATCCTGACCCAGAACGAGAAACCGCCGGTCGGTAGCAGGTAATCCTGCGCGCAGAATGTGCAGGACTTGAGCAGATCGGCCATCAGGTCGCGTTTGGTCCGGTAGTGTTCACGCAGGTCGTCGATGTGCGAATCGAAAGCCTCGTTGCGCAGCAGGCTGAGCACCAGGTTGCTGACCAGGGGACTGACACCACCGTCGAGCTTGAGTTGTGCCAGGCCCTGGATGAGCCGGGGCTCGGCGATCACCCAGCCGAGCCGTAAGCCGGCGCCGGCAATCTTCGAGCTGCTGTGCACGTTGATCACGCCTTGGCCGGCCGGCAGGACGTTCGGACGCTGGGCCTGGTACGGCAGTTCCGAGTAGACCAGGTCCTGGATCAGCGGTACCCCGTGACGGCTCAGCAACTGTGCCACGGCCTGCATGCGCTCGATGGAAAAACAGCATCCGGTCGGGTTATGGAAGACCGGCGAGGTGTAGTAGAGCGCCACCTTGCCGGTGGTGCTCGTCAACGTGTGGGCCAACTGATCGAGATCGACCCCGTCGCGATCCATCCCCAGTTGAATGATCTGTGCGCCCGCCACGGAAAAGATCCGCAGCGCGCCGAGGTAGCTGGGGTCTTCGGTCAGGACGATGTCACCCGGATCGATCAGCAGGTCCGCCAGCAACGTCAACGCCTGCGAGGCCCCGGCGGTCACCTGGATATTCTCCTGCGCCACCTTGTGGCGCTGGGCAAGGGCCTGGCGCAGCTCGGGCAGGCCCTGGGAGTCGGTGTACTGGAGCAAGTCGCCGATGCCGATGCCCGTCTCCGGCAATGATGAACTCGCCAGGGGGAGGCCGGCAAAGGTCACCGGATCGGGCATCCCGATGGCAAGGTTGAGGGTCTGTTTGGTCGATGAGTAATCGAAGGCACCAAAGCCGCTGGCGCGCTGACTGCGTAACGAGTACATGGGCTTCTCCTCGGTCTCAGGCGATGGCGGCGGCGCGGAAACGTTGCTTGTACGCGCGAATGTAGGTATCGGGCAGATGCGCATCGATCATCGGGAAGGAGGCCTGCGGTAACGGCCATGCGGGCACTGACAGCGGCTGGCTGGCCGCTGCCCAATCCGCGCCGAAGTACAGCGCGGCATAGCGCTGGGTCCACTGCGGGATGAAGGGCGCGAGCATGCCCAGCAAGGCCGACACCTGGGTCGCTTGCCACTGTGATGCGGTGTCGGTGATGTCGGCGTTGTCGAGGAAGTCCTCGATCGCCTGCAGGGCATCCCAGAACGCCAGTCCGTCCATTGCGCGGGTGTAGCATTCGACCTGCTCGGCCAGTCGCGCCGGCAAGGGTTCATTGACGACCTGCCGTGCCTGTCGGGCATGAGCGCGCAGCCTTGCCTCCCAGTCATGCAACTGCTGTGCGGCGGCCATCAGGCCTTCGAGTTCGAACTCGTTGTTCTGGTTGCCGAAGGGTTTGGCGATGCTCGCCAGGTACAGCCGCAAGACGTTCTGGTCGACGACCTTGGCCACTTCATCGGCCCAGATCACGTGATCGCGGCTGGTGGAGAACTTCGAGCCTTCGAGTGTCGAGAAGTCCTGGATACTCTGGTTGAACGGCGCGGCGAAGCCCCTGCCCAGCAGGCTCGCGGTGACGCCCACGGTGTAGTAGAAACGGTTGTCCTGGCCCATGAAGAACACCACCCGGCTGTCCGGGCTGGCGAGCACCTGCTGGTAGTCGCTCGCCTCGCGGGCACACAGCCGGCGGATGCCGGTGTCGAAGCACCACAGGCCCTCGAACCAGGTCAGCAGGGTTTGCCCGGCGACGTCCTCGGGGTCGTCCAGAACGACGCCCCGGTCGAAGTGTCGGGACATCGGCAGCGAGCGCAGCGACTCGCGCAGCCAGCTCAACTCCAGGTGTTTGATGGGCTCGGGCCACTGGCTGTCGACGATTGCCTGCTGTAGGGTCGGCGCAAGCTTTTCGATATCCAGGTGGACCTGACGGATCGGCCTCAGGCTCAGCGGTCCCGAGCAGGGCGCATGCCGCGGTTGTTTCAGGCGGGCATGGGGGACGGCCAGCCCGCAGTTTTCGCACAGGTTGCTGTCGGTCGGTGCCGAGCAGTCCGGGCAGAGCCCACTGGCCAGCGAGTCGGCGGCGAATTCGGCGCAGGTTTCGCAATACAGCTGCACGCCGCCCTTGACGGTGATGAAACCGTTGTCCTTGAGCGTCTGGTAGATGGCCAGGCTGTTCTCGACATGATCAGCGCTGGTGGTGCGCACGAACTCATCCGGTTCGATGCCGAGGGCGCCCAGGCAGGCGAGGATTTCCCGATTGTGCATCTGGGCCACGTCATCGACCGGGCGTTGCAGCTTTTGCGCCTTGACCAGTGTGTAGGTGCCATGTTCGTCGGAGCCGGTGATGTAGAAAGCACGATGCCCGGCCAGGCGCTGGAACCTTGCGTAGATATCGGCCAGCAGGTAAACGCCGGCGATGTGCCCCAGGTGCAATTTGCCATTGGGGCAGGGCGGCGCAGGACAGATGAAGTAGGTTTTTTGTGTGTCAGTCATGTTAGTCCCACCAAACTGCCAGGAATTTCAGCGGCTGTTGTGAATGTGTGTTGTGAATGGCGTGTGGGCTATGCGGCTGCATGTAGAACAGCATCGAGCCGGTCACCGGCATTTGCCGTTCCTGCTCCTGGAAAATGCCTTCGCCCTCCATCAATACCCACACTTCATGTTCGTGATGCGAGTGCAGATCGACCGCCCCACCGGGTTCGACTTCGACAATCGACATGCCGAACTTCGGGCTCAGGCTGGCGGGCAGATGATCCAGCAAGCGGCAAACCAGCACGCCGTACTCCGGGCGCATCATCTGCGGCTCAATAGGCTTTACATGCATGTCGATCTCACCCAGTCGCTCAGTCGCGGTAGAAGATGCCGTTGGACGGCTTGAGGTTTTCCAGGTCGGCCACCCGGCCTTCCGGCGGGTTGTAGGCGCGTTTCATGGCGTTGTACTCATCGCGGGTCGGGCCCCCCGTCGAGGCGCGTTGATAGACCAGGTACAAGGTGCGGCGCGAGCGGTCGCTCTTGTTCGGCAAGGAGTAATGCGGGGCGTAGTCGTCGAAGATGAAGATGTCGCCGGCGCGCCACGGCACTTCCGTCCAACTGAACTGCTCGGCGACTTCCGGCAGGATCACGCCGCCCTCGTCCATGGGGAACACGCCCTTTTTGTGCTGGCCGGGACTGAAGAACAGACCGCCGTTGCTGGCGTCCGCGTCGTCGATGGCCACGGCGACCACCGCATGGACCATCCGCTCCTTGAGCTTGTGCGGGATGTGGTAGATGTCCTGGTGGGGGCGGAAACCACCGCTGTCCGGGTACTTGAAGATCAGCAGTTCCTTCAGGCGACGGGTCTTTTCGTCGAGCAGGTATTCGACCGTGCGGGTGATGCGCTCGTCCTGCAGCAGCACCTCTTGCAGGCCTGGGTGAAATTCGATGAAGTTCTCGACCTTGGAGGTGATCTTCTCGCCCTTGTCGGTCTTTTCGAACCACATCATCCAGCGATCGTCGCTGATGTTCCAGCGCCCGATTTCCTGGGTGAACTCGGACAGTCGCGCCAGATCTTCCGGCGGGAAAAAGCCTTCCAGCCGGATGTAGCCTTCGTCGTGCCACTGGGTTTTCTGAGCTTCAGACAACATCAACGCTACTCCTTTACGGGTGATTAACCAGTTTTCAAACCGTCAGCATCTTGCTGCTGCGGGTACTCGCCATCAGTGCCAGGTTGGTCAGTGCGGCGACGAGCAGGCACGCCAACACCCAATCGACGCCCCAGCGACTCATGATCGCGCCGCCAATCGAGGGAAAACCGAACAGGCCAATGAAGTAGCCGAGAGTGAAGACTTGCGAAGTGACCGCAGGCGAAAGGCCGTTCGCTTCCGCCTGATTGACCGCCAGACTGTTGAGCGTGGAGTAGCTCAGGCCATAGCCGATGGCGAAAATCACCGTCGCCGAGAGGTAGACCAGCGTGCTGTCATCGTTGAGCAGAAACATCCCCAGCGACAGGCTGGTGAACAGGAACAGGCCGATTGCCAGGCGTTGCAGCGGCAGGCGGCCGATCGAGCGCGCCACCGAGAACCGCAGCAGCACGCTGGTGAGGGTAAACGTGATGAAAAAGTTGTCGGCTTTCAGTTGGCGCATCTGTGCATAGCTGGCCTGGTAGGTGGACAGGCCCGAGAAGATGCAGGCGCCCAGCACGATCATCGCGATCGGCAAGGCGGCCCGGCTGCCGAGCAGTGCCTTGAGATCGACGAGCCGCAGCGACACTTGCCGGATAGCGGACGTGGGCAGGTGGGTCATGGCGCGCCGTGCGAGCATCACGCACAGGGCCGATACCAGGCAGGCCGCGCCCAGCAGTGCGTAGAACAAGCCGTAGCTGGCGCTTGCCTTGACGACCAGGTGTCCCAGCGGCGTGGTCAGGCCCAGTCCTGCCATCTGCGCCCCGGACATGATCGTGAAGTACTGCAGGCGGGCAGCGGGGCGCAGGTGGTGGATGATCTGCAGCGGCGCGAGGATGTAGAACACCGACCAGCCCACCCCCAGCAACAGCCCTCCCGGATACGCCGCGCCCGGCACCTGCGCCACGCAGGCGAAGGCGAACATGGCCAGGGCCATGGCGAGGCAGGCGACGGTGATGCTGCCCATGACCCCGATGCGTTGTGCTGTCCAGCCGGCCAGGCAACAGCACAGGATGGTGCTGATCATCCCGGTGGAGATCACGCGACCGACCGTAGCGTTATCGAACCCTATCGCCTGCAGGTACTCCGGCAACAGGAAGCTTGAGCCGTAGGCGCCGGCGATGATGACGCCCGCGATCAGGAACGGCAGAAACGCGGAGGACGGCAGCCGGTCAGGCAGTGGCTCGGGTGTGTCGGGCATGGCGCGGTGCTCCGGCGGTGTGGGCGGCAAAGTCAGAACTGCACGAGGCTGAGGGCGTGCCGGGGTTCCATCTGTCGGGCCGGCGTGTCGGTCAGCGCGTCGATATGGCTGAACATCGGTGTGTCCGGCTCGGCCTGAAAGTGTTCGTAGCCGAGCAGGTCGTTGAGGATGCGGCTGTTGCGGTAGGCGACCATCGACAGGTTCACCGACTGCAGTCCGTGCTGGACGATGCTGCGGTTTTGCAGATACACCGGGCCCGGCATGGGCGTGGCGAACTGCACGCGGTAGCTGCCGTCGATCAGCGGTTGCCCGCCGTCGCGCTGCGCGTTGGCGAGCAGGGTATCGACATAGGGTTGGGGGCAGGGCTGAAAACCGGTGGCGAGAATCACCCGGTCGACCACGATGGTGCGCTGGCGTCCGCTGCTCAACGATCTGAGCCGTGCGCGCCAGCGCCGACCCTCAGGTTCGAGCCCATCGAGCACGGCCGATTGCAGGATATCGATGGCCTGGCGCTGCTCGTGGCCGACATGGCGCTCATACAGTTGTTCATAGAGCCGGTTGCACAGGTCTGCCGAGATGCCGTCGCTGGTCAGCCGCTCCTGCTGCACCGCGTGACTGCGCTGGGCCATGGGCAGGGACTGGAAGCGCTGGTTATAGGCGGGGCAGAAGGCCTCGTTGACGAACGCATTGTCATCCATGGCGAACAGGTTCGAGCGCGAAGTGACCCAGGTGAGCGCCCCCATCGATGGGTTGCCCAGCAGTTGCTCGACGGCTTCGGCGCCGCTTTGCCCACCACCGACCACCAGCACCTGCTCGCCGGGCTGGATGGCTTCGCGGTGGAGAAAGTCCGCCACGTGGTAGATCGAGTTGCCCAGCCAGGGCCGCGCGCACTCGGGAACCCGGGGGGTGATTCCGACACCGATGACGACTGCCCTGGCCTGGTAGCTCTGCTCGGCGGTGATGACCGTGTAGCCCTCGGCGGACTCGACCACATCCAGCACTTCCTGGGCGAAGCGCAGGTTGGAGAGTTGCCGTGCCACCCAGCCGTAATAGTCGGCGAACTCCTTGCGCGAGGTCGACGCGCCGCCCTTGTTGATGAAGCTGTACAGGCGGCGATGCTCGGCGAGGTAATTCAGAAAGGAATAGCGGCTGGTCGGAGAGGCCAGGGTGACGCAATCCTTGAGCGGGGAAACCTGCAACTGACCATTGGATAGCAGCATTCCGGGGTGCCAGGCGAACGTGTCCCGCTTGTCCAGGAACAGCGTTTGCAGGCCGGTGGGTTCTGCCAATGCCGCAAGACTGAGGTTGAATGGACCGATGCCAATACCGATGAGGTCGTATGTTTTCATTAATTGCCCGCCGCCCTGCGAATCAATGGTGAGTGCGTCTGGCTGTCTTGTCCTGACGGGCTGCCGATCGGCATGACGCACCTATACGCTGCGGTTGACCCAGGAAGATTGGCCAACTGAAATGTAGGATATATCCGACATTTTGGCGTTGCAAGCCTCGGACCGCACATTTCACGGCAGGGGGTGGGGCGGGGTTAGAGCAGTTCGGCCAGCGGGTAGCCCACCGCGTTCGCCAGGCGGTCCATCATGTCGATGGTAACGTTGTGCTTGCCTTGCTCGATGTCCGAGAGCGTGGTGCGCTGTACGCCGCTGCGGCTCATCACGTCCGCCTGGGTCAAACCGGCGGCTTGGCGGGCCTGCTTGAATTTCTGGGCGAACCGCAGGCGGGCGGGGGAAGCACCTTCGACCGAACGGCGTGGGGATTCATCGGTGAGGGGAGTTTCGCAGGGCATGGTGGGGTCCGGGTACGCGACCGCGTGGCTGGCGCCGGCGAATACGCAGGTTGACGGTATCGGTTGGAGATAAGTATACGGGGCATTGATCCTGACGGTATCGGTTGCAGGTCGGTGATCGCCAGGCGGCCTATGCCTGCCAGCCTGAGAGCCCCTGGGATAGAGTCTGGAGTGTTGCCTACCGCGCTCATGAAGCGAAAAAGCAGGGTTGAAATGACTCTCTCGGAGCGCCAACCCCTCGTCATGTTCGAGTCCTGCTGACAGCAGGCCAATAGCCGGACTCTGCTGAGCCCGGCTGCTGCCCTCGCGACCTACCACATGAACTTCAGCTCAACCCCCAGATAATTGCTGTCATCCCCGCCCGCATCGCGCAGGGCCTGGCCGACTTCGTAATGGACCGCCTCGATGGCTCCCGACAGGTTGCGGTTGAACGCATAATCCATCCGTAGCTGATCGTAGTAACCGGTCCAGCGACCGCCATGCCCGGCCGTGCCGGCCACCGGCAGGTTCGGCTGGGTGTAGACGGCATCCTCGGTGGTCTGGCGCCAGAGCAGGCCGACCGCCGTCTGGATCGACAGGTCGGTAACCGGCTTGAAGGTGATCGACGGTTTGACGTGAATCAGGTTGCTGTAGCCGGTATAGCCCGCCAGCGAAAAATAGTAGCCGTTCGGGAACAGCGGGTTGAAGGTGTTCAGCGTACCGTCGCCAGGGTGCCGGTCACCCGAGGCGGCATCGAGTTGCAGGCCCAGGCGCGGTTTCCACGGCGTCGTTTGCCACGTGTAGCCCAGCCGACTGCCGCCACCCCAGGCACGAATGTCCTTGGAGCCGACCGAGCCGCTCTGGACCATGGCTTCCACATCCCAGTCGTAAGGGCCCGACGCACCACCGAGGCGTACATCGAAGAGGTTGCGATGCTCGTCGCCCTGGGCGTCGAGGAAGCGTGCATCACGTTCCTCATAAAGACCGTAGTAGGCGGACAGCTCGTTCTTGCCGTCGAGCAGTCGTTCGACCCGGAGCATGTGGAACGCCACGTCCGAGTTGGACTTGTCGTCAAAATGCTGTTCGTCCAGGTACTGCACCGGATGGCTGGCCAGGCCGATGAAGCGCCAGTTCTCGGTTTCCCAATCGCCCCACACGGCATCGAACGACTGGCGCACGTTCGGGCCGTCGCGCGAGGAGATGAAGCGCTGCAGGTCGAAGGCAAAATCCTGGCGTCCGACCCGGGCCTTGAAGGTGTGGTCGGCGGTCTGGTCGACGTACTCGGCGAACGCCAGGCGCAGGTCGAGGTGGTTCTGGTCGGCGCCGCCAATGCTGTCCTTGCCGAAGGCGCGGGCGTCTTCCAGTTGGGTGAAGACGCGCCAGTGCTCGTTCAGGTGCAGGTCGGCATGCGCCTGCAGGCGCTGGATCAACCAGGAGTCGCGCGAGCGCCCACCGATGCCGAAGCCGTTGGCATCGTTGAGTTCGAAACGTTCACGCAAGGTCGCCCCGAACGACAGGTAGCTGGCCGGATCGTCTGCGGACAAGGGGATGTACTTGAGGTCATCGAGCGGGGCGGTTTTCAGGGCCGGGTTCTGCAACACTGACCAGTCTTCCTGCCAGCGGTTGGTTTTCAGTACCGGACGTTCGGCGGGTTCGGCGGCATGGCCGCTGGAAACTCCCAGCGGCCACAGCACGGCCAGAGCCCAGGCATAGACGCTATGCGAAGGGCGTCGGCTCATGGTGCACCTCTCTTCAAGTCACTTTGCCGCAACGGGCTGGTGGATCTCGGCGACGTAGCCGCCAGGAAATTCGACGATGGCCGACTGCCGACCCGGCTCGGCCTTGGGCTCGACGACCAGGCGTGCGCCCGAGCTTTCGGCCTTGGCCACCGTGGCTGCCAGGTCGCTGACCTCGTAGCCGGTGGTTTCCCGACCGTACGGGTAAGGCAGGTGGCCGTCGGTGACGAACACGACCATCTTGCCGAAGTCGGACTCCAGCTTGACCCGGCGGATGGGCTTGCCCGGCTCGCCGACCACGGCGCCGTCCAGGCGTTTTTCATCGGCGATCACCTTGCCGTGGGAGAAGCCGACGAAGCCTTTGATGAAGGCATCGGCGCGCTGCTCGGAGAGGTACACGCGGTTCTCCGGAACGGTCTGGAAGGCCGCGTAGTCCGGGGTCTTGGTGTGCCAGTAGAGCTGCATGTTCACACCACCCGGCCATTGCACCACGGCATCGCGACCGATCGGATCGGGGAAGTCATGGACGATCACGTCGGCACCATTTTTCTTCGCTTCGGCCAGGGCCTTGTCGAGGTCCTTGACCAGGTAGCCGTTACGCTCGGCGCCGAACGGATACGGTACCGGCGTGGTGAAGCCGAACAGCGACACGGTGCCGACCGGCGTCTGCAGCAACTGCGAGGTGGTGCTGCTCGGCACCGGCAGCACGTTGACCACGACCTGCGCGGTGCTCTTGCCGCCGAAGGTGGCGAGGAAGCTCTTGACGAAGGCATCCACTTCGCCCGGGGCAACATAGACGTGGCTGGTGTCGTATTGCGGCGCGACGGCAACGCTGGAGGACGTGGCGGCGTGTGCCGACAGCGAGGCGGTGAGTCCCAGCGCCAGGGCCAGGGAGATGGGTTTGAGTGACTGTTTCATTGAATACCCTTTCATTGGAAGTGAGAAGTGAGAGCGCCCACTGCGGATATCGGGCGCCATGGCGTTCCGGATGGCTTGAGAGTCAGGGCTATCGGGTTGCGGTAGTTCGGCGGCGGGGTAGAGCATGGAGAGCTCCATCCGTCGATAGGGCACAGGTGCACATGGGGTGTTCTTTCAGTCGGCCGCGAGCCAGCCGGCCAGCCAGCGGGTGACCTTGGGCATGATCAGGTAGGTGACGAGACCGACGATGCAGGCCGTGATGATGAGGTTGCTCGGGATGATGCCACCCAGCGCTGGGTGCGCCTGGAACAGCGGGCTCCAGAGCTGTGGAATGACCATCGACAGGGGCGCGATCACTACGTAGCTGAGCAGCGCCTGTTTCCACTTGGGCGGCTGTCTGGAGTCGGTGTGATTGGGGGTGAACCAGAACTCCGCCTGGCTGTCGATCTGCGGGTGATCTTCCTCTTGCAGCATCGGTGCGACTTCGGCGATCAAGCGTTCGCGCAACGGTGAGTTGATCCAGGTTTGCAGGTGCACGGCGTCGCTGAAGCGGACGATGGTGGTGAAGGTGTTGTCGGCTTCGCCCGGACGAATCACATTGACCCCCAGGTGGCCCTCCTGCGACATGGCCGCGCGTACCGAAGTCTTGAGCCAGGCCTCGTACTCGGCCAGATAGGCCATGCGTACACGGTGGCGAACCACGAGTGTCACGATGTCATTGGGAGCGGTCGGGGTTGGCATCACGGGATCTCGCAGAGAAAAAGAACATGAGCCCGAGGATAGAGAGTGAGCCTTCGGCGAGATTGGACTGATGTGCTGTTTTCCCGATTCTCCGTATCAGACGTCTGAAGGCTGATTTCAGCCGTATCGGTCTCTTTCCAGGATGATTCGTTCACATTCTTCAAGGCGCAGGCTGAACGCCTGGATGAAGTGCGCGAAAATGAGGCAATAATCCCGATCCGCACTACATTGATTTCAGACAAACGAATAGTTGAGCACCACCGGCAGGAGCCACCCATGACGATGATCGACTCGGAACTCTTGGCACCTTACCTGGCCGCCAGGGACAACGCCCGTGCGGCCTGGCGGTTGACGGTGGCCTCTTTGAGCAAGAAGCCCCCGCAAACGCTGGAGGAGGGCTTCAAGGCGGTCAAGATCGCCGAGCGCGCCTATTTCCGTTGCTGTGAGGATCTGTGCGACGTGTTGCGCAGTGAGATCGACCGGGCAGAAGCGATGGCTGGCCGGGAGGCCCCACACAATAACGAGGTCCAGAGCAATCTGTAGCCGGCAGGGCAGTCCCACTCCAGGCCAGATAGGTAGGAAGCCAGCGGGTATCAAGGTGATTCATCGATGCTGCCGAGGTGCGTTGCGCACCCCGGTTTGCTGCAAGGGTCAGTATCTCCAATGCCCCGGTACCCAGATCCATTGGCCATGGCCCCAGCGGTAATAGCCGGCGACCCAGTGATAGCCTGGTGCGGGTGCCACGGGGATGACTTCGACAATCGGTGGCGGGCGACGTGGATGAACCGGCTCGACGACGCAACCGGACAGGGTGGCCGCCATCAGGGCTGCGGCGAGGGAGGCCTTGAGTATTCGGGACATGGCGTTATTCCTGGGTGGCGATAGAGCCGACGCCTGGCTGGCGGGCTTCTGTCTGTTAAACGCCATGGCCAGCCAGATCCGTCGCTGTCATCATTCCTTTCTGGCGATTTTCGCCTTGCCCTGCCCATGCTGGTACAAGGCCTTGCCCAGTTTCTGGCGCTCCTCCTGCGGCAAGCCGCCGGCGAAGTCCGCCAGGGTGTTGTCGACCAGTACCCGTAGCGAATTGTCCGCTTCCCGGGCTCGGCCCAGGTCGGCCAGCAGGGCATTGCGATCCAGGGTTGGCGCTTCCAGTTGGTGGATCACGTCCAGGCGGGCTTCACGGCCGGCCATCACCAGCGGCTGGCTGTTCGCCTGGTTCTGCCTGAGCAACTGGCGTAGTTGCTTGCGCCGAGGCTCAGGCAACTGCATCAGCGCCAGGCGCAGGCCGTGCTGGTTGACCATGGCCTCGGCTGGCCGGTTATTGACCAGCCAGTGATACAGGCCGCCGCCGACGCCGCCGATCAGGAACACATTGAGCAGCAACGACACGACCAGCAGCGGTTTCAGGTACTTGGGGGGAGTCATTGCTCGGCGTCCTCGGCGTTGACGGTAAAGACGATGTCGGCATCGCCGTGGTCGAAGACGCTGGGCAGCACTTCGGCGGAATGCAGCGGCAGGCTCAGGGAGGCCACCAGAATGCCGGCAGCGATCCCGGCCACACCCACGCCGACAAAGCCGGCTGGGGACAGCCAGCCGGCATAACGCTGCCAGAACGAGGGCGTGCGCACCGGGCCGGCGGCCAGGCGAATCTGCCGGACCAGCGCCAGGTCCGGTGCCGGCAACTGATAGCCATCCAGCAGGCTGTCGAGGGCGCGGGCATGGTCCAGGGCGGCGAGGGCCGCGCCGTCGCCATGCTTGAGCCGTAGTTCGGCGCCGGCCCGCTCGGTGGCCGGCCAGCGTCGCAGGTCTGCGCCATAAATCTCGGCCAGTTGGGCAAATCGTTCGGGCGTCATGGTTTTTCCCTCCCTAGTCCGGCCTCGCCGAGCGTTTCGGCAAGGTAGCTGCGCAGATTGCGCCGGGCCCGCGACAGCAGACTCTCCAGTGCTTCGACGCTGATGTTCATCAATGCCGCGGCTTCGATGTTCGACAGTTCCTGGTAGTACTGCAGCACGATGGCCTCGCGCTGCCGTTCGGGCAATGCTGCCAAGGCTGCGGCGATCTGTTTGCTGCGGACCGTCGCCTCCAGTTGTTCGTCGGGCGCCGGCGTGCTGTCGGGCACCTCGACCGGCTCCTCGTCATCGGTCAGCGGGCGCTCCCTGCGCCGACGCAGCCGATCATGACAGAGGTTCAAGGCGACCCGGTGCAGCCAGGTGTCGAAACGTGCCTCGCCGCTGCGCCAGTTCGCCGCCTGCTTCCAGATACGCAGGAAGCTCTCCTGCGCCACATCCCTGGCCTCTTCGGCGTCGCCAAGAATCCGTGCGGCGAGCGCCAACAGACGCGGCAGCTTGCGCGACACCATCTCGTTGACGGCCGCCGGTTCGTTGTTGCCGATGCGAACCAGCAATTCAACGTCCGGATCAGTTTCTTTCAATATGGCAAATCCCGCTCCGGTGGTTCAGCCTCGGATGTCCCGGCGGCGGGGCACGCCGCCGGGCACCTGTACTCAGCGTATCCAGTGGCCTTCGATCCAGACCCAGTTCGGCCCGCGCGGTGCCCAGTGGCCCGGTTCCCAGCGGGCATTGCGCATCACCCGTTGCCAATGGCCCGGCTCCCAGACGTAACCACGACCGTCCCAACGCCAGTGACCGCGGTCCCAGGCATAACCGGGGCGTTCGACAGGGATGGTTTCGACGCGCATGGGCGGCGGCGCCTCGCGGATGATGATTTCGGGTTGGGCGAAGGTCGGGGTACTGGTCAGGGCTGCGAATGCCAGTGGAATGAGCAGGGCAAGGCGAAATTTGGCCAGAGGTCGTGCAGGTCTCATGACAACTCCTTCATGCGGCGGACGAAAATGAACGCTGCTGATGGGTTGAACGTAGGGCGTTGGAAAATCCGTCGCAGAAAATTCGATTCTTTTTGCGAGGCCCTTCAGCGCTGTCGCCATGAAGTATTACGCAGGTGTCACTAGGTGTTGATGAAATCCTGCGACGGATTCTGTCAGGTGGTTGCGTTTAACCGGTAACCGTTGGCCGTCGGCAGGCACCCAGGTGTCGGCCATTGACCAGCCTTAACCACCGCACCATGAGGAACCCCACCATGTCTCGTCGTCTCTCGCTGCTCGTTGCCGCTGTCCTGCTGTTGAGTCTCAGTGGCTGTGTGATTCTGCCGGGGCACAGGGATCATTGCTGCTGGCGCTACTACGGCGCTGTCGCCAGCTCGACGCAGGATGCAGCCGCCTGATCGGTCATCCCGGCCCCTGATGACAGGACGGGGCCGGGGTGAGCGTCATTGTGTCGCTTGCGTGATCAGGGCCAGACGCAACAGGTCGTTGATGAGCATCTGGCTGCCGGTTCCGTGGCGCTGCGCACGGACCTGCGCGGCCTCGATGATCTCGGGGTCGAGCAGCAGGGTGATGCGCGTTTTGCCCTCGTTGCTGGCCACGGCGCCGCGCTTTGCCCTGGCGAAATCGTAGTGTGCTTTCATCGATCAATTCTCCAGATACTGGCGAGCTTCATGGCTGGAGGCGATGCGTGCGCCAGTGACTTGCACAACGCCTGGCCCGGCATGGGTATAGGCAGCCACCAGCAGGCGTCGGGTCGCATCCAGCCCCATGATGATCCAGGGTTGTTGGTCATGATCGTGGTCGTGGAGCCTGAGCGCGCCTTCATCGTAGAACACCGACTCGGCGTCGGCGAGACTGATCCCCGCGTGTTGCTGCAGGTTTGCGACGTTGCTGGTTTCATCGTATTGAATTCGGAAGGTATTCATCATGCGTATCCCGTTGCTGGATTAAGAGGTATCGATACCGCTTGGGGAATGAAGCAGCTTCGTAGGGCTCAATCCTGATCATCGGCGCATGAGGCGCACAGGATCGATACCGGGTGTTTCGCGAAGGCCGAATATTGCAGCGACATACTCCGGCCCGGCGGCAGCGCTGACGGGGGGAGCGCTGGTCAGAAATAGAACCGTTGTCATAAATGGAATTATTTTACTGCTTGCATTTTTGCTTTTGTTTTAACTGGAAATTCGGCAAAAACCGGCCCATCATTCGCCGCGCTGTCTGCGCGCCAGGGGACTGCGGCGCGACGGCTCGAAGACCGTGAACCACTCGCCTTTTTTCAGGAACTCATTTTGTCTAACGTCTGCTCCAGCGGCCTCGATATTGGCTTCGCTTCCTTGAACTACCTCCAGATCGGCATTCTCGGGATCATCCAGGGCATCACCGAATTGCTGCCGATTTCCTCCACGGCCCACATGCGCGTCGTGCCGGCCGTGCTCGGCTGGCAGGACCCGGGCTCGGCATTTTCGGCGGCCATGCAGTTGGCGGCGCTGGCGGCGGTGGTCAGTTATTTCTGGCGCGATGTGCGTGATGTGGTCGGCGGCAGTATCGATGCGGTGCGCCAGCGCGACTTCGACAGCCGGTGGTTCAAGCTGGCGGTGGCAATCATCCTGGCGACCATCCCGATCGGTATTGCCGGCCTGGCCTTGTCCTCGACACTCAACAGCTGCGATTCGCCCCTGCGCGGCCTGACCGTGATTGGCGTGTCCTGCCTGGTGATGGCAGTGCTGCTGGCGGTGTCGGAGTTCACCTGTCGGCATCAACGGGTGGTCGGTGAAATGCGTCTGCGCGATGCGTTGATCGTCGGTATTGCCCAGATCGGCGCGCTGATTCCCGGTGTCTCGCGCTCCGGCTCGACGCTGACGGCGGCGCTGTTCCTCAACTTCAAGCGTGAAGAGGCGGCGCGTTTTTCGTTCCTGCTCGGTTTGCCGGCGATTGCCCTGGCGGGACTGAAGGAACTGTGGGTGCTGCACCACGCGCAGATCCCGGCTGAGGCCTGGAGCCATCTGCTGTTCGGTATCGCGGTAGCCAGCGTTTCGGCCTTTGCCGCGATCTGGGGCCTGATGCGCTTCCTCGAGCGTTTCTCCACCTGGCCGTTCGTGATCTACCGCGCCGCGCTCGGGATTTTCCTGATCGTCGCCGTGCAGCGCGGTTTCCTCTCCTGAGGCCGCGCCCAGGGCGCAGCCGCGAGGCTGCGTCCTGTCACTTGTCGGTTCCCAGCGCATAGCGCCGGCAATGTTCCAGATAACCCTGTTCGTGATCCCCTACCAATTGCACCACGCTGGTCCATAGCCAGGACGGCGCGTCGAGGGTTTTGGAGCGGTTCAGGCGCAGTTCCGCCAGCCAGCTCTTGCGGGTCGCTTCATCCATCTGCCGGGCATGGGCAATGCCGACCACGCGTGCCAGATAGCCGGCAGCATGCTTGGCGTCGGTGTTGTCGAGGATATCGAGTTCGAGCTTGAGGTCCTGGGGCAGCAATTCCCGAATGAACACCCCGTGATCGAGAAAACGCGTCGCCATCATCCGTTCGCCCAGGCTTGGCGACAGTTGGCGCGCGCCTTCGACCACCCGGCGGGCGTTGTCGCGTGGCATGTGTACGTGGGCGCCGCGGGGTGCCAGGGCCGCCACCGCTTCCTTGAGGTCGAGCAGACAGTAGTCCTGTTCGTCTTTCTCGCCGACCCCGAGCAGCACCGCGTAGCGCATCAGTCCCAGCGAACTGCAGCCCTTGACCCAATAGGCGCTGTCGAGCAATTGCACCTGCGCATCCTGTGGCCGGCCCTTGAGGGCGGTGACCAGGGCGTGGATCTCCGGTCCTTCGCAGAGCGCCTTGATCGCGCTTTTCTCGCTGCGTGAGGTCGGCCAGAAGTGGCGGCCGATGGGCAAGGTCGGCTGGGTGTGTTCCATGCGTTCGCGGGCCAGGTGTTTCCAGGTGCGCTTGACCGCGTCGCGCAGGCCGGCCTTGACCTGTGATGGCCGATGCGGGATGTGGTCGGTTGCGTCCTGCAGGGCCTGCTCGTAGCCGACCATCATTTCCTCGAGCATACGCGCGGTGGTCACACCGGGCAGGTCCGAGCCGCGCGCGGCGGTCGCCAGCGAGAGGGCCAGGCGCACCAGGTCGTGCACGGGGTTGCCGATCACGGTCTGGTCGAGGTCACGGATGTGGATGTCGATATCACCGTTGACGTCGCCGGTCGGCCCGAGGTTGCCGACATGGCAGTCGCCGCAGATCCACACGTTCGGGCCGTGGGGCAGGCGCCGGCCGCGCTGGCTGTGCAGCCATTCGTAGAATTGCGCAGTGTTGCCGCGAACATAGGCATGGGCGGAGCGGGCCATTTTCTCGTTGCGCAGGTTGGACAGGATGGCGGAGCGCTGGCTGGGGCGGGGTGGTTTCAAGGGGCACGCTCTCTGGCAGGGATATGGGCGTTGGAGCGTTTGGCTGGCGGATTGGTTTCGTCTTGGCGGTGTGTTTTTACAGCCAGGCCGGCGTAAAAAAAAGCCCGCATGCGGGCGGGCTTGAATGGGAGGTTCATCAAAGGAGCCGTTTCAATATAAGCAGCCCGGCGCCTGGGCACAGTGAAAGATGTTTTACCTCAAAGTCATGTCCGGCAAGGCTTCAGAGCGGTTTTTCGATATGGTCGTAGCGTTCCTTCAACTGGCTCAGACGCTTCTGGTACTGGCGCTGGATGCAGTCCTTGTCGCTGCCGCAGGCGTTACGGTCCTGCAGCCAGACCACCTGCTCATCCTGCATTGCGCCCCGGTTTCCCATGGCGAACAGGCCGCGTAACAGGCGGTAGGTGGTAGCCATCTCGACGTCGAGATCGTTCAGCGAGCGGTCGCTGCAGATGGCGATTTCAGTCGGTTGCTTGGCCCGTCCGCAGTCGAAACTGGCGGCCTGGGCGCCCTCGATGAACAGGGGAAGGGCGACCAGTGCCCATAACGATTTTTTCATGCTGATGCCTGCTGCTCGGTTTTGCCTGGATTCTCATCAGACCGAACTGAAGGCCATTTGCTCCCGGGAGTTTTTTGGGCGGGGCGGGGGACCGTTGTTCCTGGTGGGAGGATTGCGTCCCCGGCGAGAAGCGGCGTGCCGGAGCCAGGCCTATTCCTGGCTGATATCGAGCAAGCGTGGCCGGGCAATCGCCAGGTAATCGTCGCTGGCGAGCACCATCGAGGCGTCCAGCCGCCCGGCATTGAAGGCGATCTCGGCATAGCGGCGGGTCAGGCTCGGGTCGACGATCAGTTCGATCCGCTCATCGAAGACGAACGGCGGAATCGCGCCGATCCGGCAGCCGGTCAGTTCCATGGCCGTCTCGGCTTTCACCAGCTCGGCCTTTTTCCCGCCGAGGGCGGCACCGAGCTTTTTCATGTCGAGCTTCTGGTCGCCCGGCAGAATGGCCAGGGCATAACGTTCGGCTTGGCCCTTGAGCGAGCAGAGCATCGCCTTGGCGCCCTGGCCCGGTTCGGTGCCGCGGATTTCGGCGACCCGCGCCGACTGCCCTTCGGCATCGTGCTGCAGCACGCGGTAGTTGGCCTTATGGCTGTCGAGCAGGCTGATCAGTTTATCGAAGACGGGGTACATGGGCTTTCCTCAGATTTGTGTGATCAGGTCATAGGAGAGCTTGCTGATCAGAATCACCAGCAGCACCAGGAACAGCGCCCGGACGAAGGGCACACCCTTGTGCACCGCCAGCCAGGTGCCGGTCAGGGCGCCGAGGATATTGAACAGCGCCATGGGCAGGGCCACCAGGTACATGACGTTGCCGGTGGGAATGAAGAACACCAGCGCGGCGACGTTGGTGGCGATGTTCACCAGCTTGGCCGAGGCCGAGGCGTGCAGGAAGTCGAAGGCGAAGCAGCGGATGAACAGGAAAATCAGAAAGCTGCCGGTGCCGGGACCGAACAGGCCATCATAGAAACCAATGGCGCCGCCGATCAGCACCGCCAGCAGTTTTTCCCGGGTGCCGATACGCAGTGGCTTGTGCAGCGCACCGAAGTCCTTTTTCCAGAAGGTGTAGAGCGCCATCAGCACGATCAGCACCAGCACCGCCGGGCGCACCACCGATTGCGGCACGGCCGACACGGTGGCCGCACCGAAGAACGACATGACAAACGCCGCGCTGGCTGCGGGGATCACCAGCCCCCAGTCGATCACCACCTTGCGCACGAACGAGCGGGCCGCGAAGGTCGTGCCGCAGGCGGCCGCGACCTTGTTGGTACCCAGCAAAGCCGCCGGCGGCGCGCTGGGCAGTATGTTGAACAGCGCGGGGATCTGGATCAATCCGCCTCCGCCGACTGCGGCGTCGATGAGACCGGCAGCGAAGGCGAAGAGACACAGCAGGGTGATATCAAACATTCAATCAGGCTCTGACAATAAAGGGTTGGGTCGGGTCCAGGGGCACCACGCGCGCCGGGTCATCGACCCCGAACACCCGGATCATCCAGCGATCGCGACCATCGTAGCGGGGGGCGAAACCATCCCGGGCGTGCAGGGTCTGCTGGTTCTTGAAGATCAGCATGTCGCCGGGCTGGAGCAGGATATGGCGGGTGACATCGGGGTGGTTGGCGGTGGCCGCGAACAATTGCATGGCGAAGTCGGCGTTGGCGCTGGTCGCGGTGACGGCGGCCTTGTTGTAGCGGCAGTGCAGGCCGCCGGCTTGCGGTTTGTAGAGCAGCGGCACGTTTTCCAGCACATTACCTTGCGTGCCGAACGAGTCCGGCCGGCGAATGCTGAAGTTCGGGCGCAGCAGTTCCTGCTCGACGAATTCGGGCAGGGTATCGAGTACATCGCGGATCGCGACGATGCGTGTGGGGACATCCAGTTCACAGCGCAGGCCGGTCAGGCTCAGGTACTCGGGACAGGCTGAAAGTCCGGTGACCGGTTCGCAGGTCAAGGGCAGGTGTGGGTTGTCGACATGCATGCCCAGGCCCAGGCGCGAGCCAAAGGAACTGGTTTCGGTCTCGCGTTCCTGCTTGGGCGAGACGTGGCGGAATACCGTGTCGTGGCTTTCTCCCTCGTAGCCCACGGGGCGGGTGCCCAGTGTCGCCAGAACGGAGAGGATCGCGCCCGCCAGGACCGGCAGTTCTTCGATGCCGGGCTCGAGGTCATAGGGCGTTGCCGGCAATTGCCGGTCGACCGGGAGTCCGCGCACGATCAGGGCCACTGCGTCGGACCGGGGGAAGTCGCGCAGGGCCTGGTATTTCTCGGCACTCAACACGTTCTCCAGCAGACAGGCCAGCGCCGGCATCTGTTCGATACCCGAGGCGCTATCGGTGATGGCGAGGTGGCTGAGTGCTTCATGCCATTGTTGTTGCTCGTTGAACGACACATGGATTTCGGGCAAGGCCTGCAACGGAGTAGTCGGTGGATTTCGGATCAACCAATGCGCGCTTGTTTCGTTGACTCGGCTGGCCGAATTCCTGACTGTTTCATCCAGTTTTGACACGTCCTTGCTCCTCTATTCCTACGTCCCTGTGGGTTAAGCGCGAAGGCTAACGGAAGGGACCTTTTTGTGTTGCAATACCACATTGCAAAAAGTGCAATGAGGTGAGGGATGGCACTGGACATGTTGGCTGAACTTGAAGCATTCACGACGGTGGCGCGCAAGCGCAGCTTCATCGCCGCGGCGCGGACCCTGGGACGCTCGCCAAGCTCTGTAACCCGTGCCGTCCAGGCCCTGGAGGAGAACGCCGGGTTCAAGCTGTTCAATCGTTCGGCCAACGCGGTGAGCCTGACCGAAGCCGGCGAGCGCCTGCTGCCGCATGCCTACAAAATGCTGGATCTGCAACGTGAAGCCGATGAAGACCTGGCCGGTATCAGCGGCCTGGCCAACGGCTGGATTCGCTTCTCGGCGCCGGAGTTTCTCGGCCATGGGGTCATGCCCAGGCTGATTGCCCAGTATGGCGAGCGCTACCCGCAGGTGAACATCGACGTGATCTTCACCGACGAAACCATCGACCCAGCCAAGAGCAAGCTGGACTTCTCGATTCGTGGTGCCTTTCCTCAATCCAGCGACCTGATCGGCTTTCCGCTATGGAGTTACGCCCGATTCCTCTATGCCAGTCCCGCCTATCTGGAGCGCCGTGGCACTCCTGATTCGATAGAGGCATTGGACCGTCATTCGCTGATTCTGCACACTGCCCCGCGGATTCTTAAAGAGTGGAATTTTCGCAACGAGCAGCAGGCCATCAGCTTTCGAGTGCATCCGAAATTTCGCTTCAGTTCCGGTGCTGCGGTGTTTCAGGCGGCATTGGCCGGGGTGGGAATTGCCCGCCTGGCCGACTGGCTGGCAGAGCCTGAGGTCGAGTTGGGGCGGCTGGTGCGGGTTTGCCGCGAGTACCGGCTGACCTCCAGCAGTGGCGAAAATCCGCAGATGCACGCGGTGTATCCGGCCGGCAACCTGCCGCTACGGGTCAAGAGGCTGCTGGAACTGATCCGCACCTTCGGCGACAACGTCGGCCGGCTCTGATCGGCTATTTCCGGCCAGGGTGAAGCGTTCACGGACCAGGGCGGCAAAGCGTGCCGGTGCCGGCCCGAGGGACTGTCCGGAGCGGGTGATCAGGCCGATTTCGCGGCTCACCCCCGCGTGTTCCACCGGCAGGCGCCTGAGGCCACTGAGCCGGTCATCCGCCGATTCCGGCAGCAGGGTCATGCCCAGCCCCTGGCGCACCAGGGCCAGCACCGTGGACATGTAGTTGGCCTCCAGCCCCGGCACCAGCGTCAGGCGTTGCTCGTCGAACAATTGTTCGACCCGTTCGCGCACACTGCTGTCGCGCCCGGTGAGGATCATCGGTTGGCCGCTGAGGTCGGTCAGTCGTACGCGCTGCTGACGCGCCAGCGGATGTTGCTCGGGCACGAACAGGCAGAGCCGGTCGACCATCACCACGTCGAAGTCCAGACCATGGCTGAGGCGCGCCCGCACGCCGAGCCCGAAGTCGACCTCGTTCTCCCGGACCAGCGCGTCGATACGTTGGGCGACCACATCACGCAGGCGCACCTCGACCCCCGGATAAGCCTCGCGAAACGCCCGCAGTACCGGCGGCAGGGCACCGGCGCAGATCGAGGGCAGGGCGGCGATGGTCACCACGCCGCGCTGCAGGCTGGCCAGGTCGCGGGAGCCGCTGACAATGTTGTCCAGGTCCAGCAGCAACTTCTCCATCGGCCCGCGCGCCTGTTGCCCGGCATGGGTCAGGCTGACCTGGCGTGGGCTGCGCTCAAGCAGGGCGACCCCGAGCCAGTCTTCCAACTGTTGCACCTGCACGGTCAGGGCCGAGGGTGACAGGTGCAGTTCGTCTGCCGCGCGGGTGAAGCTGGCGGTGCGCGCCACGGTGAGGAAGGCGCGGATATGCTGCATGGAGTTCTTCATTTTGTTTTTCCGAATGCAAGGCGGTGAACATTCCAATTTACAAAGCTTAACCGCCTTCCAATACTCCTGTGAAAACAATAACCGTCCGCTCCCGGGTCTGACTTGGCGATGCGGCTCACTGGAGTCTTCCCATGCTTGCCACGCTGGGTGTCATCACCATTCTCTGTCTGCTTGCAGCTGTCATGAGCAAGCGCCTTTCGCCCCTGGTCGCGCTGATCGCCTTGCCCATCATCGCCGCATTGCTCGGCGGCTTCGGTCTGCAGACCAGCGCCTTCATCATCACCGGTATCAAGAACGTCGCCCCGGTCGTCGGCATGTTCGTCTTCGCCATCCTGTTCTTCGGGGTGATGACCGATGCCGGGATGCTCGACCCGATCATCGACCGTATCCTGCGCACCGTCGGCACCCGGCCGAGTCGTATCGTCATGGGCACGGCCTTGCTGGCGCTGCTGGTGCACCTCGACGGTTCGGGCGCGGTGACGTTCCTGGTCACGGTGCCGGCGATGCTGCCGCTGTACACCCGGTTGGGGATCGACCGGCGCATCCTGGCCTGTGTCGCGGCCATGGCCGCCGGGGTCAACTTCCTGCCGTGGACCGGGCCGGTGCTGCGTTCTTCAGCGGCGCTGCACGTGCCGGTGGCGGATCTGTTCCAGCCGCTGATCCCGGTGCAGATCGTCGGCCTGCTGTTCGTTTTTGCCACTGCCTGGTGGCTGGGGCGGCGTGAAGAGCGCCGTCTCGGCCTGGGTGCGGGCGCGGCGGTGGACAGTGTGCCGACCCGGGTCATCAGCGCCGAGGAAGAACAGTTGCGGCGTCCACGGCTGTTCTGGGCCAACCTGCTGCTGACGGGGTTGGTGATGGTGGTGATGATCGCTGGCTGGGTCGACCCGGTGGTGATGTTCATGCTCGGCACCGTGGTCGCCCTGTGCCTGAACTACCCCAATGTCGATGCCCAGCGGGCACGCATCGATGCCCATGCCAAGACCGCGCTGACCATGGCCAGCATCCTCCTGGCCGCCGGAGTGTTCACCGGCATCATGCAGGGGACCGGCATGCTCAAGGCCATGGCCGAGGTGGCGGTGGCGCAGATTCCGGCTGGACACGGCAAGCTGATTCCGACGGTGGTGGGGCTGTTGTCGATGCCGCTGAGCCTGCTGTTCGACCCGGACTCGTTCTACTTCGGGGTGATGCCGGTGATTGCCGAGGTCGGCAAGGCCCTGGGGGTCGAGCCGTTGCAGGTGGCCCAGGCGTCTCTGCTCGGCGTGCACACCACCGGTTTCCCGGTCAGCCCGCTGACTCCGGCGACGTTCCTGCTGGTGGGCTTGTGCAAGATCGAACTGGCCGATCACCAGCGCTTCACCATTCCATTCCTGTTTGCCGCCTCGGTGCTGATGACCGTGACGGCGTTGCTTCTGGGCGTCTTTTGAAATGAAGGGCTTTGCGATGAAAACCTTGCGTATCGGCTCCGGTGCCGGTTATTCCGGCGACCGTATCGAGCCGGCCGTGGAACTGGCGGCCAAGGGCGAACTGGATTATCTGGTGTTCGAATGCCTGGCCGAGCGGACTATCGCCCTGGCCCAGCAGGCCCGCTTGAGCGATCCCGAGGCGGGCTACGACCCCTTGCTGCGCGAGCGCATGCAGCGGGTGCTGCCCTATGTGGCCGGCAACGCGCGGCGCTTGCGGATCATCACCAACATGGGCGCGGCCAATCCGCTGGCGGCGGCCCGGGAAGTGCGGCGGATTGCTCTCGAGTTGGGCCTGCCGGCGCTGAAGGTGGCTGCCGTCACCGGCGACGATGTGCTGGCTGTGCTGAAGGCCGAGCCCGAGCGCCTGCTGGACAATGGCCTGTCGGTTGCGCAGTTGGGCGAACGGCTGGTGTCGGCCAACGCCTACATGGGGGTCGAGGGGATCGTCCAGGCCCTGGCGGCGCAGGCCGATGTGGTGATTACCGGACGGGTCGCCGATCCGTCGCTGTTTCTTGCTCCGCAGGTGTTCGAGTTCGGTTGGGCGCAGGACGACTGGTCGCGTCTTGGACGCGGCACCCTGATCGGTCATCTGCTCGAGTGCGCCGGGCAGATCACCGGCGGCTATTTTGCCGACCCCGGCGTAAAGGACGTACCGGACCTGGCGCACTTGGGCTTCCCGTTGGCCGAGGTCAACGACCAGGGCGAAGCGATCATCACCAAGGTCGCTGGCAGCGGCGGCCGGGTCGACCGCGCCACTTGCGTCGAGCAGTTGATCTACGAGGTGCATGACCCGGCGGCCTACCTGACCCCGGACGTCACGGCGAATTTTTCCCAGGTGAGTTTTGCCGATCAGGGCGCGGACCGGGTGCAGGTGCAAGGCGCCACGGGGCAAGCGCGGCCGGAGTCGCTGAAGGTCTCGGTCGGTTATCTGGACGGCTGGATCGGCGAGGGGCAGATGTCCTATGGCGGCCCCGGAGCCTTGGCCCGGGCGCGGCTGGCCCGCGACGTGGTACTGGAGCGCCTGCGCATCATCGGCGTCGAGATGGAGGAGGTGCGGGCCGAACTGATGGGCGTCGATTCGCTGCATGGCGAGCGCCTCGGCCATCGAGTGGCGAGCGAGCCGTGGGAAGTCCGCCTGCGTGTTGCCGCCCGTTGCGCGCAACGAGCCGATGCCGTGCGGGTCGGTAACGAAGTGGAAACCCTGTACACCAATGGCCCGTCGGGCGGCGGCGGTGCCAGCAAAAGCCTGCGTCAGGTGGTGGCGGTGGCGTCGTTGCTGTTGCCGCGCGAGCGTCTGGTGGCCCGGGTGCATCTGGAGGAACGGCAATGAGCGGCTTGATTCTGCGGGCCCTGGCCCATTCGCGTACTGGCGACAAGGGCGACACCTCGAACATCTCGGTGATCGCCTATCGCCCCGAAGACTATCCACGGCTGTGCGAATGGTTGACGGCGGAGCGGGTCGCGGCCTGGTTCGCCGAACTGCGCGACCCGGCCGCTGCGCCGGTGCGGCGTTATGAGCTGCCCGGTGTGCAGGCCCTGAACTTCGTGCTGCCGGGCATCCTGCGCGGTGGCGTGACCCGCTCCCTGGCCCTGGATGCCCATGGCAAGAGCCTGGGCTCGGCACTGCTGGACATGCCGTTGGACGAATAGCCCGGCTAGCGTGCGCCGAGGATTCGTTCGGCGATCATCTCGCCGATCGGCATGGCCGATGTGGCGGCCGGCGAGGGCGCGTTGCAGACGTGGACCATGCGTGCCGTTTCCGCGAACAGGAAGTCATGCACCAGGCTGCCATCGCGCATGACCGCCTGGGCGCGGATGCCGGCCTCGTAGGGCAGCAGGTCTTCGACGACCAGCGACGGGCAGTATTTGCGGCACAGCTCCAGGTAGCCCCCTTTGAACAGTGAGTTCTTCATCTCCTGGGTGCCGGAGCGCAAGTTCTGCCGCAGGGTTCTCCAGAAACCGGGAAACGTGGCGTATTGCGCGACATCGCGCCAGTTGATCGAGCTCTTGCGGTAGTTTTCCCGGCCCAGCCCGAGGACCGCATTCGGGCCGACGGTCACGCTGCCGTCGATCATGCGGGTCAGGTGCACACCCAGGAACGGCAGGTCGGGGTCGGGTATCGGGTAGATCAGGTGGTTGACGATGTCGTTCTTCGACGCCGGCAGGCGGAAGTACTCGCCACGAAACGGGATGATCTGGTGGTCGATGGGCACGCCGGCCAGCTTCGCCAGGCGATCGGACTGCAAGCCGGCGCACGCCACCAGCTTGCGTGCCTGCCAGACGCCGTCTGCGGTGCTGACGGTGACGCTGTCAGTATTTTCCTGAATCGCCGTGACCGTCTTCTGCAGGTGGATTTCGCCACCGTTGCTGCGGATCACCCGCGCCATCGCTTCGCAGACCTGGCGGTAATCGACGATCCCCGTGGCATCGAGAAACAGGGCGCCGAGGCCGACGATATTCGGTTCGCGTCGACGCAGTTCTTCACCATCCAGGCGTTCGACCTTCAAGCCATTGAGTTGCGAACGTTCGTACAGCGCCTGCATGCGCTGCATTTCCAGGGGCGTGGAGGCCACCAGCATCTTGCCGCAGATCTCGTAGCGGATGCCATGCTCGCGGCAGAAATCCTGGGTCGCCTGGGCGCCGCGCTTGCACAGCTCGGCCTTGAGGCTGCCCGGTGCGTAATAGATCCCGGCATGAATGACGCCGCTGTTGTGTCCGGTCTGATGACGCGCGAGGCTGGCCTCTTTTTCCAGAATCACCAGGCTGGCGCCGGGTTGGCGCTTGAGCAGTTCCATAGCGGTGGCGAGCCCGACGATGCCGCCGCCGATGATGCAGAAATCGTAGATCATTGTTTGAGTTTTCCCTGGCTCGGGTGTTTGCCTGGTCAGTAGGTTGCCAGAGAAAAGCAGGCTTGTGGGAAACTCCAACAGGGTTTGTGTCGTGCGCAAACTGGGTGCGGGTTCCCACAAAATGGGCGATGCCAGCCGAAGGTGTCAGTGCAGGCCCAGGCGCTCGGCCGCGCGGGCAGTGATCTCGCCACGCACGCGCCGCGATTCCACCACCCGTTGCCGGGCCGCGTCGAGCACGGCCTGAGGGGCGGTTTGCGGGCTGCCGGAGTTGAACGGTGGCGCCGGGGCGTATTCCAGTTGCAACTGGATCAACTGGGCTTCATCGGCGCCCACCAGCTCGCTGGCCAGGGTCAGGGCGAAATCGATGCCGGCGGTGATGCCGCCGCCCGTCAGCAGGTTGCCGTCGCGTACCACGCGATCATTGACGGCCACAGCGCCAAGCGTCGTCAGCATGTCGTGATAGGCCCAGTGGGTAGTGGCCTTGCGGCCGCGCAGCAGGCCGGCGGCCCCCAGCACCAGCGAACCGGTGCACACCGAGGTGACATAGCGTGCCTGTGCCGCCTGTTCCTGGATAAACGCCAGGGTCTCGGGGTCTTCCATCAGCGGCCCGACACCCGCGCCGCCCGGTACGCAAATCACGTCCAGCGGCGGGCAATCGTCGAAGCGGGTGGTCGGGCTGAAGACCAGGCCGGTGCTCGACTTCACCGGTTCCAGGTCTTTCCAGACCAGGTGCAGCTTGACCCCCGGCAGCGAGGCGAGAACGTCGTAGGGGCCGGTCAGGTCCAATTGCTGGACGTTGGGGAACAGCAGGAAACCGATGTGTAGCGTCATGGCGCAAGCTCCTTTCAGAAGGCGGGGTCAATGTCTGTAGACGGCTTCACTGTAGTTTCGTAGGATCTGGCGAATACGCCATACCACCCACTTTTTACGCCAATCACCATGAATACGCCCCGCAGCATCGAGATACTGGCTTTCCCAAATGTGCAGTTGCTCGATGTCACCGGGCCGCTGCAGGTCTTTGCTTCGGCCAACGACCTGGCCCTTTCCCAGGGCCTGGCGCTGCCTTATGCGCCGCGGGTGATTGCCGCCCAGGCCGGGCCGGTGTTGAGTTCGGCTGGCCTGGCCATGCTCGCCGAACCGCTGCCCGCGCCGGGAACGCCGTGTGACAGCCTGATCATCGCCGGTGGCTGGGGCACCTATGCCGCCGCCGAGGACCCGCAGTTGGTGGAGTGGGTGCGCCAGCAGGCGGCTTGCGCGCGGCGGGTCGCTTCGGTGTGTACCGGGGCGTTTCTGCTGGCGGCCAGCGGCTGGCTCGATGGCCGGCGCGTAGCGACCCACTGGACCCGTTGCGAGCAATTGGCCGAGCGTTACCCGCAGTTGCAGGTCGAGCCCAATCCGATTTTCATCAACGATGGTCCGGTCTGGACCTCGGCGGGCGTGACGGCCGGTATCGACCTGTCGCTGGCGCTGGTGGAGGCGGACCTCGGGCGGCCGATGGCCCTGGAGGTCGCCCGGCACCTGGTGGTGTTTCTCAAGCGCCCGGGTGGACAGTCGCAGTTCAGCGCTACGTTGTCACTGCAGAAGAGCACCAGCCGTTTCGGCGATTTGCATGCCTGGATCGCCGAGCATCTGGCACTGGATCTGTCGATCCCGGTGCTGGCCCAGCAGGTGGGCATGAGCGAGCGCAGCTTTGTCCGCCATTACCGCCTGGAAACCGGCCAGACCCCGGCCCGGGCGGTCGAGAACATCCGCGTGGAAAATGCCCGGCGCTTGCTCAGTGATACCGCCACGCCAATCAAGCGCATCGCCGCCCGTTGCGGGTTTGGCAGCGAGGAAACCTTGCGGCGCAGTTTCCTGCGGGCCGTGGGGGTGACGCCACAGGCCTATCGCGAGCGTTTTTCGGTACGTGATCCCTTGATCTAGGGCATGCCCTGATGGCTGAGGGGGCGATAGGCTGGTGAATTGCTCCGTGGGGTTCTCAATAAAACCTCATTAATCAGCGGTTCATGTCAGTTTCATGGCATCATGCCAGTAATGTTTTCCCTGATGCCCAATACGATGAGCGCCGGTCTGTGTCAGTGATTCCCCTACTTGTGTGTGATGACTCCACCATGGCGCGCAAGCAGGTACTGCGCGCACTGCCGGCTGACTGGCCCGTCTCGATCACCGAGGCCGATGACGGGCGCAAGGGGCTGGAGGCCATACGCAGCGGGCTGGGGCAGGTGGTGCTGCTCGATTTGACCATGCCGGAGATGGACGGTTACCAGGTCCTGGCGGCGATGCAGGCCGAAGGGCTCCAGGCCCAGGTCATCGTGATTTCCGGCGACGTCCAGGAAGAGGCCGTGCGCCGGGTCCGCGCGCTGGGTGCCCTGGCGTTCCTGAAAAAGCCCTTCGATGAGCACGAACTGCGTGGCACCCTGGACGCACTGGGCTTGCTCGGAGCACTCGACGAGGCGCCGTTGCGTCAGGCGGTGGAGGCGCCAGTCAGTTTTCGCGATGCGTTTCGCGAAACGGTCAACGTCGCCATCGGCCGGGCGGCGGCACTGATTGCCAAGGTGCTGGGGGTCTTCGTGCAATTGCCGGTACCCAACGTGAATATCCTCGAGGTCGGTGAGCTGCACATGGCCTTGATGGACGCCGGCAGTTGCCAGCAACTCACCGCCATCTGCCAGGGGTTTATCGGTGCCGGTATCGCGGGCGAAGCGCTGCTGATGTTCCATGATTCGGAAATCGCCGACATGGCCCAGTTGCTCAAGCGCCAGGGACCGGAATACTCGGACCTGGAGATGCTGCTGGACCTGTCGAGCGTGCTGATCGGCGCCTGCCTGAGCAGCATTGCCGAGCAGATCGACGTGGTGTTTTCCCAGGGGCATCCGCAGATCCTCGGGCAGCACGCGGCCATCGAGGACCTGATCCGGGTCAATCAGCTGCGCTGGAAAAAGACCCTGGCGGTGGAGATCAGCTACAGCCTGGAAGGGCACGACATTCACTTCGACCTGCTGTTGCTGTTCACCGAGGACTCGATCGAGCGCCTGACCCATAAACTCGCCTACCTGATGACCTGAACCATGAGCGATCACCTCGATCTGAACGAGTTTCACTGGTTGCTGGCGATCGTCCAGAGCATCGATGTCGGCGTAGTGGTGCTCGACCGCGACTACTGCGTGCAGGTCTGGAACACCTTCATGGAGAACCGTTCCGGGGTCCAGCCCAGGGATGCCTACAACCAGTCGTTTTTCGCGTTGTTTCCCGAGGTGGACCGCGAGTGGTTCAGCCGCAAGGTCGAGAGCGTCGCCACCCTTGGCACGCCGGGTTTCACCATCTGGGAGCAACGGCCTTATCTGGTGCGGTTCAAGAACTACCAGCCGATCACCGGCCAGGAAGACTTCATGTACCAGAACACCACCTTGCTGGCGCTGCGTTCGACCGACAGCGCGATCCACCATATCTGCCTGGTGATCTACGACGTCACCGACGTGGCCACCAACCGCAACCAGTTGCAGGCGGTCAACGCGCAGTTGCAGAAGCTCTCCAGTACCGACCGGCTGACCGGGCTGTACAACCGTGGGCATTGGGAAGAGAGCCTGAAGGTTGCCTATGCGCGCAACCAGCGCCATGGCAACCCGACCAGCCTGGTGATGTTCGACATCGACCACTTCAAGCGCGTCAACGACACCTACGGCCACCAGGCCGGCGACAAGGTGATCGAACAGGTGGCCGACCTGGTGCGCGAGCATGTGCGTGACAGCGACGTGGCCGGGCGTTATGGCGGCGAAGAGTTCGGCGTGGTGCTTTCGGACACCGACAAGGTGGGCGCCTGGCACTTTGCCGAGCGCCTGCGCAACGCGGTCGAAGCACTGGAAGTGGTGCACGAGGGCGTGACGATCCGCTTCACCATCAGCCTCGGCGTGGCCGACCTCAGCCGCCCGTCAGTCACCCACGCCGACCTGATCGCCTGGGCGGACCAGGCGTTGTATCAGTCGAAGAAGGGCGGGCGTAATCGCGTGACGGTGTACGAGTAGGGCGACTGCTCGGTGGCCCCGTTGCCTGACCTGAAACCATCGACCCCCGATACCTGGCGCAATGCGCCTGCGAAGGTGCGCCTTTGCGGCCCGACCTGAACGGGTGGTGGCACGCCTTCGACAAACCGGCGCCGGCGTCGTTGCGGATCGGGCAGCGCATGCTGGTGCGCTTCGGCGTTGAATCGCAGGCCGTTCATGTGGCCGACCAGAAGTCGAGGGTGTTCTGAAACAAGGCAGAGCAGGTCCCTCTGGAGCGTGCAGCGGGGAACTGAAGCGTTCGGCCCTGGCGAATGTTGGCCAGGGCTGGGCGGGCCGTCTCATTGGGGCCCGTCTTATTAGGGCAGGGTGAGTTCGTCGCGTACCTGCATGAGTGCAAAACCCAGCAGATTCAAGCCTTGCCAGCTGTTGGGATCGTTCGCCCGGGGATCGTCCTGGGCGAGGCCGATGCCCCAGATGTTGTCGACCGGACTGGCTTCGACGAGGATGCGTGAGCCGGTTTCCCTGAGGAAGGTTTCAAGTTCCGGATTCTGGGAGAACTTGGCCTGATTGGCCCGCACGACAATCGAATACCGATGCAGCAGCCACTGTTCATTGTCGAAGCCGCTGACCTTGCGCCCCAGGGCTTTGGCCGCATTGGGCGTGGGGGCTTGCAGCACCTGACGGCGAATGTCCTGGTCGTCGAACAGGGCGGCCTTTTCGGCCATCATGAAGTGCTCGGCGGTCGGGTAGTGTTGCCCGTCGACGGTGAATTCGGCGTCGTACCACTGGCTGAAGCAACTGGCGGTGATCTTGTGCGAGTTACGCTGGTGGCCCCAGAAAAACACGTATTCCAGAGCTTCGCCTGCGTTGAAGCGCGCGCGCAGAGCATCCAGGTGATTTGAATTGGACAAGAGGGACTCCTGGTGCTGGAAATTCGATGGCAGAGATTACCATGATGCGATGAGGTCGATTGCACGGTGGGTTTTAGAGTTAAATCGAGCGAAGTTTTGCTAGGGTGGGCGTTTATCCGCTAGCCCGAGGTTTCGATGCCAGCCATTCGCCCAGCACGTCATGACGATATCCCCTCCCTGGCGGCGATCGAGCGTTCTGCGGCGTCGATTTTTCGTGAGGTGGGATTGGCCTGGGTGGCCGCGGGTGAGCCGCTATCGGCGGACTATCTGGAGCAGCTTTGTCGTCACCACACCCTCTGGGTGGCAACGGATGTGAACGATCATCCGGTGGGTTTCCTGGCAGCGGAAACTCTGGATCGTTCGTTCTTCATCGTCGAGTTGTCCGTGCAGGCCGAGCATCAGCAATTGGGGTTGGGAGCTGGTCTGATGGCCGCGGCTATTGCCCATGCGCGTGCCGAGTTGTTCGCGACGGTGAGCCTCACCACCTATCGCCACTTGCGTTGGAATGCACCGTTTTATACCCGACTGGGGTTTATCGAGGTCGAGGCGGCGAGTTTGGGGGAGCAGCATCTGGCGCAGTTGCAGTATGAGGTGGAGGTGGGGCATGAGGCGCGGTTGCGCTGTGCGATGGTGCTTCGCTTGAAAGCGATAGACGTCGGAGCTTGATCCGAAGGGGCAGGTCGGCAGCGGAAGTTTATCGCTGTAGAACGGGGCGATTTAAAAACAACGACTATTCCTGAGTGATGAAAGAAGTAGGGACATGGTCTGTTAACCATACATCGTTGTCGGCCTGGAAAAACTTGAAGCCCTGCTGATGCATTTTCAGAGCATCAATGTGCAATACCACAGGCTTTCCATATCGCTGTCCGACAGTGACGGCTGTGTTCACTTCTTGTGAGAGGTGCACATGGTGGCGAGAGCCAGGGATCAATCCTTTCTGTTGAATCGACTCCAGAAAGCGGGTGGCTGTTCCGTGGTACAGCCTCTCGGGAGGCACTTTCTCGGTGTGCTGGAGGCTGACCGTTTCGGTGGAGTGGCCCTGTACGGCGCGAATGCAGCGTGCATCGTCAGAGATTGCAAAGCGCTTCTTGTCGTTGCTGCTGACAACCGCCTGGATCAGTTCGCGGTCCAGCGTGCGGCCCGCCTGGGCTGCGTTTGTGATCAGGGCGTCGATATCGGCCCAGCCTTCGGTGTCCAACTGGAGGCCGATGGATTGGGGTTCATGTCGTAGAACATAACTGAGGAATTTACTGGTTTCGGTGAGTTTCTTATTGTTCATGATTTCTGTTTTGGTTTTCTCTTGGGTGAAAAGTATTTCAGTCTTTAAAAGTTATCACATCGATTAGGGCGGGAACACGATTGGGTGGCGGCTGTAGGCAGTGTGGTAGACCGGGACTCCAGTAACCCAGCGCGTCCAATAGGGCCCTACGCACAGCCACCATGAGCATGCCAGCGTCCAGTTGCATGGGTATGAGCGCTTTATGCGTCTGGAAGTTGGGCAAAGGTTTATGACTTTCCAGTATGGCTAGAAGACGGGCTTAAGTCTTCTTTTTGCCGGTTTTGGCAGTATTCTTTAAAGGCTTTGATGTCGTTAGAGCAAAGTAGTGGGGAGATTTTGCGAATCTCTGCCTCAGGCCAGGTCCACCATTTACTCTTTAAAAGTGTGTCTATCGTGTCTTCATCGAAACGCCATTTGATATGCCTTGCAGGGTTACCAGCAACGATGGAGTAGGGCTCTACATCTTTGGTGACTATTGAGCCGGCAGCAACTATGGCTCCGTCTCCAATGGTAACTCCGGACAGAATCGTGACATTTGAACAGATCCAAGAGTCGTTTCCAATAATGACGTCGCCGTTCGTTCCGCCAAAGTCTTCAATGTGAGCCGCTTCTTCCATGTATACCGGGAATGGATAGCAACTTATCCAGTCTGTGCGATGGTGCCCTCCAAGGAAAATATCGACGTTGCCTGCGATTGAGGTAAATGCTCCCACTTTCAAGGTTGATCCTTCGTTCCAGTCATGCACTTTCGGCATGCCATATGTCCCCATGCCAAAGGTGTAATTGGGATACCTGTCTTGAAGCTTTCTAGTATCCCGGTGGATTTTGGGAAGTTTCTTGATTTCTTTGCGTTTCGAGCGATTCAAGAATTTTGTCCAGAGTCCCAATTTGCCTCTCCTGAGTGAAGGGGTTTCTCAAGTTGTAAATATAGCGTTTGGATATAAGTTTGTGCAAGAAATGTTGCGCGATGGTAGGGGTTTAGCCTTGGTCCAGTGGAAGGAGGGTTATGGCTGCTACGTCGTGGATGACTTCAGGCATGGGGCTGTGCCGTGTTGGTAGCTGTAAAGCTGCGTTGATGGTGGGGTGATGTATTTTAAGTTGAATGGTTTTAAGTGTATTGCAGTAGGTTAGAGTATTTGGAGTGCTTGCTGAACAGGATGAGTTCTCGGGAACTTTCGTAGGTTGATGATCGATGTCGTTAATGTAGGTGATTGTTAATGTGTTTTTAAGGAATGTTATGCGTAAGAGAGATGTGATTTGAATGGCACTTACTTAACATGTTTCGGGTGCCCGTACCTTCTAGGTGTTCAGTCCCGGAAAATCATGGTGCATCCTTAACACCCCAGGAGGAGTAGCGAACCTGAAGTTCTTGCAGTGTGCTGACGAGCCTATGCGCGGGTAAACCCACTCCGACGGGGGCCGCGTCGTGATGAATAGCACCCGCCGAAAACTTTTCGCAGCCTGCGGACTTTTCACGCAGCCAGCGGACAGCGCCAGTTGCGCAACCGCCTGAAGATGTCCCCACGTCAACGACTGGAGACATCGCAATGAAGGGACATTATGTCAACGTCCGCTCGGATTCCGGCGAGCAGTTCCAGGCCTACCTGGCTACGTCCATCGATGGCCGCGGCCCGGGCGTGGTGCTCTGCCAGGAGATCTTCGGGGTCAACGCCGCCATGCGCGAAGTGGCGGACCAGTTGGCCGAGGAAGGCTACACGGTGCTGGTGCCGGACCTGTACTGGCGCCAGGAGACCGGGGTCGATCTGGGCTACAACGAAGCCGATTTCCAGCGCGCCTTTGCGCTTTACCAGGCCTTTGACGAAAGCCACGGCATCCGCGACATTGCCGCCAGCCTGCGCCATTTGCGTGGTCTGGACGTTTGCAGCGCAGACGGTCTCGGCGTGGTCGGCTACTGTCTGGGGGGCAAGCTTGCCTACCTCGCCGCCTGTCGCCTGCCGGAAGTGGCCTGCGCCGTCGGTTACTACGGGGTGGGCATCGAGCAGGCCCTGGCTGAACTGGAAGGCCTGAGCGGTCGTCTGGTCCTGCATTTTGCTGAACTGGATCAGTTCTGCCAGGCCGACGCGCGTGAGTCGATCATCGCCGCGCTGCAGCAGAAGCCGGGCACCGAAGCCTACGTCTACCCGAATGTCGACCACGCCTTCGCCCGTCCTGCCGGCGATCACTTTCACAAGCCTTCGGCACTGCTCGCCCACGAGCGCACCATTGCCGCGCTGCGCCGTACCATCGGACCGGACTACAACCTTTCGGCGCTGTGGGAAGAACATATCCGTCACGAGTTCGATACCCGCGACGTACCCGCCACCATGGCGACCATGGTGCCCCAGCCCTACGTCAACCATATCCCGACCATGACCGGTGGCGTCGGCTCCCGCGAGCTGGCGCGTTTCTATCGCTACCACTTCGTGCATGGCAACCCGCAGGACATGAGCCTGACGCCGATCTCGCGCACCGTGGGCGCTTCGCAGATCGTCGATGAGTTCATCATGAGTTTCACCCACGACCGCGAGATCGACTGGCTGCTGCCGGGCGTCGCACCCACGGGGCGTTTTGTCGAGATCCCGATGCTTGGCGTGGTCAAGTTCCGCGGGCCGAAGCTCTATCACGAGCATATCTACTGGGACCAGGCCAGCGTGCTGGTGCAGATCGGCCTGCTTGATCCTGCCGGCCTGCCGGTGGCCGGGGCGGTGACCGCGCACAAGCTGCTCGATGAAAGCCTACCTTCGAACACGCTGATGCCCAGTTGGGCTGCCAGCGCCGACCTGCCGATCGAGGGCTGAGCCATGTCCATGAACCTGCAAGACAAGGTGGCGCTGATCAGTGGCGGCGCGACCCTGATCGGTGCCGCTGTCGCCGAGGCGCTGGTCGCCGCCGGTGCCCGGGTGGCGCTGCTGGATATCGATCCCCGGGGCGCCGAGGTGGCGGCGGGCTTCGCCGACAACGGCCTGTTCGTGGCGGTGGACCTGACCGACGATGCCGCTCTTGGCGACGCGGTGGGGCAGGTCCGGCAGCGCTGGGGCCGGATCGACCTGGTGATCAACCTGGCTTGCACCTACCTCGATCAGGGCATCGCCTCCGATCGCAGCGAGTGGCTGCGTGCCCTCGACATCAACCTGGTGTCGGCGGTGCAACTGGTGCGTGCGGTGCACGCCGACCTCAAGGTCAACGGCGGCGTGGTGATCAATTTCACCTCGATTTCCGCCGGCTGCGCCCAGACCGGGCGCTGGCTCTACCCGGTGTCCAAGGCCGCCTTGCACCAGTTGACCCGGTGCATGGCCATGGACCTGGCCGCCGATGGCATCCGGGTCAACTCGGTGTCGCCGGGCTGGACCTGGTCGCGGGTGATCGCCGAAGTCAGTGGCGGCGACCGCGCCAAGGCTGATCGGGTGGCCGCCGACTATCACCTGCTCGGACGCCTCGGCGATCCGGCCGAAGTGGCCCAGGTGGTGGCCTTCCTCTGTTCGCCGGCGGCCAGCTTCGTCACTGGCGCGGACTACGCGGTGGATGGCGGTTACTCGGTGATGGGACCTGAACGCAACCAGCCCGCCATTGCGCGACTGGCCCAATAGCGCCGTTTTTCTCGCGCCGGGTGCGCGGGCTTTTTCTTCAAGACATTCGAACAACAGGAGACACTCCATGCGTCGCATCGCTATCGTCGGGGCCGGACAAGCCGGCCTGCAACTGGGCCTCGGGCTGCTTGCCCAGGGCTACCAGGTGAGCATCACCACTAACCGCACCGCCGAGCAGATCCGCGCCGGCAAGGTCATGTCCAGCCAGTGCATGTTCAACACCGCCTTGCAGACCGAACGCGACCTGGGCCTGAACTTCTGGGAAGAACAGTGCCCCGCCGTGGAAGGCATCGGCCTGACCGTGCCCAACCCGCAGCAGGCGGGTAGCAAGCTGATCGACTGGAGCGCGCGCCTGGAGCGTTACGCCCAGGCGGTGGACCAGCGCCTGAAGATGCCGGCGTGGATGGACGAGTTCGTCCACCGTGGCGGCGAGCTGAAGATCGAGGACGTCGGCATCGTGGAACTGGAGCGCCTGGCCGCCAGCCACGACCTGGTGCTGCTGGCCGCCGGCAAGGGCGAGATCGTCAACCAGTTCCCCAAGGACGCCGAGCGCACCCGCTTCAACCAGCCGCAGCGGGCCCTGGCCCTGACCTATGTGAAGGGTATGACGCCGATGTCGCCGTACTCGCGGGTGGCCTTCAACCTGATTCCAGGAGTGGGCGAGTACTTCGTGTTCCCGGCGCTGACCCTGAGCGGTCCGTGCGAAATCATGGTTTTCGAAGGCATTCCCGGTGGCCCGATGGACTGCTGGCAGGACGTGCAGACCCCCGAGCAGCATCTGCAGCGCAGCCTGGAGATCGTGCGCCGCTATGTGCCGTGGGAAGCCGAGCGCTGCCGTCATGTCGAGCTGACCGACGCCGGCGGCGTGCTGGCCGGGCGCTTCACGCCGATGGTACGCAAGCCGGTGCTGGAACTGCCCTCGGGCCTGCCGGTGTTCGGCATGGCCGATGCCCTGGTGGTCAACGATCCGATCACCGGGCAGGGCTCCAACAACGCCGCCAAGTGCAGCAAGGTCTACCTCGACGCCATCCTCGCCCACGGCGACCAGCCGTTCACCCCGCAGTGGATGGGGCAGACCTTCGAACGCTACTGGGACTATGCCCAGCACGTGGTTGGCTGGACCAACAGCATGCTGCTGCCACCGCCTGAGCACCTGCTGCAGTTGCTCGGCGCGGCTGGCCAGTCGCAGGCCTTGGCTTCGGTCATCGCCAACAACTTCGACGATCCGCGCCGCTTCGCCCCGTGGTGGTTTGATGCCCAGGCCTGCCAGGCCTTTATTGCCAAGCTTTCGCCCGTGGCCGCCTGAGGAGTGATGGATATGAACACAATGAACCTGCCCCTCGACCTGATCGCCGCCGACAGCAGCGAGCCCCGCGCCCTGCGCAACCTGCTCGGCCAGTTCGCCACCGGCGTCACCGTGATCACCACCCGCGGCGCCGATGGGCGCAAGGTCGGCATGACCGCCAACTCGTTTTCCTCGGTGTCCCTGGACCCGCCGCTGGTGCTCTGGAGCCTGGCGCGCACCGCGCCGAGCGTGAACGACTTCCTTGTCGCCAGCCACTTCGCCATCAATGTGCTGGGCAGCGACCAGCATGGCCTGTCCGGGCACTTTGCGCGGCCGGCGACGGACAAGTTCGTCGGCATCGAGCATGTCGAGGCGACGGCGGGCGTGCCGCTGCTGGATGGCGCCATCGCCACCCTGGTGTGTCGCAACCTGACCCAGTACGAGGGCGGCGACCACCTGATCTTCCTCGGTGAAATCGAGCACTACCGACACAGCGGCGGAGAACCGCTGGTCTTTCACGCCGGGCAATACCGGGTCGCCGTCGCGCACCCCGAACTCGGCCGTTGAGTCTCCTGCCTCTTACAACAACATTAGGAGCCTTGCATGAACAACATCCGTAACCTGGCCTGTGCTCTCGCGCTCGGCAGTAGTGCCGCCCAGGCCTATGACCTGCCGGTGGTCAACCTCGGCCTCACCAGCTTTCTCGACGGCGGCCTGCCGGCGGGGCCGGGCTGGTACCTGCAGCAGTACTTCCAGAACTACAGCGCCAACCGCCTGGTGGACAAGAACGGCGACAAGCTGGGCTTGCCCAAGACCGCACTGGATTACCAGGTCTCGGTCACCCAGGTCAGCTACCTCTCGGACCTGCGCCTGGGCAACGCCAGCCTCGGCCTTAACACCCTGTTGCCCATCGTGACCAAAATGAAGGTCGACGATGGCCTCGACAACGCGGCCCTGAAGGACCAGGGTGGGGTCGGCGACTTGCTGATCGGCCCGTTCATCCAGTTCGACCCGATCATGGGCAAGGACGGTCCGCAGTTCGTGCACCGCATCGAACTGCAGGTCAACCTGCCCACCGGCGAGTACAGCGACAAGAAGGACATCAACCCGGGCAACAACGCGGTGTCGTTCAACCCGTACTGGGCGGCGACCTACTGGTTCACCCCGAACTGGACGGCCTCGGTGCGTGCCCACTACCTGTACAACTTCAAGAACCACGACCCCGGCTACGGCTTCGGCGATGCCAGCGATATCCAGGCCGGCCAGGCCCTGCATGCCAACTTCGCCACCGACTACGCAGTCACCCCGCAACTGCGCCTGGGCATCAACGGCTACTGGCTCAAGCAGATCAGCGACACCCGGGTCGACGGCCACGAAGTCTCCGGGCGCCGGGAAAAGGTCTGGGCCATCGGGCCGGGGGCGATGTACAGCTTCTCCAGGGACGATCACCTGGTGTTCAACGCCTATTTCGAACAGGACGTGGAAAACCGCCCGGACGGCTCGCGGTTGCAGGTGCGTTACATCCACCACTTCTGATCGGCCCCTGGGCGTCAGTCTTCATCAGCGTTTGGCCTGCCCTGGGTGGCAGGCCTTTTTTTTGAGGTGTTTTGAGGGGGTGCCATGGATTTCGATGCATTGATCTGCCGGACCGACCTGCAGGGGCGGCTGGTATTTTTCACCGAGGCTTTCTGCCAGGCCCACGGGCTCACCACGACCGCGGTGCAGCAGTCGTCCCTCGATGACCTCCTGCATCCGCAGGTGCCGCGCCGCCTGGTCGAGCACCTGTACCAGACCCTCGGTCGCGGCCGGCCCTGGCTGGGGCCGTTGTGCCATCGGCGTAGCGACGGTGGCGAGCTATGGCTGGAGCTGTATATCAAGCCGGTGCATGGGGCTGCGGGCGTCAGTGGTTACGGGGCGGTATTCCTGCCACTGGACGAGGCGGGCATCGGGCAGGCTCGTCGGGGTTATCGGCGTATCGCCCGGCATGGCGCGCCGGGCGGCGCGTCCTGGTGGCGCTGGTTGTCCGCGGCGGCTGGCGGCTTGCTGCCGCACGTCTGGCTGCGACGACGCATGGCCGGTCTGCTGGATGATCACATCAAAGTCTGCGCCGATCCCTGGCTGGCCGGTTTTCTCGGGGGCGAGAGCAGCCTGGCCCGGGTCGCCTGGAGCCTGCGCAGCGAAGAGCGGCGCCTGCAGGCGGCACTGGTGCGTATCGCTGGCTCCGGGGCCGGGCTGGGCGGGCAGGCTCGGGACATGGCCGGGATGATCCGCGAGGAGGCGCTGCAGCTGGATCGCCAGCGCGAGGCCAACCAGCAGGTGGCCACGGCGCTACATGAACTGGCGGCGACCATCCAGGAAGTGACGCGCAATGTTCAGTTCGCCAGCCAGTCCACCAGCGAGGCCAGCAGCCTGGCCAGCGGCGGTGAGCGACAGGCGCGTGAGGCGGGTGAGGCGCTGGGCACGTTGGAGCAGGCCATCGGTTCCAGCGCCCGCGCGGCCCGCGACGTGGCGCAGGAGGTGGAAGCCATCGGCGGGTTCACCAGCCTGATCGATGCCATTGCCAGTCAGACCAATCTGCTGGCGCTCAATGCCGCCATCGAAGCCGCCCGTGCGGGTGAGGCGGGGCGCGGTTTCAGTGTGGTAGCCGACGAGGTGCGGCAACTGGCGGCGCGGACCCAGGAGGCCACGGCACGCATCCGGCCGTTGCTCGAACGTCTGGAGCAGGCCAACGGCCGCAACCGCGAGGTCGCCCGGCAGTGCGAGGAACTGGCCCGGGCCGGTGCCGACCGGGTACAGGAGGTTGCCAGCGCCTTGAGCGCGGTCGCCGGGCAATTGCAGAGTGTCGACAGCCTCGGGCAGCAGATTGCCGTGGCCATGCATGAACAGGAGCAGGTGGTGCAACTGCTGGATGAACAGTTGCAGGGCAATGTCGAGGCGATCGGGCGCAGCGTGGAGCAGGCGAGGAGGGCGCAGGGGGTGAGCGAGGAGTTGACGCGGCAGTCGGAGGGCCTGTTGAGCCTGGCGCGCTACTTCGATCGCTGACGCCCTCCTGTAGAGCGCGGCTGTTCGGGCCGCCGAGCCGCCGCGCTGCTGTGAAGACCGCTGCGAGGTCAGTGACTCAATGCCCCTGCAACGCCCGAGGCCGCTGGCTGCGCTCCTGGTCATCGGCACGGGTGGCCGCCTGCAGGGCAAAGTCGAAGGTCATCTGTGCGCAGCGCCCGCTCACGCCCTGCACGCCGTTCTCGCTGAAGGTCACTTCCCCCACCAGCCCATCCCGCGTGGCATAGGCAAAGTCATCCCACAGGTACTGGTCACCCGAGAGGTTGATCTGGGTCGTCAGGTGCCGGTAACCCGGTGCCGAGATGAAGAAATGCACATGGGCCGGCCGCTGGCCATGACGGCCCAACTGGTTCAGGCATTCCTGGGTCGGGCCCTGCGGGTTGCAGCCATAGCCGCTGGGGACGATGCTGCGGGCGCGGTAGCGGCCCTCGGCGTCGGTGATGATGCGCCGGCGCAGATTGTACTCCGACTGGCTCTGGTCGAAGTACGAGTAGTTGCCCTGGGTATTGGCATGCCACAAGTCGACGATGGCCCCGGCGATCGGAGCGCCGCCCAGGTCCAGCACCCGGCCCTCGAGGAACATCACCGTGGCCTGGCCGTCCTCGCTGCCGTCGTCCATGCGTGTTTCACCTTCGGCAATCGGCGCGCCGGCCACGTACAGCGGCCCTTCGATGGTCCGCGGGGTGCCACCGACCTTGCCGACCTGGGCGTCCCGGGCATCGGCGAGCAGGTCGAGGAAGTGCTCCAGGCCCAGCCCGGCCACCAGCAGCCCGGCTTCGTTCTGCCCGCCGAGGCGGTTGAGGTAGTCCACGGCGGTCCAGAATTCGTCGTCGCTGATCTGCAGGTCCTCGATCAACCGCGCGGCGTCCTGCAGCACCCGCAGGATGATGCGCTTGATCCGCGGCTTGCCGTTGTCGTTGCGGTAGCCGGCGGCTTCTTCGAAAAAGCGCTGCACGTCAGCGTTTTGGGAAATGGCTACGGTCATGATGTTTGCCTCTGTTGTTGTGATTGTTCGGGTTAGCGTCGGGTCGTTGCGCTTTGCAGGAATTTCTCGGCGTAGATCTGCACCTCGACCGGTGCCTGGTCGGTGACCCAGCCTTTCACCGCTTCCACCATCGGCGGCGGGCCACACAGGTACATGTCGAAGGGTTCGGCGCTCAGACGCGCCGCGTCGAAGTGCTCGTGGATATAGCCGCGGCGGCCGTTCCAGTCCGTGCCGGGCTGGCTCACCACCGGGGTGAACTCGAAGCCGGGAATACGCTGGCACAGCGCTTCCAGGCGCGCGGTCTCGCACAGGTCGGCTTCCTGGTTGACCCCGTAGAACAGTTGGATCGGGTACGAGCAGTCGCCGCGCTCGGCGATCTCGTCGAGCATGCCGAGGAACGCCGACAGGCCGGTGCCACCCGCCACCATCACCAGTGGCCGCTCCACCTGACGCAGGTAGAAGCTGCCCAGCGGCGCCTCCAGTTGCATCTCCATACCGACTTCGCAGTGTTCGCGCAGGAAGTTGCTCATCACTCCGTCCGGCAGCAGGCGGATCAGGAACTGCAACTGGTTGCCGGCATTCGGCCGGTTGGCGAAGGAGTAGGCGCGCCACTGGTCGGTGCCCGGCACCTGCAGGCGGGCGTACTGGCCCGGCAGGAATTGCAGGATGTCGGCCTGGGCGCTGGCATCCAGGTGGAGGATGGCGGTGCTGGCCGAGACCTGTTCAACCCGCAGCACCTTGCTCTGCAACCGCAGCGGCTCGCCGGCATGGCAGTGGCTGGAGTCGTGGTCGAAATAGAAGGTGGCGTCAGACTGCACGCGGGTCTGGCAGGCGAGCATCTTGCGCTGGGCCAGGTCGCGGGCGCTGAGGGCTTCGTCGTCGACGTATTCCTGCTCGTAGCGCCCGGATTCGCAGCGACCCTGGCAGGTGCCGCAGACCCCTTCGCGGCAGTCCAGTGGCAGGCTGATGCCCTGGCGCAAGGCGGCGTCCAGCAGCAGTTCGCCAGGCTTGACGGCGATGAAGAAGGTCTTGCCGTCGGCAAAGCTGAGGGCAACGTTATGGGTCATGGCGGCAGCCCTCAGAGGTGATAGAAGTCCAGCACGGAATCGATGGTGTCGTTGAGCAGCAGCACGTGCTTGCGGCGGATGCGCAAGTCCTCGCCATCCTGGCGCAGCAGGTAGGTGCAATGGCCGAAGAAGCTGCCCTGGCGACCCTGGCGGGCATACAGGGTCTGCCAGGCGACGCGCGCCTCGAACTGCCCATCCTCCAGCTCGCGCACCCGCAGGTTGCTGATCTGGTGCAGGGTGCGCGGATGCGGCGTGGACGCCGCGGACTTGCCGGTGCGCAGGCGGAACACCCGGTCTTCGAGGCCGCTGCGGTCCTCGTAGTAGATGTATGAGAGGCCCTGGTTGGGGTCTTCAACGTAGCGGTGCTCGCTTTCCCACTGTGGCAGGTGGAACACGCTGTTCGGGTCGAACAGCTCCAGGTAGGCATCCCAGTCCTGGGCATCGCAAAGCTCGGCCTTGCGCAACAGAAACTGCTCGATGGTGTAGTGCAGGGAGAGGTTCATGCTTGGACTTCCTTCGGTTGCAGGGCGCGACGGGCCAGGCCTTCGAGCAGCAGGCGCTGCCAGGTGCCGTGCTGGTTGACGTAGAGGCCTTCGTGGGTGAATTCGCGACCGGTCAGCACCGGCCGGATCCCCAGGGCTTCGCTGTTGGGCGTGGCGCCCTCGGTCCAGCGGTGATGGCCACGGGAGATATCGCTCCAGCGCTCCAGGCGGGCCTGGAAGCCGCGCTGCTGTTCGCGGAACTCCACCAAGTCATCCGGCGTGCCCATGCCCGAGACGTTGAAGAAATCCTCGAACTGACGGATGCGATTGCGCCGGTCGGCCGCGGACTCGCCCTTGACCCCGATGCACTGGCTGGTCACTTCGGTCTTGTTCCAGCCCACCGGGCGGACGATGCGCAGTTGCGAGCTGATCTGGTCCATGAAGAACAGGCTGGGGTAGATGTTCAGGTTGCGCAGGCGGTGCATCATCCATTCGGCGCGGACCTGCCCGTATTCCTCGACCAGCCGTGGCATGACGCTGGCGTAGCCGGGGCGCACGGTGGGGTTGGGCATGTCGCTGAACAGCACGCTGTGGCCGTTGTGGAAGCTGAACCAGCCGTCATCGGTTTCCTCATCGCCGGCGCCCAGCTTGCTGTAGTCCAGAGTGCTGTCACCCTGGCCCTTTTCGGCGTTGACCTGCTGGCGGTGCTGCACCGTGGACACGTAGTTGTAGTGCACGGTGGAGACGTGGTAACCGTCCAGGCCGTTCTCGTTCTGCAGCTTCCAGTTGCCGTCGTAGGTGTAGGTGGACTTGCCCGCCAGCACTTCGAGTTCGCCGGTGGGCGACTGGGCCACCATCATGTCGAAGAAGATCCGCGCATCGCCCAGGAAGTCCTCCAGCGAGTCGCTGGCATAGGTGTCCAGGCTGATGAAGACAAAGCCCTTGTAGCTCTCGATCCGCGCCTTGCGCAGGCCGCGGGTGGCCTTGTCGAAGCCTTCCGGGTATTCGCCGGGGGCCTTGACCTTGACCAGGCGGCCGTCGCTCTTGTAGCACCAGGCGTGGAACGGGCAGGTGAAGGTGGACTGGTTGCCTGCGCCCTGGCGGGTCAGGGTGGCGCCGCGGTGCTGGCAGGCGTTGATCAGCGCGTGCAGCTCGCCATGGCTATCGCGGGTGATGATCATCGGCTGGCGCCCGGCGCGCATCGTGATGAAGTCGTTGGGGTTGGCTATTTCGCTTTCGTGACAGGCGTAGATCCACTGCTTCTCGAAAATCAGCTCCATTTCCAGGTCGAACAGTTCCGGCTCGGTGAAGATATCGCGGGCGACGCGGTAGATCCCCTCGACGGGGCGGAAGTCCAGGCAGCCCTGGACGTAGTCTTGCCATTGGCTCGGGGTGCGGGTGCTCATCGGGCGTGTCCTCGTTGTTGGCGTTCTGTACCGGATTGAAGCGCTGGCGGCGGGGGCGCTCTAGCCGTTTAGTGGGCGTTGACCAGCCATTTCTTCCGCCCTTGCAGGGCGCGGATGACGGCTGGGCAAATAACTGCACAAAATGGATAGTGGGACGGGGCGTTGTCGCCGGACAATCGAGCCAGTCCACCGAGCCGAGGAGACGCCCATGCACCGCGCCATTGCCACCTTGCATAACCGCTGCGCCGAACTGACCCAGGCACAGCAATGGATGAGTGCTATCTGTGGCCCGCACCAGTTGCGTTCCCGGCACCCCGAACAGCTCAGCTTCAGCCACCTCGGCACGCGCCTGCCGGCGCTGGGCACGGTGCTGGGGCGCATCGCCTACGGCACGGCGGTGAATATCGATATCCGCTCGCTCGATGCCTACAGCATCAGCCTGCCGCTGCGCGGGCGGCAGCGTTTGCGCAGCGGCCGGGACCAGGTGCGTTCGGATGCGGGCTGCGGGCTGGTGGTGTCACCGCTGGAAGCGCACTCGCTGGAGCTGGGGGGCGACTGCGAGAAACTCCAGGTGGTGGTGCATCGGCGGGCGCTGGAGGAGGTGGCCGAGCACATGCTGCAGCGGCCGTTGCGCGAGCCGATCCGCTTTCGGGCGCAAATGGATATTGGTCGCGAGGAAGTGGCGGCGTGGTGGCTGAGCGTGCGCCAGTTGCTCGATAACTGGCCGCAGCTCAGCGCGCTGTACGCCCAGCCGCGCCTGGCCCTGGACATGGAAGGCCTGCTGATCCGCGCGCTGCTGCTGGCGCAGCCGAACAACTACTCAGATGAACTGGAGCAGTGCGGGCAGGAGCGGATTCCGCACTACCTGGTGCGTGCCCGCCAGTTTCTTCAGGACCATGCCCGGGAGGCGCTGCACCTGGACGATCTGGAGCAGGTGGCCGGGGTCTCGCGAGAGAAACTCTACGATGCGTTTCGGCGTCATCACGGGCTGACGCCGATGGCCTATCTCAAGCATTACCGGCTGACTGCGGTGCGCAGCGCGTTGTTGAGTGGCGGGGCAGCGGCGAGTGTGTCGAGTGTCGCGCTGGAGTGGGGGTTCGGGCATCTGGGGCGGTTTGCCAGTGATTACCGCAAGGCGTTCGGGGAGTCGCCGTCCGGGACCCTGGCGCGCTTGCGCTGAACTCCGCTCTCTTGTCGAGACCGTCTGGATCGCCCTTGCACCGGGGCTCTCGAGACGGTCGCTATGGCATCAGGTTGGGCCGTGCCTGTTCACGATACCCGAAACCGCCGTGTCGCCGACGGCAACTCCCCATACCGCCGCTTGTACTCCTGGGCAAACCGCCCCAGGTGGGCAAATCCCCATTTGAACGCCACATCCGTCACCGACGCCTGTTCATTGCGCGTCAGCTCTTCATGCACCTGCTCCAGGCGCAGCTCGCGCATGTAGGCCATCGGGCTGGTATTGCGAAAACTGCGAAAGCCGGCGAACAGCGTGCGTACGCTGACCCCGGCCTGCTCGGCCAGTGATTCGACGCTGAGCGGCTCATGCAGGTGTTCGCGGATGTAGGCCTCGGTGCGCTTGATGAAGTAGGGCGAGATGTTCTTTTCCGCCGGGCGTTCCAGATTGTCCAGGGCGCTGTGGGGCTGCCCGTAGAGCAGGGAATTGAGCAGCGCCGATTCGAACTGCTTGAGCACCAGCGGCTGGTGCAGCGGGTGCTCTGCGCTGCCGATGGCGTGGACCAGGGTGTTGAGCAACTGCAGGAAATAGGCGGCCCCGGGACGTGAGAAGTCCAGGCGCGGGTCGAATTGCGGCAGGCGCTGGCTGGCCTGGGGGATGTGCTGGCGGCAATGGTAGGCCATGTCGGCCTGCTCGATGCGCAAGGTCAACTGCGGCGAGTGCCCCTGCCAACGCATTCGCGCCGGCAGGGTCGGCGACAGCAGCGAGGCGACCAGCGGCGAGGACTCGAACTCCAGCCCCTCGCAGCGGATCAGCGCGCCGCCCTGGATGGGGATCTGGATCAGGTAGAAATCTTCCAGGCGTCCAGGGTCGATATCCACTTCCGTGGCGTATTCCAGCCGGCTCAGGGCCAGGCCGCCACGGGTAACATGATGCATGCAGGCGCCGACCGCCTCGCTGGTGTGCACCGCGACCAGCTCGTGCGGCTTGAAGATGCGCCCGACACTGGTCCGCACGCTGTCCAGGTCGTAATGCAGGAACAATTGGTTCTGTTCAGTGAAAAGCTGCAAATCACTGAAGCACTCACCGCTCGCAAGGCTTGCTTCGATGGAGATCATTGTCACCTCTCGTTACACAGGCAACCACGTCTGCACGCTTTCGGGCACCGACTCCTGCAGTTATCGGATAGTCGTTGCAGTGTCCGGATAATGCCCGGGCGGCAGTGTGATCCTTGGTGCCGATCACCGTCGGCTTATCCCTCTCTCAGCAAGGAACAGACCAACCTGGATGTTGATCGTCGCGCGAGGGGAACTGAACGCAGTTGACGATGAGGCTATGGCGCCCATGCCGCGAGCAGTGCTTCGACCGATTCCAGGCAGCGCTGCAACTCCGGACCCGCTTCGTCCTTGCGTCGTCGCGCGTCGTTCCTCAGGCCTTCGAGAAATGCCTGATGGAGTCTTTCGCTGGCAAAGCGGACGTTGAGCGCTGCTCGTCGTTATCGCCTTGGGCTGGCTCTCACCTCGGCATGAAATCCTTCTGCCACTGATGCGGAATCCTCAACGCCAACAGCCCCAGTACCGATGCGATCGCCGCACTGACCACCAGCGCTTGCACCCCCATCTTGCGCTCCAGCATTGCACCAAACACCGCGCCCAGCAGCATCCCGCTCCAGGGCACCAGTTGCACCCGCCAGCCATCGCGCTTTTCACCGAGCAGCCTGCGTCCCAGGCCGCGGCCGAAGCGGGACAGGGCGCCGGTGACGTAGGTCAGGCCGATGGGCAGGCCGTTGACTTGCTCTACAGCGGCATTGAGCATGCCCATGGCGATGATCGCGGTCAGCAGTGCAGGGACGCGGGTGTTGAACGGCAGTATCGCGGCGATGCAGAGCAGGGTAGCGACACATAGCAGCAACGGCAGCGAACGCCTGCCGCCAATGCGTCCGGCCAGTACGCCCAACACGTTGCCGGCAATGAACGCGATTACCGCTGCAACCAGGCGCAGCACCATTGACAGGTCACCCTCGCTGATCGCCACCGCCAGGCGTGTGGTGTTGCCGCTCATGAACGAGACAAAGTCGCCGGTGGCAAGAAAGCCAATGGCGTCGGTCATGCCCGCCAGGAAGGACAGGCAGGCCACCAGGGCCAGCCCGACCCGGCCACGCAGGCGACGCAGGTGCAGGCGATGGCCGGAAAGAAGAGGGGCTGATGGCAGCATCCGCTGGGCTCCTGTCGGGACGATGGTCGGCAAGCTGTTGGCCGGACAGAAGAGAGTGCTGTGCCGGACAGCGCGATGATGGCATGTTTCATAAACATTTTTTTATGTTTTTTAATGGAATAAATTTCAATTCATTAAATTGAGTTGTTAACTTTCTTTTTATTTTATTTATAACGGTTTGTTTAACTTTGTTCATGGTCTTCTTAATTCTCGGATAACACTCGATTGCGAGCCTGCACTCAACGCCTTCTACCGGATATGCCGGGTTGGCTTGTGTTTCCCCTATTGAGAAAGTTGCCATGAATATCTACGTAAAGTGCTTGACCGTTGCCGCCGTGCTTTTCAGTGCCCAGGCATTTGCCCTGGACAAGAACGATGTCGCTGAAGTCATCCGTGTGGACTCCAAACCTTATGCCTGTGGCGTTAACGACGCGAAGATGACTTACAAGACGTCCAGCGGACAGATCAAGGAATACCACTACAAGACCTGGGGCAATGGCTGTGTCGGGGATTGAGGTGAAGTGCGGGGTGTGAGCACTTCGCCGTGAAGTACCTTGAATCATGCAATGCCCAACGCGGCGTCGCCCTTCAACAGGTGACGCCGCGAGGTTTTTGGGAGTCAGTTCAAGCAGGCCAGTTCCGGGCCCAGCAGTTCATCGAACGTCTGTCGGCGCCGAATGAGCCGCGAGTCTTCGCCATCGAGCAGGTACTCCGGCACCAGAGGCCGTGAGTTGTAGTTCGAGGACATGCTTGCACCATAGGCGCCGGCGTTGTGGAACAGGATGAGGTCGCCGGGTGTCGGCTGGCTCATGTTCTCGAAGCGCAGGGCGCCGTCGCTGGCGAGGGTGAACACGTCACCGGATTCGCACAGGGGGCCGGCGATGATGGTGTTGATCGAGGGCCGCTGCGGCGCCTGGGCAACCAGTGACGCGCGGTGATAGCTGCCGTAGAGGGTCGGGCGGATCAGTTCGTTGAAGCCGGCGTCGACCAGCGTGAACGGGTTGGCGCCTTGCTGTTTGACCGCACGCACTTCGCAAACCAGCGTCCCCGACTCGGCCACCAGGAATCGCCCAGGTTCCAGTTCCAGGCGTATCGGACGACCGTAGCGGGTTTGCGCGTGGCGGCGAACCGTGTCCCACAGCGAGAAGTAGTGCTCGACGTCGATGGGTTCTTCACCCTCGCGGTAAGGCACCGACAGCCCGCCACCGGCCGACAGCGCCTCGATCGGCCGGTCGATCTGTTCCAGCAGTTGGGTAATGGCGTCGCAGACCTGGCCCAGGTGGCCGTAGTCGACGCCGGAGCCGATGTGCACGTGCACGCCGACCAGGTGCAAGTCGTAACGGCTCAGCAGTTCGAGCGCTTGCTGAAGCTGTTCATGCCAGATGCCGTGCTTGCTGTTGGGGCCGCCGGTATTGGTCTTGGGGCTGTGGCCATGGCCGAAACCCGGGTTGATGCGCAGCCAGACCCGGTGTCCAGGCGAGCGCTCGCCCAACTGCTCAATCATGTCCAGTGAGCCGAGGTTGGCTTCGACGCCGAGTTCGACGATGCGCGCCAGGGTCTGGCGGTCGAACACGTCCGATGTGTAGACCAGATCCGATGGGCCTTCCACGTTGCTGCGCGGGTTGAAGCCGGCCTTGATTGCCCGCTCTATTTCGCCGAGGGACACGGCATCGAGTTTCACGCCTTCCTCTCGCATGAGGCTGAGGATCGACAGGTTCGACAGGGCCTTTTGGGCGAAGCGGACGGTGTCGAAGGTTTTCAGCGTGCGGATGCGCTCGCGGATGATCGAGGCGTCATAGATCCAGACGGGGGTGCCATGTTCCTTGGCGATGTGTGCGGCATGCTGTTCGAGGGTCATGGGGCAAGCTCGGGCTGAAGGCGATGTTCCTGGGTTCACCAGGCTGGGTAGGCCACGTCAGGTGCTGTCGAGCGTCGTCATGATGCGGACCTGGGCGTGGTGCGCATTTTTAGCATTGCGGTATTGGAATAAAAAATATCAGTTTGCGGGGTATCCATTCATTTCTGATATGGATGGTTGGGTCGGCCCGTCCCTGAGTGCCCGCTATGGCATCTGGGCGAGCTGCGCTTCGAGTTCCTGGCAGCAATGGCGCAAGGCATCGACGAACTGGTCGACCAGCACCGAGTGGGGGCGGTGCAGCGGGCGCACCACCCGTATGGAGTAGGGAATCGAGACGGCGAACCGACGAATCGTCAGCCCGAGGTTGAGGTAGGCGAGGGCGGTGAGCGGGTTGATGATGGACACGCCGACACCGTGGGCGACGGTGCTGCATACAGCGACGGCGCTATGGGTTTCCACCACCAGTCGCCGGCTGATGCCGTGCTCCTGGAACAACGAGTCGATTTTCTTGCGATAGGGATCATTGGCGGCGACTGAAATGAACGGCTCGCCTTCGAAGTCCTCGGGGCTGAGCACCGACTTGTCTGCCAGGTGGTGGTCGGTGGGTAGAACGCAGACCATGTCCGAGGTGAAGACGCAGTCGCTTTCGGTGCCGATCGGCACGGTGGCTTCCTCGATCAGCCCGAGGTCGTAGCGTTGCGAGGAGAGCCATTCATTCAGCAGAGGGGCTTCCTGCGGGGTGATGCTCAGGGCCACATCCGGGTACTGTCCGAGAAAGCGTTTGCAGACCCTCGGCAACAAGGCCTGGGAAAAGGCCGGCAAGGTCACCAGGGCAATCTGGCCGTGCTTGTGCTGGCGGATGGCTTCGGCGGTGCGCTCGATCCGCTCCATGCCGAAATAGGCGCGCTCCACTTCCTCGAACAGGCGCAGTGCCTGCTCGGTGGGGATGAGCCTGGCATTGGCCCGCTTGAACAGCACCAACTGGGTGATGGATTCCAGGCGGCTCAGCTCGCGGCTCACGGTGGGCTGCGAGGTGTGCAGCAGCTCAGCCGCGGCCGTGGCGCTGCCGGTGGTCATCACGGCCCAGAATATTTCCATGTGCCTGAAGTTGAGCTTGGCCATGTGCCTTGATGTCCCGGTGTTGTGGGAGGGGAGCGGATTATATCTGAATCGGGAGGTGGCCTTGAGGGCCGCAACCCTGTGGGCTCCCGCAGAGTCTTGGGGCAACACATGAGATCATGTTTCAGGACCTGCGGGAGTGGGGAGGGGGTTACCAGAGCGGAATAACGTAGCTCACGTAGAAGCGGTTTTCATCCTGGAGGGTCTGGCCGGTGATTTCCGGGGCGGCGTGGGCGTTCTGCCATTTCACGCCCAGGCCCTTGAGTTGACCGGTTTGCACTTCATAGCTCAGCGCCAGGTCACGTTCCCACTCGCTGGCGTCGCTGTTGGCGGCCGTGCGGACCTGGTCACCGTGGGCGTAGGTGGCGGCAAATTTCAGGCCGTCGATACCCAGTTGGGCGAAGTCATATTTGTATTGGGCCATCCAGGTGCGCTCGCCGGCGTGCTGGAATTTGTTCAGTTGCAGGTTGGTCAGCGCCGGGGTGTCGGCACCCGAGCCCGGGCCCTGGCGGTTGTCGCCGCTGTTGAGGCCGGAGTCCAGGTACGGGAAGTCGCTGTCGCCGCTGTTCTTCTGGATGCCCAGGCCCACGGTGTGGCCGGCCAGGCTGTAGCTTTCCATCAGGCTGAGGGTCGACTGGTTGATCCGGCCCTTGCTGAGGCCGTTGCCGTAGTAGCCGGCTGCTGCGTACTCGCTGTCGCCATCACCGTTGCCACCGATGCCGAGGCTGCGGTAGGCACGAAAGTCGCTGTCGATGGCGCCGACAGGCAGGACGTCATGGCGCTTGGCGCCGAGGAAGGCCTGCTGGTAGTAGTCCTCAAGGCTCGAGTACCAGGCGCTCAGGGTGGTGTCGGGGATACCCGCGTAGTCCGCGCCGCCGTAGAGAAAACGATCGCTCTTTTGGGTGCCGCCAGCGGTGATCATGCCGGTGTCGCCGGTTTCGTTGCGGATCTTGGTCTGGTTGATGTCACCGACGGTGAAGGTGAAGTTGTCCAGGTCCTTGGACACCAGTTGTGCGCCGGTGTTGGTCTGGTGGTACAGGCGGCCGTCGGTGTTGGCCAGCATCGGGTTGTTCTGGTACAGGGTGCCGATGCGCAGTTCGTCCTTGAGGAAACGCGCCTTGAAGGTCGGGCTGAGTACGCCGAACTGGTCGGCGGACTGGCCGTCATCCAGCGGGAACATGCTGCCGGGGTAGCGGCCCTGGTGGTTCTTGTCGTTGAGGTCGCCGCCCGAATCGAGCTTCAAACCGTAGAACGCCTGCAGGTCCAGGCCCAGGCCAATGGTGCCTGCGGTGTAGCCGGACTTGAAGTCGAACTGGAAACCCTGGCCCCAGTCACGAATGCTGTGGGCTTTGGCACTGCTGCCACTGATGTCGCGTCCCTGCTGATTCAGATAGCGGTTGAGAAGGGTGACGTCGGCGTGGCTGTCATCGATGAAGTCGGCATGGGCGGACATCATGACGCTCGCCAGGGCGGCCCCCATCAGGGGACTAAACAACTGGTTCATGGGTTCGGATCCTGGTCACGGAATTGAAATAAGAGCTGCAAACTCTTGAAACAATTAAGGGGTGGCCATGTGACAGTTCCGAGTCAAAGCCGGGGGCTGGCGGATGAAATTAAATTTAGAAAGGAGGCCTTTTTAAAGATTTATTGCATTGATTTTTAAGGGCTTTTATTTTAAATCCAGCCTTCTCGTCCCGAGGCGTGTGCTGTGCCGGATGCAAGGGCTACTGTGGGTGTGTGGTCGCCGCCGCGCTCGCCTGCGCAGGTTTTTGCGGCAGCTCGTTCAAGGGCACCTCCAGGGTGAACATCGCCCCTTTGCCTGGGCCATCGCTCTGCGCGCTCAGGTGCCCCTTCATCTCGACGGCCGCCAGGGCGCAACTGTGCAGGCCAAAGCCGTGGCCGTCCTTGCGGGTGGTAAAACCGTGGGTAAAGATCCGCGGCAGGTTTTCCGGGGAGATGCCCTCACCATCGTCCAGCACGCTGATGCGCAAGGTCGTACCGTCGACCACCCGCACACTCACGGTGATTTCGCGCTCGCGGTTCGTCATGTCGGACACCGCCTGCTTGGCATTGCTGAGCAGGTTGATGAGGATCAGCAGCAGCCGGTGCTTGTCCCCGAGGAAGATCGGTACCGGCTGGTAATCCCGGATGACCTTGATGTGGTGCCGAATCAGTGAGCCGGTGTTCATGCGCAGGGCATCCTCGATCAGATCGGCGATGCTCAGGGGCTCGAGCAGCTTGGGGGCGCCAGCATAGGACTGCTGGGTGCTGACGATTTCCTTGATGTGCTCGACGCTTTTGCTCAACTGCCCCAACTCCTGGACGATCTCCGTCTGCTCGGCACCGATGGCGGTGACCAACTGGTTGAGATAGCCGGGCAGCAGCTTGCCCTTTTCATCCTGGCTGAAGAAATGGCCGAGGTCATCGGCGCGTTCGTTGATCAATTGCACGGCCTTGCCCAATCCCTGGGTCTTGCTGCCACGCACCTTGCGCGTCACCAGCTCGGCCGAGATATTCACGCTGTTGAGCACGTTACCGACGTTATGCAGCACATTGGTGGCGATTTCCGCCATACCCGCTGCCCGGGCCGTGCTCATCAACTCGCTCTGCGCCTCCCGCAGTTCGCGCGTGCGCTCTTCCACCCGCTGTTCGAGGCGTTCGTTGGCCGCCTGCAAGGCGCTGTTCATCTGGTTGATCAGGGCATGGCTACGCAACTGGCGGATGATCAGATAGAACACCCACAACACCATGAGCGCCGCGCACAGGCTCAGATAAACCAGGTACTGGCGGTTTTGCAGGTCGGCACGCCGCTGGTTCTCATTGAGCAGTTCATTGATGGCATCGAGGTTCGCCGCCACCGGGATAAAACCGAGGCGTTCGAGCAGGTCATTGGTCTGGGGCTGCTCGCGCACCACCATGTTGACCTGTTCGATCAGTTTGTCGATCGGCGCGGTGAAGGCGGGGGGGAGGTTGTTTTTCTGTGCCGTCAGGTGCTGAATCTGGCGCTCGATCTTCTCGGCCCGGCCGTTGGTCACATGATGCGCGTACTCCATCGTGCTCAAGGTCAGTTTCGAGGCGCTGTACAGCACGCTGAGCGTTTCCACCGGGTGTGCAACGCTGAAGGGCTCCAGGTTGGCCTGGATGGAATCCTCGATCGCCGACAGGCCTTCGAGGTCATCGCGCAGGGCGGTGTTGTGTGTCTGGAACTGCTCGATCAGTGTGCTCTTTTCCCCCCAGGCATCGAGGTAGGCTTTTTTGCGCGCCTGCCAGATGGCGGAATTCTCCAGAGCGCTGTTCAGCGTGACCAGTTGTTCCCAGCGCTTGCCCGATTCCGCAGCGGGGCCGGCCAGCAGGTTGTAATTATATTCGTCGCTGATGCGGGTCTTGAGAATCCTGGCATCGAGCCTGGCGTCCAGTTGCTTGAGCTGGCGGATCAGATCGCGGGATTCGACGTAGGTGGAGGTCTCGCCCGAGAAGGCCTTCACGAGAAGGAAGGCCAGAAGACTGGCGAGAACGACAAACAGGGTGATCAGCGCGGTGCCTCTGTACCTGCTCCATTGCAGCATGGTGTACGTCCTGTGCACTACCGGAAAACATGAGGGGTCTTTGCGAAGTGTAGCGCCGGTTGGCGTTTGCGCACGGGCAGGTGGTGTTCTGATCAGATCGGTCCACCCAGGCCCAGGCGGTGGTCACCGTCCGTAGGGCCGGGTGCGGGGCAACATTGCGTTGCCCCGTGGCAATCAGTTGCTTTTCGGCGAAGCGGGCAGGAACCAGTTCAGCAGCAGGGCGCAGAGGCCGCCGGTGGCCACACCGGATTCGAGCACGTTGCGCAGCGCCGTCGGCATGTGTGCGAGGAATTCCGGTACCTGCGATACGCCCAGGCCCAGGGCCAGGGACACGGCGATGATCAGCAGCGCGCGGCGGTCGAGGGTGATGCTCGCCAGAATGTTGATACCCGAGGCCGCCACGGCGCCGAACATGACCATGGCCGCGCCGCCCAGTACGGGCTCCGGTACGGCCTGGATCGCACCGGCCACCGACGGGAACAGGCCCAGCAGGATCAGCATCAGGGCGATCCACTGGCCAATGTGGCGGCTGGCGATGCCGGTGAGCTGAATCACGCCGTTGTTCTGGGCGAAGATCGAGCTGGGGAAGGTATTGAATACCCCGGCCAGCAGTGAGTTTGCGCCGTTGACCAGCACGCCGCCCTTGATCCGTTGCATCCACAGCGGGCCTTCGACCGGCTGGCGCGACACCTTGCTGGTGGCGGTGACATCACCGATGGCTTCCAGGGACGTCACCAGGTAGATCACCAGCATCGGAATGAACAGCGACCAGGAGAACCCGAGGCCGAAGTGCAGCGGCGTCGGCACCTGGAACAGCGCCGCTTCGTGCATGCCGGTGAAGTTCAGGCGGCCCAGGTAGCCGGCCAGGGCGTAACCGGCGGCCAGGGCGATGACGATGGCGCAACTGCGCATCCACACCAGCGGGATGCGGTTGAGCAGCACGATGATCGCCAAAACCGTGCCGGACAGCAGCAGGTTCTCGCCGTTGGCGAAGGTGCCGTTGCCCATGGCGCTGAAGCCGCCGCCCATACTGATCAGGCCGACCTTGATCAGGGTCAGGCCGATCATCAGCACGACGATGCCGGTCACCAGTGGGGTGATCATGCGTTTGACGAAGGGCAGGATGCGCGAAATACCCATCTCGACGAAGGAGCCGGCGATGACCACGCCGAAGATCGCGGCCATCACCGCTTCCACCGGCGTGCCCTGCTTGACCATCAGCGCGCCGCCGGCGATCAGCGGGCCGACGAAGTTGAAGCTGGTGCCCTGGACGATCAACAGGCCGGCACCGAACGGCCCGAAGCGGCGGCACTGAACGAAGGTGGCGATGCCGGAGATCACCAGCGACATCGAGACGATCAGGTTGGTGTCACGGGCCGAAACGCCCAGGGCCTGGCAGATCAGCAGGCCGGGGGTGACGATCGGCACGATGATCGCCAACAGGTGCTGCAGCGCGGCGAGCAGGCCGATCAGCAGGCGAGGCCGGTCCTCCAGGCCGAGAATCAACTCGTTGGCCTGGGGCTCGGTGGGCGGAGTCTGGTGAGAGGTCATGGCAAGTGCCCTGGAAAAAAGAGCGGCGATTTTACTGCAATGCCCCGGGGCGTGAAGCACTATCTGTAGCGGCTACTCAGAGGATATCGAAACCGCTGCTGCCCAGGCGTTCGCCGTTGATCAGCAGGTGTACCGCGTGGTGACCGCTGTAGTGGCGGCGGGTGGTGAGTTCGCGGATGTGCTGGTGGCGGCTCAGGGTTTCGCTGGCACCTGGGGCCAGGTGCAGGGTCTTGAGCTTGAAGACCTTGGTCGAGGTGCCGCCTGAGGCCTTCACGTAGTCGATGCCGTAGTCGATCACCAGTTTCTGGCTGGCCGGCGCGGTGGAGACCAGGGTGAAGGAGAGGGTGATGCTGTCGCCCAGACGGATCTGCGCCGGTGCGACCTTGAAGTCCCGGACCTCGACTTGGGCTTTGGCACCCGCGCCCATCAGGGCCAGGGCGCGTGGATTGCCCTGCTTGATCAGACTGCGCAGGGCATGGCGGGCGATCCACGCGGTGCGCGGGTCGTCCAGCGACCAGCCTTCGAGCAGGTCCAATACCCAGTCGGGATGTTCCTTGGTGATGTCGTTGAGGTGGTTGGCCACCGATTTGCGCACGTACAGACTGTCGTCGCACTTGAGCTGTTCGAGAATCCCGGCGGCGAGGTTGGGGTCTGCCTGGATGCGCGCCAATCGGAACGACCACGGCAGTCGTGGCCGCGAGCCTTCGCTGGCAAGGCGGCGCACGTGTTCGTTGGCGTCTCGTGACCATTCCTGCATGACTGCCAGGGTTCGCTCGAAATCGCTGAGCAGAAAGTGCCGCACCGCGAATTCGGAAGAACCGAAGCGGGTGAAGTATTTCAGGGCCTCCATCGACAGCTCGAAATCATCGCCGCCGTAGCTGGCCACGTAATGCGGCAGGCTGATACTGACGAAGCCGCTGTTCAGGCGCGGGGCGAGCTGGCGCAGTACCTCGATCGACTGTCGGTAGTCCAGTGGCAGCACCGCGTGCAGGCTTTCGCTGACCCGTACCAGGCGCTGCATGAGCGACAGTTCGTTCAGGCCCTGGTGGGTACGGCGCAGAAATTCGGCGCTGTCGAATGCGGGGTACACCGCCTGCATTTCATCGGCGATGTGCTGCAGGCGTTCGCTGTTGAAGATTTCCTTCAGCGCGGGGGCGGCTGGTTCGGTGCTCATGGCCTGCTCCGGTCCTTGAAAGGTGAGCAGTATAAGGGAGTGGGGAGGGCTTGGGAGGGGAGGTCAATGAACCGGGGCGCCAGGCCGCCGGTTCATTTGCTACCCGGATCGTCAGATGTGCAACGCATGCCCCAGTGCTTTCAGCGCCGCTTCCTGCACCGCCTCACCCAGCGTCGGGTGGGCATGGATGGTCCCGGCAATATCCTCCAGCCGCGCGCCCATCTCCAGCGACTGTCCAAATGCCGCCGCCAGTTCCGAGACGCCAACCCCCACCGCCTGCCACCCCACGATCAGGTGATTGTCGCGACGTGCCACCACCCGCACGAAGCCGCTTTTGGACTCCAGGGTCATGGCCCGCCCGTTGGCGGCGAACGGGAAGTTCGCGACGAGGCAATCCAGCCCGGCGGCCTTGGCGTCGTCCGGTGTCTTGCCGACCACCACCAGCTCCGGGTCGGTAAAACACACGGCGGCGATGGCCGTCGGGTTGAACTCGCGGTGCTTGCCGGCAATCAGCTCGGCGACCATCTCCCCCTGGGCCATGGCGCGGTGAGCCAGCATCGGCTCGCCGGTCAGGTCGCCAATCGCCCAGACGTTGCGCATGCTGGTCTGGCAGTGGCTGTCGATACGGATCGCCGCACCGTTCATGGCCAGTGCCAGGGCTTCCAGGTTCCAGCCCTGGGTCCGCGGCTTGCGCCCAACCGCCACCAGCACCTGATCAGTCGCCAGCGTCAGGGTTTCACCCTCGGGATCGCGGACCTTGAGGCTGTTGCTCGCCGCCTCGAAACCCTCGACGCTGTGCCCCAGCAGGACGTTGAGGCCCAGGGCCTTGAGCGAATCGGCCACCGGCTGGGCCAGTTCGCGATCATAGGTTGGCAGAATGCGCTCGCGGGCTTCGACCACCGTCACCTGCGAACCCAGCTTGCGGTAGGCGATCCCCAGTTCCAGGCCGATATAGCCGGCACCGACCACCACCAGGCGCTTGGGAATCGACGTCGGTGCCAGGGCTTCGGTGGAGGAAATCACCGCGCCGCCAAATGGCAGCATCGGCAGTTCCACGGTCTGCGAGCCGTTGGCCAGCAGCAGGTGTTCGCACTGAATGCGCAGGCCGTCGACGTCGACGTTCTTGCCGTCGATTATCTTTGCCCAACCGTGAATGACCTTGACCCCGTTCTTTTTCAGCAAGGCCGCGACACCGCTGGTGAGGCGGTCGACGATGCCGTCCTTCCACTCCACGCTCTTGCCGATATCCAGGCTCGCCTGTGCCACCTGGATGCCCAGCGGCGAGTGACCGCCGCTGTAGCCTTGGGTGGCGTGGAACTGCTCGGCGACATGGATCAGCGCCTTGGACGGAATGCAGCCGACGTTCAGGCAGGTGCCGCCCAGGGACTGGCCTTCCACCAGGATGGTCGCAATGCCCAGTTGCCCGGCCCGAATGGCCGCGACATAACCGCCGGGGCCGCCGCCGATGATCAGCAGGGTGGTGCTTTGAGTCTGTTGCATGCTCACTCCACAAACAGGCAGGCGGGTTGTTCGAGCAGGCCGCGAATGGCCTGGATGAATTGCGCCGCGTCCATGCCGTCGACCACGCGGTGATCGAACGAGCTGGACAGGTTCATCATCTTGCGTACGACGATCTGGCCCTTGATCACCACGGGCCGTTCGACGATGCGGTTGACGCCGACGATCGCCACTTCCGGCAGGTTCAGCACCGGCGTGCTGACGATGCCGCCCAGAGCACCGAGGCTGGTCAGGGTGATGGTCGAACCGGACATTTCCTCGCGGGTGGCCTTGCCGCTACGGGCGGCCTTGGCCAGGCGGTTGATCTCGTCGGCGCTGCTCCACAGGTCAAGGCTCTCGGCATGCCGTAGCACCGGCACCATCAGGCCGCCGTCGGTTTGCGCGGCAACGCCGACATGCACCGCACCATGGCGGGTGATGATCTGGGCCTCGTCGTCGTAACGGACGTTGATCTGCGGAAAGTCGCGCAGGGCCACGACCAGCGCCCGCACCAGGAACGGCAGCAGGGTCAGCTTGCCGCGACTGTCGCCGTGCTGGTGGTTGAGATGCACGCGCAGCTCTTCGAGGGCGGTGACATCGACCTCCTCGACATAGCTGAAGTGTGCGGCACGGCGCGTGGCGTCCTGCATGCGTTGGGCGATCTTGCGGCGCAGGCCGATCACCGGGATCTGTTCTTCATCGGTACGCCGCGCGTAGCGGCTGCTGACGGTCTGCGCAGGCTGTTCGGTCTGGGCCAGGTAGACGTCGAGGTCGTCGTGCAGAATGCGTCCGGCCGGGCCGCTGCCGTGGACAAAACGCAATTCGATCCCGGCATCCCAGGCACGTTTACGAACCGCTGGCGAGGCCAGTGGGCGTTCGTCGGGCTGGCGGGCGACGGGGGCCGCCCGGGTCGACGCAGGTGCGGGCACCGCAGCCGGTTTGGCGATGGGCTCGACGACTGCCACTTCCACTGGCTTTTCCGACACGGGCGCAGGGGCCGGCTTGGCTGGCGGCGCCTCGCTGCCTTCACGAACGTTGCCAGCACCTTCGACTTCGATGCTGATCAGGATGCTGCCGACTGCCATGACTTCACCCGGCTGGCCGCCGAGGGCGATCACCTTGCCGTGCACCGGCGAGGGAATATCGACCATGGCCTTGTCGGTCATGACATCGGCCAACACTTGATCCTCGACCACCAGGTCACCGACCTGCACGTGCCATTGGGACAGTTCCACTTCCGCGATGCCTTCGCCGATGTCCGGCATCTTGATGACGTGCGTACCCATTCAGACCTCCATGACCCGTTTCAATGCCGCCCCGACCCGCACCGGGCCGGGGAAGTACGCCCATTCCTGTGCATGGGGGTAGGGCGTGTCCCAGCCGGTGACGCGCTCGATCGGCGCCTCTAGGTAGTGGAAGCAATGCTCCTGCACCAGCGCGATCAGCTCGGCACCGAAACCGCAGGTGCGGGTGGCTTCGTGGACGACCACGCAGCGACGGGTTTTCTTCACGGAATTGACGATGGTTTCCAGGTCCAGCGGCCACAGGCTGCGCAGGTCGATGACTTCGGCGTCGACCCCGCTTTCCTCGGCTGCGGCCTGGGCCACGTAGACGGTGGTGCCGTAGGTGAGGATGGTCACTTCGCTGCCCGGGCGGGTGATCGCCGCGCTGTCCAGCGGTACGCTGTAGTAACCATCGGGCACGGCGCTGGCCGGGTGTTTCGACCAGGGCGTGACCGGGCGATCGTGATGACCATCGAACGGGCCGTTATAGAGGCGCTTGGGTTCGAGGAAGATCACCGGGTCATCGTTTTCGATGGCGGCGATCAGCAGGCCCTTGGCGTCGTAGGGATTGGACGGCATCACGGTGCGCAGGCCGCAGACCTGGGTGAACATCGCTTCCGGGCTCTGGCTGTGGGTCTGGCCGCCGTAGATGCCGCCGCCGCAGGGCATGCGCAGGGTCATCGGGGCGACGAACTCGCCGGCCGAGCGGTAGCGCAGGCGCGCCGCTTCCGAGACGATCTGGTCGGAGGCCGGGTAGAAATAGTCGGCGAACTGGATTTCCGCCACCGGGCGCAGGCCGTAGGCACCCATGCCCACTGCCACGCCGACGATGCCGCTTTCCGAGATCGGTGCATCGAATACCCGCGAGGTGCCGTACTTGGCCTGCAGGCCCTCGGTGCAGCGGAACACGCCGCCGAAGTAACCGACGTCCTGGCCGAACACCACCACGTTGCTGTCGCGCTCGAGCATCACATCCATGGCCGAGCGCAGGGCCTGGATCATGGTCATGGTGCTGGTGGCCACGGCGTTCTCCGTTTGCAGTTTGCTGTGATCGTTCATGGCTTATAACCCCAGTTCCTGGCGCTGCCGACGCAGGTGGTCGGGCATTTCCTTGTAGACGTCCTCGAAGATGGTCGCGGCGCTGGGCATCTGCCCGCCGGCCAGGGTGCCGTACTGTTCGGCGTCCTTCTGCGCGGCGATGACCTCGGCTTCCAGTTCCGCACTGACCGCGGCGTGTTCCTCTTCGGACCACTGGCCGATGGCGATCAGGTGCTGCTTGAGGCGGGCGATCGGATCGCCCAGGGGGAAATGACTCCAGTCGTCGGCGGGGCGGTACTTGGACGGATCGTCGGAGGTGGAATGCGGGCCGGCGCGGTAGGTGACCCACTCGATCAGCGTCGGACCGAGGTTGCGCCGCGCGCGTTCGGCGGCCCAGGCGGAAGCGGCGTACACCGCGATGAAGTCGTTGCCGTCGACCCGCAGCGAGGCGATGCCGCAGCCGACGCCGCGTCCGGCGAAGGTGGTGGCTTCACCGCCCGCGATGGCCTGGAAGGTGGAAATCGCCCACTGGTTGTTGACCACGTTGAGGATCACCGGCGCGCGGTAGACGTGGGCGAAGGTCAGGGCAGTGTGGAAGTCCGACTCGGCGGTGGCGCCGTCACCGATCCAGGCCGAGGCGATCTTGGTATCGCCCTTGATCGCCGAGGCCATGCCCCAACCGACCGCTTGTACGAATTGGGTGGCGAGGTTGCCGGAAATGGTGAAGAAGCCATGCTCGCGTACGGAGTACATGATCGGCAGTTGCCGGCCCTTGAGCGGATCGCGCTCGTTGGACAGCAACTGGCAGATCAGGTCCACCAGCGGCACTTCGCGGGCCATCAGGATGCTCTGCTGGCGGTAGGTCGGAAAGCACATGTCGTCGAGGTTCAGCGCCAGCGCCTGGGCACTGCCGATGGCTTCCTCGCCGAGGCTCTGCATGTAGAACGACATTTTCTTCTGTCGCTGGGCAACCACCATGCGGCTGTCGAAGATGCGTGTCTTGAGCATGGCGCGCATGCCTGTGCGCAGGATTTCCAGCGGCACGCCTTCGGCCCAGGGGCCAAGGGCCTGGCCCTGGTCGTCGAGCACGCGGATCAGGCTGCGGGCCAGATCGGCAGTGTCGGCGGGTTCGACGTCGATGGGTGGTTTGCGGACCTGGCCGGCATCGGTCAGGCGCAGGTAACTGAAATCGGTCTTGCAACCGGGACGGCCTGAGGGTTCAGGAACGTGCAGGCGCAGCGGTTCATACGCTGAGGTCATGGCTTTCTACGCTCTATCTTGTGAATTTCTTGTAGTGGGCGCGCGAGCTGGCAATCATTCCCTGGGTAAGGGAAATCTTGTCCTACAACAATCATAGGCCGGTCGCAGGAGAATATTTATCTCTGTTAGGTTGCGCCTGAGATTATTTGCAGATAAAAAATCTGTATAAGTCTAAAAAACAGGTGATTTTGTCTCATGCGCAAACTGGATCGTACCGACATCGGGATTCTCAATAGCCTTCAGGAGAATGCCCGCATCACCAACGCCGACCTGGCCCGGTCGGTCAATCTGTCGCCGACACCGTGTTTCAACCGGGTGCGGGCGATGGAAGAGTTGGGGCTGATCCGCGAGCAGGTGACCTTGCTCGATGCCGATCTGCTGGGCCTGCACGTCAACGTGTTCATTCACGTCAGCCTGGAAAAACAGGTGGAGGAGGCGTTGCAGCACTTCGAGGCGGCGATCGCCGATCGGCCGGAAGTGATGGAGTGCTATCTGATGGCGGGGGATCCGGACTATCTGATCCGCGTGCTGGTGCCGACCATCCAGGCGCTGGAGCGCTTCATGATGGACTTTCTGACCAAGGTGCCGGGGGTGGCGAACATCCGCTCCAGCTTTGCGCTCAAGCAGGTGCGCTACAAGACAGCGCTGCCGTTGCCGGCTGGCGGTCTGACGTTGGCGATGTAGAGGAGAGTGGGAAGAGCGAGAGACTTTCGTCAGCCGCGACCCTGAATGCCAGGGCTGACGAGTTCGAGTGCCTACAGATTGTCTTTCTTGTCTCCGGCAGACAGGCCGGCCTGGATCCGCTGGTAAATCTCTTCACGGTGCACGGCAACGTCTTTTGGCGCATTGATGCCGACGCGTACCTGCTGGCCGCTGACGCCCAGAATAGTGATCGTGATGTCGTCACCGATGTTGATGCTTTCACCGACTTTGCGGGTGAGTATCAGCATGTCTTTACTCCTTGATTGTTACTAAGGTGCCTTTCTCAGGCATTCCTGGCTTAGGTCTTACATACAGAATACCGCCAAGTTGATCCGAGCGGGTGGTTCATTACAGACGTCATTTCATTCTATTTAATTCCCCGGAGCCGGAAAATCGTCGGTAATTCAGTCTGATAGGGCATCAATAGGGCAGTTCTACAAGGTTGAGACAGGCCGTAAGGTGATAAAATCACATTAACTGACGATTATGGGAGACGCTTTGTGCGCAGAATAGCAGTGATGATGGCATTCGTGGTGCTGGCCGGATGTGGGGATGGCTCGGGGCACAAGGTCGAGCCGGCCAAGGCAGCGCTGGCACCGGTGGCCGCAGCCGTGCAGAGCACGGGTTGGGACCTGCTGATCAAGGACGACAAGACCAAGGCGTTGACCGACTGGACGGCGTGGCTGATCGAGCACGGCTTCCCGTTCAAGATTCTCGATGATGGCCAGGTCATTGCCGGTCCGTTCGCGACCAAGGAAATCGCCGAGCAGAAAAAGGCCCAGTTGGCCGACAAGCAGAACATGGAATCGCAAGTGGTGGAGCACAAGGCGCAGCCGTGAGGCTATAGGAGCGGGCTTGTCGGGACGCCGCACCGCCGCGAAGCTTTTGGCGGCCCCATTGGCCCCTTCGCGGGCAAGCCCGCTCCTACAAGGATGTCGGCAGCGCAGGGCATTCGAGCGGCTTGCCTGCCGCGCCGATCACTCGGTCGGCGATTGCGTGTCGATGTACGCCGGTACCTCGGCCAGCGGATAGTGTCGTTGCTGATCGCGGCACGGTATCCGTCTCGCGGGCAAGGGCTCAAGCCGTTGTGGCGTGCCCGTTATCAATGCCCGTTCTACCGCCAGCAGTACCCGAACATCCCTGAAACCTTCTTCGCCATCGGGCTCCGGCGTCGAGTCATTCAGAATGCAATCGGAGAAGTACGCGGTCTCACCTGCAAACTGGTCGACTACGGGGTGCGAGTATTCCCGGGTCTGGTCGCCGACGGTCGCGCGGTAGGTGATGCCCACCTCCTTGCCATAACCGAAACACGGTGAGGCCTCGATTTCGCCCTGTGTGCCGATCAGCTGGAAACGCTCGCTGTCGGGAAGGGTGTAGCTGAGGGTGAATTGCGCCATGCGTTCGCCGGGGAATCTCAGGCACACGCTCACCGTATCCGGCGTCCCCAGGTTGCTACCGGGCACGGTCGTACCGACCGCGCTGACCTCGATGGGGTCATCACCAAAAAGCTGTCGCACCATGTTCAACGGATACGGCCCCATATCCAGTGCGGGGCCGGCAGCAAAGCCGTTCTGCATCCGATGATTGGTCAGTTTTACCGTCTGCGTGAAGGTCGACGTGAACAGGCGAGGTTGTCCGAAGTCACCGGCATGAACGCGCTCGATCATTTCGAGGGTTCCGGGCTCCGAGTGCAGGCGGTAGGCGATCATGAGTTTTGCGTTCGAACGTTGCGCCGCCTCCAGCATCGCCTTGCAATCGTCCTCATGGGTGGCCATGGGCTTTTCCAGAAGCACATGGATACCTGCTTCGAGGGCGGGTACTACAAATTCGCGGTGCAGGAAGTTGGGCGTTGCGATGTAGACCGCATCGATTTCCCCGGATGTCAGTAACTCGGCGTATTGCTCATAGCGGTAGCTTTTGAGGCCATAGCGCTTGCCGAGCTTGTCTGCCTTGATCGGGTCACCTGTGACCAGGGCCGTCATCACGGAGTTCTCGGTCTGTCCTATTCCCGGCATGAAGGCGCCTTGGGAAATCGATCCGCCACCGACCACTGCATAACGAACCTTGCCGTTCAAATCGGGCATGTGAAGCTCCTTGTGCCCAGGCAATCAACGTGTTGCCTGCCAGGTGTCGGCCATGGTGAGCGCCAGGAGTTCCATCTGTGTGCATCGATCAATCTCCTATGATTGAACTCGCTACACGGGTCGACCGCTCGTCAGACTTGAAGTGGATTTCTTGAACATACAATTCGTTCTCCCGGACAGATTGAACATGTGCTGACGAAATTCCTTTTCGTCTCGCCTCTGGGAGAACGCAATGAAAGCCATCGTTTACAACGGCCCTCGTGAGGTCAGTGTGCAGAATGTGCCGGACGCCAAAATCGAAAAGTCCACCGACGTCCTGGTGCGCGTGACAACGACCAACATCTGCGGCTCCGACCTGCACATGTATGAGGGCCGGACTTCTTTTGAAACAGGCCGGGTGTTTGGCCATGAAAACCTGGGCGAGGTCATCGAGGTGGGTGCCGGCGTCGATCGGGTCAAGGTCGGTGACCGGGTGTGCCTGCCGTTCAATATCGGCTGCGGCTTTTGCGAAAACTGCGAAAAAGGCCTGACCGGCTTTTGCCTGACGGCCAACCCCGGCAGTGCGGGGGCTGCCTACGGTTTTGCCGACATGGGCCCTTATCAGGGCGGACAGGCTGAACTGCTGCGGGTGCCGTATGCCGACTTCAACTGCCTTGTGTTGCCCAGCGACGCGCAGGAGCGTGAGGAAGACTATGTCATGCTCTCCGACATCTTCCCGACGGGTTGGCATGCGACCGAGTTGGCGGGGCTGCTTCCTGGGGAAAGCATTGCCATCTACGGTGCCGGACCGGTGGGTTTGATGGCGGCTCACTCAGCCATGATCAAGGGCGCCTCCCAGGTGTTCGTGGTTGACAACCATCCCGACCGTTTAAGGCTGGCTGCCCAGATGGGGGCCACGCCCATCAACTCGCTCGAGCAGGAAGCGGTGGAGCGGATATTGAATCTGACCCATGGCAAAGGCACGGATCGCGGTTGTGAGTGCGTGGGCTATCAATGCTGCGACCGCCACGGGCATGAAGCCAATCACCTGACCCTGAACAACCTGGTCGCCTCGACGAAAGCGACGGGCGGCATCGGTGTCGTCGGGGTATTCGTACCGCAGGATCCGGGGGCCAAAAATGAGTGGGCCAGGGAGGGCAAGATGGCCTTCGATTTCGGCGCGTTCTGGTTCAAGGGGCAGCAGATTCGAACCGGGCAGGCCAACGTCAAAGCCTACAATCGGCGCTTGGCCGAGTTGATCCATCGTGGCCGCGCCAAACCTTCGCAGATCATCTCTCATCGTCTCACGCTGGCTGAAGGGCCGGAGGCCTATCGGCACTTCGACGCGCGTGACGAGGGTTGGACGAAGGTGGTGCTCAAGCCCGCGGCTTGAAACCCACAGCCAATGCGGGTGTGTGGGGCGCGAGGATCCGTTTGAGGTTTCGCGCCTCGTAGGGCCCATTTGCCGAGGAGAATCATCATGAAAAGGTTATCGATGTGCTTGGGCTTGTGCAGTGTGTTCATGCTTCAGGGATGCTTTGACAGCGCTGACAACACCACGAAAGACAATTCCAGTGGAACCCGGTCCTCTGTGCAGATGCAAAAAGGCAAGGCAGAGCCAGAGAAGGGGAGCTGAACCCCTCTACATTGTCGGAGCGGGGTTGCTCGTGAAGGGGGGAAGTGGGGCCGCCAAAAGCTTCGCGGCGGTGCGGCGTCCCGACAAGCCCGCTCCTACAGGGTCGGTTGGTTTGGCCGAGGGCTCAGCCGCAGGCCTTCAGGTCCACCGCCCCGACGAACTCGTTGCCGCGTCCCATCACGCACGCCACGCTTTGGTTGCGCTGGCGTTCCCAGGTTTGCACCGGGTAGGTCTTGTTCCAGGCTTCGAACAACTGCCGGTCCTGTTTCGACAGGCGCAGGCCGTATTGCTTGCTCATGTAGAAATAGGTGCGGGCGATCATCCCGCGAATCGAAGGCCGCGGCATGACCTTCTTGGCCTTGAAGTCGACCTGGGTCAGGCATGAGCCATATTGACCCTTCTGCTCCGGCAGCCAGCCGAAGCTGAAATTGCTGCGGTCGCCGTTCACTTCGCCGATGCTCGGCACCAGGTTGTGCAGGTCGGCTTCGGCGCGCTTGTAGGCCGGATCGTTCTGGCTGCAGTTCTTGCGCCCGCCCTGCTGCCAGCATTGGCGCTGATGACCGATCTGCCAGGCCGGCACGATATGTTCCCACTCGATTCGCGCGGCACGGTTGGCGTTCTTGCGGGGGACGTAGCCGCAGGCCTGGAGGTCGACCCGGTTGCCGCTGTACTTGCAGCCGCAATAGAACTCGGTGGACTGGCGTTCATACAGCTTCCAGGCGACCTTCTTGGCTTCGCTGAAGGTCCGTGGCGCTTCGGCGTGGGCTGGTAGCACCCAGCACAGACCGAGCAGGGTGATAACACGCAGACGCATGGCTCAGTCTTCCTTCGGCACGGTCCAGAAAATCTGCACGCCACCGTCATCGCGGTAGGCCAGGGTGACGTTGTCGTTCTCGCCGATTTCCTCGAGCAGTTGCTCCCACTCATCGGCGGGCTCATCCGGCATGCGGAAGATCAGCGCGGTCTTGGCTTGCTGGGCGGATTGCGAGTTGATGATTTTCTGTACGCGCAGGCCCATGCGCTCGTAGGCGCTGGGTGCGGTGGAAGCTGAGGTTGGGTTTGCCACGAAACAATCCTTAATTAAGCTGTACGTGCATACAGTATTTAACTGTAGGCAATTTCGCAACTGTCAGGGCGTGTTGGAGCATTTCTGACAGCGCTTTTTGGGATTTGGCGTCAGCTGTAGGAAAAATTATAAGGATTTACAAAAGGATGGATGTCGGTGGGCGTTTTTTTAACGAGTAGGTTTTTTCGCGGTGTTGGGTGAGAGATTGCTGTTTCGGCTGCAGGGTATTTGTATCGGAATGGGATGTATTGATGTACACGAACGCTAAAGTTCAGCAGGTTGCTGCCGATAGGGCGGTACAGAAATTTTTCGAGGCGCTTAACATGTCAGTAGGTTTTCCTTCCCCCGGCGGCTTGATGATCAACGGCCGCACCGCGGGTTCGACGGAGTCCAAGACCATCGCCATGACCGGCGAGATCGACAAGGCAGTGAAGGACACCAGTGAAGCCGACACCAAGGATGGCAAGGTCCGTGCGGGCGGCGGTAGCGCGCAAGCCGCCGAGAGCACCGACGAAAGCGCAGGCAGCAGCCATAGCGCTGCGGTCAAGGCGCTGCAAAAACGCATGAAAGAGCTGCAGCAACAACTGCGTGAACTCCAGCAGCAACTGGTCGCTGCGCAAAAGGCTTCCTATCCTTCGGACGATGCCCGCACCACCGCCGTGATGGGCGTTCAGGGGCAGATCAGTACGGTCAGTGGCGCCCTGATGACTACCGCCGCCGCGCTGCTGAAAGCCCTCACCGACGAGGCCAAGTCCGGTAGCACCGGCTCGCTGGTCAGCACCACCGCCTAAGCCCTTGACCGCCGGGCATTGCGTCCGGCGGTGATTTCATGGCTATTCTCTGATCGAGCCTGTGCAACCCCGTTGACAAATGTCGGCGGGGTTCGCATAGTTTGTCTTACGCAAACGTTTGCGCAGACTGTTTCGGGGCTTCCCACAGGTAGTGGCGCAAGCTTCGTCGCGCTCCTGGCGTTGCCCACAACAATCATAAGATCTGGAGTGAACCCATGAAGTTGCCATTCGCTGGACGCCTTCTCGCTGTCGCCGTACTCGCTGCCGTCATGCCACTGTCTTCGGCTTTCGCCGACGCGGCCAAGCCCAAGGTTGGCCTGGTCATGAAGTCCCTCGCCAATGAATTCTTCGTCACCATGCAGGACGGCGCCAAGGACTACCAGAAAACCCACTCCGCCGATTTCGACATGATCACCAACGGGATCAAGAACGAAACCGACACCGCTGCCCAGATCGATATCGTCAACCAGATGATTCTGTCCAAGGTCGATGCCATCGTGATTGCCCCGGCCGACTCCAAGGCCCTGGTGACCGTGCTCAAGAAAGCCTCGGACGCCGGGATCAAGGTGGTCAACATCGACAACCGCCTCGATCCGGACGTGCTCAAGAGCAAGCACCTGGAGATTCCGTTCGTCGGTCCCGACAACCGCAAGGGCGCCCGCCTGGTCGGTGACTACCTGGCCAAGACCCTGGCCGCCGGTGACAAGGTCGGCATCATCGAAGGTGTACCGACCACCACCAATGCCCAGCAGCGCACCGCAGGCTTCAAGGATGCGATGGACGCGGCCGGCATGAAGATCGTTTCCACCCAATCCGGCAACTGGGAAATCGACCAGGGCAACAAGGTCGCTTCGGCCATGCTGAGCGAATACCCGGATATCAAGGCGCTGTTGGCCGGTAACGACAACATGGCCCTGGGCGCTGTGTCCGCAGTACGTGCTGCGGGCAAGGCGGGCAAGGTGCAAGTGGTCGGTTACGACAACATCGAAGCGATCAAGCCGATGCTGCAGGACGGCCGCGTGCTGGCCACCGCTGACCAGGCCGCTGCCCAGCAGGCGGTGTTCGGTATCCAGAACGCACTCAAGCTGGTCAAGGGTGAGAAGGTCGATGCCGTCGATGGCGTGATCCAGACTCCGGTCGAACTGGTTCTCAAGAAGTAAACCCTGGTGGCCATACAGGCCACTCGCTGCAACCGCCCGCTCGTTCTGAGCGGGCGCTCGGAGATTTTTCTATGTCATCTTCCGCCCCGAACGCTGTCCTGTCGGTCAGCGGTATCGGCAAGACCTATGCGCAACCTGTCCTGAGCAACATCGACCTGACGCTGATGCGTGGCGAAGTGTTGGCGCTGACGGGTGAGAACGGCGCGGGCAAAAGTACGCTGTCGAAGATCATCGGCGGGCTGGTCACACCGACCACCGGCCAGATGCACTTCAATGGCCAGGCTTATGCCCCCGGCAGTCGGGCCCAGGCTGAAGAGCAGGGCGTTCGCATGGTCATGCAGGAACTCAATCTGTTGCCGACCCTGTCGGTGGCGGAAAACCTGTTTCTCGATAACCTGCCCAGCCACGCTGGCTGGATCAGCCGCAAGCAACTGCGCCAGGCTGCCATCGAGGCGATGGCCCAGGTCGGCCTGGACGCGATCGACCCCGACACCCTGGTCGGTGAACTGGGAATCGGCCACCAGCAGATGGTGGAAATCGCCCGCAACCTGATCGGCGATTGCCATGTGCTGATTCTCGACGAGCCGACCGCGATGCTCACCGCCCGCGAAGTCGAAATGCTCTTCGAACAGATCACCCGCCTGCAGGCCCGGGGCGTGGCGATCATCTACATTTCCCACCGGCTCGAAGAACTGGCCCGGGTCGCCCAGCGCATTGCGGTACTGCGCGACGGCAACCTGGTCTGCGTCGAGCCGATGGCCAATTACAATAGCGAGCAGTTGGTCAACCTGATGGTCGGCCGCGAACTCGGTGAACACATCGACCTGGGCGAGCGCACGATTGGCGCGCCGGCCCTGACGGTCAAGGGCCTGAGTCGGGCCGACAAGGTGTTCGACGTTTCCTTCGAAGTGCGCGCGGGCGAGATCTACGGCATTTCCGGCCTGATCGGCGCCGGGCGCACCGAACTGCTGCGCCTGATCTACGGCGCCGATATCGCCGACAGCGGCACCGTGGCCCTGGGCACACCGGCCAAGGTCGTCGACGTGCGCTCGCCGGTCGATGCGGTGCGCCATGGCATCGCCCTGATCACCGAGGACCGCAAGGGCGAAGGCCTGCTGCTGACCCAATCGATCAGCGCCAACATCGCCCTGGGCAACATGCCGGCGATTTCCAATGGCGGGGTGGTCAATGGTCGTGATGAAACCGCGCTGGCGCGGCGGCAGATCGAGGCCATGCGGATTCGTAGCTCGAGCCCTGAACAGCTGGTTTCCGAGCTGTCCGGCGGCAACCAGCAGAAGGTGGTGATCGGCCGCTGGCTGGAGCGCGACTGCTCGGTGCTGCTGTTCGATGAGCCAACGCGCGGGATCGACGTTGGTGCCAAGTTCGATATCTACGCCTTGCTGGGCGAACTGACACGCCAGGGCAAGGCACTGGTGGTGGTCTCCAGCGACCTGCGCGAGTTGATGCTGATCTGCGACCGGATCGGTGTGCTCTCGGCTGGCCGTCTGATCGAGACTTTCGAGCGCGATAGATGGACTCAGGATGACTTGCTTGCTGCCGCCTTTGCCGGCTATCAGAAACGTGATGCGTTGCTCAACGAAGCGGCGCCTAGGGATACCCTATGAAAACTGCACCTTCGACCGGCAAGGCCGGCCGTAACTTCTATGGCCTCGGCACCTACCTGGGGCTGGCCGGCGCGTTGCTGGCGATGATCATCCTGTTCTCCAGCCTGAGCAGCCATTTCCTGTCCTATGACACCTTCAGCACCCTGGCCAACCAGATCCCCGACCTGATGGTGCTGGCGGTCGGCATGACCTTCGTGCTGATCATCGGCGGCATCGACCTGTCGGTCGGCTCGGTGCTGGCGCTGGCGGCCTCCACCGTCAGTGTGGCGGTGCTGGGCTGGGGCTGGAGCGTGCTGCCGGCAGCATTGCTGGGCATGGGCTGTGCGGCGCTTGCAGGGACCATTACCGGCTCGATCACCGTGGCCTGGCGGATTCCGTCGTTCATCGTCTCCCTCGGCGTGCTGGAAATGGCCCGGGGCGTCGCCTACCAGATGACTGGCTCGCGTACCGCCTACATCGGTGACGCCTTCGCCTGGTTGTCGAACCCGATCGCCTTCGGTATTTCGCCGTCCTTCATCATTGCGCTGCTGGTGATCATCGCCGCGCAACTGGTGCTGACCCGTACCGTGTTCGGTCGTTACCTGATCGGCATCGGCACCAACGAGGAAGCCGTGCGTCTGGCGGGGATCAACCCCAAGCCCTACAAGATTCTGGTGTTCAGCCTGATGGGCCTGCTCGCGGGCGTTGCGGCGCTGTTCCAGATTTCCCGCCTGGAAGCGGCCGATCCGAACGCTGGTACCGGCCTGGAACTGCAGGTGATCGCCGCGGTGGTGATCGGTGGTACCAGCCTGATGGGCGGACGCGGTTCGGTGATCAGCACCTTCTTTGGTGTGCTGATCATCTCCGTGCTGGCCGCGGGCCTGGCGCAGATCGGCGCGACCGAGCCGACCAAGCGAATCATCACCGGTGCGGTGATCGTCATCGCCGTGGTGCTGGACACCTATCGCAGCCAACGCGCCCGCCGGCGGGCCTGAGTCATGGCGACCATCAAGGACGTGGCCGCGCTGGCGGGAATCTCCTACACCACGGTCTCCCACGTGGTGAACAAGACCCGGCCGGTCAGCGAACGGGTGCGGCTCAAGGTCGAGGCGGCAATCGCCGAACTCGACTACGTGCCCAGCGCCGTGGCGCGCTCGCTCAAGGCCAAGACCACCGCGACCATCGGCCTGTTGGTGCCCAACAGCCTCAACCCGTACTTCGCCGAGCTGGCGCGCGGTATCGAGGATTACTGCGAGCGCAATAATTACTGCGTGATCCTGTGCAATTCCGACGATGATCCGGACAAGCAGCGCAATTACCTGCGGGTGTTGCTGGAGAAACGCGTCGACGGGCTGATCGTTGCCTCCACCGGCGGTGACGACAGTCTGGCCTCTGGCCTGCTGGCGGTGCGCACGCCAATGGTGATCGTCGACCGTGAGATTGCCGGCGTCGAGACCGATCGGGTGCGTATCGACCACGAGGAGGGCGCCTACCTGGCGACCCGGCACCTGCTGGAGCTGGGGCATCGGGCGATTGCCTTCATCGGTGGGCCGCTCGACAACAGCGTTGCGCAGTTGCGTCTGGCCGGTTATCGCCGGGCACTGCGCCAGGCCAAGGTCAAAGTGTCGGCCTCGTCGGTACTGGCCAGCGACTTCACCAGCACCGGCGGTTACCGGGCGGCGGCCCAACTGCTGGAGGGCGAGCGCCCGACGGCGATTTTCGCGAGCAATGACCTGCTCGGCATCGGTGCCCTGCGGGCAGCAGCGGAACGTGATATCCGCATACCGGGCGAATTGTCGGTCATCGGCTTCGACGATATCCAGATGAGCCGTTATGTGTACCCGGCGCTGACCACGGTCGGCCAGTCGATTCTGCAACTGGGGGAGACGGCGGCCGAGTTGCTGCTGCGGCGCCTCGCCACGCCGGAACTGGCGCTCGACCAGCGCATCGTGATTCCCAGCATCGTCTTGCGTGAATCGACGGCGCCGGTTCCGGACGCGTCCGCCTGAAACGTCGGTCCAGCGCTGCTGGCTCCGACCGAACTGAATTCAAGAGTACAGATGCATGCAAGCAAAAGTAGTGGTCATAGGCAGTCTCAACATGGACCTGGTCACCCGCGCCGAGCGCCTGCCGCGTGCGGGTGAAACCCTGATCGGCCAGTCGTTCGGCACCGTGCCTGGCGGCAAGGGCGCGAACCAGGCCGTGGCGGCGGCGCGCCTGGGCGCACAGGTGTCGATGGTCGGCTGTGTGGGTGATGACGCCTACGGGCAGCAATTGCGCGATGCCTTGCTGGTCGAAGGGATCGATTGCCAGGCGGTCACGGCGGTGGACGGCGTTTCCAGCGGGGTGGCGCTGATCGTGGTCGATGACAGCAGCCAGAACGCGATTGTCATCGTCGCCGGCGGCAACGGTTGCCTGACCACCGAAGTGGTCAAGGGCTTCGACGCGGTGCTGCAGGCGGCCGATGTGATCATCTGCCAGCTCGAAGTGCCGCTGGAAACCGTCGGTTATGCGCTCAAGCGCGGCCGCGAGCTGGGCAAGACCGTGATTCTCAACCCGGCGCCGGCCAGTGCGCCGTTGCCGGCCGACTGGTATGCGTCGATCGACTACCTGATCCCCAACGAAAGCGAGGCATCGGCCCTCAGTGGCCTGCCGGTGGATTCCCAGGCGACGGCCGAAGCCGCCGCGACCCGACTGATGGCGGCGGGGGCCGGAAAGGTGATCATCACCCTCGGTGCCCAGGGCTCGTTGTTCGCCGACGGGCAAGGCTTTACGCACTTCCCGGCGCCCAAGGTGCAGGCGCTCGATACCACTGCGGCGGGCGACACCTTCGTCGGCGGTTTCGCCGCAGCGCTGGCCGCTGGCAAGAGTGAGGCCGAGGCAATCCGTTTTGGTCAGGTCGCCGCAGCGTTGTCAGTCACCCGGGCTGGTGCGCAGCCATCCATTCCACAATTGTCCGAAGTGCAGGGGGTCAAACTGTCATGAAAAAAGCACCATTGCTCAACATCGCCCTGTCACGCCTGATTGCCTCGCTGGGCCATGGCGAGATGCTGGTGATCGGCGATGCCGGCCTGCCAGTGCCGCCAGGCGTCGAACTGATCGACCTGGCCCTGACCCCGGGCATTCCCGATTTCGTCAGCACCCTGCGCATCGTGCTCAGCGAGATGCAGGTAGAGAGCCATGTGCTGGCCGAGGAGATCCTGCTCAAGCAGCCGCCGGCATTGACCTACCTGGAGGCGCTTGAGTCTCGTGGCGAATTGGGGCAACGTCGTCTGCTCAGTCACGAGCAATTCAAGGCGCTCAGCCAGCAGGCCAAGGCTGTTGTACGCACCGGCGAGTGCCAGCCGTACAGCAACGTCATCCTGGTGGCAGGCGTGACGTTCTGACTTTTCCCTCATGCGCAAGGAGTGCACCATGCAACGCTATACCAAGACTGTGTCACGCTGGTTCAGGAGTCTGCTGATCGTGTCCCTGTTCACTGCTACCGGCGCCCAGGCGGCGGAAAAGATCGACCTGATCATCGACACCGACCCGGGCGCCGATGATGTGGTGGCGCTGTTGTTCGCCCTGGCTTCGCCGGAGGAATTGAACATTCGCGCGCTGACCACCGTCGCCGGCAACGTGCGCCTGGACAAGACCTCGCGCAACGCCCGGCTGGCCCGTGAGTGGGCCGGGCGCGAAGAGGTGCCGGTGTACGCCGGCGCGCCACGGCCGCTGCTGCGCACGCCGATCTATGCCGAGAACATCCACGGCAAGGAAGGCATCTCCGGAGTCACCGTGCACGAACCCAAGGCGCCGTTGGCCAAGGGCAACGCGGTGAACTACCTGATCGACACCCTGCGTGCGGCCAAGCCCCACAGCATCACCATTGCCATGTTGGGGCCGCAGACCAACCTGGCGCTGGCGCTGATCCAGGACCCGGAAATCACCCAGGGCATCAAGGAAGTGGTGGTCATGGGCGGTGCGCACTTCAACGGCGGCAATATCACGCCGGTGGCCGAGTTCAACCTGTTCGCCGATCCGCAGGCCGCCGAAGTGGTGCTCAAGAGTGGCGTCAAGCTGACCTACCTGCCGCTGGACGTGACCCACAAGATCCTCACCAGCGACGAGCGCCTGAAGAAGATCGCTGCGCTGAACAACAACGCTGGCAAGGTGGTCGGCGACATCCTCAACGACTACGTCAAGGGCGACATGGAGCACTACGGTATTCCAGGTGGCCCGGTGCACGACGCCACGGTCATCGCCTACCTGCTCAAGCCTTCGCTGTTCAGCGGGCGTGAAGTCAACATGGTGGTCGACAGCCGCGAAGGTCCGACCTTTGGCCAGACCATCGTCGACTGGTACGACGGCCTGAAACAGAACAAGAACGTGTTCTGGGTCGAGAACGGTGATGCGCAAGGCTTCTTCGACCTGCTGACGGCCCGCCTGGGGCGTCTCAAGTAACCCTGCCAGCCGCAGGCGCTCGCCTGCGGGGCCGCTGGGCACAAGGCCCGGCATCGTGCCACACTGCGGTTTTGCCTTTTCTGGAAAACCGCCGTGCAGATCGACCTGAACCACCCCGACAACCTCACCATCGAGGCCGTGCGCCAATTGCTCGCCTCGGCCAGCGATGATGTGCACACCCAATTGCGGGTGACCCGCTCAGGGATCGCCTATCTGTCCAGTGGCGTGGTCGGTGGGCGTGATATCGAGGGGCTGCTGTTTCGCCTGGAAACCTGGGCGGCCGGCTCCGGCTACGTCGGCAACGTGGCGGCCAGCGATGACGTATGGGTGCGGCAGATCTTCAATGCCTTGAAGGACAACTGGCCCAACCCGCCCTTCGATTACATCGACGTCTACTGAATATACAAGCCGTTCATATTCAGTCACGATTGATTGCGCCCGCAGGCGGGCGGCTGAGGCAGACTTGTCTGGTGTTGCTGTCAGAATCAGTGCCTCCGCCAGTCGATATGCAACCAATCATGTAAACGGCGGTCGCACGCACTCTATCTATTTTTTCAAAGGAGGCTTCATGCCTTGGAAGCTTGCATCTTTGGGGGCGATTATCGCCCTGTCGGTCCTGACCGGTTGCGCGACGAACAGCGGTTCTACGCCGGCCAGTCATAGCGAGTCCGCCAGTCAGAACGACAGTGGTCGTTGCGAAGCCAAAGGCGCCGAGTTCGCGATCGGCCAGCAGGCCTCTGCCGAGCTGCTGGAGCAGGCACGTAGCCGCAGCGGTGCACAGAACGCCCGGGTAGTGGGGCCGGATGACATGATCACTCTGGAATACCGCTCCGACCGCCTGAACCTCAATGCCGACCGTACCGGCAAGATCGAGCGGGTCAACTGCGGCTGATGTCGCCGGTTTTTCCTGCGGTGCTTTTCAGGCATCCATAAAAAAACCCCGCATGAGGCGGGGTTTTTTTAGTTCGCGGAAAACTTACTCCGGACGAACCTGTGCAGCTTGCATACCCTTTTGGCCTTTCTCAGCCACGAACGAGACGGTCTGGCCTTCTTTCAGGCTTTTGAAACCGTCAGTTTCGATAGCTTTGAAGTGTACGAACAGGTCGTCACCGCCACCTTGAGGAGTGATGAAGCCGAAGCCTTTTTCATCGTTGAACCATTTTACGGTGCCGGTTTGGCGATTAGACATGGTGTATCTCCAAGAAACATATATTTTCAGTAGTGCTGTGCTGCTCAGGCCAACTGGGCACACGGGCCTATCATAGTCGAAATGTTCGACTTGGGAGCCCCCCTCAGCGGCTGATTGCCAATCAGTCGCGCTTTCTTTACCGCACTCATCGGCTGAAAGCCACGGTTTAAGCGGCTTTCAGCAAAAAACGGCTGTGAGAAAAAAAGCCGTAAAAACTGCATAAAATGTGTGAAATAACGACTTTTAGCCTCTGAAGCGCGGAGCAATCCCGGCATTTGCCTGGTTATTTGCTCACCCGGCAGGCTGAAACGACTTGCAATGCTTTGGTCTGCAACTCCTTGCTAGGGCCCTTGCTGGGGTCCTTGGGGTGCATCAGTTCGGCCAGTTCGGCGCTGGTGAACTTGTCGTTGAGCTGGTCGGCGCTGCAGGCGCAATGCTGTTGCGCGGTCTTGAGGTCGACACTGCGGTTGGCGGCGATGGTGCAGTCCTTCATGTAAGCCTCGCGCTGGCCGTTGGGCCAGGCGGCCTGGGCGCTCAGGGGCAGCAGCAGGGCGATGGGCGCGGCGAGGGCGAGGAGGTGGGTCAGGCGCATGTTCGTACTCCTTTGGAAAAACGCGAACTGAACGTCGCATACGGGGTGTTTGAGGGCTCGAGGGCAACTCAAGTTCACCGATGGCAGATGAAACCTGGTGACTCTAGCAGTTTGTGCTCCAGGCGAGGCGATGACCGTTCATCTGTGTTAGCATCCGCGCCTTGGCTTTTTTTCGGCGTCGTAGCGGGGTTCCCCGGACGAAGCCGTGCCATCAACCTTTTTCGTGAACTCCAGTCACTCTGGTTCGTTTCCGGTTGGCCTTACGGCTCCTGCCACTGTGCGGCAGGCGTTCTTCACTGAACGGCTGGACGGATCGCGTACTGGCTGCTCATCCCAACCCACGTGACCTTTGGTAGGGGTCACCACTAGGAGAGGAGGCGCCATGCCCACTATTACTCTTCCCGACGGCAGTCAACGTTCGTTCGATCACCCGGTTTCCGTAGCCGAAGTCGCCGCTTCCATCGGCGCCGGCCTGGCCAAGGCCACCGTGGCCGGCAAGGTCAACGGCAAGCTGGTCGACGCCTGTGATTTGATCGACGCCGACGCCACGCTGCAAATCATCACGCCCAAGGATGAAGAGGGGCTGGAGATCATTCGTCACTCTTGCGCCCACCTGGTTGGCCATGCGGTCAAGCAGCTGTATCCGACCGCCAGGATGGTGATCGGCCCGGTCATCGACGAAGGCTTCTACTACGACATCGCCTACGAGCGTCCTTTCACCCCGGACGACCTGGCGGCGATCGAAGCGCGCATGCACCAGCTGATCGACAAGGACTACGACGTGATCAAGAAGGTCACGCCGCGCGCCGAAGTCATCGACGTGTTCACCCAGCGTGGCGAGGACTACAAGTTGCGCCTGGTCGAGGACATGCCGAACGAAGCGGCGATGGGCCTGTACTACCACGAAGAATACGTCGACATGTGCCGCGGTCCGCACGTGCCGAACACCCGTTTCCTCAAGTCGTTCAAGCTGACCAAGCTGTCCGGTGCCTACTGGCGCGGTGATGCCAAGAACGAGCAGTTGCAGCGCGTCTACGGCACTGCCTGGGCGGACAAGAAGCAACTGGCCGCCTACATCCTGCGTATCGAAGAAGCGGAAAAACGCGACCATCGCAAGATCGGCAAGCGCCTGGGCCTGTTCCACACCCAGGAAGAAGCCCCGGGCATGGTGTTCTGGCACCCCAACGGCTGGACCCTGTACCAGGTGCTCGAGCAGTACATGCGCAAGGTGCAGCGTGACAACGGCTACCTGGAGATCAAGACCCCGCAAGTGGTCGATCGCTCCCTGTGGGAGAAATCCGGGCACTGGGCCAACTACGCCGAAAACATGTTCACCACCGAGTCGGAAAGCCGCGACTACGCCATCAAGCCGATGAACTGCCCGTGCCACGTGCAGGTGTTCAATCAGGGCCTGAAGAGCTACCGCGAACTGCCGATGCGTCTGGCCGAGTTCGGTGCCTGCCACCGTAACGAGCCGTCGGGTGCGCTGCACGGCATCATGCGCGTGCGTGGCTTCACCCAGGACGACGCCCACATCTTCTGCACCGAAGATCAGATGCAGGCTGAATCCGCCGCCTTCATCAAGCTGACCATGGACGTCTACGCCGACTTCGGCTTCAAGGACATCCAGATGAAGCTGTCGACCCGCCCTGAAAAGCGCGTGGGCTCCGACGAGCTGTGGGATCGGGCTGAAAACGCCCTGGCCGCAGCGCTCGACAGCGCCGGTCTGGCCTATGACCTGCAGCCGGGCGAGGGCGCCTTCTATGGACCGAAGATCGAATTTTCGCTCAAGGATTGCCTGGGTCGTGTCTGGCAGTGTGGTACCCTGCAGCTGGACTTCAACCTGCCGATCCGTCTGGGCGCCGAATACGTGTCCGAAGACAACAGCCGTAAACATCCGGTGATGTTGCACCGGGCGATCCTCGGTTCCTTCGAGCGTTTCGTCGGAATTCTGATCGAGCACTACGAAGGTGCGTTCCCGGCCTGGCTGGCGCCAACCCAGGCGGTGGTGATGAATATCACCGACAAGCAGGCCGATTTTGCTCTCGAAGTGGAAAAATCTCTGGCCGAAAGCGGATTTCGTGCCAAGTCCGACTTGAGAAATGAGAAAATCGGCTTTAAAATCCGCGAGCATACCTTGCTCAAGGTTCCCTATCTTTTGGTTATCGGAGATCGGGAAGTCGAAACGCAAACTGTCGCTGTGCGTACTCGTGAAGGTGCTGACCTGGGCTCGATGCCCGTCGCCCAGTTCACTGAGCTGCTCGCGCAAGCGGTTTCCCGGCGTGGTCGCCAAGATTCGGAGTAATTATTATTAAGCGTGATATGAGACAAGATAAACGAGCTGCACCGAAAGCCCCGATCAACGAGAATATCTCGGCACGCGAGGTTCGGTTAATTGGCGCTGATGGCGAGCAGATTGGCATCGTCTCGATTGATGAAGCGCTTCGAATTGCCGAAGAAGCCAAGCTGGATCTGGTGGAAATCTCCGCCGATGCAGTGCCACCCGTCTGCCGGGTGATGGACTACGGCAAGTCGATCTTCGAAAAGAAGAAGCAAGTTGCTGCTGCGAAGAAAAACCAGAAGCAAGTGCAGGTTAAAGAAATCAAGTTTCGTCCAGGGACGGAGGAAGGGGATTACCAGGTAAAACTACGCAACCTGGTACGTTTCCTGAGTGACGGGGACAGGGCCAAGGTATCCTTGCGATTCCGCGGCCGTGAGATGGCCCACCAGGAGCTGGGGATGGAGCTGCTCAAGCGGGTTGAAACCGACCTGCAAGAATACGGCTCGGTCGAACAGCATCCTAAGATGGAAGGACGCCAGCTGATCATGGTCATCGCCCCGAAAAAGAAGAAGTAATCAACAGGGCACGGCAGGCCTTCTGATTATGTTTATCAACTGAATGCGGAGTATCCGAACATGCCAAAGATGAAAACCAAAAGTGGTGCTGCTAAGCGGTTTCTGAAAACTGCTAACGGCATCAAGCACAAGCACGCTTTCAAGAGCCACATCCTGACCAAAATGTCGACCAAGCGTAAGCGTCAACTGCGCGGTAGCAGCTTGCTGCATCCGTCTGACGTGGCAAAAGTCGAGCGCATGCTGCGCCTTCGTTAATTTTTGGATCAAGAATAGAGGAAGTAACTCATGGCTCGTGTAAAGCGTGGCGTCATTGCCCGTAAGCGTCACAAGAAAATTCTGAAACTTGCCAAAGGCTACTACGGTGCACGCTCGCGCGTATTCCGTGTTGCCAAGCAAGCGGTAATCAAGGCAGGCCAATACGCCTACCGTGACCGTCGTCAGAAAAAACGTCAGTTCCGCGCTCTGTGGATCGCTCGTATCAACGCTGGTGCGCGTATCAACGGTCTGTCCTACAGCCGTTTCATCGCGGGCCTGAAAAAAGCGTCGATCGAAATCGACCGTAAGGTTCTGGCTGATCTGGCAGTGAACGAAAAAGCGGCGTTTGCTGCGATTGTCGAGAAAGCTAAAGCCGTTCTGGCCTAAGTCCCCCGACAATCACCGAGGTTCGTATTCGCGGGCTTCGGTGTTAAACGTCAGTAAATAGGGGAAGAGCCTTCAGGCTCTTCCCCTATTTCGTATCTGGAGTCTGTACATGGAAAACCTGGACGCACTGGTCTCTCAAGCACTTGAGGCTGTGCAAAGCGCTGAAGACATCAATGCCCTGGAGCAAATCCGGGTTCACTACCTTGGCAAGAAAGGCGAGCTGACTCAGGTGATGAAGACCCTGGGGAGCCTGCCGGCAGAAGAGCGTCCGCAATTCGGCGCCCTGATCAATGTCGCCAAGGAGCGTGTCACAGAGGTTCTCAATGCGCGCAAGGCGTCGTTCGAGGAGGCGCAACTGAGCGCCAAGCTCGCCGCCGAGTCCATTGACGTGACCCTGCCTGGTCGTGGCCAGACCTCGGGTGGTCTGCACCCGGTTACCCGGACTCTGGAACGAGTCGAACAATTCTTTACCCACATCGGCTACGGCATCGCCGAAGGTCCCGAAGTGGAAGACGATTACCACAACTTCGAGGCGCTCAACATCCCAGGCCATCACCCGGCCCGGTCGATGCACGACACCTTCTATTTCAATGCGAACATGCTGCTGCGCACCCACACCTCGCCGGTCCAGGTGCGCACCATGGAATCGCAGAAGCCGCCGATCCGCATTGTCTGCCCAGGCCGTGTGTATCGCAGCGACTCCGATATCACCCACTCGCCGATGTTCCACCAGGTCGAAGGCCTGCTGGTCGATCGCGACATCAACTTCGCCGACCTCAAAGGCACCATCGAGGAATTCCTGCGGGTGTTCTTCGAGAAAGAGCTGGCGGTGCGTTTCCGTCCGTCCTACTTCCCGTTCACCGAGCCCTCGGCCGAAGTCGACATGGAATGCGTGATGTGCAGCGGCAAAGGCTGCCGCGTGTGCAAGCAGACCGGTTGGCTGGAAGTGATGGGCTGCGGCATGGTGCACCCGAACGTGCTGCGCATGTCTGGCATCGACCCGGAAGAGTTCCAGGGCTTTGCCTTCGGCATGGGCGTTGAGCGTCTGGCCATGCTGCGTTATGGCGTGAACGACTTGCGTCTGTTCTTCGACAACGACTTGCGGTTCCTCGCGCAATTTCGCTAGTCGTCACGAATCTATTGGGAGAACAGGATGAAATTCAGTGAACAATGGCTGCGTGGCTGGGTAAGTCCGCAGGTAAGCCGCGACGAGCTGGTGGCTCGTCTGTCGATGGCGGGTCTGGAGGTCGACAGCGTGACCCCGGCCGCCGGCGAATTCAGCGGCGTGGTGGTCGGTGAAGTACTGAGCACCGAACAGCACCCGGACGCCGACAAACTGCGCGTCTGCCAGGTCAGCAACGGTACGGAAACGTTCCAAGTCGTCTGCGGCGCGCCGAACGTGCGCCCGGGCCTGAAAGTGCCGTTCGCCATGATCGGTGCCCAGTTGCCGGGCGACTTCAAGATCAAGAAGGCCAAGCTGCGCGGTGTCGAATCCAACGGCATGCTCTGCTCGCAGGTCGAACTGCAGATCGGTGAAGACAACAACGGCCTGTTCGAGCTGGCCGCCGATGCGCCGGTGGGCGAGGACATTCGTGCCTACCTGAACCTGGACGACGCCAGCATCGAGGTCGACCTGACCCCGAACCGTGGCGACTGCCTGTCCCTGGCCGGTTTGGCCCGTGAAGTCGGCGCGCTGTACGCCGCTGACGTCGCGCGCCCAAGCGTACCTGCCGTGGCAGCGGTGCACGATGAAGTGCGTCCGGTTGAAGTCCTTGCGCCGGCCGCCTGCCCACGCTACCTGGGTCGCGTTATCCGTAACGTCGACCTGTCCAGGCCGACCCCGCTGTGGATGGTCGAGCGCCTGCGTCGTTCCGACGTGCGCAGCATCGACGCCGCCGTCGACATCACCAACTACGTGATGATCGAGCTGGGCCAGCCGCTGCACGCCTTCGACCTCGCCGAAATCAACGGCGGCATCCGTGTGCGCATGGCCGAAGAAGGCGAGAAGCTGGTACTGCTCGACGGTCAGGAAGTCACCCTGCGTAGCGATACCCTGGTGATTGCCGACCACAGCCGCGCCCTGGCGATTGCCGGCGTGATGGGTGGCGAGCACAGTGGCGTGAGCACCGCGACCACGCGCGACATCTTCCTCGAAAGCGCGTTCTTCGATCAGATCGCCGTCGCCGGCAAGGCTCGTTCCTACGGCCTGCACACCGACGCCTCGCACCGCTACGAGCGTGGCGTGGACTGGCAACTGGCCCGTGAAGCCATGGAGCGCGCCACTGGCCTGCTGCTGGAAATCACTGGCGGCGAAGCCGGCCCGATCATCGAAACCGTCAGCCAAGCGCACCTGCCATCCGTGGCACCGGTCACCCTGCGTGCCGAGCGCGTCACCCAGATGCTGGGCCTGGAGCTGGAATCGAGTGAAATCGAGCGCCTGCTGACCGGTCTGGGCCTGGGCGTGACCGCCAGTGGGGCAGGGCAGTGGACCGTTGAGGTCCCAAGCCATCGCTTCGATATCAGCCTCGAAGTCGACCTGATCGAAGAGCTGGCGCGCCTGTACGGCTACAACCGCCTGCCGGTTCGTTACCCGCAAGCCCGCCTGGCGCCAAAAGCCAATGCTGAAGCCCGTAGCGGCCTGCCTGAGCTGCGCCGCCTGCTGGTGGCTCGTGGTTATCAGGAAGCGATCACCTACAGCTTCATCGATCCGAAGCAGTTCGAGCTGTTCAGCCCAGGCGTCGAGCCTCTGCTGCTGGCCAACCCGATCTCCAACGACATGGCTGCCATGCGCTCGTCGCTGTGGCCGGGCCTGGTCAAGGTGCTGCAGCACAACCTCAACCGTCAGCAGGATCGCGTACGCCTGTTCGAAAGCGGCCTGCGTTTTGTCGGTCAGCTCGATGGCCTGAAGCAAGAGCCGATGCTCTCCGGCGTGGTTTGCGGCAGCCGTCTGCCGGAAGGCTGGGCACAGGGCCGCGACGCGGTCGACTTCTTCGACGTCAAGGCTGACGTCGAAGCGGTGCTCGGTGCTGCCGGTGCACTGGACAGCTTTACCTTCGTGCCGGGCCAACACCCTGCGCTGCATCCGGGCCAGACCGCACGCATCGAGCGCGACGGCAACCTGGTCGGCTTCCTCGGCGCCATTCACCCGGAACTGTCCAAGACCCTGGGTCTGGATCGTCCGGTGTTCGTCTTCGAACTGGTGCTGGCGGAAGTGGCGGCGGGCAAGATGCCGAAGTTCAGCGAGCTGTCGCGCTTCCCGGAAGTGCGCCGTGACCTGGCCCTGCTGGCAGACAAAGGCGTGGCGGCCAGTGCCGTGCTGGAAGTCATTCGGGAAAATGCAGGCGAATGGCTGACGGACCTCAGGCTTTTTGACGTATATGAAGGTAAAGGCATTGATCCTCATAGAAAAAGCCTTGCCGTTGGCTTGACCTGGCAGCATCCATCGCGCACTCTTAATGACGATGAGGTGAACTCCGCAACGCACAATATCCTCACCTCGCTTGAAACCAGGTTGAACGCCACGTTAAGGAAGTGACGTATGGGGGCTCTGACGAAAGCTGAAATGGCGGAACGTCTCTACGAGGAGTTGGGTCTTAACAAGCGCGAGGCCAAGGAATTGGTCGAGCTGTTTTTTGAAGAGATCCGTCACGCGCTCGAAGACAACGAGCAGGTCAAACTGTCGGGTTTCGGCAATTTTGATCTGCGCGACAAACGCCAGCGGCCTGGCCGCAATCCAAAAACGGGAGAGGAAATCCCGATCACGGCTCGCCGTGTGGTCACCTTTCGTCCAGGGCAGAAGTTGAAAGCCCGAGTTGAGGCCTATGCTGGAACCAAGTCATAACGACGAGCTCCCGCCGATCCCAGGCAAACGCTACTTCACCATTGGTGAAGTCAGCGAGCTGTGTGCGGTCAAACCGCACGTGCTGCGTTACTGGGAACAAGAGTTTCCTCAACTCAACCCCGCCAAGCGAGGTGGCAATCGCCGGTATTACCAGCGCCACGACGTGCTGATGATCCGCCAGATCCGCGCCTTGCTGTACGACCAGGGTTTCACCATCGGCGGGGCGCGTCAGCGTCTCTCCGGTGACGAGGCCAAGGATGACAGCACCCAGTACAGGCAACTGATCCGCCAGATGATCTCCGAGCTGGAGGATGTGCTGGTGGTGCTGAAGAAATAAATTATTTTGGAAATAATACTTCCAAAATTCAAAAGCTTAGGTTAAATTCCCAATCGCTTTCAGAGGTTTGGAAGCACAGCTACTCAGTGTCGGGGCGTAGCGCAGCCCGGTAGCGCACTTGCATGGGGTGCAAGGGGTCGAGTGTTCGAATCACTCCGTCCCGACCAATAATTAAGTAGACGGCTCAAGCACTTACGGTGTTTGAGCCGTTTTCACTTGTGTGCTCATAATCAAAACAGAATCAAAATAGAATCAAAACTTCAGCCCGAAAACTCCTTGATGTTGAGGTCAGCAACCACCTCTGACCATATGATTTCGGTGTGATCCTTCTGGTAGTTTCGCGTCATCCCCTCCGTTGTATGCCCCGCAATTCTCTGCCCGTCCTTGCCCGCTCGTTTGTACAAGTGGAGAGATAGGGCGCGCACTTCATGGAACCCTGGCTGCTCAGCTTCCGACCAATCGGAGTAGCAGCCAGCCGCGTCCCTCGCGTCCTTGAACGCCCTGGTCAGAAAGCGCTCTTCGACTTTGGTCCAGTGATCCTTTCCTTCGGCTTGCTTCTGCTTTTTCCGTTCAGGCTTGCGGTGTATCAGGTACGGTGAAGCGATGTTGTCCCGGCACCGGGCTATGACTTCGCTGAGCTCTGTGGTCATGGCGAACTTGATCCAGCCGGCATCGCTGGCCTTTTCCGTCTTGCTCTGCACTACGTGAAGGCCGCCGTCGTGAACGTCGCTGAACTTCATGTTCAAAATGTCGCCGCGGCGCTGGGCGGTGATCAGGGCCAGGTCGATGGCGTTCTGCAGCCAGAGTGGGGATTTCGCCCTGATCGCCTTGAGTCCTTCGACCGTGTGGCGTTTGCGCTGCTTCTTCTCGATTTTGGGGATCGTGCTTGCGGCTGGATTGTCCGTACACAGGCCTTTTGATGCTGCATGGTTGAACACGTCGACCAAGATGGCGCGGGCCTGGTTGGCTGATCGAGGAGTCATTTTGTCCAGATACTCCGCGATCTGCCGGATCGTTACCTCGTCGATCGGCTTGCCACCGAATGCCTCCCGGAACTGACGGGCCCTGATGCGGTAGAGGTCCATGGTGGCTTTTGCCAGCTCTCTTGGGGGCAGGATGTCGCGCTCGTAGATATCGAGGAACTCGGCCACTGTTGGGCCGGTGCCGATCACATTAGCGACAAGATCGCTGCCCACCATCAAGAGGCTGTTCAGTTGCTTGGCGGCCTGAATCGCCTTCTGCCGGTCGGTGCCCATGCCATGCCACTTGCCTGTGTCTGGGCGCCGGTATCGGTAGGATTCACCGCCATTGTTGGAATACAGGTTCGGTGGCAGCGCCTTGTTCGTGGCGCTGCGTGGGCGGGGTACCATCAGGCCGCTCCTCTGAGCACGGAATCAACCAGGTCGTTTCCGGTGGTGTTTTGATATGAGGTCCAGTCGACAAACCAGAGTTTGCCGACACGCTCTCCTGGCAACTGGTCGTTCCTGATTTGGTTCCGGATTGCCTGTGAGCATAGTGGAGTTCCGTTTTCTCCCCATACTCTGCGCTGGAACTCGCTGATTTTCACCAGCTCCCGGCGCGGCTGTGTGGCCTGGCGCTTCGATTTCATGTGTACTCCTTGGCCAGCCGTATGCCGACTGGCTTCTAGTTGACTGTGGTGGCGGCCGGCCTGGTGCCGGCGGGCTTGTTGTAGGGGAGGGGTTAGCGTTGGCGGTCGAAGAAGTTGCCGCCGCGGCGCGTGTAGGTCGAGTGCGCCCATCGCCGCGCCGCGTTGCCGGCTTGAACGAGGGATGTGGCGTCGGATGAATATCCGGCATGCAGAACCTCATCTCCGGTCGCGCTGCTGAGCACGATCATTGCGGCCAGCGGCTCGCGCTCGACTTCATTACCTTCGATGTGCTGGGCGATCGCGCGGAACCAGTTGGCCAGCTTCTTGCGCTCGGCCTGATTGGCCGCCACCCGGTTGTTGTGTAGCCGGCGCTTGGCCGGGAACTGGAACACCTCGGCTGTCATCGCGGCCCCCTGTAGATCAGGTAGGCCATGAGCAGTGGTGCAGCGATCGGAATCAGGAACATGACATCAGCTCCTTCGGCGGCTCAGGAAGGGTCTGCCAATGAGTGACCTCATCACCTGACCCCTTATTGATCAGGGGCTCCCAGTATTCATCGAAGTCGTCGTGTGGCTCGATCGAATACCACCCGGTAAACGGCGTCCCCTCCTCAGGCTGCTCGTAATCGTCTGTGCTCAGCAGCTTCTCGTTCAGCCATTCAGCAGCGAACACATAGGTCTTCCCGGTTCGGGCCCGGTAGACCGCGACTATGAATGTGGTGTCGGAGTTTTGTGGCGTTTGCGGCAGCCTGTCGCTGCACTTGATCCATTGGCTCATGACGCCACCTCCCTACGCGCCCACTGCATATACGGGCCGTCATCCGTATCGAAGATGCCCAGCAGGAACCAACCATCTCCCGATGGCGCCTCAGGCTCCCAGCCAAGGCAGTGCGCTTCGCCATCATCCCAATAGGGGTGGGCATCCAGGTCGGAGTCCATGTGCCAGCCGAAAACTTTCAGGCCCTGGGCATCGAGCCATGCTTTCCAGGCTTCGTGGTCGTCATCGAAATCCGGGATCCCCGGGTGATACCAGTACCCGCTTTCGTCGCGCACGATATCGACAGGGCCGATCAAGGTTTCTTCAGGCATGAGGTGTCCTTGCCGCTATGCCGCGGCTGAATTTGGTGGGGTAGAGGGGTTACAGCGGGGAGGAGTACAGATGTACTCCTATCGGGATTTGGCGCTACGCTTGCGGAATTCGTAAATCATGCTGCGCAGATCTACTAGGGCTTCCTGCAGATCGTCGCGGGCGGAGTCGATATTTTCCAGCAGCTCACCTTCGCCGTCGTCACCACCCTCATCAACGAGCAGCAGAGCCACGCTGTATGCCTGAAACTTCTCCAGCACGTGATCGGCTGACTTGGCCATGTATTCGGCATGCTCGATGGCATAGTCCTTCGGTGATCTTTCAGGTTCATTCGGCGCGCTCGGCTCTGCGCCTGCATCCTTGACGGTCACCTCCCACTTTTGGTCCCCACCCTCGATCACGAATGAACCACCGTGGTATTCGGCCTTGTCGATCACGGCTTTCATGAAATCGCTGGTCACGTCCTGGCGGGAGCCTTCGGTGATTTCGTTGCCCTTGGCCGTTTCAGACCCGGCAACGATTCGGCCCGTCAGCGCGGTTACTGCAATTCGAATTTTCTTCATGGTTACTCCGTGGCGCTGATGCAGCCGCACTTGGTGCATTCGCCCAGACGGTAGTCGTGATCGCAGGGTTTATTGGCATCGCTCGGCTCTGCCTGCTGCACAAAGAACGGATCGTTATTCATTTTTATTTTGCTCCCTATAAGCTATTGAGTCGCTAACCGCGCCGATAATAGTGCACAGTAAGAACAAGCACGAAACGAAAACTATGCACCAGTAAACTTCACAGCTCATGGCTTCACCTCAGGCTCTGAGTTATACGGGTCGCACTTCGACCGGCGCGGGCTGCTCGGCGTACAACGCCCGTAGCTCGTATTTGTAGCCTTGCGCTATGTAGCCCTGAATCTCTCTGACGCGAGACTCTATCGTTTCTCCTGCATATTGGTACTTAACCGTTAAGTTTTCCCACGCTTCCCAGCCGGGAGTGCAGGTGTTCTCCCCGTGGAAAAATCTAACCTGCCATAGGTCTGGAGTTGACTTGCCGGATCGCGCCACCGGCTCGCCCTGGGGCTGGCCGGCCGTCTTGATCAGTTCAAGAAGGCCATACGCCTGCTCTGCTTCGATCACGCTGCAATTGTTGTACGTAAGGATCGGGCGACCGGCTGTGTGGTCGATGCTCCAGCCCTTCGGGTTGAATCCTTCGGCAGGCGCATCCAGCAATGCGCGCAGCTCTTCACGGGCCTTAATGCGCTTGTGGTAATCGTCTTCAGTTACAAGCTCCATGCTTACGCGCACCAGCAGCTCACGTGGCACGCTGACCGTCTTCTGTTCGTTGTTCATGCTGCCTCCTGCGGGTAGGTCTGTTCGCCTTTGGCGCCCTGGTCGGCGTCGTTTGCAATCTGGTTGAGGGTTCGAGCCAGGTCGCGCAACTGGCCCGACGTGAGAAGCGCGCCGTGGGCGGGGAGGCCCTTGACGAAGGTGAGGCCGCGTTCATCGATCGTGACGACGAACCGGGCCCGGACTTTCTGGCTCATACAGCCTCCATGGTCATCAGCAGGTTCTGGGCGTTCACAACCGTCATTCCCAGGCGCTGGCCGATAAGCACCTCCAGCTTCGCCCCCTCAGAGTTCTCCCAGCCCGGCAGGAGGCAGATAACCCCGCACAGTCCCAGCCGGGTGAGGTCGTAGGCCATGTAGTCTGCCCACTCGGCGCCCTCGACGACGCCATGCTCTGCCGGGTTCTCGACCATGTAGCCGAACGCCCGAAGCTTGGCGGCCACGGCGTTGAAGGCGGGGAAGTTGAAGTCTTCGATTCCGGTCATCGGCCCGGCCACATAGATGCGGTTTTCGCGATCAGTCTGGAGTTTCACGCATGGTGCGTCGGCCGGTAGCTTCCCGTGATCAACGCCCAGGGCGTAGGTCTCATCCTGAAAGTCGATGAGCGCATCGGATAGCTCGATCTTGTCCGCGTACTTGAGGTACAGGCGCTCGATGTCGGCCTGGCGGGTTTTGTTTTCTGTGGGCATGGGGATACCTCGCGGCTATATTTCCTCTCAATTCAACAGAGGAGCTTTGGCATGGATGCAGGATTGATTAACGACATTATTTCAACGTCGGTAGGCGGAGCGGCTGGCGGAGCAGTTGCTGGGCTTGTCTTGTACGGTGTTCAGCAAGGGCATCAGGCGATCAGGGATACGATCGATACCAGGCGGGTCCTTGCGTGGATGAAGTCGGAGTCCGCGAGTTTTCAGTATCGATCAACCAGAGCGATCTCCAGCTTCAATAACCTCACTGAAGACCGGGCTAGGTTCATCTGTAGCCGATGTCCAGAAATCATCATGTCACGCGGCAAGGAAGAGGATATGTGGACCCTGAATGCAGCTCTGGAAACTTTCCGAGATATTCAGAACAACCAGAGGTGATCTAGTCCAACGCTAAGCAGCAACGGCCTTATTTGCACTGGACTGCCAGGGGTCATTTGCCCTGGCGAGGGCCGCCATTGGTGGCGGGCTGACGCTGTTGCCGCACATGTGCACCTGCTCGGTCTTCGTGAACGGCTTGCCATCGGCGCCGTGGCTGATGATGTAGTCGGCCGGGAATCCCTGGGCCTTGTATAGCTCTGCCGGTTTCAGCATCCGCAAGCAGATATCGACGATCACATACGGCGCGCCCTTGACCATCACGGTGACCATGGCCAGGCGGTCCTTGGTTGTGATTGTCGGCGCCGGCGAATCGCAAGCGCTGATGTTTTCTGTGCCGTAGTAGCTGATCAGGAAGGCGGCCACACGAAGAGCGCCCGCTTCATGCTCTGGCGATAGCGTGAGCGACACCAGCGAACTCTTGCCGCCACCACCAGCGGTGATCGTCGGCGCCGGTTCGTCCAGGCCCTGGCCTGTGCTGGCGCCGAATGCGCGCTCCATAAATGCGCTGACCAACCCGTGGTGTTGGCCACCCGCGCTGACGGTGTGCAGAGGGTCGGTGAGGTCGCGTGCATCGCAGTTGCCACGCAGATGTACCAGGTTCGCCACGGCTAGCTGCTGCTGGCTGCCGGTGTTGGTCACCGTGGTCATCGGGTCTTTGATGCTCTTGGCGTCCGTGGCGTTGAAGCCTCCATTCATCTGCGCCATGAACACCGTGGATATGCCCATAGCATGGGCTGCTCCGGCCGGGCGCTGATAGTTGCCGCCGCTGGTGATGGTCGGCAGCGGTTCGTCCAGCGCCTTGCCGGCGTCATCGAAGCGGAACTTCACCAGGTGTGCCGCTGCTATCGCGCGGTGGTTCTGGGTCATCAGCGTGCCCACCGGCTGGTCCATGCCCACCGGCTTGCCGGAGTACTCCGGGCCACCAGCCCCAACCATCAATGGGCTGATCAGCGTAAGCTCGCCGCGGTTCGCGCAGGTCACTGTCGGCAGAGGGTCGAGCGGGTCATTGATTCGGTCGCTGCCCTGGTGCGTGGCCGGCGCGATCACCGGGCTGACCACGGAGAAGGCGCCGCCCTTCGGGTATGATGTGATGGTGCGCAGCGGATCGCAGGCCGACTGCACCGTTTCTCCTGACCAGTTGGCGATTGGGACAATGAAAGGCGACGGATTGTCGATAACGAACTTCTTCATGCCTTTTGCAACGCGGCGCATGGTGGCCGGGGCCAAGTCCTTCTTGCGGCCGAATATGCTTTTGCCCAGGTCGCTGAAGTCGATGCAGTCAGCGGCGGTTTTCCACTTCTGCTGGCCCTTGGCGGGTTTCTTGGCGTGGGTTGGCTCCGGCCACACGATTGACTGTCCATCGCACCGGGCGATCATGAACAGGCGTTCTCGGCTGGTTGGGGCACCAAAGTCGCATGCCTTGATGACTCGCCACTCCACCTGGTAGCCCATGCCTTCGAGCAGTTGCACGAACCGGCGCCAGGTGATGCCGCGCCTTTTCGGATCAGGCACCAGGAACTGCTGTTGCACCGGCACGCGCTCGCCGATTGCCGCTACTGTACCGTCCAACTTCATCACCCGGCCGGTGGCTTTGTCTCGCTTGGCGATCAGAGGTCCCCACTGCAGGATCTGCTTCACGTTTTCGAGACTGATCACACGGGGCCGTTTCTTGCCGGCCCACTTCATGCCGATCCACGACAGGTTACGAATCTCGCGCTTGCGCGGCTGGCCACCGGCCGCCTGGCTGTGATGCGTGCAGTCTGGGCTCATGTGGAACCAGCCCACCGACCTGCCCTGGCATTCCTCGTCAGGGTCGCCCTCGAACACGTCCGTGGTGAAGTGGCGGGCGTGCGGGTGGTTGGCGGTATGCATGCTGATAGCCGCCGGGCTGTGATTCTTGGCCACGTTGACCTTCCGGCCAAGCCCCATTTCCAAGCCGGTACCGGCGCCGCCGCCACCGCAGAAGAAGTCGACCACCAGTTCGTCGTCTTGCTGGTTCAAGGCCAGGCTGAACTGGGTTTTGAAGTCCAAGGGGTTCTTTTTCTGAAATGCAGACATGGGTGGTCCTCGCCAAGTGTGGCTTGAAGATGTTTTGAAGGGGTGGGTGGCTTATGCCGCTGATTCGCCAGAGTCGATCTTGCGAAGCTCGATGACCTCGATCTTCTGCGAGCCATCGGTGATCACCCAGCAGGGCAGGTCGAGGTTTTGGAAGGTCCCGCGATAGTTTCGGTAGGCTCCCAGGGCTGCCTTGTTGAAGCAGTCGGCGGCAACCTTGCCGACAGGGATCGGCTTACCCCCCCCATGAGGGTCAGATCGAAGACGGTGACGTTCTCGATCCGTTTTGCGGCGGCACGGATGGTATTCGGGGCGAGCTTGAACTCCTCAGCCACCTTCTTGACGTGCTTGCTCATCAGGGCGTCGTGAATTGCTTGGTCGCGCTGGCCGTTACGCAGGCCTGCGTAAATCACTGCTTTCATGGTGATCTCCAGGGCATACGCCTCCCTCGCCGGGGTGGCGTGATTCGTTGAAGTGGGGTGTGGGATTTGTCGGAGTTCAGACAAGCAAGTGCCAAGCGAACGTCGCAGCTTCAATTCCGCTGCAGACGCTTCCGTAGGTGATGGACATTGGTGATCCTCGCCAGTGGCGTGATTCGTGGAAGTGGGCTATTGATTGATGGCCGGCATGGAGCCGGGGAGGGGCAGGGCTGTGAGCGAACTGCGGAAGATGACCCAGACAGAACTGTCGGAGGCTCTCGGAATATCTGAGAGCGAGGTGTCCCGATACATTGCTGACAATGAACCAAAATCAGATGGATCAGGGCACTGGGTGTTCTTCTCGATCCATACTCCCGAGGAGGTGCTTTTCCGCTTTGGGGTTGGCGCTGGCTATCGGCTTGAGTTGGACAGGTAGGTTTTCTTCAAATCGCCACTCATAGCAGCACCGCCTGGGCGGCATGTGCCGTCGCCGCTGATGGTCGAACGGTGTTGAACCCGGTATCCACCGCCGACAGCGTGTCCACCCAGTACGCCTCTCGCTGGGTGATGTGTGCCGCCCGGTCCTTGCACTCGTTTGGATAGGTGATCACCTCAAGCACAGAGAACTCCCAGTCTGTGATTTCGCTGGTGCGCAGTTCCGTGTGGAACTTGCATTCGCTGGGCTTGCTCAGGTGCTGCCACCAGCGCAGCGTGAACGGTTGGGTGGTCTGGCCAACGTAGACCCGGCCGGTGGACTTTTGCCGCACCTGGTAGATCACCGGCGGTGACCGGCCTTCGCTCGCCAGGCGGAACTCCGACAGATCGCGGCCGACAGCAGCCTTTTGGCACGCCTCGGTGCAGTAGTCGTGGCTCTTCGTCTCCGTGTATGGGTCGTTGTACTTGTCGATCAGCTTGAACACCGTGCCGCACTCCTTGCAGGCCCGGTCCTCGAACCGCCCCAGCAGGTAGGTGTCGTGCTCGCCAATCTCTTGGATGTGCAGGAGGTAGTCGTGCTTGGCCATGTCCTTGCGCATCACGGCCATGGGGAATTTCCGCTCGTACTCCTGTTCCACGCTGGCCCGGGCGCCCTTGCGATCTTCAGCCTCGACCATCCCGCTGAACACCGGCGGCCAGGCCCATTCGTCTTCGCCGTACTCGTTCTTGGCCGGGCGCCGGCCTCTGATCTGGTAGTAGAACTTGGTCATGGGTGCTCCGTGATCAGGCCGTGACGCGCTCACCGATGACGTCGGTGCTGTAGGTGACCTCATAATTCAGGGTCAGCTCGAAATGGCCTCCGCACACGTCGCACTCCATATTCTGGTCCTTGTGGTCTTCCGACTCCAGGTGGATGGCAGTCGCGCAGTGCGGGCATTTGCACTCGCCCTGATACTCAAAGTCCGTTGTGTCGAACTCTGCCTCTGCGAACTTTGCCAGCGCTTCAGCCTTGGCTGCAGCGTCTATTCGAGCCTGGCAAGGTTTGCAGGTGAAACCTTCGGTGTGCCCCCAGGGTATCTCGGTTAGCTTCGATCGATGGGTTCCGCAGTGGTGGCAGGCGTCGTGCTTGTCGCAGACGGTGTAGCTCCACTTTCCCGTTGTGCCGTTGCACTTGTTGCAGCCAGAAACCCAGTACCAGGCGCCATCGATTCGCTCGGCGTACAGGCCGTTTTCCGGGGGCCGCAGGCTGACTTCAGGCAGGTCAGTAGTGGTACGGTGAAATCTGTGATGATCCGCCCCGTTCCACACGTTGAGGCTGCCGTTACGCTGGCGCTGGGTCCACTCACCCGGGATCTCCGTGATCAGGATCTTGGTGTTTTTGTCCATCGATTATCTCCAGTCAGGCGCCGCCCTCCGGTTACCGGATGCGCAGCGGGGTAGGGTTATTTCTTGCGGTAGGTCTTGGTCAGCGCGGCGTTGACGCTATTGCCGCGTAGCAGGACGACCCGGGCCAGACTCTCCCGGCCCCTCGCGCTGTGACTGGCTTGGCCCAGGAGGCCGAAATAGCTGTTGGCCGTCTCGCGCAGATCCTCGGCCGGGGCTGCGGCGGTGCGCTTCAGGGCCTGGGCCAGCGACCTCTTGCGAGTGGTTCGGCGCCAGGGCTTGATGACGTGCCCGACGAAGTCGACGCCGCGGTCAACTGGCTGCAGGATCGTTTTCGACGGGTTCAGCCGTGCGCCTAGGCCGGGTAGGAACGCTTCGACCTGGGCCAGCCATTGATTCAACTGCTGCGGCGACTCGTGCAGAAAAATGAAGTCGTCGACGTAGCGGATGTAGTGCCGGGCCTTGAGCGTGTGTTTCGCGAACTGGTCCAGCGCGTCCAGGTAGATGTTCGCGAAGAACTGCGACGACAGATTTCCGATGGGCAGGCCCAGGTGCGCCGGCTGCGAGGTAAGCCGCTTGTGTTGCGGCACCCGGGCGAACAAGTGGCGCGGGCTCCGGGTTTCGTAATCGGTGCGAGGGTCGTGCATCAGCACCTGCTGGGCCAGGGCCAGCCACCAGGGTTCGCTGATCCTGGCGCCCAACTGCTGGGCCAGCACGCGCTTGTCGATCGCGACGAAGAAGTTGGCAAGGTCGCACTTCAGGTAGAAGCAGGGCCTCGACCAGTTCTGCGTGGCGCTGCGGATCTTCGCCTCAAGCCGGGTGGCGGCGTACAGCGTGCCGCGACCGGGGATACAGGCGCAGGTGTCCGCTATAAAGCTGCTTTCGATCCGTGCACCGATGTGGTTGTACAGCAGATGGTGAACGATGCGGTCCCGGAACTCGGCAGCCCAAACTTCGCGGGCCTTTGGCCTTGTGACCACAAAGCAAATGGATCGGCCTGGCCGGTAAGTGCCGGCTATCAGGTCGTCGTGCAGATCCAGAAGGTTGATCTCCATGTCCTGCTCGTACCGTAGGGCGCTGGCGGTGTTCCGCTTGCGCTGACGACAGTCGTAGTAGGCCTGTACGAGATCCTCGAACTGGAAGGGTGCAACACTCAAATCTGCGGACGGGGCGCGCGAGACGCTCGTTGTTCTTGTCGTTGTTGTTGAGCCAGCCATTCTCAAAGTCCATGTTGTAGGCGTTGTTGGCTGAGTACTGCGACCTGCCGTGCTATCTACATCGCCGGGGCGATTGCTCATCCCGGAAACTGCGCTGGACCTACACGGACGCTTTAGACCGGCGGTATCCATTGATGCGCATGGCGGTGACCAGAAGGTCAGCGGCACGACCAGATTTAGCGCTCAGGCATGAGGGCCGTGACCCTCAAGCAGCGGGCGCGGTTGCGTGTTTTTTCCAGGCATTCGCCTGGCGGCCAACAGAGGCCGTCAGCTTCATAGCCTTGGCGTGTTGCCCGTGGCTGATCATTCCCTTGTTCGTCAGTGCACGAAGCAAGTAGTTGAGAATCCAGATGCTTTCGAGAAGGCTATTCAGGTGGGGCAGCTTGTCTCGCGACATGTTGGCCCGACCGATCAGCACAAGAGCTTGAAGGCACTCGTCCCTGATCTTTGCGCCTACGACATTCTTGAGGTCGCGGGGAATATTTCGCACCAGGTCTAGCGCCATGCCGAGGAGTTCCTCGGCGGTTTTGTGAATCTCAAGCTCCGTGTGAATGGCCATCCTGACCTCCTAAAAGCGAGGGCGCCGAGGCGCCCAGGAATGAATAACTGAATTATCAGAAGTACTTTCTGCGGACGGGGCGCGCGAGACGCTCGTCGTCCTTGTCGCTGGTGAAGAGCCAGCCATACTCAAAGTCCATGTGGTAGGCGTTGTAGGCTGAGTACTGCGTGCTGGTCCAGTGGTAGTCCTTACTGAACACCTCCGGTACGGTGATCTCCAGAAACTGCGCCTCGCGCTGCGACATCAGGTAGAAGTCGCTGTGGCCTTCGCGTTCGAATGCCGAGCAGAACTGAGCAGCAGGGTAGTTGACGTCGTTTTCAATCAGATCTGCGGTGTTGGTCATTCCGTCGTGCGGACTGTTCGCTCCTTCGAGCTCCTCGCCGTATCCGCCGAACGCGTGCTTCGCTTCGGCATCGGCGCCGGTTGGCACGATTAGGTAGTAGGGCTTTCCGTTGCCTGGGAACAGGCCTCCATTCACGCCACCTTCGCCGGGCCAGGGCTGGCCGATTGCCGGGGCATTGCTGGGCGGCGTGCCGGGCAGCTCTGGCACAAGCAAACGTTCCAGTTCACGCTGGATGATCTTGGACGCCAAACTGGCGTCAACATTGATGCTGACTTGGTGCATGGAGTTCTCCTGCGGGTAATAGGTTGCAGGCGGCCGGCACTGCCCGGCAAGTTTCTGGTCTGATCGCCATCCTGACGAACCCGGAATCGCCTGCGAGAAAAAGCATTGAAGGGGTGAATTACTGGATGATGAGGCTGCGGACGGGGCGCGCGCGACGCTCGCTGGTCTCGACGCAGTAGTCGAGCCAGCCAAACTCAAAGTCCATGCAGTAGGCGAAGTGGGCTGAGTACTGCGAGCTCAGCCAGTGCCAGCGATCTTCACGCAGTTCAACCAGGCCTTCTGCCTTGGCTGCCATCAGCAGTTGGCCCTCAAGGCACGATGGGATAAACGCATCCAGCTCAAGCGCCTGCTTGGCGATCGTGCTGCCGGCCTCGGCCATGGCGCGGGTATTGGCCTCGCCGTCGGCGTAGGAGGTTGCGCCAGGAATGTCCTGGCCATACTCGCCATATTCACCGGAAAGCTCGTTGTCGAGCAGCACCAGGGCGCGCTCCTGATCGCCGAGCCAGTAGCGGGTAACGAACTTCCCGCCGGCAAGTGGTTGGCCGCGAGCAGGGAGGTCGGCAGCAGCTACGGTCTTCTGGGTTGCTTGGGTCATGGGTATCTCCAGGGTGAGCGCCGGCCTGCCGAGGATTCAGCATGGTGGCAATTTGGGGTTGGATGGGGTATTACGGGTGACCGGCATGGGGCTGGGTACAGGGAGCTGTTATGGCAAGTCGATACATCACAGAGGCTGAGATCGGCGACGTCGATCTGAAGAGCTACCACAGCGTGCTGCTGGTAGCATCGCCAGACGATGCCTCGGGCGTCGAGGTGTTCACCTGGCCCAGGATGGCGCCGCTTGCCGACCGATCTGTTCCAGGGAAGCTCAATGATTACAGTTACTTGTTCGTTGTCGTGGCTGATCCAGACGACCTTGCAACAGTTGAGCGTGTCAAAAATGCTGTGATACCCAAGCGTTAAAGATCGCCCAGCCAGGCTGCCAGATCAGGGTTAATCGCTTTCTTCTTCCAGGGTTAGGATGTGCGCTTCGCGAATCCCGGCCCTCCTGATTTTTTGCGCCACGGCTTCGCTAACGATTATTTCGTGGCGCATAGTCTTTAGGTATGGCGCCGATCCGTTAGGTCCATGGCGGTGCGCGGCAATGATCAGCCGTTCGACGGTGTGCTTCTCCGGCGTGTCTCCAGACAAGTCAGCGAGCCGCTGGCGTGGACCGGGCCTGATGTAGTGGCGGACCCTGCCGGATTTGCCGGCGGCGAACTCGAATTCAGCTACCTCGTCGAGTTCATCGGGCCGCGCATTCAGGATGAGGTTCTGCACAGCCTCGCTGCGCTCCTTGATCCCGTGCCAGGCCTGCAGTTCCGTCAGCATCTCCTCGATGCCCGGTCGAACTGTGTGCCGCAATTCGACTTCCCCTAGGGCCTTGCGCTTGGTCGCCGTGCCCTGGTCGCGTTCCTGTTGTGTTGCTGCCATGTGCTGCTCCGGCTTCCGGTGCCAGGTCCGGCCACACCTGGCGTCGGCGCTGGCGCACTTTGTTGCTGATGCGCTTCATTGCTCGCTGAACCTGAAACCTGGTACTGGGGCGCCGATCATTGCCGGGCCCCGTAGAACATGAATGCTCCCAGCACGCAGGCTGTAACGATGCTCCAGCGCAGCAGTAAGCTGAAGAAGTGCCAGCCTGTCGCACGTGCTGAGCACATAAAGTCCGCAGTGCTCTCAAGCTGTTGTGCGTAGCTGCAGGCGTTGTCATGACCAGAGCGCGCGCCTCGCGAAACGCCGCTGGCGCGGTCGATGACGTCGAACGTGTTCTTGCCCATGGGTACGACAGTGAAGCGTGGCAGTTGGGCTGGATCAGGGCGCCCGATCTTCTCGTACATCTCGGCGGTGGTCAGGCGCATGCGGTCACGCAGAACTTGCAGAACTGCCTGTTTCTGGCGAATGGTCTGGTTCATGTCGATTCCTTCGTTTGTTGTTGGGTTGCAGCTACTCGTCAGCGCTCTCGCGTCCTCGCATTTAGCCGGTGGGCACGAAGAGGAAAGGGCTGACGAGTAACGACAGGCGAAAAAAAGCCCGAGTTGCCCCGGGCCTTTCTGTGGCTCACACAGACCTCCCTATGTGCGCCTTAGCCGCCCAGGGGGCGGTTCACTGCAACGGCTATTTCTTCATGGCGGATGCTCCTGATATCGCTCACTGGGTTGGCAGTGGCCACCGGAATAGGTCCCATGCAACGGGCGCGCTGCTGGCGTCCGCCCGTTGGTGTTGCGTCAGCGATGTAGTGCGCCAGGTGCCCGCTGCTGATTGCAGGACTGGCTTTCGTCGGGGTGGGCGTCGAGCTTCCTCCCCGTAGCGTCAAACGGCATCTGTTCGCCACGGTTCAAGGGTCCGTTACAACATGCACGCTACAGCTCTGAATGCCCTGACTGAGTGAGGCAGGGTGCATGAGGAATGCGGTACCGCAGTTACTTGTGCATTGGTGAAAATCCTCCGCGCGGGGAGTGGGCGCCGATGCAGGGGGCCGGCTTGATCCGGTGTGTGCTCGTCCGCATCGACGGTGTGATCTTTCCTACATGCAGGGACCGGTCTGGCCGGCATGTGCTCATCCGCATTAGTGAGCCCTGTAGCGTGGCGACCAACCACCCAACGACAGGTGCTGCAGGGCTCACCAATGCGTCCTCATCATTTCCCGGTGAGCAAGGCCGCCAGCTCAAGCGATTTGGCAAGCAGTACTGCCGAAATGGTCATGGCCCGGCCTGCGGCCTGGTGCATCATGAAGCTGCTCTTGAACCCAATACCCCTTAGCCGCGGGGCTTTCCTTCTGGTTTTCATATCGCTCTCCCTGGTTGTTTTCCCATCAAGCCTTTGTGAGAAGGTCTACCCATCCATGCTCTTTCGAGCACTGCGTCTCCAGCTCGCAGCATTGCTGGTAATGAGCCAGCGCGATCGGCATGTGGTAGCTGTCCAGCGGATACTTGCTGACTTTGCACCCCTGACCGGCAGGACAATGAAAAACGAACAGCTCGTCCGCCTCCTTGATCATCTCCATGCTCACCTGCGCGCCGGTTGTGAAGGTGTCCTTGATAATTGTGGTCATGCCGTGATCCTCCAATGGATTCCCAAAGCACCCGGTCGCCCAGGTGCTTCAGTGAATCGCTTGTTTTCTGGGCCCCGTTACCCGCCACGGTGGCCTTGGCTGAACTGCCAAGAAATCCTCGGTAGTTCGTTTCCGCCCCATGCGCGGCGCCGCGGTTTCCCCACCTGGCCGGGTCACACATTTCGTGGACGGTGTTCTTCCCGGCTGGCTTGCATGGTTTGGCGTTCTCCGTGATGGAGTCCGGCAGCTATCCAGAGGCTGCGTGGGCGGCGGTTTAGCTTCTTCCGACCCAGGTAATAGCCTGGGTACGTCGCGGTGGTCACGTCAGGTTGTGTAAAGAGCGGTGGTGCTGCGCAGTGGCTGTATGTCCCCGCGATGGAGTGAACAGTAAGCCAATGCCTAATTTCTGTAAATAGGTAATGCCTAATTATTTCCACGGTTTTTTGCTCATGATCTGGCTGGGAGGGGATTGCATTTCAGGAGCGAGACGTTAAGCTCTGCTTTGTCTGTATGGATATACAGTGCTTGCTAGGGAGGTATTTATGGCGCAGCAGAGCAAAAAGAACGACTCAGGAATCAAGCCGATGAACCCCATGGAGCGGCTCGTACTGCGCGTATCGTCGATGATCAATCACCCGATCGCCCAGGAGCGGCGAGAGGTGAGGATTCACCGGCTTGATACGGACGGGGATAGGGAGTGGTCTGAGATCCTGGGAGCACTGTCAGAGGCGGACGGGATCGACATGAAGCTTCACGACGAAGACGAGTCGGTCACGCTTCGCTGGGGGCCATCAGCAGACGAGGATTGCCCGGTTGTTGCCCAAGATGAGCTGGCCTTGGAAGTCGCACCTTTCTGAGGCGCATAAAAAAGCCCGCTCGATAGCGGGCTTTTGAGGGGGCATGCTAGCTGATAGAGCGAGCTAGACCAAAAGCTATTGCCCCGACACCACCAGATAACACCACAGCCGTGGCAATGAACCACTTTATCATTGAGCCTTCGACTCTTGTGATTTCGGTGCGGAAATTAGCGATGGCTAGGTTGGAGCCGCTCGTTTCCTCGATAATGTTCGCCTTGGTGGCAAGGTTCGGGAACACGTGTTTTTCAAAGGAACTTAGAGTGTTCTCAATGCGAATCAGGGCCTCCCGAACCTCAGGGATTGCCTTTTCAAGAGCCGCAACACGAGCTTCCATCTGATCGCCTCCGGGCGGATTTCCGCCACCAGTATGACCTCCCCCCCCAGAGTTGTCATGACCATCGGGGAGTTTTCCAAAACGGATCGTGCTGACATTACTCACGCTGGTCATCCTTGTGCTTTAGGTAGTGCCAAACATGCCCGGCCGAGTTGAGGCGGGTGTTGCCACACTGATTACAGGCCATCCAGAAAAACCAGTTTTCAGGGCCAGGCCCCCTAACCGTGCTCATAGTCAACAGAGAAGGTTTACCGTCAACCTCGGGGATGGTCCAGTGTTCGTTACCGCAGGACTCACAAGGCGCGCCGCAATTCTTAACTTCCATGTATTCGAGAAGCTGCTCTTTGGTGATCGCGAGAGTCTCACGACTAAGCTGTTCTTGCGCCTCTTCCGTCTCAAAACCATTTGTAGTCAACTAGACCTTCCTTTTCTGCTAACAGGCGGCTATACAAGTTGCGCGTTCCAAACCAGCAAAACGCGCGCCTGGATGTAGGTTTCATCAACAAAGATGTCCTCGGCTTTGTGCTTCCTGTTGTCCGAGATCATCTTGAATTTGCCCTTTCCCTTCATCTGCAGGCGCTTGATGTACTGGAAGCCCTGGTAAGAGAAGAAGTAGATCCCGTCGCCGATGAACTCCTTGATACTGATATCTACCAGCAGAGGATCGCCATGCTTCATTGTCGGCGCCATGGACTGGCCCCAGCCGGTGATGATCTTCAGGTGATAGTGCTCTTTGAATTCGACACCCATCGCTCGGAGCTGGGAAGGGCTGACGCGCACGTCCTGAAGCAGTTCGGGGTAGTCGTGATTCACCTCGCCGCCACCCATGGCACCACGGATGTCATAGTGTGCGATCCACACTTCGTCACCCACTTTGCCTGGCCGGTACGCATCGCTGACGAGTGCGCCACCTGATTCGTCAGGGTCGTCGCTCTGCGCAATGGCGAGTAATTTCACTAGCGTATCTTCGTTGAGGGCTTTACCGGCCAACATCGCCCGCACCTTGTCGGCAGCAGTAGACGCAGGCTTTAGCTCTTCGACCAACAGTGCTTTCGAGCCACTCTCGCCGTTCTGATTTTCGTACGTGAAGCCTGCCCGCATTCCCCAATGGGAAGGGCCAACCACGTCCGCAAAGTAAGCGATGACATCCATAAGCTTGGACTTGTCGATTCTGCCGTTTTTCACCCAGCCCTGTATCGACGGAGGCTTCACAGAGAAGTCGTCTGCAAGTTTTTTCTTCGATACGCCCTTGGCGATCCGCGCGGCCTCAATGGCTGCGCCTAATTCCGGTCCGGTAAGCATTGCCTAATTTAGCCCTCTGCTGAGTTGGTTAGGCAATGGCTTGTTTGAGATAAGGTAATGCCTTATATTCATCGCAAAATCTCCAGGAGAGAACTCATGAAACCAGCAGAAGCAGCCAAAGAAGCCTCCCGCTTGCTCGGCAGCCAAGCGGAAATGGCGCGTCGCCTGCGGGTTGCAGCGCCAACAGTCCATCAATGGTGTTCCGGCGATCGCGCTGTGCCAGCAAGGCGTGCAGTGGAAATCGAGGCATTGACTGAGGGCCGAATCAAAAAGGCTGATCTTTGTCCCGATTTTCCGTGGGCTGAGTTGGTTGCCTGAGCAAGATAGGTCGCTTTGGCCTTGAGAAAAATTTTGCAATGCGTGCTGGCACGCAGCCACTGAAACAGAACCGAGGTTTTACGAATGGACGAATTCCTGCGGGCTTGCCAGAGCGCAGTCCTGGACAACGAGGCGAAGGTGCTGGCCGGCCAGATGGGGGTTCCGCATGTGAGCCTGCTGCAGCGCGCCAACCCCGATAACGATGCACACCACCTGACCATTGAGCACCTGTTCGGGATTTTGCTGCACACGCAGGACATGCGCCCACTGCTCGCACTGGCCGACCAGTTTGGTTTTGACCTGGTGCCTCGTGAGAAGCCTGCGGCCAAGCCGCTCATGGTTGCGCTGGCCCGCGCCGCGCTTGAGTTCGCAGAGGTGACCGTAGAGACGCATAGCGCGATGGCTGACGGCCGTGTCGACCAGGTCGAGCGCGCTCGAGTTCTGAAAGAAATTGCCCACACCGAAGAGGCGCTGGCAACCCTGAAAGCATCAGTGAAGGTGGCCTGAATGAATCGTCGTGATCGTGAAATAGCTCTGCGAGCAATAGCTGCACGCGCCACTGGCAAACCAGAAGTAGCTGCCGCTGAAATTCTTGCCGGTATCGCTGTTCTTGACGGCAGGCATTTTCCAATACTGCTTTGGCCTCTCGAAACCTCCAGAGAGGAAAAAGCCGCCTGGCATCGAGCCGAAGCGGCTTATTGGGAGGGGGCAGTTGCTCGTGTCGCCGCGCTTACTCAGCATCCTGGAAGTGCTGCTCGTATTCATCTCGAGAGCCAAGGTGACCAGTCCACTGACGAACAGGGTCAGCCTCTTCCTTATTCAGCCTCATCGCAACCAGGTCATCATGAAGCAGAAATAGAAAATCCTCGTCCCGATCAATGCTCCGAAGATGATCGAGGTGCCAGTGATGCTTGTTAAGCAAGTAGATCCTCAGAGCATCTTTCCAGCTCATCCGCTCCCAGATAGCGCCCCCGTTCACTTGAAGGCGGTTGGCAAAACATCTGAGCTTGTAAAAGCCGAGCGCCATACGAAGTGCTTGGCCGTTCCTTCCGCTCTCCCATCTGGGCGTCACGCCTGTGGCGAGGTTGTTTTCCTGGGCATCCAGGCATCGCGCCCATTCCGACGGGTAATAGAACTCTCTGCTCATATGTCCGGCCTCCGAGGCCTTTTCGTTGGGAAGCAAAAAGCTACCACGGATGCACCGGACACCTACATCACCTGAAATCGAGGCATAAAAAAACCGCCTGGCAGGGCGGTCTCTTCAACACATCAACGAGGTCGATTATGCACATCCATTACGACGCAAGCAATACCGCTGTCGCGTCAGGCATCTGTGATGCGCTGAACCTGTCGCGCCAGGTTTCTCCTGGCGGAGGGCCGAGGTAATGGCCCGTATCCGCACCATCAAGCCCGAGTTCTGGACCAGCGAGCAGGTCATGGAGTGCTCTCCGATGGCTCGCCTACTGTTCATTGGCATCTGGAACTTCTGTGATGACGCGGGCAATCACCCGCTGTCCGCGAAAACCATCAAGGCTCTGATCTTCCCTGGTGATGACATCATCACTGCCGAGGTCGACGCCTTGCTCGACGAGCTACAGTCGAACGACTTGATCACGCTCTACGAGTCCTCGGCGAAGCAGTACCTGCACGTCAACGGCTGGGCTCACCAGAAGATCGACAAGCCCACCTACAAGCACCCCTCATTCGTCGAGCGCTCTACGAGCACTCCCCGAGAAGTTGACGATGGTTCGCCGACCAATAGCGTAGGCCTCACCCCCGGAAAGGAAGGGGAAGGGAAGGGAAGTAATACACCCTCACCGCGCGAGCCGTTCGAAATGACACTGGAATGGGCGCCAGACCCGATGCTGCTCGAGGCTTACGCGAAGCGCTCAGGCCTGGCGGCCAGCCAGTTCACTCCCGAGGCCATTTCTGGATTTGTTGTGCATCACGCCGCCAAGGGTTTGGTACAGACCGAGCCTCAGTGGGTGGCCGCCCTGGTTGGCTGGGTTAGGCGCGATATCGCTCAGGGCGCGAAGGTTGTCCGCTTGCGACCCTCCGAGGCGCACGGGGAATTCGATGACGACGACACCACTTGGCTTCAAGGGGGTACTTCATGACCCAGGCCATCACCATCGCTCACGGCCTGTGGGCCAAGGTTCAGACTGGCCAGTACATCGCCGCCGACGAGTCGCTCCCCGACAACGTCCGCGAAGAGCTGGGCCGCCAGACTGCCACTGTGATCAACGGCCTGTTTCGCGATCTACGCACGATCTGCAGCGCCTGGCGGCAGGCCTGGCCCGACATGGCGACGTACAAGGCCGCCAAGAAGCAGTGGCTCCTTGCATTCTTCGAGGCCGGCATCAATCGCCCCGAACAGTTGCAGTTCGGCCTGATGCGCGCGAGGCAACTGAGCAAGGACTTCATTCCGTCCCCTGGCACGTTCATCGAGTGGTGCCATCCCTCGCCGGAGATGCTTGGCCTGCCGCCGCTGGCCGCTGCTTTCCGCGAGGCCTGCCGGAATGCCCACCCGGCAATGGCTGGTCGTGCCGAGTGGAGCCATGACGCCGTCTGGCATGCGGCCAAGGAGTGCGGCTTCGAGAACCTGAACACCTTGGCTCGTGACCTGGGCGCGAAGCTGTTCGAGCGGAACTATGCAATCGCTACCCGCCGCCTGGCTGCCGGTCAGCCGCTGCTGAAGATGCCCTTGGCGCTGCCTGCGGAAGTGAAATCCCGTTCAACCCCCGAGGTCGGTCGTGCCGCGCTTGCCGCCTTGCGAGCCGGGAGGGCTCACCATGCTCAAGCCTGACCTCGCCGAATACCGATACGCCCTTTACTGCCGATCTGACCTATTCGGGCTCGCGGGCAAGGCGCAGAAACCAGTCGCGCTCTACCACGACGAAGACCTGGCCAAGGCCCATGGTCGGCAGATGTGGCCTAGCGCATATCAAGTCATCGACCTCCACGGAGAGGAAAGCCCATGCGGCAATCGAAACTGACCAAAGCCGCGCGCGGCCGGGAGTGCCAGGTGCGCATCCCGGGCGTCTGCAACGGCAACCCTGAAACCGTAGTGCTCGCCCACTACCGTCTCGCCGGCACCTGCGGCGTTGGCTCGAAGCCAAATGACCTGCAGGGTGCCTGGGCATGCAGCTCCTGTCACGACGCGATCGATGGTCGACATCACGCCATCAGCCGTGACGAGGCTCGTCTCCTGCATGCCGAAGGCGTCATGCGTACCCATGACCATCTGGTCCGGGAAGGGCTGGTGAAGGCGTGAAGGCGCGACTGAGTGTCTATGGTGCCAAGCCGGTGCGTGCCAAGAAAATCGACCGAGAGGGCATGGAGCAGGCCGCCCTGATGATGGAGATAGCGGTCCGCTATCCCCAGGCCGCCAAGCTGATCTACCACGTCCCGAATGGTGGGCATCGGCACAAGCAGGTGGCAATCGAGCTGAAGAAACAGGGCGTGAGGGCTGGTGTCCCCGACCTCGTGCTGCCGATGGCTCGTGGCGGGTATTTCGGGTTGTACATCGAGTTCAAGGCGAAGCCGCCGTACGACGCCGCAGTGTCGCCAGCCCAGGACGCTTACCTGCAAGCGCTGACTGAGCAGGGCTATCTGGCAATCGTATGTCGCGGGCACATCGACGCGATCGAGGCGATTCGCTCATACATGCTTCAGCCACCGACGAGGGCGGCAGCATGAGCCAGACCCTGATTGTCTCGTTCTCGGACGCCGAGTTGCGCCGGCGTGCCGAAGACCGCTCTTCTGTGAAGTTGCGCGACCCACGGCACCCTGGCCTGCGCTTTCGCTTCACCGAGGCTCGGCCTCGCGGCACCTGGTACCTTGTTGTGCGCGGGCAGTGGAAGAAGATCGGTGCATACCCCGAACAGTCTGCCAAGGCAGTGATCGCCGCGTTGCCAGACGTTCGCCAGAGACTGCTCGATGACGGGAAAGCTGCGGTGTCTGGCTGGGAAACGGTCGGTGACCTGCTGAACTGGTTCGCCGATCGCCTCGATCGAAACCGGAGCCTGTCGCCGAAGCGCCGGGCCACGGCCAGGTCAGCGATTGCCTGCCACCTTGTGCCTCGGGTGGGTTCCTTGACCCTCGCCGACGTGAGCCGGAGCACGCTGGACACGCAGCTCATCTGGCCGATGCAGGAAACCCTGTCGCTCGAGTATGTGCGTCTGGTGTTTGGCCTGCTGGTCGACGCGTTCCGAAAGGCCCACGGCCTCGGCATGATCCCGAGCAACCCGCTGGCCGGTATCCGCTTCAGCGACTTCACCAAGGCCAGGATCCGGGCCCGGGCGGCGCGGCTGCGTGGCGTGCAAATCGGGGACCTGCTCGAGCAACTGGCCCAGGTGATCGGTGAGAACCCTGCCGATGCGATGCTGGCGTTGCTCATGTTGTGCCACGGCAACCGCGTCGGCGAAACCCGGATGGCCCAGTGGTCGCATATCAGCCTGGCAGTGCGTAACTGGCATATCCCGGCCGAGAACACGAAGACTCGTGCCGAGCACTCGCTGCCGCTGACCGAGCAGGTGTGCGCGCTGCTGACCTGGTACCGCAATGCGCAGCGGGAGCGCGGCTACACCGGTCAGTACCTCTTCCCAGCGAAGGCCGGCCAGTGCATCAGTGAGAAGCAGGCCGCCGACGTGTTCACGCGCTTGGGCCAGGGCCAGTGGACGAGCCACGACCTGCGCAAGCTGGCCAGGACATGCTGGGCGGAGCAGGGCATCGACTTCCTGATTGGCGAACTGCTGATCAACCACGCGATGGGCCACAACGTCCAGGCCTACATCCAGACCACCGCCGAGGAGCGCAAGCGCGCAGCCCTTGAGCAGTGGCACGCCTTTCTAGATACCCAGGGTTTTGACGTTATCCATGGGTGGAAGGAGGGTAGAAACGCAGATTCCGATAATGGCCTGAAAGTCTTGTCTGGCAAGGGCTGCGACGTGATTCAGGAAACAACCATAGGCGAGGATTCCAAATGAGCGAAAAGACCGAGAAGCCGGTGCTGGCTGCCACCGTCGACGTCGCCGAGTTGAAGCGCACGGCTGAAGCGGTGAAGCAATCTTATGCGGCTCTGTGCGAGCACGGAGGCGACGAGCTGGCTGATGCCTGGAGTTCGGCCGAGGTCGCCTATGACGATGCTGCCAACCCTGACGTTGTGCTGGCACTGATTGCCGAGAACGAGGCGCTGCGCAGGGATGCAGAGCGGTACCAATGGTTCCGCATTCATTCGCTCCGGATCGTTCATAGCTCCACCGGCCCATGGGTTAGCGACTTGGATAGGGTGATAGATGAGGAAATTGCCGTCGCCAGGGCGAAGGGGATTCGATTTTCCGTGGACGGGGCGAGGAGTATCCGATGAGTCACCAGTTCAAACCGGGCGATCTGGCGCTGATCGTCGGCGCACTCAAGGTCCAGGCCAACATTGGGAAGGTATGCGAGCTGGTTGAGTACCTGGTCGAGGAAGCGATCAGCACATTTGTTGATCCTTGTGACGGCTGTAGGGCCCGGAACGCTGCAGGCTCCCCTGGTTGGATAGTCGTTGGTGATGGATTGCTTTCAGAAACCGGATACAGGGGCTGGGAGTTGGTCGACCCGCGCCATCTGATGCCTCTGCGCGGTGACTTCGAGCCAGAACAGCAGGCGATAAAGCAACCTGTCGGGGTGTCCGCATGATCAAAAGCCACGGCCCGTCATTCCTTAAGCAGGCGATCGGCCTGGCTCGGTGCCCGACGTGTCGTGGTCGGGCGGTGACCAAGGGCTTGTTTTTCGAGATGGCCTGCACCGCCTGCAATGCCTCGGGATGGGTATCGGCAGAAACCGGCGAGGCATTGCCGCTGGAAGAGCTGGTAATCCAGCTCAGCCTGAAGCTGCAAGCGGCTGACAAACGAATTGAACAGTTGAACAAGCCCCAGGCCAGTGGGCCAGGGGCTCAATACGAGCAGAACAACCGTCGCGGCGCCGGCGGCACGAATTACACAGGGGATTGAACGATGGCCAGAACACTGAACTTTACCGAGCGCACTGCCGAGGACCTGCTGGAACACTGGGGGCGCTGGGTCGTCCTGGGCTCCGGTGTGTCGTGCTGTGCGTCCCGCGAGAATACGCTCCACATGCCGATGATCACCGACGACGATGCGTTGATGATTGATGGTCTGATGGGCCGCCTCATTAAGCGCTATCCAGAATGCGGCCAGGTGCTGATGAAGTACTACACAGCCCGTGACAAGGCGCTGATCGACGTTGGCAAGAAAATGGGGTTTGGCGAGGAGAAGACTCGGCAGCTTTGGAAGGCCGGCATTGCCTGGATAGACGGAGCTCTGGATGTTCGCCGTCAGGCTGCTTGACAAGGCCGGGGACGAACTATAAATTTCAGTTACTTTGCGGTTTTTCCGCGTGCAAAGCCCGTCTCCGAGATGGGCTTTTTGCTTTCCAGAGCCCAGCCACCGTGCTGGGCTTTTTCGTTGATGGAGTAGTGCTTATGGCTGAGCCAAGTACCGGCGCCCTCGCAGTGACCGGCGTGCTTGCAAGCGTCGGCCTGGGTGCTGCATTCCCCCAGCTGGATCTTGCCGCCCTCGTCGGCGCGTTCGGTGGGGCTTTCTTCTATGTGGTCTTTGCCAAGGACATCAGCACCTGGCGCCGCGTCGGCTACCTGCTTGCGGGTTGGATCGGTGGCTACTTCGGTGCAGCAGAGATGATGGGCAGGACTTGGACTCAGACTGCCGGCTTCAGTGCGTTCGTCTGTGGTGTGCTCTGTGTGGTTACGTTCTCCGGCTTGCTGGAATGGATGGAGACCGGGCGCATGCCGAGCTGGTTGCAATGGGTCTTTCGTCTACGGACTCGAAAGGAGGGTTGAATGGCTGCCATTCTTCAGGCTGCGTTCTGCGCCGCCATCTTTTTCATGATTGGCCTGCGCTACCGGCCGTTGCCGGACACCAGGTACAAGTTCGCCATGTCTTTAATGGCCTGGGCGGCCTGCTCGATCACGGGCATGCAGTGCATTAGCCTCGTGGCCCCGATCGTACTGCACGGTGTGTATCCGAACGCCTCATGGTTCAATGCGGCGTTCTACTTCCTGGCGGCGGTGTTGGTGTGGCGAGCGCGGGGCAACGTGGCTCGCATCATGAAAGTTGACTGAGTTGCGCCACGTTTTCTAATGCTTCAAATCGTGGCGCACATGGTGGTAACGATGCCAAGGACAAAACAGCCGTACACGCCCTGCAAGTTGTACATCGATGGCGCTGAAGGTATCTCGGCCGGTGATTACATCACCACTTCTGGTGGGTCCGTCTACATGATCCAGTCAGTCAGGACCAGCCCAACGCGACCTGAGCGCCGCTACTTGCAGTGCCTGCGCTGGCCAATAGACAGCGTGCCAGGTGAGGCCCGGTGCTATCAACTGAACTGGTATCGCAGGTGACGAATGTTCAAGCTGCAGGCAAGCGGCCTGGCCGATGGCCTGGCTGACCTGACGGACCTCGAGCGCAACCAACTGCCCTTCGCCACGGCCCTGGCCCTGACCGAGACTGCCAAGCTGGCAAAGCAGGCTATCGAGACGGCAATGCCCACGGTCTTCGACCGGCCAACCCCTTACACGCTCGACGCGCTGCGCCTGATACCGGCGACCAAGCAGCGGCTGGAGGCAAGGGTGTGGATCAAGGATGAGGCGGACGGCGCGGCACCGGCCAGCCGTTGGCTTACCCCCGAAGTTTACGGTGGCCCACGGAACGACAAGCGCAGCGAGGCGCTGCTCAAGGCCAGAGGCATCCTGCCACCTGGCAAGTTCGTTGTACCTGGCAAGGGCATGAAGCTCGATCGGTACGGCAACGTGGGTCGAGGCCAGTTGCAGAAGATCCTCTCCGGGCTCGGCGCCCAGGGTGATCGGCACCAGAACAGCACGGATAGCCGGCGAAGCGTCGGCAACCGGACTCGCTACTTCGTGATGAGGCGAGGTCGAGAGGCCATTGGCATCGCCGAGCGCACTGGCAAGCGACGGGATCAGATGCACATCCTGCTCGCATTCGTTGGACGGCCTGGTTACAGCCAGGCGCTCGACTTCTTCGGTATCGCCCAGCGGACTGCTGATGCTGAGCTCGAACGGCAGTTCACGCTGGCTTTCGACCGAGCTCGCGCCACCAGGCGCCGGTGACCTCAGCAATTAAGGTACTTCCCCCCCACCCCGGGGCTTGGGGGTAATTCGAGCCCCGGTCGCCCACTACGTATGAATTTTTTAAAGGGGGGTTGGTTGTTGTTTTGTTGATGCCCTGAAAGTCCCGGATTAGAGGGGTTTTGCCGAAAAAAAGCACCAACCTGACCCCCGGATACACCAACTAAACACCAACCGGCCCGTGGCAGCTCCCAGCCTCGCAAATGGAGGAGGCATATGGAGCCGAAACCTCACTGGCTAAACAAAACCAGCATGGCCGCCAGCCTTGGCATCACCGTGCAGGCGTTCGATAAGTGGAAAGTTGAGCCGGTGGCTCGCATCGGGCGCGAAAACTTCTACGACGTGCGCTCTGTCCTCGACAACCGCTTGGCCCTGGCCGAGCAAAAAGCAGAGGCCGCCCAGGGCACCGAAGGTATCGACCCACTCATCGAGTACAAGTTGATGGTCGAGCGCCAGGGCCTGACCGCTGCCCAGAGGGTCGCCCAAGAGAAAAAGAACGAAGTGGCCGACCGGACGCTGGTCCCCGTCGAGTTCTGCACATTTGCCCTGGGTCGTCTTGCGGCCCAGGTCGGATCGATCCTCGACACCGTGGCGCTGAAGGTGAAGCGCAAGCACCCTGACATCGAAGTTCGCCATGTTGAGGGAATCCAGCGCGAGGTCGCCACCGCACGAAACATCGCTGCAGAACTGGGCGAACAGCTACCGGAAATTCTTGATGAGTACTTTGCCAGCCTGGATGACTGAGCTTAAAAGGGCGGTCAAGGCTGCCTTGCAGGCGCTGTACAAAGAGCCGCCGATGACGGCGGTGACCTGGGCGGACAGCAATTTCTACCTTTCATCCGAGTCGACCTACCAAGAAGGGAAGTGGGAAACCGCTCCGTTTCAGGTCGCGCTGTTGAACAGCATGGGAAACGACCTGATCCGTGTCGTGAACCTGCGCAAGTCGGCTCGTGTCGGCTACACCAAGATGCTCATGGCGAATGTCGCCTACAAGATTCAGCACAAGCGCCGGAGTGTGGTGGCCTACTCGCCGACCGACGACGACGCCGAAGAGTTGATGAAGCAGGACTTCGAACCCATGGTTCGGGATGTGCCGACGCTGCTGGACCTGGCGCCCTGGTATGGCAAGAAGCACCGCGACAGCTCGCTGACCTCAAAGCGCTTCCTGAACAAGAAAATGTTCTGGTGCCGCGGCGGCAAGGCCAGTCGCAACTATCGCCGGATTTCTGCCGATGAGGTCATCTACGACGAACTGTCGAAGTTTGAGCAGAACGTCGAGGGTGAAGGTGCCCCGACGTTTCTTGGCGACAAACGTCTGGAGGGGGCGACGTTTCCCAAGTCGATTCGTGGTTCCACACCGAAGATCAAAGGCACCTGCCAGATCGAGAAGGCAGAGGAGGAGTCGCCTTACCTCCTGCGATTCAATATCCCTTGCCCGCATTGCGGCGAAGAGCAGCACCTGAAGTGGGGCGGCAAGGACTGTGAGTTCGGCATCAAGTGGGAGCGGGACTCACATGGGGAGGTATCCAGCGCTTGGTATGCATGTGAACACAACGCATGCGTCGTCCAGTACCACGAGATGGTCGAAGCCGCGCACCGCGGCCGGTGGATATGCGAACGGTCCGGGCTGTGGACGCGGGACGGCATGGACTGGTTCGGCTCGGACGGCGAGGCCAGGCCGGCACCGCGCATTGTCAGCTTTCACATCTGGACGGCCTACAGCACGTTTACAACCTGGTTGGAAATGGTGCTGGAGTTCGACAAGGTCAAGGAGAACCGAGAGAACCTGATCGCCTTCGTCAACACCACGCTGGGAGAGACGTGGGAGGACGATCAAGGCGAGAAAGTCGATTGGGAGAACCTCTATCTACGCCGTGAGGTGTTCAGTCAGGTGCCGGCCCGCGGTCTGGTCCTGATGGGCGGCATCGATACACAAGATGACCGCTACGAGGGGAGGGTGTGGGCGTTTGGTGCTGGTGAAGAGGCCTGGCTCGTCGATAAATGGGTGCTCATGGGCGACCCGGCGAGTGAGGAGCTCCGGCGCAAGGTTGGGCTCAAGATCCACCAGCAGTATGTCAAGGATGATGGTTCGAAAATGCGCGTCGAGCGTTGGGGCTGGGACTCCGGCGGCCACTACACCGATGAGGTTTACGCTGAAAGTCGCAAGCATGGGGACATGTGGGTCATCCCATTGAAAGGCGCCAACAAACCAGGCAAGCCGATTGCCAACTGGCCGAAAACTCGAAATGCCAAAAAGGTGTTCCTCACCGAGGTCGGTACTGAAAACGCCAAGGAGCTGATCTACAGCCGCCTGCGTTTGCAGCCGGACACCTCCGGCACAGCGGTACCGGGCTGTATCCACCTTCCCGCCAATGATGACATTTGCGGAGAGGACGAGCTGAAGCAACTCACCGCCGAAACCAAAGAACTGAAGATCGAGAAAGGGCAGCGCATCTATCGCTGGACTGCAAAAGGTCGTCGAAACGAAGCGCTCGACTGCTTCGTGTATGCCCTGGCAGCCCTTCGCATCAGCCAGCATCGCTTCGGTCTGGACCTAGAAATTCTTGCCGGTGCCCGGCGGCCAAGAGCACAACGCGGAACCCGCAGTCGGGTACGAGGATGAATTCAATGACACAAGCACAAGAGCAACTGGCTTCCGTCCAGGCAGCGATCGCCAAGGTTCTCAAAGGGGGGCAAAGCGTTCGTTATGGCGATCGGCAGGTCACCCGGGCGGACCTGGGCATGCTCAGGAAACTGGAAAAAGATTACAGCGCCCAGGTGCAAGCCGAGCAGCAAAAGAAACGCGGTCGCAACCGCATCTCCTACATGAGCATTTGATATGTCCTGGTTTACGCGCTCCACCCCAGAGGAGAAGGTGGTGCAAGAGGCCGCGCGCGTTGTTTCCAATCTCGTCAAAAGCCAGCCCAGGGCACAAGGTGGCGGCGGTGGGAGTGAAACACGCTGGCGGGGCGCCTCTCGCATGCTTCGCAGCATGGCCAGTTGGCTGCCCTTCCTGGGCAGCCCGAATCGTGACCTAAGCTCCCCGGAGCGGAAGGTACTGGTGGCCCGTTCCCGCGATGCGATGCGCAATCACCTGATCGCTCGAGCGGCGATCGTTCGCTCGCGCACCAACATCGTCGGTACCGGGCTGATCTGCCGGCCGCAGGTTGATCATGAGGCTCTTGGGCTCACCGAGGAAGAAGGCGATGCCCTGAACGCGCAGCTACAGAGGGAGTGGGAGCTGTATGCGATCGATCCGCGGGAGTGCGATGCGGAGTCGACATTGAATCACTACCAGTTGCAGGCCTTGGCGCTGGTTTCCGCGCTCACCGGCGGCGACTGCTTTGTGGCTACACCCTGGGTGGAGCGGCCTGGAACCATTTTCAGCACACGCCTGCAGTTGATCGAAACTGATCGGGTCTCGAACCCGAATGGAACGCCGGACACTGAAAACCGCGTCGAAGGAATCGAGTTTGACCAGCACGGCGCCCCGGTCGCGGCTTACATTTGCAGCGGGTATCCGGAGGACAAACGTTACCTGAAGACACCGCTCCGTTGGGATCGAGTCGAGTTCTTCGGGGCTGAAACGGGACGGCGCCGGCTCCTGCAGGTTTGGTGTGACAAGGAGCGTCCCGGGCTCAAGCGTGGCGCCCCTTACCTGGCCCCGATCCTTGAGCCACTGCAAAAGCTTGAGCGTTACGCCAGCGCCGAGCTGATGGCTGCCGTGATATCCGCGATGTTCACCGTCTTCATCAAGAAGGGGGCCGATTACAGCCCGGATGGGAGCGGACAGCCTCTATTCGGCGATGAGGATCCAGTTGCACAGGCCGGTGGCAAACCCGCGCCAATTGAGTTGGGTGAGGGCGCTATTGTCGACCTGGCTCAGGGCGAAGAGCCGATGGTTGCGAACCCGGCGAGGCCGAATGCGCAGTTCGACCCATTCTTCTCCGCCATCGTGAAGGAGATTGGCGCCGCGCTCGAGCTACCCATGGAAGAGCTCATGCTGCACTACAGCAGCAGCTACAGCGCTGCGCGTGCTGCGATGCTCCAGGCTTGGCGCTTCTACGTCATGCGCCGCTGGTGGCTGGTCTGCGATTTCTGCCAGCCCAGCTACGAACTGATGTTCGACGAGGCCGTGGCTCTCGGTCGTATCCGAGCACCTGGTTATCACGATCCAGCACTTCGCAAGGCCTACACGAAGGCAATCTGGATTGGCCCGGCGCGTGGTGCTATCGACGAGCTCAAGGAAGCCAAGGCCGCCCAAGCGCGGATCGATGCGGGTATCAGCAACGAGACGATGGAAACCGCCAGCATGTCGGGCGAGACCTGGACCCAGGTGAACCAGCAGAGGGCCAGGGAGCTGGCCCAGCGTAGGGCCAACGGCACGACCGCGCAGCCAGTCCAGCAACCGGCATCCCCCGAGGCGCCCCCAGATCCACCAAATGACAACGAGGAGTGACTATGCCAAGCGCTTTTGATCTGGCCAGCGCCCAGCCGTGGCTCATGCTGCCTGATGCGCTGGACAACCTGATGTCGATCGCTGATCGGCAGGGGAATCCAGAGGCGTTGGAGGCGAGACTGGGCAAGGCCCTGGACAACACGCGTACCGTGACCATGCGCAACGGGGTGGCGATCATCCCGGTCACCGGGCCCATCTTTCGCTATGCCAACCTGTTCACCAGGATCAGCGGCGCTACCAGCACCGCAGTTCTGGCGACAGACCTGCAGGCGGCGATCGACGATCCGAAGGTGAAGGCGATCGTATTGAACGTCGATAGCCCTGGCGGTGAAGCCAACGGGGTCAACGAACTGGCAGACATGATCTACAAGGCGCGCGACAAGAAACGGATTGTCGCCTACGTCGGCGGCACCGGGGCGAGCGCCGCTTACTGGTTCACGAGTGCGGCCAGTGAAGTTGTTGTCGATGACACGGCGCTTCTGGGGTCCATTGGTGTCGTGCTCAACGTGACGGTCACCAAGGAGGAGGGCGGCAAGAAGAGCTACGAGATTGTCAGCAGCTCCGCCCCAAACAAGCGCCCCAACATCGAAACCGCAGAGGGCCGGGCGGAAGTCGCGAAAACAGTCGACGCCCTGGCTGATGTGTTCACCAGCAAGGTTGCCCGAAACCTGGGCGTTTCTGCTGAAAAAGTCCCTGAAATGGGTGGTCACGGCGGGCTCAAGGTGGGCGCCGACGCTGTGGCAGCAGGCCTGGCCCACCGTGTTGGCTCGCTTGAGTCTGTTATTGCCGAACTGGCCGGTCCCGCCAGCAACCCACTGAGGAAAACCATTGTGTCTACAACCGTAAAAAACACGGCGGAGTTGCGTGCGGCCATCGAGGCTGGCACTGATCCGCTGACCATCGAAGTGGCCGGCCCTGATATCGCCGGCCAGAAAGCCGCGATCGCCGAGGCGGAAACCAAGGCTGTGGCTGGTGAGCGCGAGCGCTACAAGGGCATTACGGCCCTGGCCGCGCCCGGTTTCGAATCCGAGATCGAAGCAGCCCTGCAGGACGGATCTTCTGTTGAAGCAACCGCCCTTGGCTTGTTCAAAGCCGCGAAAGACCGAGGCATCAGCCTCACCAGCATCAAGAAAGACTCCACCTCTGCGGCTGCTGCCGCTGGCGGTGGTGGGGGCGGTGAAAAGCAGTCGTTCTCCGCTAAAGAAATCTGGAATGGCCGCAAGGGGAAAAAATGATGAAGTACGACATTGTTACTCAAGGTCCACGCACCGCGGCGTTTCTGCTCAGCGAAGGAAACGGTGAGCGCTCTCGTGAGCAGATCATCCTTGCACCGGCTGCCGCTGATCTGCCGGCGGGACAAGTCCTCTCGAAGAACGCCGATGGCAAGTTTGTTGCCTTTGTTGATCCTGCGGCCGGCGAGACCGTCGACGTTGCGATTCTCTACGAAGGCCGCTCTGGTGATGCGAATGCTGACCGCGATGCAACTGGCGTTGTGCGTGAATGCGAAGTCATCGAGAGCCTGCTGGTCGGCTTGACTGACCCGGCAAAAGCCTCCCTGGCCGCCGCCGGAATCATCCTGCGCTAAACAACCCCCCCTCATTAATTTGACCGCCATTTGGCGGTTTTTTCGTTTCCGGAGAACGAAATGGCCGATCTGAGTATTTTTCAAGGCGAGCAATTTGGCTGCATCGCACTGACCGCCGCCATCAACCAGCCCACAGAGGGCCAGGCGGTACCCACCACCCTGGATGCGCTCTTCGAAGAAGAGGGCGTGAACACCACCGCAGTTTTCATCGAGCGTGAGAAAGACGGTCTGACCCTGGTGCCGGCGGCAGAGCGCGGCGCGCCGAGCGATCCCACCACCGGCTCGGAACGCGATTCGATCCCGTTCAAAACCATTCACCTGCCAACCAAGGGCGCGATCCGCGCTGACGAGGTTCAAAATGTTCGCGCCTTTGGCAGCGACAGTGAATTGGAGACGATCCAGGCGCTGGTGGAAAAGCGCCTGGTGAAGATGCGCAAGCGCCTGGACGCTACGATTCGATATCAACGCGCTGGTGTCCTGAGCGGCAAGGTCTATGACGCAGATGGAACCAAGGTTCTGCTGGACCTATATGCCCGTTTTGAAATCCAGCAACAGTCTCTCGCATTCGCGATGAATGCCAGCGCTACCAAGCTGCTGCAGAAGGTAACTGATGCGAAACGTATGGCAGAGGATGCCATTGGCGGTACCGGGATCATCCAGGGTTGGCTGGGTGTCTGTGGTCGTAACTGGTTCGATTCCTTCACCAACCATGACTCGGTACAGAAAGCCTTCGATCGCTGGAACGACGGGCAGTTCTTGCGCCAGGACAACAGAGCGGGCTTCAGCTTCGGCGGTGTGAACTGGGAGGAGTTCTATGGCCGTGTTGGCAATATCAACTTTATCGACCCTGATGTGGCATATCTGGTACCGGTGGGCGTTGATGGCCTGTTCATCACCAACTACGGTCCGGCGGATTACATGGAAACGGTCAACACCGTTGGCGTTCCGTACTACGCGAGCCAAGAGCCGCTCCCTCACAACAAGGGCGTTGATCTGGAAGCGCAGAGCAACCCACTCAGCCTGTGCACTCTGCCACGGGCCATCATCAAGTTGACCAAGTGATGGGCGGCTCGGAGTTCGACGAGTTGTTCGACGAGGCGGATGACGAGCTGTTCGAAACCTTCGGTGAGCGTGGCGGGGCACTGTACGACCCAGGCTACGGGTGCCAGCCAAAGCAGGTTGGAGCGGTGCTCCAACGCAGTGCTGGTGGCATCGGTGGCGTTCTTTTGGCACCGGTCGAGTATGCCGTTGACCTCCGCATCCGCGAGGTTCCGGAGCCCCACAATGGCGACCTCATCATTCTCGGTGGAAAGCGCTATGTGCTCGATGAGCACATGGGGACCGACAGCTTGATCAATCGTTTTTCACTGATGCCGGCGGACTGAGCATGGAGAACTTGCTGACTCAGGGCCGAAAGGCCCTCATTGCCCGGCTGTCGACCATTACGGTGGCGAACGGATACAACACCGGCGCCGGCGCCAACGTTCGAACAGGCTGGTTCAACGAGCAGTTGGACGCGCGAGACGTAGCGTTTCCATTGATCGTTGTTCAAAAAGCGAAAGGGCTCAGCCCCGTATCCGCACCGCACGGAATGAAGCTGTTCCCTGGGTTCAATGTAGTCGGCGCGGTTGATGCAGGGCTCAACGACTATGAGAGTGCGATTGAGGACCTTGAGCTTGACCTGCTGCGCTGCATCTCACCGATGTTGGACGGGAGAGTTGAGTGGCTGCCGCGGGGAATCCCCGTCATCGCCCTCGGCGCCCCCGAGACCTACCCGCCCAGCAACGGCACCAAGGCTGCTGCCGTTGTTGTTCCTGTCTACCTGACAACCATCATTCAGGGCCGTTGAAATGAAGCAAATCATTGACGCCGATGAACTCGGCGGGAGTTCGGCTGCCCCGGTGCCTGAAGGCTGCCGGGTGACATTGTTGAAACCGCACACCCATGCCCGCGTGGATTACCTCGCTGGTGCAGAACTCACACTCACCGCTGAACAGATCCTCTGGCTCAAAGAGCTTGGCGTCGTCGGCGAAAACTCGGAGAAGTAAAATGGCACGCGAAATCGAGACGTTCGTGGTCGGCGGTCTGGTCAAAATGCGCCCCTACGGCGTAGGTGGCCCATTCACCCCTGTTGGCCTCGTGTCGACCTTGACCCAGGCAATCGAGAAAACCGACATCACCCTGGCCGACACCACGACCCCCCAGGGCGGTGAATATGATGCGCTCAGCCGAATCTCGGCGATGACCATCACCATGAACTGGCGTGAGCTGTACACCGGCAACCTGGCCGCCATGTTCTGGGGCGACACGGCGCGGGTACCGGCCGCGACTGTGACCGACGAGCCGCAAACCGCGATGAAGGGCGGAACCATTCTGCTGGACAAGATGCCGCTGAGCATCACCTCGGTCATGCCGGCCACCGGCACCGGGCCTGGCTTCGTCGAGGGTGACGACTTCCAGATGACTGGCGCTGGCATCGAGATCCTGGAAAAAGGGGCGATCGCCGACAACACCGAGATCAAGGTGACCTACGCCTCGGCCGCGGTCGATGTTGTCGAGGCGCTGACCAATAGCGGAAAAATCTTCGAGTTCCTGTTCGAGGGCGCGAACGCCGCCGGCACCAAACAGCGCTTGAACCTGCAATTCTTCCGCTGCCAGCTCAGCCCGGCCGCCAGCGCGAACTGGATCAGCACCGATGACTTCATGGGCGGCGAGGTGGTCGCCAAGGTGCTCTCCGATCCGGCGAAAGTCGGCGCCGGCAAGTCGAAGTACATGAAGATCATGAAGGAAGTGACTCCGGCGTGATGCTCGGCTAGCATCCCTTCCACTATTTATGCGGGAGGGATGCCCATGAAGTGCCCAAATTGTGACCATATTCCTGAGCCAGGAGAGACAGAGGACCATTCGCGCTGTCCTGTCTGTCATATTTTCTATCACAAGTCTTTGGCTAAAAAGCTTGAGCAGGCAGAAGCAACTAATCAACAGCAGGCTGAAGAACTTCGTAATGCAAGAGCCGCCCATGAGATACGCGGCAGGTACATCGAGGAACTAAAGCAGAATTCTGAGCATAGAGATATTGCCGGGAAGCCCCCTGTAATGGGGTACCGCGTAAAGGAAGCTATTTCAGAGTTTCAGGGCGCTACGCCGGTGGTTGTACTAGACCTGAAAATGGGTTTCTTCTCTATGATCTGGTTCATGGTCAAATGGGCCCTTGCTTCAATTCCTGCACTGATAATTCTTGTTTTTATAGGGACTTTTATTTTTGGAATACTTGCTGGTGTCCTGCATAGAGGATGATCAGAAGGTTCGTCACCCAACCCGCTTCGGCGGGTTTTTTATTTCTTGGAGAAAACCATGACAGAGCTTTCAAGTTCTTCCGTTCATAACATGTTCGGTAGAGAGATAGTTGTGCGTGAACTTACTGTTTCAGCAATACGCACGATTTTTAGTGAAACCACTGTCGATAGCATTGGCGACACCCTATTTGCTGAGCTTCGCTTGGCTGATCTCCAGACGTTTACATCGCTAACAAAAGATGATGTTGAAAATATGTCGCCAAGCCAGATCCGTCAGGTCATTGACCTCTGCAAAGAGAAGAATCCCGATTTTTTCGGGATGCTGGCTCGGTTCCACAGTCGCCTGGCCAGGCCCTGAAAAACCTCGATGACTGTATCTGTGCGCTGATTCGTGTTGGTCACCACCAGGTGCTTGCATACCCCTGGCGTTTGTTCCTGCGCGCCCTCAAGAGCTGATCCTCATGCGTGATATTGAATTCCGACTCACGGCCAATCTGGACGACGCCACAAAAGAAGTGGCCGGCTTCCGAAAGGAATATGCCGATCTGGTTAAGGCTGTTGAAAAGCCGTTGCGACAGGTGAATGCCTTCCGTGACCTTGAGTCCAGCCTCGAGCAGACTGGAAAGAGCATGCGTGACGCGCGGGATCGTGTCCGCGACCTATCAGGCGAACTGGCCAGGTCCGACGTCCCGACCCGCAAGCTGCAGGAGTCGTACCGCGCATCTGTTCGGGAGTTGCAACGCCTTGAGCGCCTGGAGGCTACCCAAGCCCTTCAGCTCAGCAAGATGAGTTCTGGCCTGCAGGCTGCTGGCGTCGACACGAGGAAGCTCGCGGACGAACAGAAGCGCCTGGCCAGCGAGTATGGGAAGGCTCTGGCCAGTGGCCGTGCTGACTCGTCGCTGAGTTCAGCGAAAAGTAGCCTTGGCGCAGGTGCCATCAGAGATACCCAGCAGGAGCTGGTGAAACTTCGTAAGCAGTTCGGTCTCGTTCGTGATTCGGGGCAGCTCTCCAGCCGTGACTTAGGAATTGCCCAGGCCAACTACAGAAAGAGCGTCAACGACACCCTGGCGAAATTGCGTGAACTGCGTTCGGTCAGCTCTGCTCCGAAGGTTGACCAGCAGGCCGGCAACAAGGCGGCGCTGAGTTCCGCAAGGTCTGCGTTGGGGGCGGACTCGATCCGGTCCACCCAGCAAGCCTTGGTGAAGCTGCGCGAGCAGTATGCCCTTGTGCGAGACTCTGGCGAGCTGTCAGCCCGTGACCTGGGTGTGGCTCAAGCAAATTATCGCCGAAGCGTCACGGCCACTTTGGGCAAGTTGCGTGAATTGCGATCGGCCAACGCAGATCAGGCACAGGCCAATCTGGCTTCAGCCAAAAGCGCGCTTGGCGCTGGCGCCGTCCGTGATACCCAATTGGAGCTGGTGAAGCTGCGCCAGCAGTACACCCTTGTTCGTGATTCAGGCCAGTTGTCCGCTCGTGACCTTGGTATTGCACAGGTCAACTATCGGAAAAGTGTCAGTGATACCCTGGCGAAACTCCGGGAATTACGCGCCGTAAGCACAGCGCCTGCCAAGGCTCCTCAGCCTGTGCTGGCTGATAGCGCTCGCGAAACCCTCGGCATCAACCGGCTGAAGGACTTGCGCCGGCAGCTTGCCTTCTTGACTGCCGACTACCAGCGGTTGACTCGGTCTGGTGTTCTTTCCGCAGAAGAGCGTGCGGTGGCTGAGACTCAGTATCGGCGCCGACTGCTTGAAACGCAGAAAGCCCTTGCCGATCTCCGGAACGAGCAACAGAAGCCAAGCCCAGCTAAGAGCGAGAGGTCCGGCATCGGGGAAACTGTGGCGCTGGTCGGTGGCGGCGTCTCTGCCCTGGCCGTGGCAGCCGGCTACTTGAAGACGACCGATGCCGCCAAGAAAATGGACGCCCAGCTCAAGCTGACGACGGCGACGCAGTCGGAGTTCAACGAGGCGCAGCGTGCAACCTTCGAGATTGCGCAGCGCAACCAAGCGCCGCTCGAAGACGTTGTAACCTTGTATAGCCGTCTGCAGCCCGCCATGGCGCAAATGGGGCGTGGTCAGAAAGACACGCTCAGCATCATCGATGCGGTGACGCAATCGCTTCGAATCAGTGGTGCTACGGCGTCCGAAACCAGCAGCACCATAACTCAGTTCTCCCAGGCTCTGGGGTCTGGGGTGCTTCGCGGCGAAGAGTTCAACTCCATCGCCGAGAACTCCCCGCGCCTGCTGCGCGCCCTGGCTGAAGGACTGAAGGTTCCGACCGGCGCTCTGCGAAACATGGCGTCTGAAGGCAAGCTCACTGCCGACGTCATTGTTGAGACGCTACTTGGGCAACTGCCGAAACTGGCCGCAGAGGCCGCCCAGCTTCCGGAGACTTTTGGCGGGGCTCTGGAGAAGTTCAAGAACCAACTGCTCGTCTCAACCAAGCAACTTGACGACTTTACCGGTGCTTCGACGACAGCGGTGGGGATGGTCAAGTCGCTGACCGAGGCCATGGCCAGAGTCTCAAGTGGCGAGTTCGGAGACTTTTTCCGCAGCAACAAGCAGTCGATCGGTGGCTTCAATAACGATATCAGCGTCACGCTGGCGCGAGTTCGAGATCTGCAGGATGCTCGTCGCAGGCTGCGCCCTGGAGATGAAAGTGACACGGTCCTTTTTGACTGGAAGCTCTACAGTAGGGCCGACATCGACAAGGAACTGGCAGATCTAAATGGCTACGTCGACCAGGCGAAGCGCGCCCGAGACAAACTTTCTGCTGACCTTGGCCTGAGCAACGATCAGCAGAGCCAGGCGGAAGCGGCCAGGGTCGAAGCGGCGCAGCGTCAAAGCACTCAACTAAAGGAGGTTCAGGCCCGGCTTCTGGCGGATACCAAGAAGGCGCTTAAAGATCAGGTCAAGGCAGAAAATGCAGCGAATGCGGAGCTGAAAAAGGCGAAGGCGGCCCAGCTTGAGACGCAAAAACGCTATACCAAGGCCTTGGCTGACCTGCAGAAAGGCCCGGAAAAAGAACCGAGCTACGGTGCGGCGAATATCCTCAAGGTTGATGCCAGGAAGGCGTTGGCAAAGGGTGATGCTGTCACAGCCAAGCAGAAAGCTGGTACAGCCTTGGACATGCTACAAAAAATGGCTGAGTCAGGCGGCAACACGCTTGGCTTCAAGGGTTTCATAAATGAGCTGAAGGCGATCGAGGAGGGCGCCGACAGGATCAGTCGGACGAAGGCAGAGGACAAGCTGCAGGCGGTCAAGGACAAGTCTGCGGCCCTCAAGGATGAAATGGACAAGCTGAAGGACGTCCAGATCACTCCGGTGCTGTCTGAGGAGGCTGTTGCCGCCGTCATCAAGCAGATGGAAGAGCTGAAGCTGACGCTTGGACAGCAGATGGTTGTTCCACTGAAGATCAGCCCAACCGCTGAACAGATCGCCATTGGCGACCCGGCCGCGGGCGGTTCAGTCAAGTTTCCGCAGTCAGCTCTCATTGGTGGGCTCGGGACCGGGTCAAACCTGAAGGACCAATTGCTTGCTGAAATTGCTCGGAAGGATGCGGTTTCAGGGGCTGGCCTGGACAGGGGGGTGAACCTCAAGGATCAGCTTCTGGAGCAGATTGCGCGCAAGGATGCCGCGTCTAAACCGGCGGCCACTGGCACAGGAGCAGATTCTCGTTCCAGCCCAACAATCGAGGTAAACCCGGTCCTGCCTGATGGATCAATCGACAAGCTGAAAAGGGACATAGGAAGCCAGGGTGCGGTATCCATTCCGGTTCAACCGGAGTTTGCCAACGGGCAGGACCGGCTGGATGTGCCTGTTCTAACAACTGTCGATCAGGCCTCGGTAGATTCGACCAAGAGCCAAGTGGCTGCCATTGCTGATCAACTGCGGCAGTCGCTGGTGATCCCCGTTTCAGTCGTGCCGCCATCTGGTGGTACCTCTGCGCCAGCGCCTTCCAGCGACATTCCGGGGTTTGCTACCGGCGACATGGTGCGTGGGCCTGGCACCGGCACAAGCGACAGCATTCTGGCCAGGCTGTCGAACGGCGAATTCGTTATGCGCGCCGCAGCGGTCCAGCACTATGGCCCGGAACTGCTTCGGCAGATCAACGAGCGTCGGCTGCCAAGGTTCGCCACCGGCGGAGAGGTCAGCACCAGGTCGCTGCCGTCGATACCGGCGCCATCGCAGTCCCTGCTCCGGCAGATCGACCCGCCGGCGCCCGAGCCGTTCGCCAATGTGGCTTTGACCGTGGGCGGCAACACCTACAACGTGAACGCACCGAAAAATGAGTTCGATCGGATGCTGCGCGACCAGCGCATCAAATTCGGTAGCACCACGTAACCAACCACACCCGCTTCGGCGGGTTTCTTTTTCTGGAGGCCGCATGAGCCTATTGATCACGCTCGGCGGGATTCCGATCGTCTTGCACGCCGGCGCACCGGATCAGTCCGACAACCCTTTGCTGGGCGAGTCGGTAGTCCGGCTGTCCGGCGGCGAGGGCGTGAAAATGACGCACTGGACGAAGGCGGCAGGTTCGATCACTGGCCAAGGCTGGATGCCGCCCGGCCTGGATGGCCTGGACTACAGTCAGCCCCTGGAGTTGCGCCTGACGCTGCAGGAAAGCGTCGTCAGTGAAGGCAGGACTGTGTCCCTTACGAGCCGCCCCCGGCCGGACAAAGAGCCTTGGGCGATGGCCCTGGTGGGCATGGAGTGGATCGACACCGGCTGCACTGTGGGCGTTGATGGAACTGGAGCGGCGGTGGCCACCGCGGAACTGGTGGTCGGAGCGAGCCGCTACATGGTGGCATGGTTGCCCGTCTACAACGTGTTCGCCAGCAAGCCACCCAAGAACCTGAGTACTGGCGTCGGCCAGTTCGGCTGGACAATCAACTGGGAAGAGATCTGATGCTGATCAACGGAGCGCCGATCAACTCGGCACCTTTGAACAGCACATCCGGCGGTGAATCCAGCGTTGAGCCTCAACCGATTGTTCCGGGGCGTGCTTTCCGCTGGCGCCTGGTCGTGCTGGTCAACAGTTTGGACATGAGCGCCCGGCTTTCCGGCCAAGTGTCGATCGACAGGGAGAGGGGCGCGGCGGGGATTGCCAGCTTCACCCTGCACATGCAGCCGGGCCCGGTGCTTCCGATGGACTGGGTGGGTCGCACGGTGTCCATCGACTACCTGACCACTACCCAGGGCGTAACGACAATCAAGCGGCGCTACACCGGCCGGGTCATCACGACCGAATGGGACCCGCTTGGTCGGATGCTCACTTGCCATTGCGGCGACCAGCTCCAGCAGCGCATTGAGGCAATGGCCGTGGCCGACGTGGCTGCGCTGATTCCTTCCTTCTGGTCTGCCTCTGTGTTTGATGCGCCGGAGGGGCGTAGCCGCTGGACATACGCGCAGGAACGCCTCGGTACCATCCAGCAGAGTCTCGATTCATCTGCCGATGGAAACTTGCGGCTGACCAGTTGGTACGCCGGCGGCGAGGACTATGTGTTCGGTACCGGCACGACGATATTCGACACGGTGAAAGTCAGCTACGCCGACTTGACCAGCCTGACGAATAAGGTGGAAGTCGAGGCCAGCTACCGATTTCCGCGGCTGCATCAGCGCGTTCATGGGTACACATGGGTTCATCCCGATATGCTCGGATTCGGCGGCAGGCAGGGCTTCTGTTCGTGGCGAAAGAACACGTCCGAACTGCCCGATATCGAAATGGTGGAATCTGCGGCGACCGGTGCTGGCTTCAGCGTGCTCGAAACCGCATGGGAGCGACTGCCGCTGACCGACACGAACCCATGCGGCGACGGCATCCCATGGGCGAACGTTTATCCGGACCTGCTGCTGGGCGCTTCAATACTCGGCGGTCGCAGATTCACCCAGGCGGTGACAGAGAAGTACACGCTGTCCGTTGTTGCCGAGCAAAGCATCGCCCAGGCTGGCGAGGTGATCAGCCGCCAGTCGCTGTCGATCGACTACACGTCGGAATTCTCGGACAAATGGGAAAGCGATGCGTTCGGTATCGATGCGAAGGATGCCGTGCCCAACGAGCTGGGGGTTGGCACCGGGCACATTGACGAGCGCAACGAAGCCCAGCGCGCTTCTGCATTCAGTTGCCTGCTCAATCAGGCAAAAACCGCAATTGTGCTTGCCCACACTGCGACAACGATCAGTTGGGATGTGCCCACCAGCATGGTGCTTGACGTTGACCTTGTGCACACGCTGAGCGTGGCCGACCAGGGGGTGAGTGCGCGGGCAAGGTGTAGTCGGGTGCAGGATTCGTTCGACCTGGCCCGGGGGGCGGCAATTACCACGCTGTCCATCGCGGTCATGAGAGGTGGTGGCACGATCAGTGATGCGCTTGTGCCGCCGGCGGCGACGTCGGTCGAGCAAGAAGACAACCCAGCGTTCATTGAGCTGGCAACGCAGCTCGGGCGCCTCAACGACTCTCCGCCGTACCGAGAGGATCTTGACGGTTTTGCGGGCAACTCTGACGCCGGCAACAACTCGCTCGAGGGCTTCCCGCGGCGATTCCAAATTTCTTCGCCCGAGATCCCGGCTGAGGACCGCGACGAGTCGACGGTTGCAGTTGCGGCTCAGTACCGGGTTGCGATTCCAAACGACCATCTGGAGATGTAGATGAGCCTCGAAAGCGATCGCCGTAGCAGTGGCGCCGCCCTGGAGACGGAGCGGCGCGGGCCGAGCAAGCAGATCATTTCTGATCTGAATCGAATGGTTCAGGCGAAGCCGGCGCCGAAGACACTTCCCACCCTCGAGAAGAAAAAAGCGATCGAGGGGAAAACGGGCGTGGGCGCCTACGACCAGAAGAAGTACCAGAGCGGTGGCGGGGGTATCGCGAGCCCGCTGACCGAAGAGGACTACACGAAACGAGAGTACTGGCCAGAAGCCGCGCTGAGCAGTGACGGCCTGTTCAACTTCCCCGCCCTGAAGTCCATCACATTAACCGACGCCGGCGGCGCCAAGGCTGTCATCAACCTGGCGCAGCCGGTCAAGCCGACAGCCGAATAGGTGCCGCATGCAATTCGTCAACAACTGGATAGCACAGCTCTCCGCGGAATTCGCGCCGGGCGACAAGGTTCTGCCATTGCCCAGCGCTGCTCTCAGCCGGCTTGCCTCTGGCGATTACCTACTGACGCTCGTCGACTCGGCAAACTCGATCGAGCAAACGGCCTGGGAGGTCATGCTCGTAAAGGTGGCAGCGGGCGTAGCGACAGCAACCCGCGGGCAGGAAGGGACGCTGGCCAGGTCCTGGCCGGTTGGCTCGCTCATTTACTGCTCGGTAACCGCCGGCACGATATCCGGGTTGTTCAACGCAGTTGTCGACCTGCAGCAGCGTGTTACCACCCTCGAAGGTGGTGGCGGCCCTGTCGACCCCGGCACGGATGGCGCGCTTGTGGACAGCGCAGGAAACACACTGGTCGACGGCCAGGGAACCACCCTCATATCTGGAGCATGAAATGGCGAACATTCAGCACACAGTCACCGGTGCAGGCGCGCCGGCGACAAAGCCCCCGAGTATCGGGGCGCACTACACGGACACCACCACCGGCAAGCGGTGGATATCCTCCGGGGCCAGCACTGTTGATGACTGGGGCGATCCGCTGCCGCCGGCCCAACGCATTGTTGACGACGCCACGCTGGAGATCACGCTCGACCTCGATGTGTCGATGACGGTCTGGCGCACGAACGCTGCCGGCGTTCGCTCCCTGAAGCTGCCCAAAGTCACAAAGCCTGGCGCCTATGAGTTCGTGCTGGTTCTTGAGAATGGTTCAGGCTCTGACCGCAATGTCCGGATCAACAACGCCGGCGACGTCGGCGCGGTCATTGAGACGACCACCCTCGTTTCCCGGGCAGGGACCGCAACCTACTTCAGGCTGACCTGCTGGCAGGGGCAGAACCCGAACTCAACACCCACGTATTGGAAAATTCTTGAGCAGAAGTACTACACGGACCCTCCGGCCCGGTACAGCGAGCTCAATGACTCAGGCGGGGCAGGGGCGACGCTGATGCTGACCGGCGAGTTCTCGCGTTATCTGTGGAACTGGGGCCAGAACATTTCACGGACGCTGCTGCTTGCGCCCTTGTGGATGTCCCTCCCGCTCGACTTCTACACCGAGATCGAGCTGATCGTCTGGAACCAGACAGCCCAGGCCCAGACGATCAACATCGACACCACGCAGGCCCTGCCGCTGATCGATCATGCAACGTTACCGGTCCCCGCCTCGTCATGCGTTTCGTTCAAGTTGGCGTATTTCGTGGGCTTGGCGCAGTACCGCTGGACACTGGTGAGCACTCATACACTTTGACGGTGGCGAGATGGCAAGAGTTCTAACATGGCCCTGGCACGGGCGGGTAACCAGTGGATTGCTACCGATAGTGTTTAACGACCGGCAGGTTCAGGTCGGAATGACGCGTGACCAAGATGCGGCGACTGGCCCTGGCGACAATCACCGCATTGTTGTGCCGGGTATCGAGCCAATCAGCTCAGAGGAGCTGGCGAGGACGCCGCCGGGCGGCAGCTACTGGGCCGGACGCGCACTCATCTCGTCGGGGTTTCTGTACAACCGTGAGGTCGGCTGGATTTATCAGGCGGTCGACGGCAGCCGCTGGGCTGTGACATTTGTTGATCGGAACGTCGGTGTCAGCAATTCAACGGTCGTTCTTCAGATAAGTCGATTCGGCGAAGTTGGCCGGGCACCTGAGCGTTATGAAAGGACGCTGATGGTTGCTGTTGGGCAACTGAGCCAGAGAGACCGTGCCAGTTTCTTCTCGGACCTTGGGCCCGTGAGCAACGCAACAATCCGCCTGCACTCGGTCAGCGATAGCGGGCGAACCGCCGTCTTGGCCTGGAACGTCTTCAACTCAGGGTCGGATCGTTCTGTTGATACCCGGCACCGGACATACACCTTTGTGAAGGTCACGCTGAGAGGGGTGGGTCTTTCGCTTTCGGCCGTGCACGAGGTGCTGTACCCGTTCAGCGCTGTGTTCAGTGAAACGCTGGCGCCGGGGTCACAGTACGTGCAGGTGGGTGGCAACACTGGCAACCTGGTCGAGAAGTCGCGCACGGCGTTGGACGAGGGGGGCGGGGACCGTGTCGTCTATGAGTTCGACAGTACCGTCGAGTTCGTCGAGTCAAATGGTCCGGGGCCGTTCTCAATGATCAGCCCGATGGCGTTTGTTCAGCGTCAGAACTGGCTGGTCGGCGTGTTTTTCGATGGCGAGGAGCCGGTGCCGGGATACATCAGGATCACATCGACTGGCGGATCGTACTGGAGTGTCGAGCTTGAGACAGTGCTGCCGGAAATCATCATTCAATACTACGACGGTACGACCGTCATTGAGCAAACCGGACAGTCGATGTACAGGGGCGGCGGCGGGTTCTCGGGTAGTTGCACAATCGCCTGGGACGGCCCCGGTGCGACTTGGTCGCGTTCTTTCAACTACGCGACAAGTAGCGCGATCGTAGGCCGGAACGTAACAACCGACTACACGTTCAACGGTCAGAGCGGGTCGGGATCGGGTGCATGGCCTAACGTAGGGGAGCCTATCTTTCCTCTGCTCATGGGGGACCGCAGCGGGCGTTTGCCCTGCGTTGAAGCGGGGTACGGGAGACTGTCAGAAATTTTGTGTTCGGGCATACCATGAGTAAGAGGTGCATGTATGCCAACCAAAAAGAAACCGCTTCGAACATTACCGTCAGTTCCGAAAGAGCTTCTTGAACAGTTTTCCGCCACC
>Ga0207655_1000097_pt1 | contig 193780 bp, 179 predicted proteins | sample KBSM44metaG_FD_184398 | JGI IMG/M metagenome (GOLD analysis project Ga0207655, IMG submission 184398) | Miscanthus rhizosphere microbial communities from Kellogg Biological Station, Michigan, USA - KBS M4-4 metaG (SPAdes) (version 2) | ecosystem: Host-associated > Plants > Roots > Rhizosphere...
TTTTGAAGTATCATATTGTTTCTGCTTAGCTAAAAGCTCTTCTGCGCTACCGAGCTACTCTCGTTTTTCAGTGGGGCAAAGATAACAACTTATTGCAACGCAAAACAACTTTATTTAACATAAATGTTACATCCTGTTCATATTTGAACATAATCCTCTGATACAAAGTGAGAAAAATTTTAAACAAATGTTTGGGATTCCCAGTGAGAGGGTTTAAAGGTGGGAGAATTTGAGGGTTTGAGCGTGAAAGGGGGAATCATGAGTAATGGGTAATGGGTAATGGAAGGTATGGTGTCTTTTATATACTATATATAGGTAAAGAGTAAGTTTTGGCTAAAGCCATAGGAAAGGAATATTTTTGATAAAATGGGCTAAAGCCCGTTTCTATTGAATATGATTGTAGTGGAAATGGGTATTGGTTGGGATGCATTGTGATTTTTTCCCACAGATGACACAGATTTGCACAAAGGATACTGGATATAATATAGTATACAAAAAAAAGTGTGTAATGAAAACGGGATCAAGCAACGCTAATATTGAATATGATTGTAGTGAGAATGGGTATTGGTTGGGATGCGTGGTTATTTTTTCCCACAGATGGCACGGATTAACACAGAGAATACTTGATATGATATAGGTGTACGAAAAAGATGTGTAGTGAAAACTGGATAAAGCATGTTCTTATAATATATAAATACTGCTGATGATGATTAGAATATGGATAGTAATAATATGAAGCCTGAAAAACCAAAACTCAAATATTAAAAAACAGAACTCGAAACACGTAACTCAAGACCCAAACACTGAATTCATCATTTATCATTTATAATTAACACTCTTCTCCCCTAGCCCTGATAGAAATGGTTACCCCGCAGCTTGGGTTGGAGAGTGGATGGGTCTGAGCGTGGGAGCGTGCTGGCGTGAGGAGTATGAATGGATAGCAGGAAATAGCTCCTAAAAAACGAATGCTATACTATATATATGATGATATATTGATAGCAAACTGATTTTGAATGAATATTTATTGGAATAATACCGGAAAGAAACTTTATTTATCCTATAAATAACAGGAGGATGTTTCAAAAGTGATGATCAATCAAACAATCTCAGTTGCTGATCCCTGGTTCCGGTAAAGTTAGTGGTGGACAGTTTGGGAAATTCTTTCCCGTCAAAAAACTTCTTTCTGCCAATCTTAAAGGTAGTGTGAATCATTTCTGCGATATTCCCCTCTCCTCTTTGTCTTTCAAAATATCTTTTATCTCCCAGTTTCCCACCTCGCATGGAGCGGATGAGATTGAGGACTTTTTGTGCTCTGTCGGGAAAATGGGCTTCAATCCAGTTCACAAAAACCGGTTCTACGGTATCATTTAATCTAACCAGCGTATATCCGAAACCGGAAGCTCCGGCATCAGAAATTGCTTTTAATATATTCAGAGGCTCATCACTATTGAGTCCGGGAATGATAGGCGCTACCATTACATGTACAGGAATGTTGTTTTCGGAAAGAATTTCGATGGCTTTTAATTTATTTTTCGCAGAACTTGTTCTTGGCTCCATTTTACGTCTCAGTTCTTCGTTGATTGTGGGAATGCTTAGGGAAACGGAAACCAGATTCTGTTCTGCCATGGGTTTTAAAATATCAAGATCTCTCAGCACCAGTGCATTTTTTGTCAGAATATTGACAGGGTGTCTGTAATCGAGACAAACCTGCAGTAATTTTCTGGTAATTTCAAACTGTCTTTCGGCTGGCTGGTAACAGTCGGTATTTCCGGACAGCAAAATCGGGGCAACTTTATAAGCTCTTTTCTGAAAAAACTTTTCCAGTAATTCGGGTGCATTTTTTTTCACCATGATTTTTCTTTCAAAGTCAATTCCGGCGCTGTATCCCCAATATTCATGGGTAGGTCTTGCAAAGCAGTAAGAGCAGCCATGTTCACACCCCTGATAAGGATTCATAGAATATTCCATCGGAAGATCTTCGCTTTTCACCTGATTTACAATGGTTTTGGGAAACACTTCCGTGAAAGAGGTTTTTACAGTTTCGAAATCTTCATCTTCCGGCTCATAGGTATACCTGTCGAAACGATTGACCACATTCCGCTGAGCACCCTGACCTTTTATGAAATTTTCGTTTTGCATTATGGTGTAAAATTAGAATGGAATTTTTATAAAATAATGAGTTTTAACATTAAAGTTTTCCACAAAAAAATCCAACACTTTCAAAAGCGTTGGATTTAAACATAATTAAATATATTTTTTTACTACTTCAGTGCGTAAAATTCCACTCCGTGAGTTTCATCGTCGTGGTTCTTTTCATCAAAGTGTCTGTGATAATCCGAATAGGAATCACTATATTTTTTATCTTTTTTTGTCAATATTTTTTTTATGCTGATTAAACTTAATACTGCCAAAAGACCAACTCCTCCTGCCAGTAAAACTCCAACTTCTTTTTTCATATTTTCTCTGATTTATTATTGATACCATTGCAAAAAGTATACCTATTTTATTTTTTTAAATTATAAATTTTGTTAACATTAAACTTTATTTTTAAGGAAATTACAATCTGCTATTTTTCTTATATTTAGGGATTGCAATGGTTTAATTATTGTACTTAACAACAAAAATAGTATTATGGGAAATTCAGAGAACTTTGATAGAATGACAACTTTAAGTGAAGTTATGAAAACGCTTTCTGAGAGAGGAATTCAGAGAGAATTCAGAATGAATGACAAGTGCGAAATGAAGTTTGAAAATTCTGAGAAAGTTTATCAGCCTGCTGAGTTGGTGATTTTAAAAACATATCGTTTTGAAGGCGACAGCAATCCTGATGATAATGCGGTACTGTATGTGGTAAAAGATAATGCCGGAAACCGTGGAATGATTATAGATTCGTATGGTGCAGACAGCAATTATCCAGGTCAAGAGTTTGATAAATTTCTAAGAGACATTCCTATTCAGGAAAGTGACGAATTCAATTTTTAACCACTCTATCATATTAATTTTTTAAACCATTAAGGTTGTTTTTAATTAAAAGATTGTGAGTTTCACTAGCAGTCAACAATTCTATCTTAATGGTTTAAAGAATTACCCTTCGGTTTTCTCTTTTTTTCTAAACATATTGTTCAGAAAACCTTTCTTTTCCTTTTTTTCTTCAGGTTGGGGTGTTTCTTTTTTATTTTTAATTTCCTGCTTTATTTCTTTTACGGATTGTTTCATTTCTTTTACAGATGAAACGGCATTTTTCACGGTCTTTTCTGTTTTTTCTACACTTTTACCAATCAGTGTTTTCTTGAGCCCTTGTTCAATTCCTCTCCAGAAGAGATTAAAGAAAGATTTTGTAGGGTCACGTTCTACATTTTCTACAGTAACCGCTTCCGGAAAACTTCCTGAATTTGATTTCAGAAAAACATTGGCAACAGCAGTCAGAAAACCTTTTTTCTCATGATTGTTCTTATTCAGGACTGCAATTTTCAAATCTTTATGTTTCATATTAAAAGTTCCGTGTAATCCGGCAGGGTTTCCTTTAAAATTAAAGAGCATCTCCTGAATGGTTCCCGCAGTTGCTGTCACATGAAGATAAGGTCTGATAAATGGATTGATTCCGCTGGCAGGAAGATTGGTTGTTTTTCCTGAGATAGCAAAGGCATCTTTCTGATCTGCCACATCAAAGCTCCAGTTTACGGAAAGTGGTGAGAGGTTCATGAAAGAGCAATTGATCTTAATATCCACTTTAGTAGGTTTTCCTTTTATTTTAGCTGAATTCAGGTTTTTGACATTCATATTAAAGTTACTGAATGTCAGTTTTCCCGGCCCCATACTTTCCGGAGTATCTTCTTCATATACCAATACTGAGTTTTTCAGGTCAAGAGTATTAATCGTCATAGGGATTTTAATGGAACGCAGCATTTTTGAATACAATGCTTTTACTTTCGGATCATCTTTCGGGATTTTACTCCTGAAAATATTGGCATTTGCAGACTCAATCCCTACATGGGAAGCGCTTACCATTTTATTGTGAGAAAACAGATCCCACTCTCCTTCTGCGGTAATTTGTCCGGCTTTTAAATCATACAGATCTCTCTCAACGGGTATCATTTTGATAAACTGCGCTCTTGAAACGAGAGGTTTCATGGCAAAATTGGTAATCTGTATTTTATTTTTATTCAGTTTAAGAAGTCCAAGGCTCATGTTGTAAAACTGTGTTTTATAAGCCAGGTTTCTGGTGGTAATGTAATAGTCTTTCACTTTGACGGACAGCCCGGTTTGATTAGGCTTAGGTAATAGTTCAATATTATTTACCGTTGCATTAAGATCATGGAAAGTCAAAGGCTGTTTTCCTTTATCATAAGTAATGTTTGAGTTTTTTAAGGATGTTTTTCTTATGATAACAGAATTAATAATACCGGGTCCAGCAGATTTATTATTTGTTTTTTCACCTGCTCTAAAAGTGCCATTTACATTTTCTACGAGAAGATCTTTAAGATCCACATTCAGTTTTTTATCAACAAATTCCAGTTTATTGATATTAAAAGCAATATGATTTGTTTTTAAATCTTCCGCGGCTTTTCCTGTTTCAGGATGACCTGACCTCAATACAACGTCCCAGATCTCACCATTGGCAGGTTTCAACGCAAAGCTTCTTACTGTGATATTCTCAGCATTGGAGTATTCAATATTTCTCCCTGCAATAGTAAAATCTTTGTATCCTATAGGAATGACCTGTTCAGAAGTTTCTTTATTAAACATCAGCTGATTGATATTTACTGTAAGACTCCCTACAGACAGAAGGTTGTTTCCATCAGGTTTAGTAACCTTTACTATGGCATTATTCAGCTTAATATTTTTTAAATCTACCTCAAAATTTGATTTTTTTTCAGCTTTTTTATTTTTTACTCCTGTATTATAAACTTTCAGAACAGGATTCTGGAAGCCTGCATTCGTAAGTGAAATTTTATTTTTGTTTAAAATGACATCTGTAAAATCCATTTTAGGAACTGCAAAGTCAAATAATTGGGCTTTTTTAGGATAAAACTTTTTAAACTGAGCTAAAGAAAGCAGCGGAGTCAGCCTGAAATTCTCAACAGCCATCTGGCCATTACTTGTATTTATAGTACTGATGGTAACAGCATATGTTTCATCTGGACGGAGAAAGAATTTTTCTCCTTTAATGCTGTATTTATCAAAAACGATGGGTAGTTTATTTTCTACAGATTCTTCCGTCATCTGTAAATTTTCTACAAACAGATCCAATTGCTGTACTGATAGAAATTTTTGTTTGGTATGTCGGAAAACAGCAATTTTACCTTCGTTGATTCTGATATTTTCAAATAAAACCGGATTTCTTTTCTTTCCGGTTTTGCGATCAATAGGTTTTGCAAGAATGATATTTAAAACAGGTTTTGCCAGCAACAAATCGGACGAGCTGATTCTTTTATTAAAAATAGCATCATAAATTCCAAAACGGCTTATCTTCAAAGTATCAATTGTTCCCTGCAAGCCGATAACGTCTGTGTTTTGAGGATCTTTACTGTTAACTGAAATTCCCGTCGCTAAAATATTTCCTGTTCCCAGATCAACATCCAGGGTTTTATAGGAAACTTTATAGTCTGTATTCTTTTTAATGTATTCCGGAAGCTGGGTTTTAAGCCATACATTCAGCCCGAAATTCGCAGCAAGAAGAATTCCTGCCAGGATTCCGAAACTTATTAATAGTCTTTTAACCCATTTTTTCATATTTTGTGATTTGATTTTTTCCTGTTATACAGATCAGTTCTTTATTTCCAGTTCAATAACATAGCCTTCATGCCCTCTTACATTGATAAAGTTTCCTCCTTCAAATCCAAGGTATTGTCCTTTAATTCCTGTTAATCTTCCTGTAAACTCAGGTTTTTTATCTAAAGTAAACGAAGAAACTTTTTCCGGCTTTTCAAAAGGGTAATCAAAACTCCATAATTCTTCACCTTCACTATAAAATCTCTGGAAGTCATCAGGAAAATATTCTTTTATTTTCTGACGGAAATCCGCAAGATCTACTTCTCCTTCAAAATCATCCTGCAGCATTTTCCTCCAATTGGTTTTATCTGCAAGATGCTCTTTCAAGGCAACTTCTATCATTCCCGCCTCATAACGGTTCTCCGTTCTCGCAATAGGTAATGCAAAAGTTGCTCCCTGATCAATCCATCTTGTAGGAATCTGAGTATTTCTGGTAACCCCTACTTTTACATCTCCGGTATATGCCAGATAAACAGTGTGCGGCTGAAGCTGAATTTGTTTTTCAACCTCAAGATCACGTTCTGCAACTCCTAAATGTGCGGTAGAAAGCTCCGGTCGGATAATGGTATCACTGGCATAAGGACTTTCAAAAAAACAACTTTTGCAGAATCCCATTCTGTAAATCGGTTTATTTTCCCCACAATTTACACATTGGAATCCTGTATGTTTTATGCTTAACTCCTTCCCAAACAGCTCATTCATATGGATCAGATCTCCTGAAAGATTGAGGTAGTATTGGATTGGCTTAGCATCATAGCTTGTCATTTTTAAAATTTGCCCTTGAAACTGCATATTATATTTATATTACTTTTTTAAGTAAATTTAATGATTATATTTTTCAAAAAGTAAAATTTATATTTTTGTGCTAATAAAAAATACAAATGGTTTATCTTGTAACAGGCGGTAGTGGGTTCATCGGTTCCCATTTAGTTGAACGATTATTAGGAAATGGACATTCTGTCATAAACATTGACAATTTTGATGATTTCTATGACTATCAGGTAAAAATTAAAAATACTTTAGAGTCAATTGGTAAAAATTCGGATTTTGAATTCTCAGATAAAGAGACCGATATCCAGCGTTTAGTTTCCCTCACCCATTCTGAGCAATATTCCCTCTATTGGCAGGATATCAGGGATAAAAAAGGCCTTGAAAACATCTTTAAAAATCATCATATTGATATGGTCGTTCACCTGGCAGCTCTTGCCGGAGTACGGCCCTCTATTGAACGACCTCTTGAATACGAAGAAGTGAACGTACGAGGTACTATGAATCTTTGGGAACTGTGTAAGGATTTCAATATTAAAAAATTCATTTGTGCCTCCTCTTCAAGTGTGTATGGAAATAATGAAAAAATTCCTTTTTCAGAAACAGATAATGTAGACAATCCGATTTCGCCCTATGCAGCGACAAAGAAAAGTGGGGAAATTATAGGTCATGTTTACCATAATCTATACCATATAGATATGATCCAGCTTAGGTTCTTTACAGTATATGGACCAAGACAAAGGCCAGATCTTGCCATACACAAGTTTGTAAAACTTATTTCAGAAGATCAGGAAATCCCTTTTTACGGTGATGGAAATACTGCCAGAGATTACACCTATATTGATGACATCATTGATGGGATTACCAAATCAATCCTTTATCTGGAAAACCATTCCGGAGTTTATGAGATTCTTAATCTGGGAGAAAACCAGGTAATCACTTTATCTGAGATGGTGGAAACTATAGAAATAGCACTTGGAAAAACTGCCATCAAAAAAATTCTGCCAATGCAGCCGGGAGATGTCACAAAAACGAATGCCGATATTACCAAAGCGAAGGATTTAATAGGCTATAAACCGGCCACAAACTTCCAAAATGGCATAAAAAAATTTGTGGAATGGTTTTTGAGAAAACGACAATAAGTAAATTGCTGACACAGCTGCCAGTTAGTTTGTGACAGCCATTTATAAGAAAAAATTATAAAAAGAATTGAAAATCAAGTATAAAAAAGTTTATTATACAACCTATTTTTATACTTTTGCAAAAAATTAGAAAATTATGTACTGGACATTAGAATTAGCTTCATATTTAAGTGACGCACCTTGGCCAATGACAAAAGCAGAGCTTATTGACTACGCAATCAGAACTGGTGCACCTATGGAAGTAGTAGAAAACCTTCAGGCAATCGAAGACGAAGGAGAAATTTATGAATCTATCGAAGAAGTATGGAGTGACTATCCTACTGACGAGGATTTCCTTTGGAACGAGGACGAATATTAATAAAGCGATGAGCTTTAGGCTGTGTGCTTAGAGCTTTTTTGCCCTTTTTATATATTAATTTACACGATAAGTGTTATTTAAAACGCTTAAAGCATTTTGCATTAAGCATAAAGCAAAAAATTTATGAGTTTTTTAAACAAAGTTCTTAAAGGGTTTTTGGGAGACAAAAAAGCGCAGGACCTAAAAGAAGTAAAAAAAGTTGTAACAAAAATCAGAGCTGTAGAACCTAACATTCAACAATTGTCAGATGATGGGTTGAGACAAAAAACGGCTGAGTTTAAAGAGAATATAAAATCTGCAACCAGCAAGATTACAGCTCAAATAGAACAGATAAAAGAGCAGATAAAAAATTCAACAAACGTTGACGAAAAAGAAGCTCTTTTCTCAAAAATTGAGTCTTTAAAGAAAGAATCATACGAAATTGAAGAAAAAGTTCTGATTCAGGTTCTTCCCGAAGCTTTTGCATTGATCAAAGAAACGGCAAGAAGATGGGCTCAGAATGGAGAGATCCGTGTAACGGCTAGTGACTGGGATAGAGAACTGGCTGATGCAGGAAAAGATTTCGTGAGCATTCAGGGAGACACAGCTGTTTGGAAAAACTCATGGGACGCTGCCGGAACTCCTGTAGTTTGGGATATGGTCCACTATGATGTTCAGTTTATCGGAGGAGTTATTCTTCACAGCGGTAAAATTGCCGAGATGGCAACCGGTGAAGGTAAAACTTTGGTAGGAACATTACCTATTTATTTAAATTCACTTCCTGAAAGAGGGGTACACGTTGTAACCGTGAACGACTACCTTGCAAAAAGAGACTCCGCATGGATGGGTCCTCTTTATCAGTTCCATGGTATGTCTATCGACTGTATCGATAACCACCAACCGAACTCTGACGGAAGAAGAAAAGCATATAACTCAGATATTACCTACGGAACGAATAACGAATTCGGTTTCGATTACCTGAGAGATAACATGGTGACATCACCTTCAGAACTGGTACAAAGAGAATTAAACTTTGCGATCGTGGATGAAGTTGACTCTGTATTGGTAGATGATGCAAGAACACCATTAATCATTTCTGGTCCGGTTCCTCAGGGAGACAGACAAGAATTTGATGTTCTTAAGCCTTCTATAGACAGAATCGTTGAAGTACAAAAGAAAACGGTTTCTGCTATTTTCAATGAAGCGAAAAAATTAATCGCTGCTGGAAATACAAAAGAAGGAGGATTCAAATTACTTCAGGCATACAGAGGTCTTCCAAAAAACAGACAATTAATCAAATTCTTATCGGAAAGCGGAAACAGAGCATTGCTTCAGAAAGTTGAAGCGCAATATATGCAGGACAACAACCGTGATATGCCGATCGTAGATAAAGATCTTTACTTCGTTATCGAGGAGAAAAACAATCAGGTAGACCTTACAGACAAAGGTGTTGAATACATGTCTCAAGGAAACTCTGATGCTAACTTCTTCGTACTTCCGGATATAGGAACTGAGATTGCTGAAGTAGAAGCTAAAAATTTATCTAAAGAAGAAGAGTTTGAAGCTAAAGAAAAACTTTTCTCTGATTTTGCTGAAAAATCTGAGCGAGTTCACACGATGAGCCAGCTATTGAAAGCTTACACATTATTTGAAAAAGATGATGAATATGTAGTGATTGATGGTGAAGTAAAAATCGTTGACGAGCAGACAGGTCGTATCATGGAAGGAAGACGTTATTCAGACGGTCTTCACCAGGCGATTGAAGCGAAAGAGAATGTAAAAATTGAGGCAGCGACTCAAACTTTTGCAACGGTTACACTTCAGAACTATTTCCGTATGTACAACAAACTTGCGGGGATGACCGGTACTGCTGAAACTGAAGCTGGAGAACTTTGGGAGATCTATAAATTAGACGTTGTGGTAATTCCTACCAACCGTCCTATTTTGAGACATGACAAACAAGATTTAGTTTTCAAAACTAACAGAGAAAAATATAACGCCGTAATTGAAGAAATTGAAAAACTAACAGCAGCAAGAAGACCTGTCTTGGTAGGTACAACTTCTGTTGAGATTTCTCAATTATTATCAAAGGCACTTCAATTAAGAAAAATTCCACACCAGGTATTGAATGCGAAGCTTCACAAGAAAGAAGCGGAAATTGTAGCAGGTGCAGGACAGCCGGGAGTTGTAACAATCGCAACCAACATGGCAGGTCGTGGTACGGACATTAAGCTTTCTAAAGAAGTAAAAGAAGCCGGAGGTTTAGCCATTATTGGTACTGAAAGACACGATTCAAGACGTGTTGACAGACAGTTGAGAGGTAGAGCAGGACGTCAGGGAGATCCGGGAAGTTCACAGTTCTATGTATCACTTGAAGATAACTTAATGCGTTTGTTCGGTTCTGAGAGAATCGCTAAAATGATGGACAGAATGGGTCATAAAGAAGGTGAAGTTATTCAGCACTCTATGATCAGCAAGTCTATTGAAAGAGCTCAAAAGAAAGTAGAAGAAAATAACTTCGGAACAAGAAAGAGACTTCTTGAGTATGATGACGTAATGAATAAGCAACGTGACGTAATCTATAAGAGAAGAAAGAACGCTCTATTCGGAGACCACTTGAAATATGACATTACGAATATGATTTTCGATGTTGCTAATTCTATCGTTGCGAAAGGAAAAGCTTCTGGAAGTTATAAGGATTTTGAATATGAAATTATTAAAACATTCACCATGGAATCTCCGGTTTCCCAAAATGATTTTAATAATAAAACCATTCCGGATCTGACCAATATCTTATTCAAGGCCGCTCAGGAAGATTACGCAATGAAGCTGAACTTACTGAAAGAAAAATCATTCCCAATCATTGAGAATGTGTACCAAAATCAAGGTTCAATGTTCAAAATGATCCAGGTTCCTTTCACAGACGGGCACAAAACAATGACTATTGTAGCTGACCTTAAAGAAGCTTACGATACGCATTGTGAAAGTTTAGTGAACGATTTCGAAAAGAACATCACGTTATCAATTATTGATGAAAACTGGAAGCTTCACCTTCGTGAGATGGACGACTTGAGAAGATCTTCACAAGGAGCTGTTTACGAGCAGAAAGATCCATTGGTAATCTATAAGCAGGAATCTTTCCACTTATTCAGTGAAATGATTGACAAACTAAACAAAGAAATTATTTCTTTCTTATACAAAGGAGAAATTCCAGCGTAAGAAAAATTTAATAATATCATACAAAAACCGCTCTGGCATTGGCTAGGGCGGTTTTTTATTATTCACTATATAATAATTTTATGATAAATATCAACTTCATTATTTATTTAGAACAGTTAAAAATAATATATTTGCAGAAAATTTGACTTTCATGAAAAATGTACTGATCTGTGCTTCCGCACTGGGAACAATGCTGGTTTCTGCCCAAAAAAAAGACACCATCAAATCCAACGATATTGAAGAAGTAGTTGTTAACGGAAGATATTATCAGAAATACAAACTGAATGAAGTTTCAGGTTCATTGAGAATTCAGACTCCGATTCTTGAACTTCCTCAAAATGTACAATCTGTAAGTTCTCAGGTTCTTGCTGATCAGATTACCTTGAACATGTCGGAAGGAATTGTCCGTAACGTAAGTGGAGCAAGAAAGGTAGAACACTGGGATAATGTATACTCCAATGTTTTCATGAGAGGAGCCAGTATTGCTACTTTTATGAACGGGATGAATGTATCTTCAACCTGGGGGCCAATCAATCCTGATGCCTCTATTATTGACAGAATAGAGTTTGTAAAAGGACCAGCCGGATTTATGGGTTCTATGGGAGATCCAGCCGGGTTTTATAATGTGGTAACTAAAAAGCCTACCGGAAAGTTTGCCAACAGTGTACGTTTCACTACGGGAAGTTATAACCTTTTCAGAGGAGAAGCAGATCTGGATGGAGTACTTGTAAAAGACGGTGTTTTAGACTACCGTATTAATTTAATGGGTAGTTCTAATAATTCATGGGTTGAAAATGATAAAACAAGCAAAATTATTGTTGCTCCTTCCATTACTTTCAGACCTACAAAGACCACTACATTTACCGCTCAATATAACTATCAGTATTTAAAATTCAATCAGCCGGGAGCTTATCTGATGTCTAATGACGGATATGCTTCATTGAATGTCCATACCAACTTTAATGATCCTAATTTCAAAAAAACAGAGGTAAAAGATCAGAGTTTATTCTTAAGTCTAGACCAGAAATTATTCAAAGACTGGGTTTGGAGCACGCAGTATGCTTACATGGATCTGAACTATGACGGAGGTTCATGGTGGGGAACTTTTGACCCGAACAATAAAAATATTTTAAACAGAACATTAAGCAACTGGCAGGCCAAAGGAAAAAATCATATTTTCCAGACCTATGTTAGAGGAACATTAAATACAGGAAACATTGTTCATAAAATAATTGCAGGATTTGATTACGGAGATAGAAAATACACTGCTGACTTTTCTTCTTATTCAAAAATCGTAGATGGCAAAGAAACCTTACTATTCCCAATTGACATTTATAATGTGAATTATGGAGTGGATCCATCAAAACTTCCTTCTTCTGATTTTTATAGCTTAAACACTTCTGCTCCATTTTATAATGACCAGGGAGTAAAATATACTTCTTATTACGCTCAAGATCAGATTGAAATGTTTAACAATAAGTTAAGAATAACATTAGCAGGAAGATATACAAGCGGAAAAACATATTCTGCATATCCTAATCTAAGCCCTGGTACTCCTATCGTACCTGATACAGCTGGTGAGTTTACACCAAGAGTTGGAGTGAGTTATTCTATTAATGAAAACTTCTCTGCTTACGGGATCTATGATAAAACCTTCGTACCACAATCCGGAACAGGAATTAACAAAACCAAAATTACGGATCCTTTCAGAGGACAGAATATTGAATTCGGTTTAAAGAAAGACTGGTTTGGAGGAAAATGGAACTCTACTTTCTCAGTATACGAAATCAGAAGACAAAATATTCTTGTAGCAGGACTTAAAGAACAAAATGGAGGGGTTCCATTTCAGATTGCTTCAGGTGAGCAAAGAGCAAGAGGTTTTGAAACCGATATCAAAGGAGAAATCATCAAAGGGTTGAACATTATTATCAACTATGCTTATACAGATGCAAAAACCATCAAAGACACAGATCCTACAAGAATTGGAATTCAGTCTCCGGGGAATGCAAAAAATGTACAAAATACCTGGGTAAACTACAGATTTGAAAATGGTCTTATGAAAGGGTTCGGAATTTCAGCAGGCTACCAGTATCAGGGAGGAAGACAATCCTGGTTTGGAGTAAATGCCACGAAAGATCAAAGCCTTCCGGATTATTTTGATACCAACTTCGGGGTTTCCTATGTTGCTAAAAAATTCGATGTCAATCTAATGTTGAATAATGTCCTTAACAAAAAGCTTTACAGCGGTTACAGAGGAGATGCCGGCGAATATGCCTGGATCTACAATGCTCCACGTAACTGGAGATTATCAATAGGATATAAATTTTAAAAAAATCAAAGGTTAGCCCCTCACGGGGTTAACTTTTTGCTATGAGAAAAAAGCATCACCATAAAAAGAAAGCTCCTTCAAAAAAATGGTCCGCAAAACTCCATTTGTGGTTTGGCCTGTCTGTTGGCATCATTGTATTTATAGTCTCTCTTTCAGGGACTTTATATGTTTTTAAGGACGAAATACAAAACAGCCTGCGTAAAGAAGCTATTTACCTGAAGAAAGGGGATATTGGGAAAAAACCATTGTCTATCAATCTGCTCCGTGAAAAAGTATCCTTAGAACTTAATGAAAAATATCCTGTAAGCGCTGTAGAAATTCCTTTGGACAAAACAAAGTCCTATCAGTTTGAATATTATGACAAAAGCAAAAAGGGATGGAACTATTTTCATCAGGTGCGCATCAACAAACTGGTTTATGTAAATCAGTATACCGGAGAAATCCTTGCAGTATATAATGAGAAATATGATGTATTCAGTATTCTGAAATATCTCCATTGGGGACTTCTGCTCAACTCAGAGTGGGGACCGTATACGGTAGGAATTCCAACCGTTCTTTTTATCATTATGCTGATTACAGGAATCATTTTATGGTGGCCTAAAAATAAAAACGCCAGAAAAGGACGTTTCTGGTTCAATTGGGAAAATGTAAAAAACTGGAAACGTAAAAACTACGATCTTCATAATATTCTGGGATTCTATGCATCATTTATTGCTCTTCTTCTAAGTGTAACGGGGCTTTATTTTGCCTATCCCTATGTAAAAAATACGTTTACTTTCGCCTTATCCGGATCATGGGAACTTCCAAAAGAAAAGGAAAGAAAATCCCCGGACTCATTGATGGCAAAGAATGAAGCTGTTTTTGATCTCGCTGCTACACAGACTGAAAAACTGTATGCAAAATCATCCAGCTTCAGAATTACTTTAAATGGAAAGAATAAAAAGGGAAAGGAACTGAAAAACCTTCCGGTAACAGTTTACGGACTGGATGGGAGATACAGTGAAAGAAACATCCTGAATTTCGACAAATACTCCGGAAAATTACTGGCCAACAAACCTCATCACAAACTCAGTACCGCCGAGAAATATTCCAACGCCAATTATGATATCCATACCGGATCCTACTTCGGAATCATTGGAAAGATCATTTGGTTTATTGCCGGCCTTATGTGTACATCACTCCCTGTAACCGGATTCCTGGTTTGGTGGGGAAAAAGAAAGAAAAAAGGAAAGAAAATATAATGAAAAAAGCGCTTTTATCAGCTGCCTGCTTAGGAACTACTACCGTTTTTGCCCAGGTAAAAGATTCTTTACAAACCAAAAATGTGGACGAGGTTGTTATGACTGCCTCCAGAAAAAAGGAAAACATCAAAGAAGTTCCAAGCTCTATCACAGTGGTAGGAGAAAAGCAGATTCAGTCTCAGCTTACTGTTAACTCAGACATTACAAGCATCCTGCAGTATACGGTTCCCAGTTTAGGAACGAATTCAGGACAGACTTCCAACACGGGACAGACGTTAAGAGGTCGTCAGGTTCTGGTTTTGATTGATGGTATTCCACAGTCTACGCCACTTCGTAACGGAGCCAGAGACTTAAGGACTATTGATCCTTCGGCCATCGAAAGAATTGAAGTCATCAAAGGAGCATCTTCCATCTATGGAAACGGAGCAGATGGTGGGATTATCAATTATATTACAAAAAGAAACAAAACAGATAAAAAGATCTCCGGAATTTCTCAGATTGGTTTTACCGGACAGCCTTACGGTGGTACGTTAGGAGTAAGAGCCAGCCAGCTTTTAACCGGAAAGATCAAGAAATTTGATTATACCCTTTCACTAGCCTACGAAAGAACAGGATATACAAAAGACGGAGACGGCGTTTTGATAAGCCCTACTTATAGTATTGCCAAGATGGACAATTACAATGGCTTACTGAAAATAGGGTATGATATCAATGAGAATCAAAGAATTGAAGCATCTTACATTGGTTATTCTTCAAGATCAGACCTGAATGTAGGACTTAAAACAGGAAAATACGGCATCACCCCTACCATTGGTGAAGGAATTGGAAAAGGGCTGGAAACAACACCTCAGGGAACTCCAAAAAACCACAACATCAGAGTGAGCTATGACAATAAAAACCTGTTTGCAGGAACCTCGTTAAATATCAATCTTTATTATCAGGATTTCAAAACTGTTTACGGATATAGCGATACCTTTTTCAATGGCGGACAGTCTAATGTGATTTCAAAAAAAGCAGGAGCCAGAATCAATTTGGATACCCAGCTTTGGAACTCAGCCAACTCTCAGGGAGAAATTATTTACGGAGCCGATATTCTGAATGATGAAACCGTACAAAAACTGGAAGACGGACGTTTCTGGACTCCCAATATGAATATGACCAATATTGCCCCTTTCGTCTTGGCAAAAATTGATCTGTTCAAAAAATTAACCATCAAAGGAGGGCTTCGTTATGAAAACATCAAAGTAAATGTAGATGATTTCAATACCCTTTCTACTCTTAAAAGTGACGGAACTTTCACCAAAAGTATTCCTGTAGCCGGCGGAAAACTGAGCTATAATGCTTTGGTAGGAAATATTGGTGTCCGTTATAATATTGAGCCTTATATCAACCTTTTCGGAAGCTTCTCTCAGGCCTACTCTATCAATGAATTAGGAAGAATTCTTAGAACCTCAACTTCCGAGACCATCAAAAATCTGGAAACAAAACCCATTATTGTAAACAATTACGAATTAGGTACCACAGGACAGCTTTCCAGCTGGCTTAACTATGAATTAACTTCTTACGTGAGTACCTCTAAACTGGGCGCATCATTCGTACAAAGTCCGGACAGAGCATTGATGATTCAGAGATCTCCTGAAATTGTATATGGTGTTGAAGGATTTTTACATTTCACCCCTACAAAATGGATTCAGTTTGGGGGAAGCTACAGCTGGATGGAAGGGATTACTTCCATAAAAGATGACGGTGATTATTCTGCAAAGATCAACAACAGCAGAATTTCTGCCCCTAAAGTATTAGCATATGTTCAGGCGAAACCTATCCCTACTCTATCAATTGGTCTTGATATGCTTCACTCTTTCCAGCAAAACAGATTCGAGCCTAATGCTAAAACAGGATTATTTGCGTATGGTGAAGGATATGTTCCTGAATATACTGTTTTCAACTTCAAATCAAGTTATGAAGTTAGCAACAACTGGAGGCTGTCATTAGGTATTGAAAACCTATTCAACAAGGTGTACCAGCCTGCCATTTCATGGTGGACAGCAAGAGACAGTGACTTCACGAATGCTCTTGGATTGAGAGGAACATTCATGATTGAGTATAAATTTTAATTAAACTAAATAAAAGTAAAGCATATCTTTGCTTTACTTTTTACTGCTATATGAAGAAAAACCATCATCATAAAAAGAAACCGGGCTTTATCAAAAAATGGTCTGCCAAACTGCATCTTTGGTTTGGATTGGGAATAGGATTTCTGATCTTTATTATCTCTATTACCGGAGCATTGTACGTTTTTAAGGATGAAGTGGAAAACATCACCCGAAAAGATGTCATCTACCATCAGGAGCAAAATATTGAACACAAACAGGTACTTCCCATCAGAGTGATGGAAAAAGCTGTCGCAGAACAGGTGAAGGAAAAATATCCGATTCACTGGGTAAATGTTCCTATTGACAAAAAGATGTCCTATATGTTCTTCTGGTACGAGCATAATACAGATGCCTGGAATTATTTTGATGAGTTCCCTATATATAAACAAGCTTATGTAAACCCATACACAGGGAAAGTACTGAGAGTTTATGATGAGAAAAACGGATTCTTCAATATTGTAAAAATGATCCACTGGAGCTACCTTTTGAAACAGGACTGGGGAACTTATGTAGTAGGAATTCCTGTTATCATTTTTATCATTATGCTGATCTCCGGGATTATTCTATGGTGGCCAAAGAACAAAGCAGCAAGAAAACAACGTTTTGCCTTCAAATGGAAAAATATCAAAAGCTGGAAACGAAAAAATTATGACCTTCATAATGTCTTAGGATTTTATGCATCCATATTTGCTTTAATCTTCTCTATTACCGGATTATTCTATGCATTCTTTGTGGTACAGGCCATGATCTACGTGATATTTTCCGGTGGGGAAACAAAGTATCCGGATTTTTCCCACATTAAAACAAAAGCTCCTATCGAGCTCAGAACAGAAGGGACACTGGATAAAATCATCAATACCGTAACGGAAAAATATCCTGACTCCTATGGTTTTGCCATAGATTTAGGCCACCCACACATGGATGACCACGAACATCCTAACTTTGAGGTGTACGTGAAACATCTTTCTTATTCTTATCATAAAAGCAGCAGCTTAATCTTTGATGAAAACTCCGGAGAATTGCTGCACACTCATGATCCAAAAGATAAAAACTTTGGGGAAAAAGTAGTAAGTGCCAATTATGATATCCACGTAGGAGCTATTTTAGGACTTCCTACCAAGATTATTGCTTTTATTGTAAGTATTATCTGCGCCTCTCTTCCGGTTACCGGATTTATGATCTGGTGGGGAAGAAAAAAGAAAAAACCAATAAAAACAGCTTAAAGTATTAAATAAAACCCAGTTAATAATCCATTAATACAATCTTTTTTATAATTTTAGCCCCTAGAATTTAATAATAGAAATGTCATTAATAGATTTATCAAAACAAGTTGCCCTTGGAGTTGACATCGGCGGAACCAATACTAAATTCGGAATCGTAAACCACCGTGGGGAAGTTCTGGATAAAGGAAATCTGAGAACTGATGCCTATGACAAAGTAGAAGATTTCATCGATGCTTTATATGAACATGTTCGTCCAATGATGGAAAAGTATGGTACTGAAGCACACTTTGACGGAATCGGAGTAGGCGCTCCCAATGCAAACTATTACAAAGGAACCATAGAGCTTGCCCCTAACCTTCCATGGAAAGGCGTAATTCCTTTCGCTGAGCTGATGACGGCAAAATTCAATCTGCCTTGTACAGTAACCAATGATGCAAATGCTGCAGCGCTGGGAGAAATGCTTTTCGGAGCAGCAAGAGGAATGAAAGATTTTATCATGATTACCCTGGGAACAGGAGTAGGCAGTGGAATTATCGCTAATGGAAGCTTAATCTATGGACATGACGGGTTTGCCGGGGAATTAGGACATACGATTGTAAAACCAGGCGGAAGAAAGCACTGGAGCACAGGTTCTGAAGGAAGTCTGGAAGCTTATGCATCTGCCACAGGAATTACCATTACAGCAAAGAAAATGAGAGCCGAATTTCCGGAATCTATGCTGAACCAATATCCTGAAGACGAGATTAATTCTAAAACAGTATATGAATGTGCTATTAAAGAAGACCCAATTGCTATTGAGGTTTTCAGATATACAGGTCAGAAGCTGGGTGAGGCAATAGCCAATTTTGTAATGTTCTCTTCCCCTGAAGCTATTCTTCTATTTGGAGGAGTGATCAAAGCGGGAGACTTTATCTTAAAGCCCGCTAAGCTTCATATGGAAAGAAACCTTCTTCCGATTTTCAGAAATAAAGTAAAACTGGTATTCAGTGAACTTGACGAAGCAGATGCTGCCATTCTTGGAGCAAGTGCTTTGGTTTGGGAAAAATAACTGAAATCTTTTTTAATAATATAGAGCATCCTTTTTTAGGGTGCTTTTGTTTTTCCCACAGATTACGCAGATTTCACAGAGGATTGGGATGTATTTTTATTGTGTTTATTCGTGAAAACATTTGTGCTATTCGTGTTTAAAATTAAAGTGCTTAGACTCCGCTCAGCATGACATTGCTAATACTAACCGCTTTAAAATATTTTGTAGAGATTAAATGAGAGAAATTGCATTCTATTTTCCTTGTGCTATTTGTGAAAGCATTTGTGCTATTCGTGTTTAAAATTAAAGTGCTTCGACTCAGCTCAGATAACATTACTAATACTGACCTCTTTAAAATATTTTACGGAGATTATCTCTTTGGTTTTATCCTATATGTATTCATAAAATGGTTAATAATCGTGTTTAAAATCATTTGTCACATCTATCATTGTAATTTGAGTTTAAGCGGTAAAATCATGTTCAAATGAAAAAGTTTTTCATATTTTTGATCAGCTTTTCCGAATCTGGAAAAAATAATAAAACAATATAATTACCAAAAATGGACAACAATAATTTAGACCAGATTACTTTCGGTGGCGGATGTTTCTGGTGTGTAGAAAGCTGTTTCAATATGCTGAAAGGGGTACAGTCTGCTATTTCAGGATATTCAGGAGGGCATAAAGACAATCCTACTTATCAGGAAGTTTGTACAGGAGAAACAGGACATGCAGAAGTGGTACAGATCACTTATGATCCGGCAATTATTTCTTATGAACAGTTGATGGATGTATTTTTCTTTTTACATGATCCTACCCAATTAAACAGACAGGGAAATGATATCGGAACCCAATACCGTTCTGTAATTTATTATAAAGATAATGCTGAGAAAGCAAAGGCTGAGGAAGCTATTAAAGTATCTCAGGAATCAGGAAGATGGGCTGGAACGTATGTAACTGAATTAACCCAATTCGACAAATTCTGGCCGGCAGAACAATATCATCAGGGATATTACAATGAAAACCCAACACAGCCTTATTGCAGTGCCGTGGTAGGACCTAAAATCCAGAAATTCAAAAAGCATTTCGGGGAATTGGGGATGTTGAATGCAGAGTAAAACGTAATATTTAAGTTTTGGCTAAAGCCAGATGAATGTTTGATATTTTGTTAAACGGGCTAAAGCCCGTTCCTATTGATGGTTAATATCATTATCAGAATTTTAGCAGGATATTTACAAACCCATATAAAATAACAGAAGCGAAGAGAAAATCTCTTCGCTTCTTGTTTGCACAAAAATTGTTTATATAAAGAAACTAGTATCCTGGATTTTGGGTAAAATCTTTTGAGGCATCAATGGTTGCCTGAGGAATCGGAAAAATCCTTCTGTAAGGCAGAGAAGCAGATTTGGCTGTTCCCGGTAAATCAAACTTTTTGAATCGGATCATGGCCTTTCTTCTGTACATTTCCCAATACAGTTCATATCCTGATTCTTTAAATAGTGTATTTTCATCCAAAGAAGCAATGGCAACTCCCGGAGCATTGTTCTTTAAAGCATCATTCGTTCTGCTTGTTCTCAGCTTATTCACATCCGCCAAGGCAGCAGATATATTTCCACTTCTTAAATACGCTTCTGCTCTCATCATATAGATGGTTCCTAATCTGTACAAGGGTACATCCATTCCGCTTGTTCCGTTATTTCCATATCCCGGATCGAATTCAAACTTAAAGTTTCTTACTCCTCTGTTGATCTGAGCCTGAGTAAATACAGATTCAGAAGGGTTATCAAAATTCAGCTCAGGAGTGAAGTCTGCGGCAAGTGTTGTATTTTTTTCTGTAAATAATTTATACACTTTAATTCTTCCGTCTGAAGTCATATCAAAATTTCCGTCTGCAAGAATCGTAGGCCCATATTGCTGTCCCACCTGCAGCCCTCTGTTGAAATGAAACCATGGTTTTCCTGTACCTTCCACTTTACTGGATGAAGGTACACTTACATCTGTTCCGTCATTTCTGAACCATGTTCCATCCGTATACTGATAAGATCTCTGAAAGCGTGGGTCATCATGATTCCCGTTCCAAGAATAATAAAATTCCGGGGTAATACACGATGCATTGGTTCCTCTGTTATCAGGGGATGGCTTCTGAATTCTTTCCATAGACATATACGCCAGGTCATTATCTGAAGCTTTATCTGTATTTTTTTTCTCAACGATGGAGAAGATCATCTCCTTGCTTGTATCATTATTGATATCAAAATTGTGGAAATAATTGGATTCCAGACTGAAATTCGGATTGTTAATCAATAGATTGGAATATTCAATTACTTTATCCATATCTGTTCCTGAACCACTCACCGCCTGCTCCAAAAAGTTGAATGATCCTGCCGTTTTATTCTTCAAAACCGCTCTGTTCAGGTACATATCAGCAAGAAATGCATAAGCAGCCTGTTTGGTAAATCTTCCAGCGTGGGTATTCTGGGTCTTAATATCTGCCAGATTGGGAATAAGTCCTTCTACTTCAGTAATCAAAGCATCAATGGTAGTTTCTGCTTTTCGGATTTGAATAGGAGCATTAATATTACCCGGATCTCTGTAAGGAGCCTGCCCGAAAAGATCAATTGTGGTATAAGTATAATAGGCTAATAATCCTTTTGCTTCTGCCAAAAATAAGGCTCTGTTTGTACTGTTGCTTTTTTCAATACTTGAGATGGCCGTCAGGGACTTTGTAATCCCGAAGTTCAGAGAATTCCAGGTTGTTTTTACCACATCATTGCTTGCATCCCATGTAAATTCGTGCATAGCTCTCCATTTTCCTCCATCACCCCAGTCACTTCCTCTTGTGGGTAATAAAGCTTCATCAGTAGAATATTCCTGTAAAGCAAAAACATTTCCGTGATCTACAAAAGTTCCGTCTCCCAGCTGTCCGTAAGCAGCAGCAAGAGCCGCTTCAGGATCTGCTGTTTCAGAGCCCAAAACCTCATCAATTACTTTTTCATCCAGATTGGTACATCCCATTAAAGACAGTACAGCAAAGGATAAAATAATGGTATTTATATTTAAAAATTTAGATTTCATGATTTCTTTTCAATTAAAATTTAACAGTAGCTCCCAAAATGAAAGTCTTGGCAGACGGATAGGTTGTATAGTCGATTCCCAGAGACTGATTTCCACTCACCTGTTTGTTCGTATCCACCAATGGATCATAACCGGAATAGCTTGTAAGGGTCAACAGGTTTTGTGCGCTTACATAAAGATTGATACTTCTCAAAAACTTCAGCTGGCTGGTATCGAAAGTGTATCCCAATCTTACATTATTCAATCGTATAAAATCTGATTTTTCAAGATAAAGGGATGACAATTGAGGCTGATTGGTAAAGTTGGCTCCGGATTCGTAGAAGTTTTTCAATACGTTTCTGTCTGACGCTAAGTTGTTGATATTTAAATCCAATGCCGTATTATTCACCAGGTAACCACCCGTTTGCCCAATGAAAGAGAATGAGAAATCAAACTTCTTGTACTTCATGTATGAATTAATCCCGAAAGTGAAATTCGGAATCGCTCCTTCAAAGATCTTTCTGTCATTCTGATCAATTCTTCCATCTGCATTTACATCTTCATAGATATATTTTCCGTTGGCATCTACTCCCAAATAATTCAACATATAGAAAGAACCTGCTTCATAGCCGTTTCTGTAAATATTGGCCGTAACTCCTGAAAGTCCGGGCCCGGATACTTCCCCCGAATAGATAGCAGAAACCGGAAGATCTTTTACCACGTTATTCACTGTCGCTCCATTGACATCAAAGTTCCAGGTAAAGTTTTGTGTTTTGATGATTTCTGAACCTAACGAAAATTCAAATCCTTTGTTTACAATCTTTGCATCTACATTTTTCCATACTGTACTTGTAGGGCTTAACGGTCTGGAAGGAATATTCAGAATCGGGTCTTTGGTTATTTTGTTGTAATATTCCAATGATCCGTACAACTTGTTTCTCCATAAACTAAAGTCTGCTCCAATATTAGTCTGCTCCACCACTTCCCATTTCAGGTCAGGATTAGGGGTTCTGTTGATCACTACTCCATTGATCAGGTTCAGATTATCATACAAATAATATCCTCCGGATGGTGATAGTGAAGAGCTTGCCTGAGTGATTTTATTCGGAACTTCCTGATTACCGGTTTGTCCCCAGCTCCCTCTTAATTTTAATTCGCTGATGATCTGAGAGTCTTTCAGAAAGTTTTCATTAGAAACCGTCCAGCCTACTGCAACAGAAGGGAAATACCCGTATTTGTTGTTTTGACCAAAACGGGTAGAGCCATCAGCTCTCAATGAAGCCGTTAGTAAGTACTTTTTATCAAAATTATAGTTTACTCTTCCGAAATAAGATTGTAATTCATTCTCCTGAGCATATCCTGCTGCCGGAATAAAGGCTTCACCAGAATATCCGGGATTAATTTCAGGGGGAATTCCCGCTCCCTGATTCGCGATATTTTTCACCCCGAAATACGTTCCTGTAGTTTTGAATTTCTGATAAGAGAAACCACCTAGCAAGCTGAAATTATGTTTATTTAAACTAAGATCGTAGGTTAAGTAATGTTCCAAAAGTACATTATAAGAATCAAGGTTTGCCTGAACATACATTCCTTTCGGAGTTCTGTCTGTAATGTTTGGGTACATCGTTGTATTTCTCTCAGACATTGTTTTATCAATTCCTAAATTGAACTTATAATTCAATCCAGGTAAGATTCTCAATGTGGCTTCTGTATTCCCTAATACTCTGAAAGTATTGGTTTTATCATTATAAACACTCAGCAGATACAAAGGATTGTAATGAGCATTCATATTAAAGTTGGTATAATTTCCGTTTTGATCATACACGGAACGCGTAGGATTCGCCATCAAAGCATGGATAATCACCTGACCGTCAGAACCTGCATTGGCTCCGTTCGGGATTCCGGTTTCTTTGATGTCACTTGCCGTAAGGTTAAGTTTAATTTTTAATCTTTTATTATCAAAAAATGATTCTTCTGCATTCAAACGGGCCGTTGTTCTTTTAAAACCACTGTTCAGAATGATACCATCCTGATCCATGTGAGAAATGGACGCAAAATAATTTCCGGTTTCCGTAGATTTTGAAAAAGATACTGAATGATTGGAAGAGACTGCATTTCTGAAGATTTCATCCTGCCAGTCTGTATTTCCCCCATGGTCATATAATTTGTTGATTCCTGCAGACCTATATTCATCAGCAGTCATCAGGTCTAATTTTTTAATCACTGAAGAAAAGCCTAAATACGTATCATAGGTAAACAATGGTTCTCCTTTTCTTCCTCTTTTCGTTGTTACCAAAACAACACCGTTTGAACCTCTTGCACCGTAGATTGCAGCAGCGGAAGCATCTTTCAAAACCGTAATAGATTCAATATCACTGGTATTTAAAAAGTTTAACGGGTTCTTGGCCTGTGCATTTCCTAACCCGATATTCGGGCCTGTAGCACTTACGGCATCGTTACTCAAAGGAACTCCATCTACAACGAATAAAGGAGTACTCCCGCTTCGGATAGAACCGATCCCTCTGATGGACACATTTACTCCGGCTCCCGGCTCTCCACTCGACTGGACAATACGGACACCCGCAATTTTCCCCTGCATCAGGTTGTCAACGGAAATGTTCATTCCTTCTTTAAAATTCTCAGCTTTTAGCTGACTTACGGCTCCCGTTAAATCAGATTTCTTCTGGGAACCATATCCTATCAGTGTTACTTCTTCGATGGATGTTGATTCTTTTTTAGTTTCTAATTGTACAGTAACTGAAGTACTGGAGATTTTCACCATCTGGATTCCATATTCTTCATAAGAGACAGACAAGGTTTGTCCGATACTGGCTGAAATGGTAAAGTTTCCCGATGCGTCAGTAGAAGCAGTTTCTCCGGTTTCTACAACCGTGATTTTGGCGCCTTCAACAGCAGCTCCTTTCTGATCCGTCACCGTTCCGGAAATGGTTTCGTTTGCCTGCGAAAAGACAGGATAGTTTGAAGTAAATCCTTTGGCATCAGCTTGGCTTGTCACCAAAAAAATTAATGCAATCGGAATTAGCTTTTTAAACTTAAAAAAATTAATTTTGTGGTACATATCAATAAGTAAAGTAATTGCAAGACGTTACATTGCTTATCAAAAAGCCGCTGTTGTTCCCGCAACAGTGGTTTTCTTTTCAGGCAACGGTTAGTTTTTATTTCGGCATACAAAGTAAAAGGATCTACCACAAATCTATTTTAACATAATATTATCTTAAAGTCAACAAAATATAAATATCTCAATTTGAGAGAATAGAAATAAGCTAAATATCAGCTGTTTATACACGTATATTTTTCCAACATTCACAGAATTTTAAAAATTACTTAACATAATATATGAATCATCTCCTGCAAAGAGTGAGTAATTTCGTAGTCAAAATGTATCGAAATGAAAAAGGCTGTTTTCCTTGGCATCTGTTTATCTTCTTTCAACTTATTTTGGGCACAATCACAACATCTCGATGAGTTAAAAATCAATGAAATTCAGGTTATTGGCTCTCATAATTCTTATAAAAAAGCCATTCTTCCCGAAGTGTATCATTATTTATCTCAAAAAGATACGCTGAACGTTTTACCAAGGATTCAGTATGAGCATATCCCTATTCCCCAGCAACTGGATCTGGGACTTAGAAATCTGGAAATTGATGTATATGCAGACAGCCAGGGAGGAAAATATGCCCATCCGAAAATTCTGGATCTGGTAAAAACCTCTGAACCATTTGATCCGGAAGGCAAAATGAAAAAGCCAGGTTATAAGATGATTCATGTGACAGATATTGATTATCAGACGTGGTATTATACCTTAGAAGACTGTTTAAAGGATTTGAAAAAATGGTCTGATCAGCATCCTGATCACGATCCTGTTTTTATAACGCTTGAGCCCAAAGATGGAAAAGCAAATCAATTTGGGACCGAACCGGAACATTACACCTCGAAGCTCTTTGACGATCTGGATCATGAACTGAAAAAGTATCTGGGAAAAGACAAGATAATTACACCGGATGATATCCGAGGCTCTTATACAACATTGAACGAAGCTGTTCTAAACAAACACTGGCCAAAAGTAAAAGAGGTAAAAGGGAAATTTCTTTTCGTACTGGATAATAATGTAGAAAACAGAGACTTATATGCTAAAGATCATCCTTCATTGAAAGGAAGAATGATTTTTACGAATTCTGTTCCGGGAACTCCTGAGGCTGCAGTTTTGTTTATGAATGAACCCAAGAAGGATGATGCCATGATAAAAGATTTGGTAAAAAAAGGGTATATCATCCGCACCCGAGCTGATGCTGATACCATGGAAGCCCGAAATGAAGACTATTCAAGGTTTGAGAAAGCCAAAGAAAGTGGTGCTCAAATCATTACAACAGACTATTATTATCCCAGCAAGCTATTCAAATCCAATTATAAGGTAAGTTTTGGAAACAATACCTATGAAAGAAAGAATCCTGTAACAGGAAAATAGTCCTGTTTTTGCTATTAGATTTATAATTGAGGAGGCTGTCTTATGGGCAGTCTTTCTTTTTGTTTAAACACAAATAACACTAATGCTTTTCACGAATAAGCACAACTATTTTATTGAACATAAGTTGAGTGTTGATGAAGCATAATAATTTACAGCTTTATTATTTCTTTTCTTTTCAAATCTATTTCGAAATGGTCTGTGGGATCTCCATGGGAAAGTAATGAAAAAATTTTGAAAACAGATTTTAATTGCTGAATCAATGAATCCCCTTTCGGGTCATGCATTTTGTATAGTTTTTCCAATATCTCATACTGCTTCAGCCTTTCCTCAGGAATATCTTTTTTTGCCAGTTCATCCGCCGATTGAAATTTATACACGTCCAATAACAGATCATCAAAAGACCATTTTTTAAAGTCTTCAGACCTGATTGCTTTCTCTTTCAATTGGTTTTTATTTTGAATCAGCAACAAAAGATCTTCACCAGTAAGGTTCTTGGTTTTCTCAATAAAATCTTTCGGCCAGTCATCGGGAATCATTCTTAAACGAACCAGTTCTTTTAAATGAAAAAGCATAAAATCGTGATATGATTTTGTTTTTAAAATGTCTTTATTCCAAAGTATTTTGGTGGTATCATGTTGTAAAGCATTGTATTCTTTTTCATATAAAGGAAATAGCTCATCGAAATTCGGAACCTCATTTAGAACCTGGGTTTGAACTTCCATCTTATCAGGCGATTGTATGGTCAGAATTTTATACGCAGGCAGATAAGCCGCCAGTGAGGGCACCTGAACATTCACTAAAATATGGTCTCCGGTTTTCCTTATTCCCGTATCATTAATATGCATATGCCCTGCAAAATGAATCTGCAGTCCGGCTTCAGCAAATACCCTAGCCACTTCTTCCTGAGGAACACGCTCCAGCTGCCACTTTTTTTCACCCAACAGGTTTTTAATTTCGTTGGTTGCCCCATCATTGAAATCAATCATAGGATAATGCGTAAATGCGATGAGGGTTTTATTATTTTTCTTTGCTTCGGCGGCCAGTTTTTTAACCCATTGAATTAAATGTTGTTTGTTGGTCAGAACATTATTATAGCCAATACTTGCTCCTTTATAGTTAGAAGGATTTTCAAAACTTTCATTGATATTTTTCGGGATATAAGTATTACCATCAATAGCAATCAACCACACATCTTTCACAGGTTCAACAACATAACTCAAATCCGGAACAGAAAAACCTTTAGTCACTTCATACATTCTTTTGTAATACTCTGCAGACTGTAATCCTTTTTTGTAAGAGTAATTTTTAAATGAATTATCATCAAAAGGAGTACTCCAAAACAGATCTTCTTTTTTTGGGGAGAAGCCAAAATCTTTTAACTCATTCAAAATTTCGAGATATCCGGATTCTGCAATATCATTTGTAATCACCTTATCTGCTGAGATCCCAATATTTTCTTTGCTGTAAATTCCTAGCGCCTTTCCCTTCTCTCCAAGAAAATCACTTTTCCCTCCATCATTCCGAAATGGTCCCACCGGATCATGATTTCCTGTAGTTAAATAAAAATTAATCCCATACGTTTCATGATATTTTTGTAATATTCTATGAAGACCACGAAGGTTATAAGCCTGTCCGTCATCTGAGAAATCACCGGGCATTGCTACAATCTTAATTCCTTTTGCCGCAATATCATCCAGAGCTTTGAGAAAGGCAAAATAATTTTCATTAAAAATTCTTGTAGAATGCAATTGAGAATCCATGGTTCTCAAAATGGTGGATTTTCCTGTTTTAGGATTTATAATTCCTTTAAAATCATGATCCGAAAAGCTTCCATACAGATCCTGGAAATGCACATCGGAAAGAAATGCAATCTGTACAGGTTTCTGGGCTGAGAAAAGAGCAGATATAAAAAGTAAAACGGAAAATAGTATTTTATTCATCTTAAAATAAGACGAAATTACAGGAATAGATAAGGATTTGTTTTAATTGTATTTTAAATTATTGTGAAAGAAATCTAATCTGCCTGTATCATATCGGGCTTTTTTCCGGAATATTTTCTAATGATATATTCAGTAGCCCGTTTTAATTCTCTTTTATTTTCCGGATCAATCCCATCCATTGTAAAAAATTCAACTTTTCCATTGACCTTTGAATACCATGTTTTTCCCAGGGCATTATCCACTGTAAGGGTATCTTTCCTTGTAATACGTTTAAAATATTTAATCTGAATATTATCTTTAGGAACAACATTCAATACAGGATTGTCTTCATTACAGTCTGTCAGTTTATATTCATTCTGATCCCAGTACATACAATTCTTTTCAATCGCAGGCAGAGTCAAAAAATTAAATGGTTCATTAACATTTCTGTTTCCGGAGGAGCAATAATAATTACCAATCAAAAATCCTCCGAGCAAAAATATCCCCACGAGACCAAAACTATTTTGTCTCACAAACTCCGGCATTTTAAAATGCTGTTCATTGATGATATTAATATTGATCTTAGACAGCCTCTCCGATATAATCTCCTCATCCTGATCCACACTTATTTTTACCGTGGTCAGATTTTTTTTTTCATCATTCCTGATAAAAGTTCTTGAAAAATCGGTGAAATCTTTATAGCCGATGTACTGGCACATTTTATTGAGTCTCTCAGGCTCAATGTTCCTGCTGCTATTGCCTTCTACAAAGTCTTCATAATATCGTATGAATGTTTTCTCTGAAATATCATAACATTTCAGATTATCAATAAAACAAAGATGCAGGTAAGAAGCCAATCCACTTTTTGTGGTTTTCTCTGACTCTCTTCTTGCCTGCTCAAATACTTCATTAATCAGCAGTTTTTTCTTGGACATAAGCAGTGTTTTCGGGCATTACAAAGTAGATGAATTTCAATCACACCACATTACGGATTTCCGTAATAACTCCACGCTCACTTACTGTCTATTGATGTCTGTGTTTTGTCTAACAAACCTATTCTGTTTTGCCGCAAATTTGCTTTAGAAATCAAGAAAAACATTACAAAAAACTGATTTCAAAAAGACCAGAGAAAACAGAGATCAAACTCCGGATTGGGAAGCAGATGTTTCGTCTCCGTTTTTAAAGGTTCACTTCCCTAAAAAATTAAGAAGCGCTTCGAAATTTTAACAGTGTACAGCTTACGATAAATACTTCGTGAGAGGAAGAAATACAGTTTCAACTTCGAAAATTTTAAAGGAAATGATCCAAATTATAATGATGCTATTAGGATTAGCATTTTCAGATAATAATGCCAATACTTCAGCAACTGATACCAATTACCAATCTACTACAATGAACCTTTCTATAGAAAGTGGTAGTGATACGAGTGGAGATAACGGACAACTCCCTCCAAAAAAATAAAAAGGCACACCTATATTCAGCGAAAGAGAAATCTTTCGCTGTTTTTTTTTAAATTCGACAAAACAAATAATTTTGAAATTTTATTTTATTCTATTTTGTCTGATTATTCTATCGTGCTCTAAGAATAAACCTCCGGTTGTTAAACATAATTTAACCAATCCTTTCTATGATAAAGCCTTTGAATATAGAGAAAGTAAGCAGCCTGACAGTGCATATTTCTATTTTGATAAAGCTCGTGATTTATTTCTGCAAAGACAGGATAGTTTAGGTGCCGGAAAGTGTTTAAACAATATGGCAATTATTCAAGAACAATTTGGCGATAACTACGGGAGCCAGGAAACTTCATTAGAAGCAACAAAATATTTAAATGAAAGTAATCCAGCCAATTATGAATATGTAAAGTCAAACTATAATAATCTCGGAATAACCAGTTATAATCTAAAGGAGAGTGACAATGCTATACGATTTTACAACCTTGCAATAAAATTCTCACCAAGCCCTGACGAAAAAAAAACATTCATTAATAATAAAGGAAATGCATACCGTCAAAAGAAAGACTACAAAAATGCATTACAAATGTATGCCTCAATTTTAAAAGATTCTCCAAAAAGTAAAAAATTATTGGCAATGGTTATTACGAATCAAGCCAGGACGAAATGGCTTCAGAATCCGGCATATGATCCAATTCAAGAATTTAATAAGGGATTAGATATTAGAATTAAAGAACATGATATATATGGACAGGTATCTAGCCATTCCCATTTAGCAGATACCTATCAGGAAAAAGATCCTCAAAAGGCTTTATTTCATGCAAAAAAAATGTATGAACTTGCGAGAGAAATAAAAAACCCAAATGATGAAGTTGAAGCTTTACAAAAAATAATCCTTTTAGAATCACCAGAAAGAAGTAAATTCTTTTTTAAAATTTATCAAAAACGGAATGATAGCATTGATGTGGCAAGAAAAAAAGCTAAAAATCAATTTGCGTTAATCCGTTATGAAACAGAAAAAAATAAAGCAGAGAATCTCTCACTCCAAAAGGGAATTACTCAGAGGGAATATCAAATCACCAAAAAAAATATTTTAATTATAAGCATAAGTTTAGGAACGCTTGCTCTTATAATTGGCGCTTTCTTTTGGTATAAAAAACGTAAGCAGACAATGCTTCTGGAATCCGACAATAAGCTAAAAGAACAGCAGCTAAAAGTTTCCAAGAAAATTCATGATGTGGTGGCCAATGGTATTTATCAGGTCATGACCAAGATTGAAAACCAGGAGGACTTTGATAAAGAAAAGGTACTTGATGAGCTGGAGTTCGTCTATGAAAAGTCCAGAGATATTTCCTATGAAAAAGCTGTCTCAGAATATAAACCTGAGTTCAGTAAGAGAGTATCCACTCTTATCGCTTCGTTTAACAATGAAAATGTAAAAACTTATCTTGCCGGAAACGACGAAAATATATGGAATTCACTGAAAGAATTTACCCGGGAAGAAATTTATCAGGTGATGCGGGAACTTTTGGTCAATATGAAAAAACACAGTCAGGCCACTCTCGTTGCTTTTAAATTTGAAAGAAAAAATAACACGATACAAATTCAGTATACAGACAATGGAATTGGTATTCCGGGAGGAATTATCTATAAAAATGGTTTAACAAATACGGATTCCCGTATTGAAGCTATCCATGGAGAAATTATTTTTGACACGGAAACCGAAAAGGGATTGAAAATTTATATTTCATTTCCTGCTTCTTAAAAAAGAAAAAGAATGTTCAAAAAAATTTTAATAGCGGAAGATCACGAAAGCAGCAGTATTTCTGTACAGAAAACATTGGAAGACCTTAGTATTTCACACACAGATTATGTTTATTATTGTGATGATGCATTAGCTAAAATTCAAAAATCCATTCGTGAAAATGACCTTTACGATTTGTTAATTACAGATCTTTCTTTTGAAGAAGACCACAATATACAAAATCTTAAAGATGGAAAAGAACTCATAAAGACCATTAAAAAACTTCATCCTTCTTTGAAAATCATTGTCTTTTCTGCGGAACATAGATCCGGAGTAATAGACAGTCTTTTTAACGAATATGGAATTAATGGTTTTGTTCGTAAGGCCCGTAATGATTCAAAAGAACTGAAAAAAGCAATTGCTTCTACCTATGTAGACGAAAACTATCTTTCCCTTGATCTTAAACAGGAGGTAAAGAAACTCAACAATTATGAATTCTCTACCTATGATATCACCTTAGTCTCTCTTTTGTCTCAGGGTGTTTTACAGAAAAACATACCTGTTTATCTTCAAAACAATGATATTAAACCCAATAGCTTAAGCAGTGTAGAAAAAAAACTGAACAGCATGAAGGAAGATCTTCAGATAACAAGCAATGAACAGCTTGTTGCTTTTTGTAAAGATTTGGGAATTATTTAATCCTTTACTATAATCTCCCTTATATGTAAACCTTTCATTTTGAAAGGTTTTTTTGTTTTACGGCTTTCCGTAAGGATTGAGCTTTAAAGGGTTATAATTTTGGAATGCAAATAAAAATAACCGAATGGACCTTAAAATTAAACTTGAGCAGTTACAACAAAAAGTATCAGGATTAAAAGATCAGATTTTAACTGAAGAGGCTACTAAAAATGCCTTTGTAATGCCTTTTATACAAATTTTAGGTTATGACATTTTTAATCCTACAGAGGTGATACCTGAGCATGTCTGCGATATAGGAACCAAGAAAGGAGAAAAAGTTGATTATGTAATTAAGAATAATGATGAACCTATTTTTATCATTGAATGTAAACACTGGAAAGAAAGTGCTGATGCTCATAATTCTCAGCTTCACAGATATTATCATGTTTCTAAAACACGGTTTGGTGTTCTTACCAACGGAATTATTTATAATTTTTATACCGATCTTGAAAAGCCTAATATCATGGATGAAAAACCATTTTTCACCATCAATATTGAGGACCTAAAGGACAGTTCAATCAAAATACTGGAAAGCTTTACTAAAAAGGATTACAACCTTGAGAGTATTCTTGACTCAGCTGAAGCGTTGAAATATATTAAGGCTATACGGAAAGAATTTGAAAAAGAAATAGAATCTCCATCTAATGAAATTGTAAAACTATTGGTTGGGAGATTTTTTGAAAAGCCAATGACTGCTAACAGAATGCTCTCTTTTAAAGAATATACAAAAAAAGCATTAGCAACTTCTATTAATGAATCTATAAGTTTCAGACTCAAGTCTGCTTTAAATATCAATGAGCAAATTGAGAAACAAGAAGAGGATATAAAAACATCTCAGCCTATAGATGAAAATAATGATTCTAAAATTGTAACTACTGAAGAAGAGCTTGAAGGATTCCAAATTATAAAAGCAATTATGCGAGAAAAAGTTCCGGCAGGGCGCATAGCTTATAGAGATACATTATCTTATTTTGGAATTTTACTAGATGATAATAACAGAAAACCCCTTTGCAGATTACATTTCAATACAGCTAATAAATACATTGAAACGTTTCATAATGGAAAAGATGCAGGAGAGAAAATATTATTGAATAACCTTGATGAGATTTATAATTTTAGAGAGGAACTTCATAAGACATTAGAAAACTATTAAGTCTACAAACTTCTCAACAATGTTAGCCCCAATAGCTTAATCAGTCTAAATGGGGATGAAAGAAGACCTTAAGACGAACAACTTCTTGCATTTTATAAAAATTAAGGAATTATTTAATCCATTACGGTTTTCCGTAAGGCTAATTTTCATAATAGGTTTACTTTTGGAGTAAAGAAATGATGAAAAAAAACTAATAACACCCAATATAATTTTATACAGTTCGAAAAAAGGTATCTCAAATGAGATACCTTTTATTTTCTTATCATTTCCGTATGGGGAATATCATCTTCCTGATATTTTTTCCCTGTATCCACAAATCCGAATCCACTATAAAATCTTAACAGATAATCCTGTGCAGATATTTTGATTTCAGAAGTATGAAAACGATTTTCTATGGTTTCTACAGCATATTGTATTAACTGTTTTCCCAGGCTTTTTCCTCTTGCCTGCTCTGTAGTCAGCACCCTGCCGAAGGAAGTTTCATCATACTTTATTCCTTTGTCAAAGACACGGCAGTATGCCAGTACCTGTCCGTCTTCTTCTGCCCAGATGTGAACGGCTTTCTGATCATAATTATCCAAATCAGGATAAGGACAGTTCTGCTCAATAACGAAAACATCAATACGCGCCTTCAGTACCGAATACAATTCCGGAACAGTGAACTCATCAAACGTTTTGATTTTCCAGACCATATTACTCATCGAAACTTATATTATTATTCGTTAGAAATTCATTGGTCTTTTGTATAAAATTAAGAATGTTGTCTCCTCCTTCTTTCTTTTCTGCTGAGGTAATATACAGTTCAGGAAGATCTTCCCAGCTCTTATGAAGCTCAGTTTTATAATCTTCAACATTTTTAACGGCAACATTCGGCTTTAGCTTATCAGCCTTTGTAAATACAATGGAAAACGGGATTCCACTTTCCCCACACCATTGGATAAATTCCAGGTCTATTTTCTGTGGAGTGTGTCTTATATCTACCAATACAAAAAGATTGACAAGGTTTCTTCTGTTCAGAATATAGTTCGTGATCAGCTTTTCAAAATCCTTTCGCTGAACTTTTGAAACCTTTGCATATCCATATCCTGGTAAATCCGTAAGATACCAGTTCTCATTCACCAAAAAATGATTGATCAGCTGAGTTTTTCCCGGAGTCCCCGAAGTTTTAGCCAAATCTTTATGGTTCATCATCGCATTGATGAGTGATGATTTTCCTACGTTTGACCTTCCGATAAAAGCATATTCAGGAATATTGGGTTCAGGGCATTCCTGCCATTTTCCACTACTCTTTACAAAAGCTGCTGTTTTAATAATCATTTTTGAATATATTTTAGAAAAATAAACCATTAAGAAAAGCTCTTAATGGTTATTTATATGTTTTAAACTTTATCTTTTACCCAGTTGTATAGGATTTCATTGAACTCTTCTGGTTTTTCCATCATGGCGGCATGCCCGCATTTATCAATCCAGAATAAATCAGAATTAGGAATAAACTTGTGCATATCTTCTGCCACTTCCGGAGGGGTTACATTATCCTGTTTACCCCAGATCAGGCAGGTAGGTGTCACAATCTTCGGAAGATCGTTCAGCATATTGTGTTTGATGGCACTTCTTGCCAGCATTACGGTCTTGATTCCTTTCATTCTGTCATTCACTACTGCAAAAACTTCATCTACAAGATCTTCTGTGGCCACCGTAGGATCATAGAAAACTTCTTCCGTCTTCTTTCTGATGTAAGAACGGTCGTTCTTTCTCGGAAAACTGTCCCCGAAAGTTCTTTCATATAGTCCGGAGCTTCCTGTAAGAACCAGATTTTTTACCAGATCAGGTCTTGCCAAAGTCAGAATAAGCCCTACATGTCCTCCCATTGAGTTTCCTACAATAGTAACAGGACCGGAAATATGGCTCTCTATAAACTTGATAATATATTTTGCGATAGTGGTAAGATTCGTATTGAGTACCGGCAGATCATAGATCGGCAACTGAGGAACATATACTTTGAAGCCTCTATCCGAAAAAAAATCTACCATTTTATCGAAATTACTCAAACCACCCATTAACCCGTGCAACAGCACTAATGGATGTCCTTCTCCCGCTTCTACATAGGAATATTTCTTTTCTTTTTTTGTACTAAATATCATAAAACGCCTTAATAAAGCCCTGCAAAAATACAAATTAAACCTCAAAAAAATTTTGATTATCCTAATTTAAGATAAAAATAATATAATATTCTCCTTTTTAACTTTTTTTTTCAAAACGGCTTTATTATGGTGTAAATAGCACTTTCAACAAGTCCCTTCATATCAGTATTTTACATTATTGAAATTCAATCTTTAATAAAACTTATTAACATTGAGTCAAAAAGTGGGAAAAAGTGGGAAATTTTGGAAATTATTATATAAATTTGTCCCAAATGAAAAATTTCATTGGGACATATGAGTGTAAAATTGACGACAAAGGCCGCTTAAAAGTTCCTTCATCTTTAATCAAACAGATGGAAGACTTCGATGATAAGGCGTTTGTAGTCAAAAGATCTGTGTTCCAACCTTGTCTGGAAGTTTATCCTATGAATGCATGGGACAAACTGATGGGCAAAATTAATAAACTGAACAGATTCATAAAAAAGAATGCTGATTTCATACGAATGTTTACGGCAGGAGTAAAAACAGTAGAATTGGACAATGCAGGAAGACTACAGATCTCTAAAGACCTGACGGTTTTCGCAAATCTCCAGAAAGAGATTGTGATCACCAGTGCAGGAGAACTCTTCGAGATTTGGGACAAAGAAGCCTATGAAAAGGTAATTGCTACTAATGAAGCTGATTTTGCAAGCCTTGCCGAAGATGTGATGGGCTCTTTCGATGAAGAATAACTGTAGGTTATTAATTGATTATATAGTAAATAAAAAACACAATTAAGCATGTATCATAACCCCGTTTTGTTGAAGCAGAGTGTTGATGATTTGGTAACGAATCCTGACGGAATATATGTGGACTGCACCTTTGGAGGCGGAGGCCATTCAAGAGAAATCTTGAGCAGACTTTCCGATAAAGGGAGATTGTTCAGTTTTGATCAGGACCTGGATGCACTTAAAAATACAATTGATGATCCACGTTTTACATTGGTTAATCAGAATTTCAGATTTCTGGAAAACTCATTGCTGATGTATGGAATTTCGCAGGTGGATGGTGTTTTGGCAGACTTAGGTGTGTCATCTCATCAGTTTGACGAAGCAGACAGAGGATTCTCCACAAGAAGCAATGCTCCTTTGGATATGAGGATGAATGTAATGCAGAATCTGGACGCTAAGAGAGTGATCAATGAATATGGAGAGGAAGAACTTGCAGACCTTTTCTATCATTACGGAGAATTAAGAGAAGCGAGAAAGCTGGCAAGAGAAATTGTTCACCACAGAAAAACAAAAAGTATAGAAACTACGGAAGATCTGAAAAAAATGTTCAGCTATATCCCGCCTCACAAGGTTAATAAGTTCTATGCTCAACTTTTTCAGGCGATAAGAATTGAGGTCAACCAGGAACTTGAGGTATTAAAAGAAATGCTGGTTCAGGCATTTAATGTCTTAAAACCAGAAGGAAGATTGGTCGTTATTTCTTACCACTCTCTGGAAGACCGTTTGGTAAAGAGATTCCTGAAAAACGGAATGTTCGAAGGAGAACCGGCAAGAGATATCTACGGAAATTATAAAAAGGCATTCGAATTGATAAAGAGTAAAGCAATCATTCCTGATGACAAGGAAATTGAAGAAAACTCGAGAGCAAGAAGTGCCAAGATGAGAACAGGAATTAAAGTATAAAATGTGAATGAGTGAATCGTCAATAGTGAATCATTTAACAAAATAAAATTGACCATTGACATGAAGTAAATTCACTGCGAAGCAAATTGACATAATAAATTGGCAAAAAGAACAACAAATCGCCCCCAGAAAAGACTCACTTTTATAGACATTATAAAAGGAAACTTTCTGAATCGTGATGAGATCAAAATACATTACAGGTATTTTCTCCTATTGTTTGTTCTGATGATGGCCATGATTTATACCAACCATCTCGTCAATAAAAAAATAAAAATTGTAAACGCCTTAAAGGAAGAAACAGAGGAATACAAATCGAGAAATGCTTACGCCCAGAGTAAGCTGATCAAAGTGAAAATGGAATCAGAGCTGGGGAAAGAGGTTGCCCGGGATTCATTAATGACCCTGGAAAACCACCCTCACAAATTGCTAATAAAACTGGATAGTACAGATGCAAAAGCAAAATGAATACGACAATAAACGTAAGAAAACGTTACGATGGGGCTACCTCTTTGCAGTGGTAGCTTTGTGCGTGTTTGTAATGTTCTTGGCAAGGATTGTTATCCTTCAGAATACCAATGTCCAGGAAATTAAAGATGATTACATTAATAAAAACTATCGTGAAGCCACTTTAAAGGCTGCCCGTGGTAATCTTTTTGCATCTGACGGTTCTATTCTCGCAACCACAGTAATGCGGTATGACATCTATCTTGATTTCAAAACCATGAAAGATACGGTGTACTCCAACAACATTGGTGCACTGACAGATTCTCTAAGCAAGATGTTTGGAAAATCCAGAGGAGAATTCAGACAGAAGTTTGACGAGCAGAAGAAAAAGAAAAACCAGTACTACACTTTGGTAAAAGGACTGGATTTCGATCAATACGACAGAATCAGAAAATTCCCAATCTTCAAAAAAGGGAAAAATAAAGGAGGATTTATTGTTGACCGAAACTATAAAAGAGAATTGGCCACCTCAGAAATCGGGGCAGGAACCATCGGTATGGATAACGGTGAGCTTAAATCCGGACTGGAAGGTGCTTTCTCAAAATATTTAACCGGAACAGATGGTAAAAGATTAGAACAGAGAATCAATTCATCTCAATGGAAACCTATTGACTTCTGGAAAGTCCAGGAACCCGTAGACGGAGAAGATGTATATACCACCTTAGACCTTAGAATTCAAGACATTGCACACTCCGCACTTGAGAAGCAGCTGATTAATTTCGAAGCCAAACACGGAACCGTAATTGTGATGGAAGTCGAAACCGGAAAAGTACGTGCTCTTGTTAATTTAAGAAGAACAGAAGAAGGAGAATACGAAGACTCTTACAACTATGCTCTGAAAGATAATATCGAGCCTGGATCTACTTTTAAAACCATTTCCCTTCTGGCGGCAATGGACGATGGATTCATCGATGAAAATACAACCGTAAATGTAGGAAACGGAGTTTGGGTCTATGCAAAACAAAGAATATCTGACGGTCATGGAGGTGGAACTTACGATATCAGTGATGTATTGGCAAAGTCCAGCAACGTAGGAACATCAAAACTGATCACAAAGTATTATGCAGAAAAACCACAGATCTTCCTTGACCACCTGAAACGCTGGAAATTATTCGACAAGATGGATATAGAACTTCCGGGAATCACAAAACCGAAAATTGTAACTCCACAAAATAAAAGATGGAATGCCGCTACACTGGCTTCTATTTCTTACGGATATTCTTCTAACATCAACCTACTGCAGCTGACCACCTTCTACAACGGAGTGGCTAACGGAGGAAAAATGCTTAAGCCTTTATTCATTGATAAAATCATGAAAGACGGAAAGGTAATGTACAATGCCAAGCCTGAAATCATGGTAAACAAAATGGCATCTGAAAAAGCAATTAAAATGATGACCAGTGCTTTAACCAAAGCCGTGGAAAAAGGAACCGGACGAAGCATTTTTACCCCTAACCTGAAAATGGCAGGAAAAACAGGTACCGCAAGATTTGAATACTGGCTGCCTGGCCCGATGAAGTACCGTGCCTCATTTGCAGGATTCTATCCAGCAGACGCTCCAAAATATACATGCTATGTAATGATTAGTGAGCCCAACACCGCAAAAGGTTTTTATGGAGGTTCCGTTTCAGCACCGGTGTTTAAGGAAATTGCAGGAAAAACATTCCTGAAAACACCTCAAAATATTGAAAAAGAAATGCTTGTAGACAAAAAGGTAAACCTAAACAAAATGGTTGAACCTAATGTCAAAGTAGCAGTAAATGATAAGCAAATGCCCAATGTAGTAGGATTAATTGGTAAAAACGTTATCCCACAATTGGAAAATTTAGGCTACCGTGTCGATTATAAAGGAGTAGGAAGAATTAAAGAACAATTCCCTCTGGAAGGCACAACGATCAGTAAGAACCAGAGAATTTATTTGTCTCTGCAAAATTAAATAAGGATTTAAAACAAAAATAAGGCAACGCCTTATTGATAAAGATGATTATAACAGAATTAGTAAACAGAATGCCAGTATTGGAAATCCATGGTGACAACAACCGTGAGGTTACTGAGTTGGTGATCGACAGCAGAAAAGTTACAGAAAACTCTCTTTACATTGCGATGAGGGGAACAGTAGTGGATGGGCATTCATTCATTGCATCTGCTATTGAAAAAGGGGCTTCCGCAATCGTTTGCGAAGAATTCCCTGAAACATTGGCGGAGAATGTAACGTATGTTAAGGTAAAAGATTCATCTAAAGCCTTAGGTCACCTTGCTTCTAATTTCTACGGAAACCCTTCTCATAAACTGAAACTGATAGGGGTTACAGGAACTAATGGAAAAACATCTGTTTCAACCCTTCTTTTTGACGTTTTCAAAAACCTGGGCTATCCGGCAGTTTTACTTTCCACTGTTGAAATCAGAATTGGTGAAGAAATTATCCCTGCTACTCACACAACACCTGATGTGATTACGATCAACAGGATTTTAGCTGAAGCAGTGGAAAAAGGATGTGAATTTGCTTTCATGGAAGTAAGCTCACACGGAATTGCCCAAAACAGAATTGAAGGATTACACTTCAAAATTGCAGGGTTCACCAATCTTACTCATGATCATTTAGACTATCATAAAACGTTCGAAGAATATTTAAAAACCAAGAAAAGATTCTTTGACGAATTGGAAGATACAGCTATTGCCATCACCAATGTGGATGACAAGAACGGGAATGTCATGCTTCAGAATACTAAGGCTAAAAAGAAGTCTTATGCTTTGAAAACTATGGCAGACTACCACGGAAAACTTTTAGAAGTAGATTTCAACGGAATGCTGTTGAACTTCAACGGAAAAGAATTCTGGACAACACTGACAGGGAAATTCAACGTATACAACTTGTTGCTTGTATTCGGAATTGCTGAAGAACTAGGTTTTCAACAAAATGAAATTCTTCAGGCCATCAGCAAATTAAAAAGAGTTTCCGGAAGATTTGAAACATTCAAATCCGATGGGGGAATTTTCTTTATCGTAGATTATGCGCACACTCCGGATGCATTGGAAAACATTCTGGACAGCATCAACGATATCAGAACCAAAAACGAAAGATTAATCACCGTATTCGGCTGTGGAGGAGACAGAGATCATTCCAAAAGACCTGAAATGGGGAATATTGCCACAAAAAAATCAACATTGGCAATCATCACTTCGGATAATCCGAGAACAGAAGATCCTGCACAGATCATCAAAGAAATTGAAGCAGGCGTTGAACCTCAAAACTTCAGCAAATACACTTCAATTCCGGACAGAAGAGAAGCCATAAAGATGGCAATAAAATTTGCAGAACCTAAAGATATCATCTTAGTTGCCGGAAAAGGCCACGAGACCTATCAGGAAATTAATGGTGTGAAACATCATTTTGATGACAAAGAAGTCATTAATGAGCTCTGGAAATTAATGAGCAAGTAAATTATAAACGATAGTTGATTAATAATAACTGATTTTATCATTCATCAATTATCAATGATTATTTATTAACAATTGAAACTATGCTATACTATCTATACGAATATCTAACCAACCATGGAATTCACGTTCCGGGATTAGGATTGTTGAAATACATTTCCTTCCGTGCCGGAATGGCTGTATTATTCTCCCTTATTATTGCTCTTGTCTACGGAAAAAGAGTAATCAATTACCTGAGAACAAAACAAATGGGAGAATTGGTACGTGATCTTGGATTGGATGGGCAGAAACAAAAAGAAGGCACTCCTACTATGGGAGGACTTATCATTATTTTGGCAACCATCATCCCGGTATTGCTGTTTACAAGAATTACCAATGTGTATATTGTTCTGCTGCTGGTTTCAATGTTTTGGATGGGTGCAATTGGTTTCCTTGATGATTATTTAAAGAAAATCAAAAAAAATAAAGACGGTTTAAGTGGTAAATTCAAAATTGTAGGACAGGTTGGTTTAGGGCTAATTGTCGGAATTACAATGTATTTCCACCCGGATATTACTGTTAAAAGAAAATATGCAGATGCTAAAGTGGTGAACAGAAACAATGTAGAGCAAAACTTTATGCCTACAGAAAAAATCACCGTTTCCACTGTACCTTTTGCAAAGAATAACGAATTCGATTATAGTGGAATTTTATTCTGGATGAATGATAAAGATGCCCATGAGTGGGCATGGATTGTCTTTATTCCCATTGTGATCTTCATTGTAACCGCTGTTTCTAACGGAGCCAATATCACAGATGGAATTGACGGCCTCGCCGCAGGAACAAGTGCCATTATACTGCTCACACTAGCTCTTTTCGCCTACCTATCAGGGAATATCATCTTTGCAGATTATCTCAATATCATGTTCCTTCCCAATATGGGAGAAACCACCATTTTTGCCGTGGCAATGGTAGGTGCCGTGATCGGGTTCTTCTGGTACAATACCTATCCTGCACAGGTTTTTATGGGAGATACCGGAAGTCTGATGCTGGGAGGAGTAATTGCTGTTTTAGCTATTATTTTAAGAAAAGAATTGCTGATTCCTGTATTATGCGGAATCTTCTTAATTGAAAACCTGTCTGTAATGCTTCAGGTAGTTGTTTTCAAATACAGAAAAAGAAAATATGGGTTAGAATATGCCCAAAACAATAGACTATTCAAAATGTCACCATTACATCATCATTATCAGAAAGACGGATTCCACGAAAGTAAAATCGTGAACAGAATGATCATCATCGGAGTAATATTGGCTATTGTATGTCTGATCACACTAAAAATGAGATAAATTTTGTAAAAAGTAAAAAGTATTAATGTAAAAAGACACCAGATACATTGTACGTTTTACATTTTACATTTTACAAAAGAATAAATATGAAAATAGTTGTTTTAGGAGGTGGAGAAAGCGGATGTGGTGCTGCTTATTTGGCTAAAAAGAAAGGTCTGGAAGTATTTCTTTCAGATAAAGGAGCTATTAAGGATAACTATAAGCAGTTTCTTATCGATAATGAAATTGAATTTGAAGAAGGAAATCACGACGAAGAAAGGATTTTAAATGCTGACTGGATCGTAAAAAGCCCGGGAATTCCGAAAAAGGCAGACATCATCAACAAAATTCATGACAAAGGAATCAGACTTTCCTCTGAAATTGAATTTGCCTCTGAATTTACAGATGCAAAGATCATTGCCATTACCGGAAGCAACGGAAAAACAACCACTACTTCCCTGATCTATTACATCCTGAAAAATGACGGATTGAATGTAGGTTTGGGAGGAAACATAGGATACAGCTTTGCCAAACAGGTTGCAGATGAAAACCATGAATATTATGTACTGGAAGTAAGTTCTTTCCAGTTAGATGATATTCAGAACTTCAGACCCTATATTTCTTTATTGTTGAATCTGTCTCAGGATCACCTGGATCAGTACAACTACAACTATGAAGAATATGCATTGGCAAAATTCAGAATCACGGAAAATCAGGAAAATGATAATTTCTTCATCTACAATAAGGATGATGAAATGAGCAAAAGCCTTCTTGAAAAGCTTGAAATAAAAGCTAAAATGATTCCTTTCTCTACCAAAGAGAAACTACCTGAAGGAGGTTTTATTAATGAAGACGAAATTGTGGTGAAAATGAAAGACGAATTCGCAATGAAAGTTGATGAATTGTCTCTATTGGGAAATCACAACGTTGCCAACAGCTTAGCCGCTTCTATTGCCGGTAAAATATTACAAATCAACAATGAAAGCATCAGACATTCATTGATGACATTTCAGGCAGTAGAACACAGATTGGAGTTTGTTACTGAAATTGATAGCGTAAAATACATCAATGACAGTAAGGCTACCAATGTGAACGCTACGTACTATGCCTTAGAAAGTATGAAAACACCAACCGTATGGATTGTTGGTGGACTGGATAAAGGAAATGACTATACTGAAATTGAAGATTTAGTCAAAAGAAAAGTAAAGGCAATTGTTTGCCTTGGGATAGATAATAAGAAGATCATAGATTTCTTTAAAGACAAAAAAGAAGTTATTTATGATACTTCAAGCATGGAAGAAGCGGTGAGAATTTCAAAATCATTGGCTAAAAAAGGCGATACCGTTCTATTATCTCCGTGCTGTGCAAGCTTTGACTTGTTCAAAAGCTATGAAGACAGAGGACGCCAGTTTAAAGAGCAGGTATTAAAGTAAAAATGTAAAATGTCAGATGTAAAAAGTACATTTTACTTTGTACATCATACATCAATACAAAATTATGGACGAACAGAACACAGAAAGCAGATTTGAATTTCTAAAGGGCGATAAAGTACTTTGGATGGTCATCCTTGTGATCTCCATTTTCTCTATTTTCCCCGTATACTCTGCAAGTTCAAATCTTGAATACATTGTCAATAACGGGACTACAACAGGTCACGTTATCAAGCATATGTTCTTTGTAGTCTTAGGTTTAGCCATTATGAGACTGGTAGGAACAATAAAATATGAATACATCGGAAAGCTCAGTAGTATTCTGCTCGGCCTTATGATTGTTTTATTGATCGTTACCATGTTTACCGGACAAACCATTGACGGAGCCAGTGCTTCCAGATGGTTAAAAATCCCGGGAACACCTATCTCTTTCCAGCCTTCATCATTTGCTTTCTTAATGTTAATCATCTATCTCTGTAGATATTTAACCAAAAAAATTACCAGAGAAAGGCTTCCGATAGAGAATATCATGTATATTTTCGGGCCTATCCTTCTTGTTTTTGTACTGGTAGCCAAAGATAACGGTTCTACGGCATTAATGATTTTAATGGTATCCGTAGTGGTACTGATCATAGGACAGCTACACTGGAAATACATTGCGGGATTCATTTCTGCCTCATTTGTAGCCATTGTCTTATTCTTATTAATAGCGCTGAATACGAATATGATTGGCGGAAACCGTGTTCATACATGGATGAGCCGTGTAGAAACATTTACCTCAAGCAAGGCGAAATCAGCCGATGTAGATGATGAAAGCGTAAAAGCCAAAAACTATCAGGTAATGCAGGCCAAAGCAGCCATTGTACATGGCGGGATTACCGGAATGGGACCAGGAAAAAGTGCATTGAAACAAATGCTGCCACAGTCTGCCTCCGACTTTATTTTTGCGGTTATTGTAGAAGAATACGGAGTGATTGGAGCCGCTTTTCTGATCAGTTTATACCTGATCATGATGATAAGGATTGTAATGATTGCCAGCAAAATGCCTGCCTTCTTCGGATCGTTGCTCGTGCTCAGCCTCGGGGTAATGATCTTTATTCAGCTTTCGGTAAACATAGCCGTTGCGGTGAATCTGATCCCGGTAACTGGACAGCCGCTGCCTTTGATCAGCTATGGAGGAACCTCAATGCTGGTAACCTATTTGCAGTTAGGCATTATTTTAAATATAAGCTCAAGGATTCAGATTTATGATGAAGAAGGAATGGGCAAAAAACAAAGTATAGCAGAAATAAACGATATCGCTTAACATGGACAAAAAATTGAAAATACTATTATCAGGCGGAGGAACAGGAGGACACATCTTCCCGGCCATCGCTATTGCTGATGAAATCAAAAAAAGATTTCCTGATGCAGAATTTTTGTTCATTGGGGCCAACGGGAAAATGGAAATGGAAAAAGTTCCTCAGGCAGGCTATAAAATTGAAGGAATTGATATTGCCGGAATCGATAGAGGAAATCTTTTATCCAATCTGGGACTGCCTTTTAAGATTCTGAAAAGCTTATCAAAATCCAAAAGGATTATTAAAAACTTCGCTCCCGATTTCGCAGTAGGAACAGGAGGATTTGCCAGCGGGCCAGCTCTTTATGAAGCAAGCAAAATGGGAATTCCTATTTTCATACAGGAACAAAATGCTCATGCAGGAGTAACAAATAAAATTTTAAGCAAAAAAGCGAAAGCTGTCTTCACCGCTTACCCAAAAGTAGAAGGCTTTCCGGCAGAAAAAATAAAATTTCTGGGAAACCCGATTCGTGAAAATATTATTTCAGGAATGCAGGATACCGCTCAGGCAAAAGAAAAAATGGGATTAAATAAAGACAAACTTACAATTCTTTCTGTAGGAGGTTCTTTAGGCTCCAGAACATTGAATAATGCATGGAAATCACATTTAAAAGAAATTGTAGATAAAGATTATCAGCTGATCTGGCAGACAGGAAAGCTTGATTATAAAGATATTATAAACGAAACAAAAGATATAGACACCGGAAATGTTCAGATACTTGAATTTATCAAAGATATGGAACTGGCTTATTCTGCTGCTGATGTCATTGTTTCAAGAGCTGGAGCAATTGCCATTTCAGAGTTGGCTGTAGCCCAAAAGCCGGTTCTTTTGGTTCCTTTCCCTTTTGCAGCGGAAGATCATCAAACCAAAAATGCCATGAACCTGGTGGAAAAAAATGCAGCAAGAATGGTAAAAGACTCTGAAATGCAGGAAAAATTCTGGAATACATTATCAGAAATCTGCGAAAATGAAAATGTAAGAAAAGAAATGTCCGACAATCTTAACTATTTTGCCAAGCCGAATGCCGCAAAAGAGATCGTAGACGAAATTTTTAATAAACTGTAAAAAGTAAAAGGTACAATGTAAAGAGTAAGAAAATACATTATACTTTATACATAATACATTAAGACAAAAAAATGAATAATTTACAAACATATCAGACTTTTTACTTCGTTGGAATCGGAGGTATCGGAATGAGTGCATTAGCACGCTATTTCAATGCATCCGGGAAAAAAGTATTGGGCTACGATAAAACCAATACAAAATTAACTCAGAATCTGATGAACGAAGGTATTGATATTGTTTTTGAAGACCTTATTGATGAAAAGATAACTTCCCTTCAGAAAGAAAATACATTGGTAATCTATACCCCGGCTATCAAAACGCTTGGAATTTTAGATTATTTCAATCAAAATCAGTTTGAAGTTTTAAAGAGAGCTAAAGTCTTAGGATTAATTACAGAAAATACAGACTGCATCGCGATTGCAGGAACCCATGGGAAGACAACAACGTCTACTCTTGTGGCTCACTTATGCAAAGAGGCAGATCTTCCTTTCTCATGCTTTCTAGGAGGAATTTCTGAAAACTTTAAATCCAACTTCCTGTATAATGGTTCCAAGTATTCTGTAGTAGAAGCTGATGAATATGACAGAAGCTTCCTGAACCTGTCGCCAGACTGGGCAGTAGTAACTTCTACCGATGCTGACCACCTGGATATTTATGGAGATAAAAGCCATATTGAAGAAGGATTCAGACAGTTTGCAGCTTTAGTACCTCAGGATAAACAGCTTTTTGTAAGAAAAGGACTGGAAATAGGCAGAGGACATCAAACTTATGCCGTAAATGAGCCCGCAGACTACTATTCGGATAATCTCCGTATGGATCATGATAAAATCTATTTTGATTTTCATACTCCTACTGAAACGATAAAAGATTTTGTCTGGGAAATTCCAGGAATTCACAATGTGGAAAATGCCACTGTAGCACTGGCTATTCTGCATAATTTAGGCGCAGATTTTGATACGCTGAAAAAGGCAATTGCTAATTTTAAAGGAATTAAAAGAAGATACACAAAACATATTTATCAGAATGGTAAAATTTATATTGATGACTATGCCCACCACCCTACAGAAATTAATGCTGTAATGGGCTCAATCAAAACATTTTACCCTGATAAAAAACTATTGGTAGCTTTCCAGCCCCATCTTTTCAGCAGAACAAGAGATTTCGCAGATGGTTTTGCAGAAAGTTTAAGCAAGGCTGATGAACTGATCCTTCTTGATATTTACCCTGCAAGAGAACTTCAGGAGAACTTTGAAGGGGTTACCTCAAGCTGGCTGTTGGAAAAAGTAACATTAGATAAAAAAGAAGTATCAACATTATCTGATGCTTTTGAAAAAATAAAAGAAAAAGATTTTGACATCCTTCTTACCGTGGGAGCAGGAAATATAGATACCCTGTATGATCCTATTTGTGAGTGGATTAGCACAATACAAAGTACAATGTAAGATGTACAATGTAAAGTTGAAAAGAAATTAATATAAAAATACATAAGTACATTGTACTTTTTACATTGTACAGAAAATATGAAAAATAAATACAGAATATTAAAAATTGTTGTCACGGTAATCATCCTTGGATTGTTACTGAGTTTCTCATTGAAGAGATTCAGCCACCAACAGATTACAGACAATAAGATTTCTGTAAAAATGAGTGAGAAAACTCCGGTTTATTTTGTTGATGAAAAAGATATTAGGGAGATTGTAAAAAAAGAAAATCCTTCAGGAAAAGTGGGAGATCTTAATATTCCTTCTTTAGAAAAAAGAATAAATTCTCTTCCGGCGGTAGACAGTGCCAACGTCTATTTGAACCTAAATGGAAAGCTGAATCTGGATATCAAGCAAAGAGTTCCTGTTTTCAGATTAAATAAAGACGGCAGAGATTTCTATGTGGATGAAAAAGGAATTGAATTCCCAATTTCAAGAACCTACTCACATCCATGTATGCTGGTAACCGGAAATGTACAGCCCGATGAATACGAAAAGCTGGCAGAACTGGTAGAAAAGATCGATAATGATGATTTCAGTAAAAAATATTTTATCGGAATCTCCAAAAGCAAAGAAAGCTATAGTCTTCTTACGAGCGAAGGAAACTACAGAGTAGAGATCGGAGACCTTGATAATATTGATTTTAAAGTAAAAGGATTTAAAACTTTCGTTGAAAAATATCTGGTGTATCAGGACCCTCAAAAATACAGTATGGTTTCCGTGAAATATCAGAATCAGATTGTCACGACTTTAAACCCTTATTTTAAAGAAAATGACAGTATTTTAAAAGCAGGGAAAATGGAGCTGGCAAAAGTACCTTCTCCTGCAGCTAAAAAGACGGAATCTAAGCCCAAGACGACAGAAGTAAAAAAAGCAAATTCCACTCCGGCCAAACCGAAAGAGGATACAAAGACGAAAACACATATAAAAGAAACAAAAAAAGCAGAGAAAAAGCCCCCCGTCAAGGCGCAGTCCAAGCCTAAGGCAAAAGTAAAAATAGAATAAGTCCTTCAGGGCATTTAATACACAAATAGGATATTATCCTTTCAAAGAAAAAAGTAGAAAAAATCAAATCGATATAAAAATGGAAAATCAAGAGTATTCAGTAGGTCTGGACATCGGGACAACGAAGATAGTCGCGATTGTCGGAAGAAGGAATGCACACGGGAAAATAGAAGTTCTCGGTGTAGGAAAAGCTAAAAGTCTTGGTGTTCATAAAGGTATTGTGAATAATATTTCACAAACTATTAATTCAATCAAGGCTGCAGTATCCGAAGCACAATCCAGTGCCGGTGTTCCTATCCGCAAAGTTACGGTAGGTATTGCAGGAAAACACATTCGTTCTCTGCAGCACTCCGATTATATTATGCGTGAACATCCTGATAAATTTATTACAGACGACGACATCGAAGCATTAAAAGATCAGGTGAAAAAACTGGTTATGCTTCCCGGAGAAGAAATTATCCACGTACTTCCTCAAGAATATAAAGTGGATTCCGAGGGTGAAATTCAGGAACCTGTCGGAATGCATGGAAAGCGTTTAGAAGCAAACTTCCACGTTGTAGTAGGCCAAATGGGCAGCATCAGAAATATTGCAAGATGTGTTCGTGAAGCCGGACTAGAAATGGAAGCCCTTACTTTAGAGCCATTGGCATCTTCAGAAGCTGTTCTTACAAAAGAAGAAAAAGAAGCTGGTGTCGCTATTGTTGACATTGGTGGTGGTACTACCGATATTGCCATCTTTAAAGATAACATCATCCGTCATACCTGTGTGATTCCATACGGAGGCGGAATTATTACCGAAGATATCAAAGAAGGGTGCTCTATTATAGAAAAACACGCAGAACAACTTAAAGTAAAATTTGGTTCGGCTGTTCCCGAATTAGAAAAAGATAGTACTTTTGTAACCATACCGGGGCTTCACGGCAGACCGGACAAAGAAATTTCTTTAAAAACTTTAGCGCAGATCATCAATGCAAGAGTAGAAGAAGTTTTAGAAATGGTCAATACAGAACTGAAAGCTTATGGTGCTTTTGAACAAAAGAAAAAACTTATTGCAGGAATCGTTCTTACGGGTGGAGGTTCAAACCTGAAACACCTCCGTCAGCTGGCCAATTATACCACTGGTTTTGACAGCAGAATCGGTTTTGCGAATGAATATATTGCCAACGATAAAAATCAGTACCTGAAAGGCCCTGAATTTGCTACTTCTATCGGGCTACTGATGGAGAGTTTGAAAATCAGAGACAAAAAACACAATGCTGATGAAATGATAGAAATTGTTGCTGAACAACCAAAGCAGGAAACTGCAGCAGTACAACCTGAAACCGTGCAACCTGTACAGCAGGCAGCGCCAGTTCAGGATCAGCAGTTTTTCGAAAATGAAAGGCAAGAGAACAGAAAAGCGAAATTAACCTTCGGGCAGTCGCTTATGGAAAAAGTAAAAAAATTCTTTGAAGAAGTAGAATAAATATAAATGATAAAAGATTAATGATCAATGATACCTGAAATAGATTAATATTTATTAATTTAATAACGAATATCATTCATCAATTATCATCTATCGCTTATCAATTATTAAAAGTATAGTTATGGAAAATATAGGTACACAAGGATTTTCATTTGATTTGCCAAAAGGAAATTCATCCATCATAAAAGTAATCGGTGTAGGGGGCGGCGGAAACAACGCTCTAAAGCACATGTACGAGAAAGGAATTCACGGAGTTGATTTCGTGATTTGTAATACAGATGCTCAGACTCTTGATAATAACCCGGTTGCTAATAAAGTTCAGTTAGGAACAACAATCACAGAAGGTCTTGGAGCAGGTGCAGACCCTGAGGTTGGTGAAAAATCTGCAATCGAAAGTATTGAAGATATTAAAGCAGCTATGGGACAAAACACCAAAATGGTGTTTATCACTGCGGGAATGGGTGGTGGTACCGGTACCGGAGCAGCTCCTGTCATTGCTAAAGTAGCAAAAGACATGGGAATTCTTACTGTAGGTATTGTTACCGTTCCTTTCAGTTTTGAAGGTAAAAGAAGACTTGATCAGGCTGAAAATGGTCTTGATAAACTAAAAAATAATGTTGATTCATTAATTGTGATCAATAACGATAAACTAAGACAGCAGTTCGGAAACCTTGGATTCAAGCAGGGATTCTCAAAAGCCGATGAAGTTTTAGCTAATGCTGCGAAAGGGATGGCAGAAGTTATTACAGGTTACTTTGATGTAAACATTGACTTTAGAGATGCTAAATCTGTGCTTCAGAATTCAGGTACAGCGTTGATGTCCACAGGAACTGCTTCAGGTGAAAATAAAGCAGAAGAAGCCGTAAGAAAGGCACTTGATTCCCCATTATTGAATGATAATAAGATTACAGGTGCTAAGAACGTTCTGTTATTGATCAGAAGTGGTGCTGAAGAAGTTACTATGGACGAGATCGGTATCATCATGGACCACATTCAGAAAGAAGCTGGAAACACTGCGGATATTATTTTCGGGGTGGGTGCTGATGAAGAATTAGGAGATGCAGTAAGCGTTCTTGTTATCGCAACGGGATTCTCTAACGACAATAAAAAGTTTGCAGGGCCTACAGAGAAAATCAGAATCAGCCTTAACGACAGTTTTGAAGCTCCCAAAAATTCTCCTTTCAAAACAAGAGAGGAAAGAGAGGTAGCTCCTGAAACAACACATGATTTTGGAGGTAAAAACCTTTTCAGACTTGATGATGACCATGATACTTCTTTCAATGTGACATCTACCGAAAAAAAAATGATTATTGAAGAAGAGCAGCCAAGAACTGAAATAAAATTCTTTGATAAAGAGGAAGATGCTATAAATACACCTGAACAAAGCTGGAGAAACGAAGAAGAAGGAGAAGAGGAATACAGCTTGCTCTCTATTGATGAGGAGAATGAAGATCCTAACGATCTTGAGATCCAGTCTTTCTCATTTGATTTTGAAAATAAAAAAGATGAGCCGCAAGCCGGAACTCAATTCAACAACTCGTTTTCTAATGAAAAACCTGTTGAATTCAGCTTTTTTGTAAACGAGCCTACCAGAAATGAACCGAATACAGATTTTGGACAGCCAAAAGCAGAATTTAATACACCTACCAATGCTGCCGTAGCTGAACCCGCTCAAAAGATTGAAACATTCTACCAGAAACAGGAAGAACCAAAAGCGGAAACAAGATCAACTTTTCAAAACAAAACAGAAATTGAAACTCCAAAAACTGAAGAATCAGAATTCACTTTCGTGAATAAAACAATTGATCAGGACAGAGTCATTGAAAGAAGAAATAAATTAAAAGAATTCAACTCACGCTACCAAAATTTTGACAGTACCAGTGAATTCGAATCTATTCCTGCTTTTAAAAGAAAAAATATTTCTATCGACGGAAACAATGCATCAGACCAGAATATCAACACTTATTTGTCTGATAACAATGGGTCTATGCAGATCAGAGAGAACAGATTTTTAAATAAAGACGTTGATTAAATGCTATAAGCAGTATGCAGTAAGCCATAGGCCATTCCAGCCCAATCAAAAAGCTTACTGCTTATTGCCTAAAGCCCCAAATATATAAACATGAGCTTAGAAAATATAATAACCGAAGCTATAAAAACAGCAATGAGAGCTAAAGACAAAGTGGCTTTGGATTCTCTACGCGCTGTAAAATCTCAGATATTACTGATTAAAACTGAAGCCGTTGGAGCCGAAGTAAGCGCAGAACAGGAAATTGCTATTCTTCAGAGAATGGTAAAACAGCGTAAAGATTCTTACGAACAGTTTACTGCACAGGGAAGAAATGATCTTGCAGAAGTAGAAGACGCTCAGATGAAAATTATTGAGCAGTTTTTACCCAAACAGCTTTCTGCTGAAGAATTAGAAACAGAAATTAAAAATATTATTTCTGAAGCCGGTGCTGAATCTATTAAAGATTTAGGGAAGGTAATGGGAGTTGCATCAAAAACATTAGCCGGAAAATCTGACGGAAAAAGTATTTCCGAGATGGCTAAAAAGCTCCTTTCTTAATGTGATCCGTGTTTAAGTTTAGAGTAATTTCAAAGCCTGAAAACACGTCTCACCCATAACTATAGGATATACAACCTTTGCATATCGATTTGATTAAAGAAGCCCGGAACTCTTCAGTTCCGGGCTTCATTTCTTTGGATATTAAAGTTTGTTAATCAGTTTGATTCTAAACTGAAAAAAGAATTAAGCTACTACCATATTTCAGAGAGTATTTAAGTGATTGATTGCTTGAGGGAAAGCCTTAAATGTTTTTTTCATGGTCGTTTGTTTTTCAGAATCATTTCAAATTTAATAATAATATTTTATTATTCCTAATTTTAATTCACATTTTTTAGAATATTATTACAATATTAATACTTGGTTAATTTTATATGACTAATCAATTGATAGTTTTTATATATTGAACAAACGCAAAGAATTGCTTAACTTTGTAGAGATAAAAAACAAAATATATGTATCCAACAGATTTAGTAATGCCTATGAAGGCAGAGCTTACAGATAAAGGTTTTCAGGATTTAACAACTCCCACTCAGGTAGAAGATGCTTTAAAGCAATCCGGAACTACCCTATTGGTAATCAACTCCGTATGTGGTTGTGCTGCAGGTGCTGCAAGACCAGGAGTAGTATACTCTTTAACAGGAGACAAAAAACCAGATCATTTAACAACTGTATTTGCAGGATTTGATACTGAGGCTGTGGTAGAAGCAAGAAAACACCTTGCTCCATTCCCTCCAAGTTCTCCATGTGTAGCACTTTTCAAAGATGGTGAATTGGTTCACATGCTGGAAAGACACCACATCGAAGGAAACCCGGCAGGTGCTATTGCTGCAAACCTTCAGGCTGCATACGATGAGTATTGTTAATAAACAACAAACTAGATATCAAACCGTTACAAATTTTGTAACGGTTTTTTTATTTAATCACGTAAAAAATTTTCTGAAAATTCAAATATCATTATATTTGTTGAAATGGCAACCAAAGCACTTTTCAATACCGTAGTCAACTGGTTCATCCGTCAAAGGATTGATCAGATACAGAATTTCATGGATCATCCCATTGAAACCCAGAAAGGTATACTCTTTTCTCAATTGTTTCATGCGGAGGATACAGAATATGGCAAACTATACGGATTCAATTCTATATCAAGTTATCAGGATTTTAAAAACAAAGTTCCTATTGTCACCTATGAAGAAATGGAACCTTTTATTGAAAAAGCAAGACAGGGATATAAAGATGTAAGCTGGCCCGGTCTCATTAAACATTTTGCCAAATCATCAGGAACCACCAATGCGAAAAGCAAATTTATTCCCATCTCTGCAGAAAGCCTTGAATACTGCCACATGAAAGCAGGAAAGGATATGGTTTCCATCTACGCCAACAACCATCCTGAAAACCAGCTTTTTAATTATAAAAACTTACGTTTAGGAGGAAGCTCCGAATTGTATGCTGATTTTAATACAAAATTTGGCGATTTATCAGCTATTTTGATTGACAATCTTCCGTTTTGGGTAGAAATTACCACCACACCAAGCAAGAAAGTTTCTTTGATGGGTGAATGGGAAAGCAAGCTGAAAGCAATCACTTCCGAAGTAAAGAATGAAGATGTAGGAAGTATCCTTGGAGTACCCAGCTGGATGATGGTTCTTTTGCAGAGAGTATTAAAAGAAACCAATGTAGAAAGTATTTCTGAACTGTGGCCTAATTTAGAGGTGTTTTTTCACGGCGGAATAAGCTTTAAACCCTATCGGGAACAATTCAGGCAGATCATCGGAAAAAACATCAATTACTACGAAATTTATAATGCTTCCGAAGGTTTCTTCGGGATACAGGACAGACCGGACAGTGATGAGATGCTTCTGATGCTGGATTATGGGATATTTTATGAGTTTATCCCAATGGATCAGTTCCATTTTTCAAATCCTAAGGTCGTAAGCCTGGAAGATGTGGAAGTAGGAAAAAATTATGCAATGGTCATCACCACCAACGGAGGACTTTGGAGATACCTGATTGGAGACACTGTTGTTTTTACTTCAGTTAATCCTTTCAGAATAAAAATAACGGGAAGAACCAAACATTACATCAATGCTTTTGGGGAGGAACTGATGATTACCAACGTAGAATCAGCCCTTTCAAAGGCTTGTGAAGCAACGGGTGCCCAAATCACGGATTTTACAGGAGCTCCTGTATTTATGAACGGAAATGAAGGAGGTGCTCATGAATGGATTTTTGAATTCAGCCAGCATCCGGATGATCTGGACAGCTTTATTGATGCTTTTGACAAGCATTTAAAGACCATCAATTCAGACTATGAAGCAAAGAGATACAACAATATAACGCTTAAAAGACCTATTGTACATATCGCTAAAAGCAATCTGTTTTATCATTGGCTGGAAGCTAAAGGAAAACTTGGCGGACAAAATAAAGTGCCCAGATTAAGCAATGACAGAGAATACATTGATCCTTTGCTGGAAATGAATAAATAAGAGAGAAAGATTCCCGACTCTCAATTGTATACTAAAAAGCCGTAGTTCAATAGAATTACGGCTTTTTCATTTATTTGCTTAAATCTTCTTTTACTTTCTTCGCGGCTTCCTCTACTTTCGAAGCTCCTTTTTTCGCAGCTTCTTTTGCATCCTGCCCTACTTTATTCGCTTCAGTTTTAATATCCTGTCCCGCTTTGTGAAGATCCTGTTTTGTTTTATCAGCTGTCGCATCAATTTTATCTTTTGCTTTCTGAGCAGCATCGTCAATTTTGTTACCCGCTTCATCTACTTTTGCTTTCACATCTTCTTTTGCATTGTTGATCTTTGCTGTATCAACGGTGTTTGGCGTCTCTGAAACAGTAGTCGTGGTAGTGGTAACAGATCCGTCAGGGTTTTCTACCTGTTCTGTTTTTGTTGTTGATTTTGTGCATGCTACAGTGAATACTGAGATTGTTACTGCAGCCAAGATTTGTTTTTTCATATTGTATATTGTTTAATGATGTTTGTAGTGTTTATTGTGCCTTCGTGTCCTGAGCAGGAGGTGTTTCTGAAGCTTTTTGTTTCTTTTCTGCTTCAACCTTCTTTTTTTCCTCTTCCTGTTTTGCTTTGTTTTCTTTTTCCAGCTCTGCTTTTAGCTTATTTTCTTCTTCCTGAAGCTTTTTAGCCTGTTTTACAGAATCAATATACTGAGGAGAAGACATTCTTATTTTTCGGGCGATATCCACTGAAACAGCTCCTGTAGAAAAGGAATCAATAGCCGTGGTATCATACCGAACTTTCACTTCCTGTTCAGCTCCGAAACCTGGAGATTCTTTCTTGGAACAGGCAGTAAAAAGGATAATAAAAATAAAAATCGCAGACAGTAAATTTTTCATGGAACTAATTTAATCGAAATTCTGCAATTACAGGATAGTGATCCGATAATTTCACAGATTGATCTACTTTATAGCTTAGCGGAATGATTGATTTCGATGTAAAGATATAGTCAATTCTCAAAGGAACTTTATAATCATGAAAACTACTGGCACTTCCCTTTCCGGCCACTAAAAATGCATCCTGAAGATCCTTTCCAAGATTATAATATTCATATGAATTGGGAACGGAATTAAAATCTCCGGCCAAAATCACAGGGTAAGGTGATAAATCAACCATTTTTCTGATTCTTTTTACCTGATCTTCATGAGCCTGGAATGTTGGAGTCATATGGGAAAGCAATGTAGAAATATTTCCAAAACCTAATCCATCAAGTTTCGTAAACATAGATTTATTAAGCCTGAAAGGTTCAAGATAAATATTAATAATTCTGATTACTTTTCCATTGATGTCTATATCAGCATAAAATGAATTTCCACGTGCTTTTTCATCAATAAGTTCTGCCTGTCTTACAATTTTATGTTTAGTTTTAAGAATAACTGACGGATATTTTATAAGATCACGTTTTATAACACGATTTGTATCTTTTTCCTGTACAAGAATAATATCCGCATCCTGTGCCATGATATAATCTTTTACTTTATCCCAGCCATATTCTCCGTATTTCACATTAAAAGTCAGTACTTTAATATCCCGTATTGTTTTTAAATTTTCAGTTTTAGGAGAAAAATTGACCCATCGTCTGATTGGGTTGTAGAAAATAAGTGTACCTAAGGCAAAAGCAATCGCAATCTTTTCTTTTTTGAAGATCCATACCAGCGTAAGAATCACATGTGCCAGAATCAGATAAGGAAAACCAAGAGACAGAAGATTCAGGTTGCCTAAAATATTGGGTGGAATCCATGCATTCCCCAATGTGCATAACAGCAAAACAGCAACAACGATATGTATAAATAGTAATATCTGGTTCGACTTCATGAAAAAACGGTCTTGGTACGGTTTTCTTTCAACAAAAATCCTACCAAGCAGACAATTTTAACTCTTTTTATGATTATTTGTCCTCCGTAGAAAACTTAACTGTGACAGGATAATGATCTGAAACACTTACAGAACGGTCAACTTGATAAGATATTGCCTTTAATGATTTTGAAGAAAACACATAGTCTATCCTGATCGGAAATTTATAGTCGTGAAAACTGGTTGCACTTCCTTTCCCCGCAGTTAAAAATGCATCTTCAAGACCTTCTGATAAATGGTAATACTCATAAGAATTGGGCACAGAATTGAAGTCTCCTGCTAAAATTACCGGATAGGGAGAATTATCAATGACTTCCCGAATGAGAGCCACTTGTTCCTGATGTTTTTTAAAAGTTGGAATGAGTCTTTTTATAATATCTTTTAACTTTTGTTCATTAGTATCTGTATTTCCGTTAAGCTTCACCATATCTTTTTCGAAGCGGAAAGGATGAAGATAAACATCAATAAACCGATATACCCTGCCATTAATTTCTATATCAACCAGTAAACCAGGAACCCTTACATTATCATCCTGTGGATCTATGATCTGTTGTTTAATGATTTTATGCTTAGTCAAAAGCATTAACCCTTTGCCAGGGTTTGTTTTCTGATACCCTTCAAATTGATATTTTCTACCCGAGTCCTCTTGTAAAAGCAGAACATCTGCATTCTGAGTTCTAAGATAGGGCCCAATATCTTTATTTCCTCCACCTCTGGTATTGAAAGAAACTACTTTTATTTCAGAATTCCCTTTTTGATCAGAATAATTCACCCACCGTTTTACAGGATTTATAAATGCCAACCCAGCAAACATAAATACAAAAGCCCGCTTTTTCCAGCTGAATACCCAGAAGATAGTTAGCACAATATATAAAATGACTAAAATCGGGAATCCCAGCGACAGTAAATTAAACCACGGAAAAATCTTTGGGGGAACATAGGCATTTAATAATGTACCTAGCAGCAAAAATAAAATTCCAAGATGTAGAATGAATAATATGAGACGGAAAATTTTCACAAGATTATTTTAATTGAATCGGTACAAATGTTTTTTCCAAATTCTTGCCAGCAGCCAACCCACCAAAGCGCCGCCTACGTGGGCAAGATGTGCAATTCCTCCTCCGTTTCCTGATAATCCAAGATATATTGAAATTACCACAATAATGGGTAACAAATACTTTACTTTAATCGGAACCGGAATAAACATAATACCAATTTTAGAATCCGGATATAATGTTGCAAATGCCGCTACTACTCCGAAAATAGCTCCAGAGGCACCCACCATTGGTGTGGCCACAATACCTTTTAAACTTTCAAGTAACTCTTTTTGTTTAAGAACGGAAGTTGTATTTCCTGCAAATTCAACACTTGCACCAGATAAATAGGCATTGACATTAAATCCTAGCTGCTCCAATTCGCGGGAAAGTTGCTGAACTTCTACAAAGTTCCATAAATTAAAAAGGAAAAATGCTCCCAAGCCACTTGCAAAGTATAAAATCAAATACTTTTTGTCACCTAAAGTCTGTTCCAGAATAGGACCAAAACTAAAGAGTGTCATCATATTAAATAAAATATGCATAATACTTCCATGCATAAACATATGGGTAATAACCTGCCATGAATGGAAAAAGGGAGAGAACGGATAAAAGCCGGCGAGATAACCAATAATCTGGTTTCCCATAAAGTAAGTAACAATAAATACTATAACATTGATTATAATGATATTCCTGGTAATTGGCGGTATATTATTAAACATAATTTTTTAAAATTTGTTTTTAAAGTCATTAAACGGAACTTCATAAAAACATCTTTTGCCGTCCGGTAAAAATTCCGGGAAGCCTAATGCTGTAAAGTCTTTGATAAGCTGTTCCGCATCTTTTTTATAAATAAAGTCAAATCTTGACTTCGACTGCATCTTGTTCCATTGGTTATGGTAATACAGCATGAATTCTTCTTCTGTCTTGTATTCCAGGATTTCAAAAAGGTTTTCCAGAAACTTCATAGCCTGGGTTTCTTTCAGACCTTCGGGAAGTGAATCTATTCGAAGTACACTTTCATGAGCAATTTTCATGTCAAACCCTAATTCCGGAAGATATTTTTTGATCGAATTGTATTTTGTCTTCTCGATTTCATTCATGTGGTACTCCAGAGAGAAAAGAAGAGCATGGCTGTTTGTATTTGATTTTCTGGTAGATTTATTTCCCTCAGAAACCAAAAGCCTGTGCATTCTTCCCAAATCCAGCATTAAAGTAACGTCTCCTTTATTGAAAAGCCAGTAACCATTGGGAAGTCTCATAAGGTCTTCGTCAAAATCTTCATCTTCAAACAAGTTGATCTTCGAAGGCTCTGCCGTTATATTCTGATGATACATTTCTGTAAGGTTCTGAATTTCTTCAGGATGCACTACATTTTTTTCTTCAAGGAAAGGATTATAGTCTTTATCTACAATAATTTCAGGCATTTTGATAATACCTCCACTTGTTCCGCCACCATTTCCTTTACTTGGAATGGGCTTATTCATCATTTCATCCAATTCAGGATCTCTGTCAAAATCAAGGCTTGGAGACACGTTATAAATTCCTAAAGATCTTTTAATCGTTGAACGCAGTAAAGCAAAAATAAGGTGTTCATCTTCAAATTTTACTTCTGTTTTCTGTGGATGGATATTGACGTCTATTTTCTCCGGATCAAGCTCCAGGAAAAGGAAAAACGAAGGTACATATCCAGGTTGAAGCAATCCTTCAAAAGCTTCCTGAACCGCTTTATTGAAGTACGGACTTCTGAAATATCTGCCGTTTACAAAAAGAAACTGCTCTCCTCTTGCTTTCTTAGCACCTTCGGGTTTAGCAACAAAACCGTGAAGCTTACACCAGATAATATCTTCTTTAATGGGTATCAACAGCGGCTGAAGCTTTCTTCCGAAAACATCTACAATACGCTGCATCTGGCTTCCTTTTCTCAGTCTGAAAACAGCTTCATCATCATGAAACAGAGAAAATTCCAGATTTTCATGAGCTAATGCAACACGCTGAAACTCATCAATGACATGTCTGAATTCAACATTATTATTTTTCAAAAACTTCCTTCTTGCAGGAACGTTATAAAAAAGATTTTTTACTAAAAAGTTTGATCCGTCTGCTGTCTGAATCGGGTCCTGAAATTGGAAAACCCCTCCTTCAATGTAAATATTGGTTCCGATGGAAGTATCTTTCTGTTTTGTTCTGAGCTCCACCTGAGAAACCGCAGCAATGGAAGCCAAAGCTTCTCCTCGGAATCCTTTTGTGGCAATCTTAAAGATATCTTCTGTTCCTTTGATTTTGGAGGTAGCGTGTCTTTCAAAGGCCATCCGTGCATCTGTCTCAGACATTCCTTTTCCGTCGTCTACCACCTGAATAAGGTTTTTCCCGGCATCTCTGATGATCAATTCAATCTTCGTTGCATCTGCATCTATAGCATTTTCCAAAAGTTCTTTCACGATGGATGCAGGCCTCTGCACCACCTCTCCTGCTGCAATTTGGTTGGCTACATGATCCGGTAAAAGCTGAATAATATCTGACATAAAAACGTAAATCAACTTACAAAAATAGTCAATGGAAACGGGAATTAAAATACTAAAATCGTGATTTAATATTTAATTATCAACATTTTTGCCTATTTATCCCCAACTGATTTTTTTAATGTTTGTAATGAAGGGCGTTAGCAAGTTGATCCGTCTCATCCGGAAACTTTCATTTCACCGACCATGGAAAGAGGACAAAAAACAATAAAAATGCCAATAATGAAGTTAATTTTTCAGAAAAACGCCCCTATTGCATCATAAAATAAGGGCGTTTACAGCTAGTTTATACAAAAAAATAATAGTGTGTTTTACATTTTAATCCTCAAAGACAAGTTTTCTTTTCTTCTCTCTTTTAGGAATTCCATGGGTTTTCTCATACAGATAAGCAAAAATATTGGGCTTTCTGTAAATCCTGTTGTATCTGTACTTCGTATTGAAGTGACGAATATGAATTTTATAAGCATCATACCCGATGACAATCAACAGACATATACTGATTACATAGAAGACTCTGAATTCAAGATAGTAGTAAGTTAACCCTGAGAATACTGCTCCCATCACATAGGCAAGCATGATACTCATCAGAAGTTTTGCTCTGCCAATCAGCTCTCCGTTTCTTCTGTACTTTTTCTGTGTAAACATAGATACCAGGATTCCCAGGTCGGTGGTTGTTCCGGTAAGGTGGGTTGTTTTCACGGAGAAGTTGGAGATACTTGCCGTTAATCCGTTTTGCAATCCGGTAGCGAAAAGCATCAATGCTACTAAATATTCTGTTTCTTCTAATGTTTTCTGATAATAAAACTGCCCGTATATTCCTACAAAAAGAAGACATAAAATTTCCAGCGCAATAGGCATAGAATGGGCAAAATATTTACTTTTTTTATTAAAATTGATAACAATAAAGTTGGACAGAAAGCTTCCGAAGAAGAACAAAAAGATCCATCCTCCTACTACTCCTACCTGCGTCCAGTTTCCTTTACTGATTTCTGCCGCCAAAATAGCGTAGTGTCCCGTTACGTTTGATGTAAAAGAGAGAAATATCAATAGGGAAGTAATATTTATAGTACCTGCCGTAAAGGCAGTCAGCGTCCCCAACCTGATATTGTCTCCCAGTGTCCTGCTGTTACTATAATTTCTTAACATTTTTTATCTTTTTAAATAGTGTTTAATTCTTTTTAGACCTCTACAAAGATCTCCGCCAGTCTTCCTCTTTCCGGAAGCCTTTCTCTTACCTCAACTGTAATTTCGTGAGATTGAAGTTCTTTGCATTTTTTGATATAAGGAATCAGATCGAATTTGCCTTTTCCTTTGCTTTTAATAGATGGAGAATAATAAGCTTCCTCAATATTTTCTGCCTTTACATACTGGTTAAATGTTCTTTGGAAACTTCCTGTAAAGACATCACAGATGATTTTGTTAACCAGGTGAGGATATTTATTACTGATAATTCCGAAGGCATCACAGAATTCCGAAGGCCTGATTTTATTGAAAATAGATGTTTTGGTACTGAACAAAAGATCTCTGATAGAATCTCCGGAATCATACCCGGAAGTCAGAAGGATATTATATTGGTTCTGATCTTCTGATGCCTCTTTCTCTTTAAGTACTTTTTTCAATATGTTCAATGACTCAAGAGAGTAATCTGTTGCAATTAAAATTGTTTTAGCCATGTTCTTTATTATTTTGTATCGTGTTTATCTTTTTTGATGATACAAAACTAGAACGACCATATTAGAAGGTCTTTGGAATAGAATTAAAATGTGATTAAAGAGATTAAAATGAGATTAGAAAATTGTTAAGGGGAGTTAATATAACGAAAAATCAAAATCGAAAAAGAGTGAACACACCTATACAATATGTTGATTATCAAAACAAAAAAGGTAAAAAAGTTTAATAAAGTTCAGGATAAAGATATTTATTTGTTGATCTCTTCTCCTTTCTGCATCATACTATAGAAATTAGGAAAACGCATCTGTACAGTGGTTCCCTGATTCTCATGGGAGCTTACAATCAGTTCACCGTGATGCATTCTTACGATATTTCTGGCCAATGGAAGCCCGATTCCGTAGCCTTCGTAATTATTGGTATTAGAAGCTCTGAAGAACGGATCGTAGATTTTATTCATTTCTACCTCCGGAATTCCGATTCCATTATCTTTTACAATAATATAAACGTCTGTATTGGTAGCTCCTAATGAAACTTTAACCTGCTGGAAATTAGAGTATTTACATCCATTACTGATGATGTTGGCCACTGCAAGATGCAATAGCTGTTCATTCCCCTGTACTTTTAATTTTTTAGGATTATCGGGAAGCATGCTGATATCCAGATAAATATTATTTCTGGAATCAATCCTTCTGAGGGTTTCAATGACATCCCAAAGCAGCTGGTCAATTCTCACCTTATCCATCTTCTGGATTTTTCCGTCGAATCCGGTTTGGGCGATCATTAAGAGTGCTTTGATTTTTTTATCCAGCTTTTCAGCTTCATCCAGAATAATCCCCAGAGTTTCTTTATATTCGTCTGCGGTTCTGCTGATGGAAAGCGCTACATCCGCTTCTCCCATAATGGAAGTCAAAGGAGTTCTCAATTCGTGGGAAACATTTCCGATCAGGTGATTCTGGGTTTCGAAAGACGTTTCAATACGGTTGAGCATATCGTTGAAAGTATCTACCAACTCATTCAACTCCTTATTATCAGGCTGTGCTTCCAATCTTAAGTGAAGGTTTTCTGAACTGATCTCCTTTACTTTTCCGGTAATTTTTAATATTGGCCTGAATAACGTTTTTGAAAGATAAAACGAAAAGATCATACTAAAGAACAGTGATAATACGATACAGGTAAGCAGTGTTCTTTTTAAAAAACCAAGATAGTAAACAACATAGTGGTTTTTGGCAGAAGCTATCGCAATATAATCTTTATCATCGTATCTGAAACTCTGCCCTATGTAATAGAATTCCTGATCATTATAATTGGATTCCCCTTCTTTGATGATATTTTTAAAGAAGTAAGCTGGAATATGGACTTCCTGGGATATTTTTTTGAAATTGGAGTCGGTAGGAACTGCAAAAACATAGTCTTTTTCCATCGGAAGCTCTTCATCATTCAGGCTGCTGAGAACATAGTTTTCCGGAAGGTCAAGATGGTCTTTGCTCTTTTCAATCTGAACAATAGTAGCTGTTCTGATCTTCAGCAGTTCATAAAACCTCTGATGTGAAAAATTAACGATTGAAAAGTACACCAAACCACTGAACAGCAAAATGATGGCGGTAAAAACCAACATTAAAAGCACCATCGTTTTGGTTTGATTTGTAATCACTTTATTAAACATTCATTATGTTTTTTTCAACACATACCCCATTCCTATCACGGTATGAATCAATTTATTATCATCCTGGCTATCCAGTTTTTTTCTTAAATAGTTTACATATACATCTACTACATTGGTTCCCAACTCATAGTTTACTCCCCACACTGCGTCCAGAATTTCTGCTCTGGAAATTACTTTTTCCGGGTTATTCAGGAAATACAGCAGGAGTTTATATTCCGTGGAAGTCAGGGAAATGTCTTCTCCCGAACGGGTTACCTTCTTTGTATAATCATTCACCATCAGATCAGAAAACTGAAATACATGTTCATTATCCGGTTCTGGTTCAGTAACTTCCTGCGGGCCGTTGTTATTGCTTCTTCTTAGCAAAGATTTCACACGGGCAACCAGTTCAATAAATTTAAAAGGTTTTACCAGATAATCATCTCCACCACTTTCCAGTCCCAGAACAATATTTTCAGAAGTTCCCAAAGCCGTCAGAAATAAAATCGGAACACTCTGATTGGTTTTTCTTATCTCTTTACACACATCCAAACCATTCATTTCCGGAAGCATGATATCTAAAATAACAAGATCGAAATCGTTAGCCTGTACCAGCTGTATTCCTGTGCGTCCGTCAAAAGCCACAGAAATTTCATATCCGTTTTCCTGAAGTCCTTTTTTAATAAAGGATACCACGCTTGTTTCGTCTTCGATAAGAATAATTTTTTTCATAAATGAAATAAGGAGTTTTACAAAAATAGGGAATTTTTCCTGGGATGGGCAAACCTGGAACAGAGAAAGGAAAGGAGGCTAGAAGATGGGAGTCTATTACGACCTTTTTATGATTCGGTTCAGATGAATTAGATTTAACGCAAAATCCGCAATGAATTTCAACATAAAATTATAAAATGATCGCAAGGGCGTTTCACTATGCAATGATCGCATTCTTAGCTGAACGAAGTGCCCTCGCGATCGAAAATAAAACAGTATAATAAACTTACTAGCTTTGCGTTTTCATTTTTCCACTTTTGTATCACTTAACCTTTTTATGAATTCCTCTTTTTACCATACAACCTATATAGAATAATATTACCTTTGTTTTTAATAGAATGATGAATAAATAATTCAGGTTAAATTGCATAGCGTATGAACGACTTTTTAATAGGTATCGGCAAGAGATTAAAGGATATTAGAAAAAAGAATAATTTAACCATTAATGATCTGGCTTTCAAAGCAAATGTGAGTAACGGTCTTGTTTCCAGAATTGAAAACGGAAGAACAATTCCTTCCCTTCCGGTTTTACTGGATCTGATACAGTCTCTTGAGATTGATGCCAGTTATTTTTTTGAGGGTGTTGAGAAAAAATCCAATGCCAAATTCATCTATGTTCCGAAAGAGAGCCAACAGGTTATAGAAAAAGAGGTAGAAGCTGAAGGATTCAAGTATATGCATATTTTTAGCAAGAGTCTTCATTCTTTGGGTTTTGAAGCGGTATTGTTAACGCTCGAACCCAATTCTAAAAGAGAAAAGGTAATTACGGATGCCTGGGAATTCAAATACATTCTGAAAGGAGAAGTGAAATATGTGATTGATAATGAAGAAATTATCTTAAAAGAGGGAGATTCTTTATATTTCAATGGAAAATTTCCTCACGTTCCGGTAAGCATCAGTGATGAAAGCTGTGTGATGCTTGTTCTTTATTTTTATACTGCATAATAACACCTTTTTTAACGCAAAGCTTTATTACTAAGCCTTAATACCTTTAAGCGAGCAAAGAGTGGAATCAATTTCATTGATTCTTTCTAAGCGTATGCAAATGAAAATGTTTCTTCAGCGACAAAGTCGCAGCCTTTGCTCTCTTAAAATATATCACTTAACTTATTAAACTTTGCATTTAAATAATAATCGCTTATTTATCTATTTTATAAATCATTCCTCAATTTTTTATTTCCAAATCTTTACAAAAGTTTACAAATATGCAACTTTTGTTTTTTCATTTTCTTTCTAAATGAACGAAATATGAACAAAAATACGGCTATTTTCGGCAGGTTTCTATTCTTTTTATTCCCTTGAAATATTTACAAAAAACGTTGAAGCAGGTACTTCAAAACCCATTTTATTAAATTTTCAAAGGATAGGTTTTATACTTTTTAAAGTAAAAATAGCGTAACAAATCAGACGTATTTGTTAATCAATACTTAATACAAAATATTTATATATATTAAAATTATTGGCGTGATTTGCATAAAAAATTTAATATATGTAAAAATGAAAACAAAATTAGAGAAATTACTTACCCTTGTTTTTGTCTGCTTTATGGTCTTTGTTTCAGCGCAAAAGCAGTTAATTATAGGAACTGTTCTTGACGACAGCCAGCCTCTCCCCGGGGCCACAGTCAAAATAAAAGGCTTATCTAAAAATACAACGACAGATATTGAAGGAAAATTTACTGTCAACGATATCAAAGAAGGTCAATATACTTTACAAATCAGCTATATAGGTTACGAATCTTCAGACATTACTATTGATCTGAAACCAGAACAAACCGTTGATTTAGGAATTATCAAACTTTCCCAGCCACGAAAAAATATTGATGAAGTAGTGGTTACCGGAACATTAAAAAATACGGAAGCGAGAGCTTTAAACCTTCAGAAAAATGCGATCAATATTACCAATGTAATTGCCTCAGATGGGATTGGGAAATTACCGGACAGAAATGCAGCAGAAACGGTACAGCGAGTACAGGGAGTTTCTATTGAAAGAGATCAGGGAGAAGGAAGATTTGTTTCTTTGAGAGGACTTCCTCCGTTTTGGGCATCCACAACCATCAACGGAAACAGGCTTCCCACTGCAGAGGAAGAAACCACTTCCAGAGCTACAGCATTCGACTTCTTTCCTACGGAACTGATATCGTATGTACATGTAAACAAGTCTTTTACTCCAGATATCGAAGCAGATGGAATAGGTGGCGGTGTCAATTTTATCACCAAAACACCACCGATGAAAACAGAATTCAAAGCCACTGTGGGAAGCGGTTATAATGCCAAGTCTGATAAAGGAGTTTACAACCTTGGATTTTTATATGGAGGAAGAACGAAAGATAAAAAATTCGGGTATCTATTCAACTTTGCCCATTTCATCAGAAACTGGTCTACAGATAACTTTGAGGCGAGGAGAAGTGGTGACGAAGGGGTTTTCAGGCTGGAACTCCGTGATTATAATGGTGTAAGAAAAACAACAGGAATCAATACCGCTTTTGAATATGTATTATCTCCAAAGACGACATTTTATTTAAAAGGAATGTATGGTACATTATCAGATGACGAAACCCACTACAAGCATAGAATCCGATTTGATAAATTCAGCAGTACCAATAATACAGCAAGAGTAGAACTTCAGAATATTCATAACTTACTGATTACAGAGCTTACTTCTGTTTCTTTAGGCGCTGTTCATCAATTAAATAAAGGAAAAATAGACTGGGATTTATCCTATTATGACAACAAGTTCAAGTATGGAAATATTCCTGATAAGCAGAATAATTCCTACTATGTCATCAAGTACACTCAATCTGGTGTAGGCATTAATCCTGATTATATTTCAGATCATGGAAATGGACCAAGAGCTTATTGGAAAGCTGATGGTGGGAAATTAGATTATAAAAACCCAGATGCTTTATTTGGTTTTTACAGCGATCCGAACTTTAAAATGGATGCTTCCCAAATGAGATTTACAGATCTTGAATTTTATAAAGTTTTTGTAGAGGAAAAAGACAAAATTGTTGCGGCTTTCAACCACGAAATTAATGCTTCTGATAACCTGACTTTAAAGTATGGGTTTAAATACAGGGATAAGGAACGTAATGCAAGATTTTCAGACATTTTCTACAACTGGAGCAGCGGAACAGCGCCTCTTCTGTCTGATTTTTCCCAATATATCACTAGACAGCCTAATGGCCCGAAATATTTAAGCGAAATGAATACCCATATCGGTAATACTTTTGGTCCGGTACTTTCTACCACAGGAATGAATCAGTTTTGGTATCAGAATCAGGGAAATTTAAAGATCAACACGACTGATTCCGAAGCATTGGAATACAACAAAGCATTAGGAAGAAATTTTGATGTATTTGAAAAACATGCAGATGCTTACGGAATGGCAACCTATAAACTGAATGATAAGATCACCATTTTAGGAGGAATCAGATTATCCAATACCAATACAAAAGTGAAGGGGTACAGTGTAAATGATAACGTACTGACTCCTGTAGAAAATACCAAAAACTATCTGGCTGTCCTTCCGATGATTCATTTAAAATATACTTTGAATGATAAAACCAATCTTCGTTTTGCTGCCACAAGAACTTTCTCAAGACCCAATTTTGGAGATCTTACTCCCGGAGGAACTTATATTGAAGCAGACAACGAGTTCAAAGGAGGAAACCCCAATCTTAATCCTACGTATTCTTTGAATTTTGACCTGATGGGAGAATATTACTTTTCCAATGTTGGAATTCTGAGCGGTGGCATTTTCTATAAATCGATTACAGATCCTATTTTCCAGGATTCTTTTATCGGAAACTATAACGGAATTACAGGGGTACAGTTTATAGCTCCCAACAACGGAAAAGCAGCATGGCTAGGAGGAATTGAGCTTGGAATTAATAAAAGATTTGATTTCCTTCCAGGATTCTTACAATACTTCGGGGTACAGTTGAATGCCACATTCATGACTTCCGAAATGGAAAAACCAAGCGGAAGAAAGGTAGCACTTCCCTACCAGGCAAAGGAATTGTACAATGCCCAGCTTTTCTTTGAGAAAAAAGGATTCAATGCAAGACTGGCTTACAACTACAAAGGAAAGTACGCTGTAGAATATGCTGAAGAAGATATCAATGATTCTTATTATGGTAAATACAGCAATCTTGATTTCGGAGGCTCTTATCAGTTTACGAAATATCTGACTTTGTATGCAGATGTGAACAATATTCTGAACAAACCTCTGATCTATCACTTCGGTAAAAACGAAGACCGCCCAGAACAGGTAGAATATTATGGAGTACGTTTCAATCTTGGAATAAAACTGAACTTCTAAACCATTACCATGGCAAGAACCATCAATAAAAAAACACTGGTAACACTGAAGGCTGCTTTTGCCGCTTTCGGTGTTTACTTCTGCATGTACGGTTTCAGGAAACCTTTTACTGTAGCATCTTTCGGAGGTCTTTCTTATTTTGGGGTTGATTATAAGATTCTGATTATCATTGCCCAGGCAGTAGGCTATTTTATTTCAAAATTCATTGGGATCAAATTTATTTCCGAACTGAAACCTCAGAAAAGAATTACTTATCTCTTTACTTTCATTGCTATTGCTGAGCTTGCATTGTTAGGGTTTGCAGCCGTTCCTGCTCCTTACAATATTCTGTTTATGTTCATCAACGGAATTCCGTTGGGAATGATCTGGGGAATTGTTTTCTCTTATATAGAAGGACGCAAAACCACAGAAATCATCGGCTTATTTTTATGTTCAAGCTTTGTGGTTTCTTCAGGATTTACAAAATCTGTAGGAAAATTTTTAATGGATAACTTCTCCATTTCAGAATTCTGGATGCCATTTTCTGCCGGACTAGTTTTCATTATTCCATTGATTCTCTTCGGTTTGTTACTTGAAAGAATTCCCAAGCCTTCGGAAGAAGATATTTTGCTTAAAAACAAGCGACAGCCATTGAATGGTTCAGAAAGAAAAGCACTGATCCAGCAGTTTTTTGTACCCATCGTATGTATCATATTTCTTTATATCAGCTTAACGGTTTTAAGGGATTTTAGAGATAACTTTAATCGTGAGATTTGGGATGGGCTGCATTTTACTTTTGACAGTTCTATCTTCACTTTAACAGAAATTCCTATTGCTGTAATGGTTCTTGTGATCTTAAGCTTTATGGTAAAAGTAAAAAACAATAAAAAAGCATTTGCGTATTATCATTATATTCTTTTTGCAGGAATTCTTACGGTAGGGCTTTCTACTTATCTGTTCCAGCAGGGTTCCTTGTCTCCTTTTTTATGGATGACCATTTCAGGATTCGGAATGTATATCTGTTATATTCCTTTCAACGGAATTTATTTTGACCGCATGATCGCTGCGTTTGAAATCAAAGGAAATGTAGGTTTTCTGATTTATATTGTAGATTCCTTCGGGTACCTTGGAAGTGTTTTGATTCTTTTGTATAAAAACTTCGGTTCAGCTCAGACTTCTTGGTTAAATTTCTATATCAATTTAAATTATATCATCACCATAACGGTTTTCATTCTTTCAGTGATTGCTTTTCTGGCTTTCAGAAAAAAGTCAAAGCCGAAATCAAACTCAAACTCTAATCAATTCATCAATTTCGATACGTCGAAAATTTTATAAATTATAATACAATGACAACAAAATTTGATTTAATCGTTGTAGGAGGTGGAATTTTAGGAACATTCCACGCTTATCATGCGCTGAAGAAAAACCTTAAGGTAGCTTTACTGGAAAGGAATTCTGTTCCTCAGGGTGCCACGGTAAGGAATTTCGGACAGGTAGTACCCTCCGGAATGGATCTTAAATGGCAGAATTTCGGAAGAGAAAGTCTCAAAATATACAATGATCTTCATGATCAGGCAGATCTTACCATCAGACAAAACGGATCTGTATATATTGCTTCAAATGATGAAGAACTTCAGCTGATTGAAGAGCTTTATGAAATCAACAGAAACAATGATTATGAATCTGTTTTATTATCCAAAAACGACTGCATCAAGAAATTTGACGGGCTTCGTTCCGATTATTGCAAAGGTGGTTTGTTTTTCCCGCAGGAACTTTCAGTAGATTCTGCAGAGATGATTGTAAAACTTCACAAGCTGCTTGAGGAAAAAATGGGCTTACAGATTTTCTACAATACAACAATCCTTGAAACCCATGAAGATGATCAGAAATGTACAGCTGTTGCAGCAAACGGAACGGAATTTAACGCTTCCAAAATCATTATCTGCGGTGGACATGAGTTCAAAACTTTATATCCTAACGTATTCAATGACAGCGATCTGGAAGTGAGCAAGCTTCAGATGCTTCAGACTAAGCCACAAGGAATCTATTCACTTCAGGGAAATATTCTTACAGGACTTTCCGTGAGAAGATATGAATCCTTTAGTGAATGTCCTTCTTTTCAGAAGATCAAGGCATTAGAAGATCCTAATTCATTTGAGAAGAAATATGGAATTCATATTTTATTCAAGCAGGCACTTGACGGTTCTGTAATTATTGGAGACTCTCATGAATACGCGGATGCTAAAAATGCAGATGATCTTAGATACGATCTTAATATGGAGATTGATGAATTTATGATTCTTGAGGCTAAGAAAATTATTGATCTGCCTACGTATGAAATTCAGAGAAGATGGTTTGGAATTTATTCCCAGTGCAAAACGAAAGATATTTTTGAGCACAGTCCATCTGCGAATATTCATATTGTAACGGGTATCGGAGGAAAAGGAATGACGGGAAGCGGAGGATTTTCCCTATTTAATATTGAAAAAATTTACGCATAAAATTGAAATGAAAAATATAGAATTATTAGTTCTGGATATGGCAGGAACAACCATTGATGAGGATAATGTTGTTTACAAAACACTTACCAGCGCTGTGAATGATTACGGCTATGTGGTAAGTCTGGAAAAAGTTTTATCCAGCTGTGCCGGAATGGAGAAACTGGAAGCCATCACAAGTCTTTTAAAGGAAATCAACGGGAATGAAGAGGATGCCCCTGCTATTTTTGAGAATTTTTCAGACCAGCTAAAGGAATCTTATAAGAACCTTGATGTAAAACCCATCAACGGAACTGAAAACTTCCTGCTTAGCATGAAATCTCAAAATAAAAAAATCGTTCTGAATACAGGATATACCTCAGAAATCGCTCATCAGCTTTTAAATAAACTGAACTGGAAGGAAAGTGTTCATTTTGATGCTTTGATTACAGCGGATGATGTTTCGGAAAGCCGACCAAGCCCTGAGATGATTCATCTTGCAATGAAGAAATTCAATATCACGGAAGCCAATAAGGTTTTAAAGGCAGGAGATTCTGTTATTGATATTGAAGAGGGAAAAAATGCAGGTTGCGGATTAACAGTAGCGGTTCTTTCCGGAGCTCAGACCCAATCGGAACTGGAAAAGGCTGCCCCGGATTATATTCTGAATACAATTTCTGAAGCTGAAGGTATTCTTTAGCCACTTTTCATCATATTTTTTTAATACTTCTTGACACAAATGTTTTCATACTAACCCATTGAAAATGTTTGTGTTTTTTGAACCACCCCTTCAAATTTTCAATTTGACACCCCTCCGGAGGAGGGGAATATCGTACGTTCGATTGAATATTCGTAGAAAACATGGATTTTTGGAATCTTTTGTGAATTTTATATTCTCAAAGCGTGTGACTTAAAATAAGCAATGTTAATTACTTTTGTGACTTTTGTGGTTAACCATTTCTTTCTTTTTTCTGGAACTTTTTAATTATCAATTAATTAATTTACAGTTCACACATGTTTACAAATAGTAAACTAATTTTACAATAGTTAAAAATAAATTACTATTTGTAAACTTTTACGATTCAAAAACTTATTTTCCCTATGAAAACAAAACTATTCTCAATGGCTGTTGTAATGAACTGCTTCCTTGGAGCTCAGACCAAAAAAGTTCTTTTTATCGGTATTGACGGATGCCGTGCAGATGTCATGATGTCTACACCTACTCCCAACATTCAAAATCTTATCAGTCAGTCAATTTATTCTGTTGATGGGCTTTGCGCTGCCACTACCTGGAGCGGAAACGGATGGAGCACTATGCTTACCGGCGTATGGCATACAAAGCATAATGTTCAGGACAATAATTTTACCAGTCCAAACTACGTCAATTATTCTGATTTTTTAACCAGAGCAGAAACTTACAATCCCAGCCTGAGAACAATTTCTCTGGCACATTGGTCACCTATTAATGATAAGATTGTACAGAATGCGGATGTAAAAACCAATCTGGCAACAGATCTTGCCGTGAAAAATGCAGCTATAACGGCTTTACAGAATGACAACCCTGATATTCTCTTTGTAGATTTCGATGATGTAGACCATGCAGGACATTCTTATGGATTTTCATCAGGCATTCCTCAGTATGTATCTTCAATTAAAACAACAGATACTTATATCGGAGAAATTGTCACTGCTATGAAGAACAGACCTTCTTACAGCAATGAAGACTGGCTGGTAGTACTCACTACAGACCACGGAGCAATAGAAAGCTCTCATGGTGGAGGAAATCTTTCTGAAAGAAACATTTTTACGGTATATTCCAATCCGGGATTTATTCCTCAGCAAATCAGCAAAACAATCCTTGAATCCAATAAGACATTCAATCAGTTGAATTTCCCTGCAGGAACCTATGCAAAACCATCTAACCAGACTCCTTTCAATTTTGGTGCGAATCAGGATTTTACGATTGAGTTTTGGGTAAAATCAAATGCAGCTTATTCAAGTGATCCTGTTATGATCAGTAATAAAAACTGGGCTAACGGAAAAAATAAAGGATTTGTTTTTTCAGGGTATTCCGGACAGACTTTTAAAATGAATATTGGCGATGGAACCAACAGAATTGATCTTGTTGGAGGAAAAGTGGAAACGAATAAATGGAAACATATCGCTGCCAGCTTTGACAGAGATGGCCTTGTCACATTGTATGAAGACGGTGTTCCGGTAACTTTTGCGAAAATGAATACCATCGGAAATATTGATTCCGGACTTCCTTTAACCTTAAATCAGGATGGAACCAATGCTTATGGAATCAATCTGGCAGCTTCTTATAAAGATGTAAGAATCTGGAAATCTGCTCTTCCCAATGATGTTATCGTGAATTGGGCTAACCAGGATATTACGCCTTCACATCCTTATTATGCTCAGTTAGTGGCCAATTGGAAATGTAATGGAACTTCCGGAAATACATTGGCAGATTCAAGCCCAAGCAACAATAACATGGCTATTACAGGTTCTCCGACTTATAATGCCAATACCGTCAACAATTTTAAAGTGTATGATTATACAGCAACAACAAGAGAAACAGATCATTTTCCTACCGTACTGAACTGGCTTTGTATTCCGGTACAGGTTTCATGGGGAATTGATGGAATCAATAGAATTCCGGCATGTTCTAAAGAAATATTAGCAGCAAAAGATCCCAAGGTAATTGCTGATGATTTTAAAATTTATCCCAATCCTGTTTCAACATTCATTGGAGTTCAGTATCAATCTGAAGATAAGGATATTAAAGCAGAAATCATCGACAGTAAAGGAGCAATTGTTTCAACATCACGTTTACAGTCTTCAAGAGGATATTACGATGAAAAAATCAATATTGGAAATCTTCCGGCAGGCATATATTTTATTAAAATTAATGGAAGTAAAAAATCAATGACCAAGACATTCATCAAGAAATAAAACAGTAAAGCAATTAGATTTAAATTTTGATATTAGAACAAGGATATTCCTATCCGAGTTCTAATATTTTTTTTTGCTTATTTATTGAAAATCAACTCCATTCTCACATCTGCACGGTCGTACTCAGCATGACCGATAGGTGTATGGATAAAGCCCAGTTTTTCATAAAGTTTAATAGCAGGAACCAAAATAGAATTGGTAACTAAAAAGACTTTTTCTGCGTTCAATTCTTTCGCTTTTTCCACCAAGGCATTTCCCAACAGATATCCTAATTTTTTCCCCTGAGCTTTGGGACTTACGGCCATCTTTGACAGTTCAAAAGTAAGAGGATTGTTCTCCGTTTTTACTAATGCACAGGTTCCTACCACTTCTCCATTCAGCAACGCAAAAGCAATGTGTCCGCCTTTATTTAAAATCTCTTCTTCCGGATGATCCAGAAGTTTATAATCTCCCGATTCCATTACAAAAAAAGTCTTGATCCACTCTTCATTCAAAGCTTTGAAAGCTTCTTTATACTGAGGTTCATACGCTATAATTTTTACTTCATTCTTAATATCATTCATCGCTATAAGGTTTATTAAATTCTGTTTTTTATCATTTTTCCCAACTTCTCCAGGTCGCTTTCCACCCTATCAGTCCATTCCAGAGCATAGTTCAGCCGCATACAGTTCTGATACTGATTGTATTGTGAAAACATTCTTCCTGGTGCAAAGTTCACTTTTTGGCTGACAGCGATATCATAAAGATCTTCTGTACAAATTCTCTTATCAAGCTCCAGCCAGAGCATAAAGCCTCCTTTGGGTTCTGAAATCTTTGTATTATCAGGAAAATACTCAATCACCGACTTCTGGATCTGAAGGTAGTTGGCATATAGTTTTTTTCTGAACATTCTCAAATGATGATCATACCGTCCGTGCGCAAGGAAATCCGCAATCACATCTGAAAACAAAGAAGGTCCGCTCACCGTCTGAACCAGTTTCTGACGGATAATTTTTTCCTTAAATTTTCCCGGAGCCACCCATCCTACTCTAAAACCCGGAGCCAGTGTTTTGGAAACCGAACCTACCCACATTACAATTCCTGCTTCATCATAAAACTTACACGGCTTTGGTCTTCCCGCTCCGAAGTAAATGTTACCATACACATCATCTTCCACCAAAGGAACATTATACTCGGTAAGCATTTTCACCAGTTCTTTTTTGTTCTCATCAGGCATTTGAAACCCTAACGGATTGTTATAATTCACTACAAAACAGCACGCGGAGAGCTTTGGAAGTACCTTTTTTAAAGCATCCAGATCCACTCCTGTAATGGGATGTGTAGGAATTTCTACAGCTTTAAGCCCCAATAACTGAATGGCCTGAAGAATTCCGAAATATACAGGACTTTCCACCGCCACAGAATCTCCCGGCTTGGTCACTGCCATTAAGCAGTTATAAACGGCATTCATCGCTCCGGAAGTAATGACCAGATCATCTTCTGTAATTTTCCCTTCCATTACCATAGACCATTTGGCGATTTCTCTACGCAGAATTTCGCTTCCCTGCACAGGTTCATAATTGGTTCCGCTGTCACTCTTCCTTTTCATCACATCAATCATACATTTCTTCATTTTGGCAACCGGAAGGAGACTTTTCCCCGGAATTCCAAGAGCGAACTGCGTAACATCTGTACCTCCGATGCTCCCAAATACTTTATCAATAAGATCCTGAGGGGTATTTTTACCTTCCGAAACCTTCATCTGTGCTACAGAAGGCAATGCCAGTTTTCTTTGGGAAGTCTGGCTTACATAATATCCGTATTTCGGACGCGATTCTACAAGAGAACGGCTTTCCAGCTCCATATACGCTTGCTTTATTGTATTCAGGCTCACGTTGTATAATTTCTGGGCACTTCTCAGTGAAGGCAGCCTGTCTCCAAACTGCAGGGTTTCACTTTTAATCTGCTCTGTGACAGAATTGGCTATTTTAAGGTACAGAACATCTTTAGGCATTGAATCAGGGTTTTAAGTAAATGTACAATTTTATCCTGCTTTATTCAGGATTCAGCCAGCTAATCACACTGCTGATACTGCTTTTTAACTGTTCCGGATCTTTGAAATTCGGCGTATTATTATTTTTTAAATATCTTTCAGCACGGGAAAAAAAGTTTCTTTTCTCTACTTCTGGCATTTTGTTTTTATCATAAACTTTGAAAGAGATTTCATTTTTTTCATTAATGATAAGGCTGGCAAAAGCAACTACTATATTTCCGTTTTTAGCCAAAAGAAAAGGAAGTCCGAAATTCTGATCTGCTTTTTTCACATTCTGGATCTCCAGAAAAATAGTTTTAAGCATCCCCATATCTGAGATATACGCTTCAGCATATTGAAACGGCTTCTGCTGTTGAATGGTTGTTTCCATATTTTCTTCTTTAGCTAAACAAAATTATGGAGTATTTAATTTTGGATACAGATACAGAACTAAACAATATTACGGGTACAGATTTTTACGTTCCGGATCCAATATGCAAATATATTTAGCTAAAATTGTATTCTCTGTTTTATCTTTGCAAAAAGTATTAGACAAAATGAGCTTCTTTGGAACGAATATTAAGAAAATAAGACAGGTAAAAGGAATAAGCCAAAAAGCATTTGCAGACCTTCTTGATCTGAACAGAGGTGTGATAAGCTCTTATGAAGAAGGCCGTGCCGAACCTAAGATTGAAACAATATTAAAAGTTGCCCATCATTTTAACCTTACTCTTGATCAATTACTGACTGAATCTTTACAGGCAGGGCAATTAGTAAGTGTTTCTGACACGGATCAGCTTATGCTTTTTCCGGAATTAGAGATCCTGAATAACAAAGAAGAGCAGACAAAAACAGAGAAAAATAATCCCAACTCCTCAATACTGCAAAAAATATTAGCATCCGTTGATCTCATATATGAATTCACTCTTGAAAAACAACTGCTGGCCCACTATCAATACGGTGATGTTTTATTTTTAAATAAGGCTGATATACATACAGAGCCCTTCAACAATTTATTAGTTCACACCAATGGAAACCTTCAGTATGCAATTGATAATCAAACACTAAACAGAAATACTCAGGAATATTATAAGATTGTTGGATACATTTCAATGGCTGAAAAAAATATATTTACAGGTATCTTTGAAAGGTTGGAAAAGTTGGAAAGTAAAGGATAGTTTAATTAAGTTCGCAAGAAATAAATGCACCAAATGAAACTTCAATTTTTTATTATTTGTGATCAAACCGATCTTCATCTGGATACCAATAAGTATCTAAAGCTGTATTCATCGTTCCATTTTCATAAGCTTTTATACGATCTCCTAAGCTGGACATGGTGCCCAAACTAACCACTCTTCCTGTTTCTTTTTCTACTAAAAAAGGTCCACCCCCCGCCAAAGATTTATTAAAATCGCCTGTTAAAATGAATTCTTTGGTATTGTAGCGGTAAATATTACCATACGGTTTTTTAATAATAGCATCAGTATATATCATTGTCTCAATACCTTTTTTTACCATTCTATTTAAAAAATATTCTGCTACTTCTAACATTTCCTTATCTGTTAACATCATTTTTTCAATTTTGTGTTGTTGTTTTTAAGTTGTTGAAAATAATAAAAACAGCAGTGAAATTACTGCTGTTTTTTATTATTTTTATTTGTAATCAAATCGATCTTCGTCGGGATACCAGTATGTGTCTAAAGCCGTTGGTAATGTTCCATTTTCATAATAAGATGTTATATAATCTTCTAACCTTCCTGAAGTACCGAAACCAACCACTCTCCCTGTTTTTTTTTCTACTAAAAATGGAGCATTCCCTACTAATGATTTATTAAAATTTCCGGTTAATATATATTCTTTTGAATTATAAAAATAAATATTGCCATAAGGCTTTTTAATAATTTCATCTATGTATATCATAACCTCAATATCCTTACCTCGTTTGCTTAATCTTTGTAAATAACGTTCTGCTATTACTAAAGTTTCTTTGTCTGTTAAAATCATTTTTTTCAATTTTGTGATTTTGAAGTATTAAAAATAATAAAAAACAGCAGTAATTGCACTGCTGTTTTTATTTTCATTTTATTTGTAATCAAATCTATCTTCGTCCGGATACCAGTAAAGGTCTAAACTTGGAGTCATAGTACCATTTTCATAGGATCTTATATAATCTTCTAATCTTGCTGCCGTACCAAAAGTAACTACCCTGCCGTCTTTTTTTTCCACTAAAAATGGAGCATTACCTATTAAAGATTTATTAAAGTCTCCTGTTAAAAGATATTCTTTAGAATTATAACGATAAATATTACCATAAGTCTTTTTAATTATATCATCTAAACGTATCATTACTTCAATACTTTCTCCCCCCAGTTCTCCTAATCTTTTTAAGTAGCGTTCTGCTATTTGCAGCATTTCTTTATCTGTTAACATAAATTTTTTTTTCTAATTTGTTATTATCTTACTATTAAATATTTAAAGCCACCTTCTTTCTCAGATGCATAAGCTTTATTATATTTACTTTCAATGAATTTTGCAAAATTATAATCTTTTAAAGCAAAGATTACATATTCACCTGTTTGACCATCAAATAGATGTAACTCTCCTCCTTTTTTCATTCCAACAAAATAATGACCTTCAGTTGACTGTCCTATTACTCCTCTTGAGCCCCTTACATTTTTTACATCATGCACACCATAAATAACAACTATTTCTCCTTCTTTCATCAATTCCTTTAGTCTACCCAATGGGCTAATGGGCTGAAAATGGCCTCCCCCAAATTTAGGTACAATCTTTTCAAATGACTGATAACCTGATCTTTTTGCTAATTGTAATTCTCCCTTTCTCAAAAAATTAATTACAGATTCTACTACATTCCCACAATTTGTTTTATGAACTTGAACTACAGCATTACCTAATGACTCATGGTTAAAATATGGCATTGCTTCTTTCATTTTTTCAAAAGGGTTTTCAATTATAGTATTTGAAAATTGTTTTTTCCCTTCTATAAATGCTTTTACCTCTGCTTCAACTGTTGTTTCTACAATAGAAAAACCTGGCGGCACATGCCCTCCCAAATGCTCCAGCTCTTCTATTAACTTTTCTCCCTGTAAATTACGCCATTTTTTGTAGAACATATGCATTTCTGCTTTGGTAAACTCTTCAATCACTTCGCCTTTGTACACAAGAGCATAAGCATTTAAAAATTTCCCCTCTCTTTGTCCATATAAGAAAACTACCCCATTTTCAGCCATGGTATTACCAAGGGCTCTGTATTCCGCGCCGTGAAAAATTTCCTTGGGTTCCAATACTTTTATCGTATTCCTTTGGAAGTTGGTAATATTGGTTTCCAGAGCTGCTTTTAGTACTAAAGTTTTAAGGTAATTCTTTGCACTACCGTCTGCCATTTTTGCGATCAGTTTGGCTGCTCCGGTATAAAAACCACCTACAACAGTTAAACCTGCCAATGCAATACCTCCCACCCTATAGATCTCTTCCCAGACTGCCAGAAATTCTGCTCCTCCTTCATATGTAGCAATTTCTTCTTTAAACGCCTGTACGGTAAGGTCGGCTCCCGCCAAAGAGATATCGGCTGCTGCCAGTAGAATAAAATAGGGGTTTCCGGCTGCTAACGAGGCAACACCAATTACAATGGCAAGGAGATTGGCTGCAATACGGATATTCCGCTGCACAACCGCCCATTCTTCTGCGTCTGCCAGTGCTTTCAGATAAATAGCAGGCACCAGATATACTTCTTCCTTTTCTCCGCTGATATCTGTAAGATACACCATATCTAAAGGATGAAATTGCGCCCCTTCATCCAGATCTTCCTTTACGGCCTCTGTTGCATTTGGATCTCCTTCTTTCGGGACAATTTTTACATTTCGCTGTACCTCTTTTTGTTGCTGTAAGAAAAAAGTATCCCTGTACTGATCATTACTGCCCTGGAAAATGCCCATTTCCAGAATATCACTGTTTATTGTATAGCCTTTTCCAATGGTAAAGGATCTGGCTTCTTTTTTCCGCTTGTCATTGTTGGCAAACATTGAAAACAGCATCATGATATTAGCCAGAATCATCCGGTTGGTTTGCATCTTACCATCATACTCCGTGCTCCCGTCTAAATTGTAATAGATCCTGTTCAGTTTATCCGGATTTTCGCGGAAATAGGCGAGCACAGGAACCGGATCTCCAATGGCTTTGAAAATCTGTATCACTGCCGAACTGCTGTCTTTGAAAATATCCGAATCATCACCATTTGAAAGAATTTCAAGATGATTAAAAAACGTCAGATTGTCAATATGCGCAGAGAGTCCAGACAAAATAGTTTCAGGAATGTTTTCGTAGATGAATTTCAGAGATTTAGAATTTTCATGCTTTTTGATCGCATGTGCGAAGTTTTTCAGAAAGTATTTATAATCATCATCATAGTTATCAATATCACCATAGCCTAATACGATATTTAAATCTCTGAATTCCTGATAAGAACAGGTTTCCAAAATAATTGCTTTTTCGGCGCTTTGACCATAGAAAAAATTGATCCTGTAATAGATTTTCTCGTTGCCAACGTCTATTTCCTGGGTTATTTGGGTCTGGTTCCATTTTACTGGGACATTTTCTACTTTTGAGTTCAGATAAGCTTTCAGTCTGATGAAATTTCTGCCCGGAAGAGAAAGACTTTTGTTTGGGGTATTAGAATGATAATCAATCGGATTATATTCCAGAATATAATCTTTCATACCACTGTTGGCATACTTAATTTTTGAAACCAAAAGTTCCAGATTGATATATTCATCCGTCTGCCAGTCTGTAATGTCTGAAGCTGGAGACGAAGCTGGTAAAGAGGTTTCTTTTTGTAAATCTGTGGGTTGTTTTAATGTTTTGCTAAAAAAAGATTCAGTGGACAGCAAATGATTTGATAAAGACTGCAGGGTTCTTTTACTCGTTTCATCTAAGTCGTCAAAATCTTTAAAATAATTGTCATAATTCATTGCTTAAAATTTTAGGTTGATAAAAATTCAGCATGAAAATCTAAACAAGGTTCAGGTACGGATTTAAATTTTTGTCAAGAGTTCCTTAAAATTTAAGTCTCATTCTTAAGGAAATATACAATACAGATATCCGCCTTAAACATTGTTATTAAATTTCATATTTGTGTTTTATTATTACAAATATCAATGCGGAAAGCGACAGAACTTGACGTATCAAAATTTAAATTGAATAGGATTTCATTTTGAAACGATGACTATATTAATGGAAACACACTAATTTGACTATGATTTAAAGATATCTATCTTATAATAATGGAACGGAATATCTATGGATTTCCTAGTATTTTACGTGATTAACAGAAACAAAAATCCCTCCGTAATCAAATTACAGAGGGAATTGTACCCCAGACGGGACTTGAACCCGTACGTCCTTGCGGACACAGGATTTTAAGTCCTGCGTGTCTACCAGTTCCACCACCAGGGCATGGTGTGGGCAAAAAAAAAGATCCGAACCAAGGGTTCCAACCTTTTCTGTGACTCTGTGAAGAGCCTTTTCGCATAGTGCGGATGAAGGGACTCGAACCCCCACGCCTCACGGCACCAGATCCTAAGTCTGGCGTGGCTACCAATTACACCACATCCGCTGATTTTTGCTGATCTGAATTTCAGATTCAACCTTATTTCTTACAAATATAAAATATTTTATTTAAAGAACACTCTCTAATTAAAACAAAAAACCCTCCGTAAGATATTACAGAGGGTCTTGTACCCCAGACGGGACTTGAACCCGTACGTCCTTGCGGACACAGGATTTTAAGTCCTGCGTGTCTACCAGTTCCACCACCAGGGCATGGTGTGGAGCGAAAAACGGGATTCGAACCCGCGACCCCAACCTTGGCAAGGTTGTGCTCTACCAGCTGAGCTATTTTCGCATAGTGCGGATGAAGGGACTCGAACCCCCACGCCTCACGGCACCAGATCCTAAGTCTGGCGTGGCTACCAATTACACCACATCCGCTGGTTTTTTTATACTGTAAGTTTTAAAGAGCTTGCTTCGTTTTTGTGAGTGCAAATATAGGACAATTTCCTTTACTACCAAACTTTTCAGGAAAAAAAATTAAATTTTCTATATTTTTTTTTCACGTCACCTTTTATTACATTTCATTTTCTTATTTTTACATCGTTAATATTTACAATATGGAATTACAAGGAACGGTAAAGAAACTTTTTGATGCTCAAACATTTGCGAGCGGGTTTCAAAAAAGAGAAATGGTTATTTTGACCCAGGAACAGTATCCACAGCCGATAAACATAGAATTTTTATCTGATAAAATCAGTTTATTAGATAACCTTAAAGAAGGAGAAAACGTAAAAGTAGGAATCAACATCAGAGGGAGAGAATGGGTTTCTCCTCAAGGTGAAACTAAATACTTCAACTCTATTACAGGCTGGAGAGTAGAGAAAGTTTTTGAAAACGCTTCAGAACCAACTCAGGCAATGCCTCAACAATCAGCATCTCCCGTTTCTAACGAGAATCCTTTTGCCGGAGACGATGATGATGATTTACCTTTTTAATTAAAGAATAAAGATCAAATATAAATCCTGCTTTTTGAAGTGGGATTTTTTTTCTAAAAATGGTCCGATTAGACGAAAACGAGATTTCATTTCCTGATCCTGAACTGTATGAGGGTCATGAAGGGGTGGTTGCTTTTGGAGGCGACCTATCTGTAGAACGCATTTGGTTTGCTTATCAACTGGGTATTTTTCCCTGGTACAATCCCGGAGAAGAAATCCTCTGGTGGTGCCCTGATCCGAGATTTGTTCTGGTTCCGGAAGAATTAAAGGTTTCAAAATCAATGAGAAAGGTACTGAACAGAAATGTTTTTACTTTCTCAGAGAATCAGAGTTTCAGAGAAGTGATCAGAAACTGTCAGCAGGCGACCCGCAAAGGACAGTCAGGAACATGGCTTTCCGAAGAATTGATGAATTCTTTTATCAAGCTTCACGAATATGGCCTGGCCAAAAGTATTGAAGTATGGCAGGAAGGAGAACTTGTAGGCGGCTTTTACGGATTACAGATTGGGAACGTCTTTTGTGGCGAAAGCATGTTTGCAAAAGTAAGCAATGCATCCAAAGCTGGATTTATCCACTTCGTAGAAAACAACAAAGACAAGATAGAATTAATTGACTGTCAATCCCATACAGAACATCTTGAAAGTTTAGGAGCAAAAATGATTCCTAAAAAAGAATTTCTAAAAATCTTACACGAAAATAATGAACGCAGATAAAGAAAAATGGGTTCTTCTGGTTATCCTGAGTATTATCTGGGGATCATCCTTTATTTTAATCAAAAAATCGCTGGAACATTTTAATCCGTATCAGGTAGGATCTTTAAGGGTTCTTATTGCAGGGATTATTTTACTTCCGGTTGCTATTTCCAATTATAAGCTCTTTCCTAAAAAACATCTGAAATGGCTAATTTTGGCAGCTTTTACAGGGAATTTTATTCCTATGTTTTTGTTTCCGATTGCAGAAACAGAAGTAAGCAGTAGTATTGCGGGGATTATCAATTCAATGATGCCTATTTTCGTGATTATTGTAGGTGCACTGGTATGGAAATTCGAAACGACAAAAAAGCAGATTACAGGAACGTTAATAAGCTTCACCGGAGTCTGTATCCTTGCATTTGGAGGTGGTGACAGCGGAGATTTGAAAATGATTCCCATCCTTTTGTTGTTATTGGCCACTTTATGTTATGCATTGAGTACAACAACGGTAAAATCGAAACTTATGGAAGTTTCGTCTACTGTTTTATCGGCTTTTGTGTTCTCATTTGTGTTATTATTCCCCTCCATTATAGCCCTGACCTCCACTGGATTCTTTTCGGAATTTAGCTTTTCGAAGGATAATCTGCTGGGACTTATGTTTGTCAGCCTCTTATCGATCTTCGGAACGGGTCTGGCAATGACCATGAATTATCGTTTGCTGAAAGTTTCTTCTCCTCTTTTTGCCTCCACAGTTACTTTAGTAATGCCTATTGTTGCTATTATCTGGGGAATTTTAGATGGCGAAAAACTAACGTATTTACAATTTATAGGAGCAGGAATTATCATTGGAGGACTGATCTTTTTGAGAACAAATCAAAAAAAATAAAATTATATTATAAATTAAATTATATTTGACTAATTTAATTTATAACTATGAAAAAAAATCTACTTTTTGGCTTATTGGCCCTATCTGCCATTTCATGCTATAATTCTGATGATACTCCTTTTGACAACAGCGATCCTTCTGCTCAAAGCGTAATTCTTCCTACTAGAATGACGATGGATGGCATTGTAATGAAAATCAATTACAACGGAACTAAAATCATCAGTATGATTAACAATATTAATCATGGGCAAAGAATTGAATTCACCTATACGGACGACTATGTCACCGGTATTAAACATTACGAAAATAATATTCTTGAAAGTACGGTTGAATACGGCTATAATAACGGACGTATGGCGTCTGCTGTTACTAAGGAATATTCTACTACAGGTACAGTACAGAATACAGTCGCATTTGCTTATACCTACACAAGCAATACAGAAATCAGCGTAAAAAAACAGACAACTTCGGGAGCTGCCGGTTCATCCACGATCAACAGTATACTTACTTACAGCAATGGAAATATGGTAAGTAATATAGGTTCAGGAACCGGAACCGTAAATGGCAATACGGTTAATTACACAGAGAATGAGACCTACACTTATACGGATAAAAACTATCCTTTTAAAAATGTAAAGGGTTTCGACAAAATCATATTTAACGGAAATGAGAGCGATGGCGTAAGCATGCTGTTTTCGAATATAAAGAACAGTTTAAGCACCTATAAAGGGCAATTCACCAATACGGGAGGAGGAACAACAACCGGAACTACCGCTCATAAGTATACAACCACTTTCAATGCTGCAGGCTATCCGTCTGAAGAAAGCAGGCAGTCTCTTGATATGAATGGAAATGCAACCAGCAATGCTCCGGATAAATTTTTCTATGAATATAACTTCCAATAAAAAAACCTGCAAAAATGCAGGTTTTATTGTTTTTAAATTAATTTAATTCTTTTTTCTCACTCTACTTGCTTTAGCTTTTTTCACCTCATCTTTAATGAAAGGATATTTTTTCTGCATATCCTTAACTAAAGAAGGATCCAAATCTAATGCTTTCTGAAGAGCTTCCATTCCCTTATCCTGGTCTTTCAGGTTAAAAAAACAATTGCTTAACTGATAAAACAGTTCTGCTCTGTGGTGATTTTTTAACGCTTTATTCAGAACGGTTACCGCATCTTCATACTCTCCTACCAACATCAAAACTTCTGAATAGGCATACCAGTTGTAGAATCTTGATGGTTCTGCATCCACAAGCTTTTTAAGACAGGTAAGACTTTCTTCAAACTTCCCTGAATCAATGAACAGGAAAGCCAGTCTTTTTTGATAATCAAGATTGTTTTCATTAAGCTGGGTAGCTTCTTTGGCATAATACAATGCTTCAGACATTCCGCCCATTTCTTCGTAAAGATAAGACTGTTCCATCATTGCAAGATAAAACTGAGGGTCTTCTCTTAATGATTTCTGAAATGCATTTAACGCTATAATGGGCTGTTTTAATGCTTTATTACACAATCCGATTTTATAAAAAGTAAATGCTTTTGTGTATTCCAGTTCCAGCATTTCTTCATAGGTCTCAATTGCTTTTTGGTATTGTCCCAAAGCTTCATAACAGGCTGCTTTATTGGCATATACTCCTACAGAGTTTGAGTTGATTGCCAACAAATAATCGTAGCCTCTTATCGCTTCATCATAATTTTTTCTGTTGAAATAGAATTGTCCGTATTCAAACCATGCGGTTTCTGAATAAGAGAATTCATCTAAATATTCATTAAGAAAGGCAATAGCCTCCTCGCTCTTATTCAAATCACTGAAACACACCATACAGTTTTCCAGTGAATATTCATCCAACGGATCTTCTTTCAGTGCTTTTCTGTAATGTTTAAGAGCGTTAAAAGGATCTCCGAGATTCACATATTCATCCGCAATAAAGTTGTGGAGAAAGTTTTCTTCTTCCTCTAATGTCAAAGCTTTTTTACAGATTTCAATGGATTTTCTGGGATTTCCTAGGTTCGAATAATACTTGGCATAACAAACCAAAAAGTCAGTGCTTTCCATAGAGGCACCTTTCAATTCATCGATAAGTTCTTTCGCCGTATTATACTCTTCCCACTCCAGAAGGATCTCAAGTCTTTTGATCTTAATATCCAACGAATTAGGGTGAAGCTTTAGTCCATAATTAACAGCCATGTCAGCGTAATTAAAATCACCAAGCTCCAAATAATAAACAATAATGTCTTCTAACTCTTCTGTATCGAAGTAGAATTCGTCATTGTTTTCCATCATTTCCTCGAACTTTTTTACAAGTTCATTTCCAAAATACTCTTCCAATAGTGTCCTCTTTGTCGGCCTGATGTCTGAATTTGCTTACAAACCTCGGCAAACGATTAGTTAATAATACATCTGAAACTGATATTCAAATATTTATGCAAAGTTGCAACTTTTTTTTGAATTTTCCATTTCATTAATTTCTATTATAAAAATAGTAAAAAAAGAAAACCAATAAAAGGATTGTGGATAAAAAAACGGAAATTGGGGTTAAATTCTTATTACAAGACGTTTTCCACTTTGTATCTCAGCATTCCATATAGTTTCGATATTTTTAATATCAACGTCCTGTGTTTCCATTTTAATCTTTCCGTCTACAGCTGCCTGAAACATTTCAGGAATAATTTCTGAAAACAGAAGGGCTGATTCTTCTTTTGTCCAACTTCCCAATCCGGATCCTGAGATCTGAATATCTGTTCCTCTGAGGATCTGTGAAGACAGCTGGATGGTATCTCCGCTCATTCCTCCTATGGTTACCAGTTTTGTTTTATGAGAAAAGGTTCCGTCTCCTTTAAAAGCGGACAATATCATTTCTATAGAATGTCCCCAGATATAATCCAAAACAATATCAATAGGAGTTTCTTCATGAATTTCTTTTATTTTTTGTTTAAAATCATGATCTGCTAATTTGAGTGAAACAACTTCATCAGCTCCAAGCTCACGTAAAGACTGCAGAGATTCTTCATTTCTTCCTGTAACAATGATTTTACCGGCATTATATAATTGGGCGATCTGAACAGCAATTCTGCCTGTAATTCCGGTTGCTCCGTTAATCAGAACGGTATTTCCTTTTTGTATTCCGGCTTTAAACTTTAAGGCCATTGCAGATCCCATAACGGCATTTGGCAGTGCGGCGGCTACAGAAAAGTCCAGTTGTTCAGGAATTGGAATGATCATTTTTTTATCTGCTACAGCTTTTTCAGCTACCGTTCCTTTTTTACTGAAGAAATAAACTTTATTTCCATTTTCCAGATATCCTACTCCATCTGTCCCGATAATAGTGGGTTGATGTTCCTGATTTTCTGTGGAATAATGATTTCCTCCAGCTCTGGCTCTGTCAAGATTTTTAATAGACGCGGCTTTTACTGAAACCAGAATTTCATTTTCATTCATAATTTCAGGTGCCGGAAAATCTGAGTATTGAGGAATGCTTCCTTTTTCAAATACTACTGCTGCTTTCATTCTTTTTAATTTTTAAGCAAAATTATTGAGGATGAATGCTGTTGGGCGATAACATTTGTTATGAGTTTGGGAATTTGTTTGGGAAAGGAAGGAGGGAAGCCGGACGTTTATAAAACCCGAAATATATTTTAAACGCAGAGAGTGCTAGGTGACACAATATTATGCATTATTTGGGCGCAAAGGCACTTCGTTTAGCAAAGAACGGTTATAATCGATGAGTGAAACGCCTTTGTGGACATTTTCAACAATACATATTATTCTTTGCGGACATCACGTTTAAGATGATCTCGAATTTATACAGTATCTTTTTAAACTTCTGCCTTCCATCTTCCAGCCTATCCCAGTCTCTCTTTCAATATTTTGCTTTTGATTCTGCTAAGATGTACCGTCGTAATCCCCAGATAAGAAGCAATATAATGCTGGGGAACTCTTTTAATAATCTCCGGTTTGGTTTTAGCAAGATTGATGTACCGCTGCTGGGGTGTATCTTTAATGAATGAAAAGAAATGCTTCATATAATCGAATACTCTTTCAAAAAGGGCATCCATAAAGAGATTTCTGAGCTCACGATTTTCATATACTTCTTCCAGAAAAGCTTCTACATCGGGCTTATTAATTTTATATAAAATACAGGGTTCTATAGTCTCAAATGAAACCATACTTGGCAAGCCTTTTTTAAAACTTTCAAGGGATGAAAACATTGTATTTTCAAGGAAAAACTGAAATGTTACGTCTTTTCCGTCATTATTATACCAGGCTCTTACCATACCTTTTTCAATGTAATAGGCATTGTAGGAAACCTCTCCTTCTTTTAAAAGCAAAGTTTTAGCCGGGACTTCCATTCGTTCAAAGCTGCCCAGAAATTTTCTCCACTTTTCTTTAGGAAAGGGAAATCTGTTTTTGATATGTTCAAACATTCCTGATAAAAAAAGAACGGACTCATTGTCCGTTCTTCAAATATTTTTAGATTAAACTCTTAATTTTAGCAATGATATCATCACCTAACTGATCAGCTTCTTCCTGAGAATGAGCTTCTGTATAAATTCTGATGATGGGTTCTGTATTGGATTTTCTAAGGTGAACCCAATTGTTTTCAAAGTCTATTTTAACGCCATCTACAGTGGAAACTTCTTCATTCTGATATTCCTGTTCCATCTTGCTTAAGATAGCATCTACATCAATCTCCGGAGTCAGTTCTATTTTCTTTTTACCCATAAAATAGCTTGGATATCCTGCTCTTAGTTCAGAAACCGTTTTGTTTTCTTTCGCCAAATGCGTTAAAAATAGGGCTACACCAACTAAAGAATCTCTTCCGTAATGCAATTCAGGATAGATAATTCCTCCGTTTCCTTCTCCTCCGATGACAGCATTTTTCTCTTTCATCAGAGTTACTACGTTTACTTCTCCTACTGCACTGGCAAAGTATTCTGAGTTGTGGGTATGTGCTACATCTCTCAAAGCACGGCTTGAAGAAAGGTTAGAGATTGCCACCCCATTCTGGTGTTTCAACAGGTAATCTGCAACGGCTACCAGTGTATATTCTTCACCGAACATTTCTCCTTTTTCGTCAATCAGCGCCAGTCTGTCTACATCCGGATCTACGACAACTCCCAAATCAGCGTTTTCTTTTTTCACCAATTCGCAGATGTCTCCCAAATGTTCTTTCAAAGGTTCAGGATTGTGTGGGAAATGTCCTGTAGGCTCACAGTATAATTCGACTGTTTCACAGCCTAATTTATCCAAAAGCATAGGAATTGCAATTCCTCCTGTAGAGTTTACCGCATCCAGGGCTACTTTAAAGTTTTTAGCTTTGATTGCTTCCACATCTACCATTGGTAAATCCAGGATCTGCTGGATATGGATATCGAAAGCATCGTCTCTTGTTTCATATTTTCCAAGATCATCCACTTCCGCATAGTTGAAGTCTTCACTCTCTGCCAAGGCCAGTACTTCAGCTCCGTTTTCCCCGGTGATAAATTCTCCTTTTTCGTTTAATAACTTAAGTGCATTCCACTGTTTTGGGTTGTGGGAAGCGGTAAGGATGATTCCTCCGTCTGCATTCAGCTCAGGAACCATTATTTCTACTGTTGGCGTTGTAGAAAGTCCAAGATCTACTACATTAATCCCCAATCCCTGCAATGTGGCCGTTACCAGAGAAGAAACCATCTGACCAGAAATTCTGGCATCTCTTCCGATGATAAGAGTAAGGTCTTTTTTGTTTTTATTATTTTGAAGCCAGGTTCCGAATGCGGAGGCGAATTTTACCACATCCAGCGGTGTTAAGTTATCATTTACTTTTCCACCAATGGTTCCGCGAATTCCGGAAATAGATTTTATTAATGACATGATGTTTTTTACTTTTATTTTGTTCTTTCTAAATTTTCCAACGCAAAGATACTTAAAAGAGCCTTCAACTTATAGAACCGGAATCTTTTTTTGGACTTTATCATAGGTATTTTTTACAACTTTCGGCGGTGCAAAACGATACCCTATATATAACAATCCATAGAGATTATTATTTTCTACTGTCTGATTATTTTTCTGATCATAAGCATAGGTCTTAAAATTCATTTTTCCTCCAAATAAAAACCGGTCAGTATTGTATCCTATATGAAGCCCACCCTGCATTCTTATGGTTGCATACTGGGCATTTTCTTTTACTCCTCCATTATCAAAATCTCTGTAACTGGAAAATTTCCCTCCGATTCCAATAGCAAGGTAAGGTGAGATGTTGACATTCTTTCCAATGACCCAATTATAGAAATACCCTATGTTTCCACCAATATTATATTGAGTTTCTTTGCTTTTCACTCCATCAATTGTGTTTCTGAAAACAGTAAGGTCATAATCCAGAAATGGCACCCAGCTTCCGCTGCTTTTATACTGCCATTCTCCCTGTGTATAAATACTTCTTGCTGAAAAATTTTTATTGAGAATATAGGAAGTAGATCCACCAAAGGTTTGTACTCTTAAATCCGGGAACTGAATGTATGGATCTCTTCCTTCCTGCCATTCAGGCCACAGGTCTTTCATGTTTTCTACATAGAAGCCTTTCACATTTTTATAATAAACATTCTGTATGAATCTTCCCGGAAAAAATCTGAAGCTTAAATCAGTATAGGAGCTTTTCCCCTTCATTTCATCATCATTATTTCCATCTAAAAATCTGGGGGCAAATGATACTGTTGCACTTATTATTCTATAATCGATGGAAAAGGATGTTTTGGTTTTATTGTTGATTGACAAGTCCATCTCGAATGCGTCCTTACCTTCTCCTGCAGAAAAAACATAGTTCTCGATATTGGTATCAAGATTCACACGAATCATTACCTGGTCTGCATAAGACTTGGTATTTGCGGTATCTGCCTGTGCTTTTACCTGAAAGGCTGATAAAGAAAATAATAGGAATAATCCTGTCTTAAAAAAATTCAAACCGAATAATTTACATTAGAAAAATGAAATTACTACATTTTTTTCAATTATCCGATCAACCCAGTATTAAGAACAGCCGCAATCTTTATCGCAGTTGGTTCTTTTGGAGCTGAATTTTTTAGGTGCAAAATTCTTTTTAAGTACTTTAAATAAAGAGTAACAAGCGAATGCTACAATTAATACAATAAGTACGTACTGAATAATTAATGATGAATCCATTACTTTAAAATCTGATATGCTATCATCGACACAAAATATGCCAAACCTGTCATCATGACTACCTGAAAGCAGGTCCATTTCCAACTTTTGGTTTCTCTGTAGACTACTGCAAGTGTAGAAACACACTGCATTGCAAATGCATAGAAAAGAAGAACTGAGATTCCGGTAGCAAAACTGAAGATTTTTTCTCCGTTGGGTTTCACATCTCTTCTCATTTTATCAATTACTTTTACTTCGGGAGCATCATCTTCCAAACTGTAAAGTGTAGACATTGTTCCTACGAAAACTTCTCTTGCGACGAAGCTGGTAAGAATTCCCACTCCCATTTTCCAGTCGTAGCCAAGCGGAGCAATCACGGGTTCTATTCCTTTACCCATTTTCGCAAGGTAAGAATGGTCAAGGTGAACATCTGTAGCTACAAATTCATTGGTTTTCTGGCTGGGTCCAAAGTAACTCAGAAACCAGATGATGATACTTACGATGAAAATTATTTTTCCTGCTCCGGTAATGAAATCCCATACTTTTCCCAGAACCATTTTAAAGTCATATCCGAAAAGTGGTTTTTTATAAGCGGGAAGGTCCATTACAAGGTACGTTTTTCCTTTACTTTTAATAAATCTTTTAAGGATTGCTGCTGAGAATAAAGCGACTAAGAAGCCAAGAAGGTACATTCCCATCAAGACCAGCGCCTTATATTTTATTCCTAAAAATGTTCCTTCTGAGATAATCAGTCCGATGATAATACTGTATACCGGAAGTCTTGCAGAACATGTCATAAATGGGGTTACCAGTATGGTAAGCAGTCTTTCTTTTACGTTTTCAATATTTCTTGTAGAAATCACAGCAGGAATAGCGCAGGCTGTACCTGATACAAGCGGCACTATACTTTTCCCGTTAAGCCCGAACGGACGAAGTAATCTGTCCATCAGGAATACGACTCTTGCCATATATCCTGAATCTTCCAGCAGGTAAAGGAAATACAACAGGATTCCGATCTGTGGAGCAAAAACTACAATTCCTCCAATTCCCGGAACAATTCCGTTAGAAATCAGTGAATTAATTGGTCCTTCCGGAAGATGTTCGCTTGTAAATGCAGCAAGCCAGGAAAATGTTTCTTCGATCCAGTTCATAGGATATTCCGCAAGGAAGAAAACGCTTTGGAAAATAACCAGCAGGATGAGCAAAAAAACTACATAACCCCAGAATTTATGGACTAAAACTTTATCCAGTTTTTCGGTCAGTAATTCTTTGAACTGAGCTTTTTTAGAAATAACATCAGCCAGTATTTTGTCTACATTCTGATATCTTCTTACGGTTTCCTGAACTTGTAATCTTTTCGGAACCAGACTTTTAGAATCAGATTCATTGAGCTGTTCCATTACTGAGCTTATTCTTCCAAGATCTGTTCCCAATGAAAGGCTCATCCAGGCTTTATATTCATTATCGAAACCTTTATGTGCTGCCAGTTTCTGAATAAAATCTCTGTGTTCGTTGGGGGTTTCAAAAGAAACTGTATTTGTTTTTACAAATTCATTGTTGTAAACAGCTTCTCTCACGGTATCAATTCCAATCTGCTCTTTGGCGTTGGTCTGAATAATCCGGATCCCTAATGCTTCGGAAAACTTTTGAATATCTATGGTGATTCCTCTTCTTTCGGCCTGGTCAATCTGATTGACAATCAGAATCATTGGAATGCCAAGATCCTGAATCTGCTGAAATAGAAGCAATCCTCTTTTTAAACTTAATGCTTCAAGAATATAAACAACTCCTGCGTAGTTTTTCTGCTCGTCGATAAGGTATTTGGAAAAAATAGCTTCATCTTCTGAGCTTGGGTAAACGCTGTAAGAACCAGGAAGATCAATGACTTCCACTTCTTCGTTTTTATACGTATAGTTCCCCGAGTGACTGGCTACGGTAACGCCGGCATAGTTTCCGGTTTTCTGCTTTTTGTTGCAAAGTGTATTGAAAACCGTTGACTTTCCTACATTAGGATTTCCGACTAAAAGTATCTGTTTTTTCTTGTTTTCCTGCATTAATTCAATTCTTCAACAATGATGTAATCTCCTTCTTCCTCACGAAGAGCAATCCGGCTTTTTTCTGCTCCAAACTCCACATACATAGGCCCATTGAATGGTGCCTGATACAAAATTCTGAAAGAGGTTTCCGGAAGAAGCCCCATTTCAATAATTTTATTGGGCATTTTAAGATGGTCGTTATCATACCCCAATATCTTCCCCATTTTGTTTTTAGGGAATCCACTTAATTTATGTAATCCTTTCTCTTTCAAAGCCTAATTTTTAGTCCTGCAAATATACGCTATTTAAATTTAATCTAAATAACAAGGTTCAGAAAGAAAACTTCCTGAACCTTATAATTTTTTTTACTATTTAGTTATAGACCTCCAAAACTAGCTATACAACTGGCTGTTGCTGCTGCCTCAACAAAGCCTTCTTCAGTAGGTATTCCCATGGATATGTACATTAAAGAAATAGATATTGAATTGTTGAAAACACATTGTTGGAAAGGATTCAATCTTTTTGCTGTTGCCATTTTTATTACCCCTTTTTCATCCTTAAAATTCTTTTTAGCTATAAGAACAGTTTCCGTTTTTGGGGTTTCGATTGTATTTGCTTTTGGTTCTTCTATTTTTGCAAATACAACGGCTGATGTCATCAATAATGATGCAATAATAATTTTTTTCATGGTATGGTATTTTAAATTAGTTTTTAACAAAAAAGAAATCAACCCAGACACGCAATGTATTTGGGTTGATGGTAAATCTTATTATGAAACTCCTTCTGACTCAAGCTGGAAGCAATGAACAGCAGGTCCTACGAAAATAGGCCCTAAAGCAAGTTCAATAATACATTTTTCTTCATTAGTCAATTCCCTCTCTTTTGCCGTTGTAGATAATGCAATAGGCTTTTGTAGTTGATTTGTATTTTCGATAGTCTTCTTAGCAACTAAAACAGTTTCTGTGGTATTTTTAGGCTCCTCAATTTTATTTGGAGATTCTGTTTTTGCAAATGCAACTGCTGATGTCATCAATAATGATGCAATAATAATTTTTTTCATGGTATAATATTTTAAATTAGTTTTTAACAAAAAAAAGAAATCAGCCCAGACACGCAATGTAGTTGGATTGATGGTAAATCTTATTAAGAAATTCCTTCTGCGCCAAGCTGGAAGCAATGAACAGGAGGTCCGGCAATTATAGGACCTACAGCAAGTTCAATAGCACATTTTTCTGCTGTAGTCAATTCCTTCTTTCTTGCGGTGGTGGATAATGTAATAGGTTTTTGTAGTTGATCTGTATTTTCGATAGTCTTCTTAGCGACTAAAACAGTTTCTGTTGCATTTTTTGGATTCTCTGTTTTTGGAGATTCTGTTTTTGCAAACAATAGGGCAGATGTTGTCACTAAAACTGCGACAAAAGTTTTTTTCATGGTATAATTTTTAAATTAGTTTTAACAAACATATGAGAATAAAAAAACAAAATCAAATATTTTTTGAAAAAATTTAAAAATTTCTACGAATCAAGTATAGAATTTATCTAATAAAAAGAAATCAACCCAAATACATTGCTGTATCTGGGTTGATTCAAAATATAATTTAGTTGATATGAAGCTTATTTTTTCTTCTTGTCAGAAGCCTGTTCTTTTTCTATTGGGTTGTCATTGGATCCGAAGAAATCTTTCACCTGTTTTTCCATCCTTTTCATAAAATCACCAATGGTTCCATCTGTTCCGGGCATTGGTTTGCTCATCGTCTCAGCAGTCATATAGGGACGAGATTCAGCAAATGGATCTGCTTTAAAGGCATCAAATGACTTCTTGAATTTTTCTTTTGTAGTTGGTGTTACCGTATTACTAGACATTCCCATCTTTGCATTAATCTTATCTGCATAAGACACTTCGTCGTAGTTTTCTATTTTTTTATTCCCACTTAACAGCCATGAATAATTTTTATCCGCGTCTTCAATTTTTACAATCAAACCTGGCAGTCCATAAAATTTATAAGGTCCATCCTGAAAAGGAATATCTGAGCTGAACCATGCCGTCCATGTTCTTCCTCCAAATTCAGTGGTCGCTTTTTGTGTATTATAAGTTCCTATTTTTTGTTTTTCTGGTAAAATATTCCACTGCAATTTCACATCATCATCATAAGAGAAAAAGTTTCTACTAATCTTATCTACATATTGTACTTTCATTTCCGGATAGTTTTTAAGAATCTTGTATGAAAACTTAGGCCATCTTATCATTTTACTCATATCCTTAAAGGATTTGGTTTTTTCCATCTCTTCTACCTGAACTTTAATAATTGAATCCTGGGCAGGCATTGTATAATCCTGATAGATAGATTTTTTAGGAGTAATATCCAAAATGGTAATCACTTTATCCAGCTTCGCTGAATCTTTCTTCGGTTTAAAAGTCAGTTCATAAAAGAAACGATTCGCGGTTTCCTTTGACTCCTGAGCTCCTGCAAAAGCAAATAGAGCGATAAGAAATACGGAGAATAACTTTTTCATTGTAGCAAGTTTATATAATTAGTAATGATATCTATTCTTTTGTTACAGTTTTTTTCAAATTTTATTTTCAGGAAAAGTATTCTTTGCTTTCAAGTCTTTCCAGATTAAAAAATTATGATTCTCTTAAAACAGTTTCATTTTTAAAACGCTTACCTTTAAGTTTCTAAAAAACAAAATATTATGGATACCTTATCTCAATTAAAATCCGAACTGGAGGGAGAATTCCAAACCACAAAAAAATTTATTGAACGATTCCCTGAAGGTAAAAACGACTTTGCTCCGCATGAAAAAAGCATGAAGATGATGCCGCTTGCCACTCATCTTGTAGAAGTTTTTGAATGGCCGAACACCATTTTAAATACTTCTGAACTTGATTTTGGAAAAGGAGACTACAAACCTACCGTTCTTTCTACAAAAGAAGACCTTCTTAAAAAGCTGGAAGAAGATTATCAGGCTGGCAAAAAAGCATTAGAAAACAGTACAGAAGAGGATCTGAATCCCAGCTGGACGATTAAAAATGACGGCCATGAACTGGCAAGCTGGAGTAAGTACGGAGCAATCCGCCATGCATTAAACCAGATCACTCATCACAGAGCGCAACTGGGAGTATATTACAGACTGAACAATATTCCTTTGCCGGGAAGCTATGGGCCTTCAGCAGACCAGCAAAGTTTTTAATTTTAATATATAGTATATCTCAACAAAAAACCAATCCGGATGGATTGGTTTTTATTTTATTTAAAGTTGAATTTCACACTTAACATGACCTGGCTTGGACGGAGCTGCATGGTCGTCTGAGTAATCGTTGTATTATCAATATCTATTCTTTCAAATACTTTCTTGTTTGCGATATTCATCCACTTCAGTTCAAAATCAACTTTCTTTTTAGCCCATGAGAACTGATAAGAAAGGTCAAAGAAACCGTTGTTATATTTTACATCTGCAGATTTTGAATTGATCTGATCCCAATAAAATCCTATGGTATGGTTTTCTAACGGATAGAAAAATACGTTAAGGTTGTGACTGTATCCTTCAGATTTTCCTTTGTTACCTGTAAGATAAATATTAGAGGTCTTATTCCAGGTTTTAGAGGCGTTAAAGTCTACACTCATCCATGAGAAATAGGTGTTGTTAAATTTAACTCCAAAAGTATTCCCATTCGTTTTATTATCAATATCATCGGTATTTCTAATAGATTGAGATTTAGAGATTGTATTGTTATAGCTTAATGATGCGTTGGTTTTAAACTTAGGAAAATATTTTCCTATTTCCGCATAATAGGTATTGCTGGTTCTTTTATTCTCTCTTTCCAGGTATTCTGTTACTCTGAATCCGGATTCATTAACGATACTTGAGGCAATAAGGTTATTTTTAGCATCACTTATTCTATAGCCTACATTGAAGAAAAGGTTATTTAACGGATTTCTGTATTCCAATCTTGTCCCTACATTTTTAGTATTGGTTTCAGGAATCGGGTTGTTAGGATTCATCACATTAAATCCTGCCGGACTTGTCAGAATATACCCCGCATAGGCAGTCTGAATATCTCCGAAATTATTGCTGATTCCTCCATTCAAACTTGCTTTGAAAAACGAAGCGAATGAATACTGAGCAAAAATATTGGGTGTAAATGTTACTTTACTCAAAGATTTGGAAACATTTCTAAAAGCATCTTCAGCTTTGATATTATTAAAATTAACAGGGAAGCTTGAGAATAAACTCCATGCTTCTGATTTATAATTAATTCCCACTGAGGCAGATGGATTGATTCTCGTAAATTTCAAATCATTTTCATAGGCTAAGCTTGCAAAATCCGGTTTATTCCCGACTGTACTTCCATCAAAATTTGTTGTCAGCTTATCCGTTGAAAGGTCAAATCCTACTTGTGGGGTAAACGTCCATCCTTTCGTAGAAAAACTGATATTTGCAGAATGTGAGGTATCTAAAGATTTGATTCTGAAATACTGCAAAGCCGTACTTCCTGGGGTAAAGTTTATCGTTGTAAAATCTTTGCTTCCCGGTTCTTTGTATGGGAACTGTAAATAGTTTGCAGGAGAAATTTCTAAGATCTGCTTGTCATTCTGATAACTAATATAGGATTTGAAATTCACCATCTTTTCTTTCCAAGGAATAATCGTGCTTAAAGAGTTCTGGAAAGATGTTGTAGGTGATTCTAAAGCTTCGTTTCCTATTCTGTATCCTTGTTTATCATTTCTTTCTGCCAATGCCCTGTCAGCATTCCAGAATTGAGAGAATGTTGTTGTGTTTTTGAAGAATCCCTTTTTAGCATTTTTAGTAAAAATTAATTCCCCTTTTAATTTATCTGTATAGAAGTTATTCAGGAACCTTGTATTATATTGTGTTCCCTGCTGAATGTCTCTGGTAATACTGTTAGACTCTCTTTCCACTGCATTATTAGTATAATTGGCATTGGCTTTAAGCTCCCATTCTTTCTTTTTATCAATATTGGTAAGGTAATTGGCTGAAAGATAGTGAACACTGTTCATCAAATATCTCTTTACCGGAAGATCCGGTACAGTAGCATTTTCAACATTTAACCAATTGTTTTGTGAAATATTACTTCTTCTACCTTCCCACGCGCTTCCGAAAGCAAGGATATTCCCTTCATTTTCTACCTGCTCACCCATATTATTGGTTTTATAATTGACTACCCATTGGCTTTTCTGTCCAAAAAACATGGGAGTCAGTTTTACATTCCAAAGCCATGGATCTCCGAAACCGGTTCCTACTTCTCCTCTACCTGTCATCGTTACAGAGTTTTTAAGCTTGATATTAATCGCTGCCTGATCTGAAGGCACTTTGTCCTGGAGAATTTTTACCGGCTGGTGGTTTTCAAGAACTTCTACTTTTTGTACAGCATCTTTTGGAAGAGAGTTGTTGATGGTTCCATAACCTCCTTCCATAAGGTCTTTTCCGTTCACATAGAATTTATTGATCGCATTACCCTGATATAGAATCGTACCATCATTATTCACCTCAATTCCCGGAATCTTCTTCATCACATCCGCCAGGGTTCTGTCGTTTTTGCTGTTAAAAGCTTTAAGGTCATAAGAAATGGTATCCCCTCTTGCGGTAATCATTTTTGTTTTCAGCTGTACTTCTTTAATTTCTGTGGCTTCGGACTGCATTTTAAAATTCAGCGTCTGATCGCTGTTATTAATCTGCTTTGTAAGTGGTTTTTGGTTGAATGCTTTCACTTTTAGATCCACGTTAGATTCGGCGGAAGTGAAAATTACTTTATATTCTCCTTTGGAATTGGTAATGGCATAAGCCAGAATAGCATCTTTACCGGGCTCTTCTATGGTCACACTGGCGCTTGGTATGGCTACCCCATCATCATCCGTAATCTTTCCCGAAACCGTTTTCTGTGCAAACGTAAGCACAGTAAAGAAAAGCATCAGAAATAAAGAAATATTTTTTTTCATACTTATTATTTGCTCAATTAGTTAACCATTGTAGTTTTTTGTTACACTTTTTATAAAGATGAATTTTATAGGAAAAAGTTAAATTTTTATCACTACAAACATAGTGATATTTTTTTAACCTTTGAATTATTTTTAAAGCAGGTTCATTTTGAATCAATTTTAATGTGGTTTACAATTCATAATATCTCTCTCAAAATATTTTTGAAAACAATATCGGGTATACAAATTCATTAAAAAAACCTGATTATTGACTATTGAAAAATTAGTAACAAAATCCTGATACAGATTGACTTATTTAATAGAAAAAGGGCAATTATTACGAGAAGTGAAAATTTTATTGGGGATTATTATTTTACATAGGAAAATCTGATTTGAATCATAGATTAAAAAAAAATTAAAGACTAGTACATCAACATATATTTAATAATTTTGTAACATAAAATTTACAAAATGGGAATAATTTTAAAGCCTATAGATGTTGTAGATGACATTTCGAAAGAAGAATTCTACGAAAAATATCTGAAGCCAAGAAGGCCCGTTGTCATCAAGAATATGGCAAAAAAATGGCCTGCTTATCAAAAATGGACGATGGAATATATGAAGGAAGTTGTAGGAGATGTAGAGGTTCCGCTATATGACAGCTCAAAGGCAGATCCTTCTGCTCCCATTAATTCTTCAGCCGCAAAAATGAAATTTGGAGATTATATAGATCTCATCCAGCGAGAGCCTACTGATCTCAGAATATTCCTTTTTGATCCTATAAAATTTGCTCCTAAACTTTTGGAAGATTATATTTCTCCTAAAGAACTCATGGGAGGTTTCCTTGATAAGTATCCTAATATGTTCTTTGGTGGTAAAGGATCTGTAACGTTCCTTCACTTTGATATTGATATGGCTCATATTTTCCATACTCACTTCAATGGAAGAAAACATATTCTTCTTTTTGATTATAAATGGAGGGAAAGACTTTATCAGATTCCTTATGCAACCTATGCGCTGGAAGATTACGATATTGAAAACCCGGATTTCACAAAATTCCCGGCACTGGATGGTGTAGAAGGAATTGAATGTTACCTTGAACATGGAGATACATTGTTCATGCCTACAGGATGGTGGCACTGGATGAAATATCTGGATGGAAGTTTCTCAATTTCTTTAAGGGCCTGGGACAAATCATGGGCGGTAAAGGCTCATTCTTTATGGAATCTCACAGTACAGCGTAAATTTGACGACATTATGAAGTCCAATTTCAAAAAGAATTACATGGACTGGAAAGAGAAAATGGCAATTAAAAGAGCAGAAATGGCTTTGAAAAGAGGCTTACCAAGATAATTAAAAAGACGTTTCAAATGAAACGTCTTTTTTTTAGTTTAAATATTCATAATCAATATTTTACAAAACTCTATAAACAGGATACTGTCTAAATGTTTTTTCTTCAAAATATGGGGAATGTCTGTAAATCCAATCCAGTTGTGCAGTTCCATCTTCAGACAATTTTTTATCCAATGCTTTGGCTGATTCAAAGGCTTCTTTCAGTTTTTTATCTTTTTTAAGCAATTCAGCAGCGGTATCTTCGAAAATGTAAGCAGAATAATATTCTTTCTGTGCTAAAATCCCATCGAAGAAATTCCAGTTGAAGAATGAATCCAGTGCTTCAGGCTCGAGGGTTTCTATAATATATTTTACCCCAGACTGATTGGTAGAAACCAGATAATCTCCGGCGGAAAACATCATACTTTTATTGGACTTGTCGACGGTGGTTTCAAAATGCAGATAATGCCCTTCATAAGGGTTTTTAACGGTTTTAAAATCTTTAATTTTATAGGACTCAACCGCCAGAGTACTGTCTTTCTGAATCGGTTTCATCTGAATGTTATTTCTTTTAAATTCTTCAAGAACCCGATACTGTGACTGCGGAATCACGTAATATTTTGGAATGGTAATATATCCCGTTGGAACAGCTGTAGTAAAGAGTTTTATGTTCTTTGTAAACGGCTTGTTTCTGTCATAATACAGCCTTGGTTTCCCGGAAACCTCACTGGGTTTGTATTTTCCTTCGTAGCCTTTAAAATCCATGGTAGAAAACCTGGTGGAATCTATTTTCCAACGGATGCCATACTGTTTCCCAGCCTGATATTGTTTCAGGTTTTCAATACGGAGCTGTTTTATTTTGTGATAATCTTTATCTAAATTCTGCAGGTTGACCCACATATATTTGTAAGTAGCATCCACTCTTTTGTCATAAGGTTTTAACATATGAGTTTCAGGGACTGTTCCTAAAGAATTGAAAAGGGAAGTATACCCTGTGGAATATCTCGGAGAATCTTCAAAGGAAGCAAATCCTACTTCGGGAACATCACCATGAATATTGACATAAGGCGTACTTCCATAGCCCAATTTTTTCATGTCCTCAAGATTTTTAGCCTGATAATCGTTATAGAAATAAGCTCCAAGGGTATTTCCCAGACGTTCTTTAAAGGTTGAAATATAAGTGAATGTATATTGATAATCTGCTCCGTTGCTGACATGGTTATCTATAAAAACATCTGGTTTTAACCATTGATAGATTTCCTGAAAGCTTCTGGCATTTTTAGAATCTGCTTTAATAAAATCTCTGTTCAGGTCATAATTCCTCGCATTTCCTCTGAAACCATACTGCTCCGGGCCATTTTGGTTGGCTCTGGAGTATGAACCCCTATTGAGCATCCCACTTACATTATAGGCAGAAATAGCAGCAATGACAAAATTCTGCGGAGTTTTTATCTTTTTAGTGGCAAGATCTCTCATGAGCATCATGGTAGCATCTATTCCGTCCGGTTCTCCCGGGTGAATGCCGTTGTTGACGAAGAGAATGGCTTTATCTTTTCTTAATTTTTCTAGATCTTTTTCAGGAAAAGGATTGTAAACTACCACATAAATAGGTTTTCCGTTGTCATCTTCTCCTTTTTTAAGGTACTGAATGGTATTGAAGTTTTTAGCCAGATCCTGATAGTAGTTATTCATTTCGTCATAGGTAACAGTCTGGTTGCCATTTCCTTTTTCAAAAGGGGTCTGAAATGATTTTTGAGCAAAAAACAAAGTAGAACTCAGGGTGAATAAAAGATATTTCAGTTTCATTGAAGTCGTATTTTCAGACTTTAAAATTAATCATCTTTTATGAATGGACGAATAAGCGAAATTGTTTTTAAATTAAAACCCTCAAAGGTTTTGAAATCTATGAGGGCTATTTCTCTAATAATCTTAATTTCTTCCTTTTTCATTGGGGTACAAGGCAGGAAGCGGATCACTTTGCCAGAATTGTTTGGAATCAATATCCATGATGGATAAAGATCCGGTATAGGCTGCTCCGGTGTCCATATTCCAGATATTGGCTTTGTTGGCGGGCGTTGTCATTCCAATGTCAATAGTGGGTGTATGTCCGATAAATATTTCTTTGTATAAAAGCAGTCTTTTGGGATACAACTCTGAATTCTTTTCCAGTTTTTTATCCATTGCTACGGCTGTTTCCCATAGGGTTCTGTCCCAACGGTAATTGCTGGAATAGACTTCTTTTTCCGGACCGTGCATAGAAGCATATCCTGCATGAATAAACAAGCGGTTCTGATCATCAATGTGATAATTATTCATCCTTTGAAAAAATTCCAGATGGATATCCATATCTTCCGGGAGATAATCTTTGTAGCTTTCTACGGTACTTTTTCCGCCATTGAAAAGCCATACATCGGGGGTTTGTCCCAAAGCTAACCAATCTTCACACCAGGCATCATGATTTCCTTTGATGAAAATACATTCCTGTTTTTCGGAAAGTTCCATTAAAAATTTAATAATTTCGGAAGACTCGCTCCATCCATCCACATAATCTCCGAGGAAGATTAGTGTATCATTTTGGGTCACTCCTGCTCTTTCAAGAACCTGCTGTAAGGCTTTAAATCCTCCGTGAATGTCTCCTATTACTAATGTTCTTTTCATTTTACTTCGAAATGTATTTTGCATCTACAAAATCCGTAAGCCAGACTCCGTTTGCAGACTGGTAGAAAGATAATCCATCCTGATACATTGTTCCGGTTCTGATGGTAAGAATCACAGGTTTACCGTGTCTCATTCCGACCTTTGTAGCGGTCTCTTTATCAGCACTTAAGTGTACATGCTGACGGGTTCTTTTTTCAATTCCTTTTTCCAAAATGGAAGAGATATTGGCTTCAGCAGTTCCATGATAAAGAAATTCAGGGGGTTGCTTTGTTTCCAACGCCAGATCTATATCAATAGAATGGCCCTGACTTGCTCTGATCATGGTTTTATTTTCGTTAAAAGCAAAACGCTTTTTGTTATTGGTTTCTACCACCTCATCCAGTTCTTCGGGAGTGAAATACACTCGTCTTTTGGCTGATTTTCCTCTCAGCTCTTCTATGTCTGCCCAACCATTTTCATCGAGCTTTAGTCCTATGCTTTCCGGCTGATGACGTAGGATCAGGCTTAAAAATTTACTTATTTTTTTCTTTTCTATTTCGTTCATCGTTTGTGTTTTAGTTCATTAATTTTTGGTGTAATTTCTCACACAATTTCTCAATATCATCCTTTCTCACCAGCTCTGAAATCCAATCTTCCGGAATATTTTCAAATCCATAATAAATACCCGCAATACCTCCTGTGATTGCTCCGGTGGTATCGGTATCTTCCCCGAGGTTTACCGCTTTCAAAACTGCTTCAGAATAACTTTCTGAGTTGAGAAAACACCATAGAGAAGCTTCCAGACTGTGAAGAACATAGCCAGAAGAGCTTATTTCCTCTTCCTGTAAAGTATGCAGGGGAGCCAAGTCATATTCACCTACTTTTAATTCTAAAATCCGGTGGAATTTATCCATTTCACTTTGCGAACAAATAAGATTATAATCCAAAAATTCTCTAACTGTTTTTTGCATTGTTCTATATGCTTCCCACTTTTCTTTCCCTTTTAGAATCTCCAAAACAAATTCCAAATAAATAAAACAGGCCAAAACTGAACGGATGTGTCTGTGTGTAATAGAGGAAACGTCTTTTATAATATCAAAACGTTTCTCGATAGGAAAATCCCTGATGTAAAATACGAGTGGCATAATCCTCATTAAAGAGCCGTTTCCATTGTCGAACTCAGAATTCCCACCACATAAAGTAGGAGAAACCCCTTTTCCAATTCTAAAAATAGCTTGTGAAGTTGCGATACCTATGTCAAAAACACGCCCATGAGGAGTCCATATTTCTGCATTATACCATTGCAAAAATTTCATTGCAATGTCTTCGAGATTATATCCTTTACACAAACTATCTGCAAGACACAGTGTCAAAGAACCATCATCACTCCATGTTCCTGCAGGTTGGTGATGGGTTCCTAAAGCACGCATTTTAGTAACTGGTGAGCGCTTAAGTTGTTCTCTACTCCTGAATTCTACCGGAACACCAAGCGCGTCTCCTATGCAAACGCCCATGATTCCGGCTTTTACTTTATTTTCCATCAGGCAAGATTGATCAGTTTATCAAACAGCAGTTTCATTCCCTGGGTTGCTGTTTCTTTCATTACTACGGCTCTTTGTCCATATCCAAATCCTGTTTCATTGGGATTGATGACGATTAAAAGACAGTCATCCTTGATATCATGAATCAGTCCGGCTGCAGGATATACCTGTAAAGATGTCCCGATAACCAGTAAAATATCTGATTCTTTCACGATTTCTCTTGCGTTCTGATACAAAGGAACATCTTCTCCAAACCAAACGATAAATGGTCTTAATTGTGCTCCATCTTCGGCTTTGTCCCCAATTTTGATGTCTTCTTTTTGTTCATAAATCAGACTTTTATTGTTGCATGAGCATGATTTGAACAATTCTCCGTGAATATGAAGGATATTGGTAGATCCTGCTCTTTCGTGAAGATCATCAATATTCTGCGTAATGATCTGAACATGAAAATGTTTTTCCAGTTCTGCCAGTAAATGATGGGCTTCGTTGGGCTGTACTTCGTGCAACTGGCGTCTTCTCTGGTTGTAAAATTCCAGCACCAAAGCTCTGTCTTTTCGCCATCCTTCCGGACTTGCCACATCTGTTACATTATGATTTTCCCAAAGACCGTCTCCGTCTCTGAAGGTTTTTATTCCGCTTTCGGCACTGATTCCTGCGCCGCTTAATATGGTTAGTTTTTTCATCTTTTATTTATAATTTCATTATAATGAAAGTCTTTATAAGGATTATTGATACCAGCTTCTTCCCAATCGTCACAAACACTAATTATTGAGTTAGCATAATTAATATACTGTTCATCATTTTTAGGATATACATCAATTAAAGATTCTACCTCTTTATTATCAAAAATGTAAAGACTATTACTCTCTTTAATTAAAAAAGCTTCTCTAAATGCTAAAATAAATTCTTTTATATCTATTTCATTTTTGCGACCCTTATAAAAAACATAATATGATTCATGTGATACATTAATTCGATGTTTCAATATTTCAAAATCAAAATTATTAATATCATGTTTTAACTTTCTTTTGGTCTCATTTACTAGTTTAAAATCTAATTCAAAATTTGAAGGAAAAACTTCATAAAATTTCACATCATCATTTTCGAAAAGCTTGTAGAAATTTTCCTTTACTTTCTCCGGTGTCTTAATTCCAAAATAAATTCCCGTGATAGCTGAACGATGAATTTTTTTCATCCCATACTTATCGAAGATTAGACGTATTTCTTTTTCATGTTGCCATGCAGACTTTTTTGTAGCAAACATCTTTCTTATAAAGCCATCTTGCAAATTTATTAGGTCCTCAATTCCCAAAGTTGGAATATTATCTTTGTAATCTATTTCAAATTGATATTGAAAATCAAAATTTTGTCCTTTATCAATTAATTTGTCTAAGTCATATTCTATACAATATCCAAAATATGAACTAGCATAATAGGCCCATAATTGTTCATTCAAAAAATCCGTACTTAAACAATAAACCCCAATCTCTTCTTTAAAATTTAAAACTTCCCGAAATTGTTTTTCGAGGTTGTCCAATTCACTATGTGGAAACAATGTTTTCAAAAGATCTATAACTTGAGATATTTCTTCATTAAAATAAATATCAAACGGATCATTCAACATGCTATAGTTTGATGAGTAAAAAGAATTGTTATTTATAGTTTCGAAATCTCTTTTAAAGATATCTTCCTCTATTGACCTATATTTGTAAACTTTCATGATAATTCCTTTATTTTTCTATTAAGAAATAATTTCCTCAAACGGTTTCAGCATTTCTTCTTTCCTACTAAGCACTGCAAAAACCACTCTTTTAAATTTATTTTTATATTTTCCCTGAAGATGCTTCCTGAATAATTCTGCAATTTCTTTTGGATCATTTTTGAAAACACCACATCCCCAGGCTCCTAAAATCAAGACCTCATTTCCTTGCTGTAAAGCCAGCGAAAGCATTTTATCCATTCTTAGATCCATCGCCTCAAGGATTTCATGTTCTCTTTCCGGTTCCTGGCGTTTTACCACGCCTGCATTAACTGCCGGAGAGGTAATGAAGTTACACAGCACAGGCTTAGGAAGCAATTCTCCTTTATCTTTCCTGAAAACCGGAACTTTGGGACTGTAAATCATTGTATCAGTATAAAAACAGGATTCCATCGCGCGATGAACCGTGTAATAGCTCCAAGCCTGAAGTAGACTTTCATACAATCCGGAAGTTCTTGCCAGACTTTCTTCCTGTGCTTCCGCTCCGTTGATAAATCCACCTCCGGGATTTTTTGCTGATGCAAAATTCAGACACATGAGTTTTTCCTGATTTTCTTCTTCGGCTAATTGTAGAATTGCTTTTAAAGAACTGCATTTCCAGGTTTCAAATTGAGTTTCAAAACCGGTCTCTGGCATTGGGGATTCTTTCATTTCAGAAAGTTGTTCCGGAGTGAAAAGAACGGTTTCTTTTTTACTGATTTCCAGTTCGTTTTCTATATTTATTTTTTCGTTGTGTTCGTTGATATAATATTTTTTGGCCAGGATATCTAAGGTATCTTTTGCCATTCCTTTATTTGTCATGGTTAGTTTTTAATGTTAATCATCAGCTCTTCCAGTTCAGCATTTTGTGTCTTTTCAAAATCATCTCCAATAAATACTTTGGTTATTTTAATGTTGCCTACAATAGCTTTATTAAAGTTCTCCAGTTCTTCTGAAGGAACCCAAAGTTCATTATGGTTTCTTGCCCCTACATTCTGTGCAGGATATTGATCTGCTACTTCTTCCAATACATCAAACTGGGTTACAAAACCAAGATAGTTTCCGGCTTCATCTCTGGTGTTCCATTTTTCAGCAATCTCGGAAGCATATTCTTCATTAAGTACAGGATAGAAAATGGGCTGCCAATCCAATCTTGGAGGAAATTTTTTAAATCCACTTTCTATAATCAATATCATTTCTTTTTCTCCTACTGGTCTGTATAATGTTCTTGTTTTCATGGCATTTCTTTTAATTATTATTACGCTGTGGCTCCAATTTTGTGGGCCAGTTCATCTGATAAGGGATAATTCTTTTCTACAGGCAGCAGTTTCTTTGCCTTATCGAATTCCCCTGATTTGGTAAGGGTAAAAATCTTCTTAACCAAAGGGCTGTAATCCTCTATTTTCACAATCCATTCTTCATTAAATTCCTCAATCAGTGATCTGCTGATCCCAACCTGGATGGAACGGTAATTAAGTTTCGTTCCCTTAATATTTCTTTCAGGATCCCATTGCACATAAATTTCAGCATTTTCAAAGTCTTTTTCCCAATTTCGGGGATCAGGATAGACTCTTTTTTCTGGTGAAGTAAGTATTGCTTTGCTTAAAGCCTTCTCCCAGGCCTCTCTTTTAATGTGAATTGCCAGCGTACATTCCTGATTGGATTTCTGTCCATAGTTGCTGCGTTCCATCATCCAAAGAAAAGAAGGCTTTATCCAGGTCATTCTGTTCAATGAAAACGGTGCCATAAACTTCTGATTCTCTATAGCTGCTTTTGCAATTGTTTTATTATAAGCCTGGTATACTACCAGAGTATCATTTTTATAATCTGCTCTTATTTCAAATTCTTTCATCACTGTTAATTTATTAAAAATCATACACATACACCTCTACATTTTTTGCAAGCAGTGTTCTTTCAATAATAGGTTCTATTTCTTCCCATTTTCCTCCTGCCAGTCCGCACCCGATTCTCGGCATGTGAACACTTGCATTGAGCTCCAAAGCTTCATTGGCAAGTTTTTCCAAACCTTTTTCAATGGCATCATAACGAACAGGAACCCCTTTACTTCCGGTTTTTATTCCTTTTTGCCCAACCATATTGGCTACATAAATATATCTTTCAACCTGAACCAACTGAATTTCTCCTAAAGCAAAATTATTTTTACTTCTGAAGTGGTGCCAGTTTCTGTATTCTTTTTCCGGTTCTTCCCATCTTCTGGAAACTGCCAGTACAAAACCTTTTCCCCAACCTCCTACATCATTACAGATATGGGCAATAATTTTTATCCCTTTTGCCTCTGGCACTGTAGCATCTCCTTTTAAATATTGTATCGTTTTCATGGTTATTTACTTTTATTCATTATCAATATCCTGGCTCTGAACCCGTATAAAATTAATACTTGTATCGTCAAAATTTAAAAAATCTGCTTAAAATCTTTTGAATAAGGAGAATAAGATCCGTAGACAGCATCAAATTCTATATCCAGGTTTTCCAGCTTAAATTTCTCATCCATCTGATCTAAACAGGTAATCACAAGGTTTTTTTTAGCCGGAAATACATAAGCTCCATCTAACTTCAAAGCATAATTCAAGAGGCTGTAATCTATTTCTCCTGTTCTTAATTCTTTCTGGTATTCATTAAATGTACAGGTTTCTTCTTCATTATTTCTCAGGTTCATTTGTTTTTCATTGCTCATCCAGCCGTTTCCGTGACGGGTTGAATAGCTTCTGGTGACATAATACATTTCAATGTCTTCAATTTTTAAAAGCTTACAGATTTCGTATGCATTTTTTGAAGTGGTATAAGCATAGGTCACATTGGGAAAAACACCATGATCCATATCGAGTAAAATACCCTGGCTTCCTTCAAAAATAACGTGGTTGAATGAAGCCAGCCAGGTATAATCATTTATTTTCCAATCCATCCCATCAATAGCTTCTAAGAAAGGGTTCAAAAGTTCTCTGATCTCATTCTCTTCGACAAAGCCATAATAATAAGCGATTCCTTTTAGTTTTTCCATCAGCATTTCTCTGGGTCCAATCAGGTCTATGGCAAACAGTTTATAAGGACTTTCGTGTCTTTTCATGGTTGCTCCTATTCCTTTTCCGCAGGTTCCGTGTTCCAGATTTCTGGTATTGGTTCTGTTCTGCCATACATCAAAAGGAGTAGTCACTTTCGCCAATGGATGAATATGCAGTTCAATATTTCCATTCTTTGCTTTTAATTCTTCTCTTTCATTGAGTAGAAAAACAGGATGTATCGTACAGTGCTCGGTGAAGTAAGAAGGCAGCCCTCTGAGTGCTCCACTTGCAAAACTGGAATGTACATGTTTTCTTTCATCCATCATTACGGTATGTGCTGCCTGCTGACCTCCTGAGAATCTGATCACAACAGCCTCAGGATTCTGAGAAGCCAGAAAATCTGTGGTAATTCCTTTCCCTTCATCACCAAAACCTAGTCCTATTACGATTTGCGCCTTTTTCATGTCCTTTTATTTTAAACGTCAATTGCCTTGTTCTAAAGCATCTGAAACTGATCTAAACCTGTTGTTCCCAAGGTTTTATTTTTAAACTTATCGCAGATAATTCCTTTGATAACATTAGGGATTTCTCTGTGATCTTCAATGGATATACAGTTTTGTCCTAACAATTCTCTCCATCCCCGGTCTGCTCTGAGTGCCTGATCAGAATGCAAAACAGTGATATGGTATACTTCATATTTTTTCTTTGCTTCTTCCAATAATTCAATATGGGTATACGTTTGCTGCCCTTTCCCCATAATTTCTCTGATGGCTGAAGCAGGAAGCGTTTTCAAACAAGGTTCATCGCCAATGGTAAACAGTAATCCTTTTTGCCCTCTTTTTTCAAAAGCATCTGTTCTGGTGTGGAATGCTGCAAAATACCATGCTAAAAGATAACTTTCACCGGCATTTCCACCTCCTCCGGATTCAATATAGGTTCTTGTCAGCCACATATCCAATTCTTCATCGCCTGACTCAAACTGCCCAGCCTGAAGCGGGTAACCATCGCATTCATGATCTCCAATTCCCAGGAATAATAAGGCTGGATCCGGAACTCCACCCTGGATAATTCCGCCCATTAGTTTGGGCAATCCATCTCTAATCAATTCATGGGGAATATGTCCCATACTTCCTGTAACATCTAATCCTAAAATAATCGGAACTGAGTGAGGATGAACTTCCGAATCTCTGGATTCTCTAAAAGAAATTCCGTGAGGGTTCATTGATTCATGGGCCATTCTTTTGGCATTCTGGGTGAAAATTTCACCTGCGGATTTTGTTCCGTACCCTGCTTTTCTTGCTCTGTCATAACGAGCGTCTAAATCGTATCTTGTACTTCCCATGATTATAATTTTTTTCCAAATAAATATTCAAATCTCTTCTGGGTTACTTCAAGCTGAATATTCAGATTTCTGATTGTTAATGATAATTCCATGTCTTTCTGAACGAATGCTTCGGGATTGAAATCCGCAAAAGTCAGACTGTTTCTGTCTAAAGGACTGATATCAATAAGTCCTTCCTGTTCGCGCTCAAGTCTTTTGATTTTTAATTCGATATCTTCAACTCTGTGTCTGTAGATCAACTCGGAATCTGCTCCGATAATCTTTGCGCGGTCTTCTCTGATCTGATCATTATTTCTTTGTAATGATTCGATAAATCTTGGTTTTAATTCATCTTCCATGACCAAATATTTTTATTTGCGTTAATAATACGCTAATTAAACAAGACATAGCAATGACTTTCTTTTTTACGGATAATTTATACTTTTGAGTACATGATATCTGTTCTCAATACATATTTTAATCCGCTGATTAAAGTCTTTCCTTCATGCCTTAAAGGGTGATGAAAAATAAGGGCTGTCCCTTTTTTGGGAGCTACTGTAAATAGGTTTTCAAACTCTGTTTCTCCTCCTTCAAAATCATCATTCAGATAGATCATAAAGGTATAAAAGCTTTTCTCTTTCTCATTTCGGATATAGCTTCCGTCTCTGTGCATCTTAAATTGCTGTCCCGGAGCGTACTTATAGACTCTGAGCATTTCATTAAAGTTAAACAGTTGATATCCATCACATTCCTGAGGTAAGAATTGGTTTGCTTTGTCAAAAAGATCCTGAGCAATGGCAGTATCAAAAATCATCAATCGGTCATTATTTCTGATTCCTTTGTTCATTTGCTGACGCCCAAATACATTAATCTTTGCTTCTTCAAAAACCTTTTCCTGTGAAAGACTGATGTATTGATCACATTCGGTTTCCGAAAGAAAATCTTCTATCAGAAATATCTGTGGGTGTAATTCTATTTTTTCCATAATTCCTATTTTGTGTTGGTGTTGTGTGTGTTTTTACCTTCTTAATTGATCTCTTACTTCCATCAAAGCAAATCCTAAGAGGTTTTCTCCGTTCCATAATAAAGGATTCTCAGCTCTGCTATCTGTTTCCAGCATTCCGATACCCCAGATTCTGTCATAGGGACTTGCTTCTACCAGAATTTTATCTCCGGTTGACAAAAGGAAATCTTTAAATTTCTGATTCTGAGAGAACTTCAAAAGGTTTCCTTGGGTTACCAGTTCATATTTATGTTCATCCCAAAGTTTCGCATTAAAGTTTTTTACTTTTCTACCCAGAGCTTTTGCCTGGTTAGGAGTATCCGACTTTAAAATTTCCGCTTCCGTTTCAGGATCATTAAACAATCTGGACTTTCCAGCCATCATATAATGTTCTGCGGTCTTATATATAATCCCGTTTTCTTCAAATCTTCCCGGAAACCATTGACTGAAACATGATTTGGTAATACTATCTTTTGCCGAATGCCCCCAGAAAAAAAGAAATTTTATCCTTTCCTTCTTCTGAAATCGTTCTGTAATATTTTGTAGGGTGTATTTCATGATTGCGTTATTTCTACACAAATTTAAAATATTATCAGTCTTTGCACCAAATTTATTTGTGTTAATTTTACGCTAATAAATTTAATCAATTGATTTTCAGGGACAAAAATTTAATTTCAACAAACACGAATAGCACAAATTTTAATCACAAATGACACCAATTTGATGCGTTTCGGCTAAAGCCAATTGAATTGAATGATAAAAAAACGGGCTAAGCCCGTTCCTATTGAATATATTATAATACTTTTTGTTCTAATATATTTGTGAACATTAGTGACACATTATTAATGAAATTTGTGTTTAGCTATAACTATTTTATTTCAAAATAAAAACCTTGCTCTTCCAGCTCTTTATACTTTTCTTTATTGAAAGTAAAAAGCTTTCCGGGTCTGCCGCTGCCTTCTTTTTTGACGTTATTTGTTTCGTTAAGCAGTCCGTAGCTCATGATTTTCTTACGGAAGTTTCTTCTGTCAATTTCCTGCCCCACAATGGTTTTATAAAGATTTTCAAGGTCTGAAAAAGGAAATTCTTCATTGAGAAGATTGAAACCGATGGGTTGATACTGAATTTTTGTACGCAGCCTTTTTAAAGCAGTCTCAATGATTGTTTTATGGTCAAAAGCCACAGAAGGAAGTTTATTAATACTGAACCATTGTGCATCTTCAGCATCTGAATCAGCAAAGAGTTCATGGTAAGATGGGTTTACAAGCCCCAGATACGCCACAGAAACCACTCTGTTCCTCGGATCACGACCCAGATTACCAAATGTGTAGAGTTGTTCTAAAAAATCAGGCTTTATGCCAGCTTCTTCATAGAGTTCTCTTTTTACTGCATCATCTACACTTTCATCATCGAGAACAAGTCCTCCCGGAAGAGCCCAGCCTCCTTTAAAGGGTTCTATATTTCTTTTAATCAGAAGGATCTGAAGATCTTTTTTATCAAAATATCCGAAAATAACGGCGTCTACAGCCACTTTTATATCCTGTAATTTTTTTGGGGACTCCATAAAATTGATTTGCGTTACGAATACACAAAGCTACGATTTATGCTGATAGTAAAAAATAATTTCGGTTATAATAAAAGTTCCTATCTTTAAGTTATTATTCTAACCATCTTAAAACTAAATTATTATGAAAAATGTATTAACAATTCTTTCTGTTGCTTTTTTATTAACAGCATGTGAGAAAGGAAAAACAACAGTTGCGAATGCTACTGATAAAACAGACTCTACCGCAACCAATTCTGAATGGAAACCCGTAGACTCCGCAACGGCTATGAAAAACTGGACGGAATATGCCACTCCTGGGGAAATGCAAAAAATGCTTGCAAAATCTGATGGGAACTGGGCCGGAGAAACTACTATGTGGATGGAAAATGGAGGAAAACCTATGGTAAGTAAATCCGAGGCTACTAATAAAATGATGTATGGCGGACGTTATCAGATGACTAATCACAAAGGCAACTTTATGGGAATGCCATTTGAGGGAATGAGCATTGTGGGATATGACAATTCCAAAAAGAAGTTTGTCAGTACCTGGATAGACAATATGGGAACCGGAATTATGCATAGCGAAGGAGATTGGAATCCTTCTACAAAATCAGTTGAGTTTAAAGGAAAAATGACCGATCCTTCAAGACCTGGAAAGGATTGTGATTTCAGAGAAGTTTTCACATTTGTGGATGATAATACTCAAAAACTGGAAATGTACGGTCCTGATTCCAAGACAGGAAAAGAGTACAAAACCATGGAAATAAAATATACCCGTAAGAAATAAATCCATAAAAAAACCGCTTCGTGTGAAGCGGTTTTTTATTTTTATAGTGAATTAATCATTCAGTTTTAATACAGCCATGAATGCCGATTGTGGTACTTCTACTCTACCAATCTGCTTCATTTTCTTCTTCCCTTCTTTTTGTTTCTCCAATAGTTTACGTTTTCTGGAGATATCTCCTCCGTAACATTTTGCAGTAACGTCTTTTCTTAAAGCTTTAATCGTTTCTCTGGCAATTACTTTCGTACCTAATGCAGCCTGAACAGCAATATCAAACTGCTGTCTAGGAATCAGCTCACGAAGTTTTTCACACATTCTTTTACCAATATAATAAGCGTTAGAATCGTGAATCAAAGATGATAGCGCATCCACCATATCCCCATTGATCAGGATATCCATTTTTACAAGCTTGGAAGCTCTGAACCCAATCGGGTGATAATCGAATGACGCATATCCTTTAGAGATTGATTTTAATCTGTCATAGAAATCGAATACCACCTCAGCAAGAGGCATATTGAAAATTAACTCCACTCTTTCTGATGTCAGATAACTCTGGTTAACAATTTCTCCTCTCTTTTCGATACATAAAGTCATAACAGCTCCCACGAAATCGGATTTTGTAATGATAGAAGCCTTGATGAAAGGTTCTTCTACTCTATCCATTGTAGAAGGATCCATCATTTCAGATGGGTTGTTAATCAGAATCGGAACTTCAGGTTCTTTTTTAGTATATCCGAAATAAGAAACGTTCGGTACCGTTGTGATCACGTTCATATTAAACTCTCTGTCAAGACGTTCCTGAACAATTTCCATGTGAAGCATTCCTAAGAATCCGCAACGGAAACCAAAACCAAGAGCGGCAGAACTTTCCGGTTCGAAAACCAGAGAAGCATCATTCAGTCTTAGTTTTTCAAGAGAGAATCTCAGCTCTTCAAAATCCTCAGAATCAATTGGATAAATACCAGCAAATACCATTGGTTTTACTTCCTCAAATCCATCGATAGGACCATCAGCAGGGTTTTCAAAAGAAGTGATCGTATCTCCTACTTTTACCTCACGGGCATCTTTAATCCCGGAAACCAGATATCCTACATCTCCACACTGAATGGTTTTCTTTGGAACCTGCTTCAATTTCAATGTTCCTACTTCATCAGCTCCATATTCTTTTCCGGTGGCGAAGAACTTGATCTTTTCATTTTTAGTAATACTTCCGTTCACAACTTTGAAATAGGCTTCGATTCCTCTGAAAGGGTTGTAAACAGAGTCAAAGATCAAAGCCTGAAGCGGACCGTCAGGATTTCCAACCGGTGCCGGAATTCTTTCTACGATCTGCTCTAAAAGATGGTGAACACCTTCTCCTGTTTTACCCGAAACTCTTAATACATCTTCATATTCGCATCCGATCAGATTCATGATTTCATCGGTTACTTCTTCAGGATTGGCAGACGGAAGGTCAATTTTATTCAAAATAGGAATGATCGTCAAATCATTTTCCAGTGCCAGATACAGATTACTGATGGTTTGTGCCTGAATACTTTGTGCAGCATCTACGATAAGAAGAGCTCCTTCACAGGCAGCAATAGAACGGGATACTTCATAAGAGAAGTCTACGTGTCCCGGTGTATCAATAAGGTTTAAAATATATTTTTCTCCTTTATACTCATAATCCATCTGGATGGCGTGTGATTTAATTGTAATCCCACGTTCTTTCTCCAAATCCATATCATCAAGCGTCTGAGACTGTAATTCTCTTTGGGTAACCGTATTCGTGTACTCCAATAGACGGTCTGCCAGGGTACTTTTACCATGGTCGATATGAGCGATTATGCAAAAATTTCGTATGTTTTTCATTTAAGAATCTTGTAATTTGCAAAGATAAGAAAATGCAAGAGAATTTTTCATTCTTAATTCTTTCTTTTCACTGAAACACAGATAACAATAAGAAGAGAAGCTCAATTTTTCCCTTTTTTTCAAATATTATTTCGTTTTACCAAAGTCTTCCGGTAACAAATAATTTCCTGTAAAAGGATCTAGATAAACTTTAGGGCCTAAAGTATTCTTCTTCTTATTTGAGAAACTGACATCTATAACTGCGCCAATAACACCACCAACGAGACCTCCTGCTCCAATACCAATGGTGACAGCACTTGTAGTGGTTTCAGGAAATAATTCTGCTTTAGTTACTTCAATAAAAACACCATTCTCATCTTTAAAAATCTCAGTATACCCAACAGGGATATTTTTGTATGCTATCCCATTATGCACAAAAGCATAAAAATGTCTTATTCCTGTTTTATCCTCTCCTTTTACTGCCTTTGTCACCAATCCTTTATCATTAGCCTGCAAAGTAAATCCCGGTTCAGGAGTATGAGTAAAAAAGCTGTAATAATCTTTATATACTCCTTCTTTCAGTTCGTTTGCCTTCAGAATACTAAGTTGTTCTTTTAATACAGAAGCATAGTTAGGAAGATCACTTTCTTGAATACTAAACTCCCATGGCATTCCTTTATAAGATTCTTTAAAGAGATCAGTAAGAATTAAAGTCGCTTTTCTTGCCAGGTTTTGAGCTAAATAAGGTGTTATACGTGATGAAACTGTTGTTATGGTATCTTTTCTGTCAATAAAATGATAGCCATCTTCTTTCTTAATAAAAGTGCTTGCTCTTAATTCAAGCTTTCCGATAGAATACTTTTCTTTTCTGTCTTCTGAGATTTTCAAATTTTCAAGCACGAAAACCATGTCATTATTCCCTCTCACCGGATTGTATTTATAAAACCAGTCTTGTATGTCTTTGCTGGCATTATTTTCGAAAATAATTTTCACCTCGTCCTTATGGTACATGATCATTCCAACTTCCTGATCTGCTCTCTGATCTATTACCGTAAGACTTTTAATAGAGTTTTTGCTGTCTTTAATGGATTTTGAAAGATCAATCGTTTCTGTTTTCTGTCCAAATAATACTATCGAAAATAATAAAAAGAAAAGTGTTTTTTTCATAAATAAACTTTACGGTAAAAATAGGAATTTAGAGTAAAATCAAACGGCTCTCACAAAAAGATCTGTGAGAGCCGTCCAACATTAAAAAAATAAACTATTATGGGTTTTGTTTAGGTCCCGAAGCATTGTTATTATTACCGTGAGGTTTTCTTTCATCCATTTTATCCTTCATCATTTTTTCAGATTGAAACAGCTTCAGAACTTTCTGGCAGGGAATTACCTGCTGCATTTTATCTGCGTATTTCTTTCTGTTATCCAATAACTTCTGACCTACTTCAAAACTTTGCTGCAATTTAGCCTTTGCTTCCTCATCCGTTAACGTTTCAGGATCAAAGTTTGAATTAAACTGGCTTTTTATCTGCTTCTGACTATCCAGATATTCGTTATATAATTGGGTAAATTCGGCTTTATCATCTGGATCAACATTCAGATTATCCATGATCATATTGTTCCTGAATTTCTTAAGGAGATCTTTTCTCTCTTCTGGAGAAAGATTATTGATGACTTCTTTCCTTTGCTTAGGATCCATCTTTTTCCAATCATAATCCGTTCTTTGGGCATTTAATCCAAAGCCGTAGATAATCAAAAACGTCAATAATATCTTTTTCATTTTCTTTTAATTATAAATATCCAAATAAACGTCCTGAGTCGAATTACTTGCTAACTCTGCAATTTCAGAATTAGAAAACGAGTCCAGATATTCATTCATTCGTGTTTCTTCTTTTTTCTTTACAGCTTTCACCGGTTTTGGTGTTTCTGTTATTTTTTTTGTTTCATTTACTCTTTCCGAAGCGTAAATAGCATTATCCTTTTGATTTCCAACTGTTTGATTGTTATTTTCAACAGAAGTTAAATCCGATTTTAAAGTTTCATAAGCCAGCTCACTTTCTGTTTTTGGCTCTCCGTTATTGGCAACATACGCTGTTTTAGTGTTCAGTATTTGTTCTGTGGAATTATTATCTGAATTAAAAACATAAGTTGCTCCAAAAATCAAAGCCAGTGATGCCGCTGCTGCATACATCCAGTTCAGCTTAAAGACAGGTGCTTTTTTACTTGTCTTTATATCATTCATAACGCTCTCCTGAATATTTTCAAACATATTATCAGGAACTGTGTAAATGTTTTTACGCTCTAATTTTTCTATGTCGAACTCTTTCATCTTTGTTGGGTCAAAAATTATTTTTCGTAATTTTCTTTAATATACTCTTCTATTTTCTGTTTGGCATAATGATAATTTGTTTTCAAAGTCCCTACCGACATATCTACAATTTTTGATATTTCTTCATAGGGCAAATCATCATAATACCGCATCATAAATACCAGTTTCTGCTTTTCGGGCAGACTCTGTATAGCGTTCTGCAGTAAAATCTGTATTTCTTCAGCATCTCCTTCCGTATTATCTGCAACGAGATTCTGCATGTGATACTCCGGATCCTCATCAGTTTTCTGCATTTTCTTCATTTTGTTGACCTGCTGTAGTGCTTCGTTGGTAGCGATTCTGTACAACCAGGTATACAACTGGCTATCATTTTTGAACTGATGAAAATTCTGATAAGCTTTAATAAAAGTATCCTGCAAAGTATCCTGTGCAAGATCTCCGTCCACAATAATTCTTCTTATGTGCCAGTACAATCTGCTTTGATAGGCATCCATCAAGGCACGGACACCTTTATCCTGGGTCCGTGGATTCTGCATCAACGAAATAATTTCCGCGTCCTTAATCTTCATAAGATGCCTTACATTGTTTTGGATTACAAAAATAACTGAAAGTTAAATTACTTCTTCAATTTTCAATTTAAATATTAAAAATATTATGAGACACTTACGCAATAAACGTGCCTATATTGAAGTACCGAATTTCTGAAGTTGTCTTCCTTTTCTGACTCGGCTTAAAATCTTATATTTGTTATATGCAAATTGTAATCATCGGTTCCGGAAATGTGGCCTACCATATGGCAAAGGCATTCACTTTGAAAAGCATTCCCATTGCCCAGATTTTTGGCAGGAACGAAAAAGAATTAAATAAAATTTCTGAAGAATTAGCTATTCCTTATTCCACAAACCGGCTGGAAGAAGCGGATCTTTATATTCTCTGTGTAAGTGATCATTCTGTAGAAGAAATTTCGAAGATCATTACCAAAAAAAACTGTTTGGTTGCCCATACATCCGGATCGCTTCCTAAAGAAGTTCTGGCTGGTGAGTACCGTAAAGCAAGCTTCTACCCTTTGCAGACCTTTTCAAAATCCAAAGAGCTGGAGTATGAAAAAATTCCTTTTTTCATAGAAGCAGAAAATGAAGAAGATCAAAAAATATTGTTTGACCTTGCCTCAAAGATTTCAGAAAAGGTAATGGAAAGCAATCACGAAAAAAGAAAATATATTCATCTGACTGCTGTTTTTGCCTGCAATTTTGTGAATCATCTTTTTTCCAGAGCTAAAGAAATTTCAGATTCCCAGGATATTCCGTTTGATTATTTCCTGCCGCTGATTGATGAAACAGTTCAGAAAATTCATGAAATTGAACCTAAGCAGGCACAAACCGGACCTGCAGTGAGAAATGATGTAAGAATTTTACAGCTGCATGAACAGTTATTAAAAGACGAAAGTCTTGAAATTTATAAAACAATGAATCATTCTATTCAGAAAATGTATGAGTTATAAAGAGAAATTAAAAGATATTAAAGCATTTGTATTTGATGTTGACGGAGTTTTCACCGACGGAAGTGTTTACTTGCTTCCCGGAGGAAATATGTGCAGAGTAATGAATGTACTGGACGGATATGCAGTGGTGAAAGCATTAAAAAATAATTATCTGATTGGTGTTATCACAGGAGGAAATGATGAAATGGTAAAACACAGGATCAATTATCTGGGTATTCAGGATTACTATCCGAAATCTCACAATAAAATGGAGGATTTTGAAGATTTTAAGAAGAAATACAATCTAAAAAATGAAGAGATTCTGACGATGGGTGATGATCTTCCGGACATTCATATCATGGAAAATTCAGCGATTGCGGCATGCCCTGAAAATGCAGTTCCTGAAGTAAAAGGAATTTCCGATTATATTTCCCCGAAAAAAGGAGGAACCGGTGCAGTACGCGATGTGATTGAACAAGTGATGAAAGTTCAGGGGAACTGGCATGATGATAATACCCAATCTGTATAACTACCGGCATGAAATTACTTTTAGCATCCCAATCACCAAGAAGAAAAGAACTTCTTTCCAGCCTTGGTTTTGAATTTGAAGTCGTAAAAATAGACTGTGAGGAAATTATCCCTGAAAACATCAAAATAGAGGAAGCTGCAGCTTACCTTTCTGACTTAAAAGCAGAAGCTTTCAGAAGTCTGGAGGCAGATGAAGTACTTCTGACTGCTGATACGGTAGTTGCTATTGACCATCAAATTCTGGGAAAACCTAAAGATGAAGATGATGCCTTTGCAATGCTTCAAAGTCTTTCGGGAAGAACTCATCAGGTCTATACGGGAATTACCATCAAAACAGCCAATACATCTTTTACAGAAACTGATGTAGCAGATGTTACGCTGGCTGAGCTTTCGGATGAAGAAATAAACTATTATATTCAGAAGTATAAGCCTTTTGATAAAGCCGGCAGTTATGGTGTCCAGGAATGGCTGGGAATGGCAAAGATCACAAGCCTTACAGGAAGTTATTATACAATTATGGGGCTTCCTACTCATCTTGTTTATAAAATATTGAAAGAAACCGCTCTGATGTAAGAGATTTTTGAAAATCCAAATGTCAGTTAAAGAAGAAATAAAATATTTTCGCAAGAAATATAAATATTATTCATTATAAAATTTTATTATTTTTACAAAATCATCAAATGCTGATAATAAAAAGTAGATTAGCGAGTTATATTGAATAATGAAAAAGAATATACTATTCCTTTTAGTGATATGCCTTGTTGCTTCCTGTGCTACCAAAACAAAAAAGCCAGAGCAGCGTTCAAGAGTATTAAAAGGGTTTTCCACATATTACAACACTCTGTTTAATGCGAAAGATGCGTTAAACAGTGAATTTACGACCAGAGACAAAGGACATAAAGACAACTTCTATGCTCCTTACATTCCCATTCTGACTTATGAAGAACAGCCTTTGGGAAGTGATCTTGGGCAAACGGAAGCTTTTGCAGAAAATTCTATGAAGATGGCTGAAGTAGCCAACAGACCTTCGGGAAGAGGGGATTCCGGAGCTCCCAACAGACCTGGGGCTTCAGGAAATGAACCTGCAAGACCAGATGGTGAACAAGGTAAAGGAGCGACTACACTTGAAATTGCAGAAGCTAAAGCTTTAAAAGCAATCAATAAATATTCTGTAACCAGGAATGGTGAAGAAAAAAATAAGCAGATTTTCGATGCCTATATGATCCTCGCCCAGGCAAGAATTTATCGAGGTAAATCTCTGGAAGCACTGGATGCTCTCAATTATGTTTTCACTCATATGAAAGATGATAAAAGGATTGCATTGGCAAGAATTTATCAGGGTCTGGCTTATGATAAAATCAAAGATTATCACAGGGCACATGAAACTTTTGCCAAACTGAAAGGAGAAGATATCAGTAAGAGCTATGCAAAACTGCTGAGCATTTATTATTCTGAATCCCTTCTTGAGGCCGGTAAAAAAGAAGAAGCTGCCAAAGAACTTGATGATGCTTTTGAGCTGAATGGCAACAGAAAACTGAAAAGTAGAATTGCTTATCTGAGAGGTCAGGTTCTGGAAAATCTTAACCAAAATGATAAAGCAAGAGAAAGCTATACTGCGGCTTATAAATACGCTAGTGATTTTGAATTTGAAGTAAAATCCCAGATTGCTATTGCCAAAACTTTTAACGGTAAAGGCGATTATGCCGGTGCCAAAAATTATCTGGAAGGAATCAGTAAAAAAGGGATGTATGGCTCCAGAAAGAATGAATTTTACTATGCTTTGGGTTTAATGGCCAATAAAGCAGGAAAAAAAGACGAAGCTCAGCAATTCTTCAGAAAATCTCTTTTTGAAAAGGTTTCTGATCCTCAGATCCGTGGCTTGGCTTATTATGAAATAGGAAAAAGCTACCTTGACAAAAATGATTATATCGGAGCCGGAAGCTATTATGATTCTGCATTGGCTGTAATGACTTATGAACCTTCTAAAATCCTGTTAAAAGATCAGTCCGCATATATTAAAAAGATTTCCAGAAACTACTATCTGATCAAAAAGAATGACAGTATTCTTTCTCTGGCAAAGATGAGTGATGCCCAGAAAACAGATTATTTCACAAAATACATTGCAAAATTAAAGGTTAAAGAAGAAAAAGAGGAACAGGAAAGAAGACGTGCGGAAAGAAGCAAAGGATTTGATACCGGAGATTATAGTGCCAATTCTATTTTTGCCAATAGTTCCAATTCTTTTGAGGATTTTGGAATAACTACAAAAGGTTTTTATTTCAGTAATTCAGGTACTGTAAGCAAAGGAACATCTTCATTTAAGCAAATCTGGGGAGACCGTGCTCTTGCTGACAACTGGCGTTCTTCCAAGAAAATGGCCTCTATTGAAGATATGAAGAATGAAGCATTGGGAGTTACTTCAGCACCTAATCCTAGACGTTTTGAGCCTGCGTATTATATTGAACAGATTCCTTCGGATCAGGGTAAATTATCTCAGTTAAAAAAGGACAGAGATACGGCTTCATTAGGTCTGGGAATTATGTATCAGAACTATTTTACCAATACTCCCCTAGCTACGAAAACGCTTTATGATCTTGTAGATGTAAAACCGGAAGAAAAGGTAATGTTACAGGCCTTGTATGAGATTTTTGCCATGAATTATGAAAAAAATCCACAGGCTTCCGAAAGAGCAAAACAAATTCTACTAGCAGATTACCCCTATACTTCTTATGCTGAGTTTGCGAGAAACCCTAAGAATAAATCATTTGTAAAATCAACTGAAGAAGTTGAAAACGAATATAAAAAGGCATATGCACTGTTTGAATCAGAAAAATTTGCAGAAAGTAAAGATATAATTGATCAAACGATCCAGAAGTTTCCGAAAGATGCCCTGGTACCTAAGCTTTACCTTTTAAATGCATTCAACGCAGGAAAATCCAGTGGAAAGGAAGTAATGATTCTGCAGCTTGAGCAGATTGCCCTGAATTATTCTAAAACATCTGAAGGAATAAGAGCCAAAGAAATGCTGAATTATCTGAAAAGTGATTTGAGCTTCCAGGCAACGGATAATAAAGGAAATTCAATTCCTGAGCGACCTTCAGGAGCTCCTGTACAGCCAAGTACCCAAAATACCGGTATTCCACAAATGAACAACGGAAAAGTACAGAAACTGGAAAATGTCAATCTCCAGCCACAAAATGGAGCTACTACTCCACCGCAAAATGACAAAACGAAATCAGGGTCAAAGTCACCACCAAGACCTCAATAAAATAAAAAAGCGAAGATTACTCTTCGCTTTTCTTTTTCTTTACTCCATGGAAATCTTTGAGATAAAAAGGCTCAAAATAAGCCATATCTTCAAATTCTTTGTTTTCTATTTTTGCCAGTGTTTTCCTGATGAGATATTGTGCGGAAGGATAAACATCCTCTTTAAAAACAGCATTCGGAAGATTCAGTATTTCTTTTGCTTTTTTAGCACCATCCCCTACAAACAATACTTTTTTATCTTTTAATTCTTCAAAAGAAGCTTCATCTAAAATCTTAGCTTCGGTCTCAAATAATTCCTTCCCTGTATTACCATCATAAACGGCCGTATAAGCCTCCATTCTCCTTGCATCAACCAAAGGCACAACCAAATCGTAGTTATCGCCTAAAAACGGCTCTATCATGCTTTCAAGAGAATTTACAGCTACCAGAGGAACCTTGAGCCCATAGCAAAATCCTTTTGCAGAAGCAGCACCAATTCTTAAACCGGTATAGGATCCCGGACCTTTACCTAAAGAAACAGCTTCAATATCTTTAAGTGAAATCCCCGCTCCTTCCAATGCCCACTCAACATAGGTATGAAGACTTTCAGACTGTTTATAGTTTTCAGAAACCTCTTCACAAAGACATAGGAGCTTCTCATTGTCTGATACAGCTACTGAACAGTTTTTGGACGATGTTTCCAGATATAGAATTTTCATTTTTTTATTTTAAGCTAAGCTGCAATATTGCAAGAGCAAAATCGCTTTTAATATTCCGCAAATTTACTCCATTATTTTGGACTATTTTCTATAAATCGTTCTCGGTTCTGCCTGAGCACTTGGATAGATGGTCATATCTGAAACCGTAACATGCTTTGGTGCGTTCACACAATAGGCAATTGCATCGGCAATGTCTTCAGCTTTCAGAGCATCATAGCCTGCATATACGGTTGAAGCTTTCTCACTATCTCCTTTGAATCTTATCAGAGAGAAATCAGTTTCTACAGCACCCGGCTGGATGTTCGTTACTTTGATTCCAAATTCAGTAAGTTCTAATCTCATCCCCTCAGAAATAACGTCTACTGCTTTCTTCGTTGCACAGTACACTACTCCATTTGCATAAGTTTGTCTAGCTGCTACAGAACTGACGTTTACAATATGACCTAAATTTTTAGTTTTCATAATTGGGATGATCATTTTAGAAACATAGAGCAATCCCTTTACATTGCCATCAATCATAGAATCCCAGTCATCTGTTTTACCAGCGGAAAGAGGATCTAATCCATGAGCATTCCCTGCATTATTAATCAGAACATCAATATCTTTCCAGTTTTCAGGAAGGGAGTTAATTGCTGTTTCAACTTCTTCAAGATTTCTTACATCAAACATTAAACTAAATATTTCGGTAAATTGTGAAAGCTCTGTTTTTACAGATTCCAGCACTTCACTTCTTCTTCCACAGATAATAATTCGGTTCCCTTGTTTTGCAAGAAGTTCTGCAGTGGCTTTTCCTATACCGGAAGTAGCTCCGGTGATGAATATTGTCTTCATAAAATTGTTTATTAAATGTATGAATGGAATACTTTACCAATAGCAAGATTGTATGACCTTCATACATTGTTATTTTGATTTACTAATTTGCATCAAATGCCTGAAAAGCATCTGTGATATGATCAATAATTAAATTTTTATTTCCATCAGGGAGAACAGAGATAATATCAAATCTTACCTCATTATTTTTATTAAATTCTTCCAGATAATGATTGGCAGCCGAGACAATAGATTTTATCTTCGTTTTGGTTACGGCTTCATGGGGCAGCATAAAGACATCAGTAGATCTTGCCTTCACTTCGATAATAATAATCTCATTATCTTTTTCAGCAATAATATCAATCTCCGCTTTGTGAAAACGGAAGTTTCTGACCAGGATTTTGTACCCCTTTTTCTGAAGATAATCAGCAGCAAGATTCTCTGCTATTTTTCCAAAATCGTTATGATGAGCCATATTGTATGTTTAAGAGTCTGGAGATAGGAGAGTGGTGATATTTAAAACTCTACTTTGACCTTAGTACCAACCTTCACTTTAACATTTCCACCTATTAATAGAGGCCTATTGTCCTTAATATGTCCATTGGGGAAACCGAATATCACAGGAAATTTATACTTCGAAATTCTATCCGAGATCAGTTTATAGGCAAATTCATCAAAGCTTTCCTCATAGCTTTTATTCTCCTTTTCATCTCCCATATTGGTCATGCCTCCAACGATGAGTCCTTTGATTTTATTGAATACTCCGGCCAGCTCCAGCGTCATAATCATACGATCAAGCGCATAAAAGTTTTCTCCGATATCTTCAATAAACAAGATTTTATCTTTAAAGTCGAATGAATATTTAGTTCCTAAAAGGGCATAAATAAGGGCTAAATTCCCTCCAACCAATTCTCCTTCAATATTCCCTTCTTTATTGAATTGATGAGATTCAAGGCTATATTTTGGTTTTTTCCCTTTTAAGATATCAAAAATCAGGTCATAGCTTTCTTCCGTAACCCCAAAACTCGAAGTTTTAATCGTTTGTCCGTGAATGGAGGCAAAACCTTTTTTCAACAGATAACTTTGAATTACCGTATTATCAGAGTAGCCAATGTACCATTTCGGGTTTTCAGTAAAGTTTTTCGGTTTCAGATGCTGAATCAGATGCTGGCAGCCATAGCCTCCTCTGGAAGCCCATACAGCTTTAACTTCTGTATCATTTAAAGCCCAGTTGATATCTTTTATTCTTTCCTTTTCTGTTCCGGCATAATTGTATCCGTTTGAAAATTTGGTGTAAAGATGTTCCCCGAGAATGGGTTCAAAACCTCTACTTTTAATCATTTCTATTCCCTTTTCCAGTTGAGAGGCATCTACCGATCCTGCAGGGGAAATAACAGCTATTTTGTCTCCTTTTTTAAGAGACTTAGGAAAGATCATTTTTTTCATTTTGTTTTTTGATATTTTACTTCTTTCTTCTCTGCTTCTTCCAGCTGTCTTTCAAACTGGTTGAACTTCTTGAAACTTTGCAGGAAGATAAAGAAACTGAATACAATAAGAATACAGCCAACAACTCTTCTGATTTGGTTGGCTAGTTTTTGTGTTAATTTATCGTGAAATTGCTTGGCAAGAAATATCTTCGCAAGATCTATTGAAAGGTATGTGCCCAATACTATGCCTATGTATAAAATAAAACTGCTGGTGTCCGGATATTGATTCCTTACAGAAATTACTGTTACCAGCCAGAAAAGGATAACACCAACATTTAAGAGATTAAAGAAAAAACCATTGAAAAATGTTTTAAAATAATTCTGTCCAATGATCCTTTCCTCACCAGGCATATGCATTTTCGTCTTGGTAACCAGCATTACGATCCCGTAGATAAAAATAAGAATAGAAGTGATCCTATAAAATCCCGGATGTTTATCAATTAAAGTGACGATATCTGTACTGGCATAGTACGCTGCTACAATACATAATAAATCTGCCGTAATAACACCAAGATCCAGTGATAAGGCATGTCTGGGGCCTCTGGAAAAGCTGGTTTCAATTAACAGGAAAAATATAGGTCCTATGAAAACCAGGCTCAGCATAAATCCTAATATGATGGCAGATAGTACAAGTTCTAGCATTAAGTGGTATTTTAAAATGAAAAAAAATTCATTTCGTTTTATACAAAGTTATACTTTATGATTTAATTATTCAATAAAGTTGCAATATATCCACTTGATTTTAATCAGAGTTTAATGTAAATTTTTGAAGCAAATAAGTAGGAATAGGGAAGTATTCGCAGCAGGAACAGCTCACTAAACTTGTTTTTCATTGATTATAAAAAAGAAAGAGATCATTCCTGATAGGAACAACCTCTTTCTTGTTATATTTTTACTGGTTATATTGATTAGTCTTATTTTTATTTATCCTGACAATTTTCATTAAAAACGAATTCGAAATCTTTTCTGATTTTAAGACCAAAAATACCTCGTTCAAAGGTATAAATAACCTGATTTTTAAACAGCATTCTTTTATAATCAATCCAAAAACTTCTTGTCATATAAGAATATTCATAGGCGTTTCCACTCAAATAAACGTAAGTTGTCTTTCCTTTCTGATGGCTGCGTATACTTCCAACCTCTGAAATCATGTTTTTAAAACAGTATGTTTCTTTGGTAGGATTCATTCCTGTAAGATAGTTTATCAAAAAAAATCCATTAATTATCTGAGGAAAAGTGACTCCAAAAAAATATTTTCTCCCTTGTTTATTGATATCGATAATATTTCTTTTAATTAAAATATTACATAATATAACAAGAACGACAATAACCAGTACAAAAAGATAAAAATTGATAACAGTATTAAAAATGACTGTTATCAATAATATTGCATTTAAGATACTAAAGACAATAGATTTATCTATCTTGGTCATTGTCTACAATCTTGAAATCAAGCTGCTTCTGAATCAGGTTAGCTTTTACCACCTTGATCTGAACTTCATCACCCAACTGGTATTTTTTTCCGTGTCTTATTCCGTATACAGCATGTGTTTTTGCATCATACATATATGAATCATCTACAAGATCCCTTAGTTTGATCAAACCTTCAGCACCGTTTTCAGGAATTTCCACCCAGAAACCGAATTCTGCCACTCCGGAAATAACTCCTTTGAAAGTTTCTCCCAAATGTTTTTCCATGAATTTCACCTGCATGAATTTGATAGAATCTCTTTCTGCATCTGCAGCCAGTCTTTCCATTGCACTGCAGTGTTTTGCCTTTTCTTCAAGATCACCTCTGTTTGGAGATTTTCCTCCGTCCAGATAATGCTGAAGAAGACGGTGTGCAAGCAAATCCGGATAACGACGGATAGGAGAGGTGAAGTGGGAATAATACTCAAAACCTAAACCGTAGTGACCAATAGGTTCTGTAGAGTATACCGCTTTGCTCATACTTCTCATCGCAAGCGTTTCGATCATATTTTCTTCGCCTTTTCCTTTTACGTCATGTAGAAGTTTGTTCAAAGATGCCGCCACCTTTTTGGTATTGGCAAGATCCATTTTGTATCCGAAAGTAGCAACGAAATCCCTCAAAGATTCCAGTTTTGCAGGATCCGGATCATCGTGAACTCTGTAAATAAATGTATTGTTAGTGATTTCTCCTTTTCTGCTCAGAGATACATATTCAGATACTTTTTTATTGGCTAAAAGCATGAATTCTTCGATCAGGTGATTGGAATCTTTACTGATTTTAAAGTAAACTCCAATTGGCTCATTATTTTCATCAAGATTGAATCTTACTTCACTTCTGTCAAATGTAATGGCTCCTTTTCTGATACGTTCATGACGCAAAATTTTGGCCAGTTTGTCCAGCGTATTAATCTCTTCGGCCAGATCTCCCTGTCCGGTTTCAATTCTTTCCTGAGCTTCTTCATAGGTAAACCTTCTGTCTGAGTGGATAACCGTTCTTCCAAACCACTGTTTCTGAATTTCCGCATTGTCATTCAGTTCAAAAACAGCTGAAAAAGTATATTTATCTTCGTGTGGACGAAGGGAACAAACATCATTACTCAACACTTCCGGAAGCATCGGTACAACCCTGTCAACAAGATATACCGACGTTGCTCTCTGATACGCTTCATCATCCAGAATCGTTCCCGGAACTACATAATGAGAGACATCTGCAATATGAACTCCGATTTCCCAGTTTCCATTTTCCAGTTTTCTTATGGATAAAGCATCATCAAAGTCCTTCGCGTCTTTAGGGTCAATCGTAAATGTACAGATGTTACGCATATCCCAGCGTTTTGCAGCCTCTTCATCAGTAATACTTCTGTCGATTTTATCTGCATCAGCTTCTACTTCCGATGGAAATTCATAAGGCAGACCATATTCTGCAAGAATAGAGTGGATCTCCGTTTCATGTTCTCCCGGAGCTCCCAATACCTGAATGATTTCCCCTTCCGGATTTTTATCCCCTGGTCTCCATTCTGTCATTTTTACAATGACCTTATCACCATCTTCAGCAGTGCTGAATTTTCCTTTTGGAATAAAGATATCCGTGTTGATTGATTTTTTATCACAAACCACAAACCCAAAATCTTTATGTAATACCTTCTGAAATGTTCCTACAAATTCCGTTCTGTTACGTTCTAAAACTTCAAGAACGGAGCCTTCAAGTTTCTTTCCTTTATAATGATAAGTTATAATAAGAACCTTATCTCCCTGCAAGGCATCCTTCACATTTTTGGCATGAACAAAGACATCATCTTCCAATCCTTCTACACTTACATAAGCATTTCCACTTTGGTTGAAGTCAATAATTCCGGTAAGCGTTCCTGCGATTTTCAGGTTCACAATATATTTTCCTTTTTCCACTTCTTTGATCTTTTCAGATCCCTGAAGTTTATGCAGTGCCTGGATGACAAGTTCTCTTTGTCTTGGATTTTTATAATCTATTCCGTCAGCGATCTGCTTGTAATTATAAATTTTGGATGAATTCGCATTCATAAATCGGAGGATCAGTCTTCCGATCTCCATCAATTTTAAATCATTTTTATGACTTATATATTTTCTTTTTTTTGGCATGTTAATTTTCTTTTTACATTGTTTTGGTTTTATCTTACATAAAACCTTTTTCTAAATCTTCCTTATTCATTCCTTCGTATAAGGTCATTTAATTTCATCATTAGATTCTTTCCGCAAATTATCAGAAATCATTTTTAATTTCGCTTACAACGGGAGCTTTAGTTTTGTATAAATTTAATACAATTCTGGAGAAGAAAAGAGAAAAACCTTCTATTAAATATATTTCAAATATAAGAAAGGCTTTGGAGAATAATAGAGTGTAATTTCTATTGGACACTGCAAATGTACGAATAAAAAATAAATAAGGCTTGTAATGTGATTTACAAGCCTTATTATATTTAGCAAACTGCAATTTTGTCAACTCTGTTCTGGTGTCTTCCACCTTCGAAGTCTGTTGAGAGAAATTTATCTACAATTTCAATCGCCAGTTCTTTTGATATAAATCTTGCCGGCATAGAAATCATGTTGGCATCATTATGGAGTCTTGCCAGTGTTGCAATCTCCGGCATCCAGCATAATGCACATCTTATTTTCTGATGTTTGTTCGCAGTGATCTGAACCCCGTTTCCGCTTCCACAGATCAGAATTCCCAGCTCATTTTCTCCGTTTTCCACAGAGGTTGCAGCAGGGTGTACAAAGTCCGGATAATCCACACTGTTTGTGGAAAACGTTCCAAAATCCTGAACTTCAAAACGTTCTGAAAGGTAGTTCTTAACAATCTCCTTATATTCATAGCCTGCATGGTCCGCTGCGATAGCAATTTTTCTTTTCATAATACTCTTATTAAGCTTTATTAGATTCTATTTCCTTACAAAGGTAAGAATAATAACAATTCGTGTTAGTAAACCCTGAGTTAATTGTGAAAAGGTATGTGAATAACTGTGGAAAACTTTTTTCAACTTTCTATTTTTAAAGACCAATTTATTTCGTAATAGAAATTCTTTCCGCAATTTTTTACCATAACTTTCCAGATGTTTTCTTCAGCTATCCCCAGATTTTTCCATAATAAAATAACTAATAATCGTTTCATCTCAAAGTTATCAACATTTGTTAATAAGTATGTGAAATAGCGGGTTTACAAGGATTTATATTGTGAGTTAAATATGAATTCAATACAAGTTGAATGTTATCAATTATTACGCTAAAACTTATCCCCGAAACTAACAACACTCAACAACAACTACATTATTCTTTTTTTTAAAAGAGATAAAATTGTTGATTAATGGGTGATTGGGTTCGGGGAAAGTTTTTGAAAACTTTTATTTTAATCAAAGTGTTGAAAAAGTTTAAAACCTTACATTTGTGAAACGAAAATTCAATGAGATTTAGGAAATTGTCTTTGCGGGATTTACGGAGAAGTAAACCGGAATCTGGCCAAGGGGTTTCATAGAACTTTGAAAAAAATAAATCTACTTATGAAAACAATCAATGATTTCAATTTTAAAGATAAGAAAGCTCTGGTAAGAGTGGACTTCAATGTTCCGCAGGATGATCAGCTGAAGGTGACAGACAATACAAGAATTGTTGCTGTGAAACCAACAGTGGAGAAGATCCTTAATGATGGTGGTTCTGTCATCTTAATTACTCACCTGGGAAGACCTAAGGGAGAAGTGAAAGATGAATTTTCTCTTAAACATATTGTGGGCGAAGTTTCTTCTGTTTTAGGACAAGAAGTGAAATTTGTAGATGAGTGTATAGGAGAGAAGGCAGAGCAGGCTGCTGCAGAACTGAAGCCAGGGGAGATCTTGTTATTGGAAAATGTACGTTTTCATAATGAGGAAGAAAAAGGAGATGCTGCCTTTGCAGAGAAACTTTCTAAGCTGGGAGATGCTTATGTAAATGATGCGTTTGGTACAGCACACAGAGCTCATGCTTCTACCGCGGTAATTGCTCAATATTTTCCGTCAACTAAATATTTCGGTTTACTGATGGCTAAAGAGCTTCAGGCAATCGATAAAGTATTAAAGAGTGGAGAAAGACCTATTACGGCAATTCTGGGAGGTTCTAAAGTTTCAACTAAAATTACCATTATAGAAAATATTCTTCCTGCAATCGATAATCTGATCATTGGAGGAGGTATGGCATTTACATTTATTAAGGCTCTTGGAGGAAAAATTGGTAATTCTCTTGTAGAAGAAGACAAGCTTCCTTTAGCACTTGAGATTTTAGGTAAAGCAAAAGAACATAAAGTAAAAGTATATCTTCCTTCTGATGCCATCATCGCTGAAAGCTTTAGTAATGATGTGGAGAGAAAAGAAGCTGATATTTATGCAATCCCTGAAGGATGGATGGGACTTGACGCGGGTCATAAATCAAGAGATCAGTTCAATGATGTTTTATTAAATTCAAGAACTATCCTTTGGAATGGACCAATCGGAGTTTTTGAAATGTCTCATTTTGCTGGGGGAACAGTGGCTTTAGGTGAAAGCATTGCTGAAGCAACAAGACTTGGAGCTTTCTCTCTAGTAGGAGGAGGAGACAGTGTTGCTTTTGTGAAGCAATTCGGATATGCAGATCAGGTAAGTTATGTTTCTACCGGAGGTGGAGCAATGCTTGAAAGTCTTGAAGGACTTGAGTTGCCAGGGGTAGCTGCAATCAACAATTAATAGAAATTAAAATACAATATTTCAAAGCCTGCTAATTATATTAGCAGGCTTTTTTTCTTTATGGAACTATATAAAAATCCTTTATTGATCGTAGTTTTCATAAATATTTAGATATAACTTATAGTTATATAGGGTAGAGTTGAATTCTTTTCCAGATACTTAGCTTTTTCAAGAATTCTATACTCAGAATATTACTTTTGAATTGATCAGTTTTACAGTTTTATTTCTCCTTTTTATACCGTTATTTTTGCGGTAAATGACTATAATTTTACCATGAAATTTTAATTTTTCCTGGAGCTGATTGCATGTTTTTTCATTATTCACTCATATGTCTTGGAAGAGATTGGTTGAATAAATGAAATGATAATTAGGAATATTTATGAGACGTAAGAGAGCACTTTATGGGTAGTCTTAAAACCGATGGAATAACCTATAATATTTTTAAATTTAATCTGAATGGTTAGACTTATGAATTTTCGAATTTTTGAAATTTAATTTTTGTATGAATATTGGCTTGTTGATTTTCATATTTTGTAAACCATTTTGGGTTTTAGAGTAATTTTATGAGTAAATTCATAAATGTTTTATTTCACATATTAGTGATAGTGTTGTATTTTGTTGATTTATAGCAATTAAACTATTTTTATATTAATTTTATACTTGTTTTTATCTGATATTATTGCTGAAGAGTAGAAATTATTTATTTAATGATGAAAAATGAGAGCTGAAATCAATGTGAAAATCAGATTTTAAAATTTTATATGAGTTGAATTTTTAGTAGTATAGTTTTTTTGAGCGATGTACTGATTAAAGAAATTAATAATTTATATTTTTTTCAAGTATAGATCGAATAGAGTAGGGTACTTGTAAATTCATGGTTTTAATTTTTCTTTTGATTTTATTTTTTGAGCTAAACTTATTTTGCGTTTGAACATGTTCAAAAAATATTATAGAATTTAGAATTTAGAATTTTTTTTTTTCAAATAAATACTTAAAAATTGATCTCTATAATTACTCCTAGAATCCAGAAATTATATTTCCCCGAGTATTTATATCTATTTTTATTTTAAAGAGATATTTACGGTATTTTTGTTTGAATTTACTTTTCAAAAGCTCATTTTTTGCTTAATTTCCTGTTTGGAGAATACATTTGAAAAAATTGGTCAATAATTTGAAGGAAAGCTTTAATTAAAAAAGAGAATAAGAATGGATTATTTTTTTTCTTACTTTATGAAATGGAGTAGGGGAGTATTTCAAATAATTAAGAACGAGGATTGTAAATTTGATTTTTGGGGTAAAAGTTAAAAGAATATAAACTGGAAAATTTATAATAAAAAGAAAACTCAGGAGAAATAAATCCTGAGTTTTTTATTTTTAAGAGAGAAAATGCTGAAAATCGACCGTCATAAATGGCTCTAAAATCAATTTTCTATCTTTTTTCGATAATGTATATCAAACTTGAAAATTCGTTCGAAAATAATGCTTTTACGTTCGAAATCGTTCCGTAGACCACAGCTTTTGCCCAAAATAGGGGTGATTTTTTGTATTTTTCGCTCAACATGGAGATGTAGTAGGAATCTAGTACCAAAGGTTTGATCTTTCTCATTTTCCAGTCTGGATTTTTGGAAATCAGATTTTCCATACCGTTTTTTGAAAAATGATAAATATGTCTTGGGACATCATAGGCTGCCCAATATTCTTTATAGTGTATGGCATCATAAGAAGTAGGGTTGGGAACAGCGATAACAAGAATTCCTTTTTCTTTTAATTTGCTGTGAAAAATAGAAAGCATTTCATCCTGGTTTTCGATATGTTCAAATACATGCCAGAGTGTAATAGCATCTAAGCTTTTATCTTCAATTTTATGAATGTCGTCTAAAATTGTAGCTTTTGTTATTTTACTGAGTGCTGCTATTCTTGCATCAAAATCTGGTTCAAAACCAAAAACTTCAAAATCATTTTCTATGTATTTTACAAACTCTCCGGCACCGCATCCATAGTCAAGAACTTTTGATCCTTTTTTTATTCTGTCAATCAGTATATTTTTTTTGTACTGAAGATTGAAAGACTGAAGGAATTTATATAATTTTTCTTTCAGACTTCCGGAATCCTGATGATGAGAAATGTAATCTTCACTTTCATAATATCTGGAAATATTGGATGGGATAGGAGTGGTTTTGAAGACTCCTTTTGTATCTGTCTCTTTAATTTCAAATATTTCCTGTGAAAGAAAATGATCTTTTATTTTCATTGAAGTAAATATCTTTTATATGATAAAAAAATTAAGATATCCAGAGGCTGGTAGAACCTCATAAATACCTTAATTTTTGTTTTATATTTTTTAATGTTTCACGTGAAACATTTCTTTTTTAACGTCCTAAATAAACTAGTAAAACGTTTATATCGGCTGGTGAGACACCGCTTATTCTTCCTGCTTGTGCAATGGTCTTCGGACGTACGTTAGACATCTTCTGTTTTGCTTCTGCAGAAAGGCTGCTTAGCTTCGTATAATCAAAGTCTTCCGGAATTTTAATGTTTTCCAGACGGTTCAGCTTCGCTACATTTTCTTTTTCTTTCTCAATATATCCTTTATACTTTATATTAATCTCTGCCTGTTCTCTTACTTCGTCACTGTATTGAGAAGAAACTTCTTTAATAGAATCAATTTCATCCAACTTTTCTAAAGTTATATTAGGTCTGGTAAGAAACTGTGCTGCTCGGTATGCCTGATCTACAGGGTTACTCTCAATAGATTCAAGAATAGGGTTGATAACGCCAGGTTTTAAAGAAGTTTCGCGAAGAAACTCTTCAAGTGATTGACTTTCAGATATTTTGGATTCTACGCGTCGTAATCTGTCTTCTTTTGCTAATCCTAATTGATATGCTTTTTCAGTCAATCTGATATCTGCATTATCTTGTCTTAAAAGGAGTCTGTATTCGGCACGGGAAGTAAACATTCTGTAGGGTTCCTCAGTTCCTTTTGTGATCAAATCATCAATTAATACTCCGATATACGCTTCGTCTCTGTTAAGAATAAAATCACCTTTATCATGAACTTTATTGTGTGCATTGATACCGGCAATTAATCCCTGTCCTGCAGCTTCTTCATATCCGGTTGTTCCATTGATCTGTCCTGCAAAATATAAATTATCAATTAATTTTGTTTCCAGAGTATGCTTCAATTGGGTAGGAGGGAAGTAGTCATATTCTATAGCGTAACCTGGACGGAAAACTTTTACATTTTCAAATCCTGGAATATGTTTCATGGCTTTGATCTGTACATCTTCCGGAAGAGAAGAGCTGAATCCGTTTACATAGATTTCTACAGTTTTCCATCCTTCCGGTTCTACGAAAAGCTGATGTCTGTTTCTTTCTGCAAAACGATTGATTTTATCTTCAATACTTGGACAGTATCTTGGGCCTAAACTTTGAATCGTTCCATTGAACATTGGGCTTCTGTCAAAACCTTCTCTTAAAATATCGTGTACTGTTTCGTTAGTATATACGATATGACAGCTTAATTGTTTTGTTAATTTCGGAGTATCAAGGTAGCTGAATTTTTGAGGATTTTCATCTCCTTTCTGTTCTTCCATTTTTGAATAATCCAAACTTCTTCCGTCTACTCTTGGTGGAGTACCGGTTTTCATTCTTCCTGCTTCAAAACCTAAAGTGACCAATTGTTCTGTAATCCCAAATGCTCTTGGTTCACCCATTCTTCCTCCTCCTAATTGTTTATCTCCAACGTGAATTAATCCGTTAAGAAAAGTTCCGTTAGTAAGAACTACAGATTTTGCTCTGATCTCAATTCCTAAAGAAGTAACAACTCCTGCTACTTTATTATTTTCAACAATCAGTTGTTTCACCATATCCTGAAAGAAATCAAGATTGGGAGTATTCTCTAATGCTAAGCGCCATTCTTCGGCAAAAAGCATTCTGTCATTTTGGGTTCTCGGAGACCACATCGCAGGACCTTTTGAAAGATTCAGCATCTTGAATTGAATAGCAGATTTGTCTGCTACAATTCCGGAATATCCTCCCATTGCATCAATCTCTCTTACGATCTGTCCTTTTGCGATTCCGCCCATTGCCGGGTTGCAACTCATCTGTCCGATGGTCTGCATATTCATTGTAACAAGTAGTGTTTTTGAACCGAGGTTGGCTGCTGCTGCTGCTGCTTCACAACCTGCGTGTCCGGCACCTACTACTATCACATCATATATTTCTGAAATCATTTTTATCTCGCTTGTTTTAAGCTTTAAACCTTATCTTTATAATCAATGTTTCACGTGAAACATTTTTGGAGAATGCACTCTAGGTAAATGTATATTATTGCTAGAATAGAGTACTTTAGATATGGGACTTTAAGTGATTGTTCAAATTTAAAACTTTAAATCCCTGTATTTATCAAGGTACAGATCTTCCATTCTCCGCATCTCTTTTTCTTCCTCTTCCGTCTTGTCTTTATAGCCTGCCAGATGTAAAATTCCGTGGGCTAAAACCCTTCTTAATTCTTCTTCATAATCTCGGGAAAGGGTAGAGGCGTTATCAGAAATGCGCTGCAAAGATACGAAAATCTCAGCGCTTATTGTCTTGCCTTTTACATAATCAAAAGTGATGATATCTGTATAATAATCATGCTGCAAATAATCCTGATTGATCTTAAGAAGATATTCATCATCACAGAAAATGTAATTGATTTCTCCCAGTTTTTTTCCTTCTGAAAGAATAAGATCTTCCAGCCATTTTTTGTAATCTGTACTTACCGACTCTGGTAAGTTTTCATAAAAGAATTGTATCATTTTTTTTTTAAAACCAGTGTCCTAAAATAACACTGAATATCCCTTTTTGGTTATTTTTAAGTGAGTGGCTGAAGTTTACTTTGATCTGCCCGAAAGGTGATTTGTAACCAGCCGTTATTCCCAGTGAGCTATAATTTACTTTAACAGCATCTTCAAACTTGATATCGTTTGATAAGTTTGCAAAGGTAAAGTTTCCACTGATAAAATAGTTTTTATTAAATTTAAACTGGATATCGTTAGATGCCAGTATTACATTATTTGTATAAAGCTGGGCGAAATAAAATCCTCCAAAGCTTTTAAAATTCATGAGATTCTGTTCAAATATTCCGCCTAATCTGAATTGGTAATAAGCAGGAAGGTTTTCACCGATAGTAACCCCTCCAAATAGATTCAGGCGATAACTGAATTGCTTGCTAAGTGGAATGTTAAGTCTAAGGTCTGCTTTAATCTGAATAATTCTTTTGTCAACTTCAGATTTTAAAAGATCAACTACCTTTCCTTCAGCTGCAAAATAAACCCCTTTTGAAGGGAATTCCTTATCATCCTGGGTGTCGGTTTTTATGAAGATATAAGGGTTTAAAAAACGACTGTAACGTCTGTTGTCTCCATTGCTGTTTTCTGCTTTAAAATAGTCATGACTGATACCACCACCAATGGCAAACTTATCCTTCCATACAGATTGTATATAAGCTTCATTTCTGATCCATTCCCAGCGGTCTACTACATAGTTATCTACATTCTTTATATCAAAGCTCATTCCTGATGAATAGAGACCAAACCCTGGAATATATCCGTTATCAATAAAATAGTTCAGGTAATATCTCATACGATCTCCTACAACAACATCCAGTGAGAGGTTTGAATTTTTAAATAAAAGCCTCTTTGCTGAATAGTTCAAAAGAAGTCCGGTCTTGAAGACTTCATCATAATGGAGTCCAAATTTTAGAAAATGACGGGTATCATCTTCTGTCACATAGAGCTTCAGGTAATTGGCGTCATTTTCCTGGACGATATCATAATTGATAAATTTGTAGTTGTTGGTAGCAACCAATTTATCAATCATTTTATTAATACTTCCATAAGTTTGTAAAGAGGGAAGACGAAGTCCCATTTTCCCCAGTGTGTAGTTTTTGCCATAGATTTTACTTCCTTCAATAGAAATGCTGTCTATTTTGTATACATTGGAATAAATAGGGTTTATACGCTGTCTGAGACGGTCAAACGGACGCTTGGGCAGCTGGTCTAATACCTGAGAATATTTTAATCCTTCTACATATCCACTATCAAGAATTTTCTTTTTATCATCATAACTGGTGGCAGACATTCCTTTCAGATTGGGTTTGATATTGATGTCTGTATATTTATATTGTTTTCGGGTATCTTTTTTTATTCCGAAATCAATGACCTGGTTCAGAATGGCTATAATATTGTTTAAATCTTCTCTTTTTGAGAGATCCTGATTAAGGTCCACCCCAATTACGATATCGATTCCTTTATCCTTTAAAGGCTTTGAAGGATAGTTTACCGTCATTGCTCCGTCAATATAAATACTGTCACCAATTTTTACCGGATCCATTAAAGAAGGAAATGCAGAACTTGCCATGATAGACTGTACCAGATCTCCTTTTTCAAAAATCTGCATATTGCCGCTTTCAAGATTGGTTGCAACACACATGAATGGAATAGGCATTTTGGAAAAGTCCTCGATATTGGAAACGTTCTTAAAGAGTTCTTTCAGAAGATAAACATTTCTTTGTCCGGTACTGATAGAAGAGGGAAGTGTAATTTTTCCGTTTTTGAGCGGAATGGATAAAAGGTATTTGTCTACAGACTTATTAAAAAAGCTGGCTTCCTGTCGTGATTTGGGATCCATGATTAAAGAATAGAAATCTGTATCCATGACGATTTTTTCTATTTCTTTCCCGGAATAGCCGGCGGCATATAATCCTCCCACTATAGCTCCCATACTTGTTCCGGAGATATAGTCCACCTTCACTCCCAATGAATCTAATACTTTAAGAACTCCGACATGTGAAAAACCCTTGGCACCACCACCGGCGAGTGACAGCCCTATCTTTGGATTTTTCGGAATCACCAAATCTTTTTTTACCTGAGAATGGATCAATAACAGTGGGAATATGAAAAGCAGAATCAGGAGTTTTTTCATAATTAATCTTTTATATAAATCCGTTTCACCCGGGGCGAAATGGAGGTTAATACTTCATAGGTTATCGTTTTGCAGTAGCCTGCGAATTCTTTTAAACTTGGTTTGGCGTTGAAAACAGTTACTGTATCACCTTCTTTTACATTGGGAATATGATCTACATTAATCATCATCATATCCATACAGATATTTCCGACAATTGGTGTCAGCGTTTTATTAACGCCTACATTTCCTACCTGATTTCCAATCAGCCTTGGTATTCCATCAGCATATCCTACCGGAATTGTTGCTATTCTTGTAGGATGATCTGCTTTATATCTTCTGCTGTAACCTACAGATTCACCGTTTTCAACAGTTGATATCTGTGAAATTACGGTTTTAAAACTTACCACAGACTGTAGTTGCTTCTGAATTTCAGGATCTGCAGATTCTCCCAGCATTCCGATACCAATTCTTACCATATCATGCTGATGATCTTTATAGCTTGTAATACCTGCTGAGTTCAGAATATGACGGATAGGAGTGTACCCTAACTTTTCAGTAAGATAGGTGGAATTTTTATCGAAAACCTCCAGCTGTTTCAAGGTAAATTCTTTTTCTTCAGGCATATCAGAAGATGATAAATGGCTGAACATACTTTGTACCTTTACGTTTTTATGGCTTAAAGTTTCGCTTAACTGATCCAGCTCAAAATCTTTGAAACCAAGACGGTGCATTCCGGTTTCGAGTTTGATATGGATAGGATATTTCTTGTCGTATCCGGATTTCTGAACTGCTTCATAAAATAATTCCAGTACTCTGAAACTATAAATTTCAGGTTCCAGATTATATTCTATGATCGTCTGATAGCTGTGCTGTTCAGGATTCATCACAATAATAGGAGTGGTGATTCCTTTTTTACGAAGTTCAACTCCTTCATCAACATAGGCTACCCCAAGATAATCTATGTGATGATGCTGAAGAAATTCTGATACTTCATAGCTTCCCAGACCATAAGCATTGGCTTTTACCATTGCCATCATTTTAGTTCCCGGTTTCAGCAGTGATTTATGATAATTAATATTATGAAGTATAGCATTAAGGTTTACTTCCAATACAGTATCATGCTTTCTGAGCTCCAGAATATCTTTAAGTTTTTCGATCTCAAATTTTCGGGCTCCTTTCAGCAGAATAATCTGATTTTCTAATTCAGTAAGATGTTTACTTTCAATGAGCTCTTTAGTATCAATGAAAGTATATGTTTTAGTTTTAAATAATTCACTGAACTTTGAAATTTCATCACCAATTAAGAAGACCGAATCAAAATGCTGCTCATTCACCAGTTCAGAAACTTCTTCATATAATTCTTTTGCGTTGGAATTTACGCCTACAATATCAGTTAAGACCAGAGATTTTTTAGATTTATTATATTCATTCAAAAACTGAAGGGCGGTCTTCAAAGAATCGAGGTCAAGATTAAAAGAATCGTTGATGACAATATTGCCTTTAATTCCTTCTATTGCTTCAAGCCTCATTTCAACGGCTTTTAAAAGGTTGATTTTTTCGACGATCTTTTTATTTTCGATATTCAGTTCCTTAAGGACTGTGATAAGCGCCAGAGCATTGGTTAATGTCGCTTCGTCTCTCTGATGAGCAGGAAAACTGATTTCTTCTCCAAAATAGTCAACAATAATGTTTTCATCTTTGGAAATATTGTTTTTGATGAAAACCTGATTCTCTTTTTTAAAACCGTAAGAAATTAATTTTTTATCAGAATAGGATTTTTTAATTTTTTGATCAACCAAAGAATTATCACCATTATAAATAACAACTTCAGAATTTTTAAAAAGTCTGATTTTTTCATCAATCAATTCTTCTTCGGAAGAAAAGTTAGCAGCATGGGCCGTTCCGATGTGGGTAAGCAATCCGATCTGAGGATGGAAAATATTTTCAAGCTTTTCCATTTCATGGGGTTTTGAAATTCCCACTTCAAAAATTCCCAGCTGATGTGAGCTGTTGATCTGAAGAAGAGACAACGGAAGACCAATCTGAGAATTAAAGCTTTTTGGACTTTTTACAGTAGGAAATTCATTCCATAAACATTGATACAACCATTCTTTTAAAATAGTTTTGCCATTACTTCCTGTAATTCCGATAGATTGTAAGTGAGAATTTTCGAAATGATATCGGGCTAATTTTTGAAGAAACTCTACGGAATTTTCAACAATGATCCAGGTTATATTTTCAAACTCCGGATACTGATGTTCAGAAATAATGATATTGATACCTCTGTCTATAGCAGATTCAATAAATTTTTCCCCGGAATTTTTAGGGGTATTGATCGCAATAAACGCTGTATTTTTGGTAGAATAAATAATCCTGCTGTCGTAGGCTATATTTTTGATCAATAAATTTTTGTCCCCAATGATCTGTGCATTGGTGATCTCTGCAATGTGTTGTACTGTATAATTCATTGGTACCCTTTCTGCTTTATTTTGAGCGAAACTGCAAAAAGGAATAAAGACCATTATATCATCACATTCCCTTTTTAATATTTTACAATAGAGCTTTTTCGCTTCTCATTTTATATTAAGTGAATATATTTATGGTTTGATGCAAACAGCTATTTATAATGTAGCTATTTTGCCTTTTACCCATTTATTTTCTTTTTGAAAGCACTTCGTCTATAAAAACACGGCGGCTTACAGCCTCATAACTTTCAGTTTCTCCCAATTCTACCAGGTCATTTCCCTGGGAAGTTCTCATGGAATAATTGGCAAGATTACCTGTTCTTTTGCAAATAGCATGCACTTTTGTAACGTACTCTGCAGTTGCCATCAAATTAGGCATTGGTCCGAACGGACGACCTAAAAAGTCCATATCAAGACCAGCAATTACCACTCTGATACCGCTATTGGCAAGCTGATTGGCAACATCAACAATGCTTTCATCAAAAAACTGAGCTTCATCAATGGCTACTACATCACAATTGGAAGCCAACAGAAGAATTTCATTAGGATTTTCTACTGCGGTACTGCGGATTTTATTCTGATTATGGGATACTACATCCTCCTCAGAATATCGTATATCCATTTTTGGTTTAAAAATTTCCACATTCTGTCCTGCCATTTCCGCTCTTCGCAATCTGCGGATAAGTTCTTCGGTTTTACCGGAAAACATAGAGCCACAAATCACTTCCATCCAACCACTTTGTTTGGAATGATTAATTGTATTTTCTAAAAACATTTGTTAAATTAGCCGTATATTTTTAACATCAAAAGTAAGCAATTTTAATAAGAATCTTATTATGCAGAATATCCAAGATTTAAAGGAAAAGATTTTTTTTGAATCCATGAATATCATTGATAATCTGGACAAAATAGGTAATATAGACGAATTACTTTCTAAGCAAGATCTTGTAGATGAGCTTGCTAACAGGATTTCTTTTTTGAAATTGCTGGAAAAAAATATTGAATACTTTATAGCCGAAAATCCGGGGCAGAATCCGGATAATCAGTATATCTCTTTTGCTTCAGGAGAGACAGAACATCATGATACCGGTAATGAAGTGACGGAAGAGGAAGCTATTTTCAATAATGAACTGAATGAAATTGATGAAAATGAAGTTTTTTCTGACGGATTAGAAGAAGAAGCTACTTTCAATAATCAGCTGAACGAAATTGTTGAAAACGAATTCCATGAAAATATTGTACATTTTGTGGAAGAGAACAACCCTGAAAGAGAGCCTGAAAATAATCAGGAACAAACTTCTGATCATGAAGCGCTGGAAGAAGAAGCGGTTTTCAATAACCAGCTGAACGAAATTGATGAAAATGAAATTTCAGAAGAACAGAGAGCTGTTCTTAGCTTTGTAGACGAAGACAAAATTCTTGCAGATTCCACGCCTGATTCCGATGAAGATCTTAATGAAGATTTGTTTCATAACGAGGTAACGGAAGAAGAAGCGGTTTTCAATAATCAGCTTAATGAAATAGAAGATGAAGAGGAAGAAATCTCAGAACAGGAATCAAAAAAAGAAACTGATTTCGCTGTAGTAAATGAGGCTAAACCTTCAGTCACAGAAACTATTCCAAGTATTTTTGATAGTGAAACACTGGAAGATGAAATACTGATCGAAGAAAGCGAAGAGCAGTTTGTGGCTTCCAACGTTTCGATAGAACAGGGAGAAATGGCAACAGAAACTTCCAATGTGGAAAATATTCTGAGTGAGATAAAAAATGACCATTCAGTGGAAGAAACCAAAGAAGAAAGCATCCTTGCTGAAGTCTATGACCGAAGAAAGATTGTGGAAATTGATAAACCTGTTCCCGAAGAAACAGACCAACATCCTTCTGATGAGAGCTTCGAAAATTTAGAAGAATACCATCGGGAGAAAAAAATAAAACTCGCCAATATCAAAGGAATGAAAGCGGTTCAGTCACTTTTTGATGATGATCACCTGGAACTTCCTAAGGAAGAAAAAACGATTCCGGTTGTAAAAGAAGATACGGGAAGCATTCTGAAATCCAATATTCCAACGCATTTCATGGAAGCAGACAAGCTGAAGCCTGAATTTAAGCTGGATCTGAATGACAGACTTGCCTTCACGAAGATGCTTTTTGAAGGAAGCCAGACGGATCTGAATGATACAGTATATCAGCTGAATCAATTCAAAACACTGGAAGAAGCCAAGGAATATCTTAGTGATCTGTATTACGAAAGAAAATGGAATAAGGTGGATGAATATGCACAGAGACTTTGGATATTGGTAGAAAATAAATTCTTATAATTTTGAGCGGAATCCTATATTTTGTTCCCACACCTGTCGGGAATCTTGAAGATATGACATTCAGGGCAGTCAATGTTCTGAAAGAAGTAGATTATATTTTATGTGAAGATACCAGAACTTCCGGTATACTTTTAAAACATTTTGAAATCTCCAAGCCTTTAAAATCTTATCATTTACATAATGAGCATCAGGCAACGGAGAAAGTGATTGCAGACCTTAAAAACGGCCAGAATATTGCTATTATTACCGATGCAGGAACGCCCGGTATTTCAGATCCTGGATATTTACTGGCAAAAGCAGGGGCAGACAACCATATTGATATGATCTGCCTTCCGGGAGCAACAGCTCTGATTCCGGCATTAGTGGTTTCAGGACTTCCTAATAACGAATTTTTATTTGCAGGTTTTTTACCTCAGAAAAAAGGAAGACAAACAAAACTGAAGCAGCTTGCTGAAGAAAAAAAGACCATCGTACTTTACGAAAGTCCCCATAAAATCAATACGACTCTTGAACAGATCAAGGAATTCTTCGGGGAAGAAACCAAAGCAAGTTTAAGCCGTGAGATTTCTAAGAAATTTGAAGAAACTAAACGGGGGACAATCAATGAATTAATTGAATTTTCCAAGAGTAAAACTTTAAAAGGGGAGATCGTTCTTATTGTCAATAATTCTATTTAATTTTCCTTGAAAAAACTAGTTTTTGTATTATGTTCTGTATTCTGTACAGCACAGACTAATCAGTATATGAAAGTGATCCTGTCTAAAAAGACGGAAAAAGAGGTCAGTTCCTATTCGGAAGGATATGGAATATTCTATGATAACGGTTATAAGAAACAGGGAATTGTAGACTCTTTAGGAACGATTACATTTGAGTCTCCTTACAAAGGAGGTATTTTACATGTTTTTAAAAACCGGTTTATTCTGTATTCTGATGAAGGGAACAGCAGAAAATCAGCTATTATTGATGAAAAAGGGAATGAACTTATCCCTTTGAATGATCAGGAGTTTAATACACCCTGGTGGAGTGAAGATTGTATCATTTCATCAAAAAAAAATGGAGAAGCCGTCTATGATTTTAACGGAAAAGAAATCATTCCTTATTCTGAAAAGATACGTTTTTCAGGGAAGAACAGACTTTTGGTTTCAAAAGATAAAAAATGGCTGCTGTATGACTTTAAAGGAAAACAGCTCAGCACCCGTGAATTTAAAGAAGATTATAGTTTTGAAGAGGGCAGAGCACTGATCATTAATGAAGACAATGAAAACGAAATCATTGGAACTAATGGACAGACTCTGCATAAATTTTCTAAACAGATCGTCAATATGAATGCTTATCCTTATCTGATTAGTCAAAATAAAGCTACAGGAAAATATGGTTTGATTGATACTGATGGAAATACAATTGCCGAAGAAATATATAATGATATCACCCCGGAATATTTTGGGAAAAAGGAATATATCTATCTTACAAAAAATGGTAAAACCACTGTTTTCAATAAGAAAGACCAAAAACTGTATGCACAGACTTTTAAGTATTTAAATCCTTTATTGAGCAATTATTTCAGTGTTTATAATGATAAGATCAGGAAATCCGGCATTATAGATCTGGAAGGAAATATTATTCTTCCTCAGGAATATGATTTTATCAGAAGTTTTACCATTTCCGGAAAAGAATTTATCTACCTTAAAAAAGGAAATGAAGAGAAATTTCTCGATAAAGATCTTAAGAATATTGTAGGAGATGGCGTTCAGATTTTTGGTTTTTATCCTGATAATCTTATTATTGGAAAGCAGGAAAAGTATTACAAATTTTCTGTGACAGGGCAATCCTTGATGGAATTGAAAAATATCAGCCAGATAAAAAATGAGGATTTTGAATATTTTAATCCTCTTAATCAGTATTCAAAACCTTTGGTTTGCAGAAATACAGGGAATTTTTATGGTATTCTGGATGGAAAAGGAACAGAAATTGTCCCTTTTGTTTACGAAGATATTATAACATTTGGAAACGCTGAAAATGAAATTGTGGTTAAAAAAGAAGGAAAATTCGGGGTTTCAAACTTTCAGAATGAGCCTCTGAAAGAAATTATTTACGATAAATATTTCTGGCAGAAAGAGGTATTGAGATTGGATAAAAGTAAAAAAACTGACTTTATTTATTTCACCAGATTTAAAAATAATTCCGTTCAGCTTTAAAGAAAATCCAAATAATCATCAAAAAAATCCAGTATTTTAACAATTTAAATGGGTTGAATAACATTTTATAATATCTTTGCAAACCGTTTAATTCCAGAAAGGAATTGTAGAAACATGAAGAGGCAGCTGTCACAAGCTGAACGAGTTATAAAAGAAAATAATTGTCAATAGATATGAAAATATTAGAAGGAAAAGTAGCACTAATTACCGGAGCTACAAGAGGAATCGGTAAAGGTATCGCTGAAATGTTTGCTCAGCAAGGGGCAAAAGTAGCATTTACCTACGCAGGCTCTGTAGACAAAGCAAAAGAATTAGAAGCAGCTTTAAGTTCTGTAACCCAAATTAAGGGATATCAGTCTGACGCATCAGATTATGATGCTGCTCAGCAACTGGTGGAAGAAGTAATGGCAGAGTTTGGGCAGATTGATATTTTGGTAAACAATGCAGGGATTACAAAAGATAACCTGTTATTGAGAATGTCCAAAGATGATTGGGATAAAGTAATCAAAGTAAACTTAGATTCAGTTTTCAACCTTACAAAAGCGGTAATCAAGCCGATGATGAAGGCCAGATCAGGATCTATCATCAATATGACTTCTGTAGTAGGGGTAAAAGGAAATGCCGGACAAGCCAACTATGCAGCTTCTAAAGCTGGGGTAATCGGGTTTACAAAATCTGTGGCACTGGAATTAGGATCAAGAAATATCAGATGTAACGCTATTGCTCCCGGATTTATTGAAACGGAAATGACTGCTGTTCTGGATGAAAAAACAGTTCAGGGATGGAGAGAGGAAATTCCGATGAAGAGAGGAGGACAGCCTGCAGATATCGCAAATGCATGTGTATTCTTAGGCAGCGAAATGTCAGCATACATTACCGGACAGACATTAAATGTTGACGGTGGAATGTTAACTTAGAAAATGAAAAAAGCACAGAATATAGTAGTATTCTTGTCGGTTTTAATAAGCGTCGGTCTGGCATACATTAGTTTTTTTAATGTATATCAGACCGATGATTATTTCTGGTCCTATACTACCAGAAAATTAGGGCTGCTAAAAAGCTTTATAAATACCTATACACAATGGGGTGGAAGATATTTCGGGTATTCTATCAATATGTTTAATCCTGTTTTTTACGACCCTAATAATATTCTTCCGAAAATATATCCTGTTTTTTTAATGCTGTCCTTTATTGGAGTTTCAGCATTAAACTTTAAAGAATATTTCGGTTATTCTTTGAAAGAGTCCGTTAAGAAAGGATTCCTTTTGTTTTTCTTTTATACAATACTTCTGGTAAGTCTTCCGGAGCATTATTTCTGGATTACGGGATCCAATGTATATTTTGTTCCTGTTATCTTATCAGGGATTTTACTGTATTTTCTTAAAAAAAGAGAAGATACGGGAAGGAAAATATGGCTTTACCCCTCAGCTTTTCTTATCATCATTCTGATGGGTTCCAATGAAATTCTGGCATTAATTCTTGAAGGACTTTTGCTAGTCTCCTATTATCAGAAACGCAATAAAGAAAATTTGTTTTTGGTGCTGCTAGGAACTTTATTTTTACTTGTATGTTTTCTTGCCCCGGGAAATTTCAACAGAATGGGAGAGGAGGAAAAAGGAATGGTAATATGGCTGAAAAGAATTGCTCTTTTTGGTGCTGATACCCTGTATGTAGGATTGAAAGTGATTATGGTACTTCCATTATTTATCAAGGTTTTTGAAGAAGAACTTAAAAAAATCTCTACTCAGATAACATTTCAAAAAGCATTTCTATTCTGGTCGGTTTCATTGCTTCCTTTATTATTTACAAGCTATATTCTTACTTCTATTGCAAGACAGTTTGAAAGTATTCTTTTCTATTTTTTAATTACTTTTTCACTGATTATCTTCTTTAGATTTGAAAAAATTAAAAAGGTCTGGTGGATTTCTCTCTGTATTGTGTTTCTTCCTGAGCTTAAAATTTTTCCAGAGAAATATGCTTATTTTAACATTGATTTTAATGGTGAAAATATAATGATGGAGCTTTTTACCACAGATCTTAGGGAGTACGAAAGAGAGATGAATGAAAGAGTTGATATGATTAAAAATTCTTCACAGGATTCTGTGGTGGTAGATAAGATCAAAGAAGTTCCGAGAATTTTATATATCGATGAAATGGCTTCTGTAAAAGAGCAGGAAACCTATGTAAATGACCAGCTTCAAAAATATTTCAATAAAAAATATATCCGAACAAAAGAATAAATAAAGGCCTTAGAATATTATCTAAAGCCTTTTGTTTTATTTCTAGTCCTTAAAAACCTGGTTTTCCTGTTCCTGAACTCTGATAAAAGTAGTTCTCTTGGAAAGCTCTTTAAGCTTTGAAGCACCTACATAGGTACACGTGGATCTTACTCCTCCTAAAATATCCTTTACAGTTTCTGAAACCGGACCTTTATAAGCCACTTTTACAGTTTTCCCTTCAGAAGCACGGTATTCTGCTACACCTCCGGAATGCTTGTCCATTGCCGTTTTAGAACTCATCCCATAGAAAAGACGGTATTTTTTACCGTTTTCTTCAATCATCTCTCCGCCGCTTTCGTCGTGTCCGGCAAACATTCCGCCCAGCATTACGAAATCTGCCCCGCCACCGAAAGCCTTTGCTACATCACCAGGAACTTTACATCCTCCATCTGCAATGATATGACCTCCCAAACCATGAGCAGCATCAGAACATTCAATAATAGCAGAAAGCTGAGGATATCCCACTCCTGTTTTTACTCTGGTTGTACACACTGATCCGGGACCAATACCTACTTTTATGATGTCTGCACCCACTAAAAGAAGTTCTTCCACCATTTCTCCGGTAACCACATTTCCTGCGATAATAATTTTATCCGGGAAATTAGCCCTTGCCTTCTTCACAAATCCAACGAAATGCTCAGAATAGCCATTGGCTACATCTATGCAGAGAAACTCAATTTTTGGATGCTTTTCGAGGATATGTCTTATTTTTTCTTCATCTGCTTTTCCTGTTCCTGTACTTAAAGCAATATACTGATGAATACTTTCAGGCTGGCTTTCCAGAAACAGACTCCATTCATCAGGAGTATAATGCTTGTGAACCGCTGTAATAATTTTTTCCTTTGCCAGCTCAACGGCCATTTCAAAAGTTCCTACCGTATCCATATTGGCTGCAATTACAGGAACTCCTGTCCATTTTTTCTTCGTATGTTTAAAGGTAAATTCTCTTTGTAAATCAACTTCCGAACGGGATTTTAAAGTAGAACGTTTAGGGCGGAACATTACATCCTTGAAACCCAGTTTTATGTCATATTCTATACGCATTTTGTAATTATTTGTCAGAATAAAGGTAGTAAATAATCTTGAACAGAGAGTTTCTAAGATGATGGATTTTCCGGTTTATGAAACAAAAAAATACGGTTTGAAAAACTTGTTTTCAAACCGTATTTTAATTATTTAAAAGCTTTGCTTTAGCGTAGATTAAATAGAAGACTCTGATATTTCAGAATTATTTTGCCTCTTTTATCCCTTCAAAAGTCATCACTTCTTCTAATGTTTTCATGTATTCATAGGCTGTAAGATCAAACTTTACCGGAACAATAGAAATATATCCGTTGGCCAATGCCGTTTCATCAGCATCTTCAGAATCATCCATATTGTTGAAATATCCTGTTAGCCAGTAATATTTTTTCCCGTGTGGATTGATTCTCTCATCAAAACTTTCTTCCCATTTGGCATTTGCCTGTTTACATACTTTTATCCCTTTTATTTCTTCTTTCGGAAGTTTAGGAATATTCACATTCAGTACAATTCCTTTAGGCATTGGATTTTCCAGGGTTCTTCTTACGATATTCTGAATAAATTCTTTAGCTTGGCTAAAATCAGCTTCCCAGCTGAAATCCAGTAATGAAAATCCAATCGCAGGAATTCCTTCTACACCTGCTTCTACAGCAGCAGACATCGTCCCCGAATAAATTACATTGATAGAAGAATTTGCTCCGTGATTGATTCCGGAAACTACAATGTCAGGTCTTCTCGTTAGAATTTTATCAAGTGCCATTTTTACACAGTCTACCGGAGTTCCGCTGCAGGAAAAATCTGTCTGCGGGCCTTCCAGCGTAACTTCTTCGTAGCTAAGGGTAGAATTAATGGTAATAGCGTGGCCTTTTCCACTTTGAGGAGAGTTGGGGGCTACAACAACTACTTCTCCGATTTCATTCATAAAATTTACAAGATTTCTGATACCAGGAGCTGTAATTCCATCATCATTAGTAACCAGAATAAGTGGTCTTTCCATAAATTATCTTTAATTTTTTTTTATTCAAATAGAGTGAATCTGTTCATTTTCAGAATTGAACAGACCGATTTTCAACACATCAAATGTAGGTAAAAATCAGACGCAATAAAATACCAGATTGGGATTGGCTGTTGTGAAAAGAGAAATAAGATTCTCATACTATGGCTTATAGAATAGAGAATTAAGCATAAATAAGGAAAAGTACAAAGTGCAGAAAATAAAACTGAAATGAAGTAAATTTAATATGAATTTCATTTCAGTTTTAATTTAAATGGTTTTACAAAATAATAAACTAGTCGAGAGGTTTTCTGCCGGAAATAATATTATAAAGAATAACAATAATGGCAATGACCAGTAAAACGTGAATTAAATATCCTGTGCTCATTCCGGGAACTATTCCTAACATTCCCAATAGCCAAACAACGATGCAGATGACTGCTACTAACCATAATAAACTTTTCATGACTTAATATTTTGAATTTGTATGGTTAATTCTCTACATATTTTATGCCTTTATGGCTGAAATTTAATTTTGTGGTATGTATTTTCTGTTTTTTGATTAAAAAATGAAAATTCAGATATGTCTGAAAAAGAATGAACAGTATGATTGTATAGTGAAACTGTCTGATAATAGGAAACAACTCATACTGTCTTGATTATTTGCAAATCTCTTTAAATAAAAATGATCAAAACTGTCGATATTTGTAAATAAGGTATTAAATTTGATCATTTGTAACAGTACCAAACTTACTGCTACTAATTATTATACTTATTTTAAAAAAATTAATAAATAAAGACAGTTTATGTGGAAAAATTTCAAACTGAATAAATTTTTACTCCTTATTCCATTAACCAGTCTAATGTTTTGTTTCAACTCGCCAAAGAATGACGATGAAAAGATGCAGACGATAATGGTGAGCGTAAAAAACACACTTTCTTATCTGCATTATAGTCCAAAGTCTATCAATGATGCCTATTCGAAGGACGTTTATAAGCATTATTTCGAATTGGTAGATCCAGCAAAAAGATATTTTCTGCAATCTGATATGGATGAATTCAGCAAGCATGAAACAAAGCTTGATGACTATATCGGGCAAGGTGATCTGACATTCTACAAACTTACGATTGACAGACTCTACCAAAGAGTGGATGAGATTGATAAAATTACACAGGATATCTTCAGTAAGCCTATTAATCTTCAGGAAGATGAAACGCTTACCCTTGAGCCAAAACTAAAAAAAGTACCTGCTAATAAGCAAGAACAGTATAATGAGTGGAAAAAATTCATCAAATACAACATCCTTCAGGAAGTTGAGTCGATGAACAGTAAAGAAGAAGCTCAGAAAGAAAAGAAAGACTCTGTTCAAAAGTACAAGCTGAAAGATACCATCAAGTTTAAAGTTCTTACTCAGGATGAAAAAATCAAAAAAGCGACTGATGAAGTAAAAGACCTTGTAAAAGACACCTTTACAAGATTCAAAAAGAGAAAGAAAATGGATTGGTTTACGGTGTATATGAATGCTTATACAGAGGTATTCGATCCGCACACCAACTATTATTCTCCAAAGGATAAAGAAGATTTTGATACTCAGTTTACCGGAAAAGTAATTGGTATCGGAGCCCTGATTCAGGAGAAAAAAGGAAACCTGTATTTAGGAGCTCTTACCATTGGAGCACCGGCATGGAAATCTAAACAGCTTTCTGAGGGTGATAAAATCCTGAAAGTAAAATCTAAACCGAAAGAAGATGCTGTAAATGTTGTAGGAATGCTTTCTGATGAAGCCGTAAGACTAATCAGGGGAGAGAAAGGAACACCCGTAACATTAACGGTTCAGAAAAAAGACGGAACGATTAAAGATGTAACCATGATCCGTGAGGAAGTAGCCATTGAAGATACTTTCGCAAGAAGTATCGTAGTGAATACTCCGAATGGGAAAAAATATGGTTTTATTAACCTTCCAAGTTTTAATGCTGATTTTGAAAATGCCAAAGGAAGAAACGCTTCTGATGACATCAAAAATGAAATCATTAAGCTTAAAGAGCAGAACATTCAGGGAATCATTCTTGACCTTAGAAATAATGGTGGAGGTTCTTTAACTGAAGTAGGGGATATTATGGGGCTTTTCATGGAAGCTGGTCCTTACGTACAGGTGAAGGATGGAAACGGGAAAATACAGACTCTTAAGAATAAAAACGAAACTCCGATCTGGACAGGTCCGCTTGTAATCATGCAAAATGAACTTTCCGCTTCAGCTTCAGAAATCCTTGCAGGAGTAATGCAGGATTACGGAAGAGCAATGATCATAGGATCTCCGCAGTCTTTTGGAAAAGGTACCGTTCAGACTTTTGTTGATCTGAACAGATTCCTGAATACCGAAGATGATTTTGGATCTTTAAAACTGACGATTCAGAAATTCTACAGAATTACGGGAGAATCTACACAGAGAAAAGGGATCGTTTCTGATATTCAGATGAAAGACTTCTTTACCTATGCAGAAGTAGGAGAGCGATATGATGATTATGCGCTGGCATGGGATAAAATTCCACCTACGAAATTCGAGAAACTGAACTATTTCAATATCCAGGCGCTGGAAAAAGCAAGTGCAGACAGAATGGCTAAAAACAGCAATTATCAGTTGTTATTAGAATCTGCTCAATGGAGAGAAAAACTGGATAAAGAAGAAAATATCACTTTGAATATCACCAAGTTCAACGAGCTGATGAAGAACAGAAAGTCTCAGATTGAAAAGTTCAAGGCTCTGACAAAATTTGAAAACGGACTTCAGTTCATGATGTATCCAAGTGAAATTGAAAGAGAGAAAAAAGATGAAGCTTTCAAGAAAAAATCTGAAATGTGGATCAAGAATCTGAAAAAAGATCTTTACCTGCAGGAAGCAATGAATATTGTATCAGATATGGGAGCTAAATCCTAAACATAAAAAAACCGCTAATTTTTCATTAGCGGTTTTTTTATTGAATACAGTAGATTACTTAATTTCTACACATCCCACTCTTCCTCCGGCATTTCCGGTAGGCTGAGTATGGAAATCATCCGCTGCTGCGTGTACAATAAGACCTTTTCCGATGATGTTTTTAGATTCATCTGTACAGCCCAGACACCATTTGTCTGTCTTGAAAGTCAATGTTGCAGTTCCGTTCTGATCAGCAACCAGGTTTCCTATATCTCCCATATGGAAATGTTCAGCTCCCCATTTACCATGATCATTCTTGGAAGGATTCCAGTGACCGCCTGTAGAAGTTCCGTCTGCTGCAGAACAGTCTCCTTTTTCATGAATGTGTACCGCATGGATTCCAGGAGTAAGGTTGGTAATATCCAGCTTCATTGTTACTTCATTTCCATTTTGAGTAAACTTCGCTGTTCCTCCTGTCTGTGTTCCGCTTTTGGCATTTACCGAGTATGTTTTTGTTGTTCCGCACGAAACGGCAAAAACTGCAAATCCCGCCAATAATGCTAATGTTTGTACTTTCATTTGTTAAATGATTTAAAGTGATTTTACGATAAATTTAAAAAAGATTTTCCAAAAGGCTTTATGATCTCACTCTTTTTTGAAAAACTTAGTTTGAACGGTACTGCAATCCGGCTTGTTTTAACCTTAAATTCTGAAAGGTTGTCTGGAAGGATAACTTCTTTAAAAAGAGGCGAAAAAAAGCTTATTTTTAGTCTTTAGAAAGTAACTTATTAATCCAGGATCTGCAGTAACAAAAATTAGAGCATGATTATTCTGTATACATTCATTAATGAAGCAAATCACCAGTCTCTTCTTGACAGGTATCTGCCTGTTTTTTCTCAGGAAAATAAACAGAATATCCTGAGATACAGGAGGTGGCAGGATGCTCAGCTTTCCTTACTGGGAAAAGTCCTTTTACAATATGGATTAAAGACTTATTATAACATTTCTGATACTGAAACAGATGTTCTCACTAATAAAAAACCTTATTTAAAAGGAAATGATCTTCATTTTAATATATCCCATTCCAAAGATCTTGTTGCCTGTGCTATTGCAGAATATACCTTGGGAATAGATATTGAATGTAATGATCAGAAAATTAACTATCAGGATTTTATATTTCAAATGACCGACAAAGAGCTTCAGGAAATCCAAGATTCTGAGGATCAGATGAAACAATTTTTCACGTATTGGACACGAAAAGAAGCCGTAATAAAGGCCCATGGAGCCGGAATGATGCTTCCGCTGGATTCTTTTGAAATAGTCAATAATGAATGCCATATTTTGGGTGAAAAGTTCTTTACCAAAGAGATTTTTATTCATGAAGAGTATCATAGCTGTATTGCCTCTTCAGATCAGAAAATTAAAGAGGTGATGCCGATTATTAAATATATTGAAGAAGATATTTTACTATAAAAAATGAAACAGGGCTCTGATAATAGCAATAAAAGACAACTTAATTCCGCTATGGAAAAATATCTTTGTGAACTAACAACTTTGAAGTGGAAGAATATAAAATACGGATTGTAAAAACAATTCAATATATTGACAGCCATATTGATGAAGATCTGTCTCTGGAAAAAGTTTCAGAGGTAAGTGCCTATTCACCTTTTCATTTTCACAGAATATTTAAGCTGGTTACAGGGGAAACCCTTCAGAATTATATTACCAGGAAGAAAATAGAAAAAAGTGCCCTTCATCTGGCGGTTCATAAAAATAGGGAAATCAAAGATATCTATTGGGATCTGGGTTTTTCTAACCATTCAGTTTTTTGTAAGACATTTAAAAAATATTACGGTCTGGCTCCCACAGAATTTCGCAGATCAGCTCCGGAGAAATTTCACAAGATTTTACAAATACAAAGCAAGAACGGACAAGTGGATACAGTTTTCAGCCAATACATTTGCAACATTGAAAACCTGTTAAACTGGACTAAAATGAATTTAAAAATCGAAGTAAAAGAAATGCCGGAAATGAATCTGGCATCCGTGATGAGCCTTGGAATTGCCAATGTAGAACCTTCTTTCAACCTTTTAATAGACTGGGCAAAAAAGAAAAGCCTTTTTCCTCGGGAGAATGTGAAAATGATTTCTGTGTATCATGACAGCTGCAAAATAACACCTCTCGTTAAAGTTAGAATCCATGCCTGTATGCTTTTGGATGAAAGACTCTTAAAACAGGAGGGAGAAGTATTTCCCGAAACGATACATGGCGGAAAATATATTGTGGGAAGCGGTGAAGTTACTTTGGATGACTTTGAACAATGCTGGGTTTCTATGTTTTTGTGGATGAATGAGAACAATTATTCTACACGAAGAACCTTTCCCTATGAGATCTATCACACCAATTTTAAAGAACATCCGGAAGGAAAGATGATCGTGGATTTTTGTATTCCTGTTCATTAATTACCATTCGGAAGCAAAAGAATGCCTTTCAGTAATAATTTTTTTACAGAAGGGCATTTCTTATCCTATTTTTGATCCAGAAAACAATAAAAATGAAAACACAAGGACAAAACATCCTGTTTCTGATTCTCCTTCTCACCTCCATTATGGGATATTCCCAGGTGAAAATATCAGGAAAAGTATCCTTCAAAAATAAAGGAGTAAGTGAAGTAAACGTGACTTTAAAAGATACCTATGACGGTGCTACCACAGATGCTCAGGGTAATTTTACCTTTGAAACTTCGGAAAAAGGACCTCACAAAATAACGTTTGCCCATCCGAAATATGAAAATGTAGAAAGAGATATTTCTATTGAAAACCAAGATGTTTCGTTGAATATTGATCTTAAAGAACAGATCAGCGAGATTGATGCAGTAGTTGTTTCTGCCGGATCTATTGAAGCCAGCGATAAGAAAAGAGCAACAGCGCTGCTTACTCCCATTGATATTTATACAACGGCAGGAGCAGACGGACAGATTTCTTCAGCATTGACCTATCTTCCTGGAGTGCAGAAAGTAGGAGGGACGGAAGGTCTTTTTATCCGCGGAGGCACAGGAACGGAATCTAAAATTTTTATGGATGGTAGTCTTATCAACAATTATTTTTCGAACTCTGTTCCGGGGATTGCGGGTAGAGATCAGTTCAATACTTCTCTTTTTAAAGGAAATATATTTTCAAGTGGTGGGTATTCTGCGCTGTATGGGCAGGCTCTTTCAGGAGCATTGATGCTGGAAAGTGTTGATCTTCCGGATGAGAGTTCTTACAGTTTAGGTGTTTCACCTATTTTCCTGAGTGCCGGATTTCAAAAGCTGGGAGATAATAAAAACTATTCCTACGGGGCTACAGCAGGGTATTCTCTTTTAAGCCTGATGCAAAAGGTATTCAATTTTAATACCGATTTTTTTGAAGCACCACAAGGACTTAACGGAGATGTGAATTTCAGATTTAAAACAAAATCAGGAGGTTTCTTTAAATACTATGGAATGTTTAATTCCAATAAAATGGGTGTAAGATCAGAAAGTCTTGAACCCGGATCCGCTTTCAGTCTGGTAAAACTGAACGGAAAAAATACTTTTCATAATCTGTCATTTAAACAGAAATTTGGAAAGTATCTTCTGAATGTGGGTGGTTCTTATTCATACAATAAATCTGACCTTCATTTTTCTACAGAAACGAATGATGTTGAAGCGAACAGAAGCCAGCTACTGACTGATGGAAATTATCTGAATTTCAAAGCTGTTCTGGAAAGAAAAATCAACAAAATAAGTGCCGTGAGAGGAGGATTTGAATTGAATAATACCGATGAAAATCTGAATTTTGAGACCATACAGAAACATTATACAGATTTAATTTCTGCGGCCTTCGTGGAAACGGATCTTGGTTTCAGTAATGCATTGTCAGCGAAGATAGGAGTAAGAGCAGAGCATTCCTCATTTTTAGGAAAGAACAATATTGCTCCTCGTTTTGCGATCGCATACCGCCTTGCAAAAGATTGGACAACCTCATTAGCGTACGGACTTTTCTACCAAAACCCGGAAAGCAAGTACATCAATGGTCCTGCAAATCTTGGCTTTCAGCAATCTCAACATTATATTTTTCAGGTTCAGAGAGCGTCAGAGGGCAGAACTCTACGTTTTGAAGCGTTTTACAAAAAATACGATCAGTTGATCAAAACATTTAATGTTAACCCGGATAAGGAGCAAAATCAGCAAACCCAGTCTGCTTTAAACAACAGTGGATACGGATATGCAAAAGGACTGGAGTTCTTCTGGAGAGATAATAAAAAAACATTTGAAAATATTGATTACTGGATCAGTTACTCATACCTGGATTCAAAAAGAGATTTTCTTAATTATCCGGTAAGCCTGCAGCCAAGTTTTGCCGCTGAACATACCCTTTCGGCAGTGGCTAAAAGATTTATTCCGGAATGGAAACTGGGAGTGAATTTATCTTATACGTATGCAAAAGGACGTCCTTACTACGATATCGCTTCCAAATTTGAAAACGGACAGACCGTTAACTATACCCGAACAGAAGGAAGATTAAAAGATTACAACGCTTTGAATTTCAGTATTAATTATCTTCCCAATATCGGTAAAAAAGATGCAAAAGCGTTTCCGGTATTTGTATTGAGTATCAGTAATATTTTAGGATCAAAAAATGTATATGGTTACAATTTCTCTGCTAATGGATCCAGAAGCTCAGCCATCGTTCCGCCAGTCAACACTTTTGTATTCATTGGAGCATTTATAAGTTTTGGAGTAGACAAAACAGATGATGCCATCAATAATAATTTATAAAAACATATCTTAGAACACACAAACATAACTCACTTTTAAAATTTGATATCATGAAAAAATACCTTTTAAGTTTTGCTTTAGCTTTTGTGAGCTTAACAGCTTTTGCACAGGCAGATTATGACAAAATAATGTCTGAAAAAATTGCAAGAATAGAGACCTGTAAAACCTCGGAAGATTTCCAGACCCTGGCCAATGATTTCCAGAGAATAGGAAGCAAAGAGAGCACAAAATGGCTTCCGGCATACTATGCCGCATTTTCTTATATCCAAAAAGGAAGAACACAGATGAGAGACGGCAAAATGCAGGAATTGGATGGTATCGCAGATCAGGCTGAAAAACACCTTTCCATGGCTCAGAATCTTGCCGGAACTGATAATGCAGAAATACACCTGCTGAGAAAAATGTCTTATTCCCTGAGAATGATGGTGAATCCTGCACAACGTTATATGACCGATGGAGCGAGAGCTGCTGAGGAAATGAGCATTGCAGAGAAATTAGATCCTTCAAACCCGAGAATTGCTCTTATCAAGGCAGAAGATGTGTATTTTACGCCGGAACAGTACGGAGGAAGCAAAGCCAAAGGATTGGAAATGTTTAAAGATGCTCAGGCAAAATTTAAAGCATATAAACCCAAGACGGCTTTAGATCCCAACTGGGGAAAAGCAGAAGCAGATTATTTCTTAAGCTTACCTGTTGAAAAAGCAAAATAATTTTCACTGTATTTATATCCATTAACCTTCATTCGTGAAGGTTTTTTTATACCATTCAGAAATGAAAATCAGCCCTTCGGTAACAATTAATTTTTGATACCTTTAATAAAAACTAATTTTGAGTCAAGAAAACAGATCATGAAACGGAAAAACTTTATCGTACTATTCTGGGTATCACTTGCAGTCTCCATGTTTTTCTTTTTTGTCTTTACAGAAGAAAAGAATCTTGAAAACTTTTTATATACCCTGCTTATCTCTTTTATTTATTCTTTTGTATTGGGAGGAGGAAACGGAATGCTGAACAGTTTTCTGAATAAAAAAATCCCATGGTCGGAGGCTACAACCAAAAGAGCGGTTATCAGTATTATTTCAATTATTGTTGCCAATTTTGTGCTGGTCTATTTTTGCAATTATGTCAATTTTGTACTTATTCAAAAAGCAGCTACTACAGAAGAGTTTTTTCTGGGAAAATATAATTTCCTTAATTGGTTTACCATCAATATTGCGTTGTTGATTTCAGCTTTCCTTCATGCCAGAAGTTTTATGGAAGAGCTGAAAAAGACTTCCAGAAAAGAAGTGGTGGAACAGAAGCTTATCGCCAAATCCGCCAATGCCCAGTTTGAAAGTTTAAAGAACCAGCTGGATCCCCATTTTCTTTTTAATTCCTTGAATGTTTTAAGCTCCCTGATTGACGAAAACCCAAGACAGGCACAAAAGTTTACCGCTTCAATGTCAAAGATTTACCGGTATGTACTTGAACAGAAAGATAAAGAACTGGTAACAGTAGAAGATGAAATAGAATTTGCCAAAACCTATTGTGAACTTTTAAAAACAAGGTTTGAAGACAGTGTAGATTTCACTTTTGATGTTCCCAAAGAAGACTATCAGAAATATGTAGTTCCATTGGCGCTGCAGTTACTGTTGGAAAACTGTATCAAGCACAATTTTGCCACATCATCAAAACCTTTGACCATCAGAATTTTTTCAGACGGAAAGACCCTTTGTATTGAAAATAATCTCCAGATAAGAGAACAGATCAAAGAGAGCTCAGGAATTGGTCTTGCCAATATTGTACAGCGTTATTCCTTACTTACGGAGAGAAATGTTTTCATAGAAAAATCTGAAGATCATTTTAAAGTAAAACTTCCAATGCTGATTGCTAAGCCACAAGTTTCCACATCAAAACCCGAAGATGATTCTGCCGCTTACAAACGGGCGCAAAAAAGAGTGAAAGAGATTAAAAGTTTTTATATGAATCTGATTTCTTACTGCACCGTATGCTCGTTTTTAATTTTTATTAATCTTTTTACAAGCAGCAAAAATCATTGGTTCTGGTTTCCTGTACTGGGATGGGGAATAGGCGTGGCTTCTCATGCATTCCAGGTGTTTGGAGTAGGAGAATCATGGCAGGAAAAGAAGATTCGTGAAATTATGAACAAACAAAAAAAATAGAAAGATGGGAACATTCGATGAAAACAATATTGAATACCAGCGTGCCAGAAGACAGGTAGAAAGGTTACGGGGATTTTATGGGCATTTATTCGCTTATATCGCAGTGAATGCAATGATTGTAGTCTACAATTATACGAATCTGAAACCCGGTGAAAGCTATTTTCAGTTTAAAAACTTTTTTACCGCTACTTTCTGGGGAATTGGACTTGCAGCACATGCTGTTACCGTTTTTCTTCCTCGTGTTAATTTTATCAGGAAATGGGAAGATAAGAAGATTAAGGAACTGATGGATAAACAGAAAGATCACTAAAGAAATTGTCTTTTTTTAAAATACTTTTAAATTTAAATTTATTGAAAATGAATGCTTTGTCAACGCTGTTTTATATTTCAATGGCCGCTTGGTTTCTCACCGAATTTCTTTACAAGAATATGCTGAAATCCGGTAAAGAAGATCAAAAGAACAAGGATAAATCCACCCTGAATATCTTATGGCTGGCCATTCCATTTTCTATTGCAAGTTCAATATTCATGTCCTATAACACTCATTTTCCGATGGCTGACGGTAATTGGATTCTATATCTTGGTGAATTTTTTATTCTTATCGGGATTATTGTCAGATATATCATTATCAGATCATTGGGGGAATATTTTACGGTAGATGTTACCATCAGACAGGATCATAAAATTAAAAAAGAAGGGTTTTATAAATACCTGAGACATCCTTCCTATGCTTTTTCTCTGCTGACCTCGCTTGGACTTGGCCTGTATTTAAATAACTGGCTTTCATTGATCTTTGCTTTTGTTCCTCCTTTTTTAGCCTTTGCTTACAGGATAAAAATTGAAGAACAAACTCTCGTGGAGCAGTTCGGGGATGAATACATTGAATACCGAAAAAGTACTAAGAAACTCATTCCGTTTATCTATTAATTACAGGATTTTACCATTCGGAGAACATATTCTACCATTCGGTAACATAAAATTGATTGGAGACCTTTTCCTGACCTACCTTTGAATCAAGAAAAAACAAAATCAACCTTTTAAAACCAAACATTATGGAAATTTTACCTGACAAAGAAACAATTGCTTACAGAAAAGCATCAAGAAGAGTAAAAGACTTAAAAGAATTTTATGGAAACCTTACTTCTTATGGTATTGTTATTCCTTTTTTAGCAATCCTGAATCTTGTAACGGCGCCCGGATATTTATGGTTTCTATGGCCTGCACTGGGATGGGGAGTAGGAATTGCATTTCATGCCATCAGTGTATTTGGAATTGGTAAAAGCTGGGAAGAACGAAAAATAAAAGAACTGATGGAGAAGGATCAAAAGCAGAAAATAAAAACACTATAAACAATAATAACTAAAAAACTTATATCATCATGGATTACGAAGCTGCCCAAACCAGAACCCACAATATCAGAAAATTCTATAAAAGCATTTTTATATTTGCCCTATTTGCCGTTCTTATCATTCCTGATGATATTTTTGGCAAAAAGATGATCAGATTTCATTTGTTTGACAGATATACCATTCTTGCAATCTGGGGGTTTATTATCCTTGTAAAAGCGGTAAAACTGTTTCTTTTTGATTCCGAATGGGAAAAAGACATGATTGAAAAAGAGCTTAAAAAAGAGAAAAAGCCAATAAACTATTAAAATCTGTCCGCTTTTATCTAACTTTATTTTCCAAAACCTGAAAACCAAAATTAAAACTCAATGATCAAAACTGTCATTATAGAAGATGAAAAACCTGCTTCAAGGAAATTAGAGAGAATGCTGAGTATTTTTCCTGAAATTGAAGTAGTTGCTAAAATAGAATCAGTGGAAGAGGGAGTGGCCTGGTTTTCTGAAAACGAGCATCCGCAGCTGATTTTTTCAGATATTGTTTTAGGGGACGGATTGTCCTTTGATATCTTCGAAAAAGCACCCACCAAAGGTTTCATTATTTATACGACAGCGTTTGACCAGTACACACTGAAAGCCTTCAAGCTGAACAGTATTGATTATCTTTTAAAACCTATTCTTGATGAAGATCTGGAAGGTGCAGTGGAAAAGTTTAAGTCGTTCATTCCTGCTAACGATACCAATGGCTCTCAGGATATCAAGCAGCTGATCAGAAAAGAAAAATCTACACTATCAAGAGTTTTGGTTAAAATTGGATATAATCTAAAAATTATACAAACTCACGAAATAAGCTGTTTTTTCAGTGAAAATAAAATCGTTTACCTTCAGACCGAGGATCGTACTTATCCCTCAGATTTTACGCTTGATGAGCTGGAAGATGTTCTGGATGAGAAGAAGTTTTTCCGTGTGAACCGACAGTTTATTATCAGTTCAGATTATATCAAAAACATTCATACTTCGCCTTACTATAAAGTGGATCTGGAGTTTCAGCCTGAAGAGGAAATTACAGTAAGCAGAGACCGTGTGAAAGATTTTAAAGACTGGTTGGTCAGTTAAAGATTAACTTAAAAACAAGCACCATGGAGCTTATATTATTATTCTTTAAACTATTCCTTTCTATCTTTTATCCCTGAAAATTAAGGGAATAACTAATTGCTATAAAAATCGCTGGCAGATTTTACAAACTGATGAAAGGCTTCTGTAACCTCTTTTTTATGCTTATGGGTAAGTGGAAAAGGAACCATATGGGAATATTCAAACGGAAAATCATGGATTTCAATATCAACATTAATATTCCTGTAACCTCCCTGCAGCGTATTTAAAGCTTCTATGGGCGGGGCAACACTGTCTTTCTCCAATACATATGCTTTGATCTGAGATTGAATTTCCTGAATTCTTTCCTCTCTTTCCTTTTGAAAATAATTGTAACGGAGCATTTTTTTGAACCAGCTTTCCTGTGGATGTAAAGCTTCAGTCTGATAATGTTTCAGACGGGAATCTGACTTAAAATCCGAACTCAGGAGTTCTGTAAAAACCGACTGCATTTTAACCGTTGCCTGAGTGTCCATAATGTACTTGGATATCGGAAACATCCTGTCGATGGTCATTCCTCCACAGAAACAGAAAACTTTAGATTGGGTAAAATAGCGATGTGGATCTGCCATCTTGATCATCATCGAAAGAAAAGACCCTATAGAATACCCGAATAAATCCAGATCTGCTTCTCGGGAAATGCTATTGATTTTACCATTTTTAATGTCTTTTACCACCTCCGTAATATCAGAATACGTCTGAAGTCCTGACCAGAAAATTCTTTGAGGATGAGCTTCCAGCCGGGAACTTATGGCTGCATTTACATAAGAGTAATTCATGTTTTCCGGATACTTTTTCTTCCTGAAATTAGCGACTTCCATCATGTGGTGGCGGTCACTCCAGATCGCTTCTGCGCGGTCCATATGAAAAGCAATCGGGAACAGAACAATGGCTTTCTGTGTTCTTTGGGCAAGCTCATAAGCCCATGGCAGATATTTATCCCATTTCTTTTCGTTCAGGCCATGGAAGAAAAAAATGCATCCTGCGGCTGTTTCAGTGTCGGCCCTTTTCAGAATATGATACTTAAACTTTTTATTGCATTCAATCTCAAAATCCTTGATGTCTACAGCAGGATGGCCGTACAAGAGATAGTTCTTTTCATTAATACTGAGTGTCTGTTGATGTTTGCTGCAATGCTGGTTTTCTGAGCCATAAAGAAGATCAGAAACTTTAGATTCAAAAGGAATTGATTCCATCGTTATATTCAGTTCCTTGAGTTCAATCATATCTTTTCCGGAATCAAAATAACTCTTCAAAACTTCATACAATTCATAATATTCCATAGCGAGACGATTGAGGGGTTCATAATTAGAACTATCAAGTTAGAGAATTATTGCGGTAATCAGTTGATTTTTAGCGGTTAAATGTATTCTGGGCATAAGAGAAATAAAATAAAACCCGAAGCAAGACAGCTCCGGGATTATAATATATAGATTGATAAGGATGTTTACTCTTATTCTTTTTCCATGGGTTTATTTTCATATTGCTGTACGGTAACAGCGGTGAGGGCTATCATAAGGATACATAATACAAGATCTGCTTTTTCCGGATGAAAAATTTCCTGATAGAGATTATATCCTACAAGCATTGATACGAAGAAGATAAGAGCATTATTGTCAGAAGCAGATGGGTTTTTAATTGTTGTTTTCATAGGGATATTTTTGTTGTTATTTATCCAGTAAGTATGACAACTTTTAAAACGTTACAACGCTTTTTCAGAAAATAATCTTTTTCTTTCGAACTATTAACCCAAGTAATTTTTGATGGGTAACTATCTGTAATCAATCCTGTTAGATTCTGTGTCTTCAAGTTGTTTAATAATAGATTCAGGAATCTCATCACTATCAATAGGGAAACTGACGGAGTCCGAAATAAAGTTTTTTCTGTCGGCTTTTCTGAAGATTTCAAACAAAGCAATCGGCTCCTGATTGAAACTGATACAGGTGCTTATGAAGTGGATTTCGTGGAGTTTATAGTCCGGATTCTTAAGCTTTTCTTTAATATCCTTTATTCTTGAAATGAAATGCCTTTGACGGATAAAGGTATTGCTGTTCATGATGATAAATACATAATCCGAATAAGCAGTTACCTTACCGAAATATTTATGATGATCCCCGCCGCTTCTTTCAATAAAATATTCTCCGGCGGTTTCAGACTTATAAATTTCCATCGCAGAACGCCATATACGGTCTTCTTTTGCCATTAAAGGATTGTCAGGAAGATTTCTGTTATAAGAATACCAACAGCCTACCAAACGGTCTAAAAGAGCGGTATTCAGATTCACATTATTCATATCAATCTTCAGATCATTAAAATTGAAGGATTCTGTATTGGAATTAATAAAATCTATATAGTTCGAATACCCAAGAACCCTGACAATAAGACTGAGCTTAGCAAGATTAGGTCTGCTCAGAACTGCATTTTCATTCTGTCTGAATTTCTTCAGTTTATTGATAATCAGATGCTCATAGAGATAATTGTTGCCCAGAAGATCAGGCTTTTTTTGAATGCTTTTCTCTGAATAATCATTAATAATCAGTTCGTTAAGCTCTGCGCTTATATAAGACCATTCCGTTTTGGTAACATCTTCCCAATGGTTTTTCTTTAAAAACTGCCGGCTTAAGAAATTCATAAGTTTCTCAAGATGATGAATATCTTCCTTTTTCATGGTATCTATTTATAAGACTAATTTAAGATTTTTATCAAACCAAAAAAGACTTTTAAGAGACTTTTATATTTTAAAATCCATTGATATTTGAATAGAAAACAAAAAACAAAACAATGGAAACAAAAATGGTATTAAAAGACGAAATCCTTTGGAAACGGATACAGGAGTTTTCTCTGGATGCTCCCGGTGTTGATTTTCCCTTCTCAAAAAAACTGGCAAAAGAAGAACACTGGAGCCTTAATTTTGCCCATAAGGCGATTGAAGAATATAAAAAGTTTATTTATCTCTGTTGTATTATTCCCCATGGGGCTTCTCCCAGCAAAATAGTAGATAAAGTATGGCATATGCATCTGATTTATACCCAGAATTATTGGGAGGAGTTTTGTCCCCATATTCTAAAAAGACCACTTCATCATCATCCTTCCAAAGGAGGAAATAGTGAGAAAGAAAAACATCAGAACTGGTTTCAGGATACATTGGTAAACTACCGGGAAGTATTTAAACAGGAAGCTCCTGAAGAAATCTGGAAAGAACTGAAAGAAAAATCAAGACTGCAGTCCTGGATAAAAAAGATGGCTTTTTTTGCTCCGATCTTTATTGTACTGCTTTTATTCTCATGTACGGAAGGAGAAGGATTTACCGGATTTCTTGTTACAGGAGTCGTATTTGGGATTATTTTCATTCTGGGAACAATCGTATCTGTCATAGGAAATAATGAAGTTTCTGATCCTAACAGGAAAGATAAACCAAACAATGAGGGAGGAAGTTGTGGCAGCTCTGGCTGCAGCGGAGGTGGCGGTTGTGGAGGTGGCTGCGGGGGTTGTGGAGGATGTGGTGGCTGCGGAGGATAAAAACTAATCATTATGAAAAAGATCATTATTCATACAGTTCCGGTTGTAATAAGTGTTGTATGGCTTGTAGGAGTACATCACACATTTAATCCGGTTATTCTTAAAGGACCAGACTTTCTGAATTTCTATTTAACTCTGATTATTGGGTTCTATGCTTCGGTTTTCTGTTTAAGTTCTTTGAATGAAATGATTTCAAGAACGACTCTTTATTTTGCGGGACTGATTTTCCTATTGGGAATCATCAAACTGATAAGAGGCGTGATGTTGGAAAAACCCATTGGATTTTTAGTTATGATTTTAATAGCAGAAATTATTGTTACATTGATTTTTATGTTGAATCATGTCAATAAAAAGATGAAGTAAAACATCTGTATAAAAAGAAACCCGAAACAAAAATGTTCCGGGCTTTATAATGTGTTGTTGATATTAAATATCTTTCTTTTTTTCTTTTACGGGCTGATAGCCATATTTTCGAACCATAACGGAAGTCAGGACTACTAAAATAAGACTGATCGCAATATTCGAGTTTTCCGGATGTACAATTGCCTGATAGAAATTATAGCCAAAAACGGCAGATACAATAGCGATCAGGATATTGTTTACGTAAGCATACTGGTTTCTTGTCGTTGTTTTCATAGTAATTTTATTGTTATTTACTCAGTAAGTAAGACAACTTAGAAAACGTTACAGAAAAATTTTAAAAAAATTCCAGAACCCTCAAATCGATAATTCTATAATCCCGAAACACGAACCTCGGATTCCTTACGCAATCACACCACTTCCGATAAGTTCCTCATCCATATACCATGAAGCAAACTGTCCTTCCGCAATTGCAGACTGAAGTTCATCAAACTCAATATACAATGCATTTTCAAACTGATACAGCGTTGCTTTCTGCAAAGCCTGTCTGTATCGGAATCTGGCCATTACTTCCATAGATTCTCCATTCTGAAGCTTCATATCTTCACGAACCCAGTGCAGCTCAGAATTATCTATTTTCAGTGCTTTTTTGTGGAGACCAGGGAAGTGACTTCCTTCTCCCACGAAAATGATATTGTTTTCCATCTCTCTGGAGATAATAAAACAGCTTTCTTTGTGTCCGCCTATTCCAAGGCCACGGCTTTGTCCGATGGTGAAAAACTGGGCTCCCTGATGTTTCCCGATTACTTTTCCGTCAGATTTTTTATAATTGATTTTTCTTGATAAAAACTCAAGTTCTTCTTCTTTAGATGAGAATTCAGGTTTTTCTTCATAAAAAAGAGGTGAATCTTTGAAAATTTCTACAATTTCACCTTCGTTGGGTTTTAATTGCTGTTGTAAAAATTGCGGAAGACTTACTTTTCCGATAAAACATAATCCCTGAGAATCTTTTTTATCTGCTGTTACCAGCCCGATTTCTTTTGCAATTTCTCTTACCTGAGGCTTTGTAAGTTCTCCGATAGGAAATAACGCTTTTGAAAGCTGGTCCTGGCTTAGCTGACACAGGAAATAAGACTGGTCTTTATTATTATCTTTTCCAGCCAGAAGATGGAAAATTTCTTTACCATTCTCATCAAAAGTGGAATTTACCCTGGCATAATGTCCTGTTGCAACCTTATCTGCGCCCAAAGACATTGCCGTTTTCATAAACACATCGAATTTTACTTCTCTGTTACACAATACATCAGGGTTGGGAGTTCTGCCTTTTTCGTATTCGGCAAACATATAGTCAACAATGCGCTCCTTGTAAAGTTCACTCATATCTATCACCTGGAAAGGAATTCCAAGCTTTTGGGCTACCATAAGGGCATCATTACTGTCCTCAATCCAGGGACATTCATCTTCTAATGTTACGGAAGCATCGTTCCAGTTTCTCATGAATAAAGCCACTACCTCATGGCCTTGCTGCTGCAGCAAATAAGCTGTAACACTAGAATCTACACCTCCGGAGAGGCCTACTACTATTTTCATTGTATTTCAATTTTACGAAACTCTTAACGGGAGTTCTTAGTTTGATGCGGCAAAAATACGATTAATAAAGTCGTAAAAAAACCATAATTTTAAACATTGATAAAAACGATATTAATCGTGATCATGATCTTACCGCACTGATAACAAGTGAAGGGAAGATAAAAAATCATCAAAATATAAAATATCTAGATATGAAAAAGTTTATTATTTCTATGATGCTGATAGGTTCAGGATCAGTATTTTCCCAGGTTTCAGTAGGTGCACCGGTACAGGAAAACAGCAAATGGACTTTCGGAGGAGGAATTGGAGTAGGTTTCGGAAGCAATAGTGCTTTTAATTTGTCGGCCTCACCCAGAGTAGGCTACAGGCTTACCAATGATCTTGAAGGTGGAGTTGTTGGAAGTATTTCGTGGCAGACTTCTGATTATTATAAATCAACGATGTTCGGAGTTGGTCCTTTTGTCAATTATTATTTTGCCAGATCATTTTATGTGGGAGCCAACTATCAACATTATTTTGTTGACTATAAAGATAAGTACTATGATTATAAATACAATACAGAAGAAAATGCATTGTATGTGGGAGGAGGATATATGCAGAGAATCGGGAATAACTCCTTTATGCAGCTGGGTTTGATGTATAATGTGCTTTGGAAGCAGAATTCCAGTGTGTTTTCCAGTGGCCTGATCCCGAACATCGGTTTTGTGGTGGGACTTTAATATTTGATTGATCAATAGAAACGGGCTTTAGCCAAAACTTATAAAAACAAAAATCCCCGGGAAACTTCCCGGGGATTTTCTATTTGAAATTAAATTATTTATTTATGATTGAGAAGACTTCTCTGCGGATTTTTTAGTTTTTTGCGTTTTTCCGATCAATCCGTCTTTTGCTTCATTAAGGTCAAGAACTACGGTTTCTCCTTCATTCAATTGCTTGTTTACCAGCATTTCTGCCAATAAGTCTTCAATATATTTCTGGATGGCACGTTTCAATGGTCTTGCCCCGAAATCTTTATCCCATCCTTTTTCAGAAATAAAGTCTTTCGCTTCTTCAGTAAGATCAACTTTATATCCTAATTTTTCAAGTCTGCCATAAAGTTTGTTCAGTTCAATATCGATAATTTTCTTGATATCATCCTGTACAAGAGAGTTGAAGATTACAATATCATCAATTCTGTTTAAGAATTCTGGAGCAAATGCTTTTTTAAGGGCACTTTCAATGGTACTTCTCGCTCTGGAATCTGAAGTTGTTTTCTTCGCAGAAGTTCCGAATCCTACACCGTCTCCAAAGTCTTTAAGATCTCTGGTTCCGATGTTTGAGGTAAGAATAATGATGGTATTTCTAAAGTCAATTTTTCTTCCTAAACTGTCAGTAACGTGTCCTTCATCCAAAATCTGTAACAGAATATTGAATACATCAGGGTGAGCTTTTTCAATCTCATCCAAAAGAACCACAGCATAAGGCTTTCTTCTTACTGCTTCTGTCAGCTGACCACCTTCTTCGTATCCTACGTATCCCGGAGGCGCACCTACCAATCTTGAAACAGCAAATTTCTCCATGTATTCACTCATGTCTATTCTGATCAGAGATTCATCAGATTCGAAAAGTTCTCTTGCCATTACTTTCGCCAGCTCTGTTTTACCAACTCCGGTTGTTCCAAGGAAAATAAAGGTACCGATTGGGCGGTTAGGATCTTTAAGACCAGCTCTGTTTCTTTGAATAGCTTTCACTACTTTTTTCACAGCATCTTCCTGACCAATCACTTTTCCGTTCAGTTTCTCATCCATTTGGGCAAGTTTGTCAAGCTCGTTCTTACCAACTTTCGTTACCGGAACACCACTCATCATAGAAACTACTTCCGCTACATTTTCTTCCGTTACGGTTTCTTTTTTCTCTTTTACATCTTTATCCCATTTTTCCTGAGCAGCATTCAGTTCCATTTGAAGACGTTCCTCTTCATCTTTCAGCTTTCTTGCTTCAAGGTAATCCTGTGCTTTTACCGCTTTCTGTTTCAGTTCTTTGATGTCTTCGATTTTCTTTTCAAAATCAATGATTTCAGTAGGAACTTTCATATTCTTGATATAAACACGAGATCCTGCTTCATCCATGGCATCAATAGCTTTGTCTGGTAAGAAACGGTCTGTAATATATCTTGAAGTCAAATTGACACAGGCCAAAATAGCTTCAGGAGTATAGATTACATTGTGATGTTCTTCATATTTATCTTTGATCTGATTCAAAATCTGAACAGTCTCATCAATAGAAGTAGGCTCCACCATTACTTTCTGGAATCTTCTTTCTAAAGCCCCGTCTTTTTCAATATACTGACGGTACTCATCCAGAGTTGTTGCCCCGATGCATTGAATTTCACCTCTTGCTAAAGCCGGCTTGAACATATTGGAAGCATCTAAACTTCCTGTAGAACTTCCTGCTCCTACAATGGTATGAAGCTCATCAATAAATAAGATGACATCTCTGTTTTTCTCCAGTTCCGTCATGATGGCCTTCATTCTTTCTTCAAACTGACCACGGTATTTAGTTCCGGCAACTAAACTTGCCAGGTCTAAAGTGATCACACGTTTTCCGTAAAGAACTCTCGACACTTTTTTCTGTTGAATTCTTAGGGCTAAACCTTCAGCAATGGCCGATTTACCAACTCCCGGCTCCCCGATAAGAAGAGGGTTGTTTTTCTTTCTACGTGATAAGATCTGAGAAACTCTCTCAATTTCTTTTTCACGCCCGATTACTGGGTCCAGTTTTCCATCTCTGGCCAAAGAAGTAAGGTCTCTACCAAAGTTATCCAATGTAGGCGTTTTACTTTTTGCAGACCCTAGATTTCCTGTAGGCTTTCTCATTTGCTCAAATTCTTCTCTCTCATCATCATCATCGTAAGCACTCATTTGTGGTGCCTGCCCTGAATTTTTAAGCATAGTCTGGTATTCTCTTGAAACTCCTTCGTAGTCGATGTCATAAGCTCCCAGAATATTTGAAGTAGGGTCCTCATATTTATAAAGAATACCTAAAAGCAGGTGAACGGTATTAATTTCATTGCTTTTATATTGTCGGCATTCTAACTCTGCACGTTTAATAGCATGATCTGCCATCTTAGTGAAAGAAATATTGGTAACCTCCTCAGAAATAGGATTAAGACTTGCTGTATTTAGAGTTTCAATTTTTCTTCTGATTTGTGTTAAATCCGCATTAAGGTTTTGAAGGATTTCTTTTGCAGAGTTTTCCGTTTTTATAATACCTAAAAGTAGATGTTCTGTATTAAGAAATTCACTTTTCAGCCGTTTAGCTTCGCTTTTGCTTTGTTTGAACACCTGGCTCAAACCTTGTGAAAACTTATAATCCATAATATATCTCATTAGAACAAAGGCAACATTACCTTTTATTCATTATCTAAATTACAAATATTTTACCAAAAATCAATTAATGACTTTATGGCAGTAAAAAATTTTATTATCTTATTGAAAATGATTAAGTTTGTTATCCTTAAAAATCTCTCATGACCCCTGAAATTACTACTTACATCGGATATTCCGCTTCAGTTTTTATCGTGCTGAGTTTCATACTGAAAGATGTAAGAAAAATTAGAATTGTCAACATGATTGGCTGTTTTTGTTTTGTCATTTATGGCTTTTTTAGTGGGCCGTTATGGCCGGTTATCATTCCAAACGGGTTGATTTGTTTCATTCAGATCTATCATTTAATACTAGGAAAGAAAGGTTGATGAGGAAAAAAATAATTACGTCGGCTTTTAGTAATCTGTATACCGACCAGCGGATAGAAAAAGTGTGTAAAACCCTTTTTGATAATGGTTATTCCATAGATCTGATCGGTAATGACTGGGGTGGGAATGAAAAAATGGAGCGTCCTTATCCTTTTTCCAGAATTGAGTTGAAATCTAAAAGCCTGAAGACTGCTTATTTTGAGTTCAACTGGAAATTATATAAAGAACTGAAAAAAAAAGCGGACAAAGATACCATCCTTCATGCCAATGATATAGATGCACTTCTGCCAAATTATCTCATTGCCAAAAAACTGAACATCCCACTCGTCTTTGACAGTCATGAAATTTTCACGGAAATGCCGTCAGTTCAAAACCGATTTTCTCAGAAATTCTGGAGAGTGCTTGAAAGAAAACTGGTTCCTCACATGGAATTGATGATGACAGAAAGTGAAAGCTATGCCGAATGGTTTCATGAACAATATAAAGTCAATCCGGTAGTAGTCCGAAATATTCCCAGAAAAATCCTTTCTGTTCCCGAAATTCCGGACAACCATCCTAAAATTATTTTATATCAGGGAGCCATCAATCAGTCCAGAGGAATTGAAAAAATGATTGTAGCCATGCATCATATTAAAGATGCTGTTCTGAGAATTGCAGGTGACGGGCCGAAGAAAAAGGAATATGAAGAGCTTGTTATTCAGGAGAAACTGCAGGATAAAGTATTTTTTCTGGGTAAACTGAAACCTGAAAACCTCAGGGAAATAACCAAAACTGCTGATGCAGGATTTAGCCTTGAAGAAAACAATGGGGTAAGCTACTATTATTCACTTCCTAATAAAGTTTGTGACTATATCCAGTCTAGAGTACCGCTTGTCATGATTAATTTCCCGGAGATGCAAAGGATAAAAAATCAATTTGATGTGGGAGAGGTTATTCCGGATCACAAACCCGAAACCATTGAGAAAGCAATTAATCTTATTCTTCAAAGAGGAAGACGGTATTATCAGGATGAATTGAATAAGGCTGCAGATGTTTTTTGCTGGGAGAATGAAGAAACAAAAATCCTACAACTTTTTGCAAAAGCATCCAGTAAATAATTTTTACAAAATTGGTTATCTTTGCAAAAGAAATTTGATTTAAAAATGACCATTAAAGAAAAACAGCAGGAAATAATAGACGAATTCGCTTTTCTTGACGATTGGGAGCAAAAGTATGAGTATATCATTGATCTTGGAAAAGAACTGAAAGGCTTACCGGAAGATAGGAAAACAGAAGAAAATCTGATTAAAGGCTGCCAGAGCAAAGTTTGGATCGATGCTGAATTTAAAGAAGGGAAACTTTTCTTTAATGCAGATTCTGATGGTATTTTACCCAAAGGTATCGTTTCTCTTTTGGTAAGTATTTACAGTGGGCATTCCACTCAGGAAATTTTAGATTCTGATTTCGATTTTATTGCAGAAATAGGACTGCAGGAGTTTCTTTCGCCGTCCAGAGCCAACGGACTGATGGCGATGACAAAGCAGATCAAGTTTTATGCAGTTGCTTATCAACTGAAATCATAGCCGTGACAAAAATTTTAGCATATCGTTTTTCCGCATTTGGAGATGTTGCGATGACTGTGCCTGTTTTCAGAGAATTTCTGGAGCAGAATCCCGGTGTGGAAATTATTATGGTTTCCAGAAAAAATTTTGAGGCGCTGTTTGCGGGAGTTCCTAATGTAACTTTTAAGGGAATTGATCTGGATGATTACAAAGGTCTTTTTGGATTGAGGAAACTTAGCAATGAACTGATCCGTGAATTTAATCCGGATTGTATTGCTAACCTTCATGATGTAATCCGCACGAAGATTTTAGACAGAATATACAGAAGAAAAGGACTTAAGGTTTTTAAAATAAACAAAGGTAAAGAGGAGAAAGAGCACCTTACGGATGTCTGGAACCTGGAAAAAGTGCAACTGAAAAAAACAGTGGAACGCTACGCTGATGTTTTTCGTGAAATGGGTTTCAAAGTTGAACTTTCCCATACATTAAGACCTTTTTTTGTACACAAGTCAGGAATCGGCTTTGCTCCTTTTGCACAGCATAAAGGAAAAATGCTGCCTCTGGAGAAATCCTATGAACTGGTCAGAATTCTTGCCCGGAAACATACCATATATTTCTTTGGGGGTGGGAAAAAGGAGACAGAAACTCTGGAAAAATGGGAACGTGAGATTCCTAATACCAAAAACCTCTCCGGAAAATTAAATCTTACGGAAGAACTCAATCAAATTTCTCAGCTGGAATTAATGATTTCCATGGATTCTGCAAATATGCATCTTGCAAGTCTTGTAGGAACAAGATGTGTGTCTATTTGGGGAGCTACTCATCCTTATGCCGGATTTTTAGGGTTCGGACAAAGTGAAGAAGATGTTGTTCAGGTAAAAGACCTTAGCTGCAGGCCATGTTCCGTTTTTGGAGATAAAGAATGTTACAGAGGCGACTGGGCTTGTCTTGAAGAGTTTGATATCCAGAAAGTGGTAGACAGGGTTAATTTTTAAAAATAATCTTAATAATCTCTTCAGCTTTAGCTTTATCAGAGTGGGTTTCTTCCAAGATTTCCTTTCTTTTTTCCGTGTTAAGATAATCTTTTTCAGCAGAGGAGATAATTTGTTGGCGAATTTCGTTCATATTGCGTCCAAACAGGCATAAATTCATCAAAACAGGATCGTCTGTGATATTTCCGTTAATAATGACAAAACGGCTGTTGTAAAGCGTATTAAACAGCTTCACTTTTGTTCCTGAATTCTGATAAGAAATCAGAATATTGGCCTGAGCGTTTTCCAGAAGCTGATGAAGATTTTCTGTCGTTTGAATAGGGGTGAGGCTGATATTTTCAACTGCTGAAATTCTCTTTTTAATATCTTCACTGGCACGGTCGGAGGCAACCATTAATTTGTATTGTGGGAGCGTTTTAAACAAATCAATAGACTCTATCAGCGCTCTTTTATTGTCTGCAGTGGTGAGATCTCCATGAAAAAGAAAATATTTTCCTCTTTTATCCAGTTGCTTTACCGATTGATTCCCATGGAATAAGTGAATCAGCTGAGCATTTTCTGAATATGCTTCTACCTCGTTATATTCCTTTTCAGACAGGCAGAATACCGTTTCAAATTTCTTTAAAAGCTTTTTCTGATATCCTTTATATTTCAAAGATTCAATGCGGTAAACAATCTTTTTAAAGATATTTTTTTCAGAGAGAGAAAGCCCTTTGTAATATTCTGTTTCGTTGTTGTGATGGCGAAGGTAAAGTTGATCTTTATCCTTTAGCTGTCTTATAATACGAGTGGTCTGCAAGCCCTCAAACAATATAGGAGCTTTGATCTTTTCAAGATTTTTAAGGAGAGTTCCAGAATCTCTTATGGAAGCTGCAAAAGGAATTCCAGAGAAATAAAGGAACGGATTCTTCTTCTTTTTGTAAAAAAATACATCTTCCGTTATCTCTTTAACTTCTGTGTCGACCTTTAAAGGAATCTGGTCTACAAAGCAGTGAAGATGAATTTTTATTCCCAAATCAGATAAAGCTCTGATCTTGTAATATACATCAATAATACCACCATATGAAGGAGGGTAGGGGTAATTGAATGATATGATATGGAGTTCCTTCACGTCAGGTGAAATTCAAATGCAGGCAAAGGTAAATAAATATAAGGAAAAGTGGAGGGGGAGATTTTCTGTTATTTTTAAGTTTAAAATCTATTAATTGTAGTATTACTTTAGGTTTTTATATGAAGTATAATCCTTGATAGTTTTTAGCTCATAAAATTCTTGTTTATCAGCATCTATAATCTTGATATTGTCTAAAGGAACATTTTGACAGTGAATAAAATTAATGAATTTCCAACTATTAAATTTGCCTTTCACAATGATATCAAATCCTTTTTCTATTTCTATTGAGCTGTACCATTCCCAATCCCTAAGTCTTTGGTAATCATCAATACTTGAATTAACACTATACAAAAATTCATCATAACTCCTGTCATCACTGTCCAATTGTTTTAGCTTATTTACAATTCCTTGTGGTAAAAGTTTTTCCCATTTAGGATCTTCATCACTTAAGGTCTTATTTTTTAAGATTGTTAGAACTGCATTCTTAAAATTGTCTAATACTTCTTTTGAGTGGGCTATATTTCTCACCCTAACAATCTGATATCCTTTTAAAGGTTTCTCTCCTTTTGTGTTATATTGTATGTTTTCCTGTTCTGTCATCATTTGTTTTTTTAAGTTAAAATATCTAATAATCAAAAACCATTCTCTACTATAATTTAAGAATGGTTCTGTTTAGAAATATTTAGTTAGTCTACTTTAAGATTTTATATGAAGTATAGTCCTTGATAGTTTTTAGCTCATAAAATTCTTGTTTATCAGCATCTATAATTCTGATATTGTCTAAAGGAACATTTTGACAGTGAATGATGTTGATGAATTGTCCAGCATTAAATTTACCCTTAACTATAATATCAAACCCTTTTTCAGTTTCTAATGAGCTATACCATTCCCACTCTCTTATTTTTTGGAATTTATAAACAGACATATTTACGCTTTTTAATAATTCATCATATTTCTTATCATTATCATCCAATTGCCTTATCTTGTTTACTATACCTTGTGGTAAAAGTTTTTCCCATTTAGGGTCTTCATCACTTAAATTCTTGTTTTTTAAGATTGTTAAAACTGCATTCTTGAAATTGTCTAATACTTCTTTTGAGTGGACTATATTTCTCACCCTAACAATCTGATACCCTTTTAAAGGTTTCTCTCCTTTTGTGTTATATTGTATGTTTCCTTGTTCTGTCATCATTTTATTTTTTTATAATTACTGCTTTGTCATTAAATATCTTCTCAAAGTCTTCTATCTTCATAGAATAAGAAGCTCCTTGATTCATAGGTAAAGGATCTCGTAAAAACACCTTTCCATTTTCTACTTTTTCTAATACTACAGCATGACCCTTAAACTCATCTGTTCTTAAGCTTATAATTGCTTTATCCCCATCTTCTAGTTTCTCTAAAAGCTTGGTGAATTTGATGTCTCCTTCAGCAAGAGCAACTACTTCATCTAAGTAGCTATTATATAATGCATCTGGAATATCTAAAATAGAAGCACCATTTTTATCTGTGTTCAAAGCACGTGCAAGATATTCTTCACTTTTAACAATGCTCCTGTCATCCAATACCATTCTTAAAGAAGTGGAAGCACAGGTATAATCTGTAGACTGTCCAAAGACTTTAGCTTTACTTATCCATCTTTCTATTTTAATTCCAGCATTTTCAGCAAAAGACTTGGTTGCATCACCACCTCCTTTTTGAAGTTTTCTTCCTTTGATTATTACTGCCTCTATATCATGGATTTCATCAGCCAGTTCCTCTGCTTTAGCTCCATTTTAGCCCCTTGTAATAATTCTTCAATGAATCTGGTAAAGCCAGCAGGCCCTTTAGCACAAGCCTTTCCAAATCTAATAATAAATCTTGAAAGAAAAGCCAGTAAATCAGTAATTCCCAATGTTACTACAGAAACAGTTTCCCTTGCAAGAACCTTTAGTAAACTTGCAGCTTTCTGGACATAAGTAGCTCCTTTTACCACGTTTCCTGCACCCTCTGTAAAAATCAAAAGTAGAATATTAATGAGCAGCTCAAAGGCAAAAATACCTATATAAAAAGCTACTGTATAACGAGAAATATTCCCAAAATACTCCTTCATTTTATCCAGTATTCCATCCATATCAGATTGAGAAATACCTCCACTTGCTTTGAATAGGTCTTTAACTCCCTGCAAGAACTTAGGAACATTCTCTGCTACCCAATCCAGTACATCTTCTGCTTTTTCCATTAAATCTCTTCGTTCAAGATACTGCTGATAGGAGAAAGCAATTGTAGGCTGTAAAAGAAATTCTAAAATATATAGCAAACATTGGATAAGACTAATTAGACCACTATTAACACCGCAATAGAAAGCATTGGCTAGTTTAAGGATTTCTACTCCTTGTTTAGCTATCTCACTAATAGCATCAGCTAAATCGGTAAGAAAGGACTTAATATTATTAATGACACCTGTAATTTTGTTAATCAGCTTTTTGAAGGCATCAGGACGATGTTCTATAGAAGCATCCTTAACTTTATTTGCTGCCTGTTTTACCATTGACCAAACTTTTGAAAAAGCAACCTCAGCTCCCTGAATAAAAGGATTATCTCCTAAGTTCTCAAAGAACTGTGCAGCCTTGTTTATATTAACAGGAACTGCAACACCTCCAATAATAGGAACCAATGGCGAATAATTTTTAGAATCAGGATTATAATTTTTCTCTGTAGGCTTGAACACTTCTAGCTTTTCTGCACACCAGCCAATAGCATCAGCAGGAATAGATGAGATATTTCCTATAATCTCTTCAAACCTTCTGTCTCCGGTATAAAACTGATATTCCCTCATTAAAGCCTGATGAACAAGGGTAGCATCTATTTTATCTTTGTCAAAAGTATAAGCCAACTGTGTCAGATAGGCAGCTTCATCTTCCATAGAAGTGATATTCCTGAAAAACTGGCCATTTACATTGGAAGGTAATGGTTCTGGAAACCTCTTGAAGAGTTGTACAAAGTAATCTCCCATCTTGGCAATATAAAAATCACCAGAAAAGTTTGATTTGTTGGGATTAGGTTTTTCGTAAAATAGAAATAACGCCTGCTTCTTTCTGGCATTGGCCTGATAGCTTCCATATACCTGAGATCCGGTTTCACAAGAAAGAACTTCCGCATGATACTCATATCCCTTTTCTCCTTTCTCATTTACCCCTGTTGAAGAAAAGATAGATACAGGATTGTCTGTGAGATAAGAATAGCCTAAAGGTGTATTTCTATAATCATGGAAAGGACTTCTGTAATCTGGAGAGTTATCTTTATTAATTATATGGTCACCCAAAGCATTTTTATCCCCTACAAATCCCTTGTTTAAATCTTCTATGGAAATAACTTTAAATTCAGAGAGGTCATCACTCCACTCATCATCAAACTGTTTTTTCATACGCTGTGTTTTAGTAATTAATATTTTGTTTTAATGTTACTAAAGCAAAGCTATTCCTTGGCAACGCCAGAAATTGACGTGTAATATTTTATTATTTATCTGATAAGGATGAAAAAGCGTAAATAGATTTTTAAATAATGGAGAAGTGGTAAGGATAAAATAAAAAAATCTCCCAGAAATCTGAGAGATTTTTTGTGGGTCCTGAGGGATTCGAACCCCCGACCCTCTGGGTGTAAACCAGATGCTCTGAACCAACTGAGCTAAGAACCCGAATTTTTTTGAAAGGTTTCGTTTCCTTTTCTGTGGGTCCTGAGGGATTCGAACCCCCGACCCTCTGGGTGTAAACCAGATGCTCTGAACCAACTGAGCTAAGAACCCTCTAGACTTGTTCTCTTGTTTAGAGTGGTGCAAATATACGACTTATTCCTTAATCTCCAAATTTTTTTCTAAAAAATCTCCCACTACAAAGTTGCTTCCGCCAATAAAAATCATTTCTTCATTTGTACATTGTTCTTTTGCAGATAGATACGCTTCCTGTACGGAATCAAAAATTTTATAAAAAATTTTCGCCTCCTGAAGCAGATTTTCATAATCTTCCGGATGTCTTCCTCTGTTCATGGATGGTTTTGCAAAATAGAACTCAGAATTTTCAGGAAGTAATTTCATCACATCATCTATTTTTTTGTCATTCACAAACCCCAAAATGACATGCTTGTGTCTGTTAATTGAATTTAATTGTGAAAATACATACTCCAAACCTGCCTGATTATGTCCCGTATCACAAATTGTAAGCGGATTTTTTGAAAATTCAAACCAACGGCCAATAAATCCTGTATTCTGATGGACATGAAGCAGACCGTTTTCAAGAGATTCTTCTGATATATGTACATTAAGTTTCCTTAATTCTTCTACTGCAGCCAGGACAACTCTGATATTCTTTTGCTGATAATTCCCCTTCAAATCTGATTCCAGAGTTGTATCAATAAGAGTAGCATCTATAAATGGAGCGTTTTCTTTCACTGCTTTCCCTCTGATGATATTTTTCACTGCTTCATTTTCATCACCGGAAATAACAGGAATGTTGTGTTTAATAATTCCGGCTTTCTCCATGGCAATTTCTTCAATGGTGTCTCCAAGAATATTCTGATGATCCAGCTGAACATTCGTGATCGCAGAAATCAAGGGCTTAATAATGTTTGTAGAATCCAATCTTCCACCCAATCCTACTTCAATAATTGCAAAATCTACTTTCTGCTGGTAAAAGTATTCAAAAGCCATAATCGTGGTGAACTCAAAAAATGAAGGACGAATATCTTCCGGAAGTGTTCTCAGCTTTTGAATAAACTCAAAGACAAATTCTTTATTACAGTTCTTTCCATTCACTTTAATACGTTCTGTAAAGTCTATAAGGTGCGGAGAGTTGTATAATCCTGTTTTATAACCGGCTTCCTGAAGCACAGATGCAAGCATATTGCTTGAAGAACCTTTTCCGTTCGTACCTCCGATATGGATGCATTTGATCTTATCCTGGGGATTTCCAAAGAAAGCACACAGCTTTGTAATGTTGTCTAATCCGGGTTTATAAGCCTTCTGTCCATCTATCTGATAGTTGGGCATCTGTACGAAAAGCCAGTCAATAGCTTCCTGATATTGTTCATTTGTCATGGTACAAAATTCCCAAAAGTTTTTTTAAAATAAAATATAATTTTTCAATCTGTAACTTTTTTATATTTAATTCGTCTAATATTGAAAAATCTTAATATGAAATCGCTGTGATTTACCAGTTACAAGACTGATGAAGATAACAAGATTCCATATGACCATTAAAAACAAATAAACATATACATATGAAAAAAGTTTGGATCATCGTTTTTGGATTAGGTTATCTGGGTTTAAGCGCTCAGAAGAAATGGTCCTTAAAAGAATGTGTAAGCTATGCAGTGGAGCATAATCTTCAGGTTATCCAAAATCAGTATAACAAACAAAACCAGGAATACAATCTTAAAGCAGCTCAAAAAGAATATTTACCTTCAGTAACAGGGAGTATGACGACTGGGGTGAGTTTCGGGCAAGGATCATTAGGAGCCGGAAGCTTTAGAAACGATAGATTCAATAACAGTGTTGGTCTGGGAGCCGATATTTTGGTTTATAATAATGGGAGGTTAGAGAAGAATGTAAGAAAAGCTCAGTTTGATGTTGAAGCAAGCCAATATGATATTGAAACCATTAAAAATGATATTTCTCTTCAGATTGCTCAACAATATCTGACTGTCTTGTTGAATAAAGAGATTGTTAAAATCTCTCAGAGTGCTGTGGGAAATGCTCAGAAACAGTTTGACAGAGCTAAAATTACAACTCAGGTTGGAACAACGGCACAGACGGTTTTAGCAGAGGCAGAAGCAGCATTGGCAAGAGAAAAACAAAACCTTAAAACAGCAGAAGTGAATGTTGGCCGTGCTTTATTCGCCATTGTTCAACTTCTACAACTGTCAGATTATAAGGGTTTTGATGTGGAAGACGTAAATATTTCAGAAAAGCTTGATTTACAGCTGGTTAATGTAGATGAGGTATTGGCAACCGCGTACGAGATACAACCTCAGATAAAAGCAGCCGAAAGCCGTATAAGATCTGCTGAAGCACAAACTGAGGTAAGCAAAACAGCATTCTGGCCTACATTAACAGCGAGCGCTGGTCTTAACACTTTCTATAACAGACAATTTGATCCTATGCCAGGTACTGTGCAGGGAAATTTTTTTGAACAATATAAAGATCAGTTTGGACAAAATGTAGGATTGTCACTAAATATTCCTATCTTCAATAAAGGGAAAACAAAATTACAGGTAGAACAGTCTAAAATAAACGAAAGTATAGCCAAGAATACCTTAGAACAGCAGAAACAGACGGTAAGACAGAATGTACAGAAGGCTCAGTTTGATGCTGATGCCAATTATGAAACCTATCTGGCTGCAGTAGAAGCAGAAAAAAGTTCCAAACTGGCACTTGATTTTGCGGATAAAAGTTATACCGCAGGAAGAACCACCATTTATGATGTAAATGTGGCGAGAAATAATTATGCAAATGCACAGGGATCAGTAGCGCAGGCAAAATATAATTATCTTTTTAGTCTTAAACTATTGAATTTCTATGCAGGAATTCCATTAAGTTTGTAAAATGCCAATTCAATCATTAGAAAAATATTTACCTCAAAACACACTTGAATATTTAAAAATCTGGTTTTCAGATTATTATATACATATAAAGGTTACGAGAAACCGAAATTCAAAACTGGGAGATTACAGAAAAGTTCCAGATAATTCTCATGAAATTACGGTAAATTCTACACTTACCCCACAGCTTTTTTTCTTTGTGCTGACTCATGAGCTGGCACATTTGATTGCTTTCGAAAAGTATGGCCGTAAAATTTCCCCACATGGTAACGAATGGAAAGAAACTTTCAGAAATATGCTTATGGAAAGCCTTGAAATTTATGATGAAGAACTAAAACCTATCATCATAAAATTTTCAAAATCACCCAAAGCCAATTTCATGGCAAGCCCTGATCTGGTAAGATATTTCCATACTGAGAAACAGGATGATACTCTTCATTTTATTGAACAACTTCAAAAGGGAGAATTTTTTATCTATCGCAACGAAAAGTATTTATTGGAAGGTCTGGTTAAAAAAAACTATCTTTGTAAGAACCTGGCTACTGGAAGGAAGTATTCTTTCAAACCTTTAGCGAGGGTAGAAAAATGTAGCTAAGAATGTTAAAATCAGATAGATACTGTGTTATAATGGCGGGTGGAATCGGGAGTCGGTTCTGGCCTATGAGTACGCAGAAATTTCCAAAACAGTTTCAGGATATTTTAGGAACAGGGCGCACCATGATTCAGCAGACCTATGACCGAATCAGCAAGGTAATTCCTAAAGAACAGATATTCGTAATTACGAATAAAGAGTATGTTTCTGTTTCTCATCAGCAGCTTCCGGAGATTCCTGAAGAGAATATTGTGGGGGAGCCGCTTATGAAGAATACAGCAGCCTGTAATCTGTATATGGCCAACAAGATTGCTGAGATCAATCCGGATGCTACGATGATTGTATTACCGGCAGACCACCTGATTCTTAAAGAGGATGTCTTTCTGGAAAAAGTGGAACTGGCATTTGAGGTTGCTTCAAAGCATGATTATCTTGTAACATTAGGTATTACGCCCACAAGGCCTGATACCGGCTATGGCTATATTCAGTTTGTAGAAAAAAAGGGATCCGAATATTTCAAAGTGAAAACATTCACAGAAAAACCTATCCTTGAAATTGCCCAAAGCTTCTTGGAAAGTGGTGATTTCCTTTGGAATGCAGGGATTTTTGTATGGAATGTGAAAAGCATTCACCATGCTTTTGATCTTTATCTGCCTGAGATGATGCAGCATTTTATGGCTTGTGAATACAATTCAGAAAAAGAAAACAGCTGTATTGAAACCATTTATCCAAAGGTTCAGAAGATCTCCATTGATAATGGGATTTTAGAAAAGGCAAAGAATGTTTACGTAATTCCTTCAGATTTAGGATGGAGTGATCTTGGTACGTGGACCTCTGTATATGAAAATACGGAAAAAGATAAGAACGGAAATGCCGTGAAACTGAAGCATTTACTTTCTTACAACTCAAAAGGAAATATCATCCGTTTAAAGAATAATAACAAGGCAGTAATTATTGATGGCCTTGAAAACTACATTGTTGTAGATACTGATAAAGCGCTTCTTATCTGCCCGCGAGATAATGATCAGCTTATTAAAGATTATGTCCTTGACTTAAAAAACTTTAAGAAAGGCGAGAAGTTTATGTAATATTTGGTATATTTTCTGCTGATTTTTAAATTATGATTAAAACTGCAACCCGATTTACAATTCTTACATTTTTACTTTTGGGAGTCTTAGGATTTTCTCAGGAGAAGAAAAAATTTTCAAGCATTCCTGCCGTTTTACAGCAGATCAACCCAGGCAATAAGGTAGATTCATGGGTGTTGATATACAACAGTTATGGGAAAGGTGAGGAAATAAAGATTTCGGGTAAGGTAAATTATACTCCTCAATTCTCAGGGTTCAATCTTTTTCCTAGTGAAGACAGCTTTTACTATATTGCTTATGCAGAAGGAGGTAAGGTAAATTATGTTACCAATCTTGAGGATCTTAAGAAGTTTGTAGACAGAATTGATAATGCTCAGGAAGCAGCAGTAGTATTAGCTGCTGACGGATATATGGTAGATGAAGAGTTCAAGGACCTTGCAGGCAACTATCATGAAGATCAATCGAATTATTATCTTGATCTTGGAAAACTGACCTCAAAGGAATGCCCTTATCAGAAAACGCATTATACGGTAACAGTAAATAAATCCACAGGAGCTGTAAGCCATGTAAAGGACAATGGAACTTATATTGAACTTTATAATAAAAAATGTGCTAATAACCCGAGACTTTTAAAAATCGAAAAAAAAGAAGAACCAAAGAAAGATGAGCTCAAAAAAACACCCAAGCGCAAATAATACCTATGAGACTGAACGATTAATCCTTCGCCCAATGTCTCGTGAAGACAGAGATTTTGTCTTTGAACTTTATAACAGACCCAAATTTATTCAACATATCGGCAATCGTAATGTTAATTCCATTGAAGATGCCGAAAACTATATCCTAAACAGATTTGCTCCCCAGATTGAAAGACTGGGATTCGGAAACTATCTTTTAGTAACCAAAGACGGAAATGAAAAAGTAGGAGCAGTGGGAATCTTCGAAAGAGAAGGACTTGATATTGTAGATATCGGATATTCTCTATTGGAAGAATTTGAAGGCAAAGGATACGCTTTTGAAGCCGCTTATAAGGTTAAATCTATTGGGATGGATGATTTTGGCTTAACAAAAATATCCGCAATCATTTCAAAAGACAATATTTCTTCCCAAAAACTGATCGAAAAATTGGGATTAAAATTCAAAAAGCATGTTACACTTCCCGGTGAAACAGAAGAATTAAATTACTACGAAACAGAATAATAAAGGCAAAAAAAGATACTTTCACAAATAACACAGTGGTATAAATCGTGCAATTTGTGAAAGTATTTGCGATATTTGTGTTTCAAAAAAGAATTATCCTTCCAGAATCTGCTCAGCAGCAGTCTTTGAGGTCACTTTTTCAATCACTCTTGTACAAACCCCATTTTCATCAAAAATAAAAGTGGTTCTTACAATTCCCATATACGTTTTTCCGAACGTTTTTTTCTCCTGCCATACCCCAAATTTTTCGATGATGTCACGGTTTTCATCTGCAATAAGATCATAAGGGAAAGCAAATTTACTATGGAAATTCTTCTGCTTCTTTACAGTATCACCACTTATTCCCAATAACTGAAATCCAGCCTTTTCAAGCTTTGTATAATTATCACTCAGGTTGCAGGCTTCTACTGTACAGGTCGGCGTATTGGCTTGCGGATAGAAGAAAACTACCAGTTTTTTTCCAACTAATTTTGATGAGGTTACCGTTTCTCCGTCTTGATTGAATCCTTCAAATTCAGGTAATTTATCTCCAACTTTCAGCATAATGATTTAATTTTGTTCAAATTTAAGGCTTACATGACAAAAAAACAAAGAGCTGAGCTCGTTCAGATAGAACTGGATAAATTATATCCCACCACACCTATTCCGTTAGATCACACCGATCCCTATACATTGATGGTGGCCGTAGCACTTTCTGCACAGACTACGGATAAGAAAGTCAACCAGGTTACACCAGATCTTTTTGCCGTTGCTGGAACGCCTCAAAGAATGGCCAAGCTGGAAGAATTTGAAATCAAAGAACTCATCAAAGAAATAGGGTTGTCCAATACAAAGGCTAAAAATCTGAAAAAAATGGCGGAACTTCTGTTGGAAAGACATAACGGTATTGTTCCTCAAACTTATGAAGAACTGGAAGCACTTCCGGGAGTAGGCCATAAGACTGCCTCAGTTGTAATGAGCCAGGGATTTGGATTTCCTGCCTTCCCTGTGGATACCCACATTCACCGTCTGATGACCCAGTGGAAGCTTACCTCCGGAAAAAATGTAGTGGAAACAGAGCGTGATGCCAAGAATTTATTCCCTGAAGACGTGTGGAATAAGCTTCACCTTCAGATCATTTTCTATGGAAGAGAATATTCTCCGGCAAGAGGAAAAGGAGAGAAGGATTTTATTACGAAAATGATGTTTGAAAAATAATTCATTGAGTTTAGCACTATGCCCGAAAGGATTTTATAAAAATTACGTTGAAATGGCTGGCAAAGGCACTTCGTTTAGCAAAGGCAATATTTCCCTTGCTGAGTGAAACGTCCTTGCGAACGAAAAAGAAAACGCAACAATTACTTTGTGATCGTTGCGTTATTTTTATTGATGGATTAAATGTCCAATAACCTTTTGTGGTAATTGATCTGTCCCAAATGATAATCCAGATGAGCAACCAGATGAATAAGAAAGTAATCTGTGGTCATAGAGCTTTCAAAAACAACAAGAGGATATTCTTTTTTAAGATCTTCTTCAGACAACTGTGGCAGAACAGAATCTATCATAGCAATTGTAGCTTCAACCTTTTCAATGAGCTCGGCTCTTGGAACATCTTTTAAGGAAAACTCCAGGTCACGTTGTCTTACATATCCTGTGTTTCCAAGATGCGTTCCTATAAAATGGTTGAGATTTCCGACCAGATGAAGAACCAGATTACCCGCAGAATTGGCTATGTTTTTATCAATTTTCCATAGATTTTCTTCATTTTGATAGGCTTCTATCTCTGTTTTTAATTTGTTCAAATCTCTGTTATAAAGAGATCTAAGGCTTTCTGTGATCATATCAGTTTTGTTGTATTGTTGTTTTAAAATATCCCCTGAAGTGTTTATAAACCAAGTTATCAACCCTGCAGTTATAATCTATGAAACCATAAATGCTGTCATTTTTGTTGAATCTGTTGGTGTTTAGAATCAGGTTCTGTTCCGAAACTTTTGATTTTATGTATTTTTTTTCACCTTTTAAAGTTTTAGGATCAATATCTTTTATATAAAATTGATTGTTGAAAACTTTTACTAAAACGCCGTTTCCAAAATACCCATTATTATTGTTCAGCAGAATATTTAAAGTATCATTCTGATATTGGGCTTTACACTTATAGTCATCAAACAGAAATGATCCTTTAAGAAGTCCATCATAATAAAATGCTTTCTGAACAATATAAGCTGTTCTTGTTGTACTTTCAACAATTTCACTGTTATACAGTTTCAGTTCGGGATACTTTGACAAAAGCTGGATTGTATCATGAGCAGGTAAGCTTTTATCAACAATAAAATTTTCAAAATGTTGATCCTTTTGACAGCTAAAAGCAATCAATAAAATACCGATAAAAAACAAAAATAGTTTCATAAGAAACTATTTTTGTTTTTGAGCCCAAAGCTCCATTTTTCTGTTCAGAACATCTAAAGGAAGACATCCTTGGCTTAATACTTCATCATGGAAGCTGGCCAGATTGAATTTATTTCCAAGTTCTTTCTGATACTTTTCTCTCAGCTCACGGATTCTTAATGAACCTATTTTGTAGCCTAAAGCCTGTCCCGGCATAGCCATATATCTTTCTACTTCTGCTGTAGCAGATCCCTCGTCGTAAGAAATATTGCTTAAGAAATATTTAATAGCTTCTTCGCGTGACATTTTTCCGGTATGAAGTCCTGTATCTACTACCAGTCGTACTGCTCTCAGCATCTGATCGCTCAGGTATCCCATTTTCTGGTAAGGATCTGTGTATAAACCGAACTCAGGGCCTAATGTTTCACAATAATGTGCCCATCCTTCACCATACGCTCCAAACCATCCGAACCGCATGAATTTAGGAAGCTTTGTGTTCTCTTGCTGTAAAGAAACCTGATAGTGATGTCCTGGAATAGCCTCGTGAAGGAAAAGAGATTCCATTCCTGAGGTAACATTGAATTTAGTAGGATCCGGAAGTGGAACATAAAAAATTCCAGCCCTTTTTCCATCTGGAGTTCCCGGCATATATTCTGCGCTCGCACTTGCTTCCCTGAATTTCTCCGTCTGTCTGATCTCAAACTTTGTTTTTGGAGTTACATTGAACATTGTTTTCAGTTTCGGAGTAATCTTCGTCAGAATACCGTTGAAGGCATTTAAAACTTCCTTAGAGGTTTTATAAGGCATTGCCTTTGGATCTGTTTTCACAAAAGTGATAAACTCTTCCAGAGTTCCGGTGAAACCTACCTGTTGTTTTACTTTTTCCATTTCTGCACGAAGCATTGCTACCTGCTGAAGTCCGATTTTATTGATCTCTTCAGGAGATTTTTTGGTGGTAGTCCAGCTTTTTACATAATAGTTGTAGATCTCATTTCCATTAGGAAGGCTGTTGTATCCGTCCGTATCTCTTGCTTTTGGAAGATATTCTTTTTCTAAAAAGATTCCCATTTTGGTATAGGCAGGAATAATTTTTTTCGAAATAGCGTCTTTATAAAGTGTTGAGAATTTATCTTTCTGTGCCTGGGTGAAACTTTTAGGGAAATTTTTAATAGGTCCGTAGAAAATATTCTTTTCCATATCAGACGTTATAATTTCTTCGGCCTTCATCTGAGGAATCATTTTGATAACCAGTTTTTTAGGCAATACAATCTTATTGTTAATACCCTCACGGAAGTTGTCTGTTGCAGCATTCATCCACTCCGGGAATTTTTCCATTCTTTTCAGCCAGTCACTGTAGTCCTTTTCTGTTTTAAAAGGCTGATTACCCTGTCCGCTTCCATACAGAGGGAAAGTTAGCGGGAGCCCTCCAAACTGAGTAAAGGGAATATATTCCGGATGATAGGCATAAGCTTCTGTTTTATCTTTTAAAGTATAATCCAATACATCATATACTACTTTATCTTCATCAGAAAGAGTTTTATAATCTACATGTTCCAGTTGTTTCTGCACAGAATTGTAGAATGCTATTTCTCCTGAGATAAAATCTTTATCAATGTTAATAGGAAGCTGGTCATTATATCTTGTATCTCCTTGTGCTGTAGCATCTAAAGGGTAAAGCTTAAGATACTGCTCATAATAGTTTGAAGCGATAGAATCCAGGTTGCTGGGAGTCACTTTTGTAAGAGGAGAGTCCGATTTTTTGCAGGATGCAAGACCGATGATCAATCCTAATCCCAGAATACTTTTTGATATAATGTTTTTCATTTTCAGAATCTTTATGAAAGCAAAAGTAAGTATTATTGGGTTATGCAGACTTATGGTCTGTATTGATTTTAAAAAATTATTTTCAAAATCCTTTTAACTTTGAATCAATTTTTTATCTTTGTCTAAAACGTTTAACAATCATATTATTACAGTTCTTTTTTAAGAAAAAATGAAAGGGATTTTAAAAATTTACCATCCGGAGGAAACGCTAAAATACAATATCAGAAATACTTATTGTAAGGCCGTTTACAGCAACCAGCAACATTTTTTAGAGGTTGAAGTGATTACAGATGATAGTTTGGATCACGTGGATGATGATTCACTACAGTACAATTTTCCGCAGCTTTCACTTGAAGTTTTCGATTTTCCTATTGAATCGGCGGAAATCGAAGGGAAAACAATCAAAATCAATGACTCTGATGAGGAAACCTACACAGAAGTAGATCTTTTCGATGACGAAGATGCCTATATCTATGATAATGAGCTTCTTTTTGAGAGAAATGAAGAAGGGGAGCTTCAGGTCATCTGGAAAGGAACCATTGATGATTTCTATACCGGGTCAGATACTCCAATTCCATTTAGATTAAAATGCGAGTTCAGACAAGATGATATTGTGGTAGACGAAGACTAGCAACAGCTTCTATACTTTTTGACACCGAATTTCTTTTCAAAATTATTTTTGGAAAGGAATTTGCTGTTTATAAAATTGTAACAAAATTTAAGTTGTTTTTAAGCAATTTTTAAGAGTTCAATTCATAATATTCTCCTACATTTGTCGTTGAAAATTTAATAAAATTCACATTTAATGCTGTTAACGGAACTTTCTCAGATTTTATTTGCACAAATCGCCACTCCTGCAGTTGCTGCAGACAACTTAGAGTTCTCTTTCTGGAAAATTATGTTCCATGGAGGAGCTTTCGCTAAAATAGTGATGGTCATTGTATTACTGTTGGGAATATTTTCTCTATACCTGTTTTTTGAGAGATTTTTCTTTATTAAAAGATTAACTTCAAAAACGGATTCCAACTTCATGAACAATATTGAAGACTTTATTAAAGCTGGAAAAATAGAGGCCGCTGCAGATTACTGCAAAACCCAAAACTCTCCGGAAGGAAGAATTTTAGAAAAAGGAATTTCAAGATTGGGGCGTCCTGTTTCTGATATTGTAAGTGCTATGGAAGCACAAGCTCAGGTAGAGGTGGCTAATATGGAGAAAAACCTGAACCTTTTGGCTGTAGTACCGAGTATTGCACCTATGTTGGGACTATTAGGTACGGTAATCGGGATGATTATTGCTTTCTTCAACTTATCACATGCAACAGGATCTTTCTCACCGAAAACACTTTCAGAAGGTATTTATACCGCTTTGGGACAAACGGCTGTAGGTTTGGCAGTTGCTATTCCTGCTAACTTCTGTTATAATATCCTTTTAACAAGGATTGATAAGTTTGTGTTGAAAGCACAGAATATGTCAGGAGAATTCTTAGACCTTATCAATAAACCTTTATAAATTTTCTTACGATGAAAATTCAGAGAAGAAATAAAGCAAATCCGGAATTCAGTTTAGCAGCGATGACAGACGTTATCCTGTTGATGCTGATTTTCTTTATGATTACCTCTTCTGCGGCTAATCAAAGCGCCATTGATGTAAATCTGCCGAAAGCCGGAGCTGTTGAAGACAATATACCTAATCCTTTAACGGTAAGTATTAAACCGGATGGTTCATTCTTTGTAGATGATAATCCTGTGAATAAAGGAGAACTGGAGAAGATTATTGTAGATAAGCTAGCCAGCCAGACCAATAAATCGTTTACGATCAGAGCGGATGAAAACACGCTGCATAAAGATGTGGTTTTTGTAATGGAAGTTGCTGAAAAACATAAATTTAACATTGCCATTGCAACGGTTAAAGATAAATAACAGATCCGGGTTTCCGGAAACAATTACATTTTAAGATGAAAAGCTATACAGCAAACCGAAATGAAGAAAATAAAGATAGAGTAAAAAGCGCCCTGCTTTCTATTCTTATCTGGGCTGCTATTTTGCTTTTTGTTTTTTTGTATAAATTAAAACCTGAGCTGGACAAAGAGCCTGAAATGGTGACTACTATGTTGGTCAACTTTGGAGACAACAGAAACGGAAAAGGAATTGAAGAGCCGGCGGAACAACCTGGAAGCCTTGCTGCAGCAACAGAAGAAGTAACTCCGGAACCTGCAGAAAGACCTGTGCCGGAAACAAAGACTGTTGTAAAACCGGAGCCTGCTCCTGAGCCCAAGAAAGCAGACGTTAAGGAGAAGGTAATCACTGGGAATAATTCAAAAGCAACAGTTCCTAAGAAGGAAGAATCAAAAAAAGCTGAGAAAAAAGAAGCCACCAGTACGAGTGCTTCTAAAAACACTAAAAAAGCAGGTGCCGCCACAGCCAATTCAAAAACAGGCAATGGAGATGGAAAAGGAAATGCAGCGATTGGAAACCTGATTAAAGGAAGAGGAACAAAAGCCGGAAGCCAGGGAACAGGTGATGGAATTGGAAATGCAGGAGATCCTTTGGGAGGTGATGGAAATGGTGACAGTAAAGTAGGAATAGACAGAAAGCTGATAGGCTATATCCCGGGAACCATGGGAAGAGGCGGTGCACAACCCTCTCACAGCTGTACAGCAAGTGGATCAATTACGATTGCTTATACTGTAGATAAAGCAGGAAATGTGGTCTCTGCGAGAAGATCAGGAGGTGTTTCAGATCCTTGTGTGGCATCTACATCAGTGTCCTGGGTGAAGAAATATGTAAAAGCAGAGAAAGCCAGTACATCTTCTACCGGAACGTATAAAATTACCTTCTAAAAATACAAAAGCACTTTATTTAGACTGCCCCCAAAAAGTTAGACACTTTTTAGGGGCATTTTTTATGGGAAAATCAAAGTATAGTTTAGAATTTAAAACAGATTGTGTTGTTAAGGTTTTACAAAGACATCGTTCGATTTCCGTAGT